>ERZ795054.14-NODE-14-length-428939-cov-59.475231_pt1 | contig 428939 bp, 315 predicted proteins | sample MGYA00375138_ERZ795054 | MGnify/ENA primary metagenome ERZ795054 (study PRJEB30183, sample SAMN05720215) | anaerobic digester metagenome | isolation source: active sludge of municipal wastewater-treating anaerobic digesters | place: USA | collected 2014-12-23 ... | reverse complement strand
CTCGGCTGGCTCGCCGCTCAGCCAAAGGAAAAGAGATCCGATCAATCATGAGGTTTCAAACCCGCCCCTACCTCTCGGCCTGGCCGGTCATGGGCACGAAGCGCACGGCCAGCCGGTCGATCACCTCGAGCTCACCGTTCCGCTTCTGGTAGGTGAACAGCACCTGGTCGTGCGCCGGGCCGAGCGGGGCGCAGAGGATGCCGCCCTCCTTGAGCTGGTGCGCGAGCGGCTGGGGCAGGACGCGCGGGGCCGCGGTCAGCATGATGGCGTCGAAGGGCGCCTGCTCGGGCCAGCCGAGGTAGCCGTCCCCGGCCCGCAGCTCCACGTTCTCCACGCCCAGCGCCCGGAGCGTGAGCCCAGCCCGAGCCGACAGCTCGGGCAGGATCTCGACGGTGTAGACCTTGCCCGCCAGCGCGGCCAGCACGGCCGCCTGGTAGCCCGAGCCCGTGCCGATCTCCAGCACCTTCTCGCCGCCCCGCAGGCGCAGCGCCTGCGTCATGTAGGCGACGATGTAGGGCTGGGAGATGGTCTGGCCCAGCCCGATGGACAGCGGGTGATCGTGGTAGGCCTCCTCGAGTTCCGCGGGCGGCACGAAGCGGTGGCGCGGCACCCGCCCCAGGCTGGCCAGCACCCGCTCGTCCTGGATGCCGTGCGCGCGGAGCTGCTCGACCAGGGCCGCCCTCCGCCGGGCCTGGATGGTCTCGTCGGGCGCGTCGGATCCTGCCCCTCCGGCGGCCAGGCCGCCCCCCAAGACCCCCAGCAGGCCGCAGGCCGCGCCCAGCCAGACCAGGGCGGGGGCCAGCCCGGTCCGCGGGGCGGGCTGGACCGCCGCGGGTGGCGCGGCGAGCTTCCAGCGCCGGTGGATCCACAGCCAGTGGTCCGGCCTGGCGCGCACCCGCCCCTCGAGCCACTGGTTGAGCTCGCGCGTCACGCGCTCGACGGTGGCCCGGCGATCCTCGCCTGGCAGGGCGGTCACGTCGCGGGGCGGCTCGAACACCACCCGGTGCCGCCCGTCGGGCAGGCGCTCGGTGGTGACCGGCAGCAGGGGGGCGCCCGAGCCGAGCGCCAGGACCGCCGGGGCGTGCGTGGTCGAGGCGAGCCGGCCGAGGAAGGGCACCGGGATGCCTCGCCCCGGCGGCATGTGCTGATCGATCACCAGGGCCACCAGCCAGCCCTCGGCCAGCAGGCGGTGGATCTGCAGCGCGGCGTTCCTGGGCGGCACGATGTGCAGGCCGGCGCGCTCGCGCAGGCGCATCCAGAAGCGGTTGGCGCCGCGCGCGTGGAGCTCGCGGCTGACGACCGCCAGGCGCAGGCCGCGCAGGGCCTCCGCGCAGGCCAGCAGGTCGAAGCTGCCGAAGTGGGCGGTCACCACCAGCACCCCGCGTCCGCGCGCCCGGGCCGCGTCCAGGTGCTCCTCGCCCTGGTGCACGAGCAGCCGCCCGGCCGCCTCGCGGTCGAGCCCGGGGACCCGCAGCAGCTCCACCGCGGAGCGCCCGAGCTCGCGCAGGCTGTCCCCGGCCACCCGCCGGCGCTCGCGCGGGCCGAGCTCCGGCAGGACCAGGCGCAGGTTCTCGAGCGCCACCCGCCGGCGCAGGCGGATCACGTGGAACCACAGCCAGCCGAGCGCCGAGCCCAGCCCGAGCGCCCAGCGCCGCGGGAGGGCACGGACCAGCCAGCTCAGGCAGGCGAGCAGCGGCGCCACGGCCAGGGCGACGGCGGGCGCCTCACCGGGAGACCGGGATGGCGTCCGGGCTGCCGCCCGCCAGGGCGGACTTCAGCTCGTTCTCGAGGTTGTCCTGCAGCCCCACCAGGCGGGCGCGGACCGTGGCGTTCTCGTCGATCAGGAACATGGAGGGGAGCTGCACGGTGTCGCCCTGGACGATGTACTTCTTGGCCACGTTCTCGTAGGCGTCCACCAGCACGGGGAAGGGCAGCTTGTTGGCCGACAGCCAGCGGTCCAGCTTGTTGCGCCCGTCCTCCTCCTCGAGCAGGGCCACCAGGACCACCTGCACGCGGTCCTTGTGGTTCTGGTGGAACTCCACCACCTGCGGCAGCTCCTTCATGCAGGGCTTGCAGTCCGTGCGGAAGAAGTCCAGCAGGACCTTGCGCTTGAGGCGACGCGGGTTCTCGGGGCCCTTGAAGGCGTAGTCGCTCAGGCGAATCATGTTGCCTTCGAGATCGCGCAGGAAGAAGTCGGGCGCGTCGTCGCCCACCTTCACCTTGGGCGCCGCCGGCGGATCGCCCGCGCCCACCGGCATGCTCCAGGCCAGGGCCAGGGCCGCGACCGCCACCGCGCTCCACCATGCCAACCGACGCATCCTCGCCTCCTTGGGGGTTGCTACTGGATCTTGTCCAGCGCCTGCTTCAGCGCCGGCTTGACCGAACGGCCGACGATGGTTTCGAGCACCTTGGCGTTGGCCGCGGCGGCCGAGGTGGGGTGCCCGGTTCGATCGCTCACGTTGGCGGTGGCCAGCTCGCGACCATCCTGGGTGCGGATGAGGCGCACCTGGCCCTCGGCCTTGGAGTAGTAGATGCCGGACTCGTCCTTGGTCACGTGCCGCACGTCCACCAGGACCACCAGCAGGTAGCCCGCGCTCTTGTCCCTGGCCGTCTGCACCGCCGCCTTCACGTCGCCCGCCAGCACCGCGCTCACCTGCGGGCCGTCCAGTCCGCCCGGACGCACCTTGAGGGTGCGCTGCAGCACCATGTTCTGCACGTCGGCCTCGAACTTCTTGAACTCCGCGCTGGCCCTGGCGTCGGCGCCGTCCATGCGCATCAGCACCGCCACCACCAGGGTGCTGCCCATCTCGCTCTCCTGGACGCTGGCCGCGCTCAGGTCGGCGTTCACCTGCTCGACGAGGATCTCGGAGTTCTTGCCGTCCCGGGTCTGGAACTTCTCCTTCAACCCCTGGAGCAGGGCCAGGGCCCGCTGGAAGCGCACCTTGGCCTGGGCGGGCACGCCCCCGTCGAGCAGCTCCTTGCCCTCGGCGTGCAGGGCCGCGGCCTTCTCGAAGCGCTGGCGCGCGGCGGCCTGGGCCTTGCCCACCAGGGCGTTGTACTCCAGGGCCGGGTAGGTCAGCATGACGTAGCAGTCGTAGGTCTGGCCCGAGCCGCCGTCGTACTGCTCCCACCAGCGGCTGTCTTCCCACACGCCGCGCACGCTGATGGCCTGGTCGTCACCGCCCTGCAGCTTGAAGCTGTAGGCGCCGCCACCCTCGGCCTCCAGCCCCGCGCCGACCTGCTGGCCGATGAAGGCCTTGAGCTTCTCCACGGCCTTGGCGTGCGCGGTGGCGCAGGCGCCAGCCTGGCTGGCCTGCTCGACCGCCTCGCCGCAGAAGGGCAGGATCTGGTCGCTGCGCACCGGGCACTCCTGGATCCAGGCCGGCTCCAGGCCCTCGGCGTGGGACACCATGGTCCGGTCGCCCTTCACCTTGCCGCCCTGCGAGCCGCCGCCGCGCTCGTCCGGCCGCGTCTGGCCGCCCGAACAACCCACACCCAGCCCGAGGGTGAACCCCAGGATGAGGACGAGAACCGGGGACCTCTGCATGTGCTCCCTCGCATCCACGCCCGCGGGATGCCTGTGCGTGTGGACGCCGGCCGCGGACGGCTATTCACTCTCCGGGCAAGCATGCCTACCACGCCCATCCCCATGAGGTCAAACGGTTTCCGGTCGACCGCGGGGCGGGTTGCTTCCGCCCCGGAGGTCTGTCAATCTGCCGCACGTGGAACCCGAGGATCCCCAGCGCGACTCCCTGCCCCGGCTCGACCTGCCCGGCTCCGTGGTGCTCGAGCCGGACGGCAGGGTGGTGCCCGCCCACGAGGCGAGCCCGCGGACCGCGTCCGGGGACCAGCCGACGGCCGCGGAGGTACCCCGCTACGAGATCCGCGGGGAGCACGGCCGGGGCGGACAGGCGCGGGTGCTGCTGGCCTACGACCTCCTGCTCGGCCGCGAGATCGCCTGGAAGGAGATGCTCGAGAACCCGGGCGCGGCCACCTCCCAGCCCGGGGTGACGCAGTCCTCCCAGGCCGCCCGCTTCGTGCGCGAGGCCTGCGTCACCGGGCAGCTCGAGCACCCGAACATCGTGCCGGTCTACGAGCTGGGCATCTCGCCCGAGGGCCGGCCCTACTACACCATGCGGCTGGTGCGCGGCCGGACCCTGGCCAAGGCCCTGCGGGCCGCCAGCGGCCTGCGCGAGCGCCTGCGCCTGCTGGAGCACTTCCTGGGGCTCTGCCAGGCGATCGCCTTCGCCCACAGCCGGGGGGTGATCCACCGCGACCTCAAGCCGGACAACGTCATGGTGGGCGAGTTCGGCGAGACGGTGGTCCTGGACTGGGGCCTGGCCAAGGTGCAGGGGGCCGAGGACACCCGGGCCTCCGACCTGGGGCGCCGGGTCGAGAAGCTCCAGGCCAGCCGGACCAGCGACACGATCGAGGGCTCGGCGCTGGGCACGCCCTCCTACATGAGCCCGGAGCAGGCCGACGGGCGCATCGAGGAGATCGACGAGCGCTCGGACGTGTGGGGCCTGGGGGCCGTGCTGTTCGAGCTGCTCACCGGGCGGCCGCCCTTCGTGGGCGAGACGCCCTACGAGATCATCGGCCGGGTGATCAGCCGGCCGGTGCCCGAGGTCCGCGCCCTCGCCCCGGACGCGCCCCGCGAGCTGGCCGCCGTGGCCATGAAGGCCCTGACCAGGGAGCGCGCCGGGCGCTACGCGAGCGCGCGCGAGCTGGCCGCGGAGGTGTCCGCGTACCTGACCGGCGGCCGCGTGCAGGCCTACGCCTACACCGCCTGGGAGCTGGTCAAGCGTTTCGCCACCCGGCATAAGTTCGCCGCCACCGCCGCCGTCCTGGCCCTGGCCGTGGTGCTCGCGGCGCTGGGCCTGGTGACCTCGGCCTACCGCACGGCGGAGCGGGCCCGGCTCGAGGAGCACGCCGAGCGCCTGCGGGCCAGCCACAACCTGGCGCAGGCCTACGCCGAGAAGGCCGACCGCTTCATGGCGGAGACCGACTTCGCGGCCGGCCGGGTGTTCGCCGCCGCGGCCGGGGTACACAACCCGGCCCGAGCCGGCAGCCCGCTCCACGACCCCGCCTTCGCCGCCGCCAACCCGGCCAGCCAGCGCCTGCTGGTGCTGACCCGCTCCCAGCTCTACCGGGCCGGGCACGCGCTGCGCGGCGAGCTGCGCTTCGCCGCCCGGGACGCCGAGAGCATGTCGGGCCTGGCGGTCTCGCCCGACGGACAGGTGCTGGCCGTGGCCGTCGAGGACGGCAGCGTGGGGCTGTGGGACGCGCGCAGCGGGGCGCGGCTGGGGCGGCTGCCCGCCAGCCGCAGCAAGTGCTTCTGCGTCGCCTTCTCGGCCGACGGGCACCTGCTGGCCGCCGGCGGCGATGGCTCCGAGGTGAGGCTGTGGCGCATGCCTGGCGCCGTCCAGGTGGGCGCGCTGCCGCACGTGGCGGCCGTCACCAGCCTGGCGTTCGCGCCTGACGGCGCGACCCTTGCGACCGGCGACAAGTCGGGCCTGATCCGCCTGTGGGACCTGCCCCCGAGGCCGGCCCCGCGGCGCGAGCTTGCGGCCCACGAGGACCTGGTGGCGGCCCTGGATTACTCCCCCGATGGTCTCCGGCTGGCCTCGGCCAGCTGGGACAAGACCGTCAAGCTCTGGGCGCCCGACACGGGCCAGGAGCTCCGCACCTTCCGCGGCCACACGGACGCAGTCTCGGACGTGGCCTTCGCGCCCAGGGAGCGGCTGGTGGCCTCGACGGGCTGGGACAAGCAGCTCCTCCTGTGGGATCCCGCGGACGGGCAGATCCGCCTCGGCCTCTCCGACCACGCGGACACCCTGCTGGGGGTGGCCTTCCGGCCCGACGGCGACGAGGTGGCCGTGGCGGGCTTCGACCGCAGCCTCCTGCTGTACGACGCCCACACGGGCAAGCGCCAGGCGCGCCTCTCGGGCCACACCGACTCGGTGCGTGCCCTCGGCTACCTCGAGGGCGGCCACGCGCTCGCCAGCGCGAGCTACGATCACTCGCTGCGGGTGTGGGATCTGCGCGCCGAGCGGCTGGCTCCGGCCCTCCAGGGGCACACCGACTGGGTGTACCAGGTGGACTTCTCCCCGGACGGACGAGGGCTGGTCTCGGCCAGCTGGGACCGCAGCGTGGGGGTGTGGGATCTCGCCACGGGTGTGCGGCGGCTGGCGCTCCGCGGGCACGCGGGCGGGCTGTACACCGCGCGCTTCTCGCCGGACGGCCGGCGCATCGCCTCCGGGGACCAGCGCGGCGAGCTGCGGGTGTGGGACGCCGCGGACGGACGGCTGCTCTACTCGCGCCAGGCGCACGACGATTGGATCTACAAGGTGGCGTTCTCCCCGGACAGCCGGCGGCTGGCCACCGTCTCGCGGGACAGGACGGTGCGCATCGCCGACGCCGCCAGCGGCGAGGCCGAGCTGGTGCTGCGCGGCCACGAGAACTTCGTCTACGTCTGCGAGTGGACGGCGGACGGACAGCGCCTGGCCACGACCAGCGCAGATCGCACCGTCCGGCTGTGGGACACGACCCGCGGGACCGAGCTCATGGTCCTGCGCGGCCACCGGGACTGGGTCTCCGGGCTGGCGTTCTTCGACCGCGATCGACGCCTGGCCTCCTCGGCCAAGGACGGCCGCATCCTGCTCTGGGACCTCTCCAGCGGGAAAGCCGAGCAGGAGCTCGCCTGGCACCGCCAGTGGGTCAACAACCTGAGCGTCTCACCCGACGGGCGCTGGCTGGCCTCGGCCGGGGACGACAGCCGCGTGGTGCTGTGGTCGCTCCCGCAGGGCGAGGCGGTCCTGGAGCTCCAGACCGACAGCTCGGTGACGGGGGTGGCCTTCTCCCCCGACAGCCGCACCCTGGCGGTCGGGGACCGCTACGACATCCGCCTGTACCCGCTCGACTTCGGCGGCGCCGAGGAGGCCTCGCCCGCCGAGCTCCTGCGCCAGGCCGAGCTCGCGGCCGGACGTTCGCTGGACGGCTTCGAGCTACGCCCCCTGCAGGGCCCGTGAGCTACCGACCGGCGGCCCGGAGCAGCCAGCCGAGGACCGTCCGGCGGGCGGCCGGACCCACCCAGCGCGCCTCCAGCCGGAGCGCGAGCAGGGGCAGCTGGTCGCCCGCGGCGGGCAGCTTGACGAGATCCTTCTCGGTGACCACCACGGCGGCGGCGCCGGAGGCGCGGGCCAGGCGCTCGAGGCGGACGAGCGCCGCGGGTCCCAGCCGGTGGTGATCGGGGAAGGAGAGCCCGGCGGCGACCCGCACCCCGAGCGCGGCCAGGCTCCCCAGGAATCCCTCGAAGTGGGCGATGGCGGCGCCGGCCACCACGGGCTCCGCGGGCACGCCGGCGCGCCCGCCCCCGGCGGATAGCAGCCCGTCCGGCTCGAGCTCGAGGCCCACCACGGGCAGCTCGGCCGGCACGCCCAGGCGCGCCGCCAGGGCCGCCGGAGGCTCCGTGCCCTGGTGGTGGGTGAGCACGACCGCGTGGGCCCGGGTGAGCGCCGCGAGCGGCTCCCGCAGGGGGCCGCGCGGCAGGAGCCGGCCGTTGCCGAACCCGCGCCCGGCGTGCACCGCCACCAGGTCCAGCTCGCGGGCGAGCGCCCGGTGCTGGAAGGCGTCGTCACACACGATCAAGTCCGGCGCGGCCACTTCCACGGCCCGGCGGGCGGCCGCCACGCGATCCTCCCCCACCACCAGCGCCGCGCCGGGGCAGCGCCGCGCGAGCAGCGCGGGCTCGTCGCCCACCTCCTCCCAGGTGGGCAGCCGGCCGCCCGGCAGGTGCCCCACCCGCACCCCGCGGGTGCGGCGGCCGTAGCCGCGGGAGACCAGCGCCACGCGCAGGCCGGCCGCCTCCAGGAGATCCACCAGGGCCATCACCAGCGGGGTCTTGCCGCTGCCGCCCGCGACCAGGTTGCCGACGGACACGACCGGCCGGCCCACGCCCTCGGGGCGCGCCCCCGGCCTCAGGCGCAGGCCCGCGGCGTAGGCCCAGGCGAGCGGCGCCAGGCCCGCGCCCAGCCCGCGCAGCGCGGCCGAGGGCGCCGGGTCGTACCACAGGCGCTCGAGGGTCCGGCTCACGGCGCCAGCCCTTCGCGCGCCAGCAGGCCGGCCAGCTCCGCGTGCACCGTCTCCACGCCGAGCGCGCGCATGCACTCGTGGGTCCCGAGCGGACAGGCGCCCGAGCCGTGGTTGCTGCACGGGCTGCAGGCGAGCGGCAGGCGCGCCACCGCCACGGCCGGCCCGCGCGGGGCCCAGCGCTCCGGGGAGGTCGGGCCGAACAGCGCCACCACCGGCCGGCCCAGCGCCGCGGCCAGGTGGGCCGGGCCCGAGTCGGGGCACACCAGGGCGTCCAGGCACGCCAGGCGGGCCATCAACCCGGCCAGCCCGGCGGCGTGGAAGGCGCCCAGACGCGCCCCGGCCAGCCCGGCCCGCAGCGCCTCGATGTCGTCCGCGTCCTCCGGGCCGCCCAGCAGTGCCACGGCCAGGCCCTCCTCCAGGCAGCGGGCCGCCAGCAGGCTCCAGTGCTCGCGCGGCCAGCGCTTGGTGGCGTGGCGCGCGCCCACCACCAGACCCACCGCGGGGCGCTCCCCGGCGAAGTCCCGCCGCCAGGCGCGGGCCTCGGGCAGCGAGGCCGGATCGGCCACGGCCACCGGCAGGGGAGCCTCGCCCACCCCGTCCAGCAGCGACAGGTTGCGCTCGACCTGGTGCGGCCCCCTCAGGATCGTGTCGTGGCCGAGCAGCGCGCGCACCACCTCCAGGCCGCGCCGCTTGACCAGCACGCGCCGCGCGGCCGGCCGCAAGGCGGCGCAGACCAAGCTGGAGCGCAGCTTGTGCTGCAGATCATAGACCGCCTCCACGGCCCCCAGCTCGGCGCACAGGACGCGCAGGCCGGCCGGGCCCCGGTGCCGGCCGAGGTAGTCATAGGCCACCACCCGATCCACGGCCGGGTGGTGGGCGAGCAGCGCCTGGTAGCCCTCGTCCACCAGCCAGGTGATGTGGGCCTCCGGCCGGAGCAGGCGCAGCCGCCCGGCCACAGGGCTGGCCAGCAGGATGTCGCCCACGGATGACAGGCGGATGACCAGCAGCTGCGTCACCTCGCGCCTCCGGCGGAGGCCCCGGTCGCCGCGGGCAGGAAGCCGGCGATGACCTCGGCCATGCGCCGGCTGCCGCCCTGCACGGCGCGCACCGACTCGGCGGCCAGCGCCCCGAGCCGGTCCCGGGCCTGCGGATCGTCGAGCAGCCGCGCCAGCGTAAGCTCGAGCTGCTCGAGGTCCGGCACCTGCAGCCCGCCCCGGCCGAGCAGCACCTGCACCGAGTCCTGGAAGTTCTCCATGTGCGGACCGAACAGGACCGGCCTGCCGCGGGCGGCCGGCTCCAGGATGTTCTGCCCGCCGCGCTCCACCAGGCTGCCGCCCACGAACACCACCGCGGCCAGCGCGTAGACCTGCGCCAGCTCGCCCAGCGTGTCGAGCACCACCACCGGCTCCGCGCCTGCCCCCAGGGTGCGGCGCGCCGCCGGCAGGTCGCGCTCGCGGGCGAGCGCCAGGACGCGCCCGACCCGGCCGAGGTAGCGCGGGGCGACGAGCAGGCGAAGCGCGGGGCGCGAGGCGCGCAGGCGGGCGAACAGATCCAGCAGCCCGGCCTCCTCGCCCTCGTGGGTGCTGCCGGCCACCAGCCACAGGCTCTCGGGCGTGTGCCCCAGCGCGGCCCCCAGGGCCGGGGGCACCTCCGCGCTTCGGGCGTCGGCCGCGCAGCGGTCGAACTTGCTGTTGCCGAGCGCACGCACGCGCGCCGGGTCGGCGCCGATGGCCACGGCGTGCGCCACCTCCTCCTCGCTCCGCATGCACAGCGCATCCAGGTGCCGGAGCGGGTTGCCGATCAGGCGGTAGAGCAGGCGGTAACGGCCGAGGGCGCGCTCGTGGAAGCGTCCGTTGGTGAGCACCACCCGCGCCCCGACCCGTCGCGCGGCGCGCAGCAGGGCCGGCCAGACCTCGGCGTACTCGAGCACCAGCACGTCCGGACGTACGGCCCGCATCACCCGACCGGCCGCCCACGGCAGGTCGTAGGGCAGGTAGCCCACGGCGTCGGCCCGCACCAGCCCCCGGCGGGCCACCGCCATGCCCGAGTCGGTCACCGTGGTCAGCAGCACGGCCGCGTCGGGACGCAGCCCGGCGAGCTCCTGCAGGATGGGCTCGAGCGCCAGCAGGTCACCGGCCGAGGCCCCGTGGGCCCAGACCACAGGACGGCGGGGTAGACCCGGCCAGCCCGGCGGGAGCCGCCCCAGGCGTGCCCAGAAGCCTTCACGCAGCTTCGGGTGCAGGAGCAGCATGGGCAGCAGCAGCAGGAAGGCCAGGTGCACCAGGATGGCGTACACACAGAACATGGCCGGGGATTCTACACCAAAGGCCGGCCGCGGGCCCTCGCGTCCGCCTCGTCGCTCAGCGCGCCCAGGGCCTGCCCCAGCCGCGCCGCGGCCGCCTCGAGGTCCGCGTCCGGCGCCAGCTCGATCGGCACGCCGAACAGCACCTCCACCCGCCCGAACGGGGGCGGGATCTGGAACCGGTCCCAGGCCCGCGCGAGCTCCAGCCTGTGGCGGTAGCCCGCGCCGAGGGGCACCAGCGCGGCGCCGGTGGCCCTGGCCAGGGCCAGGGCGCCCGGCTTGGCCTGGCCGGCCGGACCGCGCGGGCCATCCACCGCCACCCCGAGGGCATGGCCCGCCCGGCTCGCGCGCGACAGCGCGAGCAGCCCGGCCAGCCCGCCCCGCGAGGAGGAGCCGCGCACCACGCGCAGCCCGAATCGCCGGCACACCCGCGCCTGGACCTCGCCGTCCCGGCTCCTGGAGGTCAAGACCACCAGCGGCGGCCGGGGGGGGCGCTCGGGGTTGACGCGGAAGAGCGCGAGCTGCCGACCGTGCCAGAAACAGTAGAGGATGGGCCGGCCCGCGGCGTGCAGGCGTTCGATCTGCTCGAGCCCGTGCACCCGCAGGCGTAGGGACCGCACCAGGAGCCAGGCCACGAGCCACACCAGGAAGGCCGCCAACCCGACCCACCAGGGATGCCGGGGCGCGTTCGCTGACGGGTGGGGCTCGGCAGGGAGGGGCATCTGCGGAATATCACTCTGCGGTCCGGCTCCAAGTCAAGTGGTCAAAAAAAATAGAGGGTTCCTGAAGCCATCGCTCCAGAAACCCTCTGCTTCCCCCGCCTGGCGGTCCATGCGTCACCATCCCTCCCGCACGACAAGTCCACCTCCCAGGCATTGTTCACAAGTGTGAACACATTGCGCAATAATTTCACAGGAACCATGCTTGGAAGGTACGGATTTTCAAAGAGTCAGCCCCGTTGAAGGGTTTCGCCAGGAAAGCTCAGCAAGTTCCGCGCCAGCCCGCGCTGGGCTCAGCACTCCCGGTCGAGGGTCAGCTTGTAGATGGCGTTGCGCCTCTCCGGAAACAGCGGCTCGAGCAGCGCGACCACGTCCCGTGAGCTCAGCGCCCGGCCGGCGCGCAGCGCGGCCACGAGCCGGGCCAGGGCGTCCGGATCCGGGCCGGCGGCGGCCTCCTGCCCGGCGGGATCGGCCCCGCCCACCAGGATCACCACCTCGCCAGGTGGAGGCTCAGGGAAGAGCTCGACGAGCTCGGACAGCGACCCGCGCACGAAGCTCTCGTGGAGCTTGGTCAGCTCCCGGGCCACCGCGGCCGGGCGATCCCCGAGCGCCTCGCGCAGGCCGGCCAGGGTGGCGGCCAGCCGTTGGGGCGATTCGTACAGCACCAGCGTCCCGGGCTCCGCGCGCAGCGCCTCCAGGGCCCGGCGAAGCTCGCCCGGCCTCCGGGGCGGGAACCCGAGGAACAGGAAACGGTCGGTCGGCAGGCCCGCTCCGGCCAGGGCCGTCACGGCCGCGCACGGCCCGGGCACGGGCACCACGCGCACGCCGGCGGCGATCGCCTCGGCCACCAGGGCCTGGCCCGGATCGCTGATCCCGGGCGTGCCCGCGTCCGAGACCAGGGCCGCGTCCCGGCCGGAGCGCAGGTGCTCGAGCAGCTGCGCGGCGGCCCGGATGTGGTTCTGCTCCCGGTAGCTCACCAGCCGGGCGTGGAGCGCGTGGGCCGCGAGCAGCTTCTGGGTGTGGCGGGTATCCTCGGCGGCGACGAGCTCCACCTCTCCGAGCAGCCGCAACGCCCGGGCCGACAGATCCTCGAGGTTCCCGATCGGCGTCGCGATCAGGTACAGGGTGCCCACCGGGGACGCGGGGCGCGCGGGGTCGTCCATGACCCGCGCAGCATACCCCCGACCCCACCCGGCCAGCAACGGGTCCGGGCCGCCCGCGTTGACTCGCCCGACCCGGAGCGCAATAGTGGGCGCCATGCCGCGGCGCAGGTACCAACTCGCGATGCTCCTGGGCCTGGCCGCGCTCGGACCCGGCGCCCCGGCTGGCGCGCGGGACGACCTGTCCGGTACCTGGCGGGAGGAGTACGAGGAGGTGGTCGTCTCCCTGGACCAGTGGAGCGCGGCCTGCGGCGAGGCGCCCCGCACCACGGGCCGGCGGGTGCGGGGCCTCGAGTTCGAGGTCGAGGACCGAGGGGTCGAGCTGGTGTTCCGCGGCGCCGGGGGGACACGCTTCTCCAGCGTCGACTGCCAGACCGCAAATCCGGCGGTGAAGCCCAAGGAGCGCACCCTGCAGGACACGCTCTTCCTGATCTCCTGCAGCACCCCCGAGGACGCGCCGAGCTACGAGAACGGGCTGTACTCCTTCCGGGTCCACGGCAAGGACCGGCTCGAGTACCGCGAGACCACGCGCTACGCCAAGAACGCGCAGGGCGCCCAGTGCGCCAGCACGCGGCGCGCGCGCCGCATGTACACCCGCCTGGCCTCGACCCCGCGCCCCGCGGCCCCGGACGCAGGAACGGCGCAGGCCGGTGAGCGGCCCAAGCAAGAGGATTTCTCAAAGGGTGAAGATGGAGGCCAGGGGCTGGAGGCAGGGACTGTCGCAGACGCGCGCCAGGAGCCGGACGCAGGCGCCATACCGGGCGCTGATCCAGGGGCGGGCGAGGCCATCCTGGGGCACAAGCTGCCGAAGCCCCCCCTGCCCCGCCCGCCCAGCAAGACTCCGGTCGTCAGGGGCGAACCGGCGCCCGCTGACGAACCGCCTGCCCAGCCCGAGGCCGTGGACGCGGGCCCGCCCGCCGAAGCAGCCCAGCCTGCGGCTGCGCGGCCTGTGCCTGTCGAACCCGAACCCTCCGCCCCTCCCCCTCCTCTCCCTCGAAGAGAACCCTCTCCCGAAGTTTCCTCCGAGGATGGCTGGATCCTGTGGGCGGGCCTCGGCGGCGGGCTGGCGGTGCTGGGGATCGTGGTCGGCATCCTGCTGCTCAGCCGGAAGCCGCGCTGGCAGCCGCCCCCAGCCGCTCAGGTCTCTCGAACGCCAGTTCCCCCCGAGCCTTCACCGCCCGAGCCTTCACCCCCCGAGCCTTCGCCTTCAGAGCCCGCCCCCTCGGCGCCTCCTCCTCCGGCGCCGGAGCCACCCGTGTTCTGCACGGGCTGCGGCGCGCGCCTGCCCGCGACCGCACGCTTCTGCCCGCACTGCGCCACCCGGGTGAGGTGAACATGGACCGGTCGAGATCCGCGGACCCCCGCCACCGCCTGGGCGCCTCGGCCGAGGATCGGGCCGCGGAGTACCTGGTAGCGCACGGCTACCGCATCGTCGAGCGCAACGCCACCAACCGGCTGGGGGAGATCGACCTGGTGGCCGAGGACGGCGAGGTGCTGGTGTTCGTCGAGGTGCGCAGCCGCTCCCACCCCGACCAGGTGCACCCGGCCGCCACCGTGACCCGCAAGAAGCAGCAGCAGATCGTGCGCACGGCCCTGGCCTGGTGCGCGCTGCACCGGGTGCGCGACCGCATGCTGCGGTTCGACGTGGTGGCGGTCCTCGGCCCCGAGGGAGCCATCGAGCTCTACCAGAACGCCTTCGAGGCCGGCCGCTGAGCGCCGGCAGGAGCACCGCCCCCCATGGAGCCCACGCTGGAGACCCACCCGCTGGCCGAGCGTTTCTTTCGCCTGACCCCGGAGCAGGTGCTCAACGCGGTCGAGGTACGCGGCCAGAGGGCCACCGGCCGCTTCCTGATCCTCAACTCCTACGAGAACCGGGTGTACCAGCTCGAGCTCGAGGACGAGCGCATGGTGGTGGGCAAGTTCTACCGCCCCGGGCGCTGGAGCCGGGAGGCCATCCTGGCCGAGCACCGCTTCCTCCGGGAGCTGGAGGAGGAGGAGGTGCCGGTGGCGGCGCCGCTCGAGCTCGAGCCCGGCCGTACGCTCGGCGAGGTGGAGGGCATCCTGTACGCGCTCTTCCCGCGGGTGGGCGGCCGGGCCCCGGAGGAGCCCAGTGACGAGCAGCTCCGCATCCTGGGGCGCTACCTGGCCCGCATCCACAACGTGGGCGCGCGGCAGGCCGAGCCCGACCGGCCGCGCATCGACCCCGACACCTACGGCGCGGACAACCTGGCCTGGCTGCAGGCCGAGGGGGCGCTGCCGCCGGAGGTCCGGGAGCTGTACGCCTCGACCGTGGACGTGCTGCTCCAGCGCATCCGGCCCATGTTCCTCGAGGTGCCGACCCACCGCATCCACGGTGACTGCCACCTGAACAACCTGCTCTGGTCCCAGGCCGGGGCCACCTTCCTGGACTTCGACGACTTCGGCACCGGGCCGGCGGTGCAGGACATCTGGCTGCTGGCGGCCGCCTCGGACCAGGAGGGCCACCGCCAGCGCGCGCTCGTCTGCGAGGCCTACGCGGAGATGCGCGACTTCGACCCGGCCTGGCTGCGGCTGGTGGAGCCGCTGCGGGCGCTGCGCTACATCCGCTACAGCGCCTGGATCGCCCGGCGCTGGAAGGACCCCGCCTTCCAGCGGACGTTCGGCCACTTCGGCACGCTGCGCTACTGGCAGCAGGAGGCCCAGGATCTGCGGGAACAGATCGCCCGCATCGACAACGAGGCGCCCTGAGCCATGGCTCCGCCGGCCGACGATCTCCCTGCTCCGGATCCGCCGGCGGCGGCCGCCCGAAACCTGGCCCTGCCAGTCTTCTTGCTCTCCCTGGGTCTGTACTTGCTGACTACCCGAGGCCTGGCCGTGGCGGATAACGAGGTGAACCTCGACGTCACCCTGGGCATCATCGAGAGGGGCTCGGTGGCGCTGTCCTTCAACCCCGGGAAGTTCTTCAGCCTGCGCAACTCCCAGGGCGAAATCCAGTCCGCCCTGTGGCCGGGCATGCCCCTGGCCGCTGCTCCCCTGGTGGCCTTGGGCTCGATGGCGGAGCACCTCCTCTCGCAGGGTGAGCCCGCACCCCTGACGGCCCACTTCCAGACAGCCTTCAGCGACAACCCAGAATTTCACATCGGTCCTGAGTTCGAGCCGAACGGGCTGCGAGATCAAGAGCGCATCGATCAACTCAAGGGCCTGAGCGACAGCGAACGGAGAAGGTTGCTGCACCAGGATGCCCGGGTGCAAGCCTTCACCCTGGTGGCACCGCTGGCCTCGGCCGCCACGGTGATGGTGTTCTTCCTCTCGTGCCTGGCCCTGGGTCTCGGCCTGCGGATCGCGCTGTGGAGCTCGGCGGCCCTGGGGATCGCATCGCCTGTGTTCTACTTCGCAGGCACCTGCTGGACGCAGCCCCTGGCTACCCTTGCCGTCGCGGCTGCCATCCACCAAGTCATCCACCTCCGGCTCGCCCTCGACCGCCGCCGGGTGGTCGTGTGCGGCACCTTCGCGAGCCTGTCCGCCCTGGTGCGTCCCGACCTGGCGCCCATCGCCCTGGTGATCGGGGTCACCCTGCTCTGCATCGCCATGCAGCGCACGACCCTGCGAGCCACCCTGGGGATGCTCGCTTGGTTCTGCCTGCCGCTCGCCATCAGCGCCGGCGTTCTGCTGCTATGGAACTGGCTGCGGTTCGCAAGCTGGCTGGTGATTCCCGGAGCCAACCAGCTGATGCTGTTCCTGGCCAGACACCTCCCAGAAGGGTTGCCAGGGCCACTCTTCAGCCCGGGCGCGGGGCTCCTGTGGTTCTTCCCCTTCCTGGCGCTATCGGTGGTGGGATTCAGGAATCTGAAGGCTGACCACCGCTGGCTTCTCTGGCTGGTCCTGGCTTTGGTGGGGGTGGTCCTGCTCGTCTACGGTGCCTGGTGGCAGTGGTGGTCCGAATGGTCCTATGGGCCGCGTTACCATCTCCCGCTCGTATCGGTCCTAGCGCTGGCGGCGGCCTACGGATTGGCTCGCGCAGGTCGGAGGCTATGGACTGCGGCCAAGATCCTCGTAGGTCTGGGTCTGCTGGTCCAGGTGCCTGGGGTGCTGCTGCTCCCCTTCAAGCTCCCGAGTCCGATCGATCCTTCTGTCTGGTGGTCTTTCCCTGGTTTCACCAGCTGGGGCTCTCTATGGGCCTCGGTCATCGCCCGGGAGCCCCTCAACGGCTACGCTCCAGGCATCGACTGCCTGTCCGCCGATTCCTGGTTCTACCGGCTCGCCGCTGTGCTCGCCCTGGGCGCGGGCGCTCTCCTGCTCCGGCGCCGCGGACCTCGCCTCAGCGCTTGAAGCCATCTTACTTCTCGGGCTGGTACCTCAAGGACATGGGGATATGGGGTCAGGCGATCTCAACGCGGCACTTGGGCGGTTGCACCTGGGCGGCTAATCCGACTGGTAGCGATATACCAGCGAGCAGTTGCGGTTGGCGCCCATCTCCGTGCCCACGGCCCAGACCTCCTGGGCCGAGCTGCCGTGCACCGCGTTGAACATGCGCAGGAAAGGGCTGCCGATGACCTGGTGAGTGACCTCGCTCCAACCCCGGCCGTCGAAGTGGGCGATGGCACCCGCGGTCCCCACCCCCCAGAGGTCATCGCTCTGCGCCCCCCACAGGCTGCTCAGCTCACCCACGAAGTCCTCGTTCTCGTAGGTCGTCCACTGCGCCCCGTCCCAGTGGGCAGCCTCGGCGCTCTCGGCCACCACCCAGACGTCCCCCGCCGAGAAGCCGAACACATCGCCGCCGCCGCCCCAGACCTCGAGCTCGACCTCCTCCCAGGTGCTGCCGTCGTAGTGGCAGGTCCCGAAGGTCCCCTGGGTCCACAGGTCGTCCTCCGAGAAACCGAAGATCGAGGTGTTGGAGCTGCAGGGGATGTTGCTGCGGCTCCAGGTGCTCCCATCCCAGTGCAGGACCGTCGCGTCGTCGCCCACGATCCAGAGCCGATCGGGGGCGAGCCCCCAGATGGCCGTGGCAGCCTGCATGCCCTGGGCTCCCAGATCCGTCCTCGTCAGGCCGCTCCCGTCCCAGTGCAGCAAGGTATCCCCGCCCGCGATCCACGCGTCCTCCGGGGAGAACCCCCAGATGGCCGTGAACCCGGCATAGGCATCCGTGGGCTGCTGCCTCCAGTCCGTGCCGTCGAAACGTCGGATGGTCTGGCCCACGGCCCAGACGTCGTCCGGCCCGAACACCCACAGATCCTCGAGGGAGTAGTCGTCCTCGAAGGCCGCGACCTCTTGCCAGGGGCTGCCGCCGCCCGAGCATCCGCACAGGGCAGGCAGCAGGAGCACCGGGAACGCGACTGCCATCAGCCTCTTCATGAGCTCTCCTCGTCCTGGTGATGCATCGCGCGTCGACCGACCGAGAGGTCCTGGTCGGGCAGCACGCCGTGGAAGGATCGGCGGTGGATCTCGCACGGGCCGTGCTGGCGGAGCGCGGCCTGGTGGGCCGCGGTGGGGTAGCCCATGTGCTGGTCGAAGCCGTACATCGGCCAGCGCGCGTGGTAGGCCCGCATGAGCCCGTCCCGGTGCACCTTGGCCACGATGGAGGCCGCGGCGACGGCCCGGCTGCGGCCGTCCCCGCGCACGAAGGCCTTGACCGGGAGCGCAGGGGCCCCCGCGGGCCAGGGGAACACGTCCAGCCCGTCGACCAGGACCCCGTCCGGCATCACCCCGCCCGGCTTGCACGCCTGCAGCAGCTCGCCGAAGGCGAGCGACATGGCCTCGAGCGCGGCCCGGCGGATGTTCACCTCGTCGATGCGGGCGGGCTCGACCCGCCCCAGGCCGAAGGCGAGCGCCCCCTGGCGCACGGCGCCGTCGAGCCGCTCGCGCTGGGCCGGGCTCAGTTTCTTGGAGTCGTTCAGCCCGGGGATGAGCTGATCGACCCGCAGCGCCACCGCGGCCGCCACCACCGGCCCGGCCAGCGGCCCCCGGCCCACCTCGTCCACCCCGACCACCACGCGCCAGCCGCGGGCGGCCGCCCAGCCCTCGAGCTCGCCGCAGCCCGCGGGACCGCAACCCGGGGCGCCGCGCCCGAACAGCTCGGGGGGCTCACAGGCTGAAGGACGCCGTGGCATGCTGGGTCTGCTCGACCGAGGCGGTCAGCAGGATCACCTGGGTCAGCCGGGCCAGCCCGGCCATCAGGCGGCACTGCAGCTCGACGAGCTGTGGATCGCCCGGGCGGAAGGGATCGTCCAGCAGGATCGGCACCTGCGCCGTGCGGCTCCAGGCCTCCAGCACCGCCGCCTTGAGTGCGAGGTAGACGCGGTCCTGGAGCTCGGGCGCGAGCTCGCCCAGCCCGCGCTCCCCGCCGGCCGGGTCCAGGCAGCCCACCTCGCGCCGCGGCGAGAGGCTCAGCCGGGAGACGGCCCCGCCGGTGAGCGCCGCGGCGAACTGGCTCCCGCGCGGGGTGAGCAGCGCGGCCAGCCGCTCGGCGTCCTGCAGGAAGAGATCCTCGGCCAAGCGCACGAGCTGCTCGCACACCTCGGGACCGGCCGCGCCGGGCGCCTCCGCCGCGCCGGCCTCCTGCCCACCGCCCGGGTCGCCGAAGGCGTCCAGGGCCGAGGGCGCCAGCATGCGACCCTTGCCGGCCGGCTTGCCGCCCTTGCCGCCCAGGGCGCCCGGCGGCGCGCCCAGCTCGGACGGGTCGAAGCCGCCGCCGAGACCGTCGCCCGCCTCCCCGGCGCCCCCGACGGGCGGTGCCCCGAAGGCCCCACCGGCCTCCTGGCCGGAGGCCGCCTCGCGCCGGGCGAGCTTGGCCCGCAGGGCCTCCAGGCGGGCCTCCATGTCCCCGGGGCTCATCATCAGCGAGGCGGAGGAGGCCAGCCTGGCCTCCAGCTCGTCCACCTGGCCCTTGAGCTCGGCCCGGCGGGCCTGCACCTCGCCCAGGCCGGCCTCCGCGGCGCGCTGGGCCATGGCCTGGCGCGCGACCTCCAGATCGGCCTTGGCCGCCTTGCGCTTGGCGAACAGCTCCAGCACCTGGGCCGGCTTCTCCACGCCGGCGTCCTTCATGGTCTTGCGCACCAGGGCCGTCTCGACCTCGAACTGCCGCAGCAGCTTCTGCCGCCGCTCGTCGATGGTCGCCAGGCGCTTCTGGGCGCGCTCCACGGACATGATGGCGTCGATGTGCCTGAGCGCCACCACGAGCGCCAGGCCGAACCCGAGCAGGTTCAGCAGCGCCACCCAGCGCAGCGGCTCAAGCTCGAAGAAGCCCACCGCGCCCACGGCCGTGGCCAGCACCCCTCCGGTGAGCCCCAGCATGAAGCCCTTGTTCTGCTTGAGCGGCGGGGGCGCCTCCGCCTCGCTCTTCTCCTGCCAGCGGTGCTGCTCGTCGTCCAGCCGGACCGAGTCACGGTCCAGCCGGGCCTTGGCCGCCTCGTAGTCCTTCAGGCGGGTCTCGAAGTCAGCCGGCAGCGTTTCGAGGTTCTTGAAGGCGGCCACCGCCTCCTCGGCCTGCTGCACGCGCTGCTCGGCCTCGTGCTGGCCCTTGAGGCGCTGGTCGAGCTTGAACAGCTCGCCCTGCAGGCCGTCGAGCTTGAACTGCAGCTCGTCCACCTCGCGGGCCAGCTTGAGGTCCCGGTCCAGGGTCTCGATCTGGGACCGCAGCTCGGCCGGATCGTCGGGCAGGACGGCGTCGCCGAGCTCCTCTTCGCCGCCGCCCTGGTAGCCCGGGAAGCTCGGGCCGTCGTCCCCGTCCCCGGCGTGCTTGGAGGGCGGCAGCTTGCGGGAGGCCGTCATGACCTTGCCGGAGCGCACGCCCACGAACTTGCCCTTGCCGCCGGGCTGGGAGGGCTCCTCCTCCCCCTCCGGCGCGGCCGGGGCCCGGCGCGGGGCGCGGGACGGCAGGCTCGTCTGCCGGGTGACGAACACCCCCTCGAACACGTCGCGCTGCGGCAGGTGCAGGCTGGCCGACAGGTACTGGCCGATCTCGGCCGCCGCGGCCGACACGGTGCGCGGCGGGCCACCGGCGGGGTCGAGCTGCATCAGGGCCATCGAGCCCTTGAGGAGGTCCTTGACCAGACGGAAGGTCTGGCCGTGCTCGTCCTGCAGGCACAGCGCCGCCCGGCACACGTCGGAGCCCGGGGCGCGGAAGGCCTCGGTGCTCGGCTCGGTGGGATCAGGGTAGAGCAGGTGGAGCACCAGCTCGACCAGGGTGCTCTTCCCCCCGCCCGCACCTGCCACGAAGGCAGTGAGGCCCGGCCCCAGCGGGAACCGGTGGGTTTGCCCGAAGTTCCGGACGCCCTGGCAAACGAGCTCGGTGAAGAGCACGGAACCCCCTCGGGGCCCCCCTCGCGGGTGGACCCGGACGAGCGCCGATCAGCTCTCCTTCAGCCTGGCGGCCTTGCCGCGCAGGTCGCGCAGGTAGTACAGCTTGGACCGCCGCACGCGGCCCGAGCGCACGACCTCGATCTTCTCGATGCGCGGGGAGTGGACGGGGAAGATGCGCTCCACGCCCACGCCGTAGGACACCTTGCGCACGGTGAACGAAGCGCCGGTGCCGCCCCGCTTGCGCTTGATCACCACGCCCTCGAACACCTGCACGCGCTCCTTGTCGCCTTCCACCACGCGCAGGTGGACCCGGACCGTGTCGCCGATCCGGAAGCTGTCAGGCTTCTCCTTCTGGCAGGACTTCTCAAGTTGCTCCAGGACCTTCATCGTCTCCTCCTTGCGTCACCCGAGAACCAGCAACCCCCGCTACGGGGGTCGGCTCGTCAACCTCGCCCGGGCACGCGCCCGAGCTGTTCGATCCACACACGCTCCTCCTCGCTCAGGTCCGCCCGGGCGAGGAGGTCCGGCCGCCTCTCGGCCGTGCGCACGATGGCCTGCCGCCGCCGCCAGCGGGCGATGGCGGCGTGGTCGCCGCTGAGCAGCACCTCCGGCACCGCCTGTCCGCGGAACTCCCGCGGCCGGGTGTACTGGGGGTACTCCAGCAGGCCCGCGGCGCCGTGCGACTCCTCCAGCGTGGACTCGGCCTTGCCCAGCACGCCGGGCACCAGCCGGCAGACGGCGTCCATCACCACCCAGGCCGCCGGCTCGCCGCCGGACAGCACGTAGTCGCCGACGGACAGCTCCTCGTCCACCAGGCCGCAGATGCGGTCGTCCACGCCCTCGTAGCGCCCGCACAGGAGCGCCACGTGGGCGTGCCCCGCCAGCTCGCCCACCCTGGCCTGGTCGAGCAGCCTGCCCTGCGGGGTCAGCAGCACCACGTGCACGGCCGGATCGTCCGCCCGCACGGCCTCGAGGGCGCGCGCCACCGGCTCCACCCTGAGCACCATGCCGACGCCGCCGCCGAAGGGCGAGTCATCGACGCTGCGGTGCTTGCCCTCGGCGTGATCCCGGATGTCGACCGGCCGGACCTGGATCACCCCGGCCTCGACGGCCTTGCCGAACAGGCTGGCCGTGCAGATGGAGTCGAACACCGAGGGGAACAGCGTGAGCACCGTCCAGCGCAACGCAGACTCCCTCGGCCTCACTCCAGCCCGGGCAAGCCCGGAGGCGGATCGAGCACCACGCGGCCGGCCTCTGGCTCGAAGGCCAGCACCACGCCGTCGACGCCCGGGATGAGGATCTCCCGACCGTCGCGGGTCACCACGTATACCTCGTGCGCACCATTGTCAAAGATCGACCGCAGCTCCCCGAGCACCCGGCCGCGCGGGTCCTCGACCCGCAACCCGATCAGATCCTCGAGGTACCACTCGCCCTTCTCCGGCGGCGGCAGCTGCGAGCGCTCCACGAACAGCGACTCATCGCGCAGCGCCTCCGCCGCCTCGACGCTGTCCACCCCCTCCAGCGAGAGGATGAAACCGCGTCCGCCTGGCCTGGCCCTGCGCAGCGCCACGGCGCGGGCCGTGCCCGCGCTCTTGCCCAGCCACACCTCGCGCACCCGGCACCAGGCGCCCGAGCAGCCTTCGCCCGGGAGCAACTTCATCTCACCCCGCACCCCGTGGGGGCGGGTCAGCCTGCCAATCAAGACCAGCCTTCGCTCGGCGTCCGTGGCCACGACTCGCTCCGCAGATGCCGCCGCGGGCCGGTCAGTCCACGATGTCCAGCTTCGCCTTGCGGCCCTCGCGGGCCGAGGCGATCGCCAGGATGGAGCGCAGGGCCTTGGCCGTGCGCCCCTCCTTGCCGATCACCCGGCCGCGATCCGCGGCGCCGACCCGCAGGGTGATCACGCGATCCCGACCGTCGTCGGCGTCATCCACCTCGACGGCCTGCGGCTCGCGCACCAGCAACCGGGCCATCAGGCCCACCAGCTCAGGGACCGCCACGATCAGGCTCCCCGCCCGCTCAGGCCTTCTTGGCCTTGGCTTTGGGCTCCTCGGCGGCCTTGGCCGCCTGGGGCGGGTTGCGCTTGAGCAGCTGGGCCACCGTCTCGCTGGTGAGGGCGCCAGCCTTGCGCCAGTGCTCCAGGCGCGCCTGGTCGATCACCACCACGGCCGGCTTCTTGCGCGGATCGTAGTGCCCGATCTTCTCCAGGAAGCGGCCGTCCCGGGCGTAGCGGGAGTCGGTCGCCACGATGTGGAAGAACGCCTTCTTGGTCGTCCCGGCCCGACGCAAACGAATCGTCACCATGGCACACACACATCCTTTCTCCGGACGGCGCTCACATCTTGCCGCCCATCAGGCTCCGCAACAGCGTCTTCATTCCGAACTTGTTGATCTTCTTCATCATCTTCTTCATTTCCAGGTACTGCTTCACGAACTGGTTCACGTCCTGGACGGTGGTGCCGCTGCCCTTGGCGATGCGCCGGCGGCGGCTGGCGTTCAGGATGGCGTGGTTCACCCGCTCGAGCTTGGTCATCGAGTTGATGATCGCCTCGATGCGCTTCAGCTCGTCCTCCGGAGGGGCCGCGCCGGGCATCTTCTTCATCATGTTGCCCATGCCCGGGATCTTCTCCATCAGGTCGGAGATCGAGCCCATCTTGCGCAGCTGCTTCAGGTGCTCCCGGAAGTCCTCGATGGTGAACTCGTTCTTCTTGAACTTGCGCTGCAGCTCCTCGGCCTTCTCCTTGTCGTAGCTCTCCTGGGCCTTCTCGATCAGCCCCAGCATGTCGCCCATGCCCAGGATGCGGCTGGCCATGCGGTCCGGGTAGAAGATGTCCAGCGCGTCCATCTTCTCGCCGGTGCCGACGAACATGAGCGGCTTGCCGGTGACGGCCTTGATCGAGAGGGCCGCGCCGCCGCGGGCATCGCCGTCCAGCTTGGTCAGCACCAGGCCGTCGATGCCGAGGTCGCTGTTGAACTTCTCGGCCACCTGCACGGCATCCTGGCCGGTCATGGCGTCGGCCACCAGCAGGATCTGGCGCGGCTGCACCTCGCGCTTGATCTGCAGCAGCTCGTTCATCAGCTCCTGGTCCACGTGCAGCCGCCCGGCGGTGTCGAGCAGCACCACGTCGTGGCCGGCGCGCTCGGCGGCCTCCATGGCCTCGCGGCAGATGGCCACCGGATCCTGCTTGGTGGTCGAGGGGTGCACGGGCAGGCCCAGGTCGGCGCCCAGCTTGGTGAGCTGATCGATGGCCGCGGGCCGGTACACGTCGGCCGGCACGAGGTACGGACGCCGGCCGAGCTTCTTCAGGTGCAGCGAGAGCTTCGCCACCGAGGTGGTCTTGCCGGAGCCCTGCAGGCCGCACAGCATGATCGCCACCGGAGGCCGGCCCTTGAGGTCGAGCTGGGCGGCCTGGCCGCCCATGGTCTTGACCAGCTCCTCGTAGACCACCTTGATGAACTGCTGGCCCGGGGTGAGCGAGGCGAGGACCTCCTGTCCCATGGCCCGGTCCTTGACCACGGTGACAAAGTCCTTCACCACCTGGAAGTTGACGTCGGCTTCCAGCAGGCTCAGGCGGACCTCGCGCAACGCGTCCTTGATGTTGGCCTCGGAGAGTTTCCCGTGGCCTTTCAGGCGCTTGAACGTCTGTCCGAGCTTGTCTGACAGCCCTTCGAACATGGCTCCTCGCACGCGGGGGCCTCGAAAAAGAGACCTCCGGAGCGCGCCAACATAGCGCCACCCCCACCTGATGTCAAGATGATTCCCGGGGTTAGTCCCGGTCGCCAGGGGGCCGCGGACCGCGGCGCTCAGGCGCTACAGCGCCGGCATGCCGACCGTGGTGAACAGGGTCTTGAGGTCCTCGTCGTCGAAGGAGATTCCGGCGCCGAAGAAGAAGTCGAAGGTCTCCTGATTGAAGAAGTCGTCCGCCCCGGCGGCGATGTAGAAGTGGTTCATCAGCCAGGTCGGCCGGTAGACCACCATGGCCTTCAGCCGGGGGTTGGCCGGGTTGCCGTACTCGTCGAAGCCGAAACCGAACATGTCCACCCGGAACTGGAGGTCGTCCTCGAAGAAGTACAGGTCGGCGCCCATCCCGCCCGTGTCCTCGATCAGCCCCAGGCGGAAGCCGAACCAGTTGTAGCGCTTGCCGAGCTGGAGCGAGAACTTGAAGTCGTCCCGCACGGTGATGACCTTGTCGCACACGTCGGGCGCGGTGCAGGTCTTGGTCACGTCGACCGCGCCGCGCGGATCGTCGATCAGCTCGATCAGGTAGAACTTGTCGGACTTGGGCACCAGCTTCAGGCCCATGTAGTACTTGGCCGTGTTCTGCAGCACCTGGTACTCGGCGCGCACGTCCACGATGGTCTGCAGCCGCGTCAGGCGCGAGGTGAACGAGGTGGCGTCGTCGACCAGGTTCTCGACCTTGTCCAGCACGCGGTCGTCGTTGACCAGCCGCCCGAGCGTGCCCTGGCCCTCGTCCACCTTGCGGGAGATGTTCTCCAGGCTCTCCAGCGAGCGGTTGGCCTTCTCCAGGGTGCCCCTCAGGTTCCCCACGCTCTCCTTGATGTCCTCCTCGCCCCGGCCGACGATGTCGTTGACGTTCTGCACCAGGCTGCGCACGTCCTTGGTCACGGCCTGGATGTTGTCCAGGATCTCCCCGTAGCGCGCCCGGGTGCCCTCGGTCACGCCGGCCACGTCGCCCAGGATGCGCTCGATCTGCTGGCTGCTGCGATCGAGCGTGCCCTGCACCTGCTCGCTCAGCCTGGCCACGTTCTCGGCGATCTTGCTCATGTTCCGCATGGTGCCGCCCAGCGAGTCGTCGCGCTCCATGTCCGCGAGCACGCGGCCGAGCGACTGGGTCACCCCGCGGATGTCCCCGGTGATGTCGTCCAGCTTGCGGAAGACCGTGTTCATGTCCGCTTCCTCGAACACGTTCACGATCTCGCCGCCGTCGGGCAGGCGGCCGGCCGCCTTGCTGCCGGGGCTCAGGGTGATCAGCTTGTCGCCCAGCAGGGACTCGGACACCTTGGAAAGCGAGGCGTCCTTGTACAGCGGCACGTCGTTGGTGATGCGCAGGTTCAGCTGGGCGCGGTTGCCCACCAGCTCGATGCTGTCGATGAAACCGACCTCGATGCCGGCCATCAACACGCGCGAGCGCTGGGCCAGCCCGAGCACGTCCTCGAGCATGGCGTACACCCGGTAGGTGTCGCCGCTCCCCAGCGCGCCGCTCTGCAGCTTGTGCATGGCGTAGAACAGTCCGCCCACCGCCACCAGCGTGACCAGTCCGACCTTGAGCGGGGTGAGCAGGCTCTTCATCCCGGGCCGACACTACTACGCCGCACGGGCCGTGTACAGACCCCGGCCTCAGTCTCCCTTGGCGAACCAGGTGGACAGGAACTCCCGCACGTGCGGGTGCTGGCTCGCGCGCAGCGTCGCGGGCGGTCCCTGCTCGACGATCGCCCCTTCGAAGATCATGGCCACGTGGTGCCCGACCCGGAAGGTGGAGGCGATGTCGTGGCTGATCACCACCTGGGTGACCGCCAGCCGGCGCTGGGCGTTCATGATCATCTCGTCCACGTTGTTCGAGGTGATCGGGTCCAGCCCCGTGGTGGGCTCGTCGTACAGGATGATCTTGGGCTCCAGCACGATGGCGCGCGCCAGGCCCACCCGCTTGCGCATGCCGCCCGACAGCTCGGCCGGGTAGAGGTGCGCGACGTCGTGCAGGTCCACCAGCTCGAGCTTCTCCTGGACCAGCTTGCGCAGCTCCGGCTCGGGCATGTGGCGGTGCTCGCGCAGCGGGAAGGCGACGTTCTCGCCGACCGTCATGGAGTCGAACAGGGCCGCCTGCTGGAAGACCATGCCGAACTTGGCCCGCACCCGGGTCAGCTCCCGCTCCGGCAGGCGGCCGATCTCCTCGCCCTCCACCAGCACCTGGCCGCGATCCGGCCGGAGCAAGCCCAGCATGTGCTTCATCAGCACGCTCTTGCCCGAGCCCGAGCCGCCGATGATGACCGTGGTCTCGCCCTCGGCCACCTGCAGATCGACGCCCCGCAGGACATGGTGGTCGCCGAAGCTCTTGTGCAGGCCCTGGATGTCGATCATGGCGGTCATGCGTCGTGCGGCGAAGGACAGACCGGCCGGCGCTCAGCCGAGCTGGTCGTAGAACTGGGGCCGGAGCACCACCTTCTTGCCATCCATCAGCAGCAGGCCGCGCCTCTGGAATTCGCTCAGCACCCGCGAGACCGTCTCGCGGGAGCTGTTGACCATCGAGGCGATGTCCTGCTGGGTGGGGCGCTTGCGGATCAGCACCCCCTCGTCGATGGTCTCGCCGTCGGACTTGGCCAGATCCATCAGCACCCGCGCCACCCGGCCGAAGACGTCCAGGAGCGCCAGGTTGCCGATGACCTCGTCCGCCTTGCGCAGGCGCTGGCACAGCACGGCGAGCACCTCGATGGCCGTGGCCGGACAGCGCTTGAGGTGTTCGATGAAGGCCTCGCGCTTCAGGATCAGCAGCTGCGAGGGCTCGGTGGTCAGCACGTTGGCGGAGCGTGGCTTGTCGTCGAGCAGCGCCATCTCCCCGAAGATGTCCCCGGCGCGGAAGAAGGTCAGGGTGATCTCCTTGCCGTTCTCGCCGTACAGCACCACCTTCACCTGGCCGCTGGCGATCACGAACATGGAGTCGCCCGGGTCGTCCTGGCCGAACACCAGGGTCTCCTTGGGGTAGTCCTTGGTGATCACCAGCGCGGCCAGCTCGCGCAGGGCCTGCTCCTCCACGTTGGCGAAGATGGTCACCCGCTTGAGCAGCGCGACCGTGTCCTGCCCGACCATGGCGGCCTCCTCCTCGACCCGGTTCCATACCTCAGACGGGGGCACTGTACCAGGCGGGCCGCGGGAGCACAAGCGGCCCGCGCCGCAGCGGGTGATTGACAGGGCGACCCCGCGCGGGGTAGTCCGGGGACCGGGCGAGGAGGACCTCGCCAGGAGGTCCGCGAGCGTCATGACCCAGACCCGAATCCAGCAGGCCCGCGCCGGCGTGGTGACGGACGAGGTGCGCCAGGTGGCCCGGGCCGAGGGCGTGCCGGCCGAGGAGCTGGCCCAGCGCCTGGCGCGCGGCGAGGCGGTCATCACCCGCAACCGCCTGCGCGCCGACCTCGCGCCGCTCGGCATCGGCCGGGGCCTGCGGGTCAAGGTCAACGCCAACGTGGGCACCTCCCGCGACCGGCTGGACGTCGCGGGCGAGCTCGGCAAGGCCCGCGCGGCCGCGGCCGCCGGGGCCCACGCCATCATGGACCTGTCGACCGGCGGCGACCTGCCCGCCATCCGCAGGGAGATCATGCGGGCCGCGCCGCTGCCCATGGGCACGGTGCCCATGTACGAGGCCGCCGCCCGGGCGCTGGCGCGCGCGGCCTCCTTCTGCGAGCTCACCGAGGACGAGCTGTTCGGGGTGATCGAGGCCCACCTGGAGTCCGGCGTGGACTTCCTGACCGTCCACTGCGGGGTGACGCTCGAGACCGCCGAGCGCATGCAGACCGAGGGCCGGCTCATGGACGTGGTGTCGCGCGGCGGGGCGCTGACGCTGGCCTGGATGCGCCACAACGAGCGCGACAACCCGTTGTACACCGCCTTCGATCGGCTGCTGGAGCTCTCCGCGCGATACGACGCGACCCTGTCGCTCGGGGACGGGTTCCGCCCCGGGGCCACCCTGGACGCCACCGACCGGGCCCAGCTGCACGAGCTCATCCTGCTGGGCGAGCTGCAGCAGCGCGCCCTGGAGCGCGGGGTGCAGGTGATGATCGAGGGCCCGGGCCACGTGCCGCTCGATCAGATCCAGGCCAACGTGCTGCTGGAGAAGCGCCTGTGCCACGGGGCGCCCTTCTACGTGCTGGGACCCCTGGTGACCGACTGCGCCCCGGGCTACGACCACATCACCGGGGCCATCGGCGGCGCCATGGCCGCCTGGGCCGGCGCGGACTTCCTGTGCTACGTCACCCCGGCCGAGCACCTCCGGCTGCCGGACGAGCGCGACGTGCACGCGGGGGTGGTGGCCTCGCTGATCGCCGCCCAGGCTGGCGAGCTGGCCCGCGGCCGGGCGGACGCCCGCGAGCGCGAGCGGCAGATGAGCCAGGCGCGCCGGGAGCTCGACTGGGACGGCATGTACCGGGCGGCCGTGGACCCGGCGCTCGCCCGGCGGGTGCGGGCCGAGGCGCCGCCGACCCACGACGAGAACACCTGCTCCATGTGCGGCGAGTTCTGCGCCATCAAGGTGCAGAAGGATCACCCGCCCAGGCCCCGCAAGCCCGCCCTGCCCGCGAAATCGCGCTGAGCGCCGAATCCCCTGCCCTGCAGCCCTGGGGCCTGCGCCCGCCGCCTCGAGCTTGAGCGTCAGCGGGCAGCACGCTCGCGGCTGGTTGCCGCGGGATGGCGGCCATGCGACACGGTCACGGGAACCTCGGCCCGGAGGTGGAAGGGACCAGGATCACCTCGGCCTGGGTCTGGCCGGCATTGAGCTTGACCACGCGCTTCTTCCATGGCCGGTCGTCGTCCCAGGCGACCAGGTGGACCTCGTCGTCAGGCGGCAGGTTGGGGATGTTGAATGCGCCCTGCTCGTCGGCGACTACCACGTCCCACAGCGGCGTGGGCCTGCACTCGAAGGCCACCCTGCCCTGGGCTACGGGCGTGCCGTCCTGGAGCTTGATGGTGCCCGTGATCGTGCGTCCGGGCTTGAGCTTGAGAGGAATGAAGGGCCGCTGCTTCTCCGCGGGTTCCTTCTGTGCTGCCAACTCCGCAAGGGCCCAGCCCCTCTCCTTGTGCCAGGCCCCGACCCGTCCGGGTCTGGAGCCGGACTCGAAGGCAAACTTGAAGGGACGGATGAGCACCTCGACCACGCTCCGCTCGACCGTCCCATCGGAGTTGATCAGCTCGACGAACACCTGAGGCCGGCTCTTGAGGCTCATGATGCCTGCCGACACGAGGCCAACTTCCTGGGAGTGGCGCAGCAGGCGAAGAGACAGCTCGATCGGTGCCCGAGCCGGCAGTACTTGCTTGACCTGACTGCAGTGGCCAGGTGCCTCGGCGCTGACGATGAACCCGGATGCTCCGCGCGGTAGCCAGAGCTCGAAGCGCCCGCTGTGATTCGTCGGCACGAGCGACTGCACGGCCTCACTCGGCGGTCTGACAGGGCGCTCGACCCGCACCATCGCGCCCTCGACCGGTCGCCCGGTCGGCCCGTACACCCGACCCGTCACCCGCACCTCGGCCGGGGCCAGGTCGAAATTGGCGATGTGATTGTCACCTTGGCACATGCAAGCGAATACAACACCACTGCCGAACAACCGTGGCGAGGTGGCGGACACGGTGTGCGGGCCGCAATCCAACCCTTCAAGGAGATACCAGCCCCCGGGTCTGGTCACCGTCGTCTTCATGCGGCCGAGAGAACTGCTGCTCGCAGCCACAACCCGGATGCCGGAACGCGGCTTGCCCGCCACAACCACCCTGCCGGACAGAGAACAGCGCCACGGCGGCATGTCGATGCTTCCGGTGTCGATGCCGCTTCCAGTGCCGATGCCGTAGAATTCGCGCGCGCCGGTCTCGCCCGCGTCTGGCTGACCGCCATCCACTCTTCCGTCCGGGCCCGCGCATTTCTCTTCCTGCCCGTGCGCCTTCCAGGCGGGTGCGCCCAGCAGCCAGGCTGCCAGGACCGTCCCGATCAGGATCTCCCGCCGGTTCATGGACTCTCCTCCCCAAGATCGGAGCATACCATCGGCTGACGGATCCTGGCGGAGGCAGATGCCCCTGCTACGCCCTGGGTGCCACCCGCCTGCATCGGAGTAGGGTGACCGAATTCCGGACACGGTGTCCGGAAAAACCGGGCACGGCGTGGCTCGACCTCGACCTGGTCCCGCGCAACCCCGCGGATTCGTTTGATCGGACTCCTGGCATAGCACTTGCGAGCGTTGCCCGCCGGGTCGCGGTCACGAGGCGCGAACCTCGCCGTAGGGCCCATCGAGTTCGGAGGGATGCATGATCGAGGCAGCTCTGGTCCCGGTCGCGCAGATCGAGGCCGTGATCTTGGTGGTGCGCGGTCAGAGGGTGCTTCTCGACCTCGCCCTCGCCCCATTGTACTGTGTTCCAGTCAAGGTCCTGAACCAGGCAGTGAAGCGCAATTTGGGCCGGTTTCCGGCTGACTTCATGTTCCAGCTCGACGAGGCGGAGTCCGAGAACTTGAGGTCACAATCTGTGACCTCAAGTTCCTGGGGTGGTCGCCGGTACCGCCCGTTCGCCTTCACGGAACAGGGTGTGGCCATGCTCTCGAGCGTGCTCCGCAGCGAGCGTGCGGTGCAGGTGAACATCGAGATCATGAGAGCTTTCGTCCGCCTCCGAGGATTGCTCCAGTCCAACGCGGAGCTGGCCCGCAAGCTCGCCGCGCTCGAGAAGAAGTGCGACGCGAGGTTCAAGGTGGTCTTCGACGCCATCCACGAGCTCATGGCACCACCTCCGACGCCCAGGAGGCGCATCGGCTTCCGCGATTGAGCCGCTTCCGCCAGTGAAGCTGCCCCGCCGGCGGGTGCCCACCTGCAGCGAGTGGGTCAGCCCAGGTGGATGATTCGTTGGCTGGCCTTCCGTGCCTGAGCGCTCAGGAGTTTCTTTCAGGGAGGAGAGCAGGAAGGAAGCTTGGCCCAGCCAGGCTGGCTGCCGCGAGGCCCTTCGACTTCACCCTCACAGATCGCGACCCCGGAGCCACGCCACGGCACGTGATCAGGGACGTGGCACGGAGCTCGCGTTGAAGGCGGTGTGAGTTTCTGGCTGAATAGCGCGTTGTCAGCCCGTGTCGAACGGCGCGGTGAACGCATGCGGATTTCCTCTGCCACCCTGAATGCTCTTCTCTTCGCGGCGCTACCGCTCCTGGCCTGCGGCTGCGGGGTGCCCATGCCGCAGCCCTACCCCACCCAGGCCCTGCTCGAGCCCTCAGGAGACGCCTTCTTCGCCGGCTCGACCTCGCTGTTCGACCCCGAGCCGCCGCTCGAGGGCCAGGCCGACCCCACGGGCGACGTGTGGGTCGGCCGCTACGGCCCGGGCGGGGAGCAGCGCTGGCACGAGATCCTGGGGACCGGCGAGGCCGAGCAGGTGCTCGGCCTGCAGCCCGCGGGCGGAGGCGGCCTGGTCCTGGTGGCCGAGGCCGGCGTGGACCGCGACCCGAGCCCGCTGCTCGTGGAGCTCGCCGGGGACGGCAGCCCGGTCCGGCTGGGCACCCTGACCGGCGCCGACGGGTTGCGCCCGCAACGGCTCGAGCCGGCGGCGGACGACGGTTTCTGGCTGCTGGCGACCCAGGATCGGCCCGGGACCGGGACGCAGGCCGCGCCCGTGGTGATCCGCCTCGAGGCCGATCTGACCCCGCGCTGGGCGCGGAGGTTCGACTCGGAGCTGTGGTTGAAGGCCGCCGCGCTGGCACCCGGGCCCGCGGGCGCCAGGGTGCTGGCCAACGCCCTCGCCCAGACCGGGAGCCCCGACCACGGGGTCGTGCTGCTCGACCTCGACGCCGAGGGCGCGGCCACCCGCGCGGGGTTCCTGAGGCTGCCCGCGGGTGACTTCAGCGCCAGCCGGGCGCTGGCCCTGCCCGACGGCTCGCTGGCGATCCTCGGCCAGCACCGCGAGGCCGGCGGCCTCCATGCCCACCTCTGGCTCGCACGCCTGGACCCGGCCGGGCAGCCGCTCTGGCAGCTGGCGCTCGGGGACGCCCCCTCGGCGCCCTCCGCCCTGGGGCTCGCCCCGGACGGCAGCCTCCTGGCCGCAGGGTTGACCTTCCCCGGCGACGGGACCGCCCAGTCCGCGGAGCTCCGCACGCTCGTCCTGGAGCCCGGGGACGGGGCGCTCCGCGGCCAGCACCTCCTGGACCTCGACGGACGGGGCCTGGCCATCGGCTTCGGGGCCGCGCCCGCGGGTGGCCCGCGGCTGCTCGGCTGCCAGATGCGCGGCGAGGAGTGCGCGCCCGGGATCTGGGGGCTCGACGACACGGGCGCCCTCGCCCAGGGCTGCGGCAGCAGCGCGCCCACCGCGCTCGTGCCCGAGCCCAGCGCGGCCGCCTTCACGCCGGCCCTGCTGCGCTCGACGCCGCTCACCCTCCGGTTCAGCCCCTGGCCCGGCCGCCGGATGCGGCTCGGCCACTTCGGCGAGGCGGCCTGCCGATGAGCCCGCGGCGCGCGCTCCTGCTGCTGCTCCTGGCGCTCGCCCCCGCGGGCTGCGCGACGCCCCTGATGCACGGCCTGCGCGCCGCGCCCGGACCCTGGGTGGAGGTGTCCATGGGCATGGGGTACACCGAGGAGCGCCTGACGGAGTGCGCGGGCGCGGACGGCTGCGTGGATCCCGGCGTGGGTGTCGCCGGCAACCCGCTCCAGGTCGGCGCGGGCTACGCCTGGGTGTTCGAGGAGAACATCGGCCTGCTGATCGGGGCGCAGCTCCCCGCCCGCTCCAACCAGAAGCTGTACACCTGGTGGGCCGATCTGTCGCTGACCTCCTTCGCCACGGTGCAGACCGAGCACCTGTCGGTCGGCGTGGGGCCGGAGCTCGGGCTGGGCGGGGCGGCGCTGGTGGTGGGGGCCGAGGGGCTGCCCTGGGGGCCGCGCAGCTGGCTGCCGGGTCTGGGGGTGTGGAGCCGGTACTTCTGGCCCTGGGAGGCCGACCGGGTCGAGATCAACGGCCGCTCCGAGAGCTGGGAGGTGGGCGCCCGGCTGCGCTTCGGCGGGGTCGTGCTGCAGTACGCCTACCACCACCAGCAGCACGGCTGGATGAGCACCTCCCGGCCGGAATACGGGCGGGGGATGCACCTCGTCTCCGTCGGCCTGCTGCTCGACGCGGACACGACGGAGCTCGACTGGTCGTGGTTCGACCTGTCCGGCGGCCTCCCGTTGTTCATCTTCTAAAAGATGCTTGACAGGCCCGGGGTCGGTCTGTTAAATGGGCGTCCGTTTTGGTCAAAGCTCCTTGACAGGCCGACGTAGCTCAGTTGGCAGAGCAGCTGATTCGTAATCAGCAGGCCAGCGGTTCGAGCCCGCTCGTCGGCTTTGAAAATATACGTGAGAATCGTGAACGGCCCCATCGTCTAGCGGTCTAGGACATCGGCCTCTCACGCCGAGAACAGGGGTTCGAGTCCCCTTGGGGTCATGCGGGCCGCCGGAGGCAACTCCGGCGGCCCGGTTCGTTTCAGGTCCGGACACGAGGTACGACGGCCATCGACGCGGAACGCCCACACTCCTTCGCCGAGCTGGTGCGCATCATGGCGCGCCTGCGGGCTCCCGAGGGCGGCTGCCCCTGGGATCGGGCGCAGACCCTCGAGACCCTCGAGCCCTACCTGATCGAGGAGGCCTACGAGCTGCTCGAGGCCATGGAGCGCGGGGAGCCGCGGGCCCACTGCGAGGAGCTGGGCGACGTCCTGCTGCAAATCGTGTTCCAGGCCCAGATCGCCTCGGAGCGCGGGCAGTTCGGCATCGAGCAGGTGGTGGATGGCATCGCCCGCAAGCTGGTCCGCCGCCACCCGCACGTGTTCGGCGACGGCCAGGCGGCCAGCCCCGGCGAGGTCGCGCTCCACTGGGAACGGATCAAGGCCGAGGAGAAGGCCGAGCGGGGGGGCCGGGCCACGGGTCCGGGCGGGTTGCTGGCCGGGGTCCCGAAGAGCATGCCGGCGCTGCTCCAGGCCCAGCGGCTGTCCGAGCGCGCGGGCCGGGTGGGCTTCGACTGGCGCGACGCGGGCCAGGTCATGGAGAAGGTCCGCGAGGAGGTGGCGGAGCTCGAGGCCGCCCTGGCGGGGACCGACCCGCACGCCCGCCAGGCCGAGGCGGCCTGGGAGATCGGCGACCTGCTGTTCGCGCTCGCCAACCTGGCCCGCCACCTGTCGCTCCAGTCCGAGGAGCTGCTGCGGGCCGCATGCCAGCGTTTCCGCGAGCGCTTCCAGCACATGGAGCAGGTGGCCGCGCAGCGCGGCCTCGACATGCAGGCCATGAGCCTGGAGCAGCTCGAGGCGCTGTGGCAGGAAGCCAAGCGCGAGCTCGCGGCCCGCTGAGCGCTGATCTTTCCCACACGAATTGTGGAAAACATGTGGACATCTCTATGAGAAAGCCAATACCAGCTGATTCACGGGCTCTTTGGCTCCCGGATGCACACTTTGTGTGCTCTTACTAACCGCAATGTTTTCATGCCACTGGCACACAAAAGCCAACACTTTTCGGGGTCGTTTTCGAAACTGCACGCCCTGACGCGGAGATGCGTGTCATGGGCACGAAATCGAGGCTTCTGGAGCGTGTTTTCCACACGTGGATCGCGCGCGCCAGCGCGGGTGGTGCGTTCTCGCACCCGCGCCGTGCAACCCGCCGTCCGCGTGCGTCTTTGATCTGGCCCGCGAAACGCCGGCCCGCGGCCCGTCCGCGCGAAGGCGCTTTCCGCTTGACTATTCCAGCAGGTCGGGTTAGACCACACCGCTCCAATAGCCCGGGGCACGACCCCGAGGGAGGCAGTTCGTGGCCACGCATGCGTCCGCAGAGAAGCGTCATCGTCAGTCCCTGAAGCGCCGCACCCACAACCGCTCGGCCCGCGCCAAGGTGCAGACCGAGGTTCGCAAGCTGACCGAGGTCCTCGAAGGCAAGGACACCAAGAAGACCGAGGAGCAGCTGCGCAAGGCGATTTCCTCGCTGATGAAGGCCGCCACCAAGGGCGTGATGCGCAAGCGCACCGCGGCCCGCAAGGTCGGCCGGCTGAGCGCGGCCGTTCACCGCAAGCAGAAGGCCTGAGCCCCGGCCCAGGCCGCCCCTCCGCTCCATCCACCGATCACCGTCGGCATGGTTCGGCGCGTGCCGTCAGCGACCGCGCTGGCCCCCGGCGCGCCCTCCGGTGAGCTGCAGCAGCAGCCGCTCGAGCTGGACCTCGTCGGACAGCCGCCCACCCTTGAGCGCGCGGTCGGACTCGGCCAGCGCCTGCAGGCAGCGCGTAAGCCCCTCGGGGGTGAAGCGGCGGGCCTGGTCGAGGGACTTCTTGACCACGAAGGGGTGCAGCCCGAGCGCCTCGCGGATCTCCTCCTGGCCCTGGCCGCGCCTGGCGAGCGCCTGGACCGCGGCCAGGTTGCGCAGGTGGCGGGTGAGCTGCCCCAGGATGCCGAGCGCCCCCTCCCCGTCCCGGAGCAGGCGGCGCAGCACGCCCAGCGCGCTCGAGGCGTCGCCCTCGGCGGTCGCGTCGGTCAGCTCGAAGATGGACTCGCTGCGGGTGTCGGCCACCACCTGGGCCACGTCCGCCGCGGCCACGCTGCCGGACCCGCCCATGTAGAGCGCCAGCTTCTCCACCGCCTGCATCAGCCCGGTCAGGTCCTCACCCACCGCGTCCACCAGGGCGTGCAGCCCGTCGCGATCGGCGCTGAGCCCCTGCTCGGTCAGCAGCTCCTCGGCCAGGCGCGGCAGATCCCGCGCCTTGGGCCGCGGGCAGTCCACCGTCACGCCGCCGCCGGCCTCGACGGCCTTCTGGAAGCTCTTGGCCGCCGAGGCGGCCTTGCCGGCCTTGGGATCGCGCGTGCCCGGACCGGCCCCGCGCACCAGCAGCACCAGGGTGGCGCCCCGCAGCGGCTGCTTGAGGTACTCGGCCAGCTTCTTCTGCTCCGCGGCCGCGAGCTGCTGCGCGTCCCGGACCACCACCACCCGCCGCCCGCCGAACAGCGAGCCGGTGCGGGTGGCCGCCTCGATCTCGGCGGCCGAGGCGCCCTTGCCCTCCAGCCGGCTGACCGACAGGTCGGAGGCGCCCTTGGCCGAGAGCGCGCGGGCCATGACCTGCTTCAGGGCACGCTCGAGCAGCGCCTCCTCCTCGCCCGCGAGCAGGTAGGTCGAGGCCAGCTCGCCCTTCTTGAGCGCCTTGCCGAGCTGGACCAGATCCATGTCTCCTCCCGCGCCAAGGTACTCGAGCCCGTAGCCCGGGGCGAAGAGTACCATGTCCGGTGAGCACCGCGAACCGGGCTAGAACGTGCGCAGCAGCCGCTCCACGGCCCGGGCCGCCAGCCGCTCCAGGGCCCGCCGCGCGGCCAGGCGCTGGTTGGCGCCGGTGCCGCGCAGATCCGGCGCCGACAGGAAGCCCTCGCGCTCCTCCAGCCGCAGCGGCCCGCTCGTCGCCCCCTCCAGGCTGAGCTCCACGACCACCCGCACCTCCTGCTCGCGGGTGGCGAAGCGCCCCCCGTACCCGGCCACCGCCCGGGGCAGCGCGTCCAGGGTGAGCAGCCGCGCGCGCAGCGCCGGAGCCTGGCCCTCGCCCGCCACCTGGAGCCCCAGGCGCTCGGCCTCGAGCCGCAGCGCCCGGGTCAGGTGGGCGCCCGCCCAGGGCTCGGTGGTGCGGTTCTCGGCCACCGGCACCGCCAGGCGGTGGGAGCCGTCGGCCAGCGCCGCGCCGGAGCCCAGCCGGTAGCCGCAGGCCGCGACGCCCGCGGCCAGCGCAGCCAGCACGAGCCCCGCCTGGATGGCCGCGCGCGCCACGCTCCCCCCGTCAGCCGACCACGATGTTGACCAGCCGGCCGGGCACGGCGATCACCTTGCGCACCGCCTTGCCCTCGAGCCACTTCTGCACGCGCGCGTCGGCGCGGGCCGCGGCCTCCATGGCCGTGCGGTCCGCGTCCCGCGGCAAATCGAGGGTGGCGCGCAGCTTGCCGTTCACCTGCACCGCCACGGTGATGCGATCCTCCAGGGTGGCGGCCGGATCGAAGCTCGGCCAGGGCTGCTCGCAGGCCAGGCCGCGCCCGCCCAGGCCGGCCCAGGCCTCCTCGGCGAAGTGCGGGGCGAAGGGGGACAGCATCAGCGCCAGCGAGCGCAGGCAGAAGCCGAGCAGGCGCAGGCGGGCCAGCGCGGCCGGATCGTCGGGCAGCCCGGCGGACGGCGCGGGCATGTCCTCCAGCGCCTTGCAGGCGTTCAGCAGCTCCATCAGCGCGGCGATGGCCGTGTTGAACTGCACCTCCTGCTCGATGTCCCGCGTCACCCGCTGGAGGGTGCGGTGTATCAGGCGGTGGAGCGACACCAGCGCGGGCGAGAGGTGCGCCTCGTCCACCGGCCCCGCCAGATCGCGCAGCAGGGGCAGGCGCTCCAGGTGCTGGGCGTACAGCGCCCACACCCGGCGCAGGAAGTTGAAGCAGCCGGCCACGCCGGCGTCCGACCACTCGATGTCCTTCTCGGGTGGCGCGGCGAACAGGCAGAAGAGCCGCAGCGTGTCCGCGCCGTAGGCCTCGCTGACCGCCTCCGGAGAGACGCCGTTGAGCTTCGACTTGGACATCTTCTCCAGGGCCACCTTGACCTCGCGCTGGCAGGCGCTGCAGCGCACCTCGCCTGCGACGGGTTTCCCCGCCTCGTCCAGTCCGGTCACGCCGTCCTTGGCCCGGTAGCCGTGCTCCGGGCAGCGGTAGCTGTGGTCCACCACCATGCCCTGGGTCAGCAGGCGGTCGACTGGTTCGTCATTGGTCACCAGGCCCATGTCGCGCATCACCTTGTACCAGAAGCGGAAGTACAGCAGGTGCATGACCGCGTGCTCGGGCCCGCCGACGTACAGGTCGACGGGCGCCCAGTGGCTGGCCAGCTCCTTGCCGAAGGGCGCCTGGTCGTTGTGCGGATCGAGGTAGCGCAGGAAGTACCAGGTGGAGTCCACGAACGTGTCCATGGTGTCGGTGTCGCGCCGGGCGGCCCCTCCGCACCTCGGGCAGCTCACCTTCCAGAACGCCTCCACCTTGGCGAGCGGCGGCTCGCCCGTACCCGTGAGGGGCGCCTCGGGTGGCAGGCGCACCGGCAGGTCGCCGTAGGGCACCGGCACCAGGCCGCACCGCTCGCAGTGGATGATGGGGATGGGCGTGCCCCAGTAGCGCTGGCGGGAGACGCCCCAGTCGCGCAGGTGGAAGTTGACCGTGGGTCCGCCCTGGCCCGCGGCCCGGGCGGCGGCGGCGATGTCCTGGCGGGCCTGGGCCGAGCTCTTGCCCGTGTGCGCGCCCGAGTCGCACAGCACCCCGTCCTCCGCCCAGGCCTCGGCCAGGCTGGCGCTCTCCAGGCGCGCGCCCGCGGGCGGCTGGATGACCACGCGGATGGGCAGCGCGTAGCGCCTGGCGAACTCGAAGTCGCGCTGGTCGTGGGCCGGCACGCTCATGACCGCGCCGGTGCCGTACTCGGCCAGGACGAAGTTGGCGATCCAGATGGGGATGGCCTCCCCGGTGAAGGGGTTCCGGGCCGAGGCCCCGGTCCAGACGCCCTCCTTCTCGGTGCCCGCGTCGGTGCGCACGGCCTTGTCCACCCGCGACATGCGCTCCACGAAGGCCCGCACCGCCGCCCGCTGGGCGTCGCCGGTCAGCGCCGCCACGGCCGGGTGCTCCGGGGCCAGCACCATGTAGGTCGCGCCGAAGACGGTGTCCGCCCGGGTGGTGAAGACCTTCAGCGGCGGGACGGGCCGGTCGAGCACCGGGAAGTGGAGCTCGGCGCCCTCGGAGCGCCCGATCCAGTTCCGCTGCATGGCGGTCACGCGCTCGGGCCAGCGCGGGAGCTTCGCCAGATCGTCCACGAGCTGGTCCGCGTAGCGCGTGATGCGCAGCGCCCAGTCGGGCATCTCCCGCTGCACCACCGCGCTCTTGCAGCGCTCGCAGCAGCCGTCCACCACCTGCTCGTTGGCCAGCACCGTCAGGCAGCCGGTGCACCAGTTGGCCAGGCTCTTGCGGCGGTAGACGAGGTCGCGCTCGAGCATCTGCAGGAAGAACCACTGGTTCCAGCGGTAGTACTCGGGATCGCAGGTGGCGAGCTCCCGCGTCCAGTCGTAGCTCAGGCCGACCGCCTTGAGCTGCGCGCGCACCGAGTCGATGTTGGCCCGGGTGCGCTTGGCCGGGGGCACGCCGTCCTTGAGGGCCGCGTTCTCGGCCGGCAACCCCAGCGCGTCGAAGCCCATGGGGTGCAGCACGTTGAAGCCCTGCATGCGCTTGAAGCGGGCCATCACGTCCCCGATGGTGTAGACCCGCACGTGCCCCATGTGCAGCTTGCCCGAGGGGTACGGGAACATCTCCAGCACGTAGTACTTGGGGCGGGGATCGTCGTCCCGGGCGCGGAACACCTCGCGCTCGTCCCACACCTGCTGCCACTCGGGCTCGATCTTCCTGGGGTGGTACTTCTCGTCCATGTGGCTCTCCCTGGGCCTCCCCCGCACGCCGGCGTGCCCTGTGCCTAGCACGTCCCCCCGACCCAGGCAAGCACCCCGGCCGGCTTCAGCCAGGCCAGGAGCAGGTCCAGCCGTGGCCGAGCGGGCCGTGGCCGCGGCCGAGCCCCGGGGCGTGCAAGATGCACGCGCGCACGTAGGCCCGCGCCCGGCGCACCGCCGGGACGAGCTCCATCCCCTGGGCCAGCCCGCACGCCACCGCCGAGGCGAGCGTGCAGCCCGTGCCGTGGGTGTGCCGGGTGTCGACGCGCTCGTCCTCGAAGACCTCCAGCCCGCCCTCCCAGGCCAGCACGTCTACGAGTCGTGCGCCGGCCAGGTGCCCGCCCTTCAGCAGCACCGCCCGGGGGCCCAGCCCGCGGAGCGCGCGGGCCGCCTCCGGCAGGGCCGCGGGCGAGTCGAGCGCACCCGGGGCGAGCCCGAGCAGCCGCTCGGCCTCGGGCAGGTTGGGGGTCAGCACCGCAGCGGCCGGCACGAGCTCGGCGCGCAGCACCGCCAGCGCCTCGTCCGCGATCAGCGCCGCGCCGCCCTTGGCCAGCATGACCGGATCCACCACCACGGGCAGCCCGGGCGCGTGGCGCGAGAGCGCGTCCGCGACCGCCCGCAGGATCCCGGCCGAGTGGAGCATGCCGGTCTTCACGCAGTCGGCCCCGAGATCCGCGAGCACCAGCCGGAGCTGGAGCGCCACGAACTCCGGCTCCAGGCCGACCACGCCGTGCACCCCCAGGGTGTCCTGCGCGGTCACCGCGGTGAGCGCGGTGGCCGCGTAGCCGCCGAGCGCGGTCACCGTCTTGACGTCCGCCTGGATGCCGGCCCCGCCCCCGGAGTCCGAGCCGGCCGCGATGAGCACCCGTGCCTGCACGGCAGCACCTCCTGCGCCCCGACGTGGGGCCCCGAGGATACCCCATCTGCCGCCGGCCGTCAGGAGCTTGCCCTGGTCCGGGGGCGCGGGATACCCTGCCGCTCCGGAGGGCCCACGAGGGCATGCGCTTCGGCCTGACCATCTTCCTGGGAGCGGCGCTCCTGTTCTCCGTCCAGCCGCTGCTCGCCAAGCGGTTGCTGCCATGGTTCGGCGGCGGCCCCGCCGTGTGGTCCGCCTGCATGCTGTTCTTCCAGGTGGTGCTGCTCCTCGGCTACGCCTGGGCCCACGCCCTGGACCGGCGCCAGCCCGCCCGCCGCCAGGCCTGGGCGCAGGGCGGCCTGCTGGCGACCGCGCTCCTGGGCCTCGGGCTGCAGGTCCTCCTCTGGGACGCCCCGCTGCTGCCGGGCCAGGGCTGGATGCCCGCGGACAGCCGTTGGCCCGCGGGGCGCATCCTGCTGCTGCTCGGCCTGGCGGTCGGCTTGCCGGCCCTGGCGCTCGGCGCGGCCAGCCCGCTGCTGCAGGCCTGGCACCGCCGGGCCTGTCCGGGCAAGCCGACCTACCGGCTGTACGCCCTGTCCAACGCCGGCTCGTTGCTGGCGCTGGTCGCCTACCCCTTCCTGCTCGAGCCCGCCCTGGGGCTGCGGGCCCAGGCCTGGGCGTGGGGTGGGCTGTTCGCGCTCTTCGCGCTGGGCGTGCTCGCCTGCGGGCAGGCGCTGCCCGCCGGACCCGATCCGTCCGAACGGTCCGATCCGTCCGATCGCCCCGCCGCCCCGCTCTGGCTGTGGGTGGCGCTGCCGGCGGCGGCCTCGGCCCTGCTGCTGGCCGCCACCCACCAGATGTGCCAGGAGGTGGCGGTGGTGCCCTTCCTGTGGGTGCTGCCGCTCGGCCTCTACCTGATCTCCTTCATCCTGGCCTTCGAGGGCAGGCAGCTGTACCGCCGCGCCTGGTGCGCCCCGGCCTTCGCCGCCTCGGCCGCGGCCGCGGCCTGGGCGCTGTGCCAGAGCTACGAGCTCGCCCTGGTCTGGCAGGTGGGCGCCTACTCCGCCCTGGTGTTCTTCGGCGCCTGCCTGTGCCACGGGGAGCTGGCGCGCCTCAAGCCGCCCCCCGCGCGCCTGACCGGGTTCTACCTGGCGCTGTCGCTGGGCGGGGCCCTGGGCGGGCTGTTCGTCTCGCTGCTGGCGCCGGCCGTGTTCGACGGCCCCTGGGAGGTCCACCTGACCTTCGCCGCCGTGCCGGCGCTGGCCCTGGCGACCTTCTGGCGCAGTCCGGGCAAGGGGCTCGCGCACAGGCTGCGCTGGCCGCTGCGAGCGGCCTGGGCGCTCGGCTGCCTGGCGCTCATCGCCGCGCTCGGGCTGCAGCCGGGGGAGAGCCTGCGGGACGTGGTCTGGGCGGAGCGGAACTTCTACGGCACCCTGAGGGTCAAGCGCATCCACCCCGGGCACCCGCGCTACCACGCGCACGACCTGTTCCACGGGCAGATCCTGCACGGCTACCAGCTCCAGGCACCGGAGCTGCGCCGCGTGCCCACGGCCTACTTCTCGGCCACGAGTGGGCTCGGCCTGGCGCTCCAGCACCACCCGGCCCGGGCCGAGGGCCGCGGGCTCAGGGTGGGCATCATCGGCCTGGGGGTCGGCACCATCGCCGCCTGGGGCCAGCCCGGGGACGTGCTGCGCTTCTACGAGATCGATCCCCAGGTGATCGCGCTCGCCCGGGGCCAGGGCGGCTGGTTCACCTTCCTGGGGGACAGCCAGGCCAGGGTGGAGGTGATCGAGGGCGACGCGCGCGTGTCCCTGGAGCGCGAACGGCGCGAGGGCGCGCTCGGGCGCTTCGACGTGTTCGTGCTGGACGCCTTCCAGTCGGACGCCATCCCCACGCACCTGCTCGATCTGGAGGCCTTCCGCCTGTACCTGGAGCACCTCGCCCCCGACGGGCTGCTGCTGCTGCACGTGACCAACCTGAGCCTGTCGCTCGAGCCCGTGGTGGACCGGCTGGCCCAGGAGCTCGGCCTGGCGGTCTCGGTGGTGCGCGACGCGGGCGACGGCTGGATCGGGCTCCGCTCCCACTGGGCCCTGCTGACCCGCGATGCGGACATCCTGGCCGACCCCGAGCTCGCGGCCAAGGCCTCGTTGCCCGAGTCCCTCGGCCGTCCGGCGCCGCTGTGGACCGACGACCAGGCCGCCCTGTTCCCCATCCTGCGGGAGCGCCGCGCCCCCGCGCCGGCCCCCTGAGCCACTCCGGTGACGACTCCAGCCGCCGACCGCTTGGCAGGCGGGCCAGCCTCCTGTAGCATGCCAGCCAAACCACACCCTGAGGAGCCCCGCATGCGAACCGCACCCTTCGTCACCCTCGGCAGCCTCGCCTGCCTGTGCGCGGCCTGGCCCGTGGGCTGCACCCGCAGCGATGAGCCGGCCCCGGCCGTGCAGCTGGCCCAGCCCGCCGCGCCCGCGCCGGCCGCGGCGCAGCCCGATCCGGCGCCCCCCCGGGACAGCCCCACCCTGCTGCAGCCCATCGTGTGGAAGGAGTTCGCCCCGCAGCAGGCCGGCTTCAAGCTGCGTTTCCCGCGCCTGCCCGAGCGCGCGGAGAAACGCGACGACACGCCGGACGGACAGACGATCCACGTGGTCTTCGTCTCGCTGGCCCCGGAGCACGACGGCGCCTACAGCCTGACCGTGACCGAGTACCCGCAGGCGCTGGTGGACCGGACCCCGGACGCCAGGTTCTTCGAGGACGCCACCTGGACGCTGGTCCACAACATGGTCGGCAAGATCCTCTCCCAGAAGGACCTCGACCTGCAGGGTCGCAAGGGGAAGGAGTTCGAGCTCGTCGGCGCCGGGCCGCTGGGCCGCACCAGGTACTACGCCCGGGTCTTCCGGGCGGGCACCCGCGGATACCAGCTCTTCGCCGCCTTTCCCGAGGGCAAGGAGAAGGCCGATCTGGTCCGCCTGTTTCTGGACTCCTTCGTCTTCGTCGACTGACCGCTCCAGGCCCAACCATTCGTAATATATAGACAACACCAAAAATCTGCCCTGGTAACTCGAGCGATCTTTGCGCCCTCCTGGCGCACCTGCATGCTCAACAGGCCGCCGGGCATACGTAAAGTGGCCGATGCCTCTCCTCCTTGGCCGTCGGTGCGCGACATGTATTCACATGCTTTCGGATTCTCGCGCCTTACAGATTCGGGGTAGTAGCTTTTTATCTTTAATTTTCAATATGTTTAAAGTCTGTCGGGCCATGTAACCATGTGGCACAGGCTTTGCTGGCACAGGGCGGCGTCTGGCGGGGCAGCCATGACCCGCCGATGGCAAGAGGAGCGTTCGGCAACCCTGGAGGATCGCGATGCGGAGCACCACGAAGGTCCTGGCGGCGGTCGGGGTGAGGATGTTCATCGCGCTGCTCGGCGCGGCGCTGATGGTGGGGGCCTGCGGTGGGGAGCCCGGCTTCGACGAGCAGTCGTACGAGGAGGCGCAGAACCACGCGGCGCTGCCCAACTGGGCCACCGACGAGGAGCGCACGATCCAGGCCCGCACGGCCCCCCCCCTGTACACCGGACGGGATGTACCGCCCACGGGTTTCGTGGTGCCCGCGGAGTACGCGCCCACCCGCGCGGTGGTGGTGACCTACGCCGGCTACACCACCCTGCTGAACCAGATCGCCGTCCAGGCCGCCGCTTCCGGGGCCGAGGTGTGGGCCATCAACGGCCCCAGCAGCATCGCGGGGGTGCCCGCGGCCAAGTACAAGAAGCTGAACTTCCCCTACAACTCGGTGTGGGCCCGCGACTACGGCCCGGTCGGGATCAACCAGGCCACCGGCGAGCTCGGCATCGTGAATCCGACCTACCGCCACTACGCCACCCGGCCGAAGGACGACGCCATCCCCTGCAGGGTGGCGACCTACGCCGGCGCCACGTGCTACTCCAACTCGCTGATCATCGATGGCGGCAACATCATGGTCGACGGGCGGGGCAACCTGTTCATGACCCGGCGCACCTACGCCTGGAACAGTGCGCTGACCGAGAACCAGGTGGACCTGCTGCTGAAGGACAACTTCGGCGTCCACACCATCCACAAGCTCGACTACGCCATGAACGGGACCTCCCCGGCGGATGGCACCGGGCACATCGACATGTTCGCCAAGCTGCTGGGCGAGTGCAAGGTCCTGGTGGCCCAGACCGGCCAGGCGCCCTTCGCCGCGCCGCTCGAGGCCGCGGCCAACTACTTCGCCGCCCTCGAGTGCGCCCCCGGGCAGAACTACCAGGTCTACCGGCTGCCGGGCTGGTACTCCGGCGGCACCTGGTACACCTACACCAACTCGCTCATCATCAACGACCACGTCCTGGTGCCCAGCTACTCGAGCGGTGACAACACCCTGGCCCGGCAGCTCTACCAGCAGGCCATGCCCGGGTACACCGTGGTCCTGCTCAACTCCGACAGCCCGGTCACCTCCGGCGGCTCGATCCACTGCATCACCAAGGAGATCCCGGCCGACCTCGAGGACGAGGTGGCCAACCACGCCCCGATCGCCAGCGCCGGCGCGGACCAGACCGTGCTGGCGGGCGCGGCGGTGACCCTGAACGGCTCGGCCAGCAGCGACCTGGACGGCGACGCGTTGGCCTACACCTGGACCCAGACGGCCGGCATCGCGGTCGCGCTGAGCGGCGCGTCCACGGCCCTGCCGAGCTTCACCGCCCCGTCGGTGAACGCGGCGAGCAGCCTGACCTTCACCCTGGTGGTGAGCGACGGGCAGGCGGCCAGCTCCGCGGACAGCGTGACCGTGGTGGTCAACCCGCCCTCCTCCTGGAGCGTAGACCAGATCGCGACCGGCCTGCCGAAGGCGATCCCGGACAGCAACTCGACCGGCATCTCCAGCTCGATCGCCGTGGCCGCCGCCGGCACGATCGCCGACATGGAGGTCGTGGTGGACATCACCCACACCTACATCGGCGATCTGCTCGTCACCCTCCAGTGCCCGAGCGGGACGACCACCACCCTGCACAACCGCACCGGCAGCAGCGCCGACAACATCCACAAGACCTACGCGGTGTCCGCCTGCGACGGGCAGGCGGTGAACGGCACCTTCAAGCTGACCGTGTCCGACCGGGCCGCGGCGGACACCGGGACCCTGGACGGGTACCGGCTGCGCGTCCAGACCGGCGGCGGCGTGAACCAGGCGCCCGTGGCTGACGCCGGCGCGGATCAGTCGGTCACCTCCGGAGCGGCGGTGACCCTCGACGGCAGCGGGAGCTCCGACCCCGAGGGCGCCTCGCTGACCTACGCCTGGACCCAGACCGCTGGCACCGCCGTCTCCCTGAGCAGCGCGACCGCGGCCCGGCCGACCTTCACCGCCCCGTCGGTCAACGCGGCCACCACGCTGACCTTCTCCCTGACGGTCCGGGACGGCTCGCTCGCCAGCGCGGCCGACACGGTCCGCGTCACGGTCAACCCGGTGAACCAGGCGCCCGTGGCGAACGCCGGCGCGGATCAGTCGGTCACCTCCGGAGCGGCGGTGACCCTCGACGGCAGCGGGAGCTCCGACCCCGAGGGCGCCTCGCTGACCTACGCCTGGACCCAGACCGCTGGCACCGCCGTCTCCCTGAGCAGCGCGACCGCGGCCCGGCCGACCTTCACCGCCCCGTCGGTCAACGCGGCCACCACGCTGACCTTCTCCCTGACGGTCCGGGACGGCTCGCTCGCCAGCGCGGCCGACACGGTCCGCGTCACGGTCAACCCGGCCGCCTCGGCCTGGGACGTCGAGCTGGCCGCTTCGGGGCTGCCGCTCTCCATCCCGGACAACAACGCGACCGGGGTGAGCAGCCGGATCCAGGTGGCCCAGTCCGGCGCCATCGAGGAGCTGGAGGTCGACGTCGACATCACCCACACCTACATCGGGGATCTCACCGTCAAGCTGCAGTGCCCCAGCGGGACGGTCGCCACCCTGCACAACCGCACCGGCAGCAGCGCCGACAACATCCACCAGACCTACGCGGTGACCGGCTGCAACGGCCAGACGTCCCTGGGCACCTTCACGCTGACGGCCATCGACAGCGCCTCCGCGGACGCCGGCACCCTGAACGCCTTCGCCCTGCGCGCCATGCTCGGGGCGCCGGTGAACCAGGCGCCGGTGGCCCGCGCCGGAGCCGACCAGGCCGTCGCGCCCGGCGCCCACGTCGCCCTGGACGGCAGCACCAGCTCCGATCCGGAGGGCGCCGCCCTGACCTACGCCTGGACACAGACCGCGGGGACGGCGGTGGCCCTGAGCAGCGCCTCCGCCGCCAAGCCGACCTTCACCGCGCCCGGCACGGCGGGCGTGCTGACCTTCTCGCTCACCGTCCGGGATGGCGACAAGACCAGCGCCGCGGACACGGTGAACGTCACCGTCGGCTCCCCGGCGGCCGGCAACCGCTACGCGCTGATCATCGGCGTGTCCAACTACAAGGCCATCAGCGACCTCAGCTACTGCGACGAGGACGCCAGCGACTGGTACGACTACCTGCTCGAGCGGGACTACGAGATCTCCGTGTACGGCGACTCGAGCTCTGGCAACTACCCCCAGTACGACGGGCTGGCGACGGAGAGCAACATCCGCCAGGCCGTACGCGATCTGGCCGCCACGGCCACGAGCGCCGACTCCATCGCCATCATCTTCTCGGGCCACGGCTCGGGCGATGGCTCCGGCAGCTCGCTCTACTGCGCCTGGGACATGGACTCGGGCGAGGGCGGCCAGGACGGGTCGTACCGCGACACGGAGCTGGTCTCCGACCTGGCGGGCGTCCAGGCCACCAGCGTCTTCGTGTTCTTCGACTCCTGCTACTCGGGCGGCATGGGACCCGAGCTGGAGGCCCTGGGCTTCACGGGCGCCATCAACGTGGCCACCACCTGCACCGAGGATGGCTACGGCTACGACGAACCCACCTACCAGAACGGCGCCTGGACCCACTGGTACCTCGAGGACGGGCTGATCAGCCACTTCCAGAACCAGAACGTGGACACCCACACGGTGTTCCCGTACGCCGAGGATCGGTACGGCGCCAGCGGCGGCGACGCCCCCATGCAGTTCGACAACCTGCCGAACACGCCCTTCTACCTGGCGTCCGGCAGCAAGACCGCCGTGGTCCCCCCGGGTTCCTCCACCGCGACCGCCACGGGCTCGCCCTTCAACGACCTGACCGTGGACGAGACCCTGGCCGGTGTCGCCCGGGTGGACGTCAAGCGCACCGACTGGAGCGCGAGTGAGGGCCCCCGGGCCGCGACGCGGGCGACCCAGGTGGAGGTCCCGGAGAAGATCGCCACCCTCTTCGCCGCGCTCGAGCCGCGCCAGGTGCTGCTGAACAGGGCCGCGCGCTGCCTGTTCAGCTACAGCCTGACCTTCCGCGATGCCTCGGGCGTGGCGCTGGGCGAGGTGGGCATCTGCCAGAGCTCGCGCTACGGCGAGAACCAGGAGGCAGTGCTGGTGCTCGAGGGCGGCGGCGAGCCCCTCCGCCTGGGCATGATCGTCCCCGACGCCGCGACCCTGGCGAGCCTGCTGGACGAGCAGCTCCAGTAGTCATCGGCAGCTCCAGGACAATCCCAGAACCCTGCCCTGGTAACTCGGGCGATCGACGCGCCACGCTGGCGCGTCGATGCGGCCAACCTGCGGCCGGGCATACGTAAAGTGGACGATGCCACCTTCCCTCCCCCCCGCAGGCGCGCCAAGCTGTCCCATCTGCCCCCGCTCGTCGTCCGTGGCCCGCGCCCGAAAAAAGTAATTATGTTTATATGTCAACTGGATATGCATGGCATAGACCATGTAACTAGTTGGCACAAGCCTTGCTGGCACAGCGCAGGGTCTGGCGAGGTGTCCGGTAACCCTGGAGGATCGTGATGCGGAGCTCCACGAAGGTCATGGTGGTGGTTGGCGCGGCGCTGGTCTTCTCGGCATGCACCTCGGGCAGCGTGGATCTGGGCTCGGGCCTGGTCTCCACCCAGGAGTCGCGCATCGTGGGCGGCTCGACCTACGACGGCCTGCCGGCCGTCGGCGCGCTCGTCTACAACGGGCAGGCCCACTGCACCGGCACGCTGATCGCCCCCCGCAAGGTGCTCACCGCCGGCCACTGCGTATCCGGTTTCAGCGCCTCGAAGATGCAGTTCGTGATCGGCCCGGACATCTGGAGCCCGCAGGCCACCATCCGGGCCAGCGCCCTCCAGGCCCACCCGAACTACAACCCCAACACCATCGCCAACGACATCGGCCTGGTCACCCTGGCCAGCGACGCCCCCGTGGCGCCCATGGCGGTCCTGGACCAGATGGACTCGAGCTGGGTGGGGACCGACCTCTTCTTCGTGGGCTACGGCGTGGACAACGGCAACAACCAATCGGGCGCCGGCACCAAGCGCGCCGTGTGGATGCGCATCTCCCGGGTCGAGGCCACCAACTTCCGGTACGAGGACGCAGGCAAGAACACCTGCAACGGCGACTCCGGCGGCCCGGCCTTCTTCCGCGACGCTGACAACAACTACATCGTGGTCGGCGTGACCTCCTACGGCGATGCCTACTGCACGCAGTACGGCGTGGACACCCGCGCGGACGCCTACCTGGCCTTCCTGGGCGTCTCCGGCACCGGCGGCGGCGGCGGTGGTGCGGAGGATCCCGTGGATCCCTGCAACGGCGAGACGTTCGCCGGGCGCTGCGACGGCAACACCGTGGTGTGGTGCGAGAACGACAAGATCTACCGCCAGGACTGCGGCGCCAAGGTGTGCCAGTTCTCCACCCAGAACCAGTACTTCGCGTGCGCCGAGGCCCCCGTCGAGGATCCGATCGAGGATCCGGTCGAGGATCCCGTGGATCCCTGCGCCGGCGAGACGTTCGAGGGTCGCTGCGAGGGCGAGTCGGTGGTGTGGTGCGAGAACGAGCAGGTCCACACCCAGGACTGCGCGGCCCAGGGCAAGGGCTGCGTGTTCGACGAGCAGAACCGCTACTACGTGTGCGCCGTGGTCGAGGAGCAGGAGCCCGTGGATCCCTGCAACGGCGAGACGTTCGAGGGCCGCTGCGACGGCAACACGGTCGTCTGGTGCGAGAACGACGAGGTGAAGTCGATCCACTGCGGCGCCAAGCAGTGCAAGTACCGCAGCGCGAAGGGCTACTACGATTGCATGTAGGTCGGTCTGGCCCACCCCCCGGCCGGCCCCTCCTCCCTCCAGCTCTCCCCGTTCGCCGGCGCCGTGCTAACATCTGCGCCACCCGGAGGTCGGCATGCGCGCAGATCAGGCCGAGACGAGCCCAGGGCTTCGGTTCGCGTGGGCGGGGGGGCTGCTGCTGGCGCTCGTGGCGGCGGGCTGCGAGCTCCTGGACTTCGGGACCGAACCTGCCCGCGAGGACCCGGTCACGGACGACCGCATCCAGGACTTCGATCCGAACGCACCGGCGCCTCCCCCGGTCCCCAGGCCCGAGCCCGTGCTCGCGCCCGAGCTCGCGCCGGAGCCGGAGGTCGACGGGGGCGCGGCGCCCGGACCCGGCCCGGGGGCCGAGCCCGCGGCTCCACCGGATGCGGCCGAGCCTCCCCGGGAGCGTCCGGCCTGCAGCCTGCTGCTGACCGGAAGCCTGCGGAACCAGGCCCGGCTCGTGGAGCTGGCCTTCGACCCCGGCGCGGGCAAGTACACGGCCCAGGCGAGCGCGGACCTGGCGGGCGTCGAGCTCGTGGCCGTCGGCGCGGGCGCGGTCTACGTCACCAGCGGCAAGCGCCTGCTCCGGCTCGGCAGCCACCTCGAGGTCACCGCCTCCCTCGACCTCGAGGCCGCGCCTGCCGCCCTCGCGGCCGACGACCGCCGGGTGGTGGTCGCGGTCGGAGGGTCCCTGGTGGTCCTGGACCCCGACCTGGCTGTCCAGGGACAGTGCCCGCTGGAGTGCGGGAGCCGCAACGCTTGCCATGGCATCCTGCTCCACCAGGATCTGGCCCTGGCGCTCGATGACGAGGACCGGCTGGCGTGCGTCTTCCGCGTGGACCTGGCCTCACCTCGGGAGCCGAAGGTCCTCGACCGCATCCGGTTCACCTCCGCCAACACCCACCTGCAGCTCCAGTGGGTCGAACCCGCCCGAGAGCGCTGGACGGTCCTGGTCTCGGGCTCCAGCAGCAGCGGCTCAGCCCAGAAGCTCGCGAGCTACCCCCTGGACCTGGGCTCCAAGCTGCTCGGCGAGCAGACCCTGGGGGTCTTCCCGCGCGGCAAGCCGGCCAGGAGCGATCGCCTGCTGGTCGCGACCTCCAGGCCCCCCTGGCTGGCGGTGGTCCAGGACCCGAAGGGGAAGCTCCACCTGGCGAGCTTCGCGCCGGGCGCCAAGGGCATCGCGCTGAAGCGTCTCCTGCCTCTCGACCGCGGCGCCCCGCGCGGCCCTGCGGCCAGGGTCCTCCTGGCCGGCGAGGGCAGCTGCGCCCTCGTGGTCGTCTCCTCCCCGCCCGAGCTCCGGGTGATGACCACTGCCCCGAAACCCAGGCAGGTCCTGCGCCAGGATCTGTCCGGGCTGTTGAGTCAGGTCACGGCCATGGCCCCGCTTGGCCCCACGACCGAGCGCTGCCCCGCGCTGGAACCCCTCAAGGGGCCGGGTCGATAGTCAGCTCCGCGGTGAGGATCTCCCCGCCGGCCTCGAAGGCCAGGCGGGCCCGGCCGCCTTCCAGGCGGGACAGGCTGGGGTGGGTCTCGATGCGCCCGGGCGTGGAGGTCAGCGGAGCCAGGCGGGGCTCGCTGGCGCGCAGATCCACCAGCCACAGCTCGCCCGCGGTGAGCCGGTGTCCGTCGTCCGCGGTCCGATCGAAGACCAGCAGCGCGCCGTCCGCGCTGAAGGCCGGGTGGTTGCCCGGGCCGAGGGAGAAGCGAGCGCCGTCGGCCAGGCGCACCAGGTGCAGGCCGGAGGTCAGCTCGCCCCACACGCCGAAGCGGCCGTCCGCGGACAGCCGCGGCGCGAAGCAGCGCCCGCCGTCGGGGCCGCCGGCCAGGCGGGTCTGCAGATCCAGGCTCACCAGCCAGACCTCCTCGCCGCGCTGCTCGAGCCAGAGGCCCTGCGCGGGCGGGGCCTCCACCGCGCGGCCGTCCAGCCCCAGCCAGGTCAGGGCCTGCGCCGCGAACGGCGCCGCGGCGGCGCGCAGCCCGACCCGCGTGCCGTCCGCGCTCCAGGCGGGGGCCAGGCCCGCCCCGCGCGCCGCGCTGAGCTGGCGCGTGCTGCCGGTGGCGAGCTCCCGGACAAACAGCCCGTCCCCACCGGCGCGCCGGGTGAACAGCAGCCGCTCGCCGTCGGGCGACAGGGCCGGCCAGCCGTACTCCCCACCCACCACCCGCTGCTCCGGACCCAGCCGCGCGAAGGACGAGCCAGGCTGCAGCGCGATCTCCGCGTCCTCACCGGCCTGGGCAGGGACGCCGAAAACCAGCCCCAGGACCGCCAGGAGCAACACGCGCCCCAGGCCCCCTTGGCCCTGCCCTACCCTCAAAGAATCCTCTTCCTCCCTTCCCCTCAGGGAGTCCTCCTTCTGCCTCACCCTCGAAGATTCCTTCCCCTGCCTGCACCCGGCGCTCATCCGCCTCACCCCGCCCAGGGCCACCGCGAGCAGCAGCGCGAGGCCCGCGGTGGAGCCGCCGGACGAGCCGCAGCCGCAGCCGCCGCCCACGTCCTCGGGCTCCTCATCGACCCCGCCGTCGGTCCCGTCCGGCCCGCCGTCCTCCGGGCTCTCCTCCTCGGCCGCGGGCTCCTCCTCGGCGGCCGGCTCCTCCTCGGCCGCGGGTTCCTCCTCGGCGACCGGCTCCTCGTCGGGCAGGCCGGCGTCCGGTGGAGCCTCGCGGAACAGGCCGAGGGAGCACCAGGTGGTCTGGTTGGCCGCCACGTCGCACACCCGAGACCCGGTCTGGAAGCCCGCCAGGCTGGCCTCGGCGGTGTAGCTGCCCGCGTCCAGCTCGAAGGCCCAGTCCGCCGTGCCCGCCGAGGCGCCCTGGCTGTCGCCCGTCTGCACCACCCGCACGGTCGCGCCCGGCAGGCGCACGCTCATGTCGGCCGTGCCCGAGCCCAGGTCCTCGAACACCACCCCGCGCAGCGTGCCCTTCGAGGTGGGCTGCACGCCGAGGTGGCCCAGGATGGCACGCAGGTGCGCCTCGGCCGCGCGCTGGCGCTGGGCCGGATCGCGCAGGTACTCGGCGTCGGGCGAGCACATGTTGATGAAGGCCAGCTCGCTCAGCGTGGCCGGCATGTCCGTGTTGACCAGCACCGAGTAGTTGGCGGTCTTGCCGCCGCGATCCCGCAGCGGCCAGGTGGCCACCATCTCGGCCTGGATGCGATCGCGCAGATCGAACGAGTTGGCCGAGGCGCCGACCGCGCAGAAGGTCTCGATGCCCGTGCCGGGCGGGTCGGCCGAGTTGGAGTGGATGCTGACGAAGCGATCCACGCCCTGGGCGTTGGCGAAGTCCGAACGCGAGGACAGGCCGACGTTGACGTCGGTCGTGCGGGTCATCACCACGCTGAGGCCGTTGGCCTGGAGCAGGTCTCGCAGCCTGAGCTGGGTGTCCAGGTTGATGGCGTCCTCCTCGAGCCCGCAGCCCACCGCGCCCGGATCCGTGCCGCCGTGGCCCGGGTCCAGGCAGATGGAGTACTGGGCCTGGGCCGCCCAGGCCGGCAGCAGGAGCAGCATCCCGGTCCAGGGCCAGACCGTGCGCCGCGCGGTCATGCGTCACCTCCTCGAGCCTCTCAACGATTCTCGCACACCAGCAGCACGTTGGTCACCGGGTAGGGCAGCTCCTCGAGGCCCTGGCCGCGCCGGCGGTGGAGCCGGGCCGCGGGCCGCCACCAGTGCTCCACGATCCACTCGTTCTGGATGGCGCGCGAGGCGGGCAGCACCCGGAAGCCGGCCGCCTCGGCCGCCCAGCGCCAGGCCTCGAAGTCGAAGAAGCAGAACCTCTCGTGCATCTCGCTCTGCCAGTTGTCGGTGTAGTCCTTCTTGCTCAGGAACTCGCATGCGTCCTCGAGCCGCAGGGCCAGGAGCTCCTTGCCGGCCACCCGCTCGGGGCGCCAGGCGATCCGCCCGCCTTCCACCGCGCGGAAGTCCGCCGCGAAGCGGGTGAAGCGCGCCCGGGAGGACAGGCCGTCCAGGTGGGCCTGCAGCGCCTCGCGCGCCTGGCGCGCCGGCAACCCGGAGAAGTCGCGCAGCGGGTCCTCGTTCGCGCCGTCGTCCGCGCGCAGCTCGAGCAGCACCTCCTGGCCGCCGTCGGCCGGGCCGACCACGTCCAGGTTGATCCAGCGCCCGCCGAGCGCGAGCTGGCCGCGCAGCAGTTCGAGGAAGCCCGTCAGGGCCTCGGGGCCCTGGTAGGAGACGATCTCGTGGGTCAACGAGAGCGTCAGGAAGGTGTCCACCGAGTGCTCCGGGAAGAGCGGCGCCCGCGAGAAGTTGCGCTGGAAGAAGAACACGTTCGGGTTGTCGAACAGGCCCTGCTCCTTGCGGTGCACGCACTCCTGGTAGAGCGTCTGGGCCGCCTCGATGCCGTAGAGGTCCGCCTCGAGCAGGCGCTCGTCGCGGGCGAGCTCCCTGAGCAGCGAACCCGTGCAGCAGCCGATGTCCACGATGCGGCCCGGGCGGACGTGGTCACGCACGGTCTGGTACTTGCGCGCGGCCCCGCGGTCGAAGGCGCCAATGTAGGTGCTGTAGTCGCGGGTGTCGGTGATGTCCCCGTCGAGGCCCAGCAGCGGGTCGTCGAAGATCTGTCCGAGCAGTCCGCCCAGCTCGTACTTGTCGTACAGCGCCAGGCTGGCCGGGTGCACCTCGGCCGAGAGCAGCGCGTCCCGCCGCCAGTCCTGCCCGCGCCGCACGGCGGCCGCCAGCGCCTCGACCAGCTCCCACGGCCGCCGGGCGCGGTAGCGCTCGGGCGCGAGGCTCGCCAGCTCGAAGGGCAGCACGCGGAAGCCGAGCGCGCGGTAGAGCGCGATCACCTCCGGGGTCGAGCAGCCCACCAGCGTGTCCGCGGGGCTCGGGCGGAACCGGCCGCCGCTCTCGACCGCGATCTTCTTCAGCACGTACTCCGCGAAGCGCGGCGAGCGGCCCAGGTCGTCGATCGGGTAGACGAACGAGCGGCCGGGCAGGTCGTGGGCGAACGCCTCGATGGCCACCTCGCGCCGGTTGGCCGGCAGCGGGTTGCGGCGCGTGTTGGCGTGGTCGGCCGAGGTCACCGCCCACAGCACGGTGTCGATGGGCGCGACGCCCGCGAGCGAGGCGCCGTCCACGTCGACCAGCTCGGCGGGCGGCCGGCTCAGGCAGGCCACCAGGCAGTCGTGCTGGAAGCGGGTGAGCAGGTGGTGGCGCCCCGGGAAGAGCAGCGTCGTCATGGCGAGTCCTCGGGCTCAGGCCTTGAGCGGGAACTGCACCCGGGCCAGCTTCTCGGCCGCGTCGTGCTCGGGCGCGAAGGCCAGCTCCACGCCGGCGATGCGGCTGATCCGGGCCCGCAGCGCCCGGACCTCTCCCTGCGGCACGCCGTCGATGAAGCCCTTCAGCGGGCGCTTGTCCGGATCGAGCGTGCGCAGCTCAACCTCGGCCTCCAGCGGCAGGATGGCCGGGCGGAAGACCTCCGGCCGGAGCACGTTGGAGCCCACCAGCAGCAGCGCCGGGGTGTTCATCGGCAGGGGGGCCGCGCCCATGGCCCGGGCGTAGGAGGTCGAGCCGGCCGCGCTGGCGATCAGGGCGCCGTCGGCCACCAGCCGCTCCACCCGCACCCGGCCGCCCACGCGGATCTCCAGCCAGGCGGTCTGGCCGCTGGCTCGCTCGACCCAGGCGTCGTTGAAGGCCAGGGCCTGGTCCTGGCTCCCGTCCGCGCGCTCGACCAGGACGTGCAGCAGCGGCAGGTGCTCGATGGTCAGGCCGAGGGCGGAGCCCTGGGCGGGCGGCCGCTCGTTCAGCAGGAAGCCCAGGTGGCCGGCGTTCAGCCCGTAGAACGGCAGGCGCCGGCGCCACTCGGCCCGGATGGCCCGCAGCATGGTGCCGTCGCCGCCCACCACCACCACCAGGTTGGCGGCCTCGCCGGCGTCGGGCGGCAGCGCGGCAGCCAGGTCGCGGGCCGCGGGGTTGTGCTCGTCGAACACCACCCGCGGGCGGAGCTCGTCCAGCTGCAGCCGCGTGGTGCGCGGCGGGTGGGTGCTGCGGTACAGGCCGTGTCGCTCCAGGTAGCGCCCCACCTCCTCCACCACCAGCCCAGCCAGCGGCTGACGGCTGACGATCCGCTCCCGCAGCTCGGCGGCCGTGGCCGGACGCGCCACCGGCAGCAGCCGGTGGTGCGGGGGACGATCGGCCTCCGCGGGCGGCGCGCCGGGCGGGTGCAACACCACGAAGCGGGCCTCGCGCAAGAGCCGCGCGCCCTGCTCCCAGCGGCGCTGGACGCGGGACTCGCCCCGGCCCGCGCCCGCCAGCGCCTCGGCCTCGAGCGCGTGCCACACCTCGCCCTCGGGCCGGAAGCGCTCGTCGAGCAGGTGGGTGCGGGTGAAGGTGCTGGCCTCGAGATCGAACAGCTCCACCCGCACCCTGGGCAGCCCGCGGAAGCACATGTCCACCATGGCGGCGCGGTGCACCGGGGGTACGTCCTCGGTCTCGGGCTTGTCGGGCCGCGGGCCGCAGGGCACCACCACCACCTCGTCGAACTCGGCGGCCAGCGCCTCGGCCGCCCGGCGGTGGTAGGCCGTCGGCGGGCTGAAGGAGCCGCCCAGGATCGCGAGCCGCCGGGTCATGGCTGACCGGGCGCCCCGGGGGCGGGAGCGGGCTCCGGGGTCTTGGGCCGGTCGAACAGCCCGGCCGGCAGGCCGGCGTTCACCTTGATCTCGCTCAGCGTGAGCTCGACCTGGCCGCTGGGCCCGGACTGCCGCTGGGCGAAGGCCATCTGCAGGCCGGCCACGGGGCGGTAGTCGGAGTAGCTCTCCACGGACTGCTCGCCGTCCTGCTCGTACACCAGGCGGGCCAGCATGCGCGTCCGGGCATCGAGCCACAGCGTGGTGCGCAGGCTGCCGTCGGCCTTGCGCAGCTCCACCACGTCGTAGCGCACCCCGCCCTCCTCGGCCGGGTCCCGGGCCACCACCACCACGCCGGGCTCCAGGTGGCGCAGCAGCACGAGATCCTTGTGCCGCCACATCTGGGCCTGCTCCTTGGCCACCAGCTCGGGCGGGGCGTCCTTGGTCATGGCGCCCATGCCACCCCAGGCCGCCTGCGGGGTGACCACGGTGGTGATGGTGCCCATGGGCAGACCGAGGTCCAGGCGCTTCTTGTCCGGCACGCCGAAGTAGCCGCTCACCTGGACGTCGAACGTCTGGCCCTGCGCGCTCAGCTTGCCCGCGCCCTTGAGCTGGATGTCCTTGACGGCCCGGAGCTTGTCCAGGCCGCCCTTGGCAGCCAGCGCCTCATCGAGCAGCTTCCGGCCCGCCTCCACCTTGGCCGGGTCGAGGGGCGTCGCCAGATCGGCCCTGGCGGCCGCCCGCTCGCGGGCCGAGGTGGGCTCCAGGTAGCCGACCTTCTCCCAGGTGTAGCCGGCCGCCTTGAGCAGCGGCTCGAGCTCCTCGGCCTTGCCCACCAGCACCACCACGGCGTTCTCGGGATCCAGGCGCCTGGCCGCCGCGGCCTTGACCTCGTCCAGGGAGAGCGCGCTCACCCGCAGGGGGAACTCGCGCACGTAGGCGTCGTCCAGCCCCTCCAGCTCGGCGCCCAGCAGCGCGTCCGCCAGGGCGAACGGGCTCTCTAGGCGCAGGGGGTGGTTGCCGGCCAGGTTGCTCTTGGCGTCCTCCAGCTCGGCCGGGGTGGGGCCCGCGCGGCGCATCTTGTCCAGCTCGCCCAGCACCAGCCCGAGGGTGGCGACCACCTGGGCGTTCTTGGTGAAGGTGTACGCCCAGAACGGCCCGCGCTCCCGCCCGGCGTCGAAGTGCGAGCTGGCGTGGTAGGTCTTGCCGCCCTCGGAGCGCACCACCTTCATCAGGCGCGAGGAGAAGGCGCCCGCCCCCAGGGTGTAGTTGAACAGGGTGGTGGCCAGGAAGTCCTGGTCCGCCGCCGCCAGCCCCAGGTGGCCGACCACGATCTGGGTCTGCTCCTGGTCGGGTTTGTCGATCAGCCGGATGGAGAGGCCCTTGAAGCTCGGCGCGGGGTAGACCTCGGGGGGCGGCACGCTGCCCTGCGGCCAGCCGCCGAAGGCCTTCTCCAGCAGGGGCTTCAGCGCCCCCGGGTCCACGTCGCCCGCCACGAACAGGATCGAGCCCCGGGGCTGGAAACGCGCGGCGTGCCAGGCCAGCAGATCCTTGCGGGCGATGGCCCCGATCGTCTTGGCCGTCTCGGGCCAGCCGCGCACGTGGTCCTCGCCCCACAGGAGGTTCGCGAAGTGCTCCATGGCCAGCTTCTGCGGTACGTCGCGGACCTGCTTGAGCGCGGCCAGCATCTCGTCTCGCACCCGGCCCAGCTCGGACTCGGGGAAGGTGGCCCGCAGCACCACGTCGGGCAGCAGCTCCAGGCAGGTGCCCAGCTCCTTGCTCAGCGCCTGACAGGTCACCCGGGTGCCGTCCTCGTCCGCGCTGGCCTCGAGCTTGCCGCCCACGCGGTCGATGGTCTCGGCGATCTTCTCGGCGCTGCGCGCCTGGGTCCCCTGGGTGAGCATGCGGGCGGTGAACTGGGCCAGGGAGCGCAGCTCGCGGGTCTCCTGGTCGGTGCCGGCCGGCAACCAGAGGCTCAGCTGCACCAGCGGCAGGCTGGCCTCCCGCATGACCCTGACCTGGAGCCCGTTGGGCAGCGCGAACCGCTCGAGCGGGGGCACCTGGAGCGCCTTGGGCTCGGCCCGGGCCGGGGCCTGGATGAGCTCGGGCTGGCTGGCCCAGGGCTCGTCCAGACCCGGGGGCGCGGGCCTGGCCTCGGGCGCCGCGCCCGCATCCGCGGGCGTCAGGGCGGCGTCGGCGGGCGGCGCGACGGCGCCCTCGGTGCAGGCCGCGGCGGCCAGGGCCAGGATCGCGGGCAGCCCGATGAGGGTTCTCACGGCGCACCTCCTGCCATGGGCGGTACGGTCACCAGGGTGAGCGACTCCTTCCTGAGGTAGGTCTTGGCCACCCGCTGCACGTCGTCCGCGCTCACCGCCAGGATGCGGTCGTAGTCGTCCAGCCAGGCCTTGGCGTCTCCCCGCAGGATCTTGGAGGCGCCGATCTGGAAGGCGATGCCGGCCACCTGGTCGAGCGAACGGACCAGCTGGGAGGCCAGCTGGTTCTTGGCCTTCTCCAGCTCGGCCGGGCTCACCTTGGCCTTCTGCAGCCTGGCGGCCTCGGCCAGGATGGCCGCCTCGAGGGCGGGCGCTTGCTCGGGCTTGAGGTGCACGCCGAACATCAGCAGCACGCCCGGGTCCTCGAGCTCCTCGAGGAACATGCCGGCGAACACGCCCACCTTGTCCTGGCGCACCACCCGCCTGTACAGCCTCGAGGACTCTCCGTCGGACAGCACGCTGGCCAGCACCTTGAGCGGGATCATGTCCGCCGAGCGGGCCGCGGGCAGGCGGAAGCCGCCGATGATCACGCCCACCTGGCCCGGCTCCGAGGCCTCCCTGCGCATGGCGAGCTGCTCGGGCTCCTGGGCGTCCCTGGCGGGCCGCGGGGGCTCGCCGGCCCTGGGGATGGACCCGAACCAGCGCTCGGCCGAGGCGCGCACCTCCTCCTCCTCGACGTCCCCCACCACCACCAGGTAGGCGTTACCAGGCTGGTAATAGGCCTTGTAGAAGGCCTCCAGATCGGCGGGCCGGGTCTGCTCGAGATCCTCGATGCGGCCGCCCGGATCCCAGGCGTAGGGGTGCCTGGTGAACACGAGCTCGAGGAAGCGCTTGAAGGCCTTGGCCACGGGGTTGTTCTCCCGCATGCGGATCTCTTCCTTGACCACGTCGCGCTCGGTGTCGATGGTCTTGGGCAGGAAGAGCAGGTGCTGCATGCGCTCGGCCTCGAGCTGCATCATGAAGTCGAGGTACTGGCGGGGCACGGTGTCGTGGAAGGCGGTGACGTCCTGGCTGGTGAAGGCGTTGACGTCCCCGCCCACCCGATCCACGTGCCGGGCGTGCTCCTCGGGCGGCACGTGCCGGGTCCCCTTGAACATGATGTGCTCGAACATGTGGGCCGACCCGCGCCGGTCGCGGCGCTCGTCCTTGGAGCCGGCGTGGTACCACACCTGGACCGTGACCACCGGCGCCCGGTGCAGGGGGACGTAGATCACCCCCAGGCCGTTGCCCAGGCTCCACTCGCGGATCTCGGGCCGCGGAAAGGCGCCCCCGCCGGCCCAGGCCGGCGCGGCGGCGAAGCACACCAGAGCGAAGGTCCACAGGCAGCGCATGGCGTATCCTCCTGCCCGCCCCCGGGGGGCGGGCGACCGGGCCCATTGTGGTCGAGCGCGCGGGCGGAAGCAAGCCGGGCGTGGCGGACCCGACCACACCCCCAGCCTGAGGCACGACCCATGCCGGGACGGTCACCGGCGGGTCACGATTCGGTCATGCAGGCTCGGGACAGGCTCGGGAGGAGAGGGCAGCTCAGCGGACCTGGAAGGGCAGCCGGTCGGTGACCACGTAGCCCTTGTTGCTGTAGTCCAGGTAGATGCGCACCTCGTACTCGCCGGGCGAGAGGCCGCTCACCTCCCACGTGCCGGCCACGTCGTCGACCCGGTCCCACTGGCCAGTCTCGTCGTCCGGGGTGCCCTTGGGCACGACGGTGAACCAGTCGTGCGAGTCGCCCGTGGTGCCGAAGTACTGGACGGTGATGGTCTCGGAGCTGCCGAACACCTGCTTGGCCAGCCCGAGGTGCCTGGAGCGGTAGGCCAGCGCGCGGATGCCGGCGTTGACCACCGAGAACGCGATGCGATCCGTCGGGGTGTAGCTGCCGGTGTTGTCCCAGTCGAGGTACAGGCGCGCCTCGTACGATCCGACGGGCAGCCCCTCGAACGTGTAGGTGCCCTGGGCCTGGCCGCCGGTCTTGGTGTAGTCCCAGTACTGGTTGTCCGCGGTGCCGGCCAGGGCGACCGTGACCCAGTCGGACAGGTTGCCGGGGGTGTTGAACCAGGTCAGGGTCACGGCGGAGCCCTCGTCGAACTCGGCGGTGGCCAGGGCCAGGTTCCGGCTGCTCACCTGGCCTCCCGGCCGGGCCATGGCCACCGGCTTGTCCACCGGCTTCTCCACCGGCGGCTCCACCACCGGCTTGGGCGCCACCACCGGCTCGGGCTGGACCACCGCCACGGGCGGGGGCGCCTCGCCGGTCATGGCCATCTCGAGCTTGCCGATGATGTGCTCCACCGCCTCGATCAGCTTCTCGGGGTCGCACTTCTCGCGCTCGGTGGCCGACTTGATCTGGGTGGACTTGGCCAGATCCCAGACCGAGGCGTACAGCAGGCACTGGCTGCCCACCTTGGACACGGCCGAGGAGATGGAGAACTCCGCGGCCAGCTCCTTGCCGATCTGGATCTGGCAGGAGGCGTCGTAGCAGTCCTTGTAGGAGTTCGTCTTGGCGGCCACCAGGTGCTTCTTGATCTCGTCCCGGGGGATGATCTGGAACTTGCCGCCCTCGCCGAGCTTGGCCGACATGTAGTCGGTCAGGCTGGCCGCCTCGTCGGCCGACAGGGGCGAGCCCTTGCTCTCCATCAGGAAGATGGCGATGACCGGCACCTTCCGGGCCTCCCCGGCCGAGGCGAGCCCGCCGCACAGGACCGATGCCAGGACGCCGACGACTGCCAGGTTCTTCATTTTCATGCGTCTTTCCCGCCTCGTGGTTCCAAGAGACCAACGATTCATAGCATGTCGGGCCGCGGGCCTCAAGGGCCCGCCGCAGGACAGACCCGGCTCCAGCCCTTCAGACGCAGCCCGGGCCCCGGACGTTCAACGGCTCGCGAACTTGCTTCGGCCCGGGATTCCCATAGAATCCTGGGGCGCCCGACCGGGAGGCCGCATGTCCGAGGTCCCGCTGTACACCCGCATCTCGCCGCGCTACCAGACCACCATGCTGGTCGGGGTGGAGGGCGAGCCGGCCCTGCGGGAGCACCGCGGCAACGTCAGCGTGGGGGGCTTCTACTTCGAGGCGGAGCGGCCCTACGAGCCCGGCACGCTGCTGGAGCTGCTGGTGCGCCTGCCCGGCGCGGCCTTCTGGCTGAAGGGGCGCGGCCGGGTGCTGAGCTGCGAGCCCCAGGGCTCGGGCGTGGGCGTGCGGGGCAACTTCGTGGATCTCGACCTGGGGAACACCACCAGCCTGCGCGAGTGGCTGGAGTCCATCGACCAGGCCTACCCGGAGAAGGATCCGGCGGCCGGGCCGCGCCAGGTCGTGGAGGACCCCCGCGAGGAGACCGTGCTGTGCGTGACCACCGACCCGCCGCCCGACCACGGCTGCGACGAGTGAGCGCGCGGAGGGGCTTGCGCCCGGGGCCGGATGGGGCTAGATCCCCCTCCAGCGTCGCCCTGGCCGGACCGGGGCGGGGGGTGGAGCATGCTGGGTGCATCCGCGCGGGGTGAGATCGAGCGGGCCGGGATCCTGGGGGCCTACCGGGACATCTGCCTGCGCCTGACCGAGGGCCAGTTCTGCGAGCGCGGCCCGCACCCGTTCCTGGTGCACAGCCGCGAGCTGGGCGGACCCATGGTGCCCACGGCCGGGCCCCTCGGGGCGACCCTCGACCGCCTGGTGCTCTCGGCCACCCCCAGCCGGTCCGGGGAGGGGCACCCGCTGGACAGCGCCTTCCAGGTGTTCGCGCTGCGGCCCGCGCGGCCGGGCGCCCGGACCCTCAGCCTGGGCTGCTCGAGCTCCTGCGACGTGCAGGTGAACGACGCCTCCATCTCCAGCCTGCACGCCGTGCTCGAGCTCCAGGGCGGCCACTACCTGCTCACCGACCAGGACTCGGCCGCGGGCACGCTGGTGAACGACGACCCGCTGTGCCCGGGCCTGCCGCGGGCGCTGCACAGCGGCGACCGCCTCACCCTCGGCTTCGTGGACCTGATGTTCCTGCTGCCGGGCGACTTCTACCACTTCGTCCGCCGCCTGCTGGGCGACCGTCCCGACGCCTGACTGCCGACACCTCTCCAAATAGAAGAAAGAAGAATCGTTTGGTTTCGGAGGTGCAGCCTTGCGCGGTCGCTAGACGTCCCTCGCTCCTCTGCCTTCGACAAGAACCCCGGGGTCGGAGGATTCTCCTCAAGGTGAGGAAAAGGCCCTGAAGGCGGAAATCCAGGAAGCACACCCTCCGCGGCCTTGTGCCCTGCCCTCCTGCCCCGCCCTGCTGCCCCGCCCGTCCTCACCTTCAAGAAGTCCTCCGACCAGGAGCCACGCGGCGGGAAGGAGGAGCGCGGGGCGCATCGGCTGCACCCGACAGGCCGATCCCTGCCTGTTCGTGACGGGGATGCGGAGGCTCAGGGGCAGGTCGAGGGGACGCCGCCGTAGGCGCGGGTGGTGCCGTCCTCGCGCGCGCCCACGTCCGGCGCCGCGCCCGCGAAGCTGGCCGGGTTGCCCTCCCACAGGTCGTAGCCGAGATCCACGCCGCGGTCGACGAGCCCGCTCGCCGCGCCCAGGCAGCCCTCCCAGGGCTCCGGGTCGGCGAAGCCGGGCGGCAGCGCCAGATCGCACATGAACGCGCCGCTGGTGCAGTTGACGTTGCAGGCGTTGCCGGTGCACGGCGTGAGGTGCTGGACGTTGTCGTTGTTGGCCGTGCCGCTGCCCGGGCAGTCGAGCGCCAGCACCACGCCCTTGAGGTCCATGCCGATCGAGCCGCCGTTGCCGGCGATCAGGTTGTTGCGGTAGCACAGCCTGCGCACCACGTTCATGCGCAGCGCCGTGCCGGCCGCGCCCAGCAGGCGCACCGTGTTGTGATCGATGAAGTTGGTGGAGGAGATCAGGGTGAGTCCCTGGAGATCCAGGGCGTAGTTGAAGGCGCCCACCACCAGGTTGCCGATCAGGGCCAGGCCCTGCCCGTCCGCGAGCAGGGCGGACCCTCCAGTCTGGCCGGTCAGGTTGAGCAGGGCGTTCCCCTCCAGGCGGGCGCCGGGCGAGGACACCTGGACCATCACCCCGGGCACCCGGGTCCGGTTGCGGATCATCAGGCCGCGCAGCTCGTTCAGGCCGGTCTCGTCGGCCACATCGAGCTGGACGGCCTGCAGGGCCTCCTCGATGCGCAGCCCCTGGAGCACGTTTCGGCCGGTCAGCACGTGGACGGCGACTGCGCAGGCGCTGGCGTCCAGCACCGCCTCCGCGCCCACCGGGGCCAGCGTCACCCCGAAGGGCTCGGGCTCCACGCAGGGCGCGCCGCCGCACTCGTCCAGCACCAGGCAGCTGCCCGAGAGCGCGATCGGGCCCGCGGGCAGCCCGATGCGCTCGTGCCCGTCCTGGGACCAGGCCAGCTCCAGGGCCGCCTGCAGCGAGGCCTGGCTGTCGATCGGCCCGCCCGTGCAGCCGGCGGTGGACAGCGCGCAGGCGGTGCAGGCGAGCCCGGCGCCGCCGCCGGGCAGCAGCCCCCGGCTCAGGCAGGTCTCGCCCCGCAGATCCGCGCCGTCGCACGGCTCGGCGCACTCGGCCAGGCCGTTGCCGCACTTCTGGCAGCAGGACGGCGCGCCGCTGCAACTGTAGCCGGTCTCGACCTGGCAGCCGGCGGAGCAGCCGTCGCCCGGGACGAGGTTGCCGTCGTCGCAGCCCTCGCCGCCCTCGGGCAGGCCGTCGCCGCAGGTGACGCAGTCGGCCGCGCAGCTCGCCAGATCCTCGGTGCCGTTGCAGCAGCCGTCGCCGCACTCCTGGCCGCAGTCCAGGAAGCAGGTGCAGGTGGTCTCGTCGCCATTGCAGACCCCGTCGCCGCACACCGTCCCGCAGTCCGCGGGGCAGGTGCGCGAGCTCTCGTCCGCACCGCAGCAGCCGTCCGGACAGGCGCTCGGGCAGTCCGCCAGGCAGGTGCAGGAGTCCTCGCCCCCGCCGCAGCAGCCGTCCCCGCAGGTCGTCTGCCCGCAGTCCTCGAAGCAGTTGCAGGCGGTCTCCCCCTGCAGGGGGCAGCACAGGTCGTCGCGGCAGGTGGTGGCGCCGCAGTCCGTCGGGCAGGTGCACACGTCCTCTTCGTCGGCGGCGCAGCACACGCCATCCCCGCACAACCCCTGGCCGCAGTCCTGGACACAGCCGCAGGAGTCCTCGCCCGCGGCCTGGCAGCAGGTCCCGTCCCCGCAGGTGCCCGCGCCGCAGTCGGCCGGGCAGGAGCAGCGGTTCTCGCTGGGCTGGCAGATGGTGTCCGGGCAGACCGGCGCGCAGTCCGGCGGGCAGCTCTGGGCGGTCTCTCCGGTGGCTGCGCAGCACACGCCGTCGCCGCAGGAGCCCGGCCCGCATTCGCCCGGGCAGGTGCAGCGGTCCTCACCCGCGCTGTCGCAGCACAGCGTGCTGTCGCCGCAGGTGGTTGCGCCGCAGTCGGCCGGGCAGTTGCACGGGTTCTCGGCCGCGGCCAGCCCGGTGCTGGTGGGGCAGCACAGGCCGTCGCCGCAGCGGCCCGAGCCGCAGTCCTGCTCGCAGCTGCAGGCGTCCTCGCCCTGGGCCCCGCAGCAGACCCCGTCCCCGCACTGGCTCGCCCCGCAGTCGGCCGCGCACTCGCAGCGGTTCTCGCCCCCGCCCGGGCAGCAGGTCCCGTCCCCGCACTGGCTCGCCCCGCAGTCGGCCGCGCAGGTGCACTCGTCCTCCCCGGTCTGCGGGCAGCAGACCGAGTCCCCGCACGTGCTCGCGCCGCAGTCGCCCGCGCAGGTGCAGGGGTTCTCGCCCCGGGCGGCGCAGCACACCCCGTCCCCGCACTGGCTCTCCCCGCAGTCCGCCTCGCAGGTGCACCGGTTCTCTCCCCCGGACGCGCAGCACAGGCCGCTGCCGCAGGTGCTGGCCCCGCAGTCCTGGGTGCAGTTGCAGGCGTTCTCGCCCTCGGCCGGGCAGCAGACCGTGTCCCCGCACGCGCTCGCCCCGCAGTCCAGGGCGCAGGTGCAGGGGTTCTCGCCCCGGGCGGTGCAGCACACGCCGTCCCCGCACTGGCTCGCCCCGCAGTCGCCCGGGCAGGTGCAGCGATCCTCGCCGCCGTCCGCGCAGCACGCGCCGTCGCCGCAGGTGGCCTGGAAGCAGTCGTCCGGGCAGTTGCAGATGTCCTCGCCCGTGGTGCAGCGGCCGTCGGGGCAGACCGCCTGGCAGTCCAGGGAGCAGCTCGTCTCGTCCTCGCCCTGGCCCGGGCAACACAGATCGTCCCCGCAGGTCGTGTCGCCGCAGTCCGCCTGGCAGGAGCAGGCGTTCTCGCCGTCGCCGGCGCAGCAGTGCCCGTCCGGGCAGGCGCCCGCCCCGCAGTCGGTCGGGCAGGTGCACACGTCCTCGCCGCGCTGCGCGCAGCAGACCGTGTCGCCGCAGGCGCCGTCCCCACAGTCCAGCGGGCAGGCGCAGCGGTCCTCGCCCGCCTCGGTGCAGCACAGCTCGTCCCCGCAGGTGCCCGCCCCGCAGTCGAGCAGGCAGGTGCAGCGATCCTCGCCCGTGCCCGGGCAGCAGGTCCCGTCGCCGCAGGCGCTCTCGCCGCAGTCCAGCGGGCAGGCGCAGGGGTCCTCCCCGGTCGCGGGGCAGCACACCGTGTCGCCGCAGCTCCCCGCCCCGCAGTCCAGCGGGCAGGCGCAGCGGTCCTCGCCCGCCCCGGCGCAGCACAGCTCGTCCCCGCAGGTGCCCTGCCCGCAGTCGGCCGGGCAGGTGCAGCGGCTCTCGTCCCCCAGGCAGGCCCCGTCGCCGCAGCCCGTGGCGCAGTCCACCGGGCATCGCAGGGCGGTCTCGTCCGTCTCCAGGCAGCAGGTGCCGTTGCCGCACTGCTCCATGCCGCAGTCCAGGGTGCAGTTGCAGGTGTTCTCCCCACCCTGCACACAGCACAGCTCGTCCCCGCAGGTGCCCTGGCCGCAGTCCCCGGGGCAGGTGCAGGGGTTTTCGCCGCCCTGGAGGCAGCAGCGCTCGTCCCCGCAGGTCGCGCCCAGGCAGTCCGCGGCGCACCCGCACACGTCCTCGCCCGGGTCGCAGGTGCCGTCCCCGCAGCGCCAGCACTCGCTGGGCTCGCCCTCGCAGTTGAAGCCCTCCTCGGGCCAGCATCCGGCGTCGCAGCCGTCGCCCGCCGCCGTGCCGCCGTCGTCGCAGCCCTCCACGTCCGGGTGCACCTGGCTGTCGCCGCACACCGCCGCCTCGCCCAGCTCGATGGTCTGCTTGACGATCCGGCCCGAGGCCACCCGCACCACGGCGCCGCCGCTGGCCTGCACCTCGCCCCGCTGCAGGCCGTCCACGCGCAGCAGCACGTCCTTGCCCACCAGCCGCTCGGGCAGCAGCAGCACGACCGTCTCGCCCCCCGCGCGCAGGGGGCGCGCGGAGGAGGGCACGAAGCCGGGCGCGAAGGCGTCCGCGCCGTCGGCGCGGCCGCTGACGTGGAGCTGATCCAGCCCGAGGGCGCTCCCGTAGCGCACGGTGAGCTCGATGCCGGTCAGGCCGTCCTGGGTGATGGTCTCGCCGCAGGCCGACAGCTCCAGGCCGGCCCAGCCGAGCGCGGCGACGGTCAGGCAGAGGCCCAGGTTCGATGGCAGGTGTCCCCGGCGCACGGCCTCACCTCCTGTCCAGCGTGCCGAGGCTGCCGCCGGGCAGCACCACCTCGTCGCCGCTCATGGTCAGGCCCAGGGCCACGCCCCCGGCCGCCACCGCCAGCCCGCCGACCAGCACGGTCCAGAACCACCAGGTCTCGTAGACCTCGGGCTCGGCCTCGAGGCGGGCCCGCTCCTGGGCCGCGGCCGCCACCCGGGCGGCCTCCTCGGCCTGGCGGGTGCGCTCGGCCTCCTCGCGCAGCCGCAGATCGTCCTTCCGGGCGCGCTCCGCGACCGCGAGGCGCTCCTGCTCCAGGCGCAGCTTCTCCTGCTCGAGCCGCACCCGCTCCTCCTCCTGCCGGCGCTGCTCCTCGGCCGCGGCGGCCATCTTGGCCTGGCTGTCCTGGATCAGCCTGGCGACGGCCGCGCGGTTCTTGGCCTCCGGCTTCTCCCGCAGGTAGCCCTGGTAGAAGAAGACCGCCCGCTCGTGGTTACCGAGCATGCGGTGGCACTGGCCGATGTTGAACAGGAAGCCGGGCAGCGGGGCGACCTCGTAGGCGCGGGAGTAGGCCGCCAGGGCGTCGGCGAAACGGCCCAGCCGGAAGTGGCGCTCGCCGTCGTCGAAGTGCTTGCGGGCCTCCTTCTTCGAGGCCGCGCTCGGCTCGGCGGCCCGGGCGGAGGGACCCGCGGCCGGGAACCCGCCCAGCAGCACGAAACACGCGGTCAGGACGAACACGGCGCGCATGTCCTCGCCTCCCTCGCCTACTCGAACGGATCGATCGTGGCCCCCAGGTCCTCGGGCTTGTCGGGGCCCTTGTCGTCGGGCTTGTCGGGTTTCTCGGTCTTGCCGGGCCCGGTCTTGACCGGCGGCTTCTTGGGATCCTTGACGGGCCTCTCCACCTCCGGGGGCACCAGCGGGGGCTCCTCGGGCTCCGGCGGCGGCTCCAGCTTGGCCAGGGTCACCAGCAGGCGGGAGCTCGAGCCCAGGCCCACCTCCTCCCGGGCCCGCTGGTAGCCCTCCAGCACGAACTCGAAGCGCGCCCGGCGCTCGGCCCGATCGAAGGAGGCCCGGAAGGGCGTGCGGCCGAGCGGCTGCACCGCGCCCTCGGCGAACACCTGGGCGCCGGGCGGCGCGGAGTCGAAGGACACCTCGACCGCCGCGGGGCCGGCGGGCTGGGCGGCCTCCTCGCCGGGCCGCAGCGCCGCCCAGCCGCCCACCCCGGCCAGCACCAGCACGAGCAGCAGCCCGGTCGCGAGCCAGGCCTTCGCCCGCCGGGCCGGGCGGGGCACCAGGGTCGGGGCGTCGGCCTGGGCCTGGCCGCGCAGCATGAGCAGGCGGGTCTCCACCGCCCGCATGGAGGGCGGGCGCTTGACCGGATCCTTCTCCAGGCAGGCCAGCACCAGCTCCTCGAGGGCCGGGTCGACCGGGCGGGGCAGGTCCTTCATGCGGCTCGGCCGGGGCGGGCGGACGGTCAGGTGCTTGATGACCATCTCGCCGAACGACTTGCCCTTGAAGGGCTTCTGCCCGGTGACCATCTCGAACAGGATGATGCCGAAGGAGTAGATGTCCGAGCGGTAGTCGACCTCCTTGCCCGAGGCCTGCTCCGGCGACATGTACTCGGGGGTGCCCAGGATGGCCCCGGCCTGGGTCTTCCACACGGCCGGGTCGACGGTGGGCTGGTACAGCTTGGCCACGCCGAAGTCGAACAGCTTGGCGAAGTCCTTCTGGCCGCTGCGCTCGACCAGGAAGATGTTCTCCGACTTGAGGTCGCGGTGGACGATGCCCGCCTCGTGGACCGAGGCCAGGGCGGAGGCGATCTGCAGGCCGATCCGCAGGATGCGATCCTGGGGCAGGGCCCCCTCGGCCGAGAGCACCTCGGCCAGGTTCACGCCCTCGAGCAACTCCATGATGTAGTAGTTCTCACCGCCCTCCTGCTCGATGAAGTCGGTGATCTCGACGATGTTCTCGTGCCGGATCTGGTTGACGGCGCGGGCCTCGCGGAAGAAGCGCCGCACGGCGCTGGGGTTGCTGGCGTACTCCGAGCGCAGCGTCTTCAGCGCCACCCTGCGGCCCAGGCGGGTGTGCTCGGCCAGGTACACCCGGCCCATGCCGCCCTCGCCCAGGATCTTGAGCAGCCGGTAGGAGCCGAGCACCGTGTTCAGCAGCCGCAGGCCGGTGGTGGACGGGGTGGAGTTGGGGGCGAAGTCGGCCACCGAGGACAGGCGGGTGCCGTCCTCAGGACAGTAAAGGACTCCGTCCTCGACGTGCTTGCCGCATGAAGGACAGATCCGCATTCGCAAACACCAAACCTGCCCAGGGGGCTACCCCGGCCCGCAGGCTTCTCCCATCCACACCCAGCCTGAGGAGTTTCCCCTAAATCCGCAGCGGATTCAAGAAGGATGTGATGCCGCCGGAGAAGTGTCAGGCCTTGGATACCACGAAGAAGGACGTCTTCCCCACCACCAGGGAGTCGCCGTAGCGCAGCTCGGCCTCGCTGACCTTCTGCTTGTTCACCAGGACCTTGCCGTTCTCGAAGCAGCGCAGGTGCCAGATCCCCGGCCCGATGGGCCGGATGCGGGCGTGCACCGCCCGGACCCCCCAGCCTCCCAGACTCACGTCCACCCCGCGCGCCTTGCCCAGGGTGATCTCGCGCAGCAGCTCGATCGAGGCGCCGCCCGGTCCCACCAGGTAGCCGCTGGCGTGGGCCTCCGTGCCGATGTAGACGGTCGAGGAGGTGGCCAGCTCGGGCGGATCGATGAGCTCCAGCTCGTACTCGCCCACGGTGAAGGGCATGCCGCGGTCGACGGGGTTGCGGGTGACGGGCCGGCCGCCGAGCAGCGTGCCGTTGGCCGAGCCCAGATCCTCGAGCATGAACATGCCCCGCTCCCAGGTGAGCCTGGCGTGGCGCCGGCTGACCCCCAGGCTGTCGAGCATGAGCTCGCAGGTGCGGTCCCGGCCGAGCGTCATGGCCGGCGGCATGAACGGCCGCTGCAGCACCTCCCGACCCCCGAAGCGCACCACCACGTTGCGGGGCGGCGGGGGCGAGGCGGCCGCCAGGAGCTGGGCGAAGGGCGTGCCCGCCTCCGGGTCGGGGGTGATCACGAGCTTCTTGAACACCTCGACCTTGCGCACCTCGGCCCGCGGGTCGCGGGCGTGCCGCAGGAAGCGCTCACGGGCGTCCTGCCCACCGGGCTCGACGGCCGGGTTGCCCATGTACAGCCGCACCGGCTTGCCCTTCTGCAGGAACAGCAGGCTGCGGGCGATGCTGCCCTCGAGCGCCATGACCGCGTCCTGGCCCTCGGCCGCCAGCACGTCGAGCACGTGCTCCAGATCGACCAGCTCCAGGCTGGCCTGCAGGAAGGGCCGGTTGCGGAAGTGCACCGCGCACAGCAGCACCCGGGCCGGGTCGCTGCGCACCAGGCTGCAGTAGGCCCCGCGCAGCTGGCGGGCGCGCACCGGGAAGTCGTGCAGCGACACCCAGAAGAAGCCGTCGTCCTCCTGGAGCCCGGCCAGGTGCGGCACGCCCCGGTGGATCAGGCAGGTGAGCCGCGACTCCTCGGTCTCCACCTCGAGCGTGCCGTGGGAGCAGGCGCCCTGCCGCAGCAGGCCGTCCACCTCCGCCAGCAGGGTCTCCTCGTAGGGTCGCCCCGAGAACAGGGCGGCGTCTCCGGGGGGGAAGCGCGCCGGAATCATGCCCGGCATTGTTAGCGGAGACCGCCCCGCGTGTAAAGTCGTACGCGCTCCCGGCGGCCTGGCTGGACCCTTGGCGCGCCCGGGTCCCCGTGGTAGGGGTTCGGGGTCGGGTGACACACGCCCGCCACGCAGAGCGAGGTGCGCCACGCCATGCCGAGACTCCTCTTCCCGCTCCTAGGATTGCTGACGCTGGCCGGGGCGACGCTGTCGGTGCCGGCCGGCCGGGCCGCGACCGAGGATCCCGCCGCAGGGCTGAGCTCGCCTGCGGAGGTGTACAGCGCGGCCTGCGCCGCCTGCCACGGGCAGGATGGCCGGGGCCTGCCGCGCGAGCGGGTGGGCTTCGAGCTCGGGCTGCCGGACTTCACCGACTGCAGCTTCGCCACCCGCGAGCCGGACTCGGACTGGTTCGCCGTGGCCCACCGGGGCGGCCCGGCGCGGGCCTTCGACCGGCGCATGCCCGCGTTCGGCCTGGCGCTGAGCCAGGCCCAGCTCGAGGCCGCCGTGCAGCACCTGCGCACCTTCTGCCAGGAGCCGGACTGGCCCAGCGGCAACCTGAACCAGCCCCGGCCCATGTTCACCGAGAAGGCCTTCGTCGAGGACGAGCTGGTGCTCACCTTCGGCGCGGCCGTGGAGGGCGAGCGCGAGTTCGAGCTCGAGGTGCTGTTCGAGAAGCGGCTCGGGAGCTCCAGCCAGCTCGAGGTCGTGCTGCCCCTCGGGCTGGTCGAGGAGCCGCCCGACCCCGCCCAGCCGGGCACGGGCGGCTGGGCCGGCGGGCTGGGCGACGTGGCCCTGGGGATCAAGCAGGTGGTGGTGGCGGTGCCCGGGTCCGGGACCATCGCCAGCGTGATCGCGGAGCTCATCCTGCCCACCGGCCGGACGGACGGCGGACTCGGCGGCGGGGCCTTCGTGGTCGAGCCCGCGCTCAGCCTGAGCCAGTCGCTGGGGCCCGCGGGCTTCCTCCACCTGCAGGCCGGCGCCGAGGTGCCCTTCGAGACGCAGGCGGAGGTGGACGTGTTCTGGCGCGCCGCCTACGGCTACACCTTCGAGCAGGCGGACTTCGGGCGGGCCTGGTCGCCCATGCTGGAGGTGCTCGGCTCGCTGGCCGTCGAGGAGCCCTCCGCGGTCCACTGGGACCTCGCCCCCCAGCTCCAGGTCAGCCTCAGCACCCGCCAGCACATCGCGCTCGGGCTGGCTACCCGCATCCCGGTCGAGCCGGGCAACGATCGGGCCATCGGGGTCTGGGCCTACCTGCTGTGGGAGTGGTTCGACGGCGGCCTGGGAGAGGGGTGGTGAGCATGAGCACGCGCACGCAGATCGCCCTGGCGCTCGCCCTCCTGCTGCCGCTCGGCCGCGCGGCCGGGGACGAGCCGCCGCGGCTGTTCCACCTGGCCGACGAGTGCCTGGCCTGCCACAACGGACTCACCGGCCCGGCCGGCGAGGACGTCAGCTTCGGCACCGACTGGCGTCCGGGCATGATGGCCAACGCGGCCCGCGACCCCTACTGGCACGCCGCGGTCCGGCGCGAGAGCCTGGACCACCCCGGGGCGGCGCGGGCCATCGAGGCCGAGTGCAGCATCTGCCACATGCCCATGGCGCGGGCCACGGCGCACGCCGGAGGCGCCGAGGGCGAGGTGTTCGCCCTCCTGCCGGCCGGCCGGAGCCAGGCCCCGCTCGCCCCCCTGGCCTGGGACGGCGTGTCCTGCAGCCTGTGCCACCAGCTCGAGGCCGAGGGGCTCGGGCAGCCCGAGACCCTGGTCGGCCGCTTCGCGTACGACGCCGGCACCCCCTGGGGCGCGCGGGTCGTGCACGGCCCGTACGAGGTGGACGCCGGCCGCACCCGCCTCATGGCCTCGGCCACCGAGCTCACCCCCACCCAGGGCGAGCACGTGCGCGACGCGGCCCTGTGCGCGAGCTGCCACACCCTCATCACCCACGCGCTCGGCCCGGACGGGCAGGTGGTGGGCCGGCTGCCCGAGCAAGTGCCCTACCAGGAGTGGCTGCACAGCCGCTACCCGTCGACCCAGGACTGCCAGGGCTGCCACATGCGGGCGCTCGCGGAGGGGACGGCCATCGCCGGCGTGTGGGGCCGACCGCGGGACGAGGCCCGACAGCACGCCTTCCTGGGCGGGAACTTCTTCGTGCTGGGCCTGCTGAACACCCACCGGGCGGAGCTGGGCGTGCGCGCCCTGCCCCAGGAGCTCGAGCTGGCCGCGGAGCGGAACCGCGCGCACCTGGCGCAGGCCGCGGCCCGGCTCGAGCTCACCTGCGCCTGGAGCGGCGAGCGCCTGGAGGCCACGGTGGCGGTCCGCAACCTGGCCGGGCACAAGCTGCCCAGCGCCTACCCCTCGCGCCGGGCCTGGCTGCACCTCCAGGTCCGCGACCAGGCGGGCGGGGTGCTGTTCGAGTCGGGCCGGCTCGAGCCAGACGGCAGCATCGCCGGCAACGACAACGACCAGGACGCGGGCCGCCACGAGCCGCACCACGAGCGCATCGAGACGGCCGACCAGGTGCAGCTCTACGAGCCCATCCTGGGCGACCCGGACGGCCGGGTGACCACCGGCCTGCTCACCGCCACAGGCTACCTGAAGGACAACCGCCTGCTGCCCGAGGGCTTCGACAAGGCCGCCGCCGGCAAGGACATCGCCGTCCACGGGGCCGCGGCCCGGGACGCCGACTTCCAGGGCGGCGGGGACGTGATCCGCTACAGCCTGGCGCTGCCCCGTCCGGCCGGGCCGCTCACGGTCGCGGTCGCGCTCGCCTACCAGCCCATCGGCTACCGCTGGGCCCACAACCTGGGCGAGGCCCGGCTGGCCGCGGCCGCCGGGGAGCCCGGGCGCTTCCTGCGCTACTACCAGGGGGCCGCGGGGAGCTCGGCGGTGATCCTGGCCGCGGCCGAGGCGCGCCTCGAGGCGCCCTAGCGAGAGGGTGGGCCCCGGCGCCCCGGCTCAGGGCACGAGCTCGCGCAGGTACTCCTCGCAAGGCAGGCACTGGACCTCGCCCAGGCGCAGGCGCTCCGTGCCCCGGTAGAGCAGCAGCAGCTCGGCCTCGGGGTACTCGCCATGGAAGGCCCTCAACCCGCGCAGATCCTCGGGCCGCACGCGCGAGGCGTTCTTGACCTCGATGGCCTGGAACACGCGCGGGCCGTACCAGACGAGATCGACCTCGACGCCGCCGCGCGTCCGCCAGAAGGAGAGCTGCGAGTCATCGTTTCGGTAGGCGGACACCGCCCGCAGGTGCTGCGCCACGATTCCTTCCAGCGCAGGTCCGGCGAGATCCATGCCTGCCTCGAGCATGCCTCTCGGCCTGAGCGCGCGGAACAGACCGGCATCGAAGAGGAAGAACTTCCGCCTGGCCACGGTGGCCCGGCCCGGCCGCCTCGCAAACACAGGCAGGCTGAAGCACAGCAGCAGATCCTCGAGGATCTCGAGGTAGCTCTCGACCACCTTGCGGTTCACCTCGCAATCTCGCGCCACGCTGCTGACATTCAGCAGGCCGGCGTGCGACAGGCTGACCGCCTCGAGGAAGCGGTGGAAGGCACCGACGTTGCGGGTCAGGCCCTCCGCCTGGACCTCCTCCTGGACGTAGAGGGACGCGTAAGCCGCGAGCGTGTCCGCGGGCGCGGCCGACTGGGTGACCAGCGGCACCAACCCGATCTCCAGCGCGCGGCCGAGGTCGAACGAGGCTCCCAGCTCGCACGCCAGGAAGGGATGCAGGGAGCGCAGCAGCGCCCGGCCACCGAGCAGGTCCACACCGGTCCGCCGGAGCTTGCGGGCGCTCGAACCCGTGAGCACGAAGCGCAGTCGCCTGTCCTCCTCGAGCAGCGCGTGGACCTGGGGCAGGAGCTGCGGCACCCGCTGCACCTCATCGATCACCACCACGAGCGGGCCGGTCCGCCCGGCGACAAGCTCTCGCAGCCTCTCGGGGCGGGCGCTGAGGCTCCTGAAGGTCTCGGGCAAAAGGAGATCGATCCACAGGGACCCTCTCAGATTCTCCTTCATCCATGTCGACTTGCCTGTTCCACGGGGCCCGAAGAGGAAGAAGCTCTGGCCGGGGTCCTTCATCCGTCTTGGAACAGTGATTTCCATTATTCCTCGCAATTTGGAGTCGTCGACTCCATTTTGAATGCAGGAACAAAAATGTCAAATAAAACGATGGAAAACACCCGAAGTAAGAGGTTCAGCGCGGCGGCCGCGGGCTCTGCCGGGACAGGCGGGCCCAGGCGAACAGGTGGAAGGCGAGGCCGAAGGCCAGCACGGCCGCGATGGACGGCGCCACGTGGCGCAGATCCGCCCCCCGCACCAGGATGTCCAGGTAGCCGTCCAGCGCCCAGCCGTGCGGCACGACCAGCGACAGGCGCTGCATGGCCTCGGGCATGACGAACTTGGGCACCATGATGCCGCCCAGGATGGCCATGATGATCAGCACCGAGGCGGACAGCGAGGCCACCAGGAAGACCGTCCTCGACAGCGCCGCCATGACCAGGCCGAAGCCCAGGGCGGCCACCGAGATGGCCCCCGTCATGGCCACGAGCGCCCACGGCTCGCGCAGCTCGAGCGCCGGCGCGCCCAGCCAGGGCAGCCCCCACACCCCGATGGCGAACATGAGCGCCGCCTGCAGCAGGTTGATGGCGAAGAAGGGCAGCATCTTGCCGGTCAGGTAGCCGGCGAAGGAGATCGGCGAGACCAGGATGCGCCGGTAGGCCCCGCTCAGGCGCTCCTGGATCAGGTTGATGGCCAGGATCTGGGAGATCCAGAACAGGGCGAAGATGGTCCAGCCGGGCACGGTCTGCTGGACCGAGTTCGGCCGCAGCTCGGCGCCTGGCCGGCCGGTGTACACCTGGCGGACCTGGAGGCAGCGGTCGCCCACGTGCCCCTCGAAGGCGAAGTCGGCCAGCTCCGAGGCGTTGACCACCCGCTGCAGCCCCTCGAGCTCGAAGCGCAGCACCACCGCCTGCACGAGCTGGGTGACCGCGCTGGCGAACTCCCCGGACAGGGCCGGATCGACCAGCACCTCGAGGTTCTCGTCGGCGCGCAGGCCGGCAGCCCGGGTGCTCCCGGCCGGGACGACGACCGCCACCTGGTGGCGCCCGGCCCGCAGCGCCCGCAGCGCCCCGGCCCGGTCGAGCGGCTGGCCGTCGAGGGAGGCGAGCGCGCGGAAGCGGCCCGAGGCGTCCAGCCCCTCGGCCAGGGCCGCGCCCAGCTCCAGCCCCTCCTCGTCCACCACCAGCACGTCGAAGCGCTCCTGGGCCGGGCCCGAGGTGAAGGCCCCCTGCAGCGCGAAGCTGAGCACCACGATGAACACGGCCGGCAGGACGAACAGGAAGACGAGCCCGCCCGGGTCGCGGAGCAGGAGCCGGAGCTCCTTGCCGGCGATGGCCAGGAGGCGCACGGGCTCAGCCCTCCGCCCCGTCCCGGAGCGAGCGCCCGGTCAGATCGAGGAACAGGCTCTCCAGATCGGGCTCCGCGGCCGAGCGCAGGCAGAGCGCGGCCCCGGCCGCGCCGGCCGCCGCCTGCAGCCTCTCGAGCAGCGCCGGGCCGTCGCCGGTGGCCGGGGCCAGCACCTTGAGACCGCCCTCGACCGTGCCCGCCCAGAAGACCTCCTCCAGGGCGACGGCCGCCGCCCGGGCCGCCTCGAGCGCGGCCGGGGGGCCGCCGAGCTCCAGCCGCCGGAGCCCGTGCTGGGTGAGCAGCTCGCGGGGGTGCCCCTCGAGGATGAGCCGGCCCCGGTCCAGGATGGCGATCCGGTCGCACAGCCGGCTGGCCTCCTCCATGTAATGGGTGGTGTACAGCACCGTGACCCGCTGCCGCCGCAGCTCGGCCAGGGCCTCGAAGATGAGGTTGCGCGACTGGGGGTCGATGCCCACGGTGGGCTCGTCCAGCAGCAGGATGTCGGGCGCGTGCAGCAGGCCGGCCGCCAGGTTGAGCCGCCGCATCATGCCGGTCGAGAAGTCCTTGACCAGATCCCCCGCGCGGGCGCCGAGGCCCACCATGGCCAGGAGCGCCGCCACCCGCTCCCCGAGCCTCCGCCCGCCCAGCCCGTACAGCCGGCCGAAGAAGCGCAGGTTCTCGGCGGCCGTCAGGCGCGGGTACAGGGCCAGCTCCTGCGGCACGTAGCCGATGCGCCGGCGCAGGCTGCCGCGAGCGATGTCCGGGGCGAAGGCGATCTCGCCCGCGTCCGGGGAGAGCAGGCCCGAGAGCATCATCAGCGTGGTGGTCTTGCCGGCCCCGTTGGGGCCGAGGATGCCGAACACCGCGCCGCGCGGGACAGTGAGGTGCAGCCCCTCGATGGCAGGCCGCGCGGCTCCGGGGTAGCGCTTGCTGAGCGCGCGCGTGCGCACGGCCCACTCCCCGGCGGCTGCGCCCCCGCCCGGGCCGGCCGGCGCGAGCCTGGCCAGGCTGGTCTTGTGGTGGCGCACCACCAGGCAGTCGGGCAGGCGCACCAGCTCCGTCTGGGCCAGCCCCAGGGAGGCGAACAGGGACTGCACCGTGGCCTCGTCCCGGTAGGGCAGGCTGTCGGGGGTCGCGTCCCACAGACGCGCGGGGTCCACGCCGCGGGCCCGGGCGGACTCGAGGATGCGCTCGATGAGCCGCGAGTCGGCCTTGAGCTCGCGCGGCAGGAAGAGCCCGAGCCAGGTGAAGTAGACGCCGCAGGACAGCCGGCCGCGGCCGCTCCAGCGGGCGATCTCTGGGACGCAGGCCAGCGGGTCCTGCCGCACGGTGCGCAGCAGCTTGAACAGCCGCCCCAGGTGGTAGCGGCGCGGCTCCAGGATGCCCAGCCGGCGGTTCACCCGGGCCACCGTGGGCGGGAGCTGGTAGAAGGCGGCCCACAGATCGCCGTAGGGCACGAGCACCCGCAACGCCTCGGCCAGGATCTGGCGCGCGAGCTCCTCGTCCTCCAGGTAGTCCAGCACCCCCGAGGACAGGATGACCGCGCCGAAGCGGTTGCGCGGGAAGGGCAGCGCGCGGGCGTCCCCCAGCACGAGCTCCAGCCCGCGGCGCTCGCGGGCCTCGCGCACCATCTCGGGATCGAGGTCGAGCCCGAAGGTCTCCAGGCCCTTCCGCCGGAGGTGCTCGACGATGATGCCCTGCCCGGCCCCGACCACCAGCACGGGGGGCTGCAGGCCAGCGGAGATGCGCTCGGCCGCGGCCCGCCCGAAGTGGCGGTCCTCCATCTCTCCCCAGTACGGCGCCCAGGCGCGCCAGAATTCCGCCGGATCCGCCATGGGTCCCACCCGCCCCGCCCGGGGGCTCAGCGGAGCTCGGCCGCGGCCGCGGCGCGGAGCTCGGGGAAGAAACGCTCCTCGAAGTCGGCCAGGCGCAGGAAGTCGTCCGCCAGCTCCCGGAGCCCCTGCTCGAGCTCGGCCCGGTGGTCCCGGGCCCAGCCCTCGTAGTCCTCGTCCGCCATGGGGATCTTCTTGCCCAGCGCGGCGAACTTGCGCGAGGTGTTGCGCCAGGTGCGGCCGTGCGCGCCCATCTCGACCGCCAGTTCGCCCAGGCGCCGGGCGCCGAAGCGCGCGGCCAGCTCCTGCAGGAAGGCGGCGTACATCAGGCGGAAGGCCCCGCCGCCGGTGCCCTGCTCCTCGAACATCACCACGTGGAACAGGATGCCCTCGCGCAGCGCGACCCCGCGGTGGCGCGCGGGCCAGCGGCGCATGGCGTGGGCGAAGGTGCGCATGCCCTGCGGCCCGATGAAGAAGGCCAGCCGGCGGACCGGCCGGGGCAGGACCACGTCGCGGCAGGTGCGCAGGATGGCCTCGCGGCTGGCCCGGCGCAGATCGAGCGCCGGGGGCAGCGCGCCCACGTGGGCCAGGTAGTTGTCCTTCGACAGCCGGGCGTGCGTCTGCCAGGCGGCGCGCAGATCGTCCCGGTGCAGCCGCTCGAGCTGCTCGGCGTAGGGGTCCGACACCCAGTAGTGCTCGCCCTCCCGGCCCACCAGCAGGATGAAGTGGAACGGGGCGTGCACCCGCATGAAGGCCGGCAGGTACTGCATGTAGAACATGTCCACCAGCGCGGCCACCGGGACGTTCCTGGCGAGCAGCGCGTCCGCCCGCTCCAGGGCCTCGGCGCCGCTCTTGTGCTCCCGCCCGTGCAGCTCGATGCCCAGCCGCCGGGTGACGTTGCGCAGCACCCCGCCGGGGGGGTTGCGGATGCCCAGCATGGGCAGGGTGGCCGGGCCCTTGACGAAGAACAGGTAGTAGAAGGCCGGCCCGGAGCCCAGCCCGAACACCATCGGCTCGCTGAGCTCGAGCCCGGCGAAGCGCAGCGCGTTGCGGAGGCTGCCGGTCTCGCAGTGCGAGGCCGCCTCGTGGCGGTAGCCCGGGATGAGCCCGCTCATGCGCCCTGCCCCGGCTGGATCCGCAGGCGCTGGAGCAGGCGCTCGCCGTGGGGCTCCAGCCGGGCCTCCAGCCCGTCGGCCAGCTCCAGGAGCTGGAAGAAGTCGGCCACGTCCACGTCGAAGACCAGCGCGTAGCGTTGCAGGGTCTCCACCCGGGCGCGCAGGAAGCCCCTCGGCGCGAGGTGGGCGCGCACCTTCCAGGCGCTCACCCGAGCCCGGGTGGCCAGCTCGCCCACGGTCAGCCGCTGCAGCTCCAGGTAGAAGCCGATCGGGCTCAGCTCCCCGGCCCGCAGCCGGCCGAGCAACCGCCCGGCCGCCTCGCGCTGCTGTGCGTAGGACTGCTCGATGAGATCCTGGTACTCGGTCGGCTGCACGCTGGCCTGCAGCCGACCGCTGCCGTCCGGCTCGAACACCGTCAGCCGGTGCTCCCCCGAGGGCGCCCGGGCGCCGCTGTGCTTGCCGATGATCATCGCCCGGGCCCCTCAGCCCGCCTTGGGGACCCGGCTCCCGTCCTCCCGGGCGGAGTCCCGGCCCAGGTTGGCCTGGATGAAGCGGGCCAGGTCGCCCAGGGTGCCGAACGTGGAGCGGTTGCGCTCGGAGGCCTTGATCTGGATGCCCCAGTGCTCCTGGATCATCACCTCGAGCTCCAGGGCGTCGATCGAGTCGAGCCCCAGGTCCTCGCCGAACAGGCGGGAAGCGCTGGTGATCTGGGAGGGGTCCACGTCCTTGAGGTCGAGTCGCGCGATCAGCTTGTCCCGCAGTTCGATCTCGAGGTCGGTCATGGCTCGCCATCCTTCCTGCGGCCGGGCCCCCAGGCGGGGCGGCGCCGAGCCCTTCCGGGCGCATACTGCACACAAGTCCCTCCGCTTGCAAGCCCCGCGGCGCGGCGGCCCGGCCGGCTTGACTCGGGCCGGAGCCGATGGTGGGATGCCGGCAGAACCCCTGGAGGGAAGCGGCCTTGGCGACCATCCTGGTGGCGGACGACGACGGGCACATCCGCGAGGTGCTGCGCTACGCCCTGGAGCGGGCCGGCCACCGCGTGCTCGAGGCGGCCGACGGGGCCCAGGCGCTGCGCCTGTGCGCCGAGCAGCCCGTGGAGCTCGCCCTGCTCGACATCCTCATGCCCGAGGCGGACGGGCTGGAGGTGTGCCGGGCGCTGCGGGCCAGGGGCCGACTGCCCATCGTGTTCCTCACCAGCCGCACCGACGAGCTGGACCGGGTTCTGGGGCTGGAGCTGGGGGCGGACGACTACGTGGTCAAGCCCTTCTCCCCGCGCGAGGTGGTGGCCCGGGTGAAGGCCGTGCTGCGCCGGACCCAGCCTGCCCCGGCCGGGCCGGTCCCGGCGCTCGCCTGCGGGCCGCTCGGCCTGGACCTCGAGCGGCGGCGCTGCACCTGGAGCGGGACCGAGGTCGCGCTCACCGCCACGGAGTTCGCGCTGCTGCAGGCGCTGCTCGGCCGGCCTGGCAAGGTGTTCACCCGCGACGAGCTGGTGGACCGGGCCTACGGCCAGGGGCACGCCATCACCGACCGCACCATCGACTCCCACGTGCGCCGCATCCGCCGCAAGCTGGCCGAGGCCGGGGCCGCCGACCCCATCGAGACGGTGCACGGGGTGGGCTACCGGCTGCGCGAGCCCGGGCAGCCGGCGCCCGGGCCGGGCGAGCGATGACCGCGCCGGCCCCGCACCCGGCCCGCCGCGGCCTGTCGCTCACCTGGCTGCTGCTCGCCCTGAACGCCCTGGTGCTGGTGGTGCCGGGCCTGGCCTACCTGGGCCTGCGGCTGTTCGAGAGCCAGCTCGTGCGCCAGACCGAGAGCAAGCTGATCGGCGAGGCGGTGGTGCTGGCCGAGACCTGGCGGGAGTTCTGGCTGGAGGCCCAGGGCGTCCCGTCCGCACAGGCGCCCTCCATCCGCCCCCTGGACGCGAGCGACGAGCGCTTCTACCCGATCGAGCCCCGCCTCGACGCCGGCGCGCCGCGCCTGCCGCCCGTGGAGGCGCCGACCGAGTTCTGCCCCGAGGGGGACGGCCCGGCCTGGCAGGCCGGCCGGCGGCTGCAGCCCATCCTGGAGCGGGCCAAGGCGTTCAACCTGACCGCGGCCCGGGTGGTGGACGCCCAGGGCTGCACGGTGGCCACCTCCGGGCTGTGGAGCGGGGCCAGGCTCGGCGGGCTGCCGGAGGTCCGCCGGGCGCTCTCGGGGAGCTACGCCTCGGTGACCCGCGCGCGGCTGAGCGACGAGCCCAAGCCGGCGCTCGGCAGCATCTCCTCCCGCGGGGAGGTGCGCCTGTTCGTGGCCCTGCCCATCGTGTCCGGCGGGCAGGTGGTGGGGGCGGTGTGGGCGTCGCGCACCAGCCTGGATCCGCTGAAGGCGGCCTGGCTGCTGCGGCGGCCGGTGGCCCTCGCGCTCGGGCTGAGCGCGCTGCTGACCGCGGCCTTCAGCCTGCTCATGGCCGGCCTGTTCACCCGGCCGCTCCGGCGGCTGACCGCCGCGGCCCAGGCCATCGCCCGCGGCGAGCCCGGGCCGGCGCTCGAGCCGGGCCGCCTGGCGCCGGCCGAGTTCCACCGCCTGGGCACCGCGCTCGCCAGCATGACCCGCCAGCTCTCGGAGCGGGCCGACTACATCGCCGGCTTCGCGACCAACGTGAGCCACGAGCTGAAGACCCCGATCGCCTCCATCCGCGGGGCGGCCGAGCTGCTCCGGGACGAGCCGGACATGCCCCCCGAGCAGCGCGCCCGCTTCCACGGGAACGTCCTGGCCGCGGCCCAGCGCATGGAGCGCCTGGTGGCCCGGCTGCTCGAGCTGGCCCGCATCCAGACCGCCCCGGAGGCCGCCCAGGACATCGCGCTCGAGCCCTTCCTGGCGCGGCTGCTGCAGGGCTACTCCGGCCGGGTGGTGCTCGCGCCGGGGGCGGCTCCCGGCCCGCTCCGCATGAACCCGGATCACCTCGAGTCGGCGCTGCGCAACCTCCTGGACAACGCCGCGCGGCACGGGGCCGGCCAGCCGGTCGAGCTCTCCGTCGCCCGGCGCGGGGCGCGGCTGGCCTTCGCCGTGCGCGACCACGGGCCGGGCATCAGCGAGGCCAACCGCCGGCGCCTGTTCGAGCGCTTCTTCACCACCGAGCGCGACCGCGGCGGCACCGGGTTGGGGCTCTCCATCGTGCGGGCGGTGGCCGAGACCCGGGGCGGAGAGGTCGACGTGGAGACCGGCCCGGGCGGCACCACCTTCACCCTGGTGGTCTGAAGGGGGTCGAGCATGCCACACGCGCCGCGGCGCCCACCCCAGCCCCCCGGGCCAGGCCGGGTGCAGGCCGCCCTCGATCGCCTGGCGCGCTGGCGGCTGGGGCCGCTCGGGGACGAGGAGGAACACCGCTGGGTGCGGGTGGTGCTGGTGTCGGGGCTGCTGTTCCTGTTCTTCGGCGTGGCCTGGAGCGTGTGGTTCTTCGGCTACGGCGAGATCGAGGTGGCCGGCTTCATGCTGGCCAGCATCCTGGTCCTGCCGGCTGTCTTCATGATGACGCGCTCCCTGGCCGCGCTGCGGGTCGGCGTGCAGGTCTGGCTGCTGACCCTGCTGACCAGCATCAGCCTGGCGAACATGCTGACCGGCGGCCTGGCCGGGGCCAACGTGATCACCTTCGTGGCGGTGCCGCTGGCCGCGCTGGTCCTGGCCGGGCGGACCGCCTGGATCTGGGGCCTGCTGACCGCAGGGGTGATGGCCGGGTTCGAGATCGCCAGGGCGGGCGGGTTCACCTTCCCCACGGCGGTGCCCCGGGAGTACCTCGAGGCCGACCAGATCTGGACCTGGGGCGCGGCGATGGCCCTGCTCATCGGCCTGAGCGCCTACTACGAACGCGAGCGCCTGCGGGCCGCCCGCCTGCTGCGCGAGGCGCGCGACCGGGCCGAGGAGGCCAGCCGCGCCAAGGGCGAGTTCCTGGCCAACATGAGCCACGAGGTGCGCACCCCGCTCCACGCCATCATCGGGATGCTCGACCTCAGCCTGGCCGACGGGCGCGCCGACCCGGAGGGCCAGGAGCGCCTGGCGCAGGCCAAGGCCTCGGCCGTGAGCCTGGTGCGGGTGATCGAGGACATCCTGGATCTGTCGCGCATGGAGGCAGGCCAGCCCAGCCTGCACCCGGCGGAGCTCGAGCTGCGGCCCGCGCTGGAGGAGGTGCTGGCGCCGCTCGTCCCCATGGCCCGCCAGAAGGGGCTCGAGCTCGCCTGGAGCGTGGCGCCCGAGCTGCCCGCGCGGCTGCGCGGAGACGCCCACCGCCTGCGGCAGATCCTGCTCAACCTGGTGGGCAACGCCCTCAAGTTCACCGAGCGCGGCCGGGTGGCTGTGCGGGTCCGCCAGGCCGCCGCGGACGCGGCCCGGGTGCGGCTCGAGGTGGAGGTCGAGGACACCGGCATCGGCGTCCCGCCGGAGCGCCAGCAGGCCATCTTCGAACCGTTCGTGCAGGCCGACGGCTCCACCACCCGCCGCTTCGGCGGGACCGGGCTGGGGCTGACCATCGCCCGCCGGCTGGTCGAGGAGATGGGCGGGGAGATCGGGCTCGAGAGCGCGCCGGGCCGGGGCAGCACCTTCCGTTTCACCGCCTGGCTGGAGCGCGCGCCCGCGGCCAGGGCAGAGGGCGCGCCGCCCCCCGCGCGGCCCGCGGCCCCGACGCCGTCCGCGCCGCCCGACCCGCTGCGGGTGCTGCTGGCCGAGGACGATCCGGTCAGCGGCCTGGTGACCCGCCAGATGCTGCAGCGCCTGGGTCACCGGGTGGAGACGGTCCTGGACGGCCGCGCGGCGCTCGATGCGCTCGCGCACGGGGGCTTCGATCTCGCGCTCCTGGACGTGCAGATGCCCGAGCAGGACGGGCTGGAGACGGTGGGGAAGCTCCGCGCCCTGGAGGCCGGGCGCGGCGACCGCCTGCCGGTCATCGCGCTCACCGCCCACGCGCTGGAAGGCGACCGGGAGCGCTGCCTGGAGGCCGGCATGGACGGTTACCTGTCGAAGCCGCTCGAGCTCGCCGCGCTGGAGGCCGAGATCCGCCGGCTGTTCGCCGCGCGCCGGGCCGGGGGCTGAGGTCGTGCGGATCTGCCGCAAGTGCGCGACCTGCTGCGTGGCGCCGGACATCAGCGCGCTGGGGAAGCCAGCGGGGGTCCCCTGCCCCCACCTGGCGGAGGATCTCACCTGCCGCATCTACGCGACCCGGCCCGCGGTCTGCCGCGGCTACCGGCCGGACGAGCTGTGCGACGCCATCGCCGCCCCGACGCTCGAGGAGCGGGTGGCCCGCTACCTCCACCTGTTCGGCCTCGACCAGGCCGAGCCATAGCCCTCAGGGGTGTCCTCCGAAGGGCCGAGGACTGTTTGAGCCTCCACAGCCCACCGCTGTGGATCGCTCCGGGCAGGTTTAAAGGGGTAGGAACAAGGAACTTGGAACTTGGAACGAGTAACGTGGAACGAGGAACTTGGAACCCCCTTCGGGGGCAGAGCCTGCGGAGAGGGTTCCCTGGTCTGCGCCCGCTGAATAGCCCGCAGCGTCGCCCTGTCGAAGCGGAGGCCATGAGGTGCAGCGCCTACCATGGGTCCCGCGTCCCGGCGGCCCTGGCGGTCCTGGCGGTCCTGCTGGCCGGCTGCGAGTGCACGGTCCGCGACCTCGACCGCTGGGTCCACGAGGACTTCGAGGGCTGCGACGGGCTGTGCGGCTGGGAGCTGGTCGAGGGGAGCGCGCAGGTGGTGCGGACGTACCACCCGGCGGAGCATGCCCTGCAGCTCGGTGGCGCGCGCGCGGTGGTGCGCCGCGCGCTGGAGCCGGGCTCCCGGGTGTGCAGCGAGCAGGACTGCCAGGTGCAGTTCGCCGTGGTCACCAGCTGCGTGGAGCGTCCGGCGCAGGCCGACGTCCTGCGCCTGGGCGCGCAGGTCACCTACCGCGACCTCGCCGGGGCCGACGTGCCCCGGGCGCTGCAGCTGGAGTGCACCACCGCCGGCGGGACGCTGCGTTTCTGCACCGGGGTCGTCGAGCTCGGCCTGCCCGATCCCGACGGTGGCCCGGCCTGGCCGCTGACTGCCCTGCTCCTCGAAGGCCAGCTTTCCGGCTGCGTCGTGGACGACATCGTCCTCGAGGACTTCACCCTCTTCTGCGGGGCCTGAGCATGTCGTCCAACCCGCCACCCTCCAGCGACCGCAGCCGGTCCCGGTGGCTCCCGCGGGTCCTGGCTGCCGCGTGCGTCCTGGCGGTCGCGGGGCCGGTCCCGGCGCAGGCCGAGGGCCCGGCCAGGGACACGCCGGTGTTCCTCGAGCTGACCATCGGCCCGCGCTTCCTCCCGCTGTCGCGGAACGGCTACCTCGGGCTGATCATGAGCCACGCGCAGACGAAACCCGAGAGCGACCGGTTCCTGGCGTGCGGGGACTTCGGGCTCACCGCCCACGCACCCCTGTTCCACTGGCTCGAGGTGGGCGGGGGCGCGCGGGTGCTCTACAGCGCCTGGGACGCCGAGCCATGGACGCCCACCGAGCTCGAGGCGCTGGGCGTGGAGCTGACCGGCCAGGTGCGTTTCGACCTGTGGTTGATGGACCACGGGGCGACCCACGTCCCGGGCAGCGGAGGCATGGACGGCGGCTTCTTCGTCGAGCTGGGGTTGGGGCTGCAGGTGCCCGTGGTGCGGCTGCATGACGAGGAGGACGCCGACGCCATCTTCCTCCTCCGGCCGATGGCGGGTATGATCTTTCGCTTCGGGCCGGACCTGCACTGGATGCTGGGGGTCGGCTACGCGGCGGCGTTCGCCCACGACGGCTGGGACGGGAACCCCGGCCCCTCGCTGCAGGGTCCATTCGCGATCACCGGGCTGGGAGTGAACCTGCGCTGAAGCCCGCACCCCCCGCCGTGCAGGAGCCTGCACCCGCGAAGGGGCATTCGCCTCCTGGCCTACCCCCTCGAGTTCGGGGCGTTGCGGCGCGGGCGGGGCTCAGCAGTGATCCGGCGGCAACGCCTCCATCGTCTTCAGCTCCGGCACCGCCAGCCACACGACGACCAGCGTCGACACCTCGCCGCCGGTGCACATCATGGTCACGTCGAGCAGCCAGCCGCTCCGGTCGTAGTGCTTGCAGCTGGTGTAGCCCTCGATCCGGTCGGTGAAGGCCAGCCGCTGCGCGGCCGCGGCGCACGGCATGCCCAGGAGCGCCAGCGGCCCGCCCGGGTGCGCGGCCACGAACTTCTTCGAGGCGAGCGCCATGAAGTCGAGCTGGGTGGCCCCGTCGGAGCGCAGATCGACCGACGGCCCGTCCTTGTAGCGCAGGGTGGTGCCGCCGCCGGCGCTGCTCGACTCCTCGTCGGGCGGGCCCCACTTCCTGAGGATGTCGGCCTTCCCGTCCTCGCGGCCGACCTGGGCGATGGTCCAGAAGTCCTGCCAGGTGAGCTTCGCGCCGGGAGCGCCCCTGGTCCGATCGGCCGCGTCGAGGGCGGGCGCGGCGGCGGCGCACAGTGCGAGGACGAGGAGACGAGTCAGGTTAAGCATGACCAGGAGCGTAGCGGGCGACCCGCCGGCCGTCAACGGCGCGGGCGGTCTACAGGAAGAGCATGCCGGTGAAGGCGGCGGCCACGGGCACGCTGAAGTTGTCGTCGAGCCGGAGCTTCTCGGAGTAGAGCTCGACCGCCGCGCCCACCAGCGCCATGCAGCCGGCCGCGCCGAGGGTGCGGCCCAGCCCGAGCTGCGGGGCGGCCAGCAGCAGGTACACGCCCACCGCCAGGAACGAGATGGCCGCGAAGGCCAGGCTGCCCTGCAGGCTCTTGTCGTGCACCAGCTTGGTGCGGCCGTAGCGGCAGCCCACCACCGAGGCGGTCGGATCACCGAAGCCCAGCACCAGGCAGCCGGCGCAGGCCGCCTCCAGCGGGGTGAACAGCACGATCACCAGCAGCGCCAGGGTGTACCAGCTGGCCGAGTTGATCTTGTAGCGCTCCTGCGGCCGGGAGATGGCGCCGAACAGCTTGTCCACCATGAAGTCGTTGAAGCGCGGGAAGAAGCGCCGGGAGATCTCCAGGCCGCCGAACACCGACACCAGGGAGATGAGCACCCCCAGGACCGCGCCGCGCGACAGCAGGAACTGGTACAGGGCCACGCCGCCCAGGCCGCAGCCCACGTGGAACAGGCTCCGCGCCCAGGAGGGCAGGCGCAGCGAGCGGATCTTCTGTGCGTACTCCGGCCGCCACAGGCGCGCGGCCCGCGCCTGGGCCAGGAGATCCTCGTACCGCCGGGCCAGGTCCGCGCGCAGCGCCGCCAGGCTGGCGCGGCTGCAGCGTTCGCCCAGCTCCGCGGCGTAGGCCTGCAGGCTCGCGCGCAGCTCGGCCATGGTCTGGGGGAGGTTCTTCTGGCGCACGGCCAGCCGCTCGCGCAGCTCGCCCATGCGCTCGGCCAGCTCCACGCAGCGCCGCCGGGCCGAGGCCACCCAGGCGCTGTCGCCCGTCCGCGGGCGCTGCAGGTTGGCCACGAACTGGCGCAGATCGAGGGCCAGGCTGTGCAGCGCGAGCTCCAGACCGGATCCGGTGAGGGCGGTTGCGCTCAACAGGTACCTACCTTCCATGCCCCCGGAAAACCGAGGAGCACAGTACGCCCATCCGTCCCGATCCGCAAGGGGTTCCTACGGTTCGGACGCGTGCGACGTGCGGCGTGCGGCGATGGCCCGGCAAATCTGGCATCGGGTGGGAGGTGGCCGCGGGTCTGACGCCGCACGCAGCACGCTGTACCCAGCTTCGCTGGGCTGCTCCGCGTCGCTCGAGGGCCTCGCTCGCTCCGCTGCGCCGCACGGCTGTTCACGGATAGCAATCGATCGGCCCGTACGGCAGCGCCTGATCCGCCGCCACCCCGTAGGTCAGCACGCTCAGGTGCCCGGTGCCGAGGTGATCGTGGACCTCCTCGATCGCCCCGCCGAGGTTGGCGAGGTCGCCCGGGCCGTTCTCGTACCCGGCCGCGGCCACCACCGCCCGGCCGGTGCGGCCGTCGAACACGAGGTAGCGCTGGCCGCGCGGGGGGGCCGTGGCCCAGCGCATGCACACGTAGAAGGCCTCGGCCTCGGGCGGCGGCCGGGCGCTCGAGCCCTGGCCGTACTCGTTCGAGGGCTCGCAGCACGGGCACCAGGGCTCGGTGCGGTCCATCGCGTAGCCGCTGGCTGCCTCGCTCAGCGCGTAGTGGGCCTGGATGCCGTCGGTGAAGCTCTGGGGCCAGGAGCCGTCGGTGAACTCCTGGCTGGTGACCAGGTGGGCCTCCTTGACCACCTTGCCCGTGGCCGGCATGGCCAGGGGCTCCGCCTCCCCGATCCGGGCCACCGGCTCCCCGAGCATGGCGCAGGGCGAGGCCGCGGTCAGCAGGTGGGCGTAGAGCGTGTAGGGCCCCTCGTGGCTCACCCCCGCGGCGTCCGACCAGGAGTCCACCACCAGGAAGTAGGCGCCCGGCTGCAGGTGGCGCGACAGCCCCTTGTGCCCCCGGGCCAGGCAGGCCTGGGGATCGTAGGCGGACAGGAGGTGCAGGTCGGTGTCCGCGCCCACCTCCTCGCCGTCGTCGAGCATGGCGATCAGGCTGCCGGGCTCCACGAGCTCGAAGTAGTAGACCTGCTCGGGCCCGGCCTCGCCCACGCCCGCGGCGCAGGCGTACCCGTCGAAGGCGTCGAGCGGCGCGCCGAGCGTGGTGTCGCTGTCCTGGTAAGGGAAGGCATCGATGACCTTGCAGGGGCTCACCGGGCAGGTCGGCTGCACCGCGCCCTCGTCTCCGGGCTCGCCACCGTCGTCCTCGGTCGTCCCACCGTCGTCCTCGGTCGTCCCACCGTCATCCTCGGTCGTCCCACCGTCATCCTCGACCGTCGCGCCGTCGTCCTCGACCGTCGCGCCATCGTCCTCGCCCGCCCCGCCGTCGTCCTCGACCGCTCCGCCGTCCTCCTCCTGCAGGCCGTCCGGCCCGGAGTCGGGCAGGTCGACCTCGCCGGCGCAGCCCGGTCCCAGGGCCAGGGCCACCCCCAGCCAGAGCAGAGGCGCCAGGGTGCTCGCGCTCACGGCCGCTGCCACTCGAGCTGCACCAGGTGCACGATGGGCCGCACGTCGCGGTCGTTGGTGGTCAGGCGCACCTCCACCTCGAAGCGCGGGCCGACCAGCGGGCCGCCGTTCTGGTGGAGGTCCACCCGGTCCTGGGCGGCCCCGTCCGGGTAGAGGAAGTAGTCGGGCGCGCCCCCGGCCTCGGGCGGCAGCCAGCCCGAGAGCGGCAGGCCGGCTGCGTCCACGGCCCGGATGCGCACCCCGGCCGTGGTGCCCGCCGGGACGTAGGCCTCCCACAGGATGGCGTCCACCTGGGCCGTGGCCAGCTGGCTGTCGAACAGGTAGCGCCAGTAGCCGCGCGGCGCGGTGAAGGACAGCGCCGTGGAGCCGGTGAAGTCCGAGTAGGTGTAGTGGCTGCCCTGGCCGATGGTCAGCCCGTCGGGCAGCGCGGCCGCGCGCAGGTTGGTGGCCGGGTCGATCATCCACACCTTGCCGCTGCCCAGCCCGAGCGTCCAGCCGAAGCCGTTCCGGTCGAAGCCGATGCCGCGCAGATCCACGCCCACCCCGGGCAGCATGGCGTTCCCCGCGTCCCGGGTGGTGCCGATGAAGGTCCACACGCTCTGGGACAGATCCGCCTCGGCCAGCCGCAGCCGCCCGGTGTACCCGAGCTGGTAGAAGGAGCACCAGGCGTCGCCCGTGGCCGGCTCGACCCCCACCCCGGTCACCATGAACTCGGCGCGCCCGCCGGCCGCGGTGTAGCCCGGGTAGGAGCCGCCCGTGCCGAGCTGCACCGTGGCCGTCTCGCCGGGCAGCGGGGTCACCCCGGCCGGCACCAGGAACGACCAGAAGCGGCGGGTCTCCGGATCGAACATGCCGATGCCGCCGCAGTTCGGCCAGCCGCCCAGCCACACCCGGTTGCGGGCGTCGACCGCGATGCCGTAGGAGGCGCAGCCCACGTAGGTGTACAGCGCCACCCACTGGCCCGTGGCCGTGTCGAGCGCCGCCAGGGTGTTGCGGGTGTAGGACGAGGTGTACAGGATGCCGCGCGAGTCGATCACCAGGCCGTACACCCCGCCCGTGCTGCCGGTGGTGCCGGTCGGCTGGAACACGCCGTTCGCGTCCGGGGCCCAGACCGGCGCCGGGGAGGCCGGCACGTAGGGCCCGAGCTCGAAGGTGTGGGGATCGATGCTCTGCACGCCGCCGCCGGTGTAGCCGAACCACATGCGCCCGTCCGGCGCCGCGGCCACCCCGCGGATGCTGGGCAGCGAGGGGTTGGGCACCTGGGAGTACATCACGCACTCGTCGGCGAACGGGTCGGCCTGGCTATTGACCTGGACGACCGCGCCGCCCCCGTCGCGGTAGGAGGTCTGGACGCCCGCCACCCCGTTGCGCTCCGGGCAGCCGGCCGCGTCCCATAGCACCTTGGTCAGCCGGCCATCGTCCCGGCCGCCCACCCACATGTTGCCGTCGAGGTCCACGGCCGTGCGGCTGGGGTTGTTGCCCACCCAGTAGATGCCCTCCTCCTGCAGCAGATCGGTGTTGAACTTGGAGACCGTGTCGTAGTCGTGGTTGGCCGCCCAGAGGTACGAGGGGATGAACGAGTTCTGGGTCAGCGAGATGCCGGGCCGGCCGGTCGGGTTGCCCGGGTCGTCCCCGGGCAGCACCGCCACGCCCTCGTCCGGTGTGCCCTGGCCGGTCGGATCCACGGGCAGCAGGTAGCAGCTCTCGCCGCACAGGCCGCAGGCGTTGAGCAGCGCCTCGTCCGCCAGCCCGTCGCAGTCGTTGTCCAGCCCGTCGCAGGCCTCGGCCCCGGGCGGCACCCCGCCCAGGCAGTCGCCCCACACCCGGCTCACGCAGGTCTCCTGTCCGTACTCGCACACCCCGGCCGCGTCGCCGCACAGCCGGCTGGCGCCCTCCTCGCAGCCGCAGCCCTCGTCCGTGAGCCCGTCGCAGTCATCGTCCAGCCCGTTGCCCAGGCCAGGTCCGCACAGCTCGAGGCCCGGCAGGACCGAGCCGGCGCACTCCCCCCAGAACTCGCCGTCGCAGGCGCGGCTGCCCATGGTGCAGGCGCCCACCCCGGCCGCCCAGTAGGGCCCCAGGTAGCAGGGCTGGCTCTGGCTGCCGGCGCAGCCGCCGCAGCCCTCGTCGAGCGCGCCGTCGCAGTCGTTGTCCAGGCCGTCGTCGCAGACCTCGGCGATCGGCGCGGCCCCGCAGCTCCCGCAGGCGTTCAGCACGCCCTCGTCCACCACCCCGTCGCAGTCGTTGTCCAGCCCGTCGCACACCTCGTCCACGGGGGTCGCGCAGGCCGGGCAGCTCTCGTCCACGAAGCCGTCGCAGTCGTTGTCGGCCAGATCGCCGCACACCTCGTCGGCGGGCAGCACCTGCCCCTCGCACGGACCCCAGCTCCCGCCGGCCAGGCAGTCGCGGGTGCCGCCCTGGCACAGCCCCACCCCGAGGGTCTGCGGCGGCCCGCCGTAGCAGGGCTGGTCCTTGCGCGGCAGGTTCGGATCGTAGCCCGGCATCAGGCATGAGCAGCCCTCGTCCACCTGGCCGTCGCCGTTGTCGTCCAGCCCGTTGCCCTCGCCGGTCGGGCCGCAGTCCTCGGGCGGCACCGGATCGCCCAGGCAGCCGCCCACGGCGTTCAGCATGCCCTCGTCCACCTCGCCGTCGCAGTCGTCGTCCAGGTGGTTGCACTCCTCGTCGGCCGGGCCGACCTCGCCCACGCACTCGGCGGCCCACTGGCCGGCCACGCAGGCCTGGCTGCCCGGCCGGCAGCGCATCTCCGGGGTCAGCCCGAGCGGATCGCCCACGCTCGAGCACAGCCGCACCGTGCCCGTCTGGCAGGGACAGCTCTCGTCGATCTCGCCGTCGCAGTCCTGGTCGCGTCCGTCGCCGCACAGCTCCTCGGCGCCGGGGTGGAAGGCCCGGTCCCCGTCGTTGCAGTCCGGCCCGGCCTCGCAGCCCGCGCCGTACCCGTCCCCGTCGAAGTCGGTGCAGGTCGGCCCGCCGTCCCCGTCCCCGCCGTCGTCCTGCGGCTTCGGCCGGCAGAACCCCACGGAGCACATCTGGTCCGGGGGGCAGTCGCCGTCCGCCTGGCAGGGCTGCAGGCAGTAGCCCGAGACGCACTCGAAGCCCGCCTGGCACTCGGTGGACACCACGCAGCCCTGGCGGCACTGCCCGAGCAGGCAGCGCCAGCCGGCCTGGCAGTCCGCGTCCGTGGCGCAGCTGCCCGGACCGTTCGCCGCGTTGTCCGGGCAACCCGCCCCGAGCAGGCCGAGCGCGAGCAACCCCGGGACGACCATCCAGTTCCTGGCCATGGCGTTCTCCCTCGACCCGCGCCGCCTGGGCTGGGGCGGGCCTGGTCCGATCTTAGCACCAAAAACCTGGCAGGGAAGCGTGCGACTGATGGTAACCTGCAGCCCTCGAGGAGGAGCCCTCCATGACCGCGAGCGACGGACGCGTGTTTCCCTTGTGGCTGTGGGGGTTGTGGGCGCTCACCCTGGGGTCCTGCCAGGGGGTGGACACGGGCCGGCCCGAGCCCGGGCCGGAGCAGCGCCTGGAGGACAACCTGCTGGCGAAGGCCCCCAGCCCGCGCATCCCGGTCGCGGCCTGGCTGGGGCCGGAGCTCCGGCGGGGCATGCCGCCCGCCGAGGCGGAGTCCAGGGCCAGCGTGCGCTACCTGGGCCTGGACGTGAGCCCGGCCGAGGCCGCCCCGGGCCAGACGCTGACGCTCACCCACTACTGGCAGGTGCTCGCGCCGCTCGCCGGCTGGAAGCTGTTCGTCCACCTGGGCGGCCCGGGCAACCTCGGCTTCCTGAACGCCGATCACATCCCGGTGGGCGGCAACCACCCCGTGGACCGCTGGCTGCCGGGCCAGCTCGTGCGCGACGAGCACCGCGTGACCCTGCCGGCCTCCTTCCGCCAGCCCGAGCTCCTGGTCCACGTGGGGCTGTGGCGCGAGCAGGGCGGGCGCATGAAGATCGTCGGGCCGCAGGACGGCGAGGACCGGCTGCTGGCCGCCCGCATCCCGGTGCGCGGGGTGCCGGTTCCGCCTCCGCTCCCCCGGCTGGTGGCGGTGCGCGCGACGGGCCCGATCCAGGCGGACGGGGAGCTCGACGAGCCGGTCTGGAAGCTGGCCCCGCCGAGCGCCCCGTTCGTGGCCCCGGGCAACGGCGCCGCGCTGCCCTGGAGCACCCGGGTGCAGGCCGCCTGGGACGACCAGGCGCTCTACCTGGCCTTCGACTGCCCGGACACGGACGTGTGGGGTGCGTTCACCCGGCGGGACGAGCCCCTGTGGACCCAGGAGGCGGTCGAGGCCTTCCTGGACGCGGACGGGGACGGCCAGGAGTACATCGAGCTGCAGGCCAGCCCGCGCGGGGTGGTGTTCGACTCCTACCTGCCCGGCCACCGCCGGAACCAGGACGACTGGAACGCGGAGCTGCGGGTCGGGGTGAAGGTGCGGGGCACGCTCGACGCGCGCGGTGACCAGGACCAGGGCTGGCGCGTGGAGCTGGCCGTGCCCTGGCAGGACGCGCAGGGCCGCAGCCCGGACCCCTTGCGCACGCCGCCCCTGCCCGGGGACGTGTGGCGGGCGAACTTCTTCCGCCTGGACGCGAATCAGGGCGAGCCCCCGCGGGCCGGCGCCTGGTCCCCGCCGCTCGTCGGCGACTTCCACGCCCTGCCCCGCTTCGGCCAGCTCGTGTTCCAGATCACGCCCCGGGAGTGATCTGGCTCACAACTGCCCGCGATTTCGATCTTTTTTGAACCAACCGGGAACCTCATCCGTCTGTCGTCGGCAGAAGCGAACGCGAGCTGCCGAGGAGGTGGAGCATGTGCGGACTGAGGCGAATCAAGAGCTGGTTCCTGCGGACCCGCCCCGCGTCCCAGGCCCCGGACGGGCCCGAGCGGGAGTCGCCCCGCGTGCCGGCCGAGCTGTTCGTGTCCCCGCCGAACACCAGCGCCGTGCTCGAGGTGCCGGGCAACGTCGGCCTGGGGGGGTTCTGCTTCGTGTCCGAGGGGCTCCTGCTGCCGGGCACCCGGCTGGATCTGATGATCGATCTCCACGAGCTCGACCGCTGGTTCATCGTCCAGGGCGAGGTGCTGGGGAGCTACGAGCGCGACGGCCAGACCTTCGTGCGCGGCCGCTTCCTCGAGGTGGACTTCGAGGACGAGCGCTGGCTGGCCCGCTGGCTCGACGGCCGCTGCCTGGAAGCGGCCTGAGCTCGCTCAGCAGGGGTCCTGGAGGGTCGAGAGCGGACCCGCGCAGTCCACCTTCCTCCGCGCCACCCGCACCCGGTTGCGGCCGGCCGCCTTGGCCGCGTACAGTGCCCGGTCGGCGGCCACGATCAGCGCCTCGGCCCCCGTGGCCTGGTCCGGGTAGCTGGCCACCCCGGCCGAGATGGTCACGGCCAGCTCCGGGTCGAACACGCGGCCAGGCCGCGCCTGCTCGACGGCCAGGCGCAGCCGCTCGGCGAAGGCGGCCGCCTGCTCCAGCCTGCTCTCGAGCAGCACGACCGCGAACTCCTCGCCCCCGTACCTGGCCACCAGGTCCTCCTTGCGCGCCAGCCCGAGCAGCGTCCTGGCCAGCTCGGCCAGCACCGCGTTGCCGGCCAGGTGCCCGTAGCGATCGTTCAGCGCCTTGAAGTGATCCAGGTCGAGCATGATCAGCGCCAGCGGGTGCCCGAACCGCCGCGCGCGCTCCAGCTCGTCCGCCAGCCGCTCGTGGAAGTGGCGGTGGTTGGCGAGCCCGGTCAGCCCGTCCGTCACCGCCAGGACCCGGGTCCGGTCGAGATCGTGGCTGGTGTCCTCGAGCCGGGCGGACAGGCGGCGGAAGCGCCTCGCCACCAGCGCGGCCAGCAGCGCCCCCAGCACCGCCAGGCTGGCGAGCCCCGCCCCCAGGCTGGACCACAGCAGGGAGCGCCGGTCCTCCGCGAGCCGCGCCCGGGTGGGCTCCGCGGACAGCACCACGGCCACCAGGCCCAGGTTCTCCTGCTGGCCGTGGCACTGGGCGCAGGCCTGCCGCCCGCGGATCGGGGACACGGCCTCCAGGACCTCCCCGCGCCCGGTCCGGGCGATCTCCAGCGCCTCCCCGCCGCTCGCGGCCAGCTCGCGGAGCCTTCCGGCGTCCACCGTCTGCAGCACGGGCTGCCCCCGGCCGGTGTCGAACCAGACCTGGCCGTCCGCGTCGTACACCGCGATGCGGGCGATGGGATCGAGGCTGGCCATGTCGCGCACGAGCTGCCGGGCGACCTCCTTGTCCCCGGCCAGCATGGCCGCGGTCAGGCCGTAGTCGATGGTGGACACCAGCACGCGGGAGTTGTTGGTGAGCTCGGCGTGGACCACCCGGTCCTCCTGGCTGGCCGAGACCCACCAGACGGTCACCGCGCCGATCAGGCTGGCGCCGAGGAAGGAGGCGATGAGCTTCGCAGCCAGAGAGGTCTTCACCGGAGCCTCCGGGAGAGCCGGACAGACCTCGGCTCCCCGTGCGGAGCGGTCGCGCGGAACCGGCCCGGGCTGACGCCCCGGGCTTTCTCCCATGATTCAGGGGGCTTCCTGGCCGTCCGGAGCCGGGATCAGGATCACCTCGGCCCGGGTCTGACCGGGCTCGAGCACGATCCCGCGGTCCTTCCAGGGCCGGGCGTCGTCCCAGGCCTCGAGGTGGACCTTGTCCGCGGGGGGCAGGTTCGGGATGGTGAAGGCACCCTGCAGGTCGGCCTGCACGACCTCACTGATCGGGGTGGGCTGGCAGTAGAAGTGCACCCGGCCCAGGGGCACGGGCTTCCCGCCCTGGAGCACGATGACCCCCGTGATGGTCTTGCCGGGCTGGAGCCGGAGCACCACCTCGTCCACGTCGCCGGCCTCGTCGCGGGCCGGGATCTCGGCGAAGGCCCAGCCCACCTCCCGGTCCCACACCCCGAGGGTCACCTTGCCCGGCCCGGTCGGGATCGAGAACCGGCCCTGCGGATCCGTTTCCATCGAGGTGAGGGTGACCGAGCCGCCGGGGTTCTCGTGCTTCACGTGGACCTCGCACCCGGCGCGCGGGCCGTCGGGGCCGAGCACCAGGCCGTGGATCAGCGACTCGCGCCGGAGCCGGAAGACCACCTCCACCAGGTCGCGGTCGGTGGGGATGCCCTTGGCCTCCCCGAGGTGGCCAGGGGCCTCGGCCGTGGCGGCGTAGCCTCGGGCGTCCCGCGGCAGCCAGACCTCGAAGCGGCCGTCCGGGCTCACCGGAGGGAGGCTCATCTCGTTCAGGCCCTGGTGGGAGAGCTGCTGCTCGATCTCGACCTTCGTCCCGTCGAGCGGGTTCCCGTCGACGTCGGTGACCCTGCCCAGGACGTGCACCTCGGCCGCGGCGAGCTCGAGGTCCGCGCTGAGCGCCTGCCCGTCCTCCTCGCACTCGACCTTCACCCCCTTGCCGAACAGGCGGGCCTGGGTCGTGGCCACGCTCCAGGGCCCGTAGCGCACTTCGGAGAAGCCGAAGGCGCCGCCCTGCCCGCTCACGGTGCTCTGGTTCCACTTCGACGCGTACCAGGAGGCCAGGGTGAGGGCCACGCCGGAGCGGGGAGCGCCCTCGACCTTCACCGTGCCCGTGAGGGTGCAGCGGATGGCCCGCAGCCGCTCGGCCTCGGCCTCCTCGGCCAGCTCCTCGGGGGTCTTCGCCCCGCCGGCCCCCGCGCCCACGCCGCCCATCCCCGCGCCCGGAGCCGACGCGCCTGCGCCGCCATCCACCGTCCCGCGCGGAGCCTCAGCCTCCCGACTCGCCGCTCGCGCCTCCCCAGCCTCGGAGGCTCCTCCCCTCCCGGCCTCCCGATCGACCCCGCCCACCTGCCCCGCGACCTCGCCGGCCTCCAGCCCCACCCCCCTCGAACGCTCACCCCCGGCGGCCGTCCTCGCATGGTCTCCGGAGGCGACCAGCAGCCACACCAGGCCACTGACCAGCGCCAGCGCCACCAGCAGGAGCCCCGCCCGGATCGCCCGCTTGCTCATGGGTTCACCTCCCCGAGAACCCAAGATACCACGGGAGATGAGGTTCCTCGGAGGTCCGGCGATCCGCACCTGGTGGAGTTTGGGTTTGACTCGGGCGGGCTTTCGTGGTCCGATGCGCCACCTTCATTCCCTTCCCCACCCGGATCGGATGACCAGGAGAGTCCCATGGACGAGCCCGTGCAGCGCACCAGTCAGCCCTTCAACCAAACGGTTGATCCGAGCCCGCGCCGTCCCTACCGCCGCCTGCTGCTGGTGAACCCACAGCAGGACGCCATCGGCGCCGAGTTCATGATGGCGGACACTCCGCTGCGGCTCGAGTACCTGGCGGCCTACGTCCGGCCCCACGTGGAGCACGTGGTGATGGTGGACCTGATCAAGGAGAAAAAGCCGCTGTCCTACTTCCTTGAGAAGCACCGGCCCGACCTGGTGGGGGTCACGCTGAACTACATCTCGACGCACCGGACCGCGCTGCTGGTGGCCGCCGAGGCCAAGCGGTACGGGGCCGACGTGGTGTTCGGTGGCTACCTGGCCACGGCGCTGGCCGCCGAGTTCGCGGCCGAGCCCGACGTGGACTTCGTGGTGCGGGGCGAGGGGGAGCTGACGCTCCGCGAGCTGGTCGAGGGGCGCCCCCTGACGGACATCCTCGGGCTGTCCTACGGCCGCGACGGCCGGCTGGTCCACAACGAGCACCGGCCGCACATCGAGGATCTGGACAGCCTGCCCTTCCCCGAGCGGCATCTCCGCCGGCACGAGTACGGCCTGCCCTTCGCCGACCTGGATCCGGACGCCAACACCGCCTACGAGATGATCATCACCTCGCGGGGGTGCTGGGGGCGGTGCACGTTCTGCACCGAGCCCGGCATGTCCCGGGGCAAGCAGCGCTACCGCAGCCCGGACAACGTGATCGCCGAGATCGAGCAGCTCGTGGCGCTGCACCGGGGCAAGCGCCTGCGGCTGCACATCGCGGACCCCAACTTCGGCGGCAACCTGCGCATCACCCACGAGCTGTGCGACAAGCTCATCGAGTTCCGCAGGCGCTGCAAGACCGAGGTCAACCTGTTCGTCACCGTGCGCACCACCACCGTGGCGAACCACCCGGACCTGGTCGAGAAGCTGTGCGCGGCCGGGGTCGACTACGTCTTCGTGGGCATGGAGTCCCCCAAGAAGGAGGATCTGAAGCTCATCCACAAGGGGGACGGGGACGGGGAGAAGCAGGCGCAAGCCGTCCGCTTCCTGCGGGAGCACGGCGCCGCGGTGATGAGCTGCTTCCTGCTGGGCCTGCCCAGCCAGACCGAGCAGGACGTGTTCGAGATGCTGGACTACGCCCGCTCCCTGGAGCTCGAGGACGCCTACTTCGCGGTGATGTGCCCGCTGCCCGGCTCCCAGCTCTACGCCGAGACCAAGGCGCGCGGCGACCTGCTGGAGCCGGATCACCGCAAGTGGAAGCTCTACGACCTCGTCATCCGGCACGACCACCTCAGCCCGGAGAAGATGCGGGAGCTGTGCGTGCGCTGCAACAGCAAGTGGTACGACGACCTGATGCTGCCCCAGAGGTACCGCCGCTGGCAGCGCGACGGCCGCAAGCGGAAGCTGCACGACTTCGCCGCCAAGTTCGGCATCCTGGTGGGGTTCTTCGAGTTCCTGGGGAACAACCAGGACGAGCTGTCCAAGCTGGACACCTACATGCTGGTCAAGGAGATGCCCAACCCGCGGCTGCGGGCCTTCACCAGCGCGCACCCCCTGCAGGACATCCTCGAGATGGACCGCTTCCTGAAGATCCTGGGGGACCAGAAGCTGCAGGTCACCCTGCGCTTCACCGAAGGCCGCGAGGTGAGCTGGGTGCTCGAGGCCGTCGGCGGCCAGGTGCGCTACGTGGACTGCATCGCCGGCCACGTGTCCGACGCGACCGTGAGCATCCTGGTCGATCTGCAGCAGGGCTCGCCCGCGCCCCGGGCGGTGGTGAAGCAGATCCTGGCGGACCACGCGAGCTGGCGCGCCCGCCTGGATCTGGCGCGCCTGGTCGCGGCCGTGGCCAGCGAGGTGGGCGCCGCCGCCGCCACCCGCGCGCAGGCGCGCGTGCGGCAGCAGGTGCGGGTGGCTGGCCACCGCCTCGAGGACGGGCTCGGCTGGCTGCGGGGCGCGCTCGGGGTGAGGTCGAAGACCTCCGAGCCCCGCAGCGCAGCGCCCGCGCAGGTGGAGCCCGTGCAGACCACGAGCTCGGAGCCGCGCACCTTCGTGCGGCACACCGCCCAGGGCGAGGGGCTGGCCGCGGCGCCCGCCCTCACGCTCCCGGTCGAGATCGTCCCGCCGATCGACGCCGCCTCCGCCCCGGCATCAGCCCACACCCCTCCGGTCTGAGCGCGCCCGGGCCTCGCCGCCGGGGTCCTTGCGGGGCCGCCGCGCCTTGGGTAGGCTGGGGATCGAAATCACCCGTTCCCGACAGGGAGGATGGAAGCGATGAAGGCGCGACGCACGGCCCGCAACCGGCAGCTCGCCCTCCTCCTGCTCGCGCTCGCGGCGGTCGCGCCGGGCTGCGACCCGGGCGGCGGCGGCTCCACCCTCGGCGGGACGCTCGCGGGCCTGGCCCCGGGCGCCGTGGTCGTCCTGCAGCTCGAGCGCGGGCCCGGGCTGGGCCTGACCGAGGACGGTCCGTTCACCTTCCCGGGCCGGTTTCACCCCGGAGACAGCTACGCGGTGAGCGTGTTCGCGCAGCCCGCCTTCCCCAGCCAGACCTGCGTGGTGTCGCGCGGCAGCGGGATCGTCGGCCAGGGGGACGTGCTGGACGTGGACGTGTCTTGCAGCACCGATCGCTTCCCGGTGGGCGGGAGCCTGTCCGGGCTCGCGCCGGGCGCCGCGCTGGTGCTGCAGGACAACGGCGCGGACGACCTGACCCTCACCCAGGACGGGCCGTTCTCCTTCCCCACCCCGCTCCTGGATCTCAGCCCCTACTCCGTCACCGTGCTCACCCAGCCCACGCACCCCGACCAGCGCTGCGCCGTGAGCCGCAGCCAGGGCGTGGTGGCCGGCGGCGCGGTGGTCGGCCTCGAGGTCACCTGCCAGACCAGCCGCTATGGCCTGGGCGGGATGGTCTTCGGCCTGGCGCCGGGCGGCAGGGTCGTGCTGCGGTCGAACCGCGGGGAGGAGCTCGCGGTCGGCGCGAACCGCCCCTTCGAGTTCCTGGAGGACTTCGAGGACCTGAGCGCCTACGCGGTCAGCGTGCTCGAGCAGCCCAGCGCGCCGGACCAGCGCTGCGAGGTGGCGAACGGCAGCGGCGCCTTCGACGGCGCGGACGTCGCCGACGTGGAGGTGCGCTGCAGCACGCTGCGGTACGCCGTGGGCGGCACGCTCACCGGCCTGGCGCCGGGCAACGAGGTGGTGCTGCAGAACAACCTGCAGGACGTCCTGACCCTCGCGGCGGACGGAGCGTTCGCCTTCGGCGGCCTGCTGCCCGACGGGAGCGACTACGCGGTCACGGTGCTCACGCAGCCCTCCGCCCCGGACCAGACCTGCCTGGTGACGAACGGCCAGGGCAGCCTGCAGGGCGGGGACGCGACCGGCGTGGAGGTCGTGTGCAGCGCCGACCTCTTCACGGTCGGGGGCAGCCTGGCCGGCCTGGCGCCGGGCAACGAGGTCGTCCTGCAGAACAACCTGGGGGACGACCTGGTCCTCTCGGCCGACGGGCCGTTCGTGTTCGCCACGCCGCTCCCGGACCTCGGCCCGTTCTCGGTGAGCGTGCTCGTCCAGCCCACCTCGCCGAACCAGCTCTGCACGGTCGAGTCCGGGCAGGGCAGCCTCGACGGGGCTCCCTACGATGCTGCGGTCGTCACCTGCGCGACCATCCCCTACTCGATCGGCGGCACCCTGGCTGGCCTGACCCCGGGCAACGAGGTCGTCCTGCAGAACAACCTCGGGGACGATCTGATCCTGGCGGCCGATGGCCCCTTCACCTTCCCCGCCGCGCTGGCGGACGGTAGCGACTACTCGGTCACGGTCCGGACCCAGCCTTCCTCCCCGAACCAGATCTGCACGGTCGCCCGCGGCGGCGGGACGCTCGCCGGTGTGGACGTCCTCGACGTCGCGGTCACCTGCGCGACCGAGGCCTACACCGTGGGCGGCGACCTGAGCGGGCTCGCGCTTGGCAACGAGATCACCCTGCAGAACAACCTGGGGGACGACCTCATCCTCACCGAGGACGGCCCGTTCACCTTCTCGGCCGCGCTGGCGGACGGGAGCGACTACTCGGTCACGGTGCTCACCCAGCCCACCTCGCCGAACCAGACGTGCACGGTGATCCGCGGTACCGGGACGCTCTCGGGCATGGACGTCGAGGACGTGGCGGTCATCTGCGCGACCGAGGTGTACCGCGTGGGGGGCGACCTCACCGGGCTGGAGCCCGGCAACGAGGTCGTCCTGCAGAACAACCTGGGGGACGACCTCATCCTCACCGAGGACGGCCCGTTCACCTTCTCGGCCGCGCTGGCGGACGGGAGCGACTACTCGGTCACGGTGCTCACCCAGCCCACCTCGCCCAGCCAGACCTGCACGGTCACCCGGGGCGAGGGAGCGCTGGCCGGGGCGGACGTCGAGGACGTGGCCGTGGACTGCGCCCTGGACCTGTTCACGGTCGGCGGGACCGTGACCGGGCTGGAGGCGGGCAACTGGCTCGTGCTGCAGAACAACGGCGGGGACGACCTCGTCGTGGACGCCGACGGAGCATTCACCTTCCCGACCGGCCTCCCCGAGGGGGCGACCTATGAGGTGCTGGTGGCGGACCAGGGCCTGTCCCCTCACCAGGTGTGCATCCTGGCGAACGGCAGCGGCGGCATCGAGCTGGCGCCCATCACCACCATCGTGCTCTCCTGCTCCACCCCACCCAGGCCAACTCTGGCAGTGGGAGATCTCCATGCATGCGCGCTCGACGACCAAGGGCAAGCGAGCTGCTGGGGATTGATGCCGAGATCGGGCCTACCGTTCGTGGCAGCCGGTCTGACCTTCTCGTCAATCGCAGCTGCCGACCGACCTACCTCACAGGAGGATTTCAACTACCTCTGTGGGCTACGGAGTGACGGCTCCCTGTACTGTTGCTGCCCCACGGACGAAGAGGACAACCCTCCGCCAGGCACGAACTTCGTCAAGGTGTCCGGCAACTCCATCCATAGCGCTTGTGCGCTCGAGGACGACGGATCGATTCACTGCTGGAGCCCTTCTGCCGGCCCAACACTCGAGCCCCAGGGCAAGGAGTTCATCGACTTGAGCCGCGGAGACAGGATCAGCTGCGCGCTCAGATCGGATGGTTCGATCCTCTGCCTCGGATCGCAAGGTGAAGGACCGCCTCCTGGACCAGGTTTCTCTCAGATCACGGCAGGCTACGAACACGCATGCGCCATGGCAGCAGACGGCTCGCTGGCCTGCTGGGGCAGCGGAGGCGCTGGCACGATCGCCCCGCCGACGGGCAATGACTGGGTCGAGGTGGCAGCAGGAGCATTCAACACTTGCGCCCGGAACGCGCGCGGTGGCATCACTTGCTGGGGCTCCGACCAAAATGGGATCAACCAGACGCCCACGGGGGATGGGTTCACCTCCATCGCGGTTGGTACCCTCTCGGCATGTGCCTCGCGCGGTGACCGCAGCATCACCTGCTGGGGAGCGAATGCCGGCGGAGAGGCCACCGCGCCGACGGGTGCACGATTCGCCATGGTCAACTATCATTACCGTTCTGTCTGCGGGGTGCGGACGGACGGAACAGCAGCCTGCTGGGGCGACCGAGTCCGTTTTAACCACATGGAAGCGCCACCGCGCAGTGACTACGCAGCGGTAGCCGCGGGTCTGGCGCACGCATGCGCCCTGCACCTGGACGGCAGCATCTCGTGCTGGGGAACCGACTATTTCGGATGTGCGCAAGCGCCGCCAGGCACAGACTTCGTCGCCATCGAGGCAGGGGACGGGCACAGCTGCGCGCTCAGACAGGATGGCACCATCCACTGCTGGGGCTCGGACGACAGCGGGGAGTCGAGCGCTCCTGCATTCAGTGATTTCACGTCCATCGCTGCAGGTTCAGGTCACAACTGCGCCCTACGCCAGGATGGTACCGCAACTTGCTGGGGAGGGCCTGCAGGGGCTCCGATCGTGGCGCCTGGAGACTCCGACTTCGTCTCCGTGACCTCAGGAATCGGTGGATCTTGCGCCCTTCACCAGGAAGGGAGCATCAGCTGCTGGGGATTCATGCCCTACCATCCTCCGGTGGAGCCAGGCTTCGCCTCCATCTCCATGAACTGGATCGAATCCGACGTAGCTTGTAACTGGGAGAGCAACTGTGCGCTGCGCCAGGATGGGAGCGTCATCTGCTGGAGCCAAGGCACGGGCTGCCCGTATGTCCTTCTTGAACCGGATCCAGCCATGCGCTTCGAGAGCATTTCGACTCCATGCGGCATTCTCGAGGACGGGGCGATGTACTGCTGGGGACCGCTGAACTCCTACAATCCGGGCTGACCGAACGGACGGTACCCTTCCCCTCCCTTCCTCTTGGGATCAGCCCCCTCCCGTGCTACCGTCCCCGGCCTGGAGGAGCCCTTGAGGAGACCCTGGAGGACCCGAGGATGAGCGAGGCGCCCGAGCCCAGCGCGGTCCGCTGGCCCACCCTGCTCGGGGTCGGGCTGGTGGCCGGGGCGAGCCTGATGCTCGAGCTCTCCCTCACCCGCATCTTCTCGGTCACCCTCTTCTACCACTTCGCCTTCCTGGTGGTGAGCGTGGCGCTGTTCGGCACCGGGGTGGCCGGGGTGGGGCTCTACCTGCGCGGCCGGCTGCCCTCGCCCGAGCGCCTGCCCCGCGCCCTCGGGCTGCACGCGGCGCTGTTCGCCGCCGCGACCGCGCTCGCGCTGTGGGTGGCGCTCTCCGTCCAGATCCCACCCGAGCTCGGCTGGGCCGCGCTCCCGCGTCTGGCGCTGCTGTTCGGCGCCTGCGCCCTGCCCTTCTTCTGGAGCGGCCTGTGCCTGTCCAGCGCGGTGAGCGCACTCCCGGCCCAGGTGAGCCGGGTGTACGGGGCCGATCTCGTCGGCGCGGCCGCGGGCTGCCTGCTCACCCTGCCCGCCCTCGATCTGCTGGGCGGGCCCGGCGCGGTGCTGCTGGCGGGCGCGCTGGCGACGCTGGGCGGGGTGCTGTTCCAGGCGCGCCTCCGGCCGCGGCTGGTCCACGGGGCCCTGGCGCTGGCCGCGGCGGGGCTGGTGGCCCTGCAGCTCGGCCTCGGGCTCTTCCGGGTGCCCTCGGTCAAGGCCACCGACGAGGGCAAGGTGGTGTTCGCCGGCTGGAACTCCTTCTCGCGGGTGACCGTGTCCGACACCCGCGAACCGATGCTGTGGATGCACATCGACTCCGACGCGGCCACGGCCATCTTCCGCGGCCCGCTCGAGCAGGCCGCCCGCACCGCCTCGCGCTTCGTGGAGGCGCGCCTGGCCTCCCTGGTGCACGCGCTCCGGCCGGGCGGGCACGCGCTGATCATCGGCCCGGGCGGCGGCGCGGACGTGGTCGGGGCGCTCTCCCGCGGGGTGGGCCGGGTGAGCGGCGCGGAGCTCAACCCCATCATCGTGGACGACATCATGCGCGGCCGGTACGCGGACTACTCGGGCCGGCTGTACTTCCGGCCCGACGTGGACGTGCAGGTGGCCGAGGGCCGCAGCTTCGTGCGCAGCCGCGACACCCGCTACGACGTGATCCAGGCCACCCTGGTGGACACCTGGGCGGCCACCTCGGCCGGCGCCTTCGCGCTGTCGGAGAACAACCTCTACACCCTGGAGGCCTTCGGCGACTTCCTGGGCCACCTGAAGCCGGACGGGCTGCTCAGCATGACGCGCTGGCTACGCGAGCCGCCGCGCGAGTTCGCCCGGCTGGTGTCGCTGGGGGTCGAGGCGCTGCGGCTGCGCGGGGTGAGCGAGCGCGGGCGGCACTTCTTCTTCGCCGCCGGCAACCGGGCCGGGACCTTCCTGATGAAGGCCTCGCCCTTCAGCCCCGAGGAGCTGGAGACGCTGCGCGCGACCTGCCGGGCCGAGGGGCTGCGGGTGCTGTACGACCCGGACGGCCCGGTCGCGCCGGGCGACGTGCTGGGGAACCTGGCGCGCGCGCCAGACCCGGCCGCCCTGTGGGAGGCCTACCCGCTGGACATCGCCCCGCCCACCGACGACCGGCCGTTCTTCTTCTACACCACCCGGCCGGGCGACTTCCTGGGGGCGGCCCTTTCCAGCCAGGGCGAGACGGGCGTGCGCGTGCTGGGGGTGCTGCTGGTGGTGGTGCTGTCAGCCTGCCTGCTCTTCCTGCTCGGGCCGCTCGCGCTGCTCGGCCGGGCGGAGCTCCGCGGCCAGCGCGGCCGGCGGCTGCTGGGGCTGGGGTACTTCGTGGGCCTGGGGGTGGGCTTCATCGGCCTGGAGATGGCCTGGATGCAGCACTTCATCCTGTTCCTGGGTCACCCCACCCACGCGCTGGGGGTGGTGCTGACGGTGCTGCTGGCCTCGAGCGGCCTGGGCGCGCGGCTCACCCAGCGGGTCGCGCCCGGGCGCGCGCCACGCGCGGCCCTGGTGAGCGTGGGGCTGCTGACCGCGCTGGTCGCGCTGTACGGCTTCGGGCTGGGGCCGCTCTTCCGCGCGGCGGTCGGCCTGCCGCTCGGGCTGCGGGTGCTCATCGCAGGGGCGCTGCTGGTGCCGGCCGGGCTGCTCATGGGCCGCATGATGCCGCTGGGCCTCAAGGCCGTGGCGGCCGCCGGCCCGGGCCTGGTGCCGTGGGCCTGGGGGGTGAACGGCGCGGCCTCGGTGCTGGGCTCGGCGCTCGCGGTCGCGCTCGCCATGAACCTCGGCTACCGGGCCACCCAGCTCCTGGCCGTGGCCTGCTATGTGCTCGGATCACTCTGCCTCTGGCTCGCCAACCGCAAGGGGGTCGAAGCGTGGAAGAATTCTCCCTAGGCGTCGATCGCGAACGCGCCCTGGCCCAGCTCATCCCGGGCACCGAGGACCACTACTACTTCCACTGCCTGCAGCTCCAGCACCTGGGCCGCCTGGGCGAGGTGGACGCGCTGGTGGCGACCTGGATCGAGCGTCACGGCTCCTCCGGCCGCGTGCGCGAGATCTGCCACCGCCAGGCCCTGCTCCGGGCGGGCGCGGACCCGCGCCCGACCTTCGACTACCTGAAGCGCGAGCTCGACCTGCGCTTCGACCACCAGCGCGAGGCCGAGGAGCGCCAGCAGACCTTCCCCGGCAAGCTGGACCCGGAGCTGGTCAGCCGGGCGCGCTTCCTGGAGCGGGAGCTGCGGGAGCTGTCCGATCTCAACGGCTTCGAGGAGCGCGCGCTCGACTGGCTGCCCGGGGTGGAGCTGAGCCCGGAGAAGCGGCGCCAGCTCCTGCAGCGGCTGCGCCGGCCCGATCACCCCCGGCTGGTGGAGCTGGTGCTCCAGGATCTCGGCCACCGCGGCTCGGGCGGCTTCGGCTCGCTCGGCATCCACGCGCTGCTGACCCGCGCCCAGCTCGAGGCCCTGGCCAAGACGCGCGCGAACCTGTGGCAGGAGCCGCGCTTCGTGCACGTCTACCTCGCGCAGATGCGCCCCGGCCCGGACGTGGACCTGGATCACGATCTCGACGCCCGCGAGGCCCACCTGGCCGCGCTGTGGGCCGTGGTGGCCAGGCTGGCCCCGGCCTTCAACTCGCTCAAGGCCCACGTGCTGTACCACCGTCTGGCCCTGGAGCGGCGCCGCGGGCGCTACCCGCGCGAGCTGCTGCTCACCTACCTGGCCCTGCCGCGCGCCGCCGAGCACGTGGCGCCCGAGCTGCTCGAGCGCCGCGAGCACCGCGGCCACCCGGCCGATCTCGGCCAGGACTTCCGCGCGCTGACCGGGCTCGCGCCGGTGGGCACGGACCAGGTCCTGGTGGACGACTACCTGACCCGCTGCCTGCTCGAGGACGACTCCTGGGAGCGTTTCGGCGAGTGGGTCAGCGAGGACCACCTGCGGGAGCTGCTGGCCACCGCCCGCCTGCTGGCCGGCCGCGGGGACCTCGAGGCCAACACGGCGCTGCTGCCCGATCCGGCCAGGCTCGAGGCGCTCAAGGAGCGGGTCGATCTCGAGTTCGCCCCGACCAACCCCGCGGCCTTCGGCGCGGCGGAGCCGGTGCGCCTGGACGTGTTCGTCAAGAACGTCGAGACCCTGGTGGTCAAGGTGTTCGAGGTGAACGCCTTCGCCTACCACCAGGCCCACGGCCGGGAGGTGGACGCCAGCATCGACCTCGACGGCCTGGTGGCCAGCGAGGAGCAGACCCACACCTACCAGGAGCCGCCGCTGCGGCGGGTCAAGCGCACCTTCGAGTTCCCCGGGCTGTCCCGGCCGGGGGTGTTCGTGGTGGAGCTGATCGGCAACGGGCGCGCCAGCCGGGCCATGCTGCGGAAGGGCACGCTGCGCGCGGTCGAGCGCCTGAGCGCGGCCGGCCACGTCTTCAGCGTGCTGGACGAGGAGCACCGCCCGCTCCCCGACGCCAGCCTGTGGCTGGGCGGGCGCGAGTACCGCCCGCGCCCGGCCGAGAAGCCGGGGGAGCTGCCGGTCATCGTGGTGCCCTACTCGAGCGCGCCGGGCCGGGTGGTGGCGCTGCTGCGCCACGGCGCCCTGTGCGCGGCCCACGCCTTCGAGCACCGCGGCGAGGCCTACGAGCTCTCGGCCGGGTTGTACGCCGAGCGCGAGCGGCTGCTCAAGGGCCGCGAGGCCGAGGTGGTGGTGCGGCCGCGGCTCACGCTGCACGGGCTGCCGATCAGCGAGGCGCTGCTCGAGGAGCCGCGCCTGAGCATCGAGTCCGAGGACGCGAACGGCAAGCACGCCACCCTGGACGTGCCGGCGCTCGAGCTCGCGCCGGGCCGCGACCTGGTCCACCGCTTCCGCACCCCGGAGCGGCTGCGCCGCATCCGCTTCCGTTTCCAGGCCAAGGTGCCGAGCCTCACGCACGCCGGCAAGGTCGAGCTCAGCGACGAGCGCAGCTACGAGCTGAACGGCATCGACGGCACCCAGCGCCTCTACGACGCCCACCTGGCGCGCACCGCGGCCGGGCACGTGCTGTACGTGCTGGGCAAGACCGGCGAGCCGCGCCCCGGCCTGCTGGTGAACGTGGCCGTGAAGCACCGCGACTTCCGCCGCGAGATCCACCTCACGCTGCAGGCGGACGCCCGCGGCCGGGTCGAGCTGGGCGGGCTGGAGGAGATCGCCTGGCTCCAGGTGAGCCTGCCGGACGGCGCCAGCCAGCGCTTCGGCCTGCCGGGCGAGCGCCTGCGCCTGCCCGCGCACGTGCACGTGCTGCGGGGCGAGGCCGTGTCGCTGCCCTACCTGGGCCGCCGCGCGCGGGTGGACGCCGAGGGCTTCGCGCTGCTCGAGCGGCGCGGGGACACCTACCTGCGGGACCGGCTGGAGAGCCTCTCGCTCGAGCAGGGGCAGCTCGTGGCCCGCGGGCTCGAGGCCGGCGCCTACCGCCTGTGGCTCAAGGAGCACGACGCCGTGGTCGAGATCCAGGTGGTGGCGGGCCAGGCCGCCGCGGGCTGGGCCATCTCGCCCACCCGCATGCTCGAGCTCCGCCGCCGCCCGCCGCTGGCCGCGGCCGAGGTCCGCGCCGATGACCAGGCGGTGGCCGTGCGCTGGGTCCACGCCGGCCCGGGCACCCGGGTGCTGGCGGTGGCCACGCGCTTCCAGCCGGCCCACGACCTCCTGGGCGCGCTGGCCGCGCGCCCCGGACCGGGCCCGCGCAGCCTGCCGCTCGAGCGCCCGCCGGCGCGCTACCAGTCCGGCCGCGACATCGGCGACGAGTACCGCTACGTGCTCGAGCGGCGCTACGCCCGGAAGTACCCGGGCAGCATGCTGGAGCGGCCCTGGCTGCTCCTGAACCCCTGGCCGGTGCGCAAGACCACGACCGGCCTGGCCGAGGCCGGCGGCGGCGAGGGCTACGCCTCCGAGAGCCGGCCCCCGCCCCGCCCGGCCGCGGCCCCGCGCCCCTCCGTGCAGCCGGGCCAGGCGGCCGCGGCGGCCTCGGCCTGCCTCGACTTCCTGGCCGATCCGGCCGCCGTGTTCTGGGAGCTCGCGCCGGACGCCCAGGGCTGGGTGCGCGTACCGCGCGAGGCCCTGCGCGCGCACAACTCGCTGCGGCTGCTGGCCACCGACGGCGAGCAGGCCCTGGAGCTGGCGGTGCCGCTGCCCGAGGCGCAGGCGGCGCCGCAGGACCTCCGCCTGCAGGACGGCCTCGACCCCCAGGGGCACTTCGGCGAGCGCAAGCAGGTGAGCCTGCTCCAGGCCGGCGAGGCCCTCACGGTCGCGGACGTGACCACGGCCGAGCTCGAGCGCTTCGACAGCCTGGCGCGCGTCTTCGGCCTGTTCCAGGCGCTGAGCCGCGATCCGCACCTGGACCGCTTCGCCTTCCTGCTGGACTGGCCGGGCCTGCCGCCCGAGGAGCAGCGCCGGCTGCTCAGCGAGCACGCCTGCCACGAGCTGCACTTCTTCCTGTGGCGCAAGGACCCGGCCTTCTTCCAGGCCGCGCTCGCGCCCTACCTGGCCCACAAGCGCGAGCAGACCTTCCTGGACCACTACCTGCTGGGCCGGGACCTGGAGGGCTACCTGGAGCCCTGGGCCTTCGGCCAGCTCAACGCGGCCGAGCGGGCGCTGCTGGTGCGCCGGGTGACCCGCGCGCTGCCGGGCGGCCGGCGCCACCTGCGCGGGCTCACCGAGCTCATCCCGCGCGATCCGGGCCAGGAGGACCAGCTGTTCGAGGCCGCGCTGGCCGGCGGCAAGCTGGCCGCCGGCGACGAGCTGGGCATGGAGCAGGCCAAGGGCCGCGCCGTGGCGAAGCGCAGGGCCAAGCGGGACGAGGCGGAGCGCAGCCGCGCGGGCGTGGGCGGGGCCATGCCCACCGGCCTGGCCATGAAGAGCATGGCCGCCAGGCCGCCCCCGGCCCCGGCCCCGGCGGCGGAGATGGCCCTGGACCGCTGCTGCGACGAGGAGGCCGAGGCGCCCTGCGAGGCCGAGTGCCTGGAGGCGGACCTGGCCCTGCGCCAGGAGGTCCAGCCGCTCTTCCAGGCGGTGGAGAAGACCGAGGAGTGGGCCGAGAACAACTACGACCGCCTGCCCATCGAGCAGCAGACGGCCGAGCTCATCAAGCCCAACCGCTTCTGGCTGGACTACGTGGAGCACGACGGCGAGCGGCCCTTCCTCAGCCGGCACCTGGCCGAGGCCGTGGGCAGCTTCCCCGAGATGATGCTGGCGCTCGCCGTGCTCGATCTGCCGCTGCGCGCGGAGGCGCCCGAGGTGACCTTCGAGGGCGAGGCCATGACCATCCGCTGCCGCGCCCCGGCGGTGGTGCTGCACCAGGCCATCCTGCCCACCGAGCCGGCCGCGGAGTCGGCCGGCATCCTGGCCAGCCAGCACTACTTCCGGGCCGACGACCGCTACACCTACGAGGACGGGGCCCAGGTGGAGAAGTACGTCACCGGAGAGCTGCTGGTGCACACGGTCTACCAGGGCCAGGCGGTGGTCACCAACACCACCTCCAGCCCGCAGCCGCTGGAGGTGCTGCTGCAGCTCCCGCGCGGCGCGCTGCCGCTGTCCGACGCCGCCGTCACCCGCGGCGTGCGCCTGAGGCTCGAGCCCTACACCACCGAGCGGCTGGAGTACGACTTCTACTTCCCGGCGGCCGGCGACTTCGCGCACTTCCCGGTGCACGTCTCCCGCCAGGGCGCGCTGCTGGCCGCGGCCGCCCCGCGCACGCTGCACGTGGTGGCCGCGCCCAGCCAGGAGGACCAGACCGCCTGGGCCTGGGTCTCGCAGAACGCCAGCGCCGAGGAGTGCCTGCGCTACCTGGAGGGCGCCAACCTGGCCCGCCTGGAGCTGGACAAGATGGCCTGGCGCATGCGCGACAAGCGCTTCTTCCTGGCGGCGCTCGAGCTGCTGCGCGAGCGCCAGCACTACCACGACGTGCTGTGGTCCTACGCCCTCAAGCACGGGGACGCCCACGCCGCCGGCGAGTACCTGCGGCACCAGGAGGGCTTTCTGCGCGAGAGCGGCCTGTGGCTGCGCTCGCCGCTGGTGGACATCGAGCCCGTGCGCCGGCGCTGGTACCAACACCTGGAGTACGCCCCCCTGGTCAACGCCCGCGTCCACAAGCTGGGCGCCAGGCGCAAGATCCTCAACGACCGGCTGGCCGAGCAGTGGCAGCGCTTCCTCGAGGTGCTGCAGTACAAGCCGGCGCTCGACGACGAGGACTGGCTGGAGGCCTGCTACTACCTGCTGCTGCAGGAGCGCGTCGAGGAGGCGCTGGAGGCCTTCGGGCGCGTGGACCGCGCCAGGGTGGCGGAGGGGCTGCAGTGGGACTACCTGGCCGCCCTGGTGGCGCTGCTCCAGGAGGAGCCGGCCCGGGCGCGGGCGCTGGCCGCGCCCCACCGCGACCACCCGGTGGACCGCTGGCGGAAGCGTTTCCAGGCCGTGCTGGCGCAGCTCGACGAGCGCGACGGCCAGGCGACCGGCGTGGTGGACGAGGACAGCCGGGCCGAGCGCCAGGATCGCCTGGCCGCGGGCGAGCCGGCCTTCGACTTCCAGGTGGAGAACAAGGTGCTGACCCTGCACCACCAGAACCTCACCCGCTGCCGGGTGAACTACTACCGCATGGACATCGAGCTGCGCTTCTCGCGCCAGCCCTTCGTCCAGGAGGGCACCGGCGCCTTCGGCTTCATCCGCCCGAACCGCAGCGACGAGCTCACCCTCCCGAGCGCCACCGGCACCTTCGTGCTCGAGTTGCCGCCCGAGCTGCACGCGGCCCACGCGGTGGTCGAGGTGGTGGCTGCGGGCGTGCAGAAGAGCCAGGTGCACTACGCCCACGCGCTGGTGGTGCAGGTGAGCGAGAACTACGGCCAGCTCAGGGTCAGCCACCAGGGCGACGGCGCGGCCTGCCCCAAGGCCTACGTCAAGGTGTACGCGCGCATGCGCGGCGGGGCGGTGACCTTCTACAAGGACGGCTACACCGATCTGCGCGGCCGCTTCGACTACGCCTCGCTGTCCACCGACGAGCTCGACCGGGTGGAGCGCTTCGCCATCCTGGTGCTGCACGAGACCCACGGCGCGGTCATCCGCGAGGCCGCCCCGCCCAAGCGCTAGCCCCGTGTCGCTTCGCGCCACGGGACTAGATCCGATCACCGGGTGGTGAGTGCCTTCGACAACACTTGACTCACTTGTGAAGCTGGCGACGCATCAGGGGATCTGGCATCTCGAGCCCGCATCCCAGGGCGAAGAGATGCCTGCCCCCGTCCTGCGGGGGCTAGCATCTCGAGCCCGCATCCCAGGGCGAAGAGATGCCTGCCCCCGTCCTGCGGGGGCTAGCATCTCGAGCCCACTGGATTCTCAAGCGCCGAAGGCGCGCAGACTGGACTTTCAGCGCCGAAGGCGCGCAGAAAGTCCTGTCCTGCCAGGGCGAAGAGATGCCTGCCCCCGTCCTGCGGGGGCAGGGGCCTGGCGCCCCAGGGCATCCCCGCCTAGCCTTCCCGATCGTCTGCTGCCAGGATCCTCTCGAGCATGCGGGCCGGATCGGCCAAGAACTCCTTGGTCACGGCGTAGTGCTCGGTCTCCTCGTAGCGAACGTCGTGGAAACCGGTCCCATCGACCAAGTAGATCCTCGCCCCCGGAAAGGCCATGAGAATGGGGGAATGGGTGGCGATGATGAACTGCGAGTCCTTCCCCACGAGCTCATGGATACGCCGGAGGACGGCGAGCTGGCGTGAGGGTGACAGGGCAGCCTCGGGCTCGTCGAGGAGGTACAGCGCGTCCCCGTGGAAGCGTTCGAGCATCAGCGTCAGGAAGGCCTCGCCGTGCGACTGCTCGTGCAGAGACAGTCCGCCGTAGGAGTCGATGATGCGCGGGCTAGGCCCGGGCTCCGCGTCGAGGCGTTCGATGTCGGTTGCCACGTTGAAGAAGCTCTCCGCCCGCAGGAAGAACCCGTCCCTGGGCCGCCGGACCGATCTCGACAGGCGCAAGCGCAGGTGGAGGTCTGAATGCGACGCGCGGGTGGAAAAGCGGAAGTTCGTCGAGCCGCCCTCCGGGTTGAAACCCCAGGCCACCGCGATGGCCTCCAGCAGGGTCGACTTGCCGCACCCGTTCTCGCCCACGAGGAAGGTGACATCAGGGTGGAACTCGAGACCCATGAGCTCACGAACAGCGGGGATGCGGAACGGGTACTCCGAGTAGCTTTCGATGCCATCCCGCTTGAGCGAGACCTCGCGCAAGAACGGACGGTGGCTGGCTGCCATCCACCCCTCCCCGTTCTCACTCGAGCAGCAGCAGGGCGTAGCGGTTCATGGCCTGGCCCTTGTCGGTCAGCACCTCGATGGGCAGGCCCGCCCGGCGGACGGTGGAGAACACGTCCACGCACAGGCCCTCGGGCGAGGGCCGCGCCGCCCGCAGGTCCTTGCACTCCACCCGCCGCGGGCTGCACTCCGCGCACACGTGGCACGGGTCGACGTACAGCACGAAGGCCCTGGGGTGCCCGAGCAGGAACGCCTCGCGCTCCAGGGCGAGCAGCCGGGTGTTGAGCTCCCGGGTGGCCTGGTGGCGGTCCTCGGGCCGCGGCACCTCCACCGGGAAGTGCAGCAGCGCGATCCGGGCGTACTCCCCGAACAGCGCCCGGCACTCCTCGAGCGGCGGCAGGTTGGGCGGGCAGACCGCCTTGTGCCCGTAGTGCCCGCAGCCGAACTCGCACTTCAGGCGCACCCAGCGCCCGAGCACCACGCCCTCCGGGCCGAGCCAGCGGGAGCCCGCGCACCCGGTGGCCCGGATGGCCGCCTCGACCGCCTCACGCCGCTTCTCACCCACGTGCCACCTCCAGGTCGCCGAGGGCGACCGCTTCACCTGGGGGGCCTCGCGCGGCCCGTGGCCTTGCGCAGCCTCTTCAGCAGTCCGGGATCCGGCTTGGCCCCCAGCGCCTGGCACTGCCCGACGTCCTGCCATGCCGCCCGGTAGTCCTGCTTGAAGGAGAACAGGATGGCCCGGTTGCAGTACGCCAGCGCGTGCTTCGGCTTGAGCTCGATCACCCTGTTGAAGTCCTCCATCGCCGCGGCGAACTGCGCCTGCTCGGCGCGGACGCCGCCCCGCTTGAAGATGTATTCCGGGTTGTCGGGCTGTAGCTCCACCGCAATCTCGCAGTTCTCCAGGGCGCGGTCGAGGTCGCGGAGCCTGAAGTAGGCGGTGCAGAGGTTGGCGTAGGGCTCCGAGGAATCCCGATCACCTCGAATCGCCGCGTTGAAGTCCTCGATCGCTGCCTTGAGCTCACCCCTTTGCATGCGGATGTTGCCCCGGTTGTTACGCGCGCCCGCGTGGTTCGGCTCGGCCTGGATTGCCAGGTTGTAGTGCACGAGCGCTGCGGCTGCGTCGCCCATCCTCTGGTGTAAGATGCCGGCAAGGGAGTGCGCCATCGCACCCTTGGGGTTGAGTTCCAGCGCCCGGTCGCAGCTCTTCATCGCATCCGCGTAGGCACCCCTCTTGGCGAAGACCTGGCAGAGACCCCGGTGCGCCAACGCAAGCTCCGGGTTGAGACGGATCGCCTCGACGAGATCATCGGTGGCTGGATCCAGAGCGCCTTTCGATAGATGAGCCAGCCCACGGTTGAGATGTGCAATCGCGATCTTCGGTTCGAGCTGCAGCGCACGGTCGCAGTCCGCGATGGCGGCATCGAATTCTCCCTTGTTAAGCCGCGCTCCACACCGGTAGCGGTACACAATCGCGTCCTTTGGGTTGAGGCGAACAGCGAGGTCGAGATCGCGGATGGCTGCGTCGAGGTCGCCCGCCTCGAAGGAGGCGAGGGCCCGTCGCTGGAGCTCCTTCGGGTCCGTCGGCTCGTCCTTCGGCTCGTCCTCCTGCGCCCTCGGAGCGGTGCCGGCGTCGGGCCTCTCCATCGGCTCCATCTCCAGGTGGACCTTGGGAGCCGGCTTGTCCTCGCAGGCGAAGGGCGGGAAGAGCAGGAGCGCGACCGCCGCGGCCGCCAAGGCCAAGATCTCTCTCGTCATCGCGCGGTCCTCCCGACAAAGATGAGATCCGCATCGTAGGCCGCCCACGGAGGGACGGCAAGCGCCGGCTTTCCTCCTGCGGCCGGGGGGGTCACGGCTGGATGCCGATGTCCTCGAAGGGGATGGGCTCGAAGCCGGGGATCGAGTAGGCCGGGGACTCCGGCCGCAGCCTGAGGTCCAGGCTGGCCTCGTCCACGAACAGCGGGTCCTCGTCCGCGATGTTGTCGGCGATCTCGGCGTAGCGGGCGAAGACCGCGTCCCCGGCCCAGATCGACTCGATCATCCACTCCCCGTTGGCGAAGCCCAGGTTCCTGGAGAACACGCTGCCCTCGGGCTCGCGCCAGCGCTGGGCCGGATCGCTGATGGCCGCCCAGTCGTTCGGGATGGCCGCCAGGGCCGGGTAGGCCGAGGCCCAGGGCTCCGCCTGGTACTGGATGCCGTCCGCGGCCAGGCGCTCCAGCAGGTTCCAGCTGTCGCCCGGCTCGTGGGTGATCCACAGCAGGCCGCGGTTGTCCCCGGACATGGCCCCGCCGCAGCGGGCGATGACGTTGTTGGTCATGAGATCGTCGCGCCCGCCGCCGTGCTCGATGCCCAGCCCGCTGATGCGGTACAGCACGTTGCCGGTCACCTCGATGCCGCTGACGCAGTCGTCCAGGTACACGCCGTGCACGCCGTAGCCCTGGAAGAAGGTCTCCAGGTCGTGGATGAAGTTGTGGCGCACGACGTTGCCGCGGTAGCCCCAGTCGCGGCCGGTGTAGATGGCCCCGGCGTCCGAGGAGTAGCGGCAGACCTCCGCGATCTCGTTGAGCTCGATCAGGTGCTCGTTGCCCGAGTACAGGATGGCGCTGTGGGGGGCCTGGCGCATGCGGTTGTGGGCCACCACCTGGCCGCAGCCCGACAGCCGAACCGCCGGTTGGTAGGTCCAGGACCAGCGCGCGAAGCGCTGAAAGTCGGTGTTCCGGACGTAGTTCCCGGCCCGGGTGAGCGAGCTGCGCTCCCCGCCCGAGAGCTCCACCCCGCTGTCGCCGCAGTCGTGCACGCGGCAGCGCTCCAGCCCGTTGCGGCTGCCCGAGACCACCGCCGCGCGGGTGCCCGCGTTCCTGAGCTCGCAGCCGAGGAGCTGCACGTCGTGCCCGCCCTCGATCACCGCCAGCTCGCGCCGGGTGTCCTCCAGCACGAGATCCTGGAGCACGACGTGCGCGCCGTCCCGGACGCGCACCAGGGGGCCGTCGAGCGTCGAGGCCAGGAGCTCGACCCCGGCCAGGGGCGCGGGCGGCCACAGGTAGAGCCGACCGGAGCCGCGATCCAGGTACCACTCTCCCGGGCGGGTGATCTCCTCCAGCAGGTTCTCGGCGTAGAAGGGCTGGCCCGCGGCGATGCCGTAGCCCGGCACCTGGCTCAGGGTCACGGTCCGGGTGGCGTGGTCGATGGCGGCCGCGCGCACGTGCAGATCGGCCCACATGTACATCCAGTAGCCGTGCAGCCAGACCTCCTCGGCCGTGGCCCAGCGGGCCGGGCGATCCCCGCGGTAGGTGAACGAGGTGTCGTCGAGGGCCTGGTCGATGGAGGCAAAGCCGTGGTTGAGCGCCGCCGGGTCGATCGGGCTCACCTCGCCCACCGCGCCGTTCGACGGCGCCAGGCGCCCGAGCTCGGCGCTGTACAGGTACCACCAGGGATCCGCGTCGCCGGGGTAGCCGGAGGACTGGGTGGCCAGGAACCAGGCGGTGTAGCTGTTGCCCTGGTAGTCCCAGGTGTGCCGGTACAGGTGGTACTGCAGCCCGCCCACCAGCCCGGCGCGCTGGTAGGCGTTCACCCCGTCCGCGGTCCCGCTGGCCTGGTAGGTGCCGGAGACGTCCGGGACCGGCTGGCCGAACAGGGTGAGGACCGGGTCCTGGGGCGTCGGCGGGGGATCGTCCTCGTCCGGATCCGGCCAGCGGGCGAGCTCCAGCGGCGCGCCGTCGGCGAAGAGCTCGAGCGCCGCGCCCGCGCCGGCGTAGAAACCCCGCGGGCTCAGCGCCCCGTAGTCGGTGAGGCCCTGCCCGGGCAGCTCCAGGGCCACGACCTGGCCCTGGGCGGAGGCGTCCAGCCGGTCCCAGGCGGCCGCGCCCGGCTCGACGGCCTGCCAGCCCGCGGGGTCGAGGAGCGTCGCCCCGGCCAGCCGGGCGCTCTCGCCCGGGGCGGAGGCCCACACCACCGGCCGGCCCTCCTCGCCCGAGTCCTCGGCCCCGAGCTCGAGGGTCGCCGCCCGGAGGTAGAGCCCGCCGCGCAGCCACACCACCAGCCCGCCCTCGGGCAGGCCCTGGGCCCTGCGGGCGCGCACCTCCTCGCGCGCGCGCTCGAGGGTGGCGAAGGGCAGCTCGCGGGTGCCGGGGTTGAGGTCGTCGCCCCAGGTGGCCACGTAGAGCTCGGCGCCGAACACCGGCCCACCGTCGTCGCCGCCCGCCCCGTCGTCGCCGTCCTCGGCGGCGTCCTCGCCGCCGTCCGCGGCGTCGGGCAGCCCGTCGTCGCCCGCGCCGTCGTCGGCCCCCGCGCCGTCGTCGGGCCCCGTCCCGTCGTCTCCGTCGAGCCCGTCGACCTCCAGGCCGTCCAGTCCACCGTCGCCGCCGACGGTGCCGGCCGAGCAGGCCGCGAGGGAGAGGCCGAGGGCGAGTACGGCGAGCGAGCGCATGCGGACCTCCCGGGACGAGCGCCGGGCGGAGGGCGGACCCTCAGCCCTTACGGAAGCTCAGCGTCGCCCGGCAGTGAGCGTGCCCGCGGGAGACGCATTCGTGCACCTCGACCTCGGCCTGCTTGTACCCCATGGTCCGGAAGGCGAAGCGCAGGGTCTCGTGCGCCACCAGGCAGGTCCAGCGGTGGTGGTCGGGCCAGTTGCGAATGAAGGACTCCGCCGTGTCCGGCCCCAGCAGCTTCAGCTCGCGCTCCCCGCTGGAGTGGAGCTTCAACCAGGCCCGCTGGATGTTCCGCGAGTACATCTGCGGGGTGCCCACCATGCGGAAGAGCAGCATGTAGACGCCCCGCAGGAGCGCGGCCGTGGCGTGCTCGCAGCCCTCGCGCAGGAGCGCGGGCATCTCCGCGCTGCCGTGGAGCTGCTCCATGGTGTCGAGCACCGCGTGGACCATGGGCGCCGGGTACCACCCGTTGACCAGGACGCCCAGCCCGTCGCGCTCGAGCGACAGCGCCGCGCGGTGCGGCATGGGGACGCGCTGGATCAGCTCGGCCATCCGCTCGCGGCCGTGGCGGCCCTGATACCACACCAGGAAGGCGCGGATCAGCGCCCCCTTGATGGCCCCGGGGCCGGTCTGGGGAGCGGTCGCCACCACGTTCACCTCCACGGGCGCTCAGGCCCGACGGCCCAGCGCCTCGCCCAGCTTCTGCACGTCCCCGCTGGAGGGGACCTGGAACACCCGCAGGTCGAACAGCGGGGCGGCGGCCAGGATGTGATCGAAGATGTCCGCCTGGATGTTCTCGTAGGTCGCCCAGGTCGGGTCGTTGGTGAACGCGTACAGCTCCAGCGGCAGCCCCTGGGGGGTGGGCTCGAGGTGGCGCACCATGAGCGTCAGGCCCTGGTGGATCTTGGGGTGTCGCCGGAGGTAGGCGGCCACGTAGGCCCGGAAGGTGCCCACGTTGGTGAGCTGCCGGCCGTTCAGCGGCAGGCTCGGGTCCGCGTGCTGCTCCGCGTTGAAGGCGGCGATCTCCTGGCGCTTCTCGCGCAGGTAGTCGGCGATGAGCTGGACGTGCGCGAGCCGCTCGAGGTCCGCCTCGGTGAGGTAGCGCACGCTCGAGATGTCGATGTTCAGCGCGCGCTTGATGCGCCGGGCGCCGGCCTGGGTCATGCTGCGCCAGTTCTTGAACGAGTCGGACACCAGGGCGTAGGAGGGCAGGCTGGTGATGGTCTTGTCCCAGTTCTGCACCTTGACCGTGTGCAGCGAGATGTCGATCACGTCCCCGTCCGCGCCGTACTTGGGCATCTCGATCCAGTCGCCGATGTGCACGAGATCGTTGACCGCGAGCTGCACCCCGGCCACCAGCCCGAGCAGGGAGTCCTTGAACACCAGCAGCAGCACCGCGGTCAGCGCGCCCAGGCCGGACAGCAGCAGCCAGGGCTCGCGGTCGAGCAGGGTGGCCAGGATGAACACGCCCACCACGAAACCGAGCGCGATCTTGGCCACCTCGACGAAGCCCTTGATCGGCCGGGAGCGGGCCACCGCGTAGGTCTGGTAGATGTCCACCGCCGCGTTGGCGACCGCCATCAGCACCAGCAGCACCACCAGCGTCATGTAGCTGAGCGCCAGGCGCTCCACCAGGCCGGCCACCGGGCCGAACAGCCCGGCCGAGCCGTACAGCACCAGGGCCGGCAGCAGGTGCGCCAGGCGGCGGAAGGCCCGCCGCCTGGCCAGGGCGTCGTCCCACTGGGTGCGGGTGCGGCGCACGAAGAAGCTGACCACGCGCACCAGCAGCAGCCGGGCCAGCAGGTAGGCCAGGCCCGCGGCCGCGAGCACCGCGAGCCCGGTGAGCGTCCAGGCCAGCGCGTCGCACGGCCAGCCGGCCAGCCCGCAGGACTGGAGCCAGTCGTGGAGCCACAGGACGGTCTCGGGCATGCCACTGCCTCCGGGGTCTGATGTATCACAGTCCGGCGGCGGCGCGAAGCGTGACCCCGGGGAGGGCGTTGCGCTAGCATGGGCCGATGCCGCGGCGCGCAACTCCCTCCCCGCCCCTCCTCCTGGCGATCGCCCTGCTGGCGCCGGGCGCCGCGGCCGGGCCGGTCACCTTCCGCGCCGAGGTGCCCCACTGCACCCCGCCCGGCGACACGGTCCTGCTGCGCTCGAACCGCCTGGACCCGGACGTGTTCCAGCACGACCCCATGGCCCGCGTGGGCGACACCCGCTGGGAGCTCACCGCCGACGTGCAGACCCCGCCCGACGCCTTCGAGTACAAGTACGCCCACGCCGTGTGCGACGCGAGCGCCTGCCCGGGCATCGAGAAGGACTTCACCTACGGCGGCGGCGGGGACGAGATCGCTCCGCGGCGGCTGGCGGCCGGCCAGGCCTCCAGCGCGGATCGCGTCTTCGTGTGGCGCGACATGCTGCTCACCTTCGACGCCGCCGGGCAGCCGCTGGGCGAGCGCGCCACGGCGGAGCTGGCCGCCTTCTGCGGCCCCTACCTGGGCGTGGTGGGAGCCGGCGGGGCGCTGGCGCTGGGCCACGACACCTTCGGCCCCGCCGAGGTGCGGATCGAGTGGGGCGCCGACACCGCCTACGGCCACTCCGCGGGCCTGGCCGGCGTCCACCGCCACCTGCTCCCCCTGGACCCCCTCCCGCCCGGGGACGAGCTGCACTACCGCGTGGTGGTGGACGGCGTCCCCGGGCCCGATCGGACCTGCCTGCCTCCGCCGGACCCCGCGGGCACGCTGCGCTTCGTGCACCTGGGCGACACCCAGTACCAGGACGCGACCACCCCGGAGCGCGTGCGCGCGCTGGCCGCCCTGGCGCTGGCCTTCCGCCCTCACCTGGTGCTCGGCACGGGGGACCTGGTGGCCTCCTCGGCCGATGGCGCCGGCGGCTTCCTGCCGCCGGAGATCGGCCGCTGGAGCGTGGCGTTCGGCGATCTGGCGGCCCTGCTCGCCGCCGCGCCCCACGCCACCGCCATGGGCAACCACGAGGAGGACGGGGCGTACTTCTGGGACGCGCTGCCGCGCCCGGTGACCGATCCGCCCAGGCTCGATCACTTCGACTTCCGCCTGGGCCACACCCACTTCTTCGTGCTCTACACCGGCCGCACCACGGGCTACGACCTCGAGGGCATCCTGGACTCCCAGACCCCCTGGCTGGAGGACCGCCTGCGCGCCGCCGCGGCCGACCCGGCCGTGCGCTGGAAGGTGGTGGCGCTGCACCGCGGGCCCTACAGCCAGGGCGGCTACCACAGCGGCGAGGGCCTGCTGTTCTCCGAGGGCGGCACCGCCGATCGACCCTCGTGGCGATCCCTGTGGGAGCGGCACGGGGTGGACCTGGTGGTGGCCGGGCACAACCACAACTTCACCCTGGCCATGCTGAACGGCATCCGCTACGTGACCGAGTGCGGCGGTGCGCAGGTCCACGCCCTGGACTCACCCTGGGCCCCGACCACCCAGGCCGCCGAGGAGACCTGCAGCCTGGGCGAGTTCACCGCCAGCCCGCGCACCCTCTCGTTCCGAGCCTTCCGGCCGGACGGCTCGGAGATCACCGCGGCCCGCTTCGCGCTGTGCCGCGAGGACGCCGACTGCCAGGAGCTCTCCGAGCCCTGCCCCGCCCCGGCCACCGCGACCTGGAGCTGCCTGGACCGCGCCTGCCAGGCGGAGTGCCTCGGGCCCGAGGACGGAGGACTGGACGGCCAGGCACAGGACGGCTTCGAGGGGGGAGGCCAGGAGAAGGACCCGGACGATTCCGGAGGCGAGGATGGAGCGCGGGAGGCGGATGGCGGCGGCGGGTGCGCATGCGGCGCAGCAGCCTCCGGCCCGGGCCCCGAGCTCGTGTGGCTCGCCTTGCTCCTGGCCTGCCTGTCCGCCTTCCGGTCCTACCCTCCATGAAGCCTCTTCCTCTTCCTTCTTTTCGCCCGTGACCGGCTCGTGCTAGCTTCCCGGCCATGAATTCACCGGTCTTCCCCTCGGGTGCCCTGGAGCTCATCGGCCACACGCCGCTCGTCAAGCTGCGCCGCCTGCAGCCCAACCCGAAGGTCGAGGTGTGGGTCAAGCTGGAGTGCCACAACCCGGGCGGCTCGGTGAAGGACCGCGTGGCCAAGAGCATGATCGAGGCGGCCGAGCAGAGCGGCGAGCTGACCCGCGACAGGATCATCCTCGAGGCCACCAGCGGCAACACCGGCATCGGCCTGGCCCTGGTGGGCGCCATCAAGGGCTACAAGGTGCTGCTGGCCATGAGCGAGGCGGTCAGCCAGGAGCGCCGCCAGATCCTGGCCGCCCTGGGGGCCGAGTTCCTGCTGACCCCGCCCAAGCTGGGCACCGACGGCGCCATCGAGGTGGTCTACCGGCTCACCCGGCGCGAGCCGGGCAAGTACTACATCCCCGATCAGTACAACAACCCCGCCAACCCCGGGGCCCACTACCACGGCACCGGCCCGGAGTTGTGGGAGCAGACCGGCGGCCGGCTCACCCACCTGGTGGCCAGCATGGGCACATCGGGCACCCTCATGGGTCTGAGCGCGCGGCTGAAGGAGTACGACCCGCGGGTGAAGATCATCGGCGTGGAGCCCTTCCTGGGCCACAAGATCCAGGGCCTGAAGAACATGAAGGAGGCCTACCGGCCGGGCATCTTCGACCGCAAGAGGCTGGACGAGAAGGTCAACGTGGCCGACGAGGACGCCTACGCGGCCGCCCGCCTGCTGGCCCGCGAGGAGGGCCTGTTCGTGGGCATGAGCTCCGGCGCGGCGCTGCACGTGGCCCTGCAGCAGGCCCGCTGCCTCCCGGAGGGCGTGGTGGTGGCCCTGCTGCCGGACGGTGGCGAGCGCTACCTCAGCACCTCGCTCTTCTCGGTGGCCGCCCCGCAGGCCGCGCGCGAGCTGAAGCTCGAGCTGCACGACACCCTGGCCCGCGCCCGGCGGCGGTTCGAGCCGCTCCAGCCCGGCAAGGTGAGCATGTACACCTGCGGTCCCACGGTGGACGCGCCGCCCACGCTGGCGCTGCTGCGGCGCATGCTGGTGGCCGATCTGCTCCGGCGCGCGCTCGAGTACCTGGGGCTCGAGGTGCGCCACGTGGTCAACATCACCGATCTCGACGACAACACCATCCAGGCCTCCGAGCGCCTGGGCGAGCCGCTGAAGACGCTCACCGCGCGGGAAACCGAGGGCTTCCTGGCCGCGCTGGACGCGCTGCGCATCAAGCGCGCCTGGAAGTACCCGCGGGCCAGCGAGCACGTGGACGACATGGCCGCCTTCACCCGGCGGCTGATCGAGCGCGGCTTCGCCTACGAGCGGCTGCGCAGCGTCTACTTCGACATCGGCAAGCACGCCCGCTACGGGGCGCTGTCGGGCCTGGATCTCACCAAGATCCGCCTGGGTACCACCGTGGACCTCGACGAGTACCAGAAGGACGACCCCCGCGACTTCACCCTGTTCAAGCGCTCCACGCTGGCCGAGATGGCCCGCGACATCTTCTTCGAGACCGAGTGGGGCAACGGTCGGCCGGGGCTGCACGTGGAGTGCGCCTGCATGTCCACCCGCTTCCTGGGCGAGGAGTTCGACATCCACACCGGCTCGACCGACCTCATCTTCCCTCACAACGAGAACGAGATGGCCCAGTGCGAGGCGCTGCACGGCAAGAGCCAGGCCCGCTTCTGGCTGCACTCGGAGCCGGTGCTGGTGGACGGCAAGAAGATGTCCCGCCCCGCCGGCAACGCGGTCACCCTGGCGGACGTCCAGGCGCTGGGCTACACGGGCCGCGAGCTGCGCTACCTGCTCGCCTCCTTCCACTACCGCCAGCCGCTGACCTACTCGCCCAAGGGGTTGCAGCTCGCCCGGGCCGCGCTCCGGCGCATCGACACCTTCGTCTGGCGGCTCACCCAGGCCGCCCGCGCCGAGGCCCCCGAGGCCTCCCGGCCGCCGCCCGCCGAGCCGCCCGCGGCGGAGGAGGCTTGCCAGGAGGCCGGCCCGGAGGCCGTGGCCGAGCTCGCCCAGGCGCTCACCCACGAGTTCGACGAGGCGCTGCAGGCCGATCTCAACGTCCCCAAGGCCCTCGGCGCGCTCTTCAGCATGATCCGCAAGGTCAACCTGCGCCTGGTCCAGGGGCTGCTCACCCGGGCCGAGGCCCAGCTGCTCCTGGACACGCTGCGCAAGCTCGAGCCGGCGCTGGGCCTGCTCGACTTCGCGGTCGCCAGCCCCGGGGCCGAGGACGCCGAGCTCGAGGCGCTGGTGCACCGGCGCGAGGAGGCCCGGGAGCGCAAGGACTACGGCGAGGCCGACCGCATCCGCGACGAGCTGCGCGCCCGCGGGGTGACGCTCGAGGACACCCTCCAGGGCACCCTCTTCTGGATCGAGCCGCAGGGCAAGGGCCGGCCATGAGGCTGGGCGGGCGCGGGCACATCGACCCCATCCTGGCGGGGCTCAAAGCGGTCCTGGACCACCACCTGGAGCGCGGGTCCGCGGGCCCGCTCGGCGAGGCCGACCGGCTGGACGGCCAGACCTGCCTGCTGACCGGCCCGAGCTCGGGCCTCGGCCGGGTGCTGGCGGGCGAGCTGGCCCGGCGCGGCGCGCGCCTGATCCTGGCCTGCCGCGCGGGCCACCAGGGCCTGGCCGAGGAGCTCCAGCGCGAGAGCGGCAACCGCGAGATCTCCCAGCGCCCGCTCGACCTGGCGGACCTCTCGAGCGTGCTGGCGCTGTGCGACGGGCTGGCGCGCGACGGCGTGCGGCTCGACCGGGTGGTGTCCAACGCCGGCGTGGCGCCGGCCCGCAACCGGCTCACCGCGGACGGCTTCTGCGAGCTGTTCCAGGTCAACTTCCTGGGGAGCTTCGTGCTGCTCCACCGCCTGCTCCAGGACGGCACCCTGCCCGGCCGGAGCCCGGCGGGCGGGGCCACGCCGAGGATCCTGATCACCTCCTCCGAGTCCCACCGCCAGGCGCCGCCCATCGACTTCGAGCGCTTCGGGCACTTCCCCGAGTTCTCGCTGCTCTCGGGCACCACCTGGTACGGACACTCGAAGCTCTACGTGCAGACCTTCGCCTGCGAGCTGGGCCGCCGGCTCATGCGCGGTGGGCGGCCGGCCGTGGGCGTGTTCTCTTACTGCCCCGGCGCGTTCCGCAGCCGCATCTCGCGCGAGGCGGGGCTGGCGGGCAAGCTCATGACCAGCTTCTTCATCGACCCGCGCAAGGCCGTCTGGCCGGCCGTGTACTGCGCGGTGAGCCCGGCCCTCGAGGGCCGGAGCCAGCTCTACCTGTACCTGCGGCACGAGGCCCAGCCCGACGCGCGCGCCGCGGCGCCCGCCAACGGCGCGCGCCTGTGGGAGCGGAGCCTCGCGCTGCTCGCCTCCCGCGGCCTGCGCCTCGACCCGCTGCCCCCGGCCGACGCCTGACCACCCGAGGAGGAACACGTGCTCGACTCCCTGAAGAGCTGGAAGACCCGCGTGCTCGACCAGCAGGCCAAGCTGCTGGGGTTCCTGCTGCTGCTGAAGTCCGGCCGGGGCTACCGGGGCGGACGCGAGGCGCCCCGCGCGGACGCGGGCCGCCGCTACAAGGTCATCGTGTGGGGCACGGGCTTCGTCGGCAAGCAGATCATCCGCCAGCTCCGCGACCACCCCCGGTTCGAGCTGGTCGGGGTGATCGTCCACGCGGCCGACAAGGACGGCCAGGACGTGGGCGAGCTGTGCGGGCTGCCCCCGATGGGGCTGAGGGCCTCCCGCGACGCCCGCGCGGTGCTGGCCCGCGAGGCCGACGCGGTGGCCTACTTCGGCCCGACCGCCGAGCACCTGGCCGAGAACCTGGCGAACATGACGCTCGCCATGCGCATGGGCAAGCACGTGGTGTCCACCGCCATGACCCCGCTGGTCTACCCCGCGGCCTGCCCCACGGCCGTGGCCGGCACCCTCCAGGAGGTCTGCCTGGCGACCGGCAAGGCCTGCTTCACCACCGGCATCGACCCGGGCTTCGCCAACGATCTGGTGCCCATGACCCTCATGGGCGTGTGCGGCCGGGTGGAGCGCGTGCGCGTGCAGGAGATCCTCGACTACGCCTCCTACGCCGGGGACTACGCGCCCATGGGCCTGGGCCGTCCCATGGAGCACCGGGCCATGCTGGAGAACCCCGAGGTGCTGATCTACGGCTGGGGCCACACCGTGCCCATGATGGCCGACGCCCTGGGGGCGGAGCTCGAGAAGATCGACACCGTCTGGGAGAAGTGGGCCACGCCCGTGGAGATCCGCTACCCCCACGGGGTGATCCCGGCGGGCTGCTGCGCCGCCATCCGCTTCGAGATCCGCGGCTGGGTCAAGGGAGAGCCGCGCATCGTGCTCGAGCACTGCAACCGGGTCACCCAGGCCGCCGCGCCCGACTGGCCCAGGGGCAAGATGTACCCGCACGACGTGTACCGGGTGATCATCGAGGGCGAGCCCTGCATCGAGCAGGAGATGGCGCTGCGGGATCGGGCCACGGGCGACCCCAACCGGGCCGGCTGCCTGGCGACCGGCATGCGCGCCGTGCACGCCATCCCGGCCGTGTGCGCGGCGAAGCCCGGGCTGCTCTCCCCGCTCGACCTGCCGCTCCTGCCCGGCTTCGGCAACCTGCGGGCAAGGTGAGGCGAGCTCGCGCGCCGGGCGCCGCGGTCCAGGGAACGGGGATCAGGCGGGCCTGCGGCGGAGCGCGACCAGGCCGAGCAGGCCGAGCAGGGCCAGGCCCTCGGGCGAGCCGCCGCCCGCGGCGCAGCCGCAGCCGCCGCCGTCGCCAGCCGGGGTGTCGTCATCCGCGCCGCCGTCTCCGCCGCCGTCGGGCAGCGACGGGCCGCGGGCCACGCAGTAGCCCTGGCTGCAGGCCTCCTCGAACAGGCAATCCGCGTCCTCGCGGCAGGCGATCAGGCAGGCGGCCGGGGTCTGCTCGCTCTCGCCGTTGCAGGTCGTCGCGCCGCCCCGGCAGGGGAAGCTGAGCTCCGCGCCGCAGGCCGAGTCGTCCTCCTCGTAGCGGGTGTAGCAGCGGTGGCTCGCGTCGCAGGCCGCCACCCCGCGCACCCCCTGGCAGCGGGGCGGGTCGGTGCACACGGGCTCGAGGGCCAGGGCGGCCGGGCAGTCCCCGTCCGCCAGGCAGCAGTCGCCGTCCTGGCAGCACAGGCCGTTCTGGCAGTGGCCCGAGACGCAGGCCGAGTCCGCGGCGCAGGCCTCGCCGTCGCGGAGCCGGGCCACGCACACCCCGTCGCCCAGGTTGCAGGTGTAGCCCTCGGCGCACTCCCCGTCCGCCGCGCAGCCCGCGCCGCAGGCGTCGGAGGCGGCGCACACGTAGGGCTCGCAGGTGCGCCGCAGCCCGGGCCAGCACGCGCCCAGCTCGTCGCAGCGGCCCTGCATGTCCAGCCAGCCGTCCTCGCAGCGCGCCTCCCCGCAGGGCGTGCCGGCGGGGGCGAAGGCGAAGCGGCAGCCGCCCAGCCCGTCGCAGCTCGCGCTCTCGACGCAGGCGCCGCCCGGGCAGGTGTAGGCCGTGCCCAGGCACGCCCCGGCCACGCAGGTGTCGTCCGTGCTGCACGGATCGCCGTCGTCGCACCAGGCGCCCTCCAGCGGGCTCCAGGCGGCCGGACCGACGTCCGGATCGCAGGCCTGGCAGGGGTTCTGCGGATCGATCGCCCCCACCTTGAGGCAGGCGCCGTCGATCAGGCACAGGTCCGGCAGGATGACCTGGACGCAGGCGTAGCCGCCGTCGGGCAGGTCCTGGCAGCCGTCGCGGGTGCACTCGCTGTCGTCGCGGCACTCCGCTGGGAGCTGGGTGGGCTGGCAGTCGCCCGCCGAGCACACGTCCACCCCGTCGCAGGCCTGGCCGTCGTCGCACAGGTTGCCGTCGAGCGGCGACCACTCGTAGGGGTTCATCCAGCCCTGGCAGGACAGGCACGGGTTCGAGGGGTGAGGCTCGCCGTCCTGGTAGCACACCCCACCGATGTAGCAGCGACCCTTCTCGGGCTGGTTCCAGCACTGGGTCGTGTCGGTGGTGAAGGCGTGGGTGGACCAGGGCTCCAGGGTCGGCCAGCCGCAGGACAACCCGTAGCCGTCCCAGCCCTGCGGCCCCTCCCAGCCGATGGTCACCCAGAAACCGGTCAGCGGCTCGAGGTCCGCGTAGCGGAACTCCATGCGGCCCTGCTCGGTGAGCGCGAGCTGGAAGGAGAAGCGGCTGTGCTTCAGCCCGAAGGCGCGGATGTCGGTCCACTGCACCACCAGCTCGCGCTCGGGCGCCGCGCCGTGGAGCTCGGCGTAGACGTGGCAGCCGTCCACGGCCCGGCACACCAGATCGCGCCAGAAGGGCGCGACGAGGTCGTTCGGCAGGTTGCCGTCCGGGATGCAGGTCTCGAGGTAGGCCAGGCTCGGCCCCCCGAAGCTCACCAGGCCGTTGGTGCTCACCCACAGCTCCGCCCGCGGGGCGCCGTCCGGATGCGGGTAGTCGAAGCCGATGGGCAGCGGGCCGGCGGCCAGGTCGTCGCCGTCCAGGCCGAGCTCCAGGCCGGTCGCGGAGATGTCCGCGTAGGGCGCGCCGGTCTTCTCGAAGTGCGGGCCCCCGTCGTAGCACGAGTCCAGGGTGCAGTCGACGTCGTCCTCGCAGGCGAGCGGCACCTTGCCGCGGCACTCGCCGGCGATGCACTGGTCGGGCGTGGTGCAGGCCACGCCGTCGTCGCAGGGGGAGCCCTCGGGCAGCGCCGGGTGGTTGCACAGGCCAGCCAGGCAGGCGTCGCCGGTGCAGGGGTTCCAGTCGTCGGCGCAGGGCGTGCCGTCGGGGAGCTGGGGGTGCTCGCAGCGGCCGGCCAGGCAGGCGTCGAGGCTGCACTCGCTGCCGTCGTCCGGGCACTCACTGCCGTCGGCCAGCGGCCGGTGGCAGGTCCCGGCCAGGCACTGGTCGTCGGTGCACGGCTCGAGGTCGTCCGGGCACATGACCGTGTTGTCCTGGTGCTGGCACGCCCCGCCCGGGCAGGTGTCGTCGGTGCACGGGTTCCCGTCGTCGCAGGGGCCGTCGCACACGCTCACCAGGGCCACGGCCTCGGCGGACAGGGACGGCTCCCAGCCGTCCCACACGCGGAAGGTGACCTGGTACACCCCCTCGCTGCCGGCCGGCGGGGTCCACTCGAACGAGCCCCGGTCCGGGTCGAGCGTGGCGCCGGCCAGCTCGGTCGGGACCTCCATCTCGTAGCGCAGCGGGTCGCCGTCCGGGTCCCAGGCCAAGAGCTGGTAGCGGAGCGGCGCCCCGGCCTGCCCGGTCGGGGTGTAGACCGGCTGCAGCGCCGGCGGGCGGTTGGGCTGCAGGCCCCAGGGGCAGCCACCCACGCCGCTGTCCAGGTAGCGGATGCGGAAGAAGCCCTGCTCGCCCCACTCGGGACCCCAGGAGTTCTTGCAGATCCAGGCCTGGTCCGCGTCGTCCCAGCCGACGATCTCCACCGCGTGCCCGGCCACCACCTCGCCCCACACGTGCTGGTAGACGCCGCCGCCGTAGGAGAAGAAGTCCTCGTACACCGCGAAGCAGGTCACCAGGGGCGCCTCGCTGAGGGCGGCCTGCAGGACCGGGGTGTCGATGGTCTCCAGCATGCGCAGGGCGTGGAAGCGGGTCACCCGCCCGGGCCAGTCCGCGCACTTCTGATCGCAGGGCAGATCCATGGCCTGGTAGGGGAAGCAGGCCTCGTCCGAGATGCCCGGGCTCACCGCCTGCTGCAGGGCCACGTCCGGGAAGCCGCCCAGGCAGGTGCCGCCGCCGCTGCAGCTCAGCACGTCCTGCTCCGACAGATCCTTGTCCACGCCGGACAGCCCCTGCTCGATGAGGTAGGTGGACTCCGCCACCGCCGTGGCCGCGAAGGCCCAGCACGAGCCGCAGCCGCCCTGGTTGCGGACGGGCGTCACGAAGTCGCCGCCCAGATCGCGCCAGTCGAGGTGAGCCGGCAGATCCTTCCGCCGGGCCGGCGCCCAGGGCAGCGCGCCCACGGGCGGGAGGGGACTCTCCAGGGCGCCCACCAGGCGCCGCTGCTCCTCGGGGCCGAGCCGCCAGATCGGGTTGTCCGTGGGCGTCCAGCGCGCGCCGCGCTCCGCCACCGCCCGCTTGACGGCCGCGAGGCGGGCCGCGCGGCCGGCCGCGGCCTCGTCGTGGGACTTGGTCTGGGCCCCGGCCGGGCCCGCGAGCAGGCTGAGCGCGACGACGACGGTCAGGATCTTCGTGGACATGGGGGTGCTCCTTGGAAGCCCCCTGCGGGGCGGCGGGATTCCTACGCCCATTGCCAGCCCGAAAGCAAGCCTTGCGTACCTTTGCCCACTCTGGGAAAAGGAGGGCATGGGAAAGAAGAAGGACAAGAAGGGCGGCAAGAAGAAGGACAACAAGAAGAAGGACGGCAAGAAGAAAGCCGACAAGGAGAAGGCCGGCAAGAGGAAAGCCGGCAAGAGGAAAGCCGACAAGAGGAGATCCGGCCAGGACAAGGGCGTGGCCCGCGCCGACCTGCACCCCGAGGCCCGGGCCGCGGCCGAGCGCATGGCGGCCGCCCAGCAGGCCAGCCGCGATCGCCTGCGCCAGGCCTTCGAGGCCGCCTGGCTCGGGATGGAGCCCACCTTCCAGTCCCGCCGCACGGTCGAGCTGTGGAAGGCGCTGGCGGCCAGGGAGGGGGGCGAGGACGCCTACTTCCTGCACCGCGACATGCTGGGGCCCCAGCGGGCCGTGGCCCAGGGCATCCTCGACAAGTACGCGCAGAAGCTCTCCGAGCGCGATCCCTGCTGCCTGTTCGAGCGGGCGAAGCTGGAGACCGACCAGGACCAGTGGGGCACGCGCCGCCTGGCCGTGGAGTTCGGGTGGGCCGACCGGCAGGCGGAGCCCTTCAAGGTGCGGGTGACCATCGACCCCGAGACCGTCGAGTTCAGCATCAAGCCCGTGCCGCTTGCCTGGTTCGAGGAGGAGCTGTTCGTGCGCTTCCTGGACGAGTTCGTCTGGGAGGTCCCGCGCAAGGCGGGTCTGAGCGCATCCATCGCCCACGGCGGGGCCCAGTTCTCGCTCTCGGCCAAGACCTTCATGCGGGGCAGCCTGCTGGCGGACGACGTGGCCGCGCGGCTCGATCACCCGGAGCTGTGCACCTGGATGATGGACTGGCCCAACCCGGACGATCGGGCCTACCGGGCCACCCGCCCGCGCTTCCAGGCCTACCAGCGCGTGCTCGCGGCCTACCGGGCCGGCGGCTTCCACCCGCGGGCCAACGGCCCGCTGCGGGTGGAGCACGCGCTGCTCGACCGCGGTTTCGGCCCCTGCCCCGCCCCGCCCGCCGGGCTCATGGACCCGGCCCGCGGGCCCGTCGGTGACGCCCGCGAGGTGTTCCAGACCAACTTCGCCTTCGGCCGCGCGCTCAGGCTCCAGGCCCAGAGCGTCCACCCGGGCTACTGGCAGGCGGCCCACCCGCACGAGACGGGCTACCGGCCCGACCAGATCATGCGCTACAGCGAGGGCAACCTGAATCGCCTGCAGATCGCCGGCCAGTGCCACGTGAAGAGCGACAAGGTGCTCGACCCGGACCGGGTGCCGGAGCTCGACGCGCCGCTCGAGCTCGCGCACCTGTACGACGAGGCCAGCTACGAGGACCGCGGCCAGATGGGCCGCACCTCGGCACGCGACTTCACCGAGGCGCTGCTGCTGGACACGAACTTCGCCCGCCACCTGAGCGCCCACCCCGGGGTCGAGGCGCGCGCCTCGCTGCTGCAGGACCAGCTCCTCGGGGACGCGGAGCGGACCCTGCTCCGCCACAAGGGCCCCCGGGCCCTCGAGCGGCTGCGGGCCGAGGCCCGCGCGGAGAGCCTGGCCATGAGCCAGGGCCGGGTCAAGAGCGACTTCATCGAGCCGGAGACGCTCTTCTGGGCGGCCTGGGAGGCGCTGCCCGCGCCGGAGCGCGCGGCCATCGCCCGCGAGGCGGTGACCGGATTCGTGGAGCGGGTGGAGGCCGCGGCCGCCTGCGATCCGCGGCCCGCCAGCCGCGGTCGCGATCCCATGGAGTGGCACCGGCACCGGGTGCACCCGGTCCTGTGGAGGGCCCTGGAGGCCCGCAAGGCCGACCTGGCGGCCGGCGATCCGGTCCGCCGGGAGCTCGAGCGCTTCCTGGGCGACCCGGCCCGTTACCTGGCCCGGCGGCCGGTGTTCTCCCAGGCCGGAATCCCGCCGCCCTGGCGGGAGTGAGCCCCCCCCTTGCCCGCGCGCCAGCGCGCGGTTAGCCTCGGAGGTGGGACCGGAGAGAAAGGGGCCCGCCATGCGCCGCGCCTGCCGCGTTTCCTCGTGGATGTGGATCGCCCTCGCTTGCTTGCTCAGCACCGGCTGCGACGACGGCAGCCCCGGTGGGGGCGGCCAGGACTGGTGCGCCCAGCCCGACGGCCCCTACACCGGGGTGCGCGAGCTGTTCGCCGCCGCGTGCGACGCCATGGAGCGCTGCGAGCTCGGGCTCGAGCTCGGCTACGCCTTCCGCTGCCGCCAGGAGTGCGTGCAGGTGTTCGCCTTCGGCCTGGGCTGCGGCATCTCCGAGGGCAGCGACCGCGATCGCTGGAACCGCCAGATCGTCGAGCGGCAGGTGATCTACGACCAAGACCAGGGCGGCGCCTGCGCCGAGTGGCTCGGCAGCGCCGACTGCGCCGTGATCGAGGGGATCTTCTCGGGCGGCGGGCTGGGCGACGAGGACTCGCCCGGCCAGCCGGCCTCCTGCCAGGCAGCCTTCGAGGTGTACGACCCGGACGACCCGCCGCCGCCGGGCTCGGTCGCCGAAGGCGAGGCCTGCCAGGAGGATGAAGACTGCATCGAGGGCCTGACCTGCCAGCCCTCCGCCGACGGGCAAACCTGCGCCATGTGCGCCCCGCTGCCGGGCGCGGGCGAGCCCTGCCACGACTACGCCTGCAGCCTCCAAGCCTGGTGTGACTACACGCTGCAGCCGCCCCTGTGCCAGGCCCGGGTCCAGGACGGCAACGTGTGCACCTCCCACGAGCACTGCCTGTCCGGGCGCTGCGTCGCCAGCCTGTGCATGACGCCGCGCGCGGACGGCCAGGCCTGCGCCCAGCACGCGGAGTGCGAGTCCCAGCTCTGTCACCTGGGGAGCTGCACCAGCTACCGCGAGGAGGGCGGGGCCTGCGACGCGGACGAGGTGTGCACGACCGGCCGCTGCTACCAGGGCGCGTGCATCCGGGTCCGACAGATCGGCGAGGCCTGCGAGGACGACGCGCAGTGCTGGGACATCTGCTTCCGCGGCGCGTGCGACCAGACGCACGACGCGGGCGATCCCTGCGACGTGGTCGACGACTGCTACGACCCCCAGTACATGATCTGCTACCAGGGCGTGTGCGTGCCCCTCCACCAGCTCCCGGAGGGCGCCCCCTGCGCCGTCGACGGCGACTGCGCGACCAACCGCTGCCTGGACGGGGCCTGCTTCACCATGCTGGAGAACGGCGCGGCCTGCACCCGGCCCGAGGAGTGCGCGCAGGTGGTCTGCGATCAGGGCTTCTGCGGGCTGGCCGACGGCGCGACCTGCTGGGGCCACGAGATGTGCAGGTCGATGCGCTGCCTGAACTACACCAGCTGCGTCAGCCCGAGGGCGGACGGCGAGCCCTGCGTCTCCCCCGAGGAGTGCGTCTCCTGGCTGTGCCTCGAGGGCGCCTGCTTCACCCTCGGCGAGCCGGGAGATCCATGCACCAGCACGGTCCAGTGCGAGGACCGCTACTTCTGCGACCCGGAGTCCAGCCAGTGCCAGCCCCGCCGCGACGCCGGCGGGGCCTGCACCGACGACGACGCCTGCAGCCAAGGCTTCTGCGATCCCGCGGCCCTGGTCTGCGGCCACCCGAGCGGCGAGGCCTGCGGCTGGGACAGCGAGTGCCAGGGCTTCTGCGACGGCGCGCTGTGCGCGGACGCGCGGGCCGACGGCGCGAGCTGCGAGCGGGACGAGCAGTGCATCCACTACTGCTCCAACGGCGCGTGCCGCCTCTCGAAGCCCTACGGCAGCGAGTGCCGCGCCGACGAGGAGTGCGAGGGCGGGATGTGCGTCTACGCCTGGAGCAGCATGCGCTGCGCGGCGCCCGGGCAGTGCTTCGAGAACGAGCAGTGCGAGGCCGCGCAGTACTGCGACGACGAGGACTGGCCGGCCACCTGCGCCCCCCGCAAGGCCGACGGCGAGCCGTGCGACGAGTACGAGGACCAGTGTCTGCACTTCTGCCGCTGGTCGACCTGCGTGGCCAAGCTCCCCACGGGCGAGGACTGCGACGCCGACGAGGACTGCGTGGGCGGCCTGTGCGCGAACGGCTACTGCAGCGAGCCCGGCCTGTGCAACAGCGACGAGGACTGCGCCGCGGGTGAGTACTGCGATCACCGCTCCTACCCCTCGCGCTGCACCGCGCCCAGGCCCGACGGCTCCGGCTGCGAGGACGACTGGGAGTGCCAGTCCGGCTGGTGCTCTCCGAGCTCCGAGACCTGCAAGCTCCAGCCCCGGCTGGGTGAGGCCTGCGGGTCCTTCGAGTGCACCCAGGACGCCTACTGCCTGAACGGCGCCTGCACGGCCCGCAAGCGGCCCGGCGCCGCCTGCGACTCCAGCTTCTCCTCGGACCTCGAGTGCCTGGCCCCGGCCTTCTGCCGGCGGGGTCAGTGCGAGGTCATGCGGCTCGAGTGCACGCCCGCCCCGGCCGGCGCGACCTGCACCCTGATGATGGTGTGCGAGGAGCACGCCTACTGCGACTTCATGGATGGCTTCACCTGCAAGCCGCGCAGCCGCCTGGGCCAGGCCTGCGAGTCGCTCATGTGGGCCAACGCCTGCATGCCGGGCAGCTTCTGCGGCGGCGCCGGGGTATGCGAGGCCTACGCCCAGGCCGGCCAGAGCTGCGCCGGCAAGGCCTGCGAGCCCGCCACGCTCTACTGCGACCCGGCCACCAGCACCTGCCAGGCGCTGAAGTTCCAGGGCCAGCCCTGCCAGGAGGACGAGGAGTGCCTGGGCGAGTACTGCGAGTACTTCGACTCCGACGACTACCGCTGCGGGCCGCCCTGCCGCCTGCCCTGAGGGCTCACCGGCCGGCCGGCAGCACCAGGCGGGTGGCGCCGCCCAGGTGGACGCTGCTCTGCACCGTCACCGAGCTGGCCGCGTCCTGGTAGAAGTCCGCCCCGCTGTTCGGGTTGCGCGCGAAGCGCGGGTAGTTGCTGCCGCTGACCACCAGCCCGACCCGGTGGCCGGCGGCGAAGGTGTACCCCAGCTCGTTGGCCAGCCAGACCGTGAGGGTGGCCCGCTGGCCGGGGGCGACCGGGGCGGGTGCGCCGAGATCCCCGGCCAGCTTGAGACGCTGGATGCCCTCGCCGAGCAGCAGGTGCGCGCCGTCCGGAGCCACGTCCGTCAGGCGCACGGCGAAGTCCGCGTCCTGGCCGCTCGTGGAGACCTCCAGCTCGGCGCGGGCCGTGGCCCGCAGCCGCAGCGGCTCCGCCAGCGGCTCGCTCACGAACACCAGCGCGTCCGGCCGGGCCACGACCTCGGCCTGGTCGCGCGGCCCGTGGTAGAGGCTGGGCAGCAGGGTGCAGCCGCCCACGCTGGGAGAGGGATCGTCGGGGTCGCAGGGGAAGTCCAGCCGGCTCTCGGCGGGCGCCTCGCCGGCCAGCGCGCCGCCCGGGGCGGGGTAGAACACCGCCCGGGCCGCGCCGGTGGGCGGCCAGGCCTCGGCCGACTCCCACAGCCCGTCCCCGCCGGTCAGCCAGCGCGCCGGCGCCCAGCCCGAGGCCTCGGACTGCCGTCCGCGCAGGTGCAGATCGAAGAAGGCCAGGCTGTCTCGCTGGATGCGCCGGTCCGCGTCGACGTACAGGAGCTCCTGGGCGTCGAGCTGGCGGCCGGCCCCCTGGCTCTCCCCGCCGGTGGCGAAGTGGATCCAGGGGCCGATCAGCAACCGGTGCAGGGCCCGCACCGCCTCGGGGCTCAGGGTGCGCAGCGCCTCGAAGTCCTGCAGGCTGCCCGGGTTGTGGAGGTCCCACCAGCCGGCGACCACCAGGGCGGGCGCCTCCACCCGGGCGAGTTCGAGCAGCCCCTCGACCGCCCGCCACAGGGCGTCGCGGTAGGGGTGGGCCAGGATGAGATCGCTCATCCCGAAGTAGGCCGACAGGAAGTCGACGTACTCCTGCCGCAGCACGCCGCCCGGGTAGTACTGGGCGTAGGTCGTGTTGGCCTGGCAGAAGATGGGCACGAACGCCCGCAGGTGGGGCGGCCGCTCGAGGGCGGTGCGCCACTGCTGCACGCACAGGGCCGACACCCCCCAGGTGCCCACCTGCCCGTCCGACCAGGGCCGGGCGGCGATCCACTCCACCGCGTCGTACCCGTCCTGACCGTAGGGCTGGGCGCCCTGGACCGCGGCGGCCCGGGAGCCGAAGAAGCCGCGCCAGTCCAGCACCACGAAGTTGTAGTCGGGGCTGGCGAACAGCGGCTCGCCCGCGGGGTCCGCCAGCCACAGCGTGCGGGCGTTCTCCTTGTCGTACGGGGTCTGGATCAGGATGGTGGGCAGGCGGCAACCCGGGGTCTGGGCGCGGCGCACGAAGGCGGCCAGCGCCTGCCCGTCCCGCAAGGGAATGGACACGTCCTCGAACACGTGCCGGGCGCAGTCGGGCGCCTGGTCGTCGGGGCCCTCGTCGGGGCCGCCGTCCGAGCCGTCGGATCCGACCGAGCCGTCGGATCCGTCCGATCCGTCGGCGTCCGGCCCGTCCCCGCCCGGGTCACAGCCGAGCAGCGCGCAGGCGATCACCCACAGGCCCAGCACAGCCCCACGCATGTCCCCCTCCTCAGCGGGCGAAGAACGACCCGCGGTACAGGTAGTTCATGGCCAGGGTGGTCAGCAGCGTGGCCGTGTGCACCAGCACCTCGTCGCGCGCGGCCAGCGGGTAGCCGAGCTCCAGCTCCTTGGCCCGGGCGGCCAGGTGATCGAGCAACGGCTCCAGCAGCGCCGGATCGCAGCCGGTGTAGTGGTAGACCGCGTCCACCAGGGAGGCGCGCTGGCGCCGGAGCAGCGTCGCGCCGGAGCCCAGCCGGACCGCCTCCGGCCCGCCGGCCGCCTCGGCCCCGCTGGAGAACACGCTGCGCAGCTCGCCGTCCAGGCTGCGCGGGAGCGGCAACCCGTCGGGCGGCGCGTCCTGGTAGAACTCCTGCACGGTCATCTGCAGCTCGGCCGCCTGCCCGAGCAGCTCCACCGCGGTCACCGGCGGCTCGCGATCCCGCAGCTCCGCCATGAGCCGATCGCACAGCTCGAGCTTCCTGAGCGCGCCCGGCGCGTCGGCGTACATGGCGCGCCAGTCCAGGCGCGGGGTCATCCACACCGCGAAGGTCTCGGCCCAGTCGTCGTCCGGGTGCTTCTGGGCGTACTGGCCCGGCAGGTGGCGCACGAAGTCGGGGTGGAAGGGCACCGAGCGGTACTCGTCCAGGTAGGGCCGCGACATGGCGCCGAACACCCGCGTCCACTCCTCGCCCTCGTGCAGCCGGAAGGCGTAGTTCACCACGTGGCCCAGCTCGTGCCGCAGGTAGCGCAGGATGTCCTCCCGGTTCAGCCCCTCCACCCGCCCGCCCTTGACCCGCTGCACCTTGCGCAGGCGCTCGTCCGCCAGGTAGAAGGGGATTCCGATGGCCACCGTGCTCTCGGGCACGCCCCACTCGTCGGACAGGTAGAAGACCGGCTTCAGCTTCGCGGGTCCGCGCGCCTCGAGCTCCTTCTTGAAGCGCTCGAGCACCGCCTCCAGCGGGCTGCCCTCGATGCGCAGGCCGAAGTCGCAGATGCGCTGGCCGAGCACCTCGGGCGGCAGGTCCGGCTCTCCCGAGGACTCGACGAAACGCGGCGCGGCCGCGGGCTCGGCGGGTTTCTCGGCCGCGCCCGGCGCCGCACCCGCGGGAGGCGTCTTCTCGCCCGGCTCGCCCACGCGGCTCCCTCCCCCGCCCGCCCCGGACAGGGCTAGCGGTAGCTCCGGTGGAAGGCGGCCAGCCGCTCGACCACCAGCCGGATCTTGTCCGTCGGCGGCAGGATGGTGGTGCGCAGGTGCGCCGTGCCGGGCTGCTGGCCGAAGCCGGAGCCGGGTACGACGCAGATGCCCGTCTGCTCCAGCAGGGCCAGGCAGTAGTCGAAGTCCGAGCGGCCCGGGGGCAGGCTGATCCGCGGGAAGGCGTACATGGCCCCGGTCACCTGGTTGCAGCGGATGCCCGGCACCGCGTTCAGCCCGTCGGCGAGCAGCCTGGCCCGCTCCCGCAGCTCGCCCAGGATGCCCTCGCGCTCGGCCTGGTAGCGCGCCCAGGAGGGGCTGCCCGGCCGGGGCGGGCGCACCATCAGGTAGGTCACCACCTGGCCCGGCAGGTTCGAGCACAGGCTGACCGACTGCAGCTTGGTGATCTGGGCCACCACGTCCGCGGGGACGTTGCGCACCTCGAGGTAGCCGCCGCGGTGCCCGCACTCCCCCAGGAACCCCTTGGAGCAGGAGTGGAAGCTGAACAGGCTGACCTCGCGCTCGCCGCGCGCGTGCATCACCTTGGCGAAGGACACGAAGCGATCGCCGGGCCGGTAGATGTTCTCCTGGTAGACCTCGTCGGCCAGGATGCTGAGCCCGTGCTCCCTGGCGAAGGCGATCACCATGGCGATGTTGTCCGCGTCCAGCACCGCGCCGGTGGGGTTGCCGGGGTTGATCACGCAGATGGCGCGCACCGTCACGCCACGCTGCCGGGCGTCGGCCAGCGCGGCCTCGAGCTTCTCCCTGGACAGCATCCAGCCGTGGTCCTCGTCGAGGTAGTAGCCCACCTGCTGGGCGCAGAGGAGGGTGAGGCTGGCCGAGTACAGCGGGTACTGCGGGATGGGGATCAGCACTCCGTCCTGCGGCCCCGAGATCAGCAGCCGCAGGGCGGTCTGCACGCCCTTGGAGGCGCCGTCGGTCAGGTAGATCGCCTCGGGATCGGCCGGGATGCCGTCGCGCTCCGCGATGAACTCCGCCACCGCCTCGCGCACGAAGCGCATGCCCTTGCTCTCGCTGTAGGCGCCCAGCCCGTGGCGGCTGCCCTGGATGACGGCGCGGGCGGCGTCCAGCACGTCCGCGGGGAAGCCGGCCGCGGCGGCGCCGGCGTCCATGAGCTCCGGGCACTCGCACAGGGCCAGGACCTGGCGGAGGTAGGTGATCGGCCGCTGCTTGAGCGCCTGGGGATTGCCGATGTTGCAGTAGATGATCTCGCGGCCCTGGCGCTCGAGCTCCTGGGCGCGGGCCACGATCGGGCCGCGCACCGCGTACTCCGTGTCCAGCACGCACCTGGGCAGGTCGGTCAGCCGCACCGTCATGGGCTCCCTCCGGGTGAAGGCCGAGGGCAATCTACTGCCAAGCCGGCCGGCGATCAAATCGCCGGGCCCGCCTGGCTGGGCAGGCCGGCCCGGCTGTGGTACGCTCCTGCCATCCAACGACCGCGGGAGGGCAATCCATGTCCAAGTGCGATCTCAGCATTCAGCTCGACACGCCGGTGGTCCGCCTGGGGGAGGAGCTGCGCGGCTCGGTCCTGGTGAGCGTCAACAAGGACTGCAAGTGCAAGGGGCTCACCCTGGAGACGGAGTGGTTCACCACGTCCCGCTCCGGGCAGGTCACGGGCAAGGGCCCGGCCGCCACCCTGTTCAGCGGCGAGTGGCGCGGCGAGGAGCAGAACCGCTACCCCTTCACCCTGCCGGCGCCGGCGGGGCCGATCACCTACGACGGCCACCTGATGAAGGTCAACTGGCGCCTGACCGCCCGCGCGGACATCCCCTGGGCGCTCGATCCCAAGGCCGTGGAGCTGTTCGTCCTCAAGCCGGCACCCGTGCCCAACTACCACGCCGGCCCCGGCTACCACGCGCCCGCGCCTCCCGCGCCGGGGATGTCCGCGGGCGTGAAGCTGATCATCCTGTGGTCGATCATGCTGGTGATCGGCGGGGTGGCCGGCTACTTCATCCAGGAGGAGGGCCGCGTCAGTGGCGGCATCTTCCTGGGCCTGCTCGGCGGGGCGGTCCTGGCGGCGCTCTTCGGCATCGGCCTGCTGCGGCGCTTCCTGGCCACCCGCAGGCTCGGCGTCCCCAAGGTCACCATCGACCCCCAGGTGGTCGCGCCCGGCCAGCCCATGACCTTCAGCTTCGGGCTGAGCCCCTCGAAGCCCCTCAAGCTGAACAAGGTCGAGGTGGCGATCGCGGCCGAGGAGAAGGTGGTCTATTACGAGACCTACTACTCCCAGGGCAAGACCCGCACCCGCAGCGTCACCCTCAGGCACACCGCCTTCACCGCCACGCCGCCGGTGCAGATCGACCAGGGGGCGCTGGCCTCGGGCGCGCCCTGCACGCTCGGCACGGTGGTGGACATCCCGGCCGCGGGCCCCTGCAGCCTGGCGCTCAACAACCACTCGATCACCTGGTCCTGCTCGGTGAAGTTCGACATCGAGGGCTGGCCCGACTACGTCACCAGCTACGAGCTGGCGGTCCTGCCCACCCCGACCATGCCGAAGCCCACCCCGGTCATCTCCGGCGACGGCCGCATCATCGGCTAGAAACTCGAGCGCGCTGGATTCTCAAGCGCCGAAGGCGCGCAGACTGGACTTTCTAGCGCCGAAGGCGCGAAGAAAGTCCTGTCCTGCCAGCGCGAAGAGTTTCTTGTCCCGTGTCGCTGCGCGCCACTGGGCTAGCAATTCTTCGCCCTGGGAATCGGGCTCGATTTGCTGGTCCCGTGTCGCTGCGCGCCACTGGGCTAGCAATGCTTCGCCCTGGGAATCGGGCTCGATTTGCTGGTCCCGTGTCGCGCAGCGACACGGGGCTAGCTCGAGCAAGCCTACGGGCAGGGGTTCTGGCGCAGCAGGACGCTGACGTCGTTGGAGCCCTGGTTGGCGATGGCCAGATCGGTCAAGCCGTCCCCGTTGAAGTCCCCGCTCGCCAGGCCGTTGGGGTAGCTGCTGGCGGAGAGGGGCCGGGCCGGGTCAAACGTGCCGTCCCCGTTCCCGGGCAGCAGGCTGAGACTGTCGCCGTGGTTGTTCGCCGTCACCAGATCCAGGAGCCCGTCGGAGTCGAGGTCGCCGGCCAGCACGGCGATCGGCCGATCGCCCGTGGCGTAGGTCACGCGGGCGGCGAAGGTGCCGTCCCCCACCCCGGCGTCTCCGTTCCCCAGCAGCACGCTGACGGTGTCGTCGAGCATGCTGACCACGGCCAGGTCCGGGATCCCGTCCTGGTCGAAGTCCGCGTGGGCCGCGGCCACGCTCTCGTCCCCGCATCCGTAGTCGGCCTTGGCCGCGAAGGTCCCGTCCGCCGCTCCGCCGACCTGGTTTCCGAGGAGCACGCCGATGCTGTCGTCGGCGATGCTGGGCACGGCCAGATCCAGGATCCCGTCCTCGTTGAAGTCTCCGTGGACGAGCGACCAGGGTGACTGGCCGGTCGGGTACTCTGCGTGGGCGGGGAACGTCCCGTCCGCCTCGCCGCTGGTCTCGTGCCCCAGCAGGACGCTGACGGCGTTGGAGCCGTTGAGGGCCACGGCCAGGTCGAGGGTCTGGTCGGCATTGAAGTCACCGGCGGTGATCCCGATCGGGCCCGCGGCGGTGGCGTAGTCCGTCCTGGCGCCGAACGTCCCGTCTCCGACGTTCCCGCTCCCCTGCCCCAGCAGGACGCTGACCTTGCTGTTGGAGCTGCAGCCCACCGCCAGGTCCAGGATCTGATCGTGGTTGAAGTCGCCCACGGCCAGGGACCAGGGCGCCGCGTCCGTCGGGTAAGGCGTCACGCCCGCGAAGGTCCCGTCCCCCACTCCGCCGGTCCCGTTTCCCAGGAGGATGCCCACCTGGTTCGTGCTCCCCACGACGACCGCCAGATCCAGGATCTGGTCGCCGTTGAGGTCGCCCGTCGCCACTGCCACGCTGCTGCCCCCGGTCGGGTAGTCGACCCTGGCGGCGAACAGCTCCACGCCCGGCGTGCAATCGGCGCCCGCGTCCTCGGCGTCCTCTCCGTCCTCGCCCGCGTCCTCGCCGGCGTCCTCTCCTGCATCCTCTCCTGCATCCTCACCTGCATCCTCACCTGCATCCTCACCCGCATCCTCACCCGCATCCTCACCCGCATCCTCACCCGCGTCCTCGGCGTTCGCGTCGGCGCCGTCCTCGCCGCCATCCCAGCCATCGAAGCCATCGGCGCCGTCCTCGGTGGGCAGGGAGCACACCCCGCCCCGGCACTGCAGGCTGCCCTTGCAGATCCCGCTCCCCAGGCACGGCTCCCCCAGGTCGCCCTTGTCCGGGAGCAGGACGTCGCAGCCGGCCAGGGCCAGCAGGCACGCGGCGGCCAGCGTCAGCGCGGCGCGCATGTCACCACCTCCCGCCGAGCGACAGGCCAAGCCCCTGGCCGTCCGCGGTCGGCGCGAGCGAGGGCGCCACGACCGCCGCCGGCTCGTCCGGCGCAAGCCCCCACAGGATGCCGCCGGTGGCGGTCAGGACGGCGCCCAGCGCCAACCCGGCCCACATGAGCCCGGTCATGCTCCGGGCCTTGTCCTCGGCGGCCAGATCGCCGTCCTCGAAGTCGGCGCTGTACCCCAGCCCCACGCCGAGCCCGACGCCGCCCAGCGCCAGGCAGGCCACCCCGGTCCAGAGGCTCACGTGCCCCCACACCTCCAGCGGATGCATGGGCCTCGCGGGCGCGCCGGCCGCGGCCTCCGGCCCGGGCGCGGCCTCCGCGGGCGGGGGCACGGGGACAGGCGCGATGGGGGGCGGCGGCGGCAGGGGCTCGAGGGTCAGGATGACCTCCCCGTTGCGCTCGGGCTCCGTGCTCACCGTGACCCGCGCCTCGCGGTGGCCGGCCAGGCTCGCGGAGATCTCGTGCTGGCCGGGCCTGAACTCCCGGGTGAGCGGGGCCCGCCCGATGAGCTCCCCGGCCACGCGGATCTCGGCCCCGTCAGGGTTGGTCTTGATCAGCAGGGCCGAGCTGGCGAGCTCCCGGAGCAACCTCTCGGCCTCGGCGTAGTACGGCCCGTCCTTGGGGAAGGCCGCCAGGAACTTCTGCAGCGCCTCGACGCGCTTGGCCTTCTGCACCTGGTCGTCCTTGGCGATACCGGCCACGAGCTGCCAGGCCTGCTCCATGCGCTTCTTCGCGGCCCGCTCGGAGGCCACCTTCTTGGCCAGCTCCTCGAACTCGGCCAGCCCTTCGTCGGCCTTCAGCTCGGCCGCGGCCAGCGGCGCGCACAGGCGGGTGGCGATCTTCTTGACCGCTTCCATGAGCGGATCGATCTCGCAGACGGCCTCCTCGGTGGCGGCGCTCTCGGTGGCGGCCAGCTTGAGGTCGTACAGCACGGCCGTGACCTGGCAGCTCTTGCCGATGCGCAGGATCTTGGTGGCCAGCGTCTTCTGCGCGGCCAGCTCGCGGCCCAGCTCGATCTGGCAGTTCTGGTCGTAGCAGGCCTTGACGGACTCGAGCCGCAGGCTGCGGATGCGCTCCCGCACCTGATCCAGCGGCACCACCTGGAAGCCGCCTTCGGTCAGCCGGGCCGCCAGGTACTCGATCAGGTTGTCCCGCACCGCCTGCTCGAGCACCTCGCCGCGATCCTCCATCCCGAACAGGGCCACGATCGGCCCCCGGGCGAGGGCCGGCGCGGGCGCCAGGCCGAGGGACAGGAGCGCGCAGACCAGGCCGAGCGTGCGTGTGCGGGGCATGCGACCTCCGGTGATGTCCCCGAAATGATCCCACAAAAGGACGGGACTGAACATCCCGACCCATGGTAAACCGGGCGCCATGGGCGCGCCCGAGGACAAGCAACCCAACCTGAACGACCGGCTCGACGGCCTGCCCGAGACGACGGACGGGGCGCCCGATCCGGACGCGCTGCTGTCCTCGTTCCTGGAGTACGCCTCCGGCCTGGGGCTGACCCTCTACCCGGCCCAGGAGGAGGCCATCCTCGAGCTCTTGGCCCACCGGCACGTGCTGCTGACCACCCCGACCGGCTCGGGCAAGAGCCTGGTGGCGCTCTTCCTGCACTTCCAGGCCCTGGCCGAGGAGCGGGTGAGCTTCTACACCGCGCCCACCAAGGCCCTGGTGAACGAGAAGTTCTTCGCCCTGTGCGAGGCGCTGGGGCCCGAGAACGTGGGCCTGATGACCGGGGACGGCAGCGTGAACCCCGGCGCCCCGGTCATCTGCTGCACGGCCGAGATCCTGGCCAACATGGCGCTGCGGGACGACGACCTGGACGTGGACTACGTGGTCATGGACGAGTTCCACTACTACGGAGACCGGGACCGCGGGGCGGCCTGGCAGCTCCCACTCATCACCCTCAGGGACACGGTCTTCCTGCTCATGTCCGCGACGCTGGGCGACGTGGAGGACATCGCCGGGCGCCTGTCCACCTTCAGCGGCCGCAAGGTGAGCGTGGTGCGCGGCGACGTGCGCCCGGTGCCGCTCGAGTTCGAGTACCGCGAGGCCATCCTGCACGAGTGCATCGAGGACCTGGTGCGGGCCGACGCGGCGCCCATCTACCTGGTCAACTTCACCCAGCGCGAGGCGGCCGAGCAGGCCCAGGCCCTGATGAGCCTGGACGTGTGCTCCCGGGAGGAGAAGGCCCGGCTGGACGCCGAGCTCGAGGGGGCGCGCTTCGACACCCCCTTCGGCAAGGAGATCCACCGCCTGCTGCGGCACGGCATCGGGCTCCACCACGCCGGGCTGCTGCCCAAGTACCGCCTGCTGACCGAGCGCCTGGCGCAGACCGGGCTGGTCAAGGTGATCTCCGGCACCGACACCCTGGGGGTGGGCGTCAACATCCCCATCCGCACCGTGCTGCTCAGGCAGCTCTACAAGTACGACGGCGTGAGGAACAACCGCCTCAAGGCGCGCGAGTTCCACCAGATCTCGGGCCGGGCCGGGCGCAAGGGCTTCGACGACAAGGGCCGGGTGGTGGTGCTGGCGCCCGAGTGGGTGGCGGAGAACCACCGCATCGATCTCAAGCTCCAGGCCCAGCCGCACCTGAAGAAGAAGCTGGTCAAGAAGAAGCCGCCCCCCGGGGCGCTGCCCTGGGACCAGGCCATGTTCGAGCGCCTGCGGGCCTCGCTGCCCGAGGCGCTCGAGCCGCGCTTCGAGGTGACCCACGGCATGCTGCTGAACCTCCTGCAGGGCGCCGACGAGGTCGAGGGCGGCAACGGCTACGCCCGGCTGGTGGACATCATCGCCCGCATCCACGCCTCCGAGCGGGAGAAGCAGGCCCAGCGCAAGCGCGCGGCCCAGCTCTTCCGGGCGCTGGTGAAGGCCGGCATCGCGGAGCTCCGCCCCAGGGCGGGCGGGGGCAGTGAGGCGCTGGTGCGCGCGGACCTGCAGCGCGACTTCTCCCTGAACCAGAGCCTGTCGCTCTACCTGGTGGAGGCCGCCACCCACCTGGACCCGGCCGTGGAGAGCTGGCCGCTGGACGTGCTCAGCCTGGTCGAGGCGGTGCTGGAGGATCCGCGCGTGCTGCTCCTCAGGCAGGTGGACAGGCTCAAGGGCGAGCTCATCGCGCGCCTCAAGGCCGAGGGCGTGGAGTACGAGGAGCGCATGGCCCGGCTCGAGGAGGTCGAGCACCCCAAGCCGCTGGCGGAGTTCATCTACCAGACCTTCGAGGCCTTCTCCGCCTACCACCCCTGGGTGGGCCAGGACGCCATCCGGCCCAAGAGCATCGCGCGCGAGCTGGTCGAGCGCTGCATGACCTTCAACGAGTACGTGAACGAGTACGGCCTGGAGCGCTCCGAGGGCCTGCTGCTGCGGCACCTCGGCCAGGCCTACCGCACCGCGGTGCAGAGCGTGCCCGAGGGCCTGTGGACCGAGGCCTTCGAGGACGTGCTGGCCTTCCTGCACGGGGTGGTGCGGCGCACCGACTCCTCGCTGCTCGAGGAGTGGGAGCTGCTGGTGCGCGGGCCGGTGGACCGACCCGCACCGCTGGAGCCCGAGGCCCGGCCCGCCCCGCCCCGCCAGCTCACCGACGACCCGCGCGCCTTCGCCGCCCGGGTGCGCAACGAGCTGCACGTGCTCGTGGGCGCCCTGGCGCGGCGCGACTGGGAGGGGGCCGCGGCGCTGGTGCGGCAGACCGAGCGCCACGCCTGGAGCCCGGAGCGGCTGCGCGACGCCCTGGCGCCGCTCCTGGCCGAGCACGCCGGCCTGGACGTCACCCCGCGCGCGCGACAGCCGCGCCTGACCGCCATCCACCAGGAGCGGCCCGGCCTGTGGGTGGTCAGCCACAGCCTCATCCCCCGCCCCCGCGCGCAGACCCGGCTCGAGCAGGAGGCCGAGGCCGCCACCCCGGACGCAGCCCGCGCCGAGGCCGAGGAGCTCGCGCGCTGGCGGCTCACCGCGCTCTACGACCGCGCGCTGCCCCGGCAGGACGACGATCCGCTGCTCGAGCTCGAGTCCATCGGGCCCTGATCGCCGCCCTTGCTTTCCTGACGCGGGGCGTTACAGTGAGCCCCGAACACCCCTCGATGGGGTCAAGGAGAGGTGCGGGCCATGGCGAGCGGGCAAGAGCGGATCGACTGGGTGCCCTTCGACGCGCTGGAGCGCTTCATGCGCGACGTGTTCGTCGCCGTCGGCGTGCCGCCCGAGGACGCGGCCGTGTGCGCCGAGGTGCTCATCACCGCGGACAAGCGCGGCATCGAGTCCCACGGCATCGGCCGCATGAAGCCCATCTACTACGATCGCCTCAAGCAGGGCATCCAGTTCGCCAGGACGGAGTTCGAGATCGTGCGCGAGGGGCCCACCACCGCGGTGGTGGACGGCCACCACGGCATGGGCCACGTGATCGGGCAACGCGCCATGCAGCTGTGCATCGACAAGGCCAGGCGGTACGGCCTGGGCATGGTGGCCGTGCGCAACTCCACCCACTACGGCATCGCCGGCTACTACTCGATCATGGCCTGCCAGGCAGGCATGATCGGCATGACCGGCTCGAACGCCCGACCCTCCATCGCCCCCACCTTCGGGGTCGAGAACATGCTGGGCACGAACCCCATGACCTTCGGGCTGCCGACCGACGAGGACTTCCCCTTCGTGATCGACTGCGCCACCAGCGTCAGCCAGCGGGGCAAGATCGAGTGGTACGAGCGCGAGGGCAAGCAACTCCCGCCGGGCTGGGTGATCGACGAGCAGGGCCGGACGCGCACCGACACCGCCCAGATCCTCAAGGATCTGGTCAAGGGCACGGCCGCGCTCACCCCGCTGGGCGGCCTGGGCGAGGAGACCGCGGGCTACAAGGGCTACGGCTACGCCACGGTGGTGGAGATGCTGTGCGCGGCGCTCCAGCAGGGCGCCTTCATGAAGGGGCTGCTGGGCTTCGAGGGCGGGAAGCCCGTGCCCTACAAGCTCGGGCACTTCTTCCTGGCCATCGACGTGGAGGCCTTCTGCCCGCTCCAGGACTTCAAGCGCCTGACCGGCGAGATCTGCCGGCAGCTGCGCGCCTCGAAGAAGGCCCCGGGCGCGACCCGCATCTACACCGCGGGCGAGAAGGAACACCTGGTGTGGCTGGAGCGCAAGGACAAGGGCGCGCCGGTCAACGGGGCGCTGCGCAAGCACATCGATGTCATGCGCCAGGAGTGCAAGCTCGGCGGCCACCGCTTCCCGTGGGATCCAGCCTGAGCCCGTCCGCCCGGGGCGCGCTCAGGGCTGCGCGGCCCGGCCGGCGTCCGAGAAGGTGACGTCGACCGGGTTCGACCACAGGGCCCCGCCGCCGCAGCCCTGGCGACACCACAGCATGGCGGCGCCGGACAGGCCGGAGGTGACCGTGAGGCCGTAGCGCCCGCCGCCCTGGTCGACCACCGGCCCGAACTCGTCCGTCCAGGCCATGTCCCACTCCTCCACCCGGAAGTCATCGACGCGCACGCCATCGTTGCTGTCGGCCGTGGAGGTCGTCGGGGCGATGAAACGCAGCCGCAGGTCCGCGAGGCCGTACGCCTCGCACGGCAGCACCGCCCGGTACTCGGTGTAGAGGGTCGGGCGGAACCCGTGGCCGGTGCCGGCCAGCTGGGCCCAGCTCCCCCCGCCGTCGGTGGACACCTGCAGGAAGACGTACTTGTCGGCGGCGAGGACGTCGTCCGCCTGCCGCCACAGCCAGCGCACCACCAGCAGGTTCTGCGGGTCGGCGCCCCGGGTGTCCACCTGGGCCGTGGCGGTGTGACCGCGGTTGTCCACCACCTGGAGCACCTGGCCACCGTTGTCCGCCACGATGTTCGTGTCCGCGCCGCTCAGGGTGAAGGCGCCCGGCCCGGCCTCGAAGTCCTCGGACAGCAGGGTCCGCGCCACGCTGTGGTCCGGCAGGTCGACGAGCTGCACGTCGTCGAGGTAGGTGCAGTCGCTGCCGTTGTTGGCGTTGGTCAGGATGAAGCTCAGCCGCGCCTGCGGCTGATCGTCGGCGCCGGGCGGCAGGAGCAGCCGAAAGTCCTGGTAGGGCTGGCTCAGGTTGTCGCCCACCAGCGCCAGGGTGCGCCACTCGCACTCCGGGGTCGCGGCCGGGCAGGCGCGGTAGGTGGCGGTCGTCAGCTCGTGGTCGTCCGTGTCGTCGTTGGCCATGGAGAAGCGCAGCAGCAGGTCGTGCCGGCCGCTGGTGCCGATGTCCCCGCCGACCCAGGCGAGGTTGCCGCACACCGCCACGCCCATGGAGCCCTGGCTGCCGGGGTTCTGCGCCGCGGCGGTGCGCTCGAGATCGCCGCCGTTGGTCTGGAACACCCCGTAGTTCACCTCGAAGTGCTCGTCGATCACCAGTTCGTCGTTGCGGCTGGAGAAGCAGGTGAAGCTGGCGGGCGGCAGACCCGCGTCGCACAGGTTCAGGGTCATCCCGACCGGGGCGCCGGTCGCGCCGGTGCCCGGGGCCGCCAGGCTGAAGCAGTTGGGATCGCCGCAGGCCTGCTCGCACTGGCCGGCGGTGCAGGTGTCGTCGGTGCAGGTGTTGACGTCGTCGCACTCGGCGTCGAGGCAGCAGACCGCGCCCTCCTCGCAGGCCTCGGAGCAGCACATTCCGGCCACGCCGCAGGGCGTCCCGTCGGGCGGTGGAGCGCCGTCGCAGGTCCCGGTCTGGCAGGTGGCGCCGCACACGTCGCCCTGGCCGCTATCGCAGGGCGTGCCGTCCTGAGCGTGCTGGTCGGGCGGGCAGGGCCCGCCCACGCCGGCGCAGCTCTCGGGCGGATCGCAACCGTCCCCCGCGGCCCGGCACTCGGTGCCCACCTCCTCGGGCCCGGCTTGCTGGTCACAGCCACCCGCGCCGTCGCAGCCCGCCTTCCAGCAATCAGCCAGGTTGGAGTCCGGGCAGGCCACCTCCGCGCCCGGCCGGCGCGGATCGCAGGCGCCCGCGCCGTCGCACTGGTCGGCCAGATCGCAGGGCGCGTTCTCGTTGCCGTCGCCGCAGGGGGTCCCGGCCGGGTCGGCGCACTGGCCCAGGGCCTCGTCGCAGAACAGGCGGCACTCCTCGCCCAGCGCCTCACACGGATCGCCGGCGCTCGTGCAGTCCAGCGCCGGGTTGCAGTACTCGGCGCCGTCGCAGAACTGGCCGTCGTCGGCGCACAGGAGATCGTCGGGGGTGAACACGCACGCGCCGCCCACGCAGGCGTCGGCCGTGCAGCCCACCCCGTCGTCGCACACCATCGGCTCCCGCAGGCAGGTGCCGTCGCCCTGGCAGGTGTCGGCCGTGCATGGGTCCTGGTCATCGCAGTCGAGGTCGGCCTGGCAGGATACGCAGGCGTCCAGGCCGTCGTCGCAGACCTGGGCGGCAGCCAGGCAGGGATCGCCGGAGGCCACGCAGCCGAGCAGCGCGTCGCACGACTCGACCCCCGTGCAGAACAGGCCGTCGTCCGGGCACAGCGCCGGGTCCGGGGTGTGACCGCACACCCCGTCCGTGCAGGCGTCGCCGGTGCAGGCGACCAGGTCGTCGCAGTCCGCGACGCCCAGGCACGCCACGCAGCGGTCGCCGGCCTCGTCGCACAGGAAGTCGGCCTGGGCGCAGGGATCGCCCGAGTGCAGGCAGCCCTGCAGCGCGTCGCAGGACTCGAGGCCGTTGCAGTGGAGTCCGTCGTCCGGGCACTGGCCCGGGTCCGGGGTGTTGCTGCAGGTCTCGGCCACGCACGCGTCGACGGTGCAGGCCACCTGGTCGTCGCAGTCGGCGTCCTGGGCGCAGCCGGTGCAGCCGTCCGCGGCCTCGTCGCAGGTCAGGCCGCGCGCCGCGCACGGATCGCCCGAGGCCACGCAGCCAGCGGCCGGGTCGCAGCTCTCGAGGCCGGTGCAGTAGAGGCCGTCGTCCGGGCAGGAGGAGCCCTGGGGCGCGTGCTGGCAGGCGCCCTGCACGCAGCTGTCCGCGGTGCAGTCCACCCCGTCGTCGCACTCCCCGTCCGCGCCGCAGCCGCCCCCCACGCGGATCTGGACGATGTCCTGGCCGCTGCCGCCGCGGCCGTCCTCCACCAGGAGCCGCACCAGGTAGGTCCCGAGGGTGTGCGGGCTGAACGAGGTCTGGGCCGCGGCGGGCGCCGCGAGGTCGAAGGTGCCCCCGCCGGGCGCGGCCACCGCGCTCCAGGCGAAGGTGAGCGCGTCCCCATCCGGGTCGCTGCTGGCACGGCCGTCCAGCAGCACCGTCTCGTCCAGCGCGGCCACGAGATCGGCGCCGGCCACGGCCCGCGGGGCGCGGTTTCCCCCGGCCGCGTCCTTGGTGCAACCGGCCAGGGCCAGGGCCAGCGCCGCGACCAGCAAGCCACCCACCCGGGTGGAACAGCGGAGGTGAACCATGCTCGCCTCCTCGCAGAGATCCCTCGGCTCCATCCTAACCCGAGAACCCGCCCGCGGCCAGCCTTCCTCCGGGCCGCCCGGCCCGGGATCGCTTGTCGGCCCACCGGGCGGATGGTACCTTCTCCTCCATGCCGACCAGCGCACCCGCGGCCGCGGTGGCCGCCTCGGGCTTCCACCCCGCCTTCGCCTTCCTCGGGCTCGGGCTGGCCCTGGCCGTGCTGGCCGGCCTCCGCTGGGACGCGCGGCGCGGGTTCCAGGTGGGCTTCGCCGCCCTGTTCGTCGGCCTCCTGTGGCTGGCCGCCTACGACGGCCGGCCGGGCTGGGGGGTGGAGAGCTTCCTGCGCATCGACCCGCTGGTGGCCGTGGTGCAGGGCCTGGCCGCGCGCGCGCTGGAGACCGCCTGCCTCCTGTCGCTGCTGCTCGTGGCCGTGAGCGTCGTCATGGGCCGGGTGTTCTGCTCGCACGCCTGCCCGCTGGGGGCGCTGCTCGACCTGTCGGACCGCTTCCTCGGCCGGCGCCAGGGGCTCAAGGAGAACCGCGAGTCTTACCTGCGCGCCCGGCCCGCCAAGCACGCGGTGCTGCTGGTGCTGCTGTTCGCCGGCCTGGCCGGCACGAACCTGCTCGGCTTCGTGGACCCGATCGCGCTGGCCACCCGCTTCGCCGCGGTGCTGTTCTACCCCTTCGGCCTGCTGCTGCAGTCGGCCGGCCTGGACGCCCTGCGGCCGGTGTCCGAGTGGCTGGGCTGGATCGGTCTGCAGTACACCGAGCTGCCCAGCCCGGCCTTCGACGGCGCGGCCTGGACCTTCCTGCTGCTGGCCGCGCTGCTGCTGCTCGGCCGGCTCCAGCCGCGCTTCTGGTGCCGCCACCTGTGCCCGCTGGGCTCGGGCCTGGGCTGGCTGGGGCGCTTCGCGCCCTACCGCCGGCGGGTGAACGAGAGCTGCACCGCCTGCAACCGCTGCACCCGCGCCTGCCCGACCGGCGCCATCCACGAGGGGGGCAAGGCCTTCGACCGGCACGAGTGCATCGTGTGCCGGGGGTGCGCGGGCGTGTGCCCGGAGGACGCCATCCGCTTCGGCTTCGCCGCGCGGAAGGCGGACACGGACGCGGCCCGGCCCGGCCCCGGGCTCGCCCGGCGCGGCTTCCTGGCCTCGGCGCTGGGCGGTCTGGCGGCCGGCCTGCCGCTCGGCGCCGACCGCGCCCACCCCCGCCCCGGCCAGCGGCCCCACGCGGACGTGCTGCGGCCGCCCGGGGCGGTGCCCGAGCCGGAGTTCCTCGACCGCTGCGTGCGCTGCGGTGAGTGCATGCGCGCCTGCCTGACCAACTGCCTGCAGCCGGACTGGCAGCGCACCGGCCTGGAGGGGCTGTGGACGCCGGTCGCGGTCATGCGCCAGGGCTCCTGCGAGCACACCTGCCACGTGTGCGGCCAGGTGTGCCCGACCGGGGCCATCCGCGCGCTGCCGCTGCCAGAGAAACAGCACGCCAAGCTCGGCACGGCGGTCATCCGCAAGGAGCGCTGCATCGCCTGGGCCCAGGACCGGCGCTGCCTGATCTGCGACGAGGTCTGCCCGTACAACGCCATCTACGCGGTGCGCGACGCCGCCCACAAGGCGGGCCTGCCGGTGGTGGAGCAGAAGCGCTGCGCGGGCTGCGGCACCTGCGAGAAGCGCTGCCCGGTGGCCGGCGAGGCCGCCATCCTGGTCACCCCCCACGGCGAGCTGCGCCTGGCCACGGGCTCCTACGTGGCCGAGGCGGCGCTGCTGGGCTACGACTTCCAGGCCAAGGGCGGGGCGCTCCCCGACCAGGTCTTCGACCCGCGGCCCAGGGCTGGCGACGCGCCGCAGCGGCTCGAGCCCGGGCTCCCTTACCCCGGCCCCGACGCCCCGCCTGGACCGGACGGCAAGCCCGCGCTGCCGCCAGGCATCGAGGCCGAGGGCGACGACGCCCTGCCCGCGCTGCCGCCCGGCATCGACCCCGACGCCTGAGGCCCGACGCCGTGTGCATACCGGCGTGGTCTGGCGCGTCGGGATCGGGTAGACTGGCCCGCGTCAGGGCGGAGGTGAACATGTCCGACTCCTCGCGTCGCGACTTCCTCAGGCAGGCCGCGCTGACCGCGGCGGCTTTGGCCCTGGGTCGGCCGAGCCTCTCGCGGGCCGCGGGCAAGCTGCAGCTCGTCCAGGTGCGCGGGCCGGGGGTACCGGCCGACGTGGCCGGCGCCGTCAAGAAGGCGCTCGCCCCGCTGGGCGGCATGGCCGCCTTCGTGAAGAAGGGCGCCAGGGTGCTCATCAAGCCCAACATGGGCTTCCCCACCGCGCCGGCCGTGCGCGCCACCACGGATCCGCGCGTGGTCGCGGCCGTGGTGCGCGAGGTGCTCGAGGCCGGCGCCGCCCGGGTGATGGTCATGGACAACCCCATGCGCGCCCCGGAGGCCTGCCTGCAGCAGAACGGCATCCGCGCGGCGCTCGCAGGGCTGGACGTCCACGTGCTGCTGCCCATGGACGAGAAGTTCTACGTCCAGGTGGACGTCCCCAGGGGCAAGTCGTTGAAGCGCACCCGGGTGCTCAAGGAGGCGCTGGAGGCGGACGTGCTCATCGCCGCGCCCATCGCCAAGAGCCACTCGGCGGCCGGCTTCTCCGGCGCGGCCAAGGGCATGATGGGCCTGGTGCACGACCGCGAGATCTTCCACTCGGAGCTGGACCTCAACCAGGCGGTGGCCGATCTCAACACGCTCCTCAAGGCGCAGCTCACCGTGCTGGACGGGCTGCAGGTGATGACCTCGGGCGGGCCCTCCGGGCCGGGCAAGCTCGAGACCACCAACGCCATCCTGGCCGGCAGCGACCTGGTGGCGGTGGACGCGGCCGGCGTGGAGCTGGCGCCGCTCTACGACCGGAAGATCAAGCCCCGGCAGATCAAGCACCTGGCCCGCTGCCAGGACATGGGCGTGGGCCAGCTCGGCCTGCCCGACGACCAGATCCAGCGCCTCGAGGTCTGACGCATGCGCACCGCACTCGCCTGGACACCCCTGGCCGCGCTCCTGTGTCTGTCCGCGCCCGCCGCCCCGGCCGCCGGCGCAGAGCCCCCCCAGGTGATCGCGCTGCTGCCGGGCGCGGACGCCGCCCTGGGCATCGTGCCCGGCGAGCCGGCCGAGCACTTCGTGGGACGGAGGCTGTTCGACTACATGGATGGCGGGGCGGAGCTCTACCTGGGCTTCGGGTTCGACGAGCTGGGCGTGCGCCGCTACCGCCTCGGCGACGCGAGCGCGCGCGTGGCCATCTACCGCATGGGCGGCCCGGCCGAGGCCTTCGGCATCTGCGCCTTCGGCGGGCGGGGCACGGCCCAGGACGTGGGCGGCCCGGCCAGCCTGACGAACGGGATGCTGAGCTTCTTCCGCGGGCGCTTCTACGTCCGCGTGGTGGCCGAGACCCCGGCCACACAGGCGACCGCCGCCCTGCTCGCGCTCGGCCGGGCCACCTACGCCCGCCTGCCCGGTGACAGCCTGCCCCCGGCGGAGCTGGCGCACCTGCCCGAGGGCGCGCTGCCGGGCAGCCAGCGCTACCTGGTGCACCCCGACACCGCGCGCACCCTGTGGCTCGAGGGCGAGGCCGACGTCCTGTTCGAGGGGGGCGGCCAGGCCGTGCTGGCCCTGTACCCCGGCGCGGACGGGGACCTGCAGCTCACCCGGGCTGCCTACCCCAGCCCCACCGCGGCCGGAGCGGCGGCGCAGGCGCTGGGCCAGAAGCTCGGCCTGAAGCCCGCGGACGGCGGCCTGGCCGGCGTGGGGCCGGACGAGACCCACCAGCTCGTGCGCGTCGAGGGGGCGGTGCTGCGCTGGGTGGGCGGGGCCAGGGACGCCACCGAGGCCGCCGCCTGGCTGGCCAAGCTCAGGTGATCCGCACGAGGTCGTACTCGAGGGAGCCCAGACCCAGCTCGGCCGCCAGCTCCAGATAAGCCGCGGGCGCTCCGGGCGGGGCGCCCCTGGCCGCGCGGACCTCGTCCCGCACCTCCACCCCGCGCCGGTCGAGGGCCACGGGATCGAAGGCGAGCAGCAGCTTGCCCGGGGCGCAGTCGGGCGGGTCGGCCGTGTCGCCGGCGCACACCCCGACCAGGGCATCCAGCACGTGCAGCCGGCTCTTCGACGCGATGGCGGGCAGCGCGTTCAGCCTGGCGATGTGCTGCTCGCAGCCCTCGTGGAAGTCCTCCGGCCTGGAGAAGGAGCCGTAGTGGTTCTTGAGCACCCCGGTGAAGCCGGCCGCCAGGTGGTTCTTCATCACCGCCACGTTGATCAGGTGCTCGAGCCCCGCCGTCAGCACGCTGGACAGGTAGATCTGCCGCCCCGACAGGCACACGGACTCGCGCAGGTAGCCCGGGCCGGTCGGGTCCGTGGAGGAGGCCTGGGTGCCGACCAGCGAGCAGCCCAGCGCCGCCCCGTCGAAGCCGGCCCGGGTGAGCTCGCGCAGGCTGCGGTCCCACACGAGCAGCTCGGCGTCCGGGACGCCCGCGTCGGCCCGCAGCGAGGCCACCAGCGCGCTGACCACGGCGGGCGAGGAGGACACCCGCGCGTTCAAGGTGTTGACCTTGAGCCCCACCCGCTCCCCGGGCAGGCGCCCGGGCAGCACGACCTGCCAGGCCTCGGCCAGGCTGGCCGCGCCGGTCAGGGCCAGCAGGCCGGCGGACAGGAGCTCCGGCAGCCGGGTGGTGTCGATGAGCAGGGTGTCCGGATCCACCAGGCCCGGGGGGGCGATCTCCACCACCCGGTTGGAGAGCGGCGCGGGCGGAGCGCCCCCGCCACCATCCTGCGCCCCGTCGGCGCCGCCGCCGTCCGGCTCGCTGCAGGTGCCCCACTCGCCCGACACGTGGGGCAGGCAGGCCGCGGCGCCCAGCGCGGCCGCGCCTCCCCCCACCGCGGCCAGGAATCGCCGCCGGCTCAACCCGCCCTGCCGCCCTGCCCGTCCACCTCTGCCCTGACCGTCCTGCATGGCCTCACCTCGCGGCAACTCTAGCAGAACTCGGGACCTGGCACCTCCAGAAATCGCGACCCCGGGACCTCGAAAAAAAGATCTGTACATCGGCAGGGAAATGGGTCATGGTACGTCACCCTCGCCCGGGCAGTCCGGGTCAGGGTGGGGACCAGGCCGGATCGGCCGGGGCTTTTGTCCTGGTCCAATTTCATTCTTCGCCCCGCGCAAAGGACCGGTTCATCGTGAAGATCTTCGTCGGCAACCTTCCGTTCTCCATGGACAACGATCAACTCGCCGAGCTGTTCAAGGCGCATGGCGAGGTGGACTCCGCCAGCGTGGTGACAGACCGCGACACGGGCCGCTCGCGGGGCTTCGGCTTCGTCGAGATGGCGGACGACGCCTCCGCCCGCAAGGCCATCGAGGCCATCAACGGCCAGGACGTCGGTGGCCGGGCCCTGACGGTCAACGAGGCCCGCCCGCAGGCCCGCCGTGACGGCGGCGGCGGCGGCCGTGGTGGTGACCGCGGCGGCCGGCGCGAGCGCTACTAGCCTTCTGACCACGCCCTCAGCCTGACGTTCTTCGGGTGGGCCTAGCCGTCCTGGCCCGATGTCGATCTCTGTCTCGAAAGGCAGGTGGCCATGGCTCGCCACGGACGTCAGACCTTCAAGAAGCGCCAGCGGGAGATGACCCGGGACCAGAAGCGCGAGGAGAAAGCCAAGCGCCTGGCCGCCCGGAAGGACGACCCGGCCGCCGCCTCCCAAGGGGCGGCCGGCCAGCCCGACGCCCCGCCCCCCAAGCCCGAGCCCCCCAAGGTGGACAAGGACGGCAAGCCCATCCTGCGGGTGGTGCCCATCCGGCGCGGGGAGCGCGGAGGCGAGAGGTGAGCGCCCACGCGCACGCGCTCGAACAGGCCGGCAGGCCGGCGCGCCCGCTGGCGGTCGTGGCTCCGCCGCCCTTCACCCTGGACATCGACGGCTGCATCGTGCGCGGCTACCTGAGCAACCGCCGGGCCATGCTCCGGGAGCTGGCCGGCCAGGGGTACAGCCGCAGCGCCGTCCTGCACCGGGCCCGCGAGCTGGGGCTGTCCGCCCAGTTCGTCAAGTGGTGCGCGATCGGCAAGCCCGACGTGGCGCTGCGGGCCTGCCTGGGCTGCGGCACTCCCTTCGTCTCGGTCGGGGTCCACAACCGGCTCTGCCCCCGCTGTCGCCACAAGGAAGCCTGAGCTCCCACCGCTTGACCTCTGCCCGTGAGTCTGACGAGGATCGGCCATGCGCGCCCGGGTCCGACCCCTGACCACCCTCCCCCGGCTGGCGACCGCCGCGCTGGCGCTCGCCTCGCTCGCCTGCGCGGGCTGCGGCGAGGACTGGGGTCGGGCGCTCCGGCTGCACGGCCTGACGGGGCCCGACGCCAGCCTGGGGCCGGTCCACCGCGCCGCCTTCTGGGGGAAGGACGCCGAGGTCGCTCGCCTGCTCGCCTCCGGCGCCGATGCGCGCGCCCGGGACGCGCGCGGGCTCACCCCGCTGCACCTGGCATCCACGCCCGGCGCGGCCCGGCTGCTCCTCGAGCGGGGGGCGGCCGTCGACGCCCGCGACGAGCGCCTGCACACCCCGCTGCACCTGGCGGCCACGCCCGAGGTGGCCGGCCTGCTGCTCGAGCGCGGCGCGCCGCTCGAGGCGCGGAACCGCTTCGACTGGACGCCGCTCACCACGGCCGTGCTGCTCGACCGGCCTGGTGTGGTCGCGCTGCTGCTGGAGCGCGGCGGCCGGGTGGACGCCCGGGGCCTCAACGACATGACCGCGCTCCACTGGGCGGCGCTCGAGGGCCGCGTGGAGCTTGTCCGGCTGCTGCTGGCCCGCGGAGCGGACCCCCACGCCCGCAACCGCTACGGCCTGAGCCCGCTGCACGAGGCCGGCTCGGGCGCGGTGGTGCGCCTGCTGCTGCAGGCCGGGGCCGATCTCGAGGCGCGCGACGCCCTTGGCATGACCCCGCTGCACCTGGCCCGCAACCCCGAGGTGGCCGACGCGCTCATCTCGGCTGGCGCCAGCGTGACCCAGCGCGACGCCCGCGGCCGGAGCCCGCTGGAGATGGTGGTGCCCGAGCCATGACGCCGCTCTGCCTGCTGCTGGCGGCCGCCGAGGTGCTGGGGATCGTGCCCCTGGAGTCGGTCCTGCGCCTGGCGGACGGGCCGGCCGAGGCGCCGCTGCTCGTGCGCAACCTGGGGGTGACCGAGCTCCACGGGGTGCAGGTGGAGGCGTCCGCCGAGGGCTGCCAGATCGAGGTGCTGCCCGCCCGCCTCGATCGGCTCCGGCCCGCGGACCGCGTCGAGGTCGTCCTGAAGGTGCGCCGCACCCCGGCCACCCCGCCCCGCCGGCTGCCGCTCGAGGTGCGCGCCCGGGCCGAGGGCCAGTCCGCGCTGGCCGCCTTCCGGCTGGTGGTGGACGCCCGCCCCCGGGCCGCCCAGCCGGGCGACGGCTGGGTCGACGTGGGCGCGGTGCAGATCGGCGCCCAGCGCTCCTCGACCCGGACCTGGATCATCGCCGGGGTGTGCCTGCTGTCGCTGGGCGGGTTGCTCGGCTGGGGCCTGTGGCTCAAGCGCCGGGCCCAGGCGCGCCCGGATCCGATCTAGCCCGGCTCGCTCCGCTCACTGGACGGGATCCTCTTCGCCTTGAGAACCAGGCTCGAGGATCCAGCCAGCCCGCGCACCACCTCGACGAAGGCGTCCAGGCGGTTGCGCAGCATGCCGCCCTCCTGGAGCCCGAACTCGGCGGTCAGGCTGAGCGACGGCAGGCCATGCAGCTGCAGGCCCGCCAGCAGCTCGGCCCTCTCCAGCTCGAACAGGGCGCAGCCGCGCAGGGTGTGGTGCACCACGCCCTGCGCGCCGGACTGGCGGGCCAGCTCCAGGACCCGCCGCGGGCGATCCTCGTGCTCGGCGAAGCAGGGGCAGGTGCAGGGCTGGAGCACGCGCTCGGCGGCGGCGCGCAGCAGCCCGTCCCGGGTGGGCTCGTCCACGACCGGTGGGTGCGCCAGCCGCTCCGAGCCCGAGCACAGGTCGTCGGCCACGAAGTCCGCCCCGGCCTCCTCGGCCGCCAGCAGCAGCTCGAAGTCCGGCCACAGGACAGGGGCGCCGGTCAGCAGCAACCGCACCGGGGGCGGCCCCGACGGCGGCGGCCCGGCCCGGAGCTCGGCCAGCAGGGCCTCGGCCTGCGCCACCCACCCGGCCGTGTCCGCCAGGAACGCGGACTGGGCCACGGCGAACAGCTCGGCGGCCCCGAGCGGCGGCCGCGCGGCCCGCCGCAGGTCTTGGAGTCCGCGGAAGGCTGCGGCCCGGCGCTGGATGAGCGCGATCGCCGCGGCCAGCTCCCGCCGCCCGGCCCGGCGCCCGCCCAGCCGCTCCAGCCGCGCGAGCAGCGCGCGGAGCTCCTCGACGAAACGCTCCGCGGAGGCCGGGTCGCGTTTCCGTCGAGGCAGCTCGAGGGCCACGACCTCCATCCCGGAGCGCCGCGCGAGCAACCCGGCCAGCTTGCGCTTGCCGTCGCACGCGGCCGGCACCACCACCAGGTCCAGCCGGGTGAACCCCAGGGGGCCCGTCCCCAGCCCGCCCAGGAGCGCGCGCACGGCGCAGCACACCCCGTCCGGAGACACCTCGGAGCCGGCCGCCTCGACCGCCGCCTGGCAGCCGACCTCCAGCCGCACGGGTCGCACCCCCGCGGCCAGGGCCAGCTCCTCGGGCAGGAAGTTGCACACCTGGCCGACCAGCGGCGCCCCGCCAGCCTCGGCGGTGGCCGCCCCCTGGCGCAGCCACGCGTAGAAGGGCTTCAGCCCCGCGGGCCGGCCGGGGCGCGCCTCCAGCCGGGCCAGGCTGCGCTCCGCCGCCTCGCGGCAGGCCGCGGCCAGCGCCGGGGCGGACGGCGGACGGATGGCGGTCATGAGCCGGTCACCTTCCGCCCGAGCCAGTGGAAGCGCAGGCAGCCTGGCTCGGGGCAGGCCTCCACGCACCGCAGGCACAGGTGGCACTCGTAGGAGGTCACCACCCCGTGCTCCGCCTCCCGCACCCGGCGCACGTCCAGGGGGCACACCCGCTCGCAGGCGCCGCAGCGCACGCAGCGCGAGCCGTCCTTGACCAGCGACACCAGGCCGGTGCGGTTGAACAGCGCCGACAGACCCCCCACCGGGCACAGCCGGCACCAGAACCGCCGGATGGCCAGCCCCAGGAAGAACAGCCCGAAGGCCAGCAGCCCGAGGACGGTGAACACGCTGGCGGTCGAGGTGGACAGATCGGTCCAGCACAGGTCATCGAGGGTGAAGAAGGGGGTGAAGATGCGCGCCGGGCACACCCGGCAGAAGGGGTCCATCAGCGAGATGCGCGCCTCCGCCAGCCCGGGCAGCGAGGCCAGGGCGGCCACCCCCAGCGCCAGCACCAGCAGCGTGTACTTGGCCCACACCAGCCCGTCGCGCGCGCGGGCCGACAGCCGCAGGCGCCGCAGCCCGACCGCCACCCGCAGGCGGGTGAGGACATCGCTCACCAGCCCCAGCGGGCACACCCAGCCGCACCACAGCCTGCCCGCCAGCAGCATCGCCAGGAGGAGCAGCAGCAGGTAGGGGCCGAAGCGCTCGAGCGGCGGCTGCCAGGTCAGGAGATCCGAGACGAAGTACAGGCTGCAGCCGCGGCACAGCCCCTGGCGCTGGTAGATGCACACCGTGGCCGGGAGCACCACCTGGGAGGCGGACGGCCGCCCGGGCACCGGCTTCACCCGCCCGGCGGGGGCGGCCACCGGCGCGCTGGTCTGCCGGAGCCCGGCCAGGCGCGTGGCCGCGTCCAGGCCTGCCAGGGCGAAGCCGCCGTACAAGAGCAGCGCGAAGGCGGCGAAGCGCACGATCCAGCGCAGGCGGGTGATGTGTCCCATGCCTCGAGCCATCGGGCCAGCAGTCTACGGCATCGCCCTGGCGTCGGTCGAGCCCCGCGCGCGCCGCAGCCGGGCGGCCCGCCGGCTGAGCCCCAGCGCCAGCCCGGCCGTGCCCACCAGGACGCCGGCCATGGTCAGCCAGAAGCGCAGGCCCGACCAGGGCGGGGACGGGCCCAGCGCCACCGCCTGGCTCAGGGGGAAGGCGTACAGCACCCCGTCGTAGGAGCCGAAGTAGATCATCCAGCGACCGCCGAGGCGGGCCGCGGCCGGAGAGCCCCAGGGCGTCTCGCCCAGCGGCACACCGTCCCAGCGCGGGGCGCCGGTGAACACGCTCCACAGCCCGACCCCGTCGCGGGCGGCCAGGCCGTGGAGCTGGTGGTCCTCGGCCGCCACGACCAGGGTGGGCTCGCCCTCGGTGGGCACCACCACGGGCGACGAGTAGACCGGCCCGCCCAGCGCGTGCCGCCAGGCCGGGGCGCCGCTCAGCGCGTCCACGGCGTGCACCCGATCGTCGAAGGCGCCCGCCACCCACAGGCGCCGCCCGCCGTCCTCGAGCAGCGCGGGTGCGGCCGTGAGCCACTGGCCGACCTTGTGGCTCCACACCTCCGCCCCGCTGCGGGCGTCCAGGGCCCGCAGCTTGCCGAAGTGGGAGCCCACCACCACCCGCGGGCCCTCGGGCCCGTCGCTGAAGCCCGGCGCCCCGGCGATGGGCAGGGTCTCGCGCAGGCTCCAGGCGAGCGCGCCGGTGTCGGCCTCGAGCGCGCGCAGGTTGCCGTCCAGGGAGGCGGCCAGCACCAGCCCGCGGCCGTCGACGCGCACGCACAGCGGATCCCCCACGCGGTTGTCCAGGAACTCGGTGCGCCACAGGCGCGCGCCGCTGCGGGCGTCCAGCGCGCTCAGCCCGGCCGCCTGGCGGTTGCCCGCCAGCGACTTGTCCCACAACCAGTGGCCCACCACGACCGCGGGCCGGCCCGCCACCCAGCACATGGCCGGGGCCGACAGGCGCGCCCCGCCCAGGGAGGGGGTCCAGGGCTCGAGCGCCGCGGCCCACACCCGCGCCCCGCTCTCGCCGTCCAGGGCGAAGACCTGCCGGTCGCTGGAGGCGGCCAGCACCAGGTGGCGCGCGCCGTCCCACCACAGCAGCGGCGCCCCGGCCACCACCCCGCCCGCGGTGTAGCGCCACAGCTCCTGGCCCGTGGCCGCGTCCAGCAGGTACAGGTTGCGGTCGTGGCAGCCGATGGCCAGCACCGCCCGGCCGCCCACCCGGCCGAGGGCGGGCGAGGACCACACCGGCAGGCCCGGCTGGTAGCCGAAGGGGTGGCGGGCGGGCTCGAAGGTCCAGCCGCGCGGCGCCTCGGTCCCGCCGAGCTCCGCCGCGGCCCGGTTCTGGGGATCGTGGCGCGGGAGCGGCCAGTCGCCCGGCCGGACGCGCGCGCCCTCGGGGAAGTACGCCTCGGCCCGCGCGCCCGCGGCCAGGCCCAGCAGCGCCAGCGCCGCCAGGGCGGCGGGCGGCCTCACGGGGGGCCCCCACGCCCCCCGGGCGGGGCCCAGCGGTCCACCACGCGCAGGTTCCCCCTGGGGCACCTGTCCACGCAGGCCAGGCACATCTGGCAGGCGTCCACCCGCACGACCCCGCGCTGAACCGCGCCCACCCGGCAGACGCCCGCGCAGGTGTCGCAGCCCTCGCAGGCACCGGCCGGCTCCACCCGCAGGCGGGAGACGCGGTGGGCGCAGCCCATCAGGTAACCCCAGGGGCAGACGTAGCGGCACCAGGCCCGGCTGAGGAACAGCGAGGCCACCACCAGCACCAGCGTGGTCAGCGCGGAGGCGGGATCGCGCACGTCGGCGAAGGCGAAGTGCACCGGCGAGACGATCATGCTCTTCAGCAGCGCCGAGCCGACGATGATCCAGAAGCTCACCGCCCGCAGCGCGCGCAGGGCCTGATCGTCCGCCCGGCCCGCGCCCACCAGGAAGACGAGCAGCACCAGGGCCGCGCCCCAGTACAGGCTCGAGTCCTCGACGTAGAAGCGCTTCGTCCCGCCCAGGTAGAAGACCGCCACCAGGAAGCCGGCCAGGACCAGCCCGACCAGGAGCAGCCGCGCCACGCCCGGCCGGCCGCCCGCCGGGGCCAGGCGCCCGCGCCGTCGCAGCCAGCTGAGCAGCGCCTCGCGGGGGATGACGACCAGCTCCTGGAGGGTGCCGGTCGGGCAGATCCAGCCGCAGAAGTAGGGCCCGGCCGTCAGGCTGAAGCCCAGCACCACCACCGGCAGCGCCATCCAGAAGAAGGCCTCGGTGAACACCGTGCCCAGCAGCGTGGTCCCGTGCAGCGCGTTGCGGATCATGCCGAACACGCCCAGGCAGGAGTAGACCACGTAGAAGAAGATCACCAGGGACACGAGCTGCACCGCGTGGCGCAGGACCTGGCGGCGGCGGCGGACGAGCATGGCCAGCAGGCACAGCCCCAGCAGGGCCAGCAGGCTGAAGAGCTCGACGTGGCTCTGGTCGAGGGACACGAAGGGCGTGTCCAGCGTCTTCCACAGCGGCAGGTAGTTCGCGTCCACGCCCGCCCTCCGCTCAGCCCGCCGCGGCCCCGGCGCCCAGGAAGCGCGCCACGAACTCGTCCGCCGGCCGGGCCAGCACCTCGTCGCGGGGCCCCTCCTGGACCAGGCGCCCCTCGCGCAGCACCGCCAGCCGCTGGCCGAGCGCGCGCGCCTCGGCCTGATCGTGGGTCACGTGCAGCGCGGTGAAGCCGAGCTCCCGGTGCAGCCGGGTGAGCTCCGCGCGCAGCTCCTCCCGGGCCGGCGGGTCCAGGTGGGCCAGCGGCTCGTCCAGCAGCACCACCCGCGGCGCGGGCGCCAGCGCGCGGGCCAGCGCCACGCGCTGCGCCTCCCCGCCGCTGAGGCCCTGGACCGGCCGGCCGAGCAGGGCCTCCACCCCCAGCGCCCGGGCGATCTCGCGCGTCCGGGCGGCGCGGGACGCGGCCGGCAGGCCCGCCGCGCCGAGCCCGTAGGCGATGTTCCGGCCGACGCCGAGGTGCGGAAACAGGGCCGCCTCCGGGAAGACGAAGCCCAGCCGGCGGCGCTCGCTGGGCAGCCGCGTGGCGTCCCGGCCGTCCAGGCGGACCTCCCCGCGCTCGGGCGCGAGCAGCCCGGCCACCAGCCGCAGCAGCACGCTCTTGCCGCTGCCGCTCGGGCCCAGCACGGCCGTGTAGCCGCCGGCGGGCACCGTCAGGCTGAGATCGCGGAGCGCGAAGGCGCCCAGCGAGAGCGTCAAGCCGCGCAGCTCGATCACCGCGGCACCTCCCCCGCCCCGCCGCGCGGCGCGCCGGGCAGGAAGGCGCGCCCGAACTGCAGCAGCACGAACACCCACAGGCACACCAGCACCAGCACCACGGCCACCGGCCGGCTGTCGGCCACCCCGCCCTGCAGGAAGGTCCGGTGCACCAGCACGGGGCCGGTCTCGGGCTGCGGCGCGACCAGCAAGAGCGCCCCGAACTCGCTCACCGCCCGGGCGAAGGCCAGCGCGACGCCGGTCAGCACGCCGCGCGCCGCCAGCGGCAGGGACACCCGCCAGAAGGTGCCCCAGGGGCCGACCCCCAGCGAGCGCGAGGCGTCCTCCAGCGAGGTGGGCACGCCCTCGAAGGCGGTCAGCGCGGCCTTGACCAGGAACGGGTAGGAGACGAAGGCCTGCACCAGCACCACGCCGGCGAAGCGTCCGGCCACCCCCAGCCCGAGCTCCTCCAGCCCGCGCCCCAGCGGGCTGCCCGGCCCGAGCAGCACCAGGATGGCGACCCCCACCACCGACTGGGGGATCAGGATGGGGAGATCGACGAGCACCTCAACCGCCCCGCGGCCGCGGAAGCGCCCCCGGGCCAGCGCGTAGGCCAGCGGCACGCCGCCCAGCAGCACCAGCAGCGTGGCCAGCCCGGCCGTGGCCAGGCTGCTGCCCAGCGCGTCCAGCACGTCCGGGCGCGCCAGGGTGGCCAGCAGCGTCTGGGGCGAGTCCTGGCTCACCAGGTGCAGGACCGGCAGCAGCAGGGCGGCCAGCACGAACAGCCCCAGGCTCAGGCAGGCCACCCGGAAACGGTCCGCCCCGGTCCGCCGGAGCCCGTGCACGGCCAGCACGGCCAGCGCCAGCGGCAGGAAGCACTCGAAGGCGTAGGGCTGCAGCACCACGTAGCACAGCACGAACAGGAGCACCAGCCAGCGGAGCACGGGCACCCGGTACACGCTGGCCCAGGCGATGGCCAGCAACACGAACAGCGACTCGCGCTCCAGGACGAGCAGCAGGAGCCCCAGCAGGGCCAGGTAGCCCGCGGCGAAGCCCAGCGCCGCCGCCAGGCGCCCGTCCCGGAAGACCAGCCAGCCGCCATAGGCCACGTACAGGTTCGCGGCGAACAGCAGGACGTTGGTCTCCGGCTCGAGCCCCAGCCCGGGCACCAGCGCGAGCCCGAGGTGGAGGAGCCCGAGGGCGGCCACGGCCCCCAGGCTCCTGGGCCAGCGCGGCAGCAGGGCGGGCCCGGCGCTCATCGCGGGCCCTCCCCGGTCGGCGCGGGGTCGGCGGCCAGCCCCGGCGGCAGCCCCCGGCCGGCGAGCAGCGCGGGTGGGAGCGGGGTGAAGCCCGAGCGCTCGAGCGCCCGGCGGCCCTCGGGCGAGAGCAGGAAACGGACCAGGCCGAGCGCGCCCTCCGGGTTCGTGGCCACGCGCGGGACGCACAGGCCGTAGACGGCCGGGGCGCCGGGCAGCGAGACCGGGGGCTCGCCCGCGCGCAGCCTGACAGGCACCCGCACCCGGGCGTACTCCGCGGCGCGCTCGGGGCGCGACAGGTCGAGGGCCGGGCCCAGCCGCACGGCCTGCAGCCGGTGCTCCTCGACCAGGTTGCGCTGCAGGAAGGCGTAGTCCACGGCGCGCGCCTCGAGGCTCGCGACCAGCTCCTCGGCGTCCGCCACGACGCGGCCCGGCTCGCAGCGCGCCACCAGGCGCGCGGCCAGGTCGGGCGGGCCCAGGGCGGCGGCCGCCAGCTCCCACACCACCAGGGTCTGGAAGCCGAGCGGGGCGGTGTCCGGGTCCACCCGCCCCAGGCGCACCCCGTCCCGCAGCAGGACGGACGGCCAGCGGGCGGCGTCCAGCTCCGCGGCGCCCGGGCTGTGCTCGCCGTAGGCCAGCACGATCTCGTTGGAGGCGAGCCCCAGCACCCAGGGGGCGTGGGCCGGCTCGAGCAGCTCGTCCAGCACCCGCCAGTCCGCGGAGATCACCAGGTCGGCCGGACGGCCGAGCTCGGCCAGCTTGCGCGCGGCCACCTGGGAGCCGCTCGGCTCGAGCACCAGGTCCAGGCGCGGATCGGCCGCCTCCAGGACGCGCTCGGCCTCGCCCAGCACGCGCGACAGGCTGGAGGCGTGGAACACCAGCACGGGCCGGTCGCGGCCTCCCTGGCAGCCCGGCCCCGCGCCCAGGGCGAGCGCCGGGGCGAGCGCGGCGAGCACCGCGAGCGCCCGGGACGGGCGGCGGGACGGACGCGGCAAGGCGCGGCTCAGGGCAGCCCGGCCAGCACCGCGCCGACGAAGTCCACGGCGATCTGCTGGGTGGGCTCGTCGCCCGGGAAGGTGAAGGTCTCGACGAAGTAGTTGCCCTTGCGGGCGTGGGTCTTCCAGTAGGGGCCCTGGTCCGCGGTGCGCCCGGCGTCGCCCAGGCTGGCCGCCTGCCAGGCCACCCCCTCGGGGTGGGTGGCCAGGTAGTCGTACACCTCCTGGCAGGCGCTGGCGTTGCCCATCTCGTAGAGCCGCAGCTCGAGGGTGTTCGTGCCGTTCGTGTAGAACTCCCAGGCCACCGCCACCCAGGCGCCCGTGTCCACGAACGGGTCGATGGCGCCGTCGATGAAGTCAGGGATGCCGACCGCCTCGCGGCACACCTCGGCTCCGGCCGCCCCGTTGTTGGCCGCGGCCGTGTCCTCGGTCCAGCCGCTCACCTCGCCCGAGGTGGGCACGTAGCTCTCGACCGGATCGGCCTCGCCCCCGCCCCCGCCGCCGCAGGCCGCGAACGGGCAGGCCAGGAGCACCACCGCCAGGATCGCCAGGGTCCGCTTCATGTTCGACTCCTCCCGCTGTGCATCGCCCCGAGGGATTCGGGTCCAGTGGCCCGAAGCTAGCACAAACCGCGGCGCGCTAGAAGCGCGCCAGCAGCTTGAGGCTGGGCTGGATGGCGTGCCGGGTGAGCGCCCGGCACTCCTCGTCGGCCGCGCCCGTGTCGGCCAGGTCGAGCTCCTGGCACACGTGCCAGACGTACAGCACCCCCAGGCGCAGCAGGAACGCCCCGGGCCTCTCCCAGTCCAGGTAGCCGGCCAGCAGCAGCTCGCGCGAGCGCTCCGCGCCCGAGCCACCCGCCCCCCGCTCGTAGGGCAGCACCCAGGTGTGGGCGCCGCGGAAGGACAGGCGGACGAGGCTCCCCTCCCACAGCTCGGTCGCCCGCCAGCGCAGCTCGGCCCAGGGCGTCAGCCCCACGTCGCTGAATGTGAGGCTGCGCTCGACCAGCTCGTCCCAGGCCCCGTCCACCAGGCGGATGGGCGCCTCGAAGCGCAGGCGGCTGACCAGGTCGCGCGACCAGCGCCGCTCCCACTCGAGCGCGGGCACGAAGCGCAGCGTCTCGCCCATGCGCAGCAGGTCCGGGTTCCACAGCTCCGCGCGGGTCGCGTCCAGGCGGGCGGTGATGGGGGAGGTGTACACCGGCCGGTAGGTCAGCCGGCTGACCACCTCCAGGGTCCGCTCCGTCTCCAGCGTCTCGTCCGGGCTCACCTGCTCGGACACGGTCCACCACTTGGTGCGGCCCTCGAAGCGCCAGGCCTCGTCGTAGCGCCCGTAGGCCAGCTTGGCCTCGACCTGGTGCTTGGCCTGGTCGACCTTCATGCCCAGCCGCCCGGGCAGGCCGCCCTCGTCCTCCTCGGCCTCCTCGGCCATGGTGTAGCCGTAGCCCAGGGAGAGCTGCAGGGAGGCCAGCGCGTCCAGCCAGCGGCCGGGGAACACGTCCAGGCCGCCCGACAGGTTGGACTGCGCGGTCTCGAAGGCCTGGCCGGGGCCGCTGGCCGAGGGGCGCAGGCCCTTCTGGTAGCCGATCTTGGTGTTGAAGGTGGGCACCAGCCCGGGCAGCCAGCGGCTGGCCGCGCCGCCCAGGAGCTCCCAGGCCTCGAGCGGCGGCACCGGACCGCCGCTGGAGGCGGGGCTGAAGGTCTTGCGCTCGAAGCGCGCGTAGGCGTCCTCGGTGCTGGTGGGGGCGAACTTGAGCTCGGCCCGCAGGTTGTCGGCCGTGCCTGGCGTGGAGGCCAGCGCGCGCCAGAGCTCGGCCGCGCGCGGGTCGATGGGCTCGGGTCCCTCGAGCACCTCGTTCTCCGAGCGATCGTAGTAGGCCTTGACCACCAGCTTCTTCAACCCCAGGACCTCGAGCAGCCCGTGGGCCAGGTCGTACTCGAACGAGCCGGCCACCCGCCACTTCTCGTCCTCGTGCCCGCCGCCCGACAGCACGCTGCGGGCGCCCAGCAGCCACACGGTGGGCCAGCGGTCACGCACGAAGCTCAGCCGCCCGACCAGGTTCTCGACCAGCCCCTGCCCGCCCTCGGCGCCGAGCCCGGGCCGGAGCACGGAGGTCTCGCGGTCGTAGGTCAGCTGGAGGTTCAGCCCGCGCCAGGGGCTCAGCGCGAGCTCCCCGCGCAGCTCGCTCTGGAAGGTGCCCAGGGCCGTCTCGCGGCTGCCCAGGGCGTCGAAGTCCGGGCTCTGGTACTCGCCGTCCAGGCGCACGTTCAGCGCGGGCGAGGTGTAGGTGACGTCGCCGGAGGCGCCCAGGCTGCGCTGCCCGCCCCCCGCCCAGGTCGTGCGGCCCTGGGCGAGCTGGAAGAAGGAGGCCAGCTCGCCGCCCCAATCCCCGCCGCCCAGGCCGTGGCGGGTCCAGCCGTCGAAGCTGACGAGCTCCAGGCGCTGCGGCTCCAGCGCCTCCAGGCCCGGCTCCTCGAGGTCGCCCGCGCCCAGGAAGCCCACCCCCAGGCCGAAGGCGTCGTGCGGGCTCACCCCCAGGTGCAGCCGGCCGACCAGCTCCCGGAGCGCGTCGCGCTGGATGCCCGCCAGATCGCCCTTGGCCCGGATGGTGGCGGCGAACAGGCCGATCAGGATCTCGGAGGCCTTGGTCTTGTCGTCGATGCTGAGCTCGACGTAGTAGCGCTCGAGCCGCATCTTGACCGCGTAGCCCGCGGGCAGCCCCTGGTCGAGCAGCGCGATGGTGTCGGGCTCGTCCCACAGGACCACGTAGCTGAGCGGCCGGTCGTAGTCGAAGATGGAGGCCGCGTTCTCGGGCGAGCCCATGTCGTGGATCTGCACCGACACCTTGGTCGAGCCCTGGGCGTAGTCCTGGAAGACGCTCTCCACCCAGCCGCGCTCCAGGTACTTGGGGGCGGCCCCGTCGATCTGGGCGTACATGCCGCCCTCGTCGGTCACGTAGGCGGGCGAGCCCGAGCGCTTCATGGCGCCCAGCTCGTCGTCCCGCGGCAGGAGCTCGAGCAGGGTGATGGCGGTGGAGCCCTTGCGCGGGATCTGCTCGTAGGTGTAGGTCACCTCGACCAGCGACAGCGCGTTGACCCGGTCGGGGTTGAGGAAGGTGACCTGCCCGGTGGTGTGGGTGACGATGTAGTCCACGTCGCGCTCGAGCAGCATGCCGTCCACCTTGACGCGCTCGGAGCGCGGGGTGACGTAGGGGTGCTCGAGCTGCAGCGTGTAGTCGATGGTGCCGCGGAAGAACTCCCTTGCGCGCACCCCGCGGTTCAGGCCGGCCTCCAGCTCGGCGCTGACCGGGGCGCGGCCGCGCGCGGGCCCCAGCCGCTGGTAGATGCCCAGGCCCTCCAGCCAGATCTCGTCCAGCAGATCGTGCTGGCCCTCCTCGGCGTGCAGGCGCAGCTCGTCCGACAGGATGAGCTCGCGCACCAGATCCTCGGAGGAGCCGCGGTAGCGCAGCTCGGCGTCGTACTCTCGCACCCCGGACTGCATGGCGTCGCCCAGATCCACGCGCAGCGAGGCGTCCAGGCTGCGCCCGCCCTCGAGCGGCGTGCCGAAGCCCAGGCGCACGTCCGGCAGCACCTGCTCGTCGTGGGACCAGGCCCCGGACGAGCGCACGACGTTCGAATCCACGCTGAGGGTCGCCTCGACGTGGAAGCGCGCCCCGCCCGCCGGGTCCGCCCCGGCCCCGGCGCCGCCCTGCAGCGCCTCCAGGCTGAAGGCCTGCCAGTCGTCGCGCTGGAGCTGGTAGCCCTGGTAGCCGTCCGCGGACAGCAGCACCAGCATGCTGCCGGCCAGCGCCGTGCCGCCGAAGGTGGCCGGCCGCAGCCCGTCCTCCTCGCGCTTCTGCTCCCAGGTGCGCTGCAGCAGGTTGAACAGGCCCACCCCGTGCTCGGTCACCACCCACACCCAGGGCGCGGACACCTCGATGCCCACCACCCCGCCCGCGGGCATGCCCTCGGCGTACATGAAGGGGCTGAGCGCGTCGCTGCCGGGGTTGTACACCACCAGGCGGCCGCCGACGGCGAGCCACACCTCGCCCTGCACCTGGGCGAAGGCGGTCAGCCGGCCGGCGGGCAGGCCCTGGGCCGGGCCGAACACCGACAGCGAGCCGGCGCGCAGATCCAGGCGGGCCAGGCCGTCCCGGCCGAGCACCCACAGGCTCTCGCCGAGCTGCAGCAGCTCCTCGAGGGGCCCCACCGCCAGGCCCTCGGCGGCGCCGTAACGGCGCCAGGCCTGGCTGCCGCGGTCGAGCACCCGCAGCTCCTGGCCGCAGGCGAACCAGACCGTCTGGCCGAGCGACAGCACGTCCTCGACCGGCCCGCGGCCGGGGCCCTGGGGCGCGTCCACGGCCTCCCAGCGCTTGGTCACCTTGTCCCAGCGCACGGCCCCCGCGCCCGTGGCCACCCAGGCCGAGCGGTCGTCCACGCTCACCGCGCGCACGTCGTCGGAGGGCAGCGGATCGGGCGCCCGCAGCACCTCCCAGCGCTGGGCGTTGCGATCCATGCGGGCCAGGCCGCGCGGGGTGGCCACCCACACCTCGCGGTCGTCGGGGGTGACCATGCGCACCCGGTCCGAAGGCAGGCCATCGGCGCTGGTGTAGAAGGTGAACAGGTCGTCGGTCACCCGCAGCAGCGCGCCGTCGGTCGCCACCCAGGTACCCTGCGCGTCGCGGGCCACGCGCGGATAGCGCGCCGCGGCCGGGGGCGCGGCGCACAGGACCGCGGCGCACAGCAGCAGGGCAGCGCGCGGGCCGCTCACGCGTCCTCCTCGCGGATGTCCATGCGATCGAGCTCGAGCTCGCCCAGGCCGGCCGCCTGGGCGGCCACCAGGTAGCGGACCTGGCGCGGGCGGAACTTGCGCCCGTTGAAGCGCACCTGCCCGAGCGCCAGGGCGTCCAGGGCGACCGGATCGGTGCCGGCCAGCAGCAGCTCGGGCGTCTCCACCTCGCCCGGGCCCTTGGGCCCGTTGGTCACCATGACCCGGGTCATGTCGACCAGGGTGAGCTGGGGCCGGATGGCCCCGGCCAGATCGGCGATGGCCTGCTGGATCTCCAGCCCGGTGTGGAACACGGCCCGGTCCCAGATCAGGCCCATCAGGTTCTTCAAGCCCGCGCTGGCCACCACGGCGTCGTGGGCCTTGGCCACCGGCAGGTTCACCAGCAGATCCGCGTCCAGCACCTCGCGGGCCACCTCGACCTGCTTGAGCGCCACCCCGGCCGGCACGGCCAGCGGCCGGAAGTGGTGGCGCGCGCCCAGGACGCGCAGCTCCACCCCCTGGAGCGCCCGGCAGGCCTCGGCCACGCCGTTCTCCTCCAGCGCCTCGGCCCCGCGGTGCAGCGGGTAGTCGAGCACCGTCACCCGGCGGGCGCCGGCCTCGCGCAGCACCTTGCACACCTCCGCCACCACGGCCGGGTGGGTGTTGTTGCCCCAGGCGGCCGCGTTGGCGAAGGAGGCGTTGGGCTTCACCACGGCCCAGGCCCCGGGCCGCACGAAGCGCCCCGCGCCGCCCAGGGCCTCGAAGGCCTTGCGCACCTGGCGGCCCGGATCGCTGCCGCGCACCATCACCAGCCGGCGCCGCAGGTCGTCCTGGCCGGGCGCCGCCGCGGCCTCCGCGGCCCGCAGCCAGCCGGGCCGCACCAGGGCCCCCAGGGCCGCCGCCACACCCAGGAACTCACGCCTGTCCATGCGCCGCCTTCCTCCTGCCTCCGGGCGTCCCAGTCTACCCCAGGCCTTGACCGCTCCACCAGTTACAGCAACAATGAACCGACGACCGGCGCGGAGGTGGCAGCCTTGGTATCACGACTCAGACTGATGGTCGGCATGGCCCTGCTCGCCGCGGCCCTCGCCCCGGCGCCCGCCCAGGCGCACTGGTGCACCAACATCTACGAGACCCCGGCCCGGCTGGTGGTCAAGCCCGAGCAGTCCACCGTCTTCCCCGGCGACTCGGGCACCCTGCGGGTGTACGTGCGCAACAACTTCCCCTACCTGGTGAAGAACGCCGAGCTCAGGGCCGACAACGGCGACTTCGAGGTGAGCGTCACCCCCGCCTCCCAGGACATCTACCCCGGCCAGGACGCGGCCTTCGACCTGCAGATCACCCGGGTGGGCTCGAGCGGCGACAACGAGCTGTACCTGCAGCTCCGGGTGTTCGAGGGCACCGGCCACGGCGGCTCGCTCATGGTGTGGCGCGGCGCGGACGACGAGTGGGTGGACCAGGACCCGTCCGAGTCCCTGGTGCGCTCCTCGATGAACTCCGACCAGTCCAAGCAGCTCGGCGCGGGCAAGCTGGCCGCGACCTACAGCGAGGCGGACGGCGTCACCCGCCTGCTCGAGCTCTTCGGCCGGCCGCGGCTGGGCTACAACTCGGACGGCTGGTGGGGCGACGGCGAGTGGTTCGGCGAGCGCACCCCGGACAAGTACGACTTCCAGCTCCTGCGCGCCGGGATCGAGCTGGCGCTGCGCAAGTTCCAGGGCTTCCCGGACGAGGCCGCCGTGCGCCAGGCCATGACGCTGGCCATGGACGACCCCTACGTGCCCTACCGCGGCGTGTCCGCGCTGCTGGCCGGCTACCTCTTCGGCGACGACGCCGGGGTGCGCGCGCGCGTGCAGGCCATGGCGGACTCCGACCCCTGCGTGGACGCCGAGCGCTGCAGCCACTACGGCTGGAGCTCGTCGGCCCAGGCGCAGCTCATGGGTCGGGCCGGCCTGCTGGCGGCCGGGGACGGCTCGCACGAGTCCGCGGTGCGCGCGGGGCTCGGCGACGGCAACGAGGCGGTGCAGATGGTGTGCGCGACCGCGCTGGGCATCTTCGGGGACGACGACGCGGTCACCGGCACCCTCATCCCGCTGGTGGCGGACGAGTTCGGGTTCATCCCGCTCACTGCGCCGTACCTGCTGCAGCTCGCGGCCTACGAGCGCCGCGGGGCGAGCGGCCTGGATCCGGTCAGCTTCTACGGCGAGACGGCGGGCTGCCAGCAGGGCGACCAGCGGCCCTGCGGGACCGACGAGGGCGAGTGCACGGCGGGCGTCGAGACCTGCGACGGCGCGGGCGACTGGGGCGGCTGCAGCGGCGTGGGCCCCGGGACCGAGGACTGCGACGGCCTGGACGACGACTGCGACGGGTCGATCGACGAGGGCCTCACGGCTCCGGACTGCGCGGAGCAGCGGGGCGTGTGCGCCGGCTCGACCCAGGCCTGCGGCGGCGCGGGCGGGTGGCTGGCCTGCGACGCCTCCCGCTACGGCGGGGACTACGAGGCCGACGAGGCGAGCTGCGACGGGCTGGACAACGACTGCGACGGGCAGGCCGACGAGGGGCTGGCGGGCCCGGCCTGCGAGCTCCAGCAGGGCGTGTGCGCCGGCTCGACCCGCGAGTGCGGCGCGGGCGCCTGCGACGCCTCGAACTACGGCGCCGGCTACGAGGCCGACGAGCAGAGCTGCGACGACCTGGACAACGACTGCGACGGGCAGGTCGACGAAGGGCTGCCGGGCTGCTGCACCGACGGCGAGCAGCAGCCCTGCTCGAGCGACGAGGGCGAGTGCACCGCCGGCACCCAGACCTGCGACGCGCAGGGCGAGTGGAGCGATTGCAGCGGCGTGCTGCCCGCCGCCGAGGGCTGCAACGGCCTGGACGACGACTGCGACGGGGAGACCGACGAGGACCTCACCGGCCAGGCCTGCGAGCTCCAGGACGGGGTGTGCGCCGGCTCGACCCAGGCCTGCGGCGGCGCGGGTGGGTGGCTGGCCTGCGACGCGGCGCGCTACGGCGCCGCCTACGAGGCCGAGGAGGCCTCCTGCGACGGACTGGACAACGACTGCGACGGCGAGGTGGACGAGCTGGCCGGCTGCGAGCCCCCGGACGGGGGCTGGGACGGCGGCCCGGACGGCGCCGCGGGCGCGGACGAGGAGATCGTGCTGCAGGGCAGCTGCGCCTGCGGGCAGGGCGCCGACCAGGCAGCGCTCTGGCTCCCGCTGCTGCTCCTGGCCGGCGGCGCGCTCGAGCGCCGGCGCCGGCGGGCCTGAGCCCCGGCGCACCCCACCCACCTACCTGACCGATGCGCGCGGCTCCGCCGCCCCTGGGAACAGAGGCTGGGGGGCACAGGACGGCCGACAGAGAGCCGGTTCAGGCAGCGCCGTGGCCGAGCTTCTTCAGCCCGTCCTGGAACAGCACCACGATGCGCTTGCCCTCCACGAGGGTGACCACGCCCTTGCCGAAGGTCGGGTGCACGAGCAGGTTGCCCTTCTCGAACACCCGCGACATGGCGTAGGGGACGAAGCGCTCCTCCGGCTGGCTGGCGACGTTCTCTTGCCAGTCCCAGGTCGGCTCGGCGGCGGCTTTGGGCTTGCCGAACCCGAAGCCCTCGCCGTCCACGTCCTTCTCGTTCCTGCGATTGACCTGCTTGCTTCTTTTCATCGACATGGGCCGCATCTTGCGCCCTCCGCCCAGTCCGGGTCAAGGGCCAGCTTGAACCCGGAGCGGGCTTGGCGGTACCTTGGTGCCCGGAGCACGGAGCGCCCGAGCCAAAGGAGAGGCACGCGATGCACAAGCTGGTCCTGATCCGCCACGGCGAGAGCACCTGGAACAAGGAGAACCGCTTCACCGGCTGGACCGACGTGGACCTGTCCACGAAGGGCGTGGAGGAGGCGCACGCGGCCGGGCGGGCGCTGCGGGAGGCGGGCTTCACCTTCGACGTGGCCTACACCTCCGTGCTCAAGCGCGCCATCCGCACCCTGTGGATCACCCTCGACGAGATGGACCTGATGTGGATCCCGGTGCACCGCTCCTGGCGCCTGAACGAGCGCCACTACGGCGCGCTGCAGGGGCTGAACAAGGCCGAGATGGCCGCCAAGTTCGGCGAGGCGCAGGTCAAGATCTGGCGCCGCTCGTACGACGTCCAGCCGCCCGCGCTGGAGACGACCGACGAGCGCTTCCCCGGCCGCGACCGGCGCTACCAGGGCCTGGCGGGCGCGGAGCTGCCGCGCACCGAGTGCCTCAAGGACACGGTCGCCCGCTTCCTGCCGCTGTGGCACGAGACCATCGCCCCGGCCATCCGCCAGGGCCAGCGCGTGGTCATCGCCGCCCACGGCAACAGCCTGCGCGCCCTGGTCAAGTACCTGGACGACGTCAGCGAGGCGGACATCGTCGAGCTGAACATCCCCACCGGCCTGCCCCTGGTCTACGAGCTGGACGACCAGCTCAGGCCGCGCAGGCACGAGTACCTGGGCGATCCGGAGGCGGTGGCCAAGGCCATGGCGGCCGTGGCCAACCAGGGCAAGGCCAAGAAGTAGGCTCGGCTTGGCGGACGCCCGCTTCCTCGTGGCCGTCACCCGCTGGGCGCGACCGCCCGAGCAGGAGCTCACGGCGCTGGCGCCGCTGTTCGGGCTGACGCCCTACGACCTGCGCCTGCGGCTCCTGGGCCCGCTGCCGGTGCTGGCCGCCCAGGGCCTGGACGCCGAGACCGCCGCGGAGCTCGCGCGGGCGCTGCGCGGGCAAGGGCACGGCGCGCTCGCCTGCGATCAGGCCAGCATCCCGCGCGGGGACGAGCTCGTCGAGCCGCGAGACTTCGCCCTGGAGCCGGAGGCGCTGGCGCTCGCCGGCCCGGGCGCGGTCCGCCTGCCCTACGCCGGGCTCGAGGCCCTGGTGCTGGCCACCCGCATCAGCGCCGAGACCAGCGCCACCGCGGTCACCCAGAAACGCCTCAGCGTCGGGCGGGCGATGGTCACCGGCGGGCTGTCGGTGCGCTCCAAGAAGACCCGCAACGTGCGCGAGAGCGACGAGAGCCGCGAGCTGGTGCTGTACCTCTACGCCCAGGGTGCCCCGCGCCCGGTCCGGCTGTGCGAGTCCAGCCTGCGCTACGGGCAGCTCGCCGAGCTCATGGCCCCGACCGGGAGCCAGAACTTCCAGGCGCTGGTCGCCATCCTGCGCGAGCGCGCGCGGGCGGCCTGGTTCGACGAGCGCCTGGTCACCCAGCCCCGGAAGCCCACCCTGGTGGGGGCGAGCATCGGCACCAGGCAGCTCACCGAGAGCCGGTCGAACGCGGCCGAGCTCGACCTGGCCGTCCACCTGCTGGTCCGGGCCCACCGCGAGCAGCAGCTATGAGCCTCACCTCTCGGCTTCCTCGTAGCCGCCGGCCAGGGTGATCACGCAGCAGTGCCCGTAGCGGGTGTGCGGGCCGCAGGCCACCCCGGCCACGGCGAAGCCCGGGTCGAACAGGTTCTTGCGGTGCCCCCGATCGGGCACCCCGTCGTCCACCAAAAACTGGATGACCACCCGCCGGGCCGCGCGCTGGCCGAAGGAGACCACCTCCCCGGAGGTCTTCTGCCACCGGCCGTGGCGGTTCAGGCGATCCCAGGCCTGCGAGCCGTCCGCGCCCGCGTGGCCGGTCCGGCCGCTCTGCCCGAGGTCGGCCGCGTGCTCGGCCGCGGCGCGCGACATGCCGGGCGAGCGCCGGAGCGGCGGCAGGGGCTCCGCGCGCTCCAGGAAGCGGATGGCCTCGTCCACGGCGGCTGGACCCTCCTGGGTCTGGAGCGCGATCTCCCCGGGCGCGCGCACGAGCGAGCCGTCGAAGAGCGAGCGGTACCAGCGCAGGTTCGCGGCCCAGGCGGGCGGATCCGCGCGCAGCCGGTTGACCTCGGCCAGGAGCTCCTCCTCCGGGCTGGGCGGGGCGGCGTCCGCGGCCGGCGCCGGCTCCGGCTCCCCATGCGCCGCCGGCTCCGCGAGCGGCTCCTTCGTCCCCTCCCCGGCCGCCGCGCAGGCCGGACCGAGGAGCCAGCACGCGATCAGCGCTCCGACGCTCCACGCCTTCAAGGCACGCCTCCCTGCCCCCGCCGCCCATCATGCCCGTCTCCAGCACCCTTGCCAAGCGACCGGCGCGGCGGTAGACACAGCGGCCATGAGCATCCGCATCCTGGTCACCGGCGGCACGTTCGACAAGGAGTACAACGAGCTGAACGGCACGCTGTACTTCAAGGACACCCACCTGGGGGAGATGCTGCAGCTCGGCCGCTCGCGGCTGCAGCTCGAGCTCCGCACCCTGATGATGGTGGACAGTCTGGACATGAGCGAGGCCGACCGGGCGCTCATCCTGGAGCAGTGCCGGCAGAGCCCGACCGACCGGCTGGTCGTCACCCACGGCACCGACACCATGGAGGTCACCGCCAGGGTGCTGGGTCAGGCCGAGCTCCCCAAGACCATCGTGCTGACCGGGGCCATGATCCCCTACAAGTTCGGCTCCTCCGACGGCCTGTTCAACCTGGGCGCTGCGCTGGCCTTCGTCCAGAGCATGCCCCACGGGGTGTACGTGGCCATGAACGGCCGCTGCTTCACCTGGGACAACGTGCGCAAGAACCGGAAGACGGGCGAATTCGAGGAGCTGGGAGGCTGATCCGGCCCCTCGGGGTGTTCCCCGAAGGGCCGAGGACTGTCTGAGCCGACCACCATCCACGCGAAGGGGCGATGGCAAGGTCTGCGCGCCTGGATGCAGAGCCCCTGAGCGTGATGGAGCCGGCGAGTTCCGCAGGCCCGAGGAGGAACACCCCGAGGGGCAGGATCAAGGGGACTTGGGCGGGTCGGAGTCGCGCCAGGAGGCCTCCTCGATCTTCTCGGCCCGATCGCACATGTCGCCGATGCCGCGGATGGTGTCGAGCAGCTCCCGGTCCGCGAGCTGCATCCCGTCCGTGCCCAGCGCCTCGGCCACCTGCAGGCTCTCCAGGACCGGCGCGTTGGCCTCCAGCTTGGTGGCCAGCCGGCGCAGCGCGGCGATCAGGTGGTGCAGCTCCTCGCGGGCCATGACCCGGTCGAGCGCGCGCGAGATCATCTCCTCGATCTGCTTCAGATCGTCGAGCGGCTTGGTCAGGTAGCCGAAGGCCTCCAGGTTGACCGCGTCGATGGCCGAGTCGGTGGAGGCGTAGCCGGTCAGCATGATGAACTCGCTGCGCGGGCGGAGCTTCTTGGCCTCCCGGAGCACCTGGATGCCGTCCAGGCCGGGCAGGCGCATGTCCAGGATCACCGCGTCGAAGGTCCTGGCCTTGATCTTCTCCAGCGCCTCGGAGCCGCTCTCGGCCGTGTCCAGCTGGGTGTAGCCGGCCTCCCGGAGCACCTTCTCCAGCACCTCGCGCATGGACCACTCGTCGTCCACGATCAGGATGGGGCGCTCGTACTTCGAGGTCGGGTGCGGTGCGGCCATGCGGTGCTCCTCCCCTCCAGGTGGCTAGAAAGTTCACACGGAAGGACCGCCCGAGTCAAACCCGGACGCGCGACGCCGCGGAATTCCGAGACAACCCTCAGAAAGGAGTCTCCTCGAGGTGAAATCTCCCGGGCCCATTGCATCGAAACCTCTTGCGGGACAGGGGGTTGGGCTTTGCGGCCGACCGGGATCGGGACTTGCACGCCGGTGGGGGGATCGGAGAGGATCCTACCGGGAGGTACATGACATGCCGCGAAAGGCGCTGAATGCAGGGGGTCTGCTGCTGGGGTTGGGGACGCTCGCGATCCTCGCCGCGTGCTCGGGAGGCGGGCACGACCTGCCGCCCGCGCCGGGCGAGGAGCTGCGCTCCGACCTCGCGCGCATCACCACGCCCGGGGCCGTGCCCGCCGACGTGGAGGCCCAGGTGGCCGGGAACCTGGCCTTCGCGCTCGACGTCTACCAGGGCCTGGCCGACGGCGCCGGGGGCGGCAACCTGTTCTTCTCGCCCTTCAGCATGACCCAGGCGCTGGCCATGACCTGGGCCGGGGCGGCCGGGCAGACCGAGACGGACATGGCCGCGGCCCTGCGCTTCGTCCTGCCCCAGGAGCGGCTGCACCCGGTCATGAACCACCTCGACCTGGCCCTGGCCAGCCGCGGCCAGGGCGCCCAGGGCCAGGACGGGGAGGGCTTCCGCCTGCGGGTGGTGAACTCGCTGTGGGGCCAGGTGGGCTTCGCCTTCCAGGCGGACTTCCTGGACGCGCTGGCGCTCCACTACGGCGCGGGCCTGCGGCTGCTCGACTTCGTGGCGGACGCGGCCGGGGCCGCGGAGGTGATCAACGCCTGGGTCGAGGAGGCCACCGAGGGCCGCATCCAGGACCTCATCCCGCCCGAGGCGCTGAGCGAGTACACCAAGCTGGTGCTGACCAACGCCATCTACTTCAACGCCGCCTGGAACCAGCCGTTCGAGGAGGCGGACACGGCGGACGGAGACTTCCACCTGCTGGACGGCACCAGCGCGCGGGTGCCACTCATGCACCAGACCTTCCAGTTCCAGGGGGCCGAGGGGCCCGGCTACCAGGCCGTGGCCCTGCCCTACGACGGCGAGGAGCTGGACATGGTGCTGGTGGTCCCGGACGCGGGCACCTTCGAGACCTTCGAGGCCACGCTGGACGGCGAGGAGCTCGGCGCCATCCTGGGCGGGCTGAGCGAGTACACCGTCGAGCTCGCCATGCCGCGCTGGACGTTCGCCACCGAGACCTTCTCCATCAAGGCGCTGCTCTCCGCCCTGGGCATGGAGGTGGCCTTCAGCCCGGCGGCCGACTTCTCCGGGATGAACCCCGAGCACGCGCTGATGATCCACGACGTGCTGCACCAGGCCTTCGTGTCGGTGAACGAGGCCGGCACCGAGGCGGCCGCGGCCACCGCGGTGATCGTGGGCGACACCAGCGCCCCGCCCTTCATGGCGCTCAGCCTGGACCGACCCTTCGTGTACCTGATCCGCGACCTGCCCACCGGGGCGATCCTGTTCCTGGGCCGGGTGACCGATCCGCGCTGAGCGCGCTACCTGGCCTTCGACTTCTTCACCGGGGGCGGGGGGGGCGAGGTCGGCGGCGCCGGCTCCCAGCGGTAGCCCACGCCGTGCACGGTCTGGATGATGACCGGGTTCTTGGGATCGCGCTCGATGCGTTTCCGCAGCTTGGAGATGTGCTGATCGAGGGTGCGGCTGTTCGGCATGTGATCGTAGCCCCACACCTCGTTGAAGAAGCGATCGCGATCCAGCACCACCCCGGGGTTGCGCTGCAGCAGCTCGAGCAGCTTCACCTCGCGCAAGCTGAGCTCGATCACCTCCTGCCCGCGCCGGGCGCGCAGCTCGGCCGGGTCGACGGTCAGGTCGCCGAGGGTGAACGAGGCCGGCCGGCGGTCCTTGTCCCGGTTGAGGGCCCGGCGGGTGACCGCGCGGATGCGGGCCACCACCTCCTTGACCCCGAACGGCTTGGTGACGAAGTCATCCGCACCGAGCTCCAGCCCCAGCACCTTGTCCAGCTCCTCGCCCTTGGCCGACAGGAACAGGATGGGCACCCGCTCGTCCGTCTTGCGGATGGCGCGGCACACGTCGTAGCCCGAGGCGCGGGGCATCATGATGTCGAGCAGCACCACGTCCGGCCGCTCCCTGGCCCACACCTCCAGCGCCACCTGCCCGTCCTCGGCCGGCAACGTCTGGTAACCCTCGCCCTCCAGGATCTCCACCAGCCCCTGGCGGGTGCGGCGATCGTCCTCGGCGATGAGCACCTTCACGCGAGCCTCCCTTCCAGCGTCACCTCGAACACCGCCCCGCGCTCGCTGGGCAGCACCCGGGCGTCCCCGCCGTGCAGCCGGGCCAGCTCGCGCACGATGGCCAGCCCGATGCCGGTCCCGGCCACCCCCTCGGTCAGCGCGTCCTGCAGGCGCTCGAACGGGGCGAACACCCGCTCGCGATCGCCGGCCGGGATGCCCGGGCCCTGGTCGGCCACGCCGAGCACCAGGCGCGCGCCCTCCTGGCGGGTGGCGACGCGCACGCGGCCACCCTGGGCGCCGTACTTCTCCACGTTGGAGAGCAGGTTGTCCACGATCTGGGTGAGCGCGTCGGCGTCCAGCCCGAGCGCCTCCGGCGCGCCCAGCGCGAGCTCGATCTCGACCCCGCGCTCGGCCAGCGCCGGGCGGAAGCCCTCCACGGCCCGCCGGACGATCTCGTCCGCCACGGCGGGAGCGAACCGCAGGCGCAGCGCCCCGCGCTGGTGCCGGCCGAAGGTGAGCACGTTGTCGATCAGCCGCCCCAGCCGCTGGCCCTCGGCCACCACCACACCCAGGTAGCGCCCGGCGTCCGTGTCGTCCTCGTCCAGGCGCTCGGCCAGCAGCTCGGCGTACATGCGGATGTTGGTCAGCGGCGTCTTCAGCTCGTGGGACACCTGGTTGACGAAGCTCACCCGCCGCTCGGCCAGCCGCAGCCCGCGGGTGTGCTCGCGGTAGAAGATCCACGCCAGGCCACCGAGCGCCAGCGCCAGGGCGAGCAGCCCCAGCCCGAGGGTCAGCCAGCCCGTCCGGCGCACCCCCTCCCCGCCCAGGCTGCTCTGCGGGGCGTACACCGTGAGCTGCCAGGCGGTCAGCGGGGCGCGCAGCGCCATGCGCGCCACCGGGGCCTCGCCGCCGCGCGGCCGGTAGGGGCCCCAGCGGTAGAGCACCTCCCCGCGCGCGTCCAGCAGCGCGTAGGCGGCCTGGGGGCGATCGCCGGGCTCCTCGCCCGCCCCCGCCGGCAGGCGGCCGATGAGGTCGACGATCAGCCGGGCCCGGTCGAGCTCGGCCCCCACCACCCTTCCCCCGGGCTCCCGCTGCCAGAAGAGCAGGGCCAGGTCGCTGCCGTGGTACCACACGTACCAGCCCCGGCCCGGGCCGGCCTCGGCCGGGGGGGCCGGCCGGGGCGGAGCGAGCGCCTGCTGCTCCACCTGCTGCCCGGGCACCACGTCCTTGCCCCAGGTGACGCTCCTCGTGTCCAGATTGTCCTTGGCGCCCCTGGTGTCCCTCGCGTCCTTGCCCTGGTCCACGCCCTCGAGGTCCGGGTTCCCCACCGGCTGCACCAGCGCGGAGCGGTCCTCGAGCAGCGGCTTGGCCCGCAGCAGGAAGTCGTCCTCCTGCTGGGTGCGTGGGCCGAAGGGCGGCGGGTGGAGCAGCCGGCCCTCCGGATCCAGCACCAGCAGCGCGGTCACCAGCGGGTTCTTGCGCACGTAGGCCCGCAGCGCCTCGGCGTCGCCGCGCAACGCCCCGAGCAGCTCGGGCGAGCCGAGCAGGCGCCGCTCGCGCTCGACCACCACCGCGTGGATGGTTTCGCGCCAGTCCCCGAGCTGGGCGAGCGCCAGCTCCTCGAAGGACTGGCGCACCAGGCGCTCCTGGCTGCCGACCAGCCAGGCGCCCAGCCAGCCCAGCAGCCCGAGGGGCAGCAACACCATGGCCAGGAGGGCGATGAGCAGGCGGGCGCGCAAGGCGGGCGGGCTCCTCTCGTCTCAGTAGGACTGCTGCGAGTCCAGCTCGTACTGCATCTTCCGCAGCCCCTTGCGGTTCTTGTTCCAGTTGGTCTCGTCCAGGTTCTCCGAGGCGGCCCGGTTCATCTTGCCCTGCTTCAGCAGCCGGTCGGAGCCGAAGCGCACGGCGTTGTCGTTGAGGTACCGCTCGTTGCCCAGCAGCACCGAGCGGGCCTGGTCCACCTGGCCCTGGTCGCGCAGCGCCAGCGCGCGCTTGTTGTTCTCGTTGGCGATCATCTCGACCGCGGCCACGGTCACGTCCCGGTCCACGCTGCGCTGGGCCTCGTCCGCGGAGGCGCTGAAGGCCACGGCCGCCTGGCTGTTGAGGCTCACGCGCGCGCGGCTCTCGGCGCTGGTGAAGGCCGCGGCCACCTTGGCCAGCTCCAGGCGGGCGCCCGCCTCCTGGGGATCCACCTCGACCTCGACCAGGATGTACTTCTCCTGCTTGCCGTAGAGCTGGCTCAGGCGCGTGGAGACGATCTGGCCGGCCACCTCGGCGTCGCGCCCCAGCACGCGCACCGGCCGCACCCCACGCGGGCAGGCGATCTGCACCTCCACGTCGGTGGCCACCACCGACATGAGGTCGCCGAACTCGTACTGGAAGATCTGGGCGAGCTGCGAGGGGTGCTCGATGAAGGCGTGGTTGCCGTCGCTCATGCGCGCGAGCTGCACCATCAGATCCTCGTTGTAGCCCAGCCCCAGCCCGAGGGTGGTGACCGAGATGCCCTCCTTGCCGAGCGCCGCGCCCAGCATGCCCAGCGCCTCGACCGAGGACGGCCCCACGTTGGCCATGCCGTCGGACAGCAGCAGCACGCGGTTGACCTGGTTCTCCGCCAGGAACTTGCGCACCTCCTGGGAGCCGCGGCTCACCCCGCCGTACAGCGCGGTCGAGCCGCCCGGGTAGAGGCGCTGGATGGCGCGGGCGATCTCGGCCTTGTCGCTGGCCCGCGTGGCCGGCAGCAGCACGTCCACGTTGTGGTCGTAGGCCACCACCGACACGATGTCCTGGGGCCCCAGCTTGTAGACGGCCTGGATGGCGGCGTCCTTGGCGTGCTCGAGCTTGGCGCCGCTCATCGAGCCCGAGCGATCGATGACGATGGCCAGGTTGATGGGCGCGCGCGCGGTGGCGACCACCAGCGGCGTGCCCACCAGCGCCACCTTGAGGTAAGCCACCTGGCGCTTGCCGGCCTCGAGCACCGGCTGGCTCACGGCCACCTTGAGCTCGGCCGGGCCCGAGGCCAGGGCGGGCGCGGCGCCCAGCGCCCCCAGGGCGAGGGTGAAGGCGAGGGCGAGCGACAGCGACCAGGCGACGGTCTTCCACGGGTTCCGCATGACGAGGACCTCCTTGTTCGTGGGCTCGTTCATGACTCCCATGGAACACCCGCCGCGCCCCGGCCGGGTCTGCCCGAGGAAAAGGAATTGTAAAAGGATCCTGCCGCCCAGGATGCGCCTACTTGTCCTGGGAATCCAGCGCGGCGAGCTCGGCGGTGAAGCCCTGGGCGAGCTCCGCGTGCTGCTTGCTCTTCACCTCCAGCTCGTCGAACAGGCGGTCGATCTCGACCTTGCCCTCGCGCACGGCGCGCGCCAGGTCTCCCAGCCGCTTGCCGTCGCCGCTGGTGGCCTGCGCGACGAGCTCCGCCTCGGCCGCCCGGCCGGCCTCCTCGAGCTCCTCGATGCGCGCCTCGATCGCCTGGATGCGCTGGGCCAGCGGTCCCAGCGCCCGGCCCTGGCGGGTGATCACCTCGGCCCGCAGGCGGCGCAGCTCGCGCCTGTTCGGGCCGCGCCCGCCGGCCGCCTCGTCCTCCTCGGGCGCCCTGGCCACCGGCCGCTCCTCGCCTGCCCAGCCCACCTTCTCCAGGAAGTCCTGGTAGCTGCCCTCGAACACGCTCACCTCGCCGCCCTGGAAGACCACGAACCGGTTGGCGAGCGCGTGCAGGAACATCTCGTTGTGGGTGACCATGACCACCGCGCCCGGGTACTCGTCCAGCGCCGTCAGCATGGCGTCCGCGGACTGCATGTCCAGGTGGTTGGTGGGCTCGTCCAGCACCAGCAGGTTGGCGGGGGTGAGCAGCAGCTTCGCCAGCAGCACCCGGCTGCGCTCCCCGCCCGAGAGCACCCCCACGCGCTTCAGCGCGTCGTCGCCCTCGAACATCATCAGGCCGCACAGGTCGCGGGCGCGCTGGCGCTCGCAGCCGGAGGACATGAGCTCCTCCTCCACCGTGCGGCCCTCGTCCAGGCGCTTCACGTTCGTCTGGGCGTAGTAGGCCACCCGCGTGCGCGGGTGCCAGTGGAGCTCGCCGCGCGCGGGCGACAGATCGCCCACCAGCAGCCGCAGCAGCGTGGTCTTGCCCTTGCCGTTCTGGCCGATCACGCACACCCGGTCCGTGGGCCCGACCGCCAGCGAGAAGTCGCGGATGAGCGGCGGCGCCTCGGGGTCGTAGCCGAAGGTCAGGGCCGCGGCCGTCAGCAGCGTCTTGGCCGGGGTGGGCTCGTGGCGGAAGGTGAACTCGAGGTCCTTGATGGTCTCCAGCTTCTCGCGCCGCTCCATCTTGGCCAGCGACTTGACCCGCGACTGCACCCGCGAGGCGAGCGTGGCCTTGGCCCGGAAGCGCTCGATGAAGAGCTCCACCTCGCGCCGCTTGCGCTCGTCGTTCAGCCGGGTCTTCTCGTGGACCTCCTCCTCGCGGGCGAGCTGCTCGTACAGCTTCTCGGTCGTGCCGCGCACCTTGCGGAGCTTGCAGCGGTGGATGCCCAGGATGTGGGTGGCCACGTCGTCCATGAACTTGCGGTCGTGGGTGATGAGGAACACCTCGCCCCGCCAGGCGCGCAGGTACTCCGACAGCCAGCGGATGGAGACCACGTCCAGGTAGTTGGTCGGCTCGTCGAGCAGCAGCAGGTCCGGCTCGCCGACCAGCACCTTGGCCAGGTTGAGACGCACCTGGTAGCCCCCCGAGAACACCGCCGGGTGGCGCGCGAGGTCGTCCCTGGAGAAGCCCAGCCCGGCCAGCACCTTCTCCACCCGCCAGCGCTCGTCGGCCTTCTCGGGCTGGAGACCGCGGCAGGCCTCGTCGAGCAGCGTCGGCCCCTGGAAGGCGAGCTCCTGGGTCAGGTAGCCCAGGCGGTAGCCGCGCGACAGGCTGATCTCGCCCGCGTCCGGGTGCTCCTCGCCGACGATCAGCCGGAACAGCGTGGTCTTGCCGTGGCCGTTGCGACCGACCAGCCCGAGGCGCTCGCCGGGTGAGAGCAGGAAGCTCACGTCCTCGAAGATCTTCTGCCCACCGAAGGACTTGGAGAGGTTCTGCACGGACAGCATCTAGTCGCCTCCGCCCGCCGTCTCCGCCCCGTCCGACCCGTCCTTCTCGCCCGCCCCGTCCGCCCCGTCCGCCCCGTCCGCCCCCGCCCTGGCGCCGCCGGCGTCCAGCCTGCCTCGCACCACCGTGAACTCCCTCCGGCCGATGAGCTGGCCCTCGTCCGTCTGCAGCTCGACCCGCCAGCGTCCGGGCCAGGGCCGGTAGGCGTAGCTCCAGGTGCGGTAGCCGGCCTGGCGGCCGCCCGTCACCGCGGTGTCGAACGGCCGCCCGATGCGCTCGCCCTCGCGCGACCAGACGAAGCGCACCGCCTGGTCGAACTGGTCGGGGGCGGCCACGGCGAACCAGGCGTACACCCGCTCCGTGCCCTCGGGGAACTGCCGCGCGGCGCCGAGCAGCTCGCGGTCCCGGACCTCGGTGCCCAGGCCTGCGTCCATGCACTGGACCGGCACCGGCGGCAGGAAGGGCGCGGCGAAGAACATGAGCGCGGCCGCCCCTGCGCCCGCCAGCAGGGCCAGCGCGCCCAGGCGCACGAAGCGCCGGGCGAGGTCGGGCAAGCCCACCAGGATGCCGGAGGCCGTCGCCGCGAAGGCCGCGATCGCCACGTACTGCCGCAGGGGCGCCTCGGCGAGCAGCGCCGGCCCGGCCGGTACCAGGCTGGCGAACAGCACGACCGAGCTCCACACCGTGCGCTGCGCGCGGTGCTCGATGACCCAGTTGGTGTAGGGCAGCTCGAAGCAGGAGAACACCGCCATGGCGGCCAGCAGCGCCGGCATGGCCAGGTTGGCCGAGCCCCAGGTGGCGGAGAAGAACCACATCGGGACGAGGAAGAACAGCACGTTCTGGTACAGGCTGGCCACCAGCGAGCGGACCGCGGAGCGCAGCAGGCGCCGGCCGCGGGTCTCCGGGGGCTCGCCGGGCGCGCCCTCGCGCCCCAGCCTCCGGCTGAACACGCTGGCCAGCACCCAGGCGACGAGCAGGATGCCGGTGGCCAGGGGTGCCCAGGACAGGCCACGGCGGAAGAACAGCACCGTGGCCACGCCCAGCGCGAGCGAGATCCAGGGCGAGAAGCGGCGGGTGAAGGTGTCCCAGCGCATCGCCGGGAAGGTTTATCCGGTGAGGCGGGCGCATGCAAGCCGGCCGTTGACGGACGGGGAGGCTCCGGCGCACAATCTCACACCGAGGTGAAGCCCTTGGAGCGCCTGCGCCGGTGGTCCCTCGCGGTCGGGTCCCTCTGCCTGCTCGCCATCCTGCCGAGCCTGTGGGTGGCCGGCCTGGCCGAGCAGCCGCTGACCGGCCAGACACACGAACCGCTCGCCTGGCAGCCAGGCCATGGCCCGGCCCAGACACCTGGCGCCGAGCCCAGGCGCGCGGCCTCCCTGCCCTGCCTGCAGGCCGGCCCGCCGCGGAGCCTGTGGGCGTGCTCCGGCGGCGCGGACCTGGCGGGCCGGCGCGCCTTCCTGGCCAGCCGCCGCGGCGCGGAGGACATCCCCCTAGCGATCCAGGTTCTGTTCCGCCGCATGGGCGGCGCGGACGACCCCGACTCTCCCCAGCGCTGACCCCCCCGAGTCCCCACGACGCTGTCAGCGAGCGCGCGGCGCCGCGATCCGGCCCGTGCACGAAAGGAGTCGGTCATGGAGATCGCCTGGAACAAGATCGGCGCCATCCTGGGCATGGTCGCCTTCATCGTCGTCGTCATCCTGGTGGGCCGCGCCGTCTCGAGGAAGAAGGCGGCGGAGGGCAAGCGGGAGGAGCCCCCCAGGGAGCAGCCCAAGTAACCCCGCTCAGCGCGGGGCCGCCAGGCGGGCCTCGGCCTCCTGGAGGGCCCTCGCCCCCAGCCCGCCCGTGGTGAGCTGCAGCCCGCGGGCCATCTTCACCACCGCCAGGTAGCCCACCCGGGCCTCGCCGGGCTGGCCGAGCGCGCGCTGGGCCTCGGCGATGCGAAAGAGCGCCCACAGCACCCGCTCGCCCTGGGCGGGGTCCAGGCCGTAGCTCCGCACGAAGCGCCGGTGGCTCTCGGCCGCCGCCGCCCACTCGCCGGCCCGCTCCAGCGCCTCGCCGGCGCGCAGGAAGGTCGCGGCCGCCTCGGGCCTGGCCGGGTACTCCCGAGCCCAGCGCTCGTAGGCCTGGGCCGCCTGGGGCACCAGCCCGGCGCGCTCGAAGGCCACCGCGGCCTTGCGCAGCGCCTCGGGGCACAGCTCCGAGGCCGGGTGGCCGTCCACCAGCCGCAGCCACAGGTCCGCGGCCGCGGGGAAGTCGCCGCGGGCGAAGGCCGCCTGACCGGCGAGCTGCAGGGCCCGCGCGGCGTGGGCGCTGTGGGGGAACTCCTCGAACAGGCGGGTGGCGGCCTGGCCGGCGGCCGCCAGGGAGTCGGCCAGCGCGAAGCACTCGGCGGCCAGGTGCAGCATGGCGGGCACGGCCTGCGCGCGGGGCTCCTCGCCGGGGGGCGCCGCGGCGGGCCAGCCCTCGGCCAGCTCCGACAGGGCCTCCGCGGCCGCCTCCAGCTTCTCGGCCCCGGCGTCCCGCTCCCCCCGCTCCCACAGCCCCCGGCCCAGCTCGCCCAGCTCCTCGGCCCAGCGCCGGTGCGCGTTGCGGGCCAGGCCGGCCAGCGCCGCGCGCCGGCCCGGGTCCGGGCTGAGCTCGGCCAGAGCGCGGCTCCAGTTCTCCACCTGGGCCCAGTCGGCCAGCGCCAGGTGGAGCTCCAGCAGCAGCTCCATGGCCGCCGCGCGCAGGGCCGGATCGCGCCCGCGGTCCAGGGCCTCCTCGGCCCTGGCGCGGGCCTCGAGGAGCTGATCGTGCCCGGCCAGGAGCTGGGCCGCCTCGAAGACGAGCCCGGCGGCCCGGTCCGGATCGCGCTCGGCCTCCTTCCCGGCCACCCCCTCCAGCGCGCGCAGCAGGGCCGCGTAGGGCTCCGGGAGCGGCCGGGGCTCGCGCGCCTGGGCCTCGGGCCGCGCGGCCGCCGACAGCGGCTGCAGCGGATCCACCTCGCCGCGCTCGAGGGCCTGCTGCAGGCCGAGCCGGCGCGCGGCCAGCTCGAGCTCCTCGGGCGCGAGCGCGAGCAGCCCGCCGGGCAGGGCCGCGCTGTCGTCCCCCTCCCCGCCGTCTTCCTCCCCGCCGTCTTCCTCCCCGCCGTCCCCCGCCCCGCCGTCCAGCTCGCCCATCGCCGCCAGGCCGCCGTCCGCGGCGCCGCCGTCCCCCGCCCCGCCGTCCTCAGGGGCCTCCGGCGTGGGCACGGGCTCGGGCGCCGAGGCGCAGCCCGCGAGCAGCACCACGACCGCGATCCACATCTGCCGCGCGCTCATCACCTGGCCTCCCTGAAGACCAGGCCCATCCTAGCAGCCCCACCCTCAAAGAAGAAGCCGCCCCTGGGCCCGAACTTCCCCTTCAGGCCCGGCCTGTCCCGTGCTACCTTGGGGCCCATGGACGAGCGCGCCCAGGCCCTGATCGAGCGCTGCCTGACCGACTTCCGCGCCTCGGGGCCGGGGCACCGCAACTGCGCCCAGAGCGTGCTGCTGTTCGCCCTGCGCCTGCGCGGCGAGGACGACGGCGCGGCCGCGGGCGCGGTCGAGCTGGCCCGCTACCTGGGCGGGGGTCTGGGCCGGGCCGGGCTCACCTGCGGCGCGCTCACCGGCGCCGCGCTGGCGCTGGGGCTGCGCGATCGCGACCTCGACCCCGCCCTCGGCGGCCCCCAGGACGCGGCCCGGGAGGGGCTCCAGACGCTCGCGCGCGACTTCGCCGCGCGGCTCGGCGCCACCGACTGCCGCGCGCTGACCGGCTGCGACCTGACCTCATCCCTGGGCCGGGTGAAGTTCGCCGCCGCGGGCGTGGCCGAGAAGGTGTGCGTGCCCGCGGTGCGCCTGGCCTGCGAGCGCCTGAGCGCGCTCGGGCTTGCCAGGCCAGGCGAAGTCGGCTAAGGACGGGCCATGCTCACACGATTCCGTGCACGCATCTCCTGGCTCCTCGCGGTGCTCGCGTTCGGCGGGCTCACGGCCTGCAAGTGCTCCCCGGAGCCCGCGGGCCTAAGCGTGCGCACGGCCGAGCCGGACGCCGGTCGGCCCGCGGCCGCGGATGGCGGCGCCCAGCGCGACCTGCTCGACGTGGCGCTGGAGGCCAAGGCGGCCGGCCGCCTGGAGGACGCCCGCCGGCGGTTCCTGCTGCTCGCGGAGCGGGGCCTGCCGGCGGCCCAGCACCAGCTCGGGCTGATGCTGGACGAGGGTCAGGGCGGGCCCGCCGATCCGGCCGGGGCCGCGCGCTGGCTCACCCTGGCCGCGGACCGGGGGGTGCCCGAGGCGCAGCTGCGCCTGGGGCTGCTGCACAAGGCCGGCCGGGGCCTCCCCCAGGACGACGTGAAGGCCTGGCTGTGGCTGTCGATCGCGGCCAAGGCCGGGCAGGCCGAGGCCGCGGCGCCGCACCTGGGAGAGATCGAGGCGCGCCTGACGGAGGCGGAGCTGCGCAAGGCCCGCCAGATGCTGCCCCTCGTCCGCAACCTGAGCAAGCTGGACCTGCCGGACAAGCCGGCCGCGCCATGAGCCGCCCGCCCAGCGCGCCGTCCGGGCCCGACCGCGCCGCGGCCTTCGAGCGGGTGAGGAAGGAGCTCGGCCAGGGCAAGCTGGTCGACCCGCGCCGGCTGGCCGCGCTGCAGCTGCGCTCCGGCGAGCGGGCGCGCTGGGGCGACTGCCTGGTGGTGACCTGGGTCGTGGACCGCGAGCTCGAGCGGGTGAGCGAGCCCCTGCTCGAGGAGCCGCAGCGCGCGCCCGAGGCGGCCTCCCTGTGGGGCCCGTCCTGGCCGCCCACGGACGCGAAGCAGCTCGTCGACCAGGCCAGCGATCAGCGCCAGGACTGGAGCGTGCGCAGCTGCCCGGACTGCCAGGGGCGCGGCCAGCAGGACTGCCGGCGCTGCGCCGCGACCGGCCAGGTCGAGGACCCCAAGCACCCCGGCCAGCAGGTGGGCTGCACCCGCTGCGACGGGCGCGGGACCGTGAACTGCCCGCGCTGCAAGGCGGCCGGCAGGCTGCTCGAGTTCGCCCGGCTGCGCCAGCGGGTGGAGCGGCGCCGGCTGCACCTCAAGCTGCCCGCGGACGCGGAGGCCATGCCGCGAGGGGCCACCACCGGCCAGGCCGACTTCGGCCTGGCGCTCGGCTTCGACTCCGTCCGCGACGTGGAGGCGGCCGCCGCCTCGGCCGACCTCGCAGCCAGCGCCTGGTTCCCCGATCTGTGCCGGGCGCTGCTCGACCGCCAGGACCTCGGCCAGGCCGCCCGCGGCGAGCGCCGCCTGGGCTGGCGGGCGGCCTCCGCGCGCTGGTGGGACGGCTGGCTGCTGCACTGCGACGCGCAGGGCAAGGCGGTGCGTTACTTCGTGCCCGACAGCGGGGCCCGGGTGGTGGGCCCGCGCCTGCGCAGCCCCCTCAAGGTGGGCATCGCGCTCGGCCTGGCAGCCCTGGCCGGCCTGGTGCTGCTCGCCCTGTTCCACTGGTCGCGGCCCGCGGTCCCGGGGCCGGGGGGGCCGGGCCTGCCCGGGGCGGTGCCGCTCGGCCCGGCCGCCAAGGGCGCCCAGGGCGAGCGCGCCCTGGACCTCGAGCGGGTGCGCCGCCTGGCCGAGGATCCAGTCGAGCTGGACACGGCGGTGGCGGCTTACCTGGAGCTGGCGAAGGAGGGTCCGCTGCCCGCCGAGGACGAGGCCGTACGCCGGGAGGTGCACCGCAGGCTGGGCGAGCGCCTGGCCCGGGAGGGCATCCGGCTCAGCTTCGGGGTGGAGGGCGGCCGGCGGCCCTACGCGCTGGGCGAGACCAACCTGCCCGAGGGCAGCCTGCTCGAGGTGAGCGTGCGCGACGCCCGGGGCGAGAAGCTGGGCGCCCTGCGCACCACGGTGCGCGCCTACCGCTTCGGCTGCGACCCGCTGGGCCCTCCCGCAGGGCTGCCAGACGGGGAGTTCCAGGTGCACGTGGCGCTGGTGGAGCTCGGCGAGCAGCCGGAGCACGTGCGCGCCATCCTGGGCGAGCGGGGCGAGCGCCTGAGCGGGCCCCACCTCCGCCGCGGCGCGGACGGCCTGCCCGGCGTGGAGGCCCGCCGGACCCTGCGCCTGCCCGGCTAGCATCTCTTCGCCCTGGGATGCGGGCTCGAGATTTTAGAACGTGATCTGTCTCGCCTCCCAGGCCCCGCGGGTGGTGAGCGCGCGCCCGAGCCAGGGGCCGGCGGCGGCGATCTCGGCCACGGCCCGGGCCGGCGGGTCGACGAGCAGCACGCCCGAGCCGTTCAGCGCCTGGCGCCGCAGCGCGAGCGGCGTGACCACCAGCTCGAGCGCCACGCCGTGCACCCCTGCCCGGCCGAGCTCGGCCAGCAGCGCGTTGGGCCGGGTGCGGCTGACGATCGGGTACCACAGGAACAGGGCGGTGTCGGGCCGGGCCGCCCGGGCCAGCGCCAGGCTGCGTCCGGCCGCCAGCCACTCGCCCTTCTCGCTGTAAGGTGGATCGATCACCACGACCGGCCGCAGGCCCGCGCCCTCGGCCTCGGTGAGCAGCGGGGTCAGGTGGGCCGGGCCGTCCTCCGCCCGCACGCTCACCCGCCCGTCGCCGCCCAGCTTGGCGCGCAGGATCTCGAGCGCGCGCGGGGCCAGCTCGCACAGCACCAGGCGGTCGTCGGGGCCCAGCAGGTGCTGGGCCAGGTTGGGGGAGCCGGGGTAGACCCGGCCGAGCTCGTTCCAGATGCCCACCCGGGCGAAGAGCTGCAGGAAGGCCTCCACGGCGGGCGGCGCCTCGGCCCGGGCCGGGACACCCTCCGCGCCGTCCAGCAGGCGGCCGATGCCGTCCCGCCACTCGCCGGCCTTTGCCAGCCGGTAGCGGCCCGCGCCGGCGTGGGTCTCCAGGTAGCGGAGCGGCCCCCGGGCCTCGTCGAGGAGCGCCCGCAGCCAGGCCGCCAGCGCGCAGTGCTTCCACACGTCGCCGTGGTTGCCGGCGTGGTGGTGGTGGTCGTAGTCGCCGAGCTCGTGCATGGGAGCCTCCCGGGCAGGGATTCTACTACGGAATTGACTCCGCCCCCCGGGCCGGGCGACGATGGAGCGGATGGCGGCTGCGACCAAGAAGAAGGATCCCAAGGATCCCTCCACCTGGCCTCCCTCCGATCGGCGGCGGGCGCTCCGGCGCCCGCTGATCGTGCTCAAGGTCAAGCTGGAGAACCACACCCGGACCTTCTTCGGCTACGCCAAGAACATCTCGCGCTCGGGCATGTTCATCGCCAGCGTGAACCCGGAGCGCCCGGGCAGCCAGTACCAGGTGGAGATCCCCCTGCCCGAGCCCATCCGCCGCACCGTGGTGTGCCAGTGCCAGGTGGTCTGGAGCCGGGAGTACGCCCGCGGCCAGCCCAGCGAGCCGGGCATGGGCCTGCGCTTCCTGGACATGCCCGCGGACGTGGCCGAGGCCATCGACCTGTGGGCCCGCACGCCCACGGACCCGCCCCCCGCCTGAGTGATTCCTGTTTGACAAGCCGCCGAATCCTGGGGGATGCTCCGTCCCGAGTCATCATTCCCGGCTCCCGGTCACTGGAACCAGATTGGAGGATTTCGTGAGAGCGTTCTTCAGCATCGCCGCCGTGTTCGCCATGCTCGTGGCCCTGGGCTGCGAGAAGAAGGCCGAGGTCACCCCCGAGCCCGGTCCCGCCCCGGCCGGCGACACCGCGGCCCCTGCCCCTGCCCCGGCCCCTGCCCCTGCTCCCGCGCCCGCGCCCGCCCCGGCCGCGGACCTGTGGAAGGACTACGCCCCGGAGGGCGCCGGCTTCGCGGTGCTCATGCCCGGCACCCCCAAGGTCGAGTCGCAGTCCCAGCCGACCGACGTGGGCCCGATCATGATGTACATCCACATGGTCGAGCGCGACAACGCGGCCTTCCTGGTCATGTACTCCGACTTCCCGGCCGACATGGTCAAGGCCGTGGACGCGGACACCCTGCTGGACGGCGGCGTCAAGGGCGCGGCCGAGGGCGGCAAGCTCATCAGCCAGAAGAAGGTCACCCTGGACGGCAACCAGGGCCGCGAGTTCGTGGCCGAGAAGGCCGAGGGCAGCCTCCAGCTCACGCTCAAGGCGCGCACCTACCTGGTGGGCAACCGCCTCTACCAGGCCATCACCTCGGCGGTGAAGAACCAGGAGCCCTGGGGCGACATCGACAAGTTCCTGGACTCGTTCAAGCTGAAGAAGTAACCCGCCCCTCGCCACTCCCCCGGCCCCTTCTCGCGCCGTTCACTGCCTGCGGAACTCGAACTTGAAGGTGGTGGTGGTGCTGACGGGCCGGCCGTCCACCACGCGCGGCTGGAAGCGCCAGCCGCGGATGGCCTCGCTGATCTCGTCCTCGAAGTACTCGTTGCCCTTCAGGAAGCTGAACTCCTCGACCTTGCCCTCGGGCCCGATGCGCACCTTGACCACGACGGTCGCCTCCACCCCGGCGGCCTGGGCGATCCTCGGATACTCCGGATCGCGGCCGGCGGTTCGCCGCGCGCGGACGGCGTCGGGTTTCTCGAAGGAGGGCCGGGCACCGCTGAGATCGGCCAGGCGGAGCAGGCGCGCGTCGAACACGGCGCCCTGGGACTCGGCCGCCTCGAGGTTGACCCGGATGCGTGAGGACCCGCCCTGGCCGATGAACACCAGCGCGGCCGTGCCCTGGTGACCCGGCTCGCCGCTCGCGACCAGGATGCGGTGGAGTCGCGCCACCCGGCCCACCTCTTCCAGCAGGGGGTCGACGCCCGGCGCCAGCATCAGCACGTTCACCCCATCCCTGGCCACGGCGGGCTCGAGCTGCCCGGGGCCGCCGACCTTGATGACGCTCACCTGGAGCTCCAGCCCCTTGATCCTGCCCAGGGACTCCCCCTGGAGAGCCTCGGCCAGGTCTGCGGCCGCCGCCTCGCTGCCCGGAGCGCCGCTCAGGGCCAGCACCCCGGCGTGCACCCCCGCGGGGCAACGCGCGGCGAGCTGATGGTCCCAACCCAACGTACTGACGAATGATTTCGCCTGAGCCGAGGGAGGCAACCGGTCGCTCGCCAGCCCGGCGCCCGGCCAGGCGACCATCCATAGCAATCCGCCAAACGCCAGCCAACTTCTCTTCTGGGCGAACATCCCCGACTCCTTTTCGCCCCACCCCACCTGCACCCCGGACCCGGTTGTCAGCCCTGCCAGCCGAGGTCTACGTAACCCCCGTCCACGGGTCAGTCAATGTCCGAAATCGGTTCAGATCAGGTGGGCGCAGGTAGGTGGATGCGGAAGCAGGTGCCCTGGCCCCGCACGGACTCCACCTGGATGTCGCCCTTGTGGTCGTCCACGAAGCGCTTGACGATGGCCAGGCCCAGCCCGGTGCCTCCCACCTTGCCCTGGGTGACGAAGGGCTCGAACAGCCGCTGCTGGACCTCGGCCGGCAGACCGGGACCGCTGTCGCGGACCTCGAGCGAGAGCCCCGCGGCGGCGCCCACCAGGTGGATCTCGAGCTGACCCTGGCCGCCCAGGGCCTCCAGGGCGTTCTTGCTCAGGTTGAGCACGATGCGCTTCAACCGGGAGGGATCGAGGCGCACGGGCTCGCCGTCCGCCTCCAGCCGGAGCACCACCTGGCGATCCCGGCAGGCCACGTCGAGGTTCTCGCGGATCTCCTCGGCGAAGGCCTTGGGCTGGATCTCGGCCAGGGCGAGCTCCCGCTTGCCGCGCGAGAAGGCCAGCAGGTTGCCGATCATGTCGAGCATCTCGTCCACCTGGCGGCGGATGATGCGCGCGGCGGCGGCCGTGCGCTCGGGCGCCAGCGGCTCCTCCAGCATCTCGGCGTAGCCGTACACCACGGCCATGGGGTTCTTCAGATCGTGCGCCACCCCGGCCAGCATCTGCCCGACGGCCGCCAGCCGCTCCTGGTCGAGGGCCTGCTTGAGCAGCCGCTCGCGCTCCACCCCCAGCCCGACCAGGTAGCCGACGCACACCAGCAGCTCGAGATCCGAGTCCTCGAACGGACGCGCGGAGGGCCCGCGCCGATCCACCAGCAGCGCCCCCAGGATCTGCTCGCCGGCCCACAGCGGGGCCGCCGCGCAGGCGCCCAGGTCCTCCGCCGGTGCGTCCGGCTCGCCCAGGTACAGCACGCCCATGCGCTGCTCGACGCACTGGCGCACGAGCGGGCCGAGCACCTCCGAGCTTTCCAGCACGCCGGGCGGGTGCTCCAGGGTAGCGCTGATGGACAGGGCGCTGGCCGCGCCGAGCTGGGCCACCAGCCCGCCGCTGGCGCCCATGGCCGCGCGGGTCAGCCCGAGGATCTCGTCCAGGCTCCCGGCCGTGACCGGCCCGCGGGCGACGATGGCCGAGACCCGGTAGAGCAGCGCGCGCTCCTTGTCCAGGGAGGCGAGCCCGTCACCCACGGAGCTCAGCGCCGCCGAGGACAGCGAGCCCAGCAGGCGGCTCTCCAGCTTCATGGCGTCCAGCGCGCGGGACATGACCCCCGCCCGGGTGGGCGCGTCGGTGACGCCCACGGCCGGCCCGGCCTCGGCGGGCAGGGCGGTCTCCACGCTGAGCTCGTCGGCGGGCAACCCGGGCAGCATGGCGTCCAGGAGCTGCTCGAGCTCGGCGGCGCTGGCGGGCCGGCGGGCGGCCTCCTTCTCCATCAGCCGCCGCACCAGCTCGGCCAGCGGGGCGGGCAGTCCGGGCCGGAGCTCCACGGCGTCCACCGGCTTGTGGTTCAGCACGGCGTCCAGCACCACGGCCTCGTTGCCGGCGAAGGGCGTCCGGCCCGTCCACAGCTCGTACAGCAGCGCCCCCAGCGAGTACAGGTCCGCCCGCGGGTCGACCTCCTGGCCGCGGGCCTGCTCCGGGGCCATGTACATGAGCGTGCCCAGCAGCGAGCCGGCCCGGGTCACCCGGGAGACGTCCTCGCCCACCGCCAGGCCGAAGTCCATGAGGCGCAGGTTCGCGGCCGACAGGGGATCGTGGGCCGGATCGGCTTCCCCCACCACCATCACGTTCTCCGGCTTCACGTCGCGGTGGACCACCCCCAGCTTGTGGATGGCGCCCAGCGCCGAGGCCAGCGCCCGGCCCACCTCGGCCAGCGCGCGGGGCCCGGGCCGGCGGGGGCTGCGGGCCCAGCGCGCCAGGCTGTGGCCCTCCAGGAAGTCCATGGCCAGGTAGAGCTTCCCGCCCTGCTCGCCGTAGTCGAGGATGCGCACCACGTTCGGGTGGCGCACCCGTTTCCCCAGGCGGGCCTCGCGCAGGAAGCGCTGGCGGCTGCGCTTGTGCTCGGCCAGCTCGGGCCGCAGGAGCTTCAGCGCGACCGTGGTGCCGTGGGCCATGTCCCGGGCCTTGTAGACCATGCCCATGCCGCCGGCCCCGAGCTTGTCGAGGAGCTGGTAGGCGCCCACGTACTCCTGGGCCGCGGAGGCCACCGAGCCCACGTCGTGGTGGCGGAGAATCCAGCGCCGCGCCAGCTCGCCCCGCAGGGCGTGCAACCCCTCGCGCGGCACGACCAGCCCGCTGCGCTCGAGGGCCAGCAGCGTGCGGCGCAGCTCCTCGGGCAGCAGACGCACCTCGGCCTGCAGCAGGCGCGCCAGGATCGCCTCGGGCCCGAGCGGCCCGCCCTCGGCCAGCGCGCACACCACCAGCTGCTCCTCGCGGTTGAGCTGCAGCCAGGAGCTCTCCATGCGCCGGTCCGGATCGGCCGCCACCAGGGCGTCGGCCGCGTTCTCCAGCAGCGCCGGCGAGCACAGGTTGGTCTTCTCGGCGTTCAGCGACTCCACCAGCCGCTGGCCCATGAGCTGGCAGAAGTCCGGCCGCCCGCCGGCCAGCGCCACCAGCAGCCCGAGCGCGCGCTCGTCCAGGAAGGCGCGCCCGTGGAAGGCGTCGGCGAAGAGCGCCCGCACCAGGTCGTCCGGCAGCCGGCCCATGTGCAGCGGGCTGGCGAAGGCGAACAGCGCCTCGAAGCGCCGCGACAGATCGAACCAGTGGCCCTCCAGCGCCAGCACCAGGCACAGGCTGGGGCGCTCCTGGACCAGGCTGCGGAGGAACGGGAACAGGAAGGAGCCGAAGGCCGCGTCGGCGTCCGCGGCCATGCCCAGGGCCTCGGCGTTGTCCAGCAGCAGCGCCACGCGCAGCCCGGGCCGGGCACGCTCCAGGCGGGCCAGGCAACGGCCCAGGCGCTGGAACGGGTTCGACTCCGACGAGCCCGGGCCGCTGGGCGAGTCCGGGTTGCGCGAGATGGTGTTGCCGCCCACCGGCTCGTCCAGCCGCGGGCCGGCCACGCCGGAGGCCGACAGGGACAGGCCCGGCTCCGCCTCCCGCGCCAGCCCGGCCTCCGCGGCCGCCAGCTCGAGCTGGTTCGCCAGGCCGGCGATGAGCGCGGCCGCGTCCGCGCCGGCCGAGGCCGCGGCCAGGTCGGCCGCGACCACCAGCACGCCATCCTGGCGCAGCCGGCCGGCCACGGCGCGCACGAACGAGTGCTTGCCGCTGCCGCGCGGCCCCCACACGGCCGCGGCCGAGCCGCCCGAACGGGCCAGGGCCTGGATCTCGGCGAGCTCCGCCTCGCGCCCGACGAGCTGCGCTCCCTCGGCCGGCCGGCCCGGGTGGAAGGGGGACGGCTCGATCGGGCGGAAGGAACGGTGCTGGTAGCGGCGCCACAGGTCGCGCAGGCGCCGCCGGTTCCAGCCGACCAGCCCCACCACCAGCAGCCCGGCCGCGGCGACCTGCCAGGGCGAGACCGGCGTGTCCACCCGGAAGCGCAGCCGGGCCGGGGTCGGATCGCGGCGCAGGTTGCGGTCGGTGGCGCGCACCTCGAGCAGGTGCTCGCCGTCGGCGAGCTCGCGCAGCTCGAACGCCAGCCCCTCGACGCGCGTCCAGGGCCCGCCGTCCAGGCGATGGAAGCAGGTGAGCTCCGAGGGCTTGTCGTCCTCCCAGGGCGTGCCGGCGCGGACCTGGAGCTCGAGCCGGTCGCGGTCGATCACCACGGGCGGCGGCTCGCCGCCGACCTCGCCGACCACCCCGGCCAGGCCCGCCAGGGTCGGCCCGGCCTCGTCCTCGGGCACCTCCAGCGCCCCGGCCAGGCCGCGCAGCAGCACCCAGCCGGGCTTCTCCACCCCATCGGAGACGCGGTAGCGCCGCGGCCGGCCCTGGGGATCGAGCGCGATCACCTGGTCGGACCAGCGCAGGAAGGTCTCGGGCGGCGGCGAGGCCGGCCAGCCCCAGTCCACCACCCCGCCGTTGCCGGTGATCCACAGGCGGCCCTCGTGCAGCACCATCTCGTGGGCCGAGTCGGTGATCAGGCCGTCGGCCACGCCGAGCCGGGTCCAGCTCTCCCCGTCGGTGGCCAGCACCCCGCTCTCGGTGGCGAAGAACAGCACGCCCTGCCCGTCGAGCTCCACGTCGCGCACCCGGAAGTCGAAGGACTCCGCCTCCACCGGCACCCGCGACCAGGCGCCGCCGGCGAAGCGCAGCACGTCCCGCTCGCCTACCAGGATCCGGCCGGCGGTGGGGCTGCGCAGCAGGCCGCGGGGCTTGCCCGACAGCCCGAGCCCGGCCAGGTCCAGCCGGGCGGCCCGCCCGCCTTCCAGGCTCCACACCTGGTCGTCCTGGGTGGCCAGCCACACCGGTTCACCCGGCGCGCACACGAGCGTGGTCACCTCGTGCCCGGCCAGCGCCTCGAGGCCGGGCGCGGGCCGGAGCGCGCGGGACGCGAGCTCGAGCTCGTGCACCCCGGTCTTGGTGGCCAGCCACAGCCGGCCCGGGGCCACCTCGCACAGCGAACGCACCCGCTCCTCCGGCAACCCGTCCTCCGGGCCCAGGCTGGAGCCCTGCCGGCCATCGAACAGGATGAGCCGCTTGCCGTCGTCGATCTCGGGGTCGACCATGGCCAGGCGTCCGTCGGCCAGCCAGATCACCACCGGGGTCGACACCACCCCGCGCGGCAGCCCCTCGTTGCCGAACAGGTAGTGGTCGAAGCGACCGGTGCGCGGCTCGAGCCGGGTCAGGCCGCGCGGCTGGACGAAGGTGAGCGCGCCGGCCTGCAGCTCCACGGTGGTGTTCATCGGCTGGACGAAGCCGTCCACCATGCCGTAGGTGCGGTAGTGCGGCGCCGCCAGGCGGTAGAGCCCGCCCAGGTAGGCCGAGACGAACACCGCGCCGTCCTGCCCCTCGAGGAGATCGAGGGTCCACTCGGCGGCCAGCCAGCGGCCCTCGTCCAGGGCGGCGCAGCCGCGGCCCTGCTGGCGGCAGACGCCGTCGGGGGTGGCGAACCAGGAGGCCCCGTCCCGGGCGATCAGCACGTGGTTGACGTTTCGCGTCATGGCCTGGAAGGAGCGGTCCACGACGCGGGTGATCTCCGCGCCCTCCAGCCGCAGCGCCCCGAGCAGTCCGTGCACCCAGGCGCGGCCCTGCGCGTCCACCAGCAGCCCGAACAGCTTGCCCGAGGCCTTGCCCGCCAGGGCGGGGAACTCGAAGGGGAAGCGCTGCCAGCGGCCGCTCCGGTCGCGCACGGCGTACTCGTCGCGCCAGGCGACCACCACCTCCCCGCCGGGCACGGGCGCCACGCGCTCGAGCTTGCGGGCGATGGGCGCGTCCCTGTCCGTGACCACCTCGAGCGCGCCCGAGGCCTCGTCCCAGATCGCCAGGCCCGCGTCGGTCGCCAGGTACAGGCGACCGTCCGGGCCGGGTTTCACCTCGTTCACCACGTTGGAGGGGAGCCCGAGCGCGCGCCGACCGACGCCCGCGGGCTCCGGCCTGGCCAGGGCGGCCTTCAGCCCGTTCTCGGCCTCGTCGGGGAGGGCCGGGTTGACCAGGTGGCTGAAGCGGTCGTCGTCGAGCAGGTACAGGCCGCGCTGGGTGGCCACCCACACCCGGCCGCGCCCGTCCACGGCCGAGCCGCGTAGCTCGAGATCGTCCTCGGGCAGCTTGCGGGTGCGCAGCAGCAACCCGTCGAACAGCGCCAGGCGCGGGGCCGAGGCCGACACCTGGTCGTCCGTGTCCCCGTTCATCAGCAGGCCGCCGGGCACGAAGGCCACCAGATCGGCGTCCTCCGGGATGCCGATGGAGGGCGGGAAGGTGGACAGCCGAGCCCGCGCCCGGCCGAAGTAGTCCTCCAGCTCGTCCATGGCCTTGCGCCACTCGCCCTGCAGCCGCTCCGCGGCCTCGGTGTAGCGCGGCAGCCCGGCCAGGTGCGCCACCACCAGGAGCTCGTCGATGATCGGCAGGGCGTCGCACGGCCGCCGGGACTGGGCGATCAGGCCCATGGCCTGCAGGTACAGCGCCCGGGCCAGCCCGCGGCCGTCCTTCAGCCGCCGCAGCTCGACCGCGGCCGCCTCCAGGCTGGCCAGCGCGTCGCCCGGGTGCCGGAGCTGGAGCTGCCAGCGGCCGATGGACACGAGCAGGTTCGCCGCCAGCCCGGGCGGGGCCGCGGCCCGCAGCGCGCGCAGCTCATCCAGGGCGGCCTCGGCGTGGCCGGCCGAGCCGCGCGCCAGCCAGCTCGCGGCGCGGGCGTAGCGGGCCAGCTCCCCCGGGCCGCCCTTCTCCAGCTCGGCCAGCAGCGCGTCCCAGTCCAGCGCCCAGGGCAATCCCTCCATCCAGCCGTCCAGGGTCTCCACGGCCTCGCGCGTCAGCGCTCCGGTGAGGTCGAGGGGGGGGCTGGGCGGCGCGGCCCCGACCGGGCCGGCGAGCAGCCAGCCGGTCGACAGCAGCACCAGGATCGCAGCGTGGAGACGCAAGCTCGCACCCATCCGGGGACGCGGCGCGCGCCGCCCCCCCTTGCTGGCTATCAGAGGACGCGCGGGGGTGTCAATCGGGCGGCCGGCGGCGCGATTGATCCAGCCCCATCCACGAGGTACAAGGGGGGTGCTGATTCAGAAGGGGGTCCTCATGTTCGCGCGTGGAGTCTCCGGGTGGCTGGCTGCCTGTCTGTCCGCCGCGCTGCTGGCCGTGCCCGCGCCCTCGTCCGCCGGCGAGCAGGGGCCGATCGTGGCCATGTTCGACCTGCAGGACAAGAGCGCCAAGCTGGCCGAGGAGCTGCGCTCCAACCTGATCGATCTGCTGGCCGCGCGCCTGGCCCAGGCGGGCTACCAGGTGGTGCCGCGCGACCAGATCCGCGAGCGGCTGCGCGAGGCGCAGAAGGACAGCTACAAGCTCTGCTACGACCAGGGCTGCCAGATCGAGCTCGGCCGCGAGCTGGCCGCCCAGAAGACGCTGGCCACCGCCTTGTTGCCCATCGCAGACACCTGCCAGTTCACCGCGGTGCTCTACGATCTCCAGCGCGCCACCACGGACCTGGCAGCCATGGCCGAGGCGCGCTGCGCCGACGAGGCCTCGCTGCTGGCCGCGGTGCAGCAGCTCGCCGCCCAGCTCGAGAAGCCGCTCGTCGAGAGCCGCCAGGCCACCGGCTCGCGCGTCGGGGAGCTCGACCGGTTGCTGGCCGACGCGGCCCGCCCGGCCGGGGAGCGCCTGGAGCGCGCCTGGGAGCTCGTCCGCCAGGTGGCCGGCGACAGCATGGCCGGGGTCGAGGTGCGCCAGGGTGTGCTGGAGCGCTTCCTCACGGCCTTCCCCGGGGACAACCCGCGCCGCGAGGCCGCCCGCCTGCTCCTGGGAGAGCTCGCCCCGGGCACCCTGGTGGTGCGCACCTCCCCGGCCGGCGCCTGGGTGAGCATCGACGGCAAGACCGCCGGCCAGGCCCCGGTGGTCAAGGAGCTGAAGTCCGGCCCCCACCGGGTGGCGGCCAGCCTGGAGGGCTACGCCTCGGCCGAGCGCGAGGTGAGCCTCCAGGGCGGCCAGCAGAGCGAGCTGGAGCTCGAGCTCCGGCCGCCCCCGCGCCATCCTTTCAACGTCTGGGGCCACGCGACCTTCTGGACCGGGCTGGGGCTGGCGGCCTTCGGCGGCGTGTCCACCTACCTGTTCGTGGACACCACCGACCGGTACGACCACGGCGACGCCAGCTACTCCGCGGCGCAGGCCTGGAACGCGCTGCAGTTCGTGGGCTACGGGCTGGGCGGGGCGCTGCTGGTCACCGGGGTGGTGCTGTGGATCCTGACCCCGGACGACGCGGCCTGGGCCCGGGAGTGGAGCTCGGGCCAGGCTCCCCCGACCCCGGGCCTGTCCCCCACCCCCGACGGCGGCGGCCTGGTGTTCACCCTGCAGGGAGGGTTCTGAGCCATGAAGGCCACCTCGTTCGCGATGGTCCTACCCATGGCGCTCCTGCCTCTCTCGTGCGCGGTCGAGGAGAGGGGCGGTGAGGGGCAGCAGTGCTTCACGGACGGGAGCTGCTCCGGCGCCCTCCTGTGTTTCCATGAGGTCTGCATTCCTGCGTGCCCGGGCAACCGCGATCCAGCTTCGAACTGCGTGAACTGCCTCCCCCACTGGGTTGACCAGGACGACGACTGCGGCACCTGCCTGGGCAACTGGGACCTCGCCCAGGGCTGCCAGGCCTGCGAGAACCACTGGGTCGACGACGGGTCGAACGACTGCGGCACCTGCCCGGGGAACTGGGACCCGGCCCAGGACTGCGCGGCGTGCAAGGACCGCTGGGCCGATCAGGGGGACGACTGCGGCACCTGCCCGGAGCGCTTCGAGGTCTCTACCGGTTGCAGCGCGTGCGCGCCCGGCTGGGCCGGCCCGGACTGCGACCAGCCCTACTGCCAGGTCCACGACTGCTGGACCGTCCCGCCCACGGGAGTCACGGAGTGCTACGCCTCGGGAGTCACCGGCACCATGGAGTGCGCGGGGGTCGCCGGCGACGAGGACTGCGCGGCGACGGCCATGTGCGGCCAGGACGCCCAGTACCCCGACCCCGCCCGGACCTTCAGCGTGCGCACGGAGGGCGGCGTGGAGGTCGTCGAGGACTCCCTGAGCGGCCTCCTGTGGGAGCGCAACCCCGCGAACGACGAGATGACCAGCGTGGCGGACGCCCGGGCGCGCTGCGAAGGTCTGGAGGCCGGCTCGCTGACCGACTGGCGGCTGCCCACGGTGCAGGAGTTCGCGAGCATCCTCGACTGGGATAACCCCGACGGCGTTCTGCCGGCCGAGATCCTCGTGGATGCGCCCCACCGCTACTGGCTCGAGGACAACCTCCCCGGCGACACGGACATCGGTTGCGGCGCGGATCTCGTCGACGAAGGCGGCGGCATCCAGCTCTACTACCACTCGGGGCTCGGGCTGGACGGCGATCGCGCCCTGTGCGTGCACGGCGCGGGCCGGGAGTCGGCGCCGGCCGACCGCTTCTCCACGCGGCTCGTCGAGGGGAAGAAGCTCCTGAGCGACAACGCGACCGGCTTGCAGTGGGCCGACCTCCTGGACCTGGGGGACCTCGATCTCGAGAACCAATGCCACTGGTGCGAAGGCCTGGCCTTCGGCGGCTTCACCGACTGGCGCGCGCCGGACATCCAGGAGCTCCTGTCCGTGGCGCGCTTCGGGGCCGCGGACGCCCTCGAGGTGTTCGAGATCCAGGGTGGTCTGGGCTCTAGCCTGGCCTCCACCACCACGGATCACCGAGGCAATTCCTACTCACTATCGGGGGTGGGTGGGTTGAGCACGTGTTCCGGCATGATCTTCTGCGTCCGCGGCGGGCGGTGAATCGGGGGCCGTGCGGCGCGGTCCAAGCCAGGGCCCGGAATCCAGGAGGCCCCGAGACATGCACCCCCACCGCCGCGCGCTCCCCGCGCTCGCCCTGCTGGCCGCCGTGACCCTCGTGCCGGCGCCCGCCTCCACCCAGGAGGTCCGGCCGCCCGTCGACGACCAGTCGGTCCCGGCCTTCTCGAGCCTGCCCGCCTGCCGGCCCAGGCTGCCCCGGCCCCTCGGCCTGGACGCGCGCGTGGCCCGGGCCGGCCAGGCGCGGGCGGACCGCCCCGTGGAGGGCACCCTGGTCTGCCGCCAGGCCGAGTGCCTGGCGGTCGCCACCGCCCCGGGCGTGGAGCCGACCTGCAACTACTTCCTGCGCCTCGAGCCCGAAGGGCCCGGGGCCATGGCCCGCGGCCTGGAGCTGGTGCACGAGGTCCACAGCCGGAACGCCTACGCCTGCCAGCCGGGCTTCACCCCGAGGCGCGCCTGGGCGCTGGGCCGGCTGCTGATCGAGGAGCACCGCCTGCTGGTGGACGAGCTGTGCGACCCGGCTTTGCCCCGCGCACAGCCGCCGCTCGGCCAGGTGGCCTGGGACCTCGGCCCGCCGGGCGAGTGGCTGAAGGCGCCTGGCTTCGGTTGCCCGTCGGGCACCCGGCTCCGGGGTCGCGTCGGGGTCGAGGTGTGGTGCGAGCGCCGGGACGGCAAGCGCCACGGACCCGCGCTCTCCTGGAGCGCGAACCCGTGCGGCCCGGCACCCCGAGATCCCATCCCGCCAGTCGCCGAGCAGGGGCCCTACGTCGCCGGCCGCAGGCACGGGGTGTGGCGCACCTACGACTGCGCGGGCCCGGTGCTCCGCGAGGAGGGGGCGTACCGCCGCGGCCGCAAGGTGGGGAGCTGGAGGCGTTACGACGAGAAGGGCGCGGAGATCCCGGCTACTCGATCACCTTGACCAGGGACTGGAAGAGCGCCTTGTTCTCGTTCAGCACCTGCTCGTTGCCGTACACGCACAGCAGGCCCTGCTTCAGCACCCCCTCCATCAGCGGGGCCAGCGCCTGAAGGTCCGCCGGGGTGGCCGCGAGGATCTCGTCCCGCTCCTTCTGCAGCGTCTCGTGGGGCAGGCGGCGCAGGATGTCGCTCATGGCGCGCTCGCCGCGCATGGACGGGGTCATCGGCCGGTCGCGCTCGGAGATGGCGCCGATCACGAAGCGGGTCATGGCGCGCTCGTCGGGCGCGAAGGCCTTGAGGTAATCCACCACGCCCCGGTAGGCCTCCAGGGTCTTCGACAGGTTCGGGTCGCGGTAGGAGGCGAAGGCCAGGCTGCCGTCGCGGCCGATCATGGCCCAGGCGCCGTAGGCCCCGCCCTGCACGCGGATCTTCTCGGTCAGGTAGTCGCGGCCGAGCACGCGCTGCACCAGCGCCAGCTTGCCGTTGTAGCCCTGGCCCAGCGGGCGGAAGTCGCCGCCCTGCACCACGTACTGCACCTTGCTGGCGGCCAGCAGGCCCTCGTTGCCCGCGGGCGGCTGGAAGGCCACCTGCTGCGCCGGGCGCTCGGTCGCGGGCAGCCGGGACAGCAGCGCCGGCAGCGCGGCCTTGACCTTGTCGTAGTCCTCGGCTGCGCAGGTCACCCCGATGGTGAGCGCCCGCTTGTCGAACACCAGCGAGGCCAGGAAGGCGAGATCGGACAGCAGCTCGTCCGCGCGGGCGTCGTAGCCCTGGCTGACGCCCTTGAGGAACTGGATGAAGGTGAGCCCGCCCAGCAGCTCCTGCAGCGCGCCGTGGGCCCCGAGCCGGGCCTGCAGCCGCATGGTGGCGAGCTGCACCCCCCCGTTGCGCGCGAAGCCCTCGTACTGCGCGTCCAGCCTGCGCAGCACGTCGCGCACCCGGGCCTTGTCCTCGAAGCGGCTGTCCAGGGCCTGCTCGCCGATCAGCCCGACCAGCTTGTCGAGCTTGGGGGTGAGCGCTTTGCCGTTGAAGGTGAGGGTCGGCAGGAAGACCTTGGGGTCCTGGGCGTCCACGTACACGCGGGTGTCGGTGTGGATGCCGCCGGTGTGGATGCTCACCTCGGCGTCCAGCTCGGCGTAGGAGCGCATGCGCGTGTCCACCTCGCCCACCAGCGCGCTCAGCAGGCTCAAGTGGGGCAGCAGCTCCTGGGGCACCCGCCGGGTGTCGAACATGAGCTGCAGGTAGACGATGCCCTTGGCGGCCTGCTCGGAGAAGAGCACCCGCACGCCGTCCACGCTGTCCTCGCGGGCCGTCCAGCGCGGCTCGACCTTGTCGAGGTCCGCCAGCGTCAGCATGGGGATCTTGGCCAGATCCTCGGGCTTGTCGGGCGCCTGCTGCCAGGCCTTGATGTCCTTGGTCTCGGCCACGATGCGCTCGAGGTCCTTCTGCGACAGGGACTTCTTCACCTCGGCCAGCTTGGCCTCGGTGCGCTTGTTCAGCTCCTCCTCCAGCCCGGCCTTGGGCTTCACCGTGAGCTGGGCGCCGAACTGGTTGCCCAGGAGCTGCTCGCGCACGAGCTTCTCCAGCCCGCCGCTCGCGGCCAGCTCGCGCACCTTGGCCAGCGGCGCCTCGTAGGCCACGCCCAGGAACGGGTCGGTGCCGTACAGCCAGGGGCGCACCGTGCTCCAGGCGTACACCAGACCCGGGGGCATGCCGCGGAAGTCCGCCTCGCGCTTGCGGAACTCGTAGCTGTTGAGCACGCCCTCGACCAGGCGCTTGTCCAGGCCCTTGTCGGCCACCTGGGTGAGGGTCTCCGTGACCACCTGGCGGAAGCGCGCCGCGTCAGCCTCGTTCGCGTTCTGCGCCATGAGCACCCACACGCCCTGCTGGGTGTCCTCGTACATGGCCGAGATGTCCTTGCCGATGCCGGCCTTCTCCAGGGCCTGGCGCACGGGCGCGGCCGGCCGGTTCACCAGGATGTCGGTCAGCACCTCGAGCGCCATGCTGAGCTCGGGCTGGGTCGGCCCGCCGGCCACCCAGGCCAGCGCCAGGTAGGTCTTGCCGGCCGGATCCTCGCCCGCCGCGATGGGGTACTCGTCCACCACCTCGGCCAGCTTCTCGAGCGGCTTCTGCGGCGTGATGGCCGCGTTCACCTTGAGGGCCTTGAAGTGCCTCAGGTACTGCTCGTCGATGAACGCGAGCTCGGCCCGGGTGTCCCCGTCGCCCCACAGCACGATGCGGGCGTTGGACGGGTGGTAGTAGGTCTTGTGGAAGTCCAGGAACTGCTTGTCGGTGAGCTGGGGGATGGCCTCGGGCAGCCCGCCCGACTCCTTGCCGTTGGGGTTGTCGGGGAAGAGCGTCTTCAGCAGCGTCCGCCACAGCACCCGCTCGGGCGAGGAGAAGGCGCCCTTCATCTCGTTGTACACGATGCCGTTGTACGTCAGCGGCGCGTCCGCGCTCTCCAGCTCGTAGCGCCAGCCCTCCTGGCGCAGGATGCGCTTCTCCTGGTGGATGCGGGGGTTCAGCACCGCGTCCAGGTACACGTCCATCAGGTTGAAGAAGTCCTTGGCGTTGGTGCTGGCCACCGGGTACATGGTGTAGTCGTTGTTGGTGAAGGCGTTCAGGAAGGTGTTCAGCGAGCCCTTGAGCAGCTCCTGGAACGGGCTCTTGACCGGGAACTTCTTCGAGCCGTTCAGCACCGAGTGCTCCAGGATGTGGGGCAGCCCGGTGTCGTCCTGGGGCGGGGTGGCGAAGGCGATCGAGAACACCTTGTTCGGATCGGCCGCCTCGAACTTGACCAGCCGGGCGCCGCTCTTGACGTGCTGGAACACGAGCCCGCGCGCGGCGATCTCGGGGATCTGCCGGTCCTGGAGCAGCTTGAAGCCCTGGTACATCTTGCCCACCTCGAAGGCGGGCTTGGCCCCTTGCGCCTGGGCCAGGCCAGCCAGCAGAGAAACCGCCAGCGCGGCGGCGACGAAGATCCGGGTCCTGGACGTTTGCATGGTCGTGCCTCCTCAGGGTGGGCGACCCTCACGCCCACGCCCGAGGTTGTAGCCCAGTCCCGGCGCCGGCACAACCAGGAAGAAGAGCGGCGGCTACAGCTTCGGCAGGGGGAGCTTGGAGAAGCGCAAGGTGTCTGCCTCGGAGCCGGGGAACTCCACGAAGATGAGCGCGCCGGCCACGCAGCCGGCCACGTGATCCCTCGGGTGGGCCGGGGCGATCACCTCGATGCCCTCGGCCCGGCCGAGCGGGTTGATCGTCAGGGTGACCAGCACCGGGCCGATCCTGTCCGCCTTCGGCTTGGCGCGCTTCTTCCTCTTGCCCTTCCTGGGCTGCTCGTCCATGACCGGCGCGCCCTGCTCCGCGATGCAGGTCTTGATGAGCCCGGCCACGCCTGCCACCTTGCGGCCGACCTCGGCCCGGGCCGGCTTGGCCGCCTCGGGCGGCGGGGGCGGCTTCACCTCGTCCTCGTCCGGCTCGGGCTCGGGCGGCGCGTCCTCCGGCCGCCCGACCTGGAGCGGCAGGTGGGGCACCACCACGGGCTCGCCCACGGGCCGCGGGAACTTCACCGTGCGCAGCACCGCGTCCACGCAGCCGGCCACGTAGGTGCGCCGGTGCGCGGGGGTCAGCACCTCGACCTTGCTCACCCGGCCGTCCTTGCCGATGGTGAAGGCCACGTCCAGCTTGCCACCGACCCTGGGGTCGAGGGCCCGCTGGCGCTCGGCGCAGGTGACGAGGCCCGGGGCGTAGGGCCGCAGCGCCGCCTGCACCGCGCCCTCCGCCAGCCCGTCGCCCTCCCCGGCCGAGGCCTGGCCCGCCGCGAGGAGCATCCCGAAGCCGATCAGCAGCTTGTTCATGCCGCCATTGAACCCCACCAGCCACCGGGTTGCAAGGCACGCTCAGGCGTCGCGGCACCCGAGCGCCACGAACTCCGGTCCGGGTCCACCGTACCTGAACGCCACCAGCCGCTCCCGCCGGCCCACCCCGAAGTCCACGCACACCGCGTTCCGTCCCGGGCCGAGCAGGGCCGGGTCCGGGACGGGCCGCGCGGACAGGCGCCAGGGGAAGCCGTAGTGGCCGAACACCACGAGCGGCGCCCGGGCCGGGTAGTCCTCCCACCAGGGGATGCGCTGCTCGGCGCGCTCGTGCCCGTCCGTGTCCACGATCCGGGCCGTGGCAGGCTGCTCCGGCCCCTTGAGGCAGCACTCGGTGAGCGCGTGCAGCGAGCCGCCCTTCCCGGCCTCGCGCAGCACCTCGTCCGTGCCCAGCCGCGCGGGCAGCAGGTCGGCGGGGAGCCCCGCGTGCTCCCAGCAGGCGTGCACCAGCCGCAGCCGGCCCTGGTCCAGGAGCAGCCACAGCGGGCAACGCATCAAGAACTCCCGGCACCGCTGCCAGCGGGCGGGCTGGGCCTCGACCTGGGCCCGGGTCACGGCGAGCTGCTTGAGGTTCTTCGGCGTGGGCGCCCGCAGACCGGCCAGGAACAGCAGGAAGTTCAGCTCGTGGTTACCGAGGAGCATCTCCGCGCACCCGTCCCGCTCGAGCTCCATGGCCAGCTCGAGGCAGCCCAGCGGGTCCGGCCCCCGGTCGATCAGGTCCCCGATGAGCACCAGCCTCCGCCCCTCGGGGTGCCCCCACCTGCCGCCCGCCTGCGCGTAGCCGAGCTTCGCGAGCATGGCGCGAAACGTGGCGATCATCCCGTGCACGTCGCCGACGACGTCGAGCTCCATAGCCATGCCGCCATGGTAACCCAAGAACTGAAGATTTCGTGAGCCCTCTGCCACGTCCCGCATCTCTAGCCTTCGCGCGAAGGCAGGGCCGCTCTTCCATGAGGTGAGAAGGAGGCGTCTGCCTTGCCTGGCATCCCCGCCTACCCCACCCTCATTGAACCTGCGACCCAGGCCCCAGACGAAGGCTGGTGATCAGGGACGGCTCGGGGTCCGACCAAGACGCCTGGTCCTGGGTGGAGCGCACCTGGGTGGCTACGGATTTCCGGCAACTCTCTGATGGAATTCTGAGCCATCGGCAGGCGGGCAGGCCGCGACAGCTCGAATATTCATCATCTAAACAGGGAGTTGCTCGTGAAGGAGCGGCCGATCGGCCAGGCATCAATCTTGCTGAGCTACCCCTTGGCCGGCGGATGAAACAGGGGATCGCCGGCCGGATGAACGTCGAGAGACTCGAAAGGAGCGATGGAGATGAGAAGCCGGATGTTTGGATTCGCGATCCTCGGGTGGGTCGGGGCGCTCGTCGGCTGCGGCGCGGACGCGCCGTTCCAGGGGAGCGAGGCGCTGACCGCCGAGGAGTGCGAGGCGCAGGGCGGCCAGCTCTTCCTGGCCCAGCCCTACGACGCGACCCGCGGGTGCTACCAGGAGCCCGCGGAGCCCGCCTTCTGCCAGCCCGTTCCGGACATCATATGCGCCTGGCAGGGAGAGCCGGTCCTCCTGACCGCCCCCGACGGCGCCACCTGGTACGTGGACTGGAGCTGCTTCTCCACGCCCGAGGGCTGGACGCGGCAGTACGTGGCCGAGGGCCGGCCGGCCTGCGACGCGGAGCTCTCCTGCCTGGAGCGGCCGGTCGAGGACTGCGAGGCCCACGGCTGCCAGGTGTTCCTGGCCCAGCCCTACGATCAGGCGGCCGGCTGCTACCAGGAGCCCGCCGTGCCCGCCTTCTGCCAGGCCGACCCGGACATCGTGTGCGGCTGGCAGGGGGACCCGATCCTCCTGACCGAGCCCGACGGCACCACCTGGTACATCGACTGGAGCTGCTTCTCCACGCCCGAGACCTGGGACCGGGAGTACGTGCCCGGGGGCAAGCCCGGGTGCGGATGATTCAAGCGTGCTGCGTGCTTCGTGCTGCGTGCTTCGTGCTTAGTGCTTAGTGCTTAGTGCATTGAAGAACGATGCACGATGCACCCCCTTCGGGGGCTGCTCCACTTTCCCTTCGGGACTGCTCCACTTCGCTCGCTTAGCTCGCTCGTTCCGCCGCGCTCGCTTCGCTCGCTCGTTCCGCTGCCATGCACTACGTACCTTGCACTCCCTACGGCGTCCCCGGGCTCGGGGCGCCGATGGCGAAGGTGGTGTCCAGGTTCTCGCTGGTCTCGTCGTGGCCGCCGAGGCCGTTCCCGCCGCTCTGGAGCTCCGCGCCCTCCAGGAGGTCGGCGCGATAGAGCGACTGGCCGCCCGTGTGCGTGGGCGGGAACACCTGCTCCGCGATGGGCGTGTCGGGCAGGTAGGCGGAGGAGCCCACGCTGACGCCCGTCTTGTCCGAGGCGAAGTTGGTGCCGCCCCAGAGCACGTAGTCCACGTCCTGGACCAGGTCCGCGGCGCCGTCCCAGCGGAACAGCACCACCACCTCCTGGGCGTTGCTCAGGCCAGCGTTCGCGCCCACGGCGCCGGCGAAGGCCGGGACCATGTCCAGGGTCAGGCCCAGGCCGTCGCCCCGCAGCGCGAAGGTCGGCTCCTCCCCGTAGGCGGTCTGGAAGGCGGCCGCGGTGTTGACCGCGATGGTGGCGGTGGCCCCGGCCGCGAGCGTGCTGCCGTCCGGGAAGCGGGCCACGAAGTCGTTGTCCACCCCCAGGGCGACGAGGCTGGCGATCTGCCAGTAGTAGCGGCTGTTCGCCGGGGTGACCGCGTCGGTGTAGGTCGCGTCCCACAGGTAGTACTGGCCGAGGTCGACGGCGTTGGCCGTCGGGTTGTGGATCTCGATGAACTCGCCGGTGGACGGGGTCACGCACAGCTCGGTGATCACCAGGTGCGGCACGCGCGCCCCGCCCTCGCAGGCGTCGCCCACGCCGTCCCCGTCCGCGTCCTCCTGGCCGGGGTTCGCCACCCAGGGGCAGTTGTCGCACAGGTTGCCGGAGCTGTCGCCGTCCGAGTCGAGCTGGTCCGGGTTCTCGACGGCGACGCAGTTGTCGCACAGGTCGCCGACGCCGTCGAGGTCCTGGTCCTCCTGCTGCGGGTTCCAGGCGAGCCGGCAGTTGTCCTCGAAGTCGGCCAGGCCGTCGCCGTCCGTGTCCACCGGGCCGCCCTCGAGCACCACGTCCGGGTCCTCGCGCGGCATCAGCCGGAACTCGCTCCAGGAGTAGTCCATCACCCCGGTGATGCGGGTGAAGGTCTGGCCCAGCGCGCGCTGGTCCGTGGCGCAAGGGACCTGGGGCAGCGGGCCCGTGGCCGGGCACACGAACGGGTACTGGAACTGCCAGCCCACCACCAGCAAGGACGTCGGGTCGGCCGGCGCGGCCACCTGGAAGTCGCCGTGGTCCAGCCCGTCGCTCCCGGGGAACGGGGTGACCAGGGTGTCCACGTCCTCGACCCGCACCAGCACGCCCTCGTAGCTCTCGGCCGAGACGCTGCCGGTCATCAGCTTGTCCGGGCTGACGACGATCGGGGCGGGCACCACGCCCGCGCCCAGCACGGTGATCGCGGTGGGCACCAGCTCGGTGCGCCCGTAGTACTCGGCGTAGGTGCCGGTCATGGCCAGCGAGGCGCCCTGGACCACCCCGGGGTCCAGGGTCAGGCCCGAGGCGTACACGTAGACGCCGCTCCACTGGCCGCCGCCCGCGTCCTCCACGTAGAAGACCGGGGTGCCGTTGATGGTGATGACCGGGGTGGTGACCACCACGTCCTGCACGCACAGCTCCGCGCCCTCGGCCGGGTGGCCGACCGCGTCCACGTCCTGGATCTGCGCGATGGTGACCGCGCCGTTCGGGCACGGGTCGCCCGCGACGCACTGGCCGCTCGCGTCGCAGGACTCGCCCGGGATGGCGCAGGTGCCACAGGACGAACCGCAGGTGGGATCCGGGCCGCACTCCCGGCCGGCGCAGTTCGGGACGCACACCTGGCACTGGCCCGAGGCCTCCTCGCACACCTCGCCTGCGCCCGTGCAGGTGCCGCACGAGCCGCCGCAGCCGTCGTCCCCGCACTCCCTGCCGGTGCAGTCCGGGAGGCAGGCGCAGGTGAGGTCCGGCTGGCAGCTCTCGGGCGCGGTGCAGGAGCCGCAGGAGGTGCCCATGCAGGGATCGAGGCCGCACTCCTGGCCGACCCCGCAGCAGGGCACGTCCTCGTGCCAGCAGGTCCCGTCCACCTGGCAGATATCGGGCGCCACACACTCCCCGCACGAGCCGTTGCAGCCGTCGTCCCCGCACTCCTTGCCCTGGCAGTCGGGGACGCACTCGCACAGGCCCGCCTGGTTGCAGCTCTCGGGCGCGGTGCAGGCGCCACACGAGTTGCCGCAGCCGTCGTCCCCGCACTCCCGGTCCAGGCAGTCCGGGACGCAGGCGCAGGTGCCGTCCGCCTGGCAGGTCTCCGGGGCCGTGCAGGAGCCGCACGAGCCGTCGCAGCCGTCGTCCCCGCACTCCTTGCCCGCGCAGTCCGGGCTGCAGGCCTCGCACTGGCCCGTGGCCTCCTCGCACGCCTCGCCCGCGACCGTGCAGGTGCCGCACGAACCGCCGCAGCCGTCGTCCCCGCACTCCTTGCCCGCGCAGTCCGGGCTGCAGGCCTCGCACTGGCCCGTGGCCTCCTCGCACGCCTCGCCCGCGACCGTGCAGGTGCCGCACGAACCGCCGCAGCCGTCGTCCCCGCACTCCTTGCCCGCGCAGTCCGGGCTGCAGACGGGCTGGCACACGCCGTCCGCATCGCACTGCTCGTTCGCGCCGCAGGTGCCGCACGAGGCGCCGCAGGTGGGATCCGGGCCGCACGCGCGCCCGGCGCAGTCCGGGGCGCACACCTGGCACTGGCCCGAGGCCAGCACGCACACCTCGCCCGCGCCGACGTCGCAGTCGCCGCACGAGCCGCCGCAGCCGTCCGGCCCGCACACCCGGCCCTCGCAGTCGGCCAGGCAGTCGGGCACGCAGCCGCCCTGGGCGTCGCAGTGCATGCCCGCGTCGCAGGTGCCGCAGGAGCCCCCGCAGCCGTCGTCGCCGCACTGCTTGCCCGCGCAGTCCGGGGCGCAGGCCACGCACTGCCCGTCGGCGTCGCAGCTCTCGGGCGCGGTGCAGTCCCCGCACGAGGCGCCGCAGCCGTCGGGCCCGCACTCCTTGCCGGTGCACTGGGGCAGGCAGGGGCAGTCGGTCCGGCACGCCAGGCCGTCGTCGGCGCAGCCGCACACGCAGCTGTCCGCCACCTCGCCCCGCTCGCCGCAGGAGTCCACCCAGTAGGTCACGCCCTGCAGGCAGGTCGTGCCGACCTCCGGGGTGCAGCTCCCGCCCCCCGAGTCACAGCCCGCCGCCGCCAGACCGGCCACCAGCACGAAGCACATCGCCACGCGACCCAGCTTGGACATCTCGCGCCCCTTTCGTTTCAACCCGGAACTTCGGACGGATGGTAACACAAGATTCGTGCGGCGAGGAGCGTGCGGCGCAGAGCGATCGGCGACCGACGATCCCTGTTCCGCGCCGCACCCCGCACGCCGCACGATCCTATCCGCAGTACTCCACCCTCAAGCAGTAGTAGTTCCCGCTCCCGGTGACGTCCGCACAGCAGCCGCCGGGGAAGGCCGGGAGGTCGCACTCGCTCCCGCCCGCGGTGCAGGCCGGGGAGCAGAAGCTCACGGCGTTCTGGTTGTCGTAGATGCAGGTGAGCCCCGCCTGGCAGTCCACGATCACCTCCGGGGTGGCCACCGAGCGGCAGGCCTCGCCGGCGACGGCGGTGTTCGGGTGGGAGGTCGGGACGCAGTAGCAGCCCCCGGCCACGGCCTGGACCTCGAAGCCGGGCTCGCAGGCGTTGTCCACGCACGGGGCCGAGCAGAAGGAGGCGCCGCAGCCCCCGCCCACGCACTCCGGGTTCCACAGCGGATCCAGGTACTGGTCGCAGTCGCCCTCCAGCGCGCACGGGCGGGTGTCCACGCTGGGCGGCATGCCCAGGCACAGCAACCCCTCCAGGCAGCCGCCCACGCCCACGTGCACGCTGTCGAACTGGCAGGGCTCGCCCACGTCCTGGGTGGCGGGCGGCTGGCTGGTGGGGATGCAGAAGCAGGTGCCGCCCAGGATCTGGGGCAGGTAGCCCGGGTCGCAGGCGCCGTCCACGCACGGGGCCGAGCAGAACGAGGCCCCGCAGCCGCCCTCCACGCAGTCCTGGTTCCAGGTGGGGTCCACGAAGGCGTCACAATCGGCGTCCACCGCACAGGGCCGGTTCACCGCGTCGGCCGACCAGCCCAGGCAGGCCAGCGAGGCCACGCAGTTCCCCGCGCCGGCGTTCACGTTGCCGAAGGTGCACGGCTCGCCGACCAGCCCGGTGCTCCACGGCGTGCACAGCCCCTCGGGGCTGCACTCCTCGCCGGGCTCGCAGGCGCCACACTCGCCGCCGCAGCCGTCGCCCCCGCACTCCTTGCCGGCGCAGTCAGGCTGGCACACGCACTGCCCGCCAGCGTCACAGGTCTCGGGCGCCACGCAGGCGCCACAGGACGAGCCGCACACGGGCTCCAGGCCGCACTCCAGGCCGGCGCAGTCCGGGCTGCACACCACGCACTGGCCGGACACCTGCGCGCACACCTCGCCCGCGCCCGCGCAGGTGCCGCACGAGCCGCCGCAGCCGTCGTCCCCGCAGGCCCTGCCGGCGCAGGTCGGGGTGCAGACCACCTCGCAGGCGCCGTCCACGCAGGCCTGGCCCTCGGCGGCGCAGTCGGCCACCGCCTGCCAGCCCCCGTCCGCGCAGATCTCCACCGCCTGGCCCGCGCAGCGCAGCGCGCCCTCCAGGCACTCGAGGCAGGCCCCGTCCCGGCACAGCTTGCCGGAGGCGGCGCAGTCGAGCACCGGCTCCCAGGCCCCCAGGCTGCACACCTCGATCACCTCCGCGGCGCAGCGGGTCTGCCCCGTGCGGCAGGCCGCGCAGGCGCCGCCCTCGCACACCTGGCCCTCGGCGGCGCAGTCCGCCACGGTCTGCCAGGCGTCCGCGAGGCAGATCTCGGCCAGCTCGCCCGTGCAGCGCAGGACCCCGGCCGTGCAGACCGCGTCCGCGACGCAGTCGCAGCTCCCGGCGTCGCACACCAGGCCCGCGGCGCAGCCGTCGGGGCAGGTCCCCCCGCAGCCGTCGCCCCCGCAGCATCGGCCCTCGCAGGCGGGCGCGCAGGCGCACAGGCCGTCCGCGTCGCAGGCCTCGGGCGCGGTGCAGGCGCCGCACGAGCCGCCGCAGCCGTCGTCCCCGCACTCCCGGCCGGTGCAGTCGGGCTCGCAGGTGCAGTCGAGCTCGCAGGCGGTCAGATCCTCGCTGCAGCCGCAGGTGCAGGTCTGGATCACGCCGCCCGGCTGGCCGCACGAGTCGACCCAGCGCATGACCCCGCCCGCGCAGGCCGTGTGGTCATGCGGGTTGCAGTCGATGCCCTCCGAGCCGCCGCAGCCGGCCGTCCACAGGCCGGCCGCCAGCGCCAGGCAGAGCCCCAGGTGCGTCAGCTCCTTCATCGCGTGCCCCTTTCGGTGCGATCCGGGCTTCGAGGGATACTAGCATGAGATCCGTGCGGCGTGCGGAGTGCGGCGAGGAACCAGGAACAAGGAACCAGATTCCAGACACGGTCTCCCGGTGACGCCCGCTCCGCGTGCTAGAGTAGGCCCAGGAGGTCTCTCGGATGCGCCCCTCGCCCTGGCTCCCTGCCGCGCTGGCCCTGCTGCCCGGGCTCCTCGCCCCCGGGCCGGGCCTGGCCCGGGGCCCCGCGCCCGTCGCGGTCCTGGAGGTCCACACCGAGGGGCTGTCGCCGGACCTCGCACCGCCGCAGCGCCTGACCGTGCGCCTCGAGCGGCTCCTCGCGCGCGAGGGCTTCGAGGTCGTGCCCCGGGCCCGCGTCAAGGCGGTCATGCGCCTGCTCCGCCTGCAGGAGCAGGGGGGCTCCCTCGCGGACGTCGCCGACCAGGACGGCCTGCTCCAGCTGGCCAGGGAGGTGGTCACCTGGCGGGTGCTCGAGACCCGCATCCTGAGGCGCGGCGCGCGGTGCGAGGTGCAGATGGTCCTGCACGACATGGAGGAGCGCGCCTCCAGCCCCGACGCCCGCGTCGAGGGCGAGTGCGGCCGCGACTCCATCGCCGCCTCGGTGGAGCGGGCCTGCCGGGCCACCCTCGCCGGCGTCGCGCCGCGCGAGGCGGACCTCGACGAGGTCCAGGAGGTGCCCCCAGGGACGCTGCCCGATCCGGCCGCGGACGTGTCCCCCGTCCAGGAGATCGAGCGGGCGTACGCGGCCATCCTCGAGGAGGACTTCCAGGCCGCGCAGGCCCGGGGCGGCTCGGCCGCCTCCCAGCTCGAGGGCTGGATGCAGTTCCTGTCCGCCTACCCCGCGCGGAACCCCTACCGGCTCGCCGTGCTGCGGAAGCTCTCCGCGCTGGAGGTCCAGGCCCGGGAGGAGGCGGCGCGCGCGGCCAGGCGGGCGGGCGCGGGCCCGCCGGGCGAGCTGCACATCCTCGTCTCCCCCTGGGCCCACGTGTCCGTGGACGGCAAGCCCGTCGGGCCGACCCCGCTCGAGCCGCTGGAGCTCCCGCCGGGCAAGCACCAGGTCACCATGGACAACCCGGAGCTGGGCCTGCTGTCGCAGCGCCGCGTGGAGGTCCGCTCCGGGGAGCGGACCGTGCTGCGGGTGCACCTGCGCTGACCCTCCGGCCCTTGCATGCGCCCCTTCCCCGAGGTACGAAGAGGGCGAGGAGGAGTCCGCATGCACTACCTGCTCTTCTACGAGGTGACGCCCGATTACGTCGAGCGCCGGGTCCAGTTCCGGGGCGAGCACCTGACGCTGGCCTGGCAGTCCCACGCCCGGGGCGAGCTCCAGCTCGGCGGCGCCCTCAAGGATCCCGTGGACACGGCCATCCTGCTGTTCCGCGGGGACTCCCCGAAGGTGGCCGAGGACTTCGCGGCCGCGGATCCCTACGTGCAGCACGGCCTGGTGAAGCGCTGGTACGTGCGCCCCTGGACCACCGTGGTGGGCGACGGCGCCTCCTCGCCGGTCAAGCCCTAGGACGCTCGCCGCCAACGACTCGCGACTCGCACCCGGAGGTTCCGCGCATGGGCTCGCTCGTTCGCTCCGCTGGCTTCCTCTCCCTGGCGCTCTCGCTCGCGGGTTGCGCGGGCTTCAACGGTGAGATCCCGCCGCTCCCCATGGCGATACACCTGGCGGAGCGCCCGGTCCAGCAGGCCGAGGCCACGGTGGTGGTCGAGCTGCCCGAGGTGATCGACAGAGACGAGGAGAAGGACTTCACCCCCATCGCCCCCGCCTTCGCCGCCTCGTTCCAGCTTCGTTTCAAAGAGTACCTGTGCATGCGGAACACCTTCACCAAGTGCACGGCCCAACCCGAGGCCGGCGCTTTTCACGTGAAGACCCGGATGGTGGTCTCGAACTACCGGCCCGCCAACGGCGGGTTCGCGCTCGGCTTCCTCGGAGGCCTGCTGCTGCCGCCGCTGCTCGGCATGGCCTGGTCCATCCCCGTCGGCCTGGGGACCTGCGACTCGAAGATCGAGCTGGCGCTGCTCGCGCCGTCGGGCGAGGAGCTGTGGCGGGAGACCGAGGTCTGGGAGAGATGCGCCAGCGGCAGCCTCGAGATCTCGCTGCCTCAGTTCTTCGAGATCTTCCTGCCGGATCTCAGCAGCGCGGCGGTCGCGGCCGCCGCGTCCTCGGGCGGGCGACCCGCGGCCGAGCAGGGGCCACCCGGCTCGACGAAGCCCGGCGCGGGGATCATCGTGGCCGTGTTCGACGTGGAGGACGCCTCCCGCCAGTTCGACGCTCAGGCGCTGGAGCAGCTCCAGGGCTACCTGGCGACCCGGCTGACCGAGCTCGCGGGCTACTCGGTCGTGCCGCGCGAGCAGCTCCGCCAGCGCCTGCTCGAGCAGGCGAGCCAGTCCTACCGCCCGTGCTTCGAGGCGAGCTGCCAGATCGAGCTCGGCAAGGAGGTGGCGGCGCAGAAGACCCTGGCCACCCGCATCCTCAAGGTCGGCGAGGCCTGCGTCCTCACCTCGCAGCTCTACGATCTGAAGCGGGCGACCACCGAGAAGGCGGCCTCGGCGCGGGTCGAGTGCGGCGCGGAGAAGCTCCTGGACGGGATGGACCAGCTCGCCCGCCAGCTCGCGGCGCCCTAGCCTCCCCTCGCCCCCTCGAAGAGTCTTTCCCTTTCCCCCGGACCGCAGTACACCTTGTCCATGGCCTCGAAGAGCTGCGATCGGGCGGGTGGATGGTGGGTGGCGCTCCTGCTGGCCGGGCTGGCGGTCGCCTGGGCTGGCCAGGCGAGGGCCCTGGAGCCGGCCAACGGCTTCGCGGCCGAGCTGCTGATCGGGACCGACTTCTGCGTCGAGCACGCCGGCGTCGATTGCGACCACATCTCCCCGAGCTTCGCCTTCGCGCCGACCCTGGCCTACCGGCTGAGGGACTACTACGCGCTCTTCCTGACCTTCCACTTCGGCATGTTCGAGGTCCCACGGGACAGCCAGGTCTTCGACTACGGCGTCCTGGCCGGCGGCAGGATCTACATCCCGCTGGGCCTCGTCGAGCCCTTCATCCAGGCGGGCATCGGCTGGAGCAAGACCGAGGAGGAGAACGAGGAGCAGTCGTTCAGCTCGGACGGGTTCCAGATCGCCGGAGGCCTGGGCGTCCAGTTCCGGCTCACGGACGTGCTGAGCGTCGGCGTCTCCTTCACCTACCACCTGCCGCAGCACGGCCGCCTGTGCTACGACTCCGGCTCGATCGATGGCTGCCGCGATGCCTCCGAGGACTTCGAGCACGCCCACACCGTCATGCTCGGGGTCAACGTCACCGGCTGGCTCGAGAACCTGACCGACCCGGTCGAGCCCGACCTGCGGGTGCCGGTCACCTGGTGACCGGGCGCGGCCGCGTCCCGCCTACTTGCGCAGCAGCACCGCCCGGCCGAACGCGTGGGCGCCAGCGGCGACCCGGGGCCCCAGCTCGAGCGCCGCGGCCGGCCTGGGGGCCGGGCGGCCGAAGCGGTACGGGATGGCCGCGTGGTAGCCCGCGCCGGGCAGGCTCGCGTCCACCACGGCCAGGAGATCCTTGTCCGGAACCCGCGCCAGGGCGAGCTCCAGCGGGAACTCGCGCTGCCCGGCCTGATCGTCCGCGGGCAACTCGATGGCCAGGCTCCCCCGGGTCGCGCTCACCCCCTCGGGCAGCGTGAAGCGGACGCTCACCGGCGCGGGCCAGTAGCCCCTGCGGGTCAGCCGCAGCTTCAGCCCGAGCGCGGAGCCGGCCGCGGGCGCGCCCGCCTCGACCGCCCAGGCGAGCGAGAACGGGGCCTCCGGCCGGTTGCACAGGGGCGCGTTGCTCGGGTAGGGGTAGTACTGGTTCGGCTGGGTCGCGGCGTCGACGGTCGCCGCGGGGACGCCGCCGCAGCGCAGCGCGTCCAGGAAGTCCGCGAAGAACGGCGCCGGCTGGTTGGTCTCCTGCACGTTGACCTGGTTGCAGAAGGCGTCGACCTCCCAGGTGTGCCGGTAGTAGCCCCGGGCGAAGGGCGAGTTCACCATGCGGGCGCTCGCCAGGGCCGCGTCCAGCGGGGCGCGGCCGAGGCCCTGGGTCTTCGACAGGGCCCACATCATGGCGGAGACCTCGTTCTCGTCGACGAGCTGCATCAGGCCCTGGTAGGCCGCGGGCCGCTGCCAGGCCACCCCGCCGGCGTAGAGCCTGCTGGCGAGGTCGAGCCAGAAGAACCCGCCGCCCTGCTTGTCGTAGTAGACCGGGTAGTCCCGCACGTCGGCGCTGAACCAGGTCGCCCAGCCCTCGCTCCAGGCCTGGCCGGGCAGGGTCGGCACGCCGATGCAGTGCGGGCCGCCCTCCCCGGGGCTGGCGCCGTAGGTCTGCATGGCCCAGTGGCCCAGCTCGTGGGTGGTGACCGGGTCGGACCAGTAGCCCTCGTCCGCGCCGGCGGCCATCCAGATCTGCGAGTCGAAGTTGATGCCGAACCCCGAGGCGGGCCAGGGGCCGAAGCAGGCCCCGCAGGACCACTCCACGTCCATGCCCAGCCAGACCACGATGGGCCCGGGCTGCGTGCCGGCCCAGCGGTTCTCCGAGCCGGAGTAGACGAAGCGCAGGTAGTCGAAGACCCGCGCGGCGCCGGAGCCCGAGTCCACTGGCAGCGTCCAGGCGCTGGTGGCGGCCAGCCCCTGCGCCGGGACCGCCCAGCTCCAGATCCGGGCGTCGGCCCCGACGTCGCCGGGGTTGGCCGTGCCCGCGCCCAGGCCCGGGTCCGCCACCACGAAGGCCAGCTCCCCGTCGCTCCGCAGGCCCGCGGCGGCCAGGATGACCCAGTCGTCCGGGCCGGCGCTGCTCGGGACCTGCACGGTCGCGGTGCCGCTGGCGTCGGTGATCTGCGCGTCGTGCACGATGCTCTCGTCGGCGGTGTAGGTGCCCGAGAGCAGCAGGAAGTACCCGGCCGGGCTCAGGGTGGGGGCGCCCCAGTCCGTCCAGCCCGCGTTGGGGCCCTTGGCCTCGTACTGGAAGGTGAGCGTCCTGGCGACGAACGTCCCGTCGGGCGCGCAGGCGTCCCCGAGCGGATTCTCCAGGCAGCCCGCGGTGCAGGTGCTGGTGACCCAGTTCCCGCCCTGGCACACCTGGAGCCGGTTCGCGTCCAGGCAGTTCGTGGCGCCCTCCACGCAGTTGGCCGTCACCACGCACTGGGCGCGGCCGCCGACCAGCCGGCACTCGGAGCCCTGCGCGCAGGTGAAGGTGTCCACGTAGAGCTGCCCGCTGCCCGGATCGACGCAGAACTCCATGGTGGTCGCGCTGGCGCAGCGGCCCTCGAAGGGTACGCCGTCGCAGGGATCGGTGGGCACGCCGCAGGTGCCGGAGATGCAGGTCTCCCCCGCCTGGCAAGTGTCGCAGGCGTCCCCGCCGGAGCCGCAGGCGCCAGTCCCGGTGCCGGGCATGCAGGTGGTCCCCAGGCAGCAGCCGCCCGGGCAGGTCGTGCTGTCGCACAGCCAGCCACAGCCGCCGTTCTGGCAGAACTGGCCCGCCTGACACTGCCCGCAGCTCCCCCCGCAGCCGTCGTCGCCGCACTGCAGGCCCGTGCAGCTCGGCGTGCACGACTGGCACTGGTGGCTGACGGCGTCGCACGTCTCCACGGGCGTGCAGCAGGCGCCGCCGCACTGCGCCGCGGGCAGGCAGGCGCACTGGTAGGTGGCCGGGTTGCAGTACCAGCTGGCGTTGTGGGCGGCGACGCAGTCCGCGTGGGTCACGCAGCCCATGGCCCGGCAGGTGAAGGTGCCCTGGTCGCAGAACTGGCCCGCCTGGCAGGTGTCCGGGCAGGTGCCGCCGCAGCCGTCCGGCCCGCCGCACAGCCCCGCGCAGCCCGCGGCCACGTCGCACGCGCAGGTGGAGGTGACCGGGTCGCAGAACCAGCTCGCCCCGTGGACCGCGGTGCACTCGGCGTGGGTGGTGCAGTCGTCGGTCTCGCAAACCAGGGTGGCCTGGTCGCAGTACTGGCCCGCCTGGCAATTGTCGGGGCAGGTGCCGCCGCAGCCGTCCGGCCCGCCGCACCTGCCCACGCACCCGGCCACCGCGTTGCACTCGCAGGTGAAGGTCAGCGGGTCGCAGTACCAGCTCGCGCCGTGGGCCGCGATGCACTCCGCGTGGCTGGCGCAGCCCACCCCCTCGCAGCGCTGGCTGGTCGGGTTGCAGGTCTGGCCCGCGGGGCAGTCGCTCGTGCAGGTCCCCCCGCACCCGTCCGGGCCGGCGCACCTGCCCGCGCAGGCCGGGGTGCAGATCGTGGCGCACCCGGTGGCCTCGACGTTGCAGCCATTCTGGCAGGTCTCCTTGAGCTCCGAGAGCTCGCCGCAGCTATCGACCCAGTACACGTTCCCCAGGGCGCAGTAGGTCACGGCGGTCGGCTTGCAGCTCTCGCCCGGGCAGCCGCACAGGCCGAGGGCGAGCGCGGCCAGGGCGCCGAGGCGGATGAGGGACGCGGGGGACGCCTTCATGGTTCTCCTCCTGCCAGCAGGTGAGCGGGCCTTGCACCAGGCGGCGAGTCTAGCACAGCCCGGCGGCCGGGGCGCCCCCGCGGCGCTTGTCCTCCCCCCGGCGCCCTGGTACACCTCGTCCATGGCCGTGCACCGCCGTGGGTCCAGGCTGGGCCGCCGCTTCGCGCCCGCGCTCCTGGCCGCGCTCCTGTCCACGGGCTGCGGGGGCCTCCGCGCCCAGGCGCCCCAGGGCGGAGCGCGGGAGCCCGCGGGCCAGGACGACCCGGGCCGCGACGGGGCCGCCCGGCGGGCGCCCGATCGCTCGCGCCTGGTGGTGCCGGCCTCGGCGAGAGACCAGCGCGCGCTCCAGGCCGCGCTCGACGGCCCCGCCGTCCAGGAGGCGGCCGCGGGCTGCGGGGAGGGCCAGCGCCGGCTCGGCGCGCTGCCCCCGGGCAGCCTCACCCTGAGGCTGACCATCGAGCCCGGCGGCGAGGTGAGCTCGGCCGAGCTGGCGCCGGACACCCCGCCGCCCTACCGCGGGTCCTACCTGGCCGCCTGCCTGGCCCGCGAGGCGCGCGCCTTCCCCTTCCCGCCCTCCGGCTCCCCGTCGGCGGTGTCCTTCGAGATCGAGTTCCCGGTGGAGTGAGCCGCGGAAGGTTGTTGGCGTGAGTTTGCGGACCCTCCGTGTGTGAATCACTCCGGGCAGGCTTCGAGGGGTTGGCACAAGGGACCCCGGCACGATGCACCAAGCACCATGCCCCCTCTGGCCGGTGCCCGTCACCTGCAGGCGGGCAAGATTGACCCTGGCGGGGCGGGGGTGGTACTCGTCCGATCACAGCCTGAGGGAACCAGAAGCCCGGGAGAAGGCGCCGAGGGGAAACGGCGCCGGTGCGTGAGGAGGAGCGTGTAGACGCATGCCTGCCACGTCCGCGAACGCCGCTCCAATGCGGCCAATTGGTGCTCGAATAGGGGGAGGTTCCAGATGGTCAAGCAAGGGGTCCTGGGCTCGCTCCTGGTCGTTGGCCTGATCGGCCTGGCCGGCTGCGAGGACGAGGGCGGGGGCTGCACGGACCGGTGCCTGAGCCCTGGCCTCACCCATTGCGCCGGCACGGTGCTCCAGACCTGCGGCCGGGGTGCGGGCGGCTGCCTGAGCTGGCTCGACACCACCTTCTGCGCGGAGACCGGCGGGGACTGCGACGAGACCGACGGTCGCGCCGCCTGCGTGGCCGGATGCACCCCGGACTGCAGCGACAAGGAGTGCGGGCAGGACGGGTGCGGGGGCGAGTGCGGCCCGGGCTGCGAGCCGGGCGAGGCCTGCGAGCCGGAGACGGGGGCGTGCGCGCCGACCTGCGCGGGCAGCGAGACGCTCAACGTGGTCTTCCTGACCGCGGGCTCCGAGGCCCCCCTGGCGGGCATCCCGGTGGCCATCCGCTGCCTGGACCAGACCTACGAGGCGGAGAGCGACGCCTCCGGCCGGGTGAGCTTCCCGGGCCTGGCGCTCGGCCAGCGGACCTTCTCCCTCACCTTCCTCCAGCCGGGGTCCTACGCGCGCTCGATCGTCGGTCTGGGCGGCGGCCGGCCGCTGCCCGATCCCCTGGTGATCCACCGGCCGGACGACGGGCCGGCGTACTCCTGGATGCGCGGCGACTGCAGCCACCTCGAGGCGGGCAGCTACCTCTGGATCTACGGCTCGATCTGGATGAACTACTCCTTGACGGGCCGGTACGGGCTGAACTCGCTATACGCCACCGGCCAGCGGCTGGTCGCGGTGGAGTACACCAGCGACGGCTCCACGGCCACCCCGCTGGGCTTCGCCCGGGTGGACTACGACTGGCTCGGCACGGGCGACGGACCCACGATCGCACCCGAGGCGTCGGTCCTGCCGACCGCAACCCTGCAGCTCGACTTCGAGCTCGCGGCGGACAGCCCGGTCAAGGACGCGACGCTCCCGAGCGACGGGCCGGACGGCTCGAACCGGGTGTTGACCGGGGTGATGCTGTGGGGGCCCCTGACCGGCTTCACCAGCTCGTGGACCGGGGACTGGACGTCTGCCGTGGTCGAGGTGGCCTACGTCCCCGACGCCTTGGCCGGGAGGCAGTCCGCCTACCTGGACCTCTGGGACGACCAGAGCGAGGACTGGTACTACCGGCTCGCGCTCCCCCTGGATCCAGCCACCTGGACCTCGGTGACGGTCCCCGACCTGCCCGCCATCCAGGGCATCGCACCGGGCGGCACGCTCGACATGCACACCCCGATCCCGGTCGAGCTCCCCGCCTGGGCGACCCAGGCCGCCCTGCAGTACAGCATCCGCCAGGTCGCCGCGGGCGCGGACGTGTACCGCTGGGCGGTGATCGTCTTCCCCGAGGTCGGGTCCTTCACCCTGGCGGACGTGGCCTGGCCGTCCAGCGTCCCCCTGGGGGACTACCTGCCCGCAGGCGCGGACTTGAGGATGGGGCCGACCGTGGCGACCTGGGACGAGGATCCCTACGCGCAGTGCAAGGTCTGCTGGGACTCCGTGTTCAGGGACGCGTCCCGGACCTGGATGGTGAACGAGAGCTACGTGCTCCTTCCCCCGCCTTGAGCCTGGCCTCCTCCTCGGCCGCGATCGTCACTCCTCCCGGGCTGGAGGTCCGGTTTCCTCCCCCGATACCCGACACTCGACACCCGAACCACTCGCCGCTTGGCCGAAGGCCCTCCGCGTGTGGATCGCCCAGGAACAACTGGCTGGAGTTGGCCGACCCTCCGTGTGTGGATCGCTCCGGGCAGCCTTCGAGGGGTTGGATTCTCGCCCCAGGTTCCGTCTACCATCTCCTTGGAGGCGGTGTACCCATGACGCGTCTCATCGGGCTCCTGCTCCTGGCGGCTGCCCCCGCCGCCCTCGCCGCCGAGCCGGCCAGGGACCACGAGGCCCCCGACGAGGCCAGGGACGGCGACGGCCAGGGGAAGGCCGCCGAGGACGCTCCGGACGAGGCCGGCCTGCCCGCGGAGGCGCGCCTGGAGGCGCTGCTGCTCGAGCTGAACCACGCCCGGCTCGACTCGCTGGAGGAGGCCTTCGCCGCCCTGGAGCGCGGGAAGTTCGCCTGCGACGCGGAGCTCGCCATGAGGCTCGACCAGCTCACCACCCGGGCCAGGGCGAAGACGGAGCTCAACCTGGCCGCGGCCGCGAGGCTCGAGCTCTCCCCCGAGGCCGAGGAGCAGGCGGTCAGGCGGGCGGAGGCGGCGTTCGAGCCGCGGCGCAAGGCGCTCCTCGAGCGGCTCATGAAACCCGCCCAGCGGCTCTGGGGGGTGGTCGGGTCCTGCAAGGCTCACCAGAGGAGCTACCAGCGCGTCTATGCGCTCCTGAAGCAGGGCTTCGTGGTGGGCTGATCCCCCTGTGTGGATCGCCCCGGGAAACTGGCGTGAGTTGGCAGACCCTCCGCGTGTGGATCGCAAGGGACAGTTGGCTGGAGTTGGCTGACCCTCCGTGTGTGAATCACTCCGGGCAGGCTTCGAGGGGTTGGAGCAAGGAACGCAGCACGATGCACGATGCACCCCCTTCGGGGGCTCCCGCAACAAGTTGACCCATGGCAGCACGGGAATCCCTTGGGGCGGGACTCCCGCACCTCAGGTGCGAAGCGGGCCGGACTATCCTTGAGGCGGGACTGCTTCGCTTCGCTCGCTGTGCTTCGCCGCCTCGCTCGCTCCGCTGCTCGCACCTTGTGCCTTCCTGGCCATCGCGGTACACCTTGTCCACGGCCGTGAGGCGTCGGGAACAGGAGGGAGCGCCATGAAGATCTTCGATCCCCAGCAAGACTATGGTCCCCAGGAGATGAAGAGGCTCATGCGTGGGACCGAGCTGCACACGCGCTTCGTCGTCAGCGCCTACACCTTCGCGGGCATGGCCCTTGGTTCTTTCGCTGGTGTGTTCCTGTGGAAGACGCTCGAGGTCGGATTCAGCTGGTGGTACTTCCTCATGGGAGGCAACCTCCTGCTCGGCGAGATAGGGCGCGAACTGGGCCGCGTACGGGTCTTCAGCCTGCAACTCCAGGTGCAGACGGCGCTGTGCCAGATGAAGATCGAGGAGAACACAAGACCTGCCTCGCCGCCGGTCCCTGGCGGGACGCCCACCTGAACCTCGTCGCCCAGGTAAAGTCTCCAAGCTCCGGCGGTGCGCAGGAAAGACTCGCAGGTGCCAACCACCAGCCGCCAGGGACCAGTTGTCTTGCGGAACGCGACACACTACATTTCGTCCATGGCCGTGAGGCGTCGGGACCCGGAGGGAGCGCCATGAAGATCTTCGATCCCCAGCAAGACTACGGTCCCCAGGAGATGAAGAGGCTCATGCGTGGGACCGAGCTGCACACGCTCGTCATCATGAGCGTCTACACCTTTGCGGGCCTGATCCTTGGTTGTTGCGCTGGCGTGTTCCTGTGGAAGGTATACGGGGGCGAGAGCAGCGTGTGGACCTACCTCGTGGGATGCGGCCTCCCGGTCTGCGAGATAGCGCGCGTGCTGGGCCGCGTACGGGTCTCCAACCTGCAGCTCCAGGTGCAGACGGCGCTGTGCCAGATGAAGATCGAGGAGAACACGAGGCCTGCCTCGCCGCCGGTCCCTGGCGGGACGCCCACCTGAACCTCGTCGCCTGGGCGAAATCTCCAACCACCGCCGGCACGCAGGGAACCTTGGCCGCCCGCAGTGAAGCCCTATGCCGCCTCGCACTGCCTGGCCCTCAGCCTGTCGATCGCCCGCCGGGCGCAGCGCGGGCAGAGGTCGTGCGCGCGGTCGGCCCGGACGCGGCCACAATACAGGAAGACCGCGGGGTGCTCCCCGCACTCCCTGCACGTCCGCCTCCTGGCAGCTCGCCGAGGGCGCTCCGGAGACTGCCGGGCCATGGCGCACCTCCTTGTCCTTGGTCTCAGGTCGGCACCAGGGTCTGACGGGCTGGGGATGCGCCTCACCCGCCTCGCGGAGGTCCGGCCAGGGGAGCAGACCGTGGTGGAGGTGAGCCGGCAGGAGCAGGCGATGCCGGTAGGGGCGCCGCGAGGCGAGGCGCAGCCGAGCCGAGCCACGCCCTCCCCCGGGTCCGCCGGTGCGGTACTCCGGCGCCAGGCGCCTGCACGAGGGGCCACGACTCCGCGTTACCGGGCCGGCCGCGCGCAACGGAACCCGAGGACGTTGTCTCCGAGGTTGCTGTCTCCCAGGGACCTGCTCCTCTCTGTCGCGCTCAGGCTGTCGAAGCCGAGGAACATCCAGGCGCCGCCACGGTACACGGGCTGGGAGTTCACCTCGGTCGAGGTCCACTCGCACACGTTGCCGCTCATGTCGCACAGCCCGCTCACGCTGTTCCCTCTCGGCTTCGAGCACACGGCGGCGGTGCCGCCCGTGCCGCAGCCGTCGGTCCTGTCATCGTCGCCCCAGATGGCCCGCTCGCAGGTCACGTCCTCGTTCCCCCAGGGGAACTCCCGCGTGCCGCTGTTTGTGGCCTCGGCCTGCCACTCCTGCTCGCTGGGCAGCCTCCCGCCGGCCCAGGCGCAGAAGTCCTTGGCGTGGCTCAGGCGCACGCAGTTGATCGGGTGGTTGTCCTTGCCGGCCTGACCCCAGTTGCACCCGTCGCCAGGGATCGGCGTGCTGCACTTGCCCACCTGCACGCAGGCGGCGTACTGCGCGACCGTCACCTCGCTCCGGGTGAACTCGACCCCCGCCGGCCGGCTGGGGACCCAGGCGATGCTGGCCAGCACCTGCGCTGCGAGCCTCGCGTACTCCTCCGCCATCCGCTTCTTCTCCGTCATGGCCGCCAGGAACCCGACCACGTCGGGCGCGCGCGCGAAGGGGTTGTCCCGCGCCTCCACCTCGTAGGCCGAGTAGAACGCCTCGCTCCAGGCCGCCTTGTCCTCCTCGGAGATCATCTTCAGCTTGAGCAGGCGGGAGAGCTTGCTCCAGTCCTGCATCATCCTGGCCGCCCGCTTCTTCAACACCGCGTCGACCTTCTGCCGCCTCTTTGCGTGCTCCTGCCACACTGCGATCCGTCCGGTCGCGTGCCCGCGGTACTTCGGCGCCCTGTCCTTCACCCGCTTCCAGCGCGCGATCTTCTGCTCGACCGGCACGGCGTCGTCCTTCTCTCCCTGGACCGCGGCGTCGAACAGCTCCATGGCGTCCACGTCCACGTCGCCGAAGTCCACGCCGGCGGCCGCGGCCTCGCTCCCGGGCGGCAGCTCCAGGCTGGGCACGGCTGGAAGGTCCGAGGTGTCGAAGCGGATCCCCTGTTTCGGGGCCACGGCGCCCGTCTCGCCGCGCAGCCGGGCGGCGATCTGCTCGATGGCCGTCAGAAGATCCCCCCGCCCGCAAGGGCCGCGGTAGGAGGCGGAGTTCTCCGTGGCGCTCTGCCGGAGATCGAACAGGGTGCTGGTGACGATGCACTCCTCGCCGAGCTGGTCGATCTTGGTGGCCAGGGACTTCTGGGCCGCGATCTCCTTGCCGATCTCGATCTGGCAGGCCTCGTCGTAGCACTCCTTGAAGGACTCCTTCTTCTTGGCCTGGATGGCCGCCCGGACGCTGTCGCGGGGCACGATCTTGAACTTGCCCTCGATGGCCAGCTTGTTGCCCAGGTAGTCGGTGAGGCTCTGCAGCTTCTGGGGCGAGAGCCGGTCCCGCCTGTCCCGCGTGTCCTCGATGTCGAACACCGCGACGATCGGGCGATCCTGGCCGCGGGCCAGACCTTCGACGAGGAGGAGCAGGGCGAGGGCGGCGAGGCCTGGGGCGGTCATGGAACGCATGTGGATCCTCCGGGAGATTCTGGGAGGAATCGTAGTCGACCAGACCGCGGGAGGGCAAGGAGGGCGGCCTCCTTGTCCCCTGCCTTCGCGTGCGGTACACCTTGTCCATGGCAGTGAAGAGCTGGGGCCAGGTGGTGGGTGAGCTGGGCCGCGCGCAGCGCGGCCAGTCCCCTCGCCTCCCCTTCTCCGAGATCGAGGCGCCGCTGCGGGACGCGCTCCTCGAACTCTGCCCGCCGCAGAAGAAGAACGGCATCCGCTCCGCACGGGCAATACCCGGATGGCACGGCGCGGCTCCACGGCCTCTACCTGAAACCCCGCGCCGTGGTAGCGCCCCTTGGCGCCCATCGTCCCAGGCTGTGATGCATGGAGGGCGCTACCACAGGAAGCAGGTCTTTCGGGCTCCTGAGCGAGAAGTGGACGTGAAGTACCTGATGGCGGCGGAGCGTCAGCCAAAGTAGGGCAAGGAAGACTGGCGACACGAGCAGTCGAAGATGCGGGGTGGCGAAATGATGCCAACAAAAAAACGCCCGAGAGTGCTGATTGTCTTTGGGACCCAAGAGGATCATTACAAAGGCATAAGACACAAGGCTGCTGCATCCACAGGATTTGGCTGGTGGACCACACATCAAGATGCCCAGCGTGGAGATACTGTACTCTTCTACCTTGTACATCCCGTGTCCTCCTTCGTCGCAAGGGGCAAGATCAACGGCAGAGTCAAACCCTTGAATAATCCAGGGCACAATTGGCATGGACGATCTGGTGCAGCAATTGACCAGGTCGAGCTTCTACTTGAGCCAGTTCCGCTCTCTGCGGTAAGGCCACGATTCCGAGAGTGGGCCTACCTGCGCCAGCCGCACATGAGCACATTCGTGCCGGACGATCTCACCGAGAGGTTCATGCGATTCCTTGACAACTACCAGAAGCCCGGAGCGCCAGAAGACCTGGACCTGTCATGGATCACGGCCAAGGAAGGCAAGAAAACCCTCGCACAGCACATCCGGCGCGAGCGGAAACGCTTCCTCGTCGATGCCAAGAAGCATCAGTTCATTGCCGAGCATGGCTCACTCACCTGCGAGGCATGCGCTGTGGACCTGGAAACGCAGTTCGGCAAAGATGGCGCCAAACTGTATGAGGTCCATCACACTAGACCCCTCGCTGGACGCGGTCTCAACCTCACAAGCTTGGAGGATCTGGCCATCCTCTGCCCGAACTGCCATCGGTTCATCCATCGAAGGAAGCCGATGATCTCCTTGCGGGCGTTGCGGAAAAGAATTGGGTCTCGCCTACAGAAGCCAAATCGCAAACGTAGTTCGCGCAAGTAGGATCACGGCTCCACCAACCAGGAGAGGCCAGGCGGCTCAAGCAGGGGCATCTAATGCCTACTCCACGACGATATCCGCATCGACTCCTGCCCCGCCCTCTTTGCCATCCGCGCCGAGTGAGGTCAGCTTGTACCTGTGTCCGCTCTCCTCGATGCTGTACACGATGGGATTTCCCCAGGCATCCGTGGGAAGCTTCTCAAGCTCGCCACCCAGAACCAGCGCCTTCAGCCCCTCTGCTGCAGTCGGGTACGCGCTACGTTTCACCTTGTAGAGATCCAGCGCCTTGGCAACTTCGTGCATCTCGATCAAGGTGTTGACCCCCCAGGCCTCAGATGCCAGGCCACCGCCTCCGGGGCCGCCGCAGCCGGTGCGACGCCACACGCGCTCCCGAACCCGACATCATTTGACCTCGCGCCAGGTCGATGGTACGGTCAGCCAGAACCCGACAGGAGCGGGGTGCGCGGGAGGACCGGCGGAGTCGGGAGCCCTGCCGGGAGGGGCGTAAAGGATCCCTCGACGGCTTCCAGGGGAGTTCGAGGTTCAACGCTCAGCAAGAGCGAGTCATGAAGTGGGGGCAACTAATCCGCGAGGGAGGATGGACATGGCCACGAGACTCTGGACCGCTTCTCTTCTGATGCTATTGCTGGGCGTATGCGGGCCCGGCGCGTGCGGCACCGGGCCTGGCGAAGACCTGGCCAGCCGCTCGGATCCGCTGTGCATCTGCCCATTGATCTCGGACTACGAGATCGCCGCCCACTGGGCGCCCCGCTTCTACCAGGACACCAACGACTCCCACGACGCCATCAACCGCGACGAGTTCACTTCTTTCAACTTCGACTACAACTACCAAGGGAGGGACAACCAGAATCACGCCCTGGACCCGTTCGAGTACCACGACGTGGGCGAGGATCTCGAGACCGTGGTAACAGATCACCGCCCCGCCTACGTGTACTACTCGGTGAGCCGGGCCGGCAGCTTCTCCTTCATCGGGTACTACCTGTTCCACAGCCAGGACTACAGCGACGATCTGGGCGCCGAGCAGGAGCACGAGAACGATCTGGAGGGCGTGTTTCTACTGGTGGGTCCTGATCCGGCCTCCGAGCCCGGCTGCAACTGCCTGGGTCACCTCTACGCCGCCGCCACGGTCGCGCACGGGACCATCGACGTCAGGCTCCGCAGCGACAACAACGACGACGGGCTCTACTGGGACGCCAAGGATGGCACCCAGACCCTCGAGCTCTTCACGGAGGGTACGAATCCCGAGCAGCCATGCTTCCAGGTCGAGGCCGGCGGCCATGCCATCTACGCAATCCGTAGCGCGATGACCACGGGTTGCCCAAGGACTGTCCAGGAGGCTGAGTTCTACGAAGGCACCTTCGTCTTCTACGACTTCGGCGGTCACGCCGACATCCCAGCCATGACCTGCCACTTCGGGTCGGAGTTCTTCGACCCGCAGAGCGACTTCTTCCAGATTCCCTGCCACTACGAGCTGATCGGGCTCAACGACGGCGAGACCTGGCCCCCCGCCGGGAGATCGTACTCAGATCCATGGAGCAGCCAGCTAGGCGATGAGAAGCAGGGATTCTGGTTCTTCAGGGACTCCTACCCGGGCACCGCAGCGTGCGGCACCTACGACGCCTGCCCCATGGTGTCGACGTACATCAACCTCCGCGGGAACGACCACAGCATCGGCGCTGACGAAAACGCTGCCCAGCCGCCCTGGGCCTGGAACGACAACAACGACGCGGCCAAACGCGGCGACCAGGTATGCGACCCCATCCACTTCTGGGAAGCGCGGGTGACCGGCAACGTGATGCGGAAGATGCCAGGGACCTACACCAACCACGCCTACTGGGACTACTCCGTCCAGATCAACTCGCTCAATACGACGTCAGTGCAGCAGAACGTGTACCCCGTGGTGCGGAACTCCTCGCGGACAGATGACATCGTGACATACGATCACTGGCGTATCGGCCAGACTATCGCGCTCTTCGACTACACGATCGAGTGGGGCGGCTACGACACGCAGCAGATCGATCCTGAGGAGAGCTACGTCTTCGACATCCTCCTCGGCCCAAACGTGCGCAACCAGCGCTACTTCTGCGCCAAGGAAAACACGACGACGACGGTGTCGCTCAAGGCGGGCACCCAGGTCCTGGGCTCCTGGAGCTTCGCCCAGCAGGACATCGCGTCCACCCTTCAGACGGACAAGTGCGAGGTCAACCTGAGCTACACTCGCAACAGGCACCACACCTGCTGCTCGTCCACTGGCTGCGACTCCGATCCAATTCGCGCCTGCGCCGCAGCACAACTCTGGTACTGCTACGGGATGTGGAACCAGGCCTGCGCGAACGAAGCACAGCAGCACTGCCTCATCACCTGTCCCTAGCGCGGCGGCCCGCACACCCACCCGGGTCCAGGGGCCAACGCCCCCCTCGCCCAGGTGCCACCCTCCTGCAACTGGCTGGAATTTGCGGACCCCCCGAGTGTGAATCGCCCCGGGCAGGCTTCGAGGGGTAGGCACCAGGTACCAAGCACGAGACACGTGGAACGTGGAACCTGGAACGTGGAACCAGGAACCTGGAACTGCGTTCTTCTCTCGACACCCGATACCAGATACCCGAAACCCACTCCTCAAGTGCCATGTCCTGGCAGGCATGGCCAGGGCTACAGGTCGATGCTGAACTTGCCCCCGTGCTTCCGGAGCGCCCGGGCGGTCTCGCGCAGGCCGAGCGACGTGGCGAAGTCGAGCGGGGTATCGCCGTGCGCCAGTGCGTTGACCTCGGCGCCGCGCGAGACCAGCAGATCGATCACCGCCTCGTCGCCGCAGTAGGCGGCCATGTGCAGCACGGTCGTGCCGTCCCGCGAGCTGGCGTCCGCGGGCACGCCCTGGTCCAGCAGGTACTGGACCAGCTCCATCTCCGGGCACTCCATGGCCGAGTGCAGCAGGCTCCAGCCGTCCGGCCCGCGGCGGGTGAGGTCCGCGCCGGCCGCGTGCAGGGCCTTGACCATCTCCGCGTTCCCGGCCACCGCCGCCCAGCTCGCCGCCCGATCCCCGGCGGAGTCGAATTCGTCCACCGCGGCGCCCTGCTCGAGCAGCCGGTGGACCTCCGCCAGGTCACCCGCGTAGGCCGCGACCACGAGCGGCAGCTCGCTCACCGGGAACTTGTCGGCCTCCCGCTCCCACTCGAGGTCCGCGAGGGCACAGGTCACGGCGCTCACCAGGCTCCGCACGGCCTCCGGCGTGAGGGCGCTCGGCACCTGGCGCTCCTCGGCGCGTTCGCCGGCCACCTGCTCGCAGGCGAGCCGGACATCGGCGGGGGCGTGGACCTGGGGATCCTCCCGCTGCGCCGGGTTGGGCAAGGCAGCCGCGGCCTGAAAGAGCCCGAGCACGTACTTCGGATTCCCCAGGTCCACGGGCCAGCCCGGGAAGATCTCGGCCTTGCCGAGCACCTCCAGGAGCCATCTCCGGGCGTCCCCGCGCCGGTCCTCTACCCTCCAGCGGGCCCCGTCGTGCTGGTCTCGCAGGCAGGCGACGTCCCCGAGCAGGAGCTCCCGCGCGCCCCTGGCGTGGCCCCAGCGGAACTCCTCGCGGTCCTCGAAGGACAGGCCGGGCAGCGCCAGCAGCTCCGCCAGCGTGAACCCAAGCGGGAACCGCTCGACCAACCGCTCCCCGAGGGTCCGGCCGTTGGGCAGCACGGTCTTCACGTACAGCGCCATCCTCGCCACCTCCAGGAGGCAGGGTAGCGCGGGGGTATGACAGGGCGGCCCCGAGGCCGCGCCCTCCCCCAGGTCCTCCGGTGCAAGGCACCTGCACAAGGTCGGGGACAAGCCCCAATTCTCGGGTGGAAGTGAGAGGTGGATCGGTCGACTTTCTCCCTGTCCATGATTCGTGATACATCAATGCCATCCATTGCAGAGGAGCTGGAAGGGATGCACGAGGACAACGGGTCAGCCGAAGGCTAGCCTAGGCCTCCCTGGAGGGGTCGAGAGATGATACCCGACGAGATCCTGGCCACGGCCAAGGGCAAGATCAAGGATCTGCTGGTCAAGGGCGCCGTCGAGCTCGCGGCGGACGGCGCGTTCCGTTACGTCGAGGGGAGTGGTAAGCAGAAGGGTTCGATCGCCGGGTGGCTCCAGCCCGTCGGCGAGAAGGCCCTCAAGGCGCTGCCGGGCCTGCTCCAGTCGGCGCAGCTAGCCGCCAACATCTCGGCCGCGGCAAGCATCGTGAACGTCGGAGTGTCCGTCGCCGGCTTCGCCGTGGTCTGCCACAAGCTGAACAAGATCGATGGCCGCATCCAGGAAATCCAGGTCGGCCTCCAGGACATGAGCAAGAAGCTCGACGAGTTCAGGGAGGAGCTCGGCGCGGACATCAGCTGCGTCATCGAGGAGTACAAGTGGCGGGAGGACAACAAGCTCCGCGCCAAGGTGAACGGCATCGCCGGCCACTACCGGGATCAGGCGCCCAGGCAGGGTGCGAGCATCGAGGCTGACACGAAGGAGCTCCGTCAGCTCTGGCAGGAGGTCGTGAAGCTAGCCTTCCACGAGCTCGACAAGGGTCGCGTGGAGACCGCCGGCGAGTACGCCGCCATGGCCTTCAACGCCGCCTCGTTGCTGGCGCACATATGCTCGGCCGCGGGTCTGGGCCAAGCAGGCTGCAACAGCCTTCGAGCCTGGGAGCCTGAGCACTTCAAGCTGACCGCAGAGATCACCGAGCTCCTCGTCTCGCGGAGGCCGAGCATCTGGCTCTACCTCGACAACCCGGCCTCGCGGGAGGCGCTGGAGGGTGCGCTCGGCGGCGTCCTCCGCTACGTCCCGGAGGGCGACCGCGCCGCCTACGTGAAGGAGCACTACCGCTGGGGCTCCGAGCCGCCGGGCAGGACCCGGAGTTTCGGAGATCTCCACCTGCCGTTGGTCCTCGATGACACCCGCGAGCTCATCGGACATGTCCCGGACCTGAGCACCGAGCAGCGTTACCGGCGGTTCCAGGACGGCGCGCTCACACCGCTCCGTCTGGCGTTCCAGACCAGCGCCGCCTGCCGCGCTCTCGTGCTGATGAGGGAGATCCTGGAGGCCAACCCGAACGCTGCCGGCAAGGAGACGCCGACCGCCGAGGGCCTGACCGCAGTCTATGTGGGCGAGGAATAGCCGCACCCGGAGGACGACATGGACCTCAAGGAGCCCCTGGTTCTCTCCGACAAGGAGTACCTCCTGAAGGATCTGGGCACCAAGAAGAGCAAGAACTTCGACAGCTTAGAGATCAAGGACAAGAAGTACCGCCCCAGCAACCACAAGCACGAGGCAGACTGGATCTACTTCTATGACAGCGACCCGAACAAGATAACCGCGCTCTGCTACGTCATCGACGACAAGATCTACGACCTGAACGGACTGCTGGCCGATATGGCCAAGGAGCTGCGCGGCGCGTGCGTCAAGGTCAACGACCTCATCCCCCACGTGATCGAGAACGGTCCGGCACGGCTTGGCGCGCTCGAGCGCCGCGTGGACGACCTGGAGGGGCTGCAGCGCGGCGCTCTCGAGTTCGAGAAGGGACTCGAGGCGGTGAAGAACCAGCTCTCTCAGACGCCCACCCCGAAAGATCTCGACGCACTGCGCGCCGCGGTCCAGGAGCAACTGAAGAAGCTCTACGCCTCGCTCGAGGGGAGAGGATCCGAGAAGCCCTCCGGCCAGGAGGTCAGGCGGACAGAACTCGAAGTCCTGGCCGGCAAGGTCGAGCGCGTCAACGACCGCCTGGCCACCATCCCGACGGCGAAGGACATGCTCGAGGCCCAGCAGCGGCTCACGGAAGTTCTCATCGAGACGCAGCGGCTCAAGGATCGGGTCGGGGAGCTGGCGACGCAGCAGACCAGTGCACGGGAATCCCTGGTGACCAGGGATGCGCTCCGGACCGAGCTCGAATCGCTCAAGCCCGCAGCGCCGTCCGCGACCATGACCCAGTCAACTGTGCAGTCCTGCGCGAAGGGTTGGCTCCTCTCCCTGGCCGCTTTCTCGCTAGCCCAGGCCATCGTCTTGGTCTGGCACCTGGTCACCTGACCCATGATGGACCACATCAACTACTTCAACCCGTTCAAAACCAAGCCCGGGGAGCATGAGGACACCCTGACCCGGGCCTTCCTCGTCCTCGTCCGGCTCTCACCCGCGATGCGAGCCGCGTTCCTCGAGATGATCCGTGCCCACCAGCACGAGAAGGGTTGCGAGCCGAGCCTGCTCGTCCCATCCTTCGCGCTCCTCGGAAGCGCGACAGTGGACGTTCGGACACAGATCGAGAGGATCACGGAGACCGAGGGGGCGCTCGTCTCGGTGCTGATCGCGAACGAGAAGTACGAGCACAAGGGCGAGATCAAGGGATCCGACCGTAAACCTGTCTACGACGGCCTCCTGACCTACACTGGGAGGCTCGTGGTCGTGATCGAGAACAAGCCATGCGTGGAGAATGTGTGGTTCGAGCAGCTTCGGCCGAGGCTCCCCAAGGACTGCCAGCTCGCGCTCTACGACCGGCTCGTCAGCCTCCGCTGGCGCGACATCATATCGACGCTGCTCGACCTGGCCGCGGGCAAGACGCTTCACCCCTCCGAGCAGACCCTGGTCAGCGACTTCCAAGAGTTCATCGCGGAGAAGTGGCCGGAGTTGAATCCCTACAAGAGCCTCCGGCAGTGCGGCAAGGATGCGGGGCTGCAGCGGAAGCGTTGCAGGATGATCCTCGAGGACCTCCTGCCCAGGGGAAGCGGCCTGAGCATCCAGCTCGACGGGGAAAGCCCCTACATCCCCGTGGGGTTGCCGACCGTGCAGCGGGTCATGCTGACGGCGAACGACAAGAATGACCGCAAGGAGCTCGGCTGCGCGCTCGGCATCTGGCCCGCGGACAACGTGACGCAGGCCAGGCCATTCTACAAGCGGCTCGCGGTGGTGCCCGGGGCCCTGGAGCGCATCCTGGCGCTTTCCGAGGGATCTTGTGAGGTCCGGCCCAACCTGCACTTCTCCTACCAGGGCACCCAGCTCGTGTTCCCCGAGAAGGTGGTCGAGCCCGGCGCCTACCTCCGCTACTGGTGCGGCCACCAGGCGCTGATCCACAGGGTCGCCCGTGAAGGCATCGAGGAGTTCCTCCGGCGCATGCAGGCCGACGGGATGATCTCCGCGCACGACGCCGAGGAGGCCAGGAAGAAGTTCAGCGCCACCGCGCGTGACCACCTCAACCCCTGCCCGGGGCTCGAGATCTTCTATCGCTGGCCAAGGGAGACCGCGCTGGAGCTTGACGATAAGGGCAAGCTCAAGACAGAGGTCCTCGAACGCGCGCGAGAGGCACTGGAAGCCGTCGGGGAGAAGAGCCCAGTCTAGGGTAGCTCAACAGGCCTTCGAAGAGGCCTTCTCAGGGGAGGTGCTGAAATGCCGGCGATCAAGGTCACGGTGGTATGTGTGCACTGCGGCACCACGGCCACCTACAGCGTGGGTGTCTCGAACGGAGCCTCGCAGGTCCAGTGCAAGAAGTGCCACAAGTCATTCAAGGTCTACATGCGCAACGGGGAGGTCTACGAGGTCAAGGAGCACTGAGAGAGGGGTCGCTTACCTCCTTGCCCCCTGTCCATGCTCTTGGTACACCTTGTTCATGTCCTCCCGTACTTGGGACCAGGTGGTGGGTGAGCTGGGCGTGTGGAAGCGCCACGGGGAGCGGGCTGTCCATAAACCCCTGCTACTCCTCTTCCTGCTCGCCCGCGCGCAGCGCGGCCAGTCCCCTCGCCTGCCCTTCTCCGAGATCGAGGCGCCGCTCCGGGACGCGCTCCTCGACCTCGGCCCACCGTGGAAGGTGGTCCACCCGGAGTACCCCTTCTGGCACTTGCAGGCCGAGGCCAAAACCGCCAGACAGGATACCTATAAGCACCAAACTAATTCTTCTTGAGCGGATTATCCGGAAAACAAGGGGATCCTGGGGGACCAATGGGGCCCTGAACTCCCTGTTGCCCTGGAGGTCCTTGCTTGCCGACTAGTGACTCTCTAAATCGAGCATCATCTTGTAGCATCTTTGCTATGCGCGCCTCCATAGCCATATCCTGGGATTGGAAAAATGGGCTAGCAATAGCAATCGCTCCAATTGTCAGTAGCGCGACAAGAAAACTTCTAAGTGCAGCTCGGAATACGTCGACCCGGTAGTCTACAACGAGGTGGTTTTTAACCGAACACAAATAATAGCTCCCCACTAGGCTTCGCTTCAGATCTTCCACATTGCTCTCGGTCCTGCATTCTGGAGTATTTACCAAGTTGAACTTCGTAACCCCTAAACAATCCGAAAGGAGAACAGAGGTGCTCAATAAGAATAGGATGGGCACAATGATTGCGTATGGAGGAGCAGATGACAGAAACGCAATGGCAAGGGGCAGCATCACCGATGTCAGCGACAGCAGTGTTCGCACCTTTTCATCAATCGTTGCGAGTCGCCTTTGCTGTTGCTCATAACTCGCCCGCGCCTCATCCAGTACCAAATCCAATGCCATTTCGTCAATGGGATGAGGAAGCTTCAGTTCACTATCTCCAGAATCCGCATAGGCACGGTTGTCAACCTCCTCCCGTGAGCAACGGACTCGGAATATTCTTAGAAGTCGGTAGATCAATCGATGCCAAAGGTGACGCTTAGTCATTGTTTGTGAAGCTTGCGCCGCAGACCCGCTTGACTGTATTTGCTGAGCCGATTCATCGCTCATGCCATCCTCGTCATTCTTAGTTCCCACGGCAACAGGCCCCACACAGCAGCTCAGCAATTCCCGCCTGGACTTCAATATCCAACCATGCCCATTGACCGTTGGGATTGATCTCCAGAAACCACCACCTTCCATTTCCATCTACCACAAAATCAACGGCAGCAAACCTAAGCGCGTACGAACGCAAAATGGCGATGAGTGATTCATGTATCTCTTTTGGGGGGACGGCCATACGATAAGACACATCCCTCATGTTATCACGTCGAATATCCAGTTTTTGTCCGCTAAGTTGGACGTAACGGGCTTGTCCATCAACAACAGTTGCACGAATATCGAATGCCTTCTCTACTTCAAGCTGAAACAACGTTGGGCACCTTGAGACGAGGTCAACATTCTGCATGTGACTCTCATGAACACGGCTGGTGTAGATGCTTGTATCCCCGGTATTCCTCTCAAGGTATCCAGATGAGATTGGCTTGGTGATTACCCGCCCAGAACATTCCCTCCAGAACTGTCGGGCTTCATCAACGTCCTGCGTCACCAGTGTTCTTGGCACTGAGAAGCCGAACAAATGCGCACGCGTAAGTTGCTCAAGCTTGCGAGATGCAAGTGCGTTGTTAGCGGGATGGTTGATCCACTTTTCAGCTGGAATGTGGGCCAAGAACCCCTCTAAGGACTCAACACATTCCCCGGCAATATGAGCGCGCTCCGCTTTGTCGCCTAAAGGTGGCTCGATTATCGGCCTTGGACGACGATACCAAATTGCGCTGACCTCTGAAGCACGATAGACCTGCTGGCGTATTTTTATCCTTGGATCGGCGACTGCAAATTGAATCCTAGTATCTTCTAGCGCACATTCAGTGTTTATGCGGGAATGTTCAACGCCATGATGAAGAAGTTGTCCGGCGAAGTAATCCGCCGTTTTGTCTTGACTATTAGTGATAATCAGTATCATCGCGTGGAATCGAGTTGTAGTTTGACTGGGAGATGTCCTGATCGGATTCTTCCCTAGCCTCCGTTCTAGTCATCGTGCCAAAACATAGAGCATCGCGATCTTGATCGGATTCTTCTCGACTGCTTGTTTTCGTAATGCCGAAACCTCGCGCAGAAGTCATGGATGGAGAACAATCAACTGATTCCTGGAACTGAAGCAAAAATGAGGATAATTTCATTTCCCCTCCTTTGAGATGGCGAAATAATAGTAACGAACATGGAACAGCAAGTCGACCCCAAAATGACATCGAATGTTGACCTGGTTCATACATTACACACCTTCCCCGAGGTATTATTATCCCAGAAACCTGTTCTCGTTGTGCCACGCCAGCATGGCCCTGTCCGGCCTCTGGCCGGGTTCGTCCGGGGCATGGATCCGGCTTCCGTGATGTTCGCGGTACTCATGACCGTTTTCGAAGTCGACCTGGATGCGGCTGCTCACTTCTAGGTTCAGCTCCGGGGTCACGGTCAGGTAGCCGGCATCGAAGAGTTTGTGGAAGTCGCTTCGAAGCAGCAGCCCGTTCCACACCGCTTGCTCCCCGCCTGCCGAATACGGCTGGATGTGCGCCGCTTCCAGGACCGGGAGCACCCGCTCCTGGGTCACCGCGCATCTGCTCCCGTAAGCATCGGTAACCATGATGCGGAAGGCGCCCTGTCCGAGGCGCGGATGAACGAGGATACCATCGCCATACCTCGCGACATCGGGCTTGGGGATCTCGGACGCTTCCTCTGGCTGGACCATCGTCTGTAGGGCGAGCTGAACCTTCTCCCAGATCCCCTTCCCCGGCTGGACCGCCAGGTCGTAGGTCTTGCCGCTGACCGTGTGCTTAGGCCAGTTGTCCGGTTCGGGAATCCACAGGTCGCGAGGCAGGAAGAAAGGCTCAGCGAGGATGATGCAGCCTACCTCATAGTCCGCTAACCTGTTCTCGCCTGCTTCTCGGTATTTCTCGACCCGGGTACGCATCTCCTCCAGCGAGCGCGCCCCGTTCTTCACGCCAAAGGCCTGCCACGCAAGGCTGATGCGTGCAGGAGAAAAATGGGCAAAGAAACCTCCCCCGACGATGAAATTTTCGGGGCTGTGGAGCTTGAAAAGGAACAGACCGCCAGGTGGGAGCACCCGGAATTCTCGCGTGCCACGGGGCCGCCAAAAGTTGACCTCGTCGATCCCTTCCTGGCGAGAAAGGAAATCGAACCAGTCCCCGTCCGTGATAGCGACGTACGCTTTCATCCCCTTGGCGCCACGATACCACACCAACCCGCGACCTGCCAGGCAATCCGGGCCAAGACCCTTGAGGCATGGCAGGCCTAGGTGGTACGCTCCACCTCGGCTTCAGCAGCTCAGGGGAGAGCTTGGGAGCCTGCCAGAGCCAGTTCGTGCCCTGCGGAAAAATCAACGACGGGGCCGGCGGTTGGCCCTCGGGAAGTGGATCAAACGAGGAGTGGTGGCAACCATGGACCAGGCAACTCACAACAAGATCGTCTCCTTCATCTGGGGAATCGCCGACGACGTGCTGCGCGACCTCTTCAAGCGCGGGAAGTACCCGGACGTCATCCTGCCCATGTGCGTCATCCGCCGCATGGACGCCGTGCTCGAGCCCACCAAGGCGAAGGTGCTCGAGACCAAGAAGATGCTCGACAAGTCCAAGATCACCGAGCAACGCGCGGCCCTGTGCGCGGTCGCGGGCCAGGCCTTCTACAACACCTCGAAGTTCACCCTGAAGGACCTGAAGTCCATCGGCAGCCAGCAGAAGCTGCGGGCCGACTTCGAGGACTACCTCGACGGCTTCTCGCCCAACGTCCAGGACATCCTGGAGAACTTCAAGTTCAGGAACCAGATCCCCACACTCGCCAAGAACGACGCCATCGGCACGTTGCTCGAGAAATTCCTGGATCCTGACGTGGACCTTTCGCCGGCGGCCATCGACAACCACGCCATGGGCACCATCTTCGAGGAGCTGGTCCGCCGCTTCAACGAGGAGAACAACGAGGAGGCCGGCGAGCACTGGACCCCGCGCGACGCGGTCCGGCTGATGGCCGAGCTGGTGTTCCTGCCCATCGAGGACCGGCTCAAATCCGGCACCTACCTCCTGTACGACTGCGCCTGCGGCACGGGCGGCATGCTGACAGTGGCCGAGGAGACGCTCAAGGACCTCGGCGCGAAGCGCAAGCAGAAGATCACCAGCGTGCTCTACGGCCAGGAGATCAACCCCGAGACCTTCGCGGTGTGCAAGGCGGACATGCTGCTCAAGGGCGAGGGCGACAACGCCGACCACATCCGGGGCGGGGCCGAGTGGTCCACCCTGGCGCACGACGCCTTCCCGGCCAAGGAGTTCGACTTCATGCTCTCGAACCCGCCCTACGGGAAGAGCTGGAAGAAGGACCTCGAGACCATGGGGGGCAAGGAGGGCTTTAGCGATCCGCGCTTCAGGGTGATGCACCAGGGCGAGGAGCTGTCGCTGATCACCCGCTCGAGCGACGGGCAGATGCTCTTCCTGGCCAACATGGTCTCGAAGATGAACCCCAAGTCCGCGCTCGGGAGCCGCATCGCCGAGGTCCACAACGGCAGCTCGCTCTTCACCGGCGACGCGGGCCAGGGCGAGAGCAACATCCGCCGCTGGCTGATCGAGAACGACTGGCTAGAGGCCATCGTGGCCCTGCCGCTCAACATGTTCTACAACACAGGCATCGCCACCTACGTCTGGGTGCTCTCCAACAAGAAGCCTGCGCAGCGCAAGGGCAAGGTCCAGCTCATCGACGCGACCCAGTGGTTCAAGCCGCTGCGTAAGAACCTGGGCAAGAAGAACTGCGAGCTCTCGCCCGAGGACATCGAGCGCATCTGCAAGACCTTCCACGAGTTCAAGGAGACGCCCGAGTCGAAGATCTTCCCCAACGAGGCGTTCGGCTACAGGAAGGTGGTGGTGGAGCGGCCCCTCAGGCTGCACGGTCAGCTCACCCCCAAGGCCATCGAGCCGCTCCGCTTCAACTCGGGCGATGAGGAAATCCGCTCCGCGCTGTACGAGGACCTCGGCGACAGGCTGTTCACCGACTTCGCCAAGGTAACCAAGGCGGTCGAGAAACGGCTCGACGACTGGGGCACCGACGAGGAAGGGGACGACGACGAGGAAGGCGGGGGCAAGAAAAAGGGGCTGTCTGACAAGAAGCGGAAGAAGCTTCTGGACCCCAAGACCTGGGAGCGGGACGCGAGGCTGGTCGAGGTGGCAGGTCTGCTCCGGCGGGCGCTTGGGGACAAGCTCTTCGAGGACTACAACGCATTCAGCGATCAGGTGGACGCCGCGCTCGAGAAGGCGGACATCCGGCTGTCGGCCGCGGACCGGAAGCAGCTCATGAACGCCGTGAGCTTCCGGGTCGAGGGTGCGCCGCCGGTGATCGGCAAGGTGTACAAGCCGGGCAAGGCCAAGGCCGACCCGCTGCACGGCCTGTTCGAGGCCAAGGTGGGAGGCAAGACGGTCGTGGTCGAGTACGAGCCCGACTCCGAGCTGCGCGACACCGAGCAGGTACCTCTCCTCGAAGAGGGAGGTGTCGAGGCCTTCATCAAGCGCGAGGTGCTGCCCTACACTCCGGATGCGTGGATCAAGGAGGGGGCCACCAAGGTGGGCTACGAGGTGAGCTTCACCCGGCACTTCTACAAGCCGCAGCCGCTGCGCACCCTGGAGGAGATCCGCGCCGACATCCTGGCCATTGAGAAGGAGACCGAAGGTCTCTTGGACGGGCTGCTGAAGGGGGGCAAGAAGTGAAAGCCAACGAAGCCAAGCTGCTCACCTTCCTCCACAAGTCGCAGCAGTTCATCATCCCGATCTACCAGCGCACCTACTCCTGGACCGAGAAGCAGGTCCAGCAGCTCTGGGACGATATCGTTCGGGCGGGATCGAGCGACGCCATCTCCGTCCACTTCATCGGCTCAATCGTCTACATCGAGCAGGGGCTCTCGCAGGTCACGCACCAGGCGCCACTCCTGGTGATCGACGGACAGCAGCGGCTGACCACAGTGTCTCTCCTGCTCGAGGCGCTGGCTCGCGCTGTGGGCGAAGACGAGCCCGTGGACGGCTTGTCGGCCAACAAACTGCGCGAGTACTACCTCACGAACCGGCTCGAGAAGGGCGACCGCTTCTTCAAGCTGCTCCTCTCCCAGACTGACAACGACACCCTCAAGGCCGTCATCCGGAACACGGAGCTGCCCAGGGAGCCTTCGCTGCGGGTGCAAGAGAACTTCGAGATGTTCGAGCGGCTCATCGAGGGCCAGAAGGGCGACCTGGCTGGAGTGTTCCAGGGGCTCGGCAAGCTGGTCATCGTGGACGTGGCACTCAGCCGCGACCAGGACAACCCGCAGCTCATCTTCGAGAGCATGAACTCGACCGGCAAGGAGCTGAGCCAGGCCGACCTCATCCGCAACTTCATCCTCATGGGGCTCGAGCCCGAGCTCCAGAACCGGCTCTACATGGAGTACTGGCGGCCGATGGAGCAGGACTTCGGCCAGGAGGCCTACGACGCCCGGTTCGACAGCTTCATGCGCCACTACCTCACCGTGAAGACGGGCGACATCCCGCGCGAGCACGAGGTGTATGAGGCGTTCAAGGACCATTCCCGCACGAAGCCCGTGGTGGGGGCGGGCATCGAGGCGCTGGTAAAGGAAATCCGTGCCTTCGCCCGGTACTTCTGCGCCATGGCGCTGGGGAATGAACAGGAGGCCGGACTCAAGCTCGCCTTCAAGGACCTACGGGAGCTGAAGGTAGACGTGGCCTACCCGTTCCTGCTCGAGCTGTACGACGACTTTGCGAACCAGAGGCTCAAGGCAGAGGACTTCGAGGCGGCCGTACGGATGGTCGAGGCCTACGTCTTCCGTCGCGCCATCTGCTCCATCCCCACCAACTCGATGAACAAGACCTTCGCCACGTTCGGCAAGGCGCTCAAGAAGGACCGCTACCTCGAGAGTATCCAGGCCCACTTCCTCCTTCTGCCCTCCTACCGGCGGTTCCCCGGGGATGAGGAGTTCAAGCGCGCCCTGCAGACGCGCGACCTGTACAACTTCCGCAGCCGCAGCTACTGGCTACGCAAGATGGAGAACCACGGCCGCAAAGAGCGCGTGGCGATGGGCGAAGTCACCATTGAGCACATCCTCCCGCAGAATCCTGAGCTCTCGGCCGCCTGGAAGCAGGCGCTTGGCGAGAAGCACCAGCAGGTCCAGGAACAGTACCTGCACACCCTGGGCAACCTCACCCTCACGGGCTACAACTCCGAGTACGGCGACCGGCCATTCACCGAAAAGCGGGACATGCCGGGCGGCTTCAAGCATAGCCCGCTCAGGCTGAACGAGGGACTTGGGCAGCTCGAGACCTGGAACGAGGCGGCCATCATAGCCCGTGCCGGGCGCCTGGCCGACCAGGCGCTCGCCGTGTGGTCCATGCCTAGCATCGACGAGGCGACCGTGGCGAGCTACCGGAAGAGGACGAGGCCGGAGGTTGGAGGCTACACCATCGAGGACCACAAGCACTTGCTGGGGCCCGCTCTCCGCGACGTATTCCAGGCGTTCCGCAGACAGGTGCTCGAGCTGGATAGCTGCGTGACCGAGGAGTTCATGAAGCTGTACGTGGCATACAAGGCCGAGACCAACTTCGTGGACGTCGTACCGCAGACCAAGCGGATGCGGCTGAGCCTCAACATGCCTTTTCCCGAGATCATCGACCCGAAGGGCTTATGCCGGGATGTGACTAGCCTTGGTCGGTGGGGGAATGGTGACGTGGAGGTGATGCTGAGCTCGCTCGACGAGCTGCCCTATGTCATTGGCCTCGTGCGCCAGGCGTTCGAGCGGCAGATAGGCGACGGGGGCCAGGCGTGATAGCCGACCTCAAGCCCTACCCGGAGTACAAGGAGTCCGGACTGCCGTGGCTCGGGCGGGTGCCGAGCCATTGGGCTGTCCAAAGGCTAAAGAACTGGGTGACAATCAATCGCCGCACACTTGGCGAGGACACGCCACCTGATTTCGCGTTTGACTATCTCGACATTGGTTCCGTGACCACCGGACGACTGGCGAAACGTCCTTCTCGCGTGCGCTTCGCAGATGCCCCATCGAGGGCCAGAAGGGTACTTCGTTCAGGCGACACGATCGTCTCTACTGTCCGCACCTATCTCAAGGCCGTGCTGACGGTGAATGAGTTCAGTCAGCCTCTCGTGGCCTCCACCGGGTTTGCCGTTTTGTCGCCGCGAGCGGACACTACCCCTAGATGTCTCGGATACGTCGCTCAGTCCGATGCTTTTACGCATCAAGTGACGGCAGAGTCGGTTGGGATTGCCTATCCAGCCATATCAGAAACGAGACTCGGCAATATTGATGTAACCCTACCCCCTCCCTCAGAGCAGGCAGCCATCGTTCGGTTCCTGGACTGGGCGACCGGGCGGCTGGATCGTGCCATCCGGGCGAAGCGGAACGAGTTGGCACTGCTGGGTGAGATTCGCCAGACGATAACTGAAAGTGCAATGCAGTCGCCTGCAGCGCTGAGTGTCCGTTTGGGCGTGGCTGCAGAGCAGATATGGCGGCCGATCGAACGCCAGAAGCAGCAGACCTATACGCCAATCGGACTTTTCAACCGAGGTCGTGGAATCTTCCACAAGCCACTGACTGAAGGTGCGAACTTGGGCGACTCGGAGTTCTTCTGGATCGAGCAGGATGATCTAGTTCTGAGTGGACAGTTTGCATGGGAAGGCGCTATCGCGGTGGCCGGTACAAGTGATGCCGGCTGTATCGCATCGCATCGCTTCCCGATCCTCCGAGCACGGCTCCAATACCTGTCGGCTTCCGTACTTCTTGCGATGCTTAAGACGAAGTTCGGTGCGTTGTTGCTTGACCACCATTCGCGAGGAGCAGCTGGCCGGAACCGACCCCTAAATCCACGAACTCTGCTGAAGGAGAAGATTCCGATTCCACCGATTTCCGTACAGCAACGAATAGTGGACATTGTGAAGCTTGAAACACTGCTTTCTGAAACTATAAGTCGGTTCGAAAAGGCAATTCGCGAGTACCGCACCCGCCTAATCGCCGACGTGGTGACGGGCAAGCTGGACGTACGCGAAGCGGCGGCGAAGCTGCCGGCAGAGGTCGAACCCGCGCCGGCCGAGGACGACGCCGACCTTGGCAACGAGGCAGAGCCCGACGACGAGGAGGCTGCCGGATGACCACCGACACCACCGAGAAGGGCCTCGAGACCCTCATCATGCGCGCCATGACCGGCACCGACGGTCTGGCCATCGCACCGGACCAGGTTGCCGAGCCTCCTCCTCCCTACGGCGGTACGGGCTACACGGCCGGCTGTCCCCAGGACTACGACCGCGAGTATGCCCTCGACGTGCCCCAGCTCTTCGCCTTCCTCCGCGCCACCCAGCCCGAGGCGTTCAAAAAGCTCGGCATGTCTGGCGATCCGAAGGACATCAAGCGCCTCAAGTTCCTCAAGCGGCTTTCGACCGAGATCGGCAAGCGCGGCGTGGTGGACGTGCTGCGGAAAGGCATCGAACACAACTCCGCCGGCCACTTCGGCCTGTTCTACGGCACCCCATCCGAGGGCAACCCCAAGGCCCAGGCCCTGCACGCGAAGAACCGCTTCTCGGTCACCCGCCAGCTCCGGTTCAGCCCGGAAGAGACCAAGCGCGCGCTCGACCTGTGCCTATTCATCAACGGCCTGCCCATCGCCACCTTCGAGCTCAAGAACAGCTTGACCAAGCAGACCGTGGCAGACGCGGTCCAGCAGTACTGCTACGACCGCAACCCAAAGGAGCGACTCTTCGAGTTCGGCCGCTGCGCTGTGCACTTTGCCGTGGACGACGCCGAGGTGCGCATGTGCACCCGCCTCGTCGGCAAGGGCTCCTGGTTCCTGCCGTTCAACAAGGGCCATCAGGACGGCGCGGGCAACCCACCCAACCCGGAAGGTTTGAAGACCGCCTACCTGTGGCGGGAAGTGCTCACCCCAGCCGGGCTGACCGACATCCTCGAGAACTACGCCCAGATGGTCGAGGAGAAGGACAAGCACACCGGTAAGAAGAAGCGCCTACAGATCTGGCCGCGCTACCACCAGCTCGGCGTGGTGCGCGCTGCCCTGGCCGACGTCCGCACCCACGGAGTAGGCCGGCGCTACCTGGTCCAGCACTCGGCCGGCAGCGGCAAGTCGAACTCCATCGCCTGGCTCGCCCACCAGCTCATCGGCCTGCGACGTCAAGGCAAGGAGGTGTTCGACTCGGTCATCGTGGTCACTGACCGGCGCATCTTGGACGACCAGCTCCAGCGCACCATCAAGCAGTTCATGCAGGTGGGCGCCACGGTGGGCCACGCCGAGCACTCGGGCGATCTAAAGAAGTTCATCGAACAGGGCAAGAAGATCATCGTGTCCACGGTGCAGAAGTTCCCTTACATCCTGGACGAGATTGCCGCCGAGGCAGGCAAGACCTTCGCCATCGTCATCGACGAGGCGCACTCGAGCCAGGGCGGCAAGACGGCGGCGGCCATGAGCCAGGTGTTGAACGCCGCGGTGACGGACGAGGAGGACGGGCCCGACCCCGAGGATTTGGTCAATGAGGCCCTCGCGAAGCGAATGGCGGCGAAGAAGCTCCTGGCCAACGCCAGCTACTTCGCCTTCACCGCCACCCCCAAGAACAAGACCCTGGAGATGTTCGGCGAGCCGCTGCCGCCCGACGGCGAGGGCAAGGTCAAGCATCGGCCTTTTCACAGCTACACCATGAAGCAGGCCATCGAGGAGGGCTTCATCCTCGACGTGCTCCGGGCCTACACGCCGGTAGACAGCTACTACAAGCTCATCAAGAAGACCAAGGACGACCCGGAGTTCGAAGTCAAGCGGGCGCGGAAAAAACTGAGGAAGTACGTCGAGAGCCACGACCACGCCATCCAACTCAAGGCCGAAATCGTGGTGGATCACTTCCACGAGCAGGTGCTGGCCTTCCACAAGATCGGCGGCCAGGCGCGGGCCATGGTGATCTGCAACGGCATCGAGCGGGCGGTCCAGTACTACCACGCCATCAAGAAGTATCTGGAGGATCAAAAGAGCGTCTACAAGGCCCTGGTTGCGTTCTCCGGAGAGCACGAGTACCACGGCGCCAAGGTGAGCGAGGTTTCGCTGAACGGTTTCTCCAGCAGCGAGATCGCCGACCGGTTCCGGGCGGACCCGTACCGCTTCCTGGTCTGCGCCGACAAGTTCCAGACCGGCTACGATGAGCCGCTGCTGCACACCATGTACGTGGACAAGCCGCTCGCAGGCATCAAGGCAGTGCAGACGCTCTCCCGCCTGAACCGCGCCCATCCTCAGAAGCACGACTGCTTCGTGCTCGACTTCCAGAACAGCGCCGCTGCCATCAAGTTCGCCTTCCAGGACTATTACCGCACGACGCTGCTGGCCGAGGAGACTGACCCCAACATGCTTCACGACCTGAAGGCCGCCCTGGACGCCGCCCAGGTCTACGCGCCGGCACAGGTCGACCAGCTCGTCGCGCTCTTCCTCCAGGAGGCTCCTAGGGACGCGCTCGATCCTATCCTCGACGGGTGCGTGGAGACCTACAAGGCCAAGCTCGACGAGAACGGCCAGGTGGAGTTCAAGGGGAACGCCAAGGCCTTTTGCCGGACCTACAGCTTCCTGTCCTCGATCCTGCCAGACAGCAACGTCGCCTGGGAGAAGCTGTCCATCTTCCTGAACTTGCTCATCCCCAAGCTTCCGACGCCCAAGGAGGAGGATCTCGCCAAGGGCATCCTGGAAGCCATCGACATGGACAGCTACCGGGTCGAGAAGAAGAAGGTCTTAGAGATCCCGTTGAAGGACAAGGATTCGGAGATCGGGCCCGTGCCGCCCGGCGGGGGCGGGCACAAGCCAGAGCCGGAGTTCGACAAGCTGAGCAACATCATCAAGCAGTTCAACGACACGTTCGGAACGCTGTTCACCGACGCCGACCGGGTGGTGAAGCGCATCCGCGAGGACATCGCCCCCAAGGTGGCCGCGGACGAGGCGTACCAGAACGCCAAGGCCAACACACCGCACACCGCCAATCTGGCCATGGCCCAGGCGCTCAGCAAGGTCATGCAGACCCTGCTGACCGACGACACCCAGGTCTACAAGCAGTTCGTGGAGAACGATTCGTTCAAGCGATTCGTGACTGATGTTGTTCGCGATCTAACGGCAGATTAGAGGCATTATTCTATAATCCCAGGCACTATCCTCGTGCAAAGGCAGTATTGCCATACAGACGGAGAAGTGAGGCCATTGAGAATCCTCGTTGACACGAATATTCTGATTCCTCTTGAGCCAACGAGTCCAAGCGATCTTGAGCTTGGCACACCGCTGGCAATTGATCTAATCAGATATGCCAACGAGAAGGGTCATCACATCTGCTATCATCCCAGCAGCAGAGCTGAGATCGCCGCCGACAAGGATGTAAATCGGCGCTCTATGCGGTTAGCTCTCCTTAAAAAATATGAAATTCTTGAGAATCCTCCTGCACCTTCAAACGAAATGCAGGACTCTAATATAAGTTCACACACTGGCCCTCATGATCTTATCGATCTTCAACTTCTCGCAGCAGTTGCAGGCGATGCAGTAGACATTCTGGTCACAGATGATCGTGGCATCTGGAAGACTTCGGAACGATTCCAACTAGAAGATCGTGTTTACTCCATCGATGGAGCAGTTGAGCTTCTTCAGAGTCTCCTCGACAAGATCCCACGGCCACCTCCCGCAATTCGCAATATCAAAGCCCACGAGATCGACCAACATGATCCGATATTCTCCAGCCTGAGAGATGACTACAAAGGCTTCGATGGATGGCTTGCCAAGTGCAAGAGAGAGCATCGTCAAGCATGGATCGTGATCAATCCGGGCGCAGCGAAGTATGGTGGCGTGGCAATCGTCAAAGAGGAAAGAAATCCAGACGTTTCACTTGAAGGTCGTGTTCTTAAGATCTGCACATTTAAAGCCTCTGACGATTCAGCAGGTAGCAAATTCGGCGAACTACTACTACGAACAATCTTTGAGTACTCCTATAAGAATCTATATGATTGGATGTACCTAACTACTCTGCCCAAGCAGGAGAAGCTAATCAGACTCTTATCTCTTTTCGGCTTCAATGAAGCACAACCAAAGGCAGTATCGAAGGAACTCTATTTCGCAAAGCATCTCAAGCCCTCCACTGTCATCGCGGATTCCCTTACAGCAATGGATTTCCACATCCTGTATGGCCCTAGATTCTTCAGAACCACAGGTGTTCCAACATTCGTCGTCCCAATACGGCCCCAATACCATAAATTGCTATTCCCCGAACTCGAGCCACAACCAGAACTCGTTCCCGGGCGCCATCCCTACGGTAACGCAATAAGGAAGGCCTACCTTTGCGGATCCATGGTCAAAGCGATACCTCCTGCCTCAATCCTGCTATTCTACAGGTCTCATGAGCGACAGGGTATTTACACTGTGGGCATCACAGAGCGAACTATCGGCTCAAATCTTCCCAATGAAATCGCGAAGTTCGTCGGCAGCCGAACTGTATATACCTACATGGAAATTGAAGAATGGTGCAAGAAACGGGTCCTTGCAATTCTATTTCGACAGGCAAGGTGCCTCGACATTCCGATATCCCTAACCGAGATGAAGAACAATGGTGCACTCAGAGGTGCGCCGCAATCTATTGTCACCGTCCCGAAGGAGGCCATGCCATGGCTCACAAGCCGGCTGGATCAGTAGCTCTGATGTCGATCCATCCAGAGTATGCAGAAATGATTCTCGACGGAAGGAAGCGCGTTGAGTTTAGAAAGGTTCGGTTCGCAAGAAATGTACACATTATCGTGATGTATGCCACTGAACCCATCGGAAAAGTTGTCGGTTGTTTTCGTGTCGCTGGCGTTAAGGTTGCATCGATTGCAGACCTATGGAAAAGATTTGGATCTGATTCGGGCATAAATGAGCAAACCTATAAGCACTACTTCCGAAACAGAAGAAATGGCATAGCGATAGGGGTTAGCCACGCAGAGCGTCTAAAAAAACCTATCGACCTTAGTAGTATCAGTCAGAGCTTGCGGGCACCACAGAGTTTTTTCTATCTCGATGCCAAGGCATTTGGAAAGATTTCATGTGTTGAGCTAAAGAAGGAAATGAAACAAATCAACGCAGATGACAACAACAACCAAAGGAGACTATTCTAGAGGCTTCCTCATGAAGGCCATGGCAGGATAAAAATGCATCAAACCGAATAGAACCAAGGAAGTTAGCCGGACAGCATCGATATCTGGCTTCGTTCCATCGCCTTAACTGTCAAAATGATGCCCAGCAAATTCTATATACACGGATTCGAATAGATAGTTCGACGAAGCGCAACAGAACACCTGCACGCCATCTCTTCCAGTTCCAACAAGTGCCTTTCCGGGGATTCTAACAACTCCAAGTCGTCTGAAGCCTTGTCGACGTGAACCCACTTGTTTCGGTATTTCCTTAAACAATGAAGCTCTTGCTTTAGTCCATCCTCAAGATCAGACTCCTCAATTAGATCGACGAATCGCTTTCTGCTGTCACCTGCCTCGGAACGCAGATGCGTTTCCACTCCAGCCAGCCCGGTAATAATACTAGCCAGAGGCGCACCTCTCGAGAAAGCGGTATCCGCATCCCTGATCAAGTAGGTGGCCCATTCAGACAATATAACTCCACCAACAAGAAACTGTTCGTCAAGGCTCTCTAGAAATTTCCATTTCTCTTCTTCTGTCATGACTTTCTCCTAGCTCTATAAACAGGATTGTCTGAAAACTGCGATCTACGTCGAACAATGAACGACGCAAGCGGCATCGCAACCTTAAACCCTACGGCTCCGATTACCACCAGGGAAGTGCCACCCATTTTCAGACCCCACTGGAAGGCGCCAGACTACTGCATTACGTCTTCACCATGCCTAGAGGTAGTTACAGTAAGAAGGGAGACAAAGTAGGCGGTTTCTTCTGTTGAAGGTGGTCAGCACTTGCTTCTACAGAGGCAACATCCATAACCTACAAGCCCAATTATGCTGGTTCCCTATCCCGATAGATCCCAAGCCACCTGTCCCGTGACATCGGACAATGCCCGAGGTCTTTTGCTTCGCGCGCAGTCACGCGTAAGGCTTCAAGCATGTGGTCGTGGCCAAGACCCTTTTTTGATCCTCGTCGAATCCCGAACGTTGCAATTAGAATGGCGTCTTCATATACAAGCGCCAGGTCATGTGCTTTGGGGCTTCGGTCGAACCTAGCCTTGAGCTTCTTTGCTATCTTTTCTGCAAGTTCCTTGTCAATTACTGACATGCTCAGCCTAATCTCCGCAAGAAAGATCTTAGCACCGCTAACTGCCGTATTAGCCCAGGCCCAAGTCGACCATCCTCATGCTCCAGGAGAGTCCGGAAGGTGCTTGCAATGATGTCTTTTAGGTTCCAGATGGCCTCGTTCCGAGTCGCACCGAATGAACTCAGATTGGCATCCAAGAAGTCAGCTCTGAACTCATCTTCATATGGCTTTACAGTCACGTGGAATGACCTGAAAACCTCGATCTGCTCTGGAGCCATCGTGTCAATAATAACAACTTGGAGCGGCTCGACTTCAGGAATTCTGCCTACGAAGTCAAGAGTGGCAGGAGTAATATATTCCTGCACATACTGAAACGCCAGTTCATGTATCGTTGTCGCCAAGCCTTCCGGGCTGAAGCACTCCCGGTTTGAATGCCAACCCTGATGCTCACCATCAGGGTCGTAAGCAGGGATTACGCCAGCAAATGCCTGGGCACCACCTTTACCAGGCGACGAAACATTTTTAGGCCTGGTACTACAGCTCTCCATCACTGTTCCCTCTCCCAGATCCCGTGCATCGCATCGGTCGTAAGGTCAGTGAAGCCACGAACAATAGCCTCCCTTGCCGAAGCGAACCAGGACAGAAGACCTTCATGGTCTATTCTCGATGGAAGTCCCCTCGCCGTCAACTCCAGCATCAGGGCTTCCTGGGCGGGGCCTTCCCTCTTAAGCACGTGGCGGACAACCGCATGTAGCCTGCCGGCGATGCCCGGAATATCAAAGGTCAGTCGTGCCACTAGAGTTTTTGGAGCCGGGAGGAATGCAGGAGTGCTTGGCCACGCCATCATCGTGAAGACGTTGCCGAATTGACCAATGCTGTTCCACCCCTCCTCTTGGTCGAAAATATTCGTGTAAGTCATCTCGCACTGGTCAATCGTCGGGAGGGACTGACCACTGTCTCTGATGAACCGAGTAAATGCATCCCACGACTGCTCGAATTGCTGCTTCATATAAGAGAACCGTGGGTACACGTCTTGGGCCTTGACCTTCCTCCAATTGCAGCAAAACCGGTCACGTTGCAGTTGAACAATGTCGTTCCCAGGGTTTGATAGGAACCACTGGCGAGTTTGTGGGAGCTGGCGTAACTCAACCTGGTTCGGCGGAACATTGAACAGATCAGGAACCTCAACGACATGCGCTATAGGCGGTTGTTCTTGGCACACAGGGAACCGTTGTTTTATCGAATTCCAAAAAACCCCTGTGTGCGGTGAGAACATCCAGGTCATCTCTGTAAACTGGACACTCCAAACAGCCTCCACAATCGGTGGTTTCCTGTACGATGGGATTGTACTACTTCGGTCAGTCATGGAACCTACCTCCTACTACCAATCCTGATGTGGCTCGGGTTCGACTGCCGCCATCTCCCATGCAAAGCGGTTCCCGTCAGAAAAGAAATCTGGTGGCTTCTTGCCGATGGAGCCACCATGATGGCCGCCCTCGGTCATTGGAGACCTGCGTACCGTGGAGTCCTTGAGAAGTCAACCAAAAAACCTACTGGCCCAGATAGCCTAAGCTAAATGCCGGACCTATGGCTCCTGCGCCAAAAGTTAGAAATATCCTCCAGTCCGCATGTGCCAGCCAGCCAACTGTAACCACTGTGCCTCCTGCCCCCGGAAAAGTGCCAGCCACCTGCAGGAGGAGTGCTTTGAAGGCGGAAGGGGCCGATCAACGTTGGCGAAGCCTCGCCGCGTTCTTGATCAGCCGGATCGCGTCCTCCACCTCGTCCTCATCCGCCAGGTAGAACCGCGTGTACTTCGACCGGTTGGGCTTGAGATCGACGTCCTTGATCTGGACCTGCTCCCGCGCCACCTCCAGGTGCTCCGCCGGGCTGCCGTGGATGCTCACCAGGAAGTCGCGCTTCCGCGGCTGGTACTTGATCGCCCACTCCCGCCCCGGCTCGTTCGTCCAGATCTGCCCGTCCTCGCTCCGCACGAGCTCGCCCTTCACGGTCCGCCGGACCTGGCAGAGGAGCTGCCTTGCCAGGCCGATCGAGCCGAAGTGCCCGCGGCGTGGCAGGCTCGCCAGGAAGCGCTCGTCCCCGCCTTCCTCCTCCACGCCTGGCTCGAACAGGCTCCGCAGCGGGGCCGGGACCTCGGGGTCCGCGAGCACCAGGACCACCCGCGCCTTGCCCACCCCGGTCCCAGGATTCGGGGCCACGGCCTGCAGGCTCGCCCTGGAGGCGCGGAAGCGCAGCCGCGGACCCTGGACCTCAGGCTGCTCGGACAGGATCACGAAGCTTGCGGTCGCCTGGCTCTTCGGCCCTGAGAGACCGTCCAAGGCGCCGTGAGGGCCGAAGCAGAACCATACCTCGAGGAACTCGTCCATCAGCTCGAGCTCGATCACCTGATCCATGTCCCCACCCTCCTCCTCGCCACCTTCGCCCCCCAAAATACCACCGGCTCTGGGTGGGCCGATAAAGAAAACCGGCCCTGATAATGAACGTGACCGGAATCCGGACACGGGAAGAAACGTGCGGCGCGCTGCGTGCGGCGTGCAGAGCCAGGACAGGGCGCGTCACCTGGCTTATAGCCCACTGAAGAGCCAGGGAAAACCCTCCGCGCTGGCCTTCGGCCGCCGCGCAGCCGGAAAAGTTGGCACACGGGTTGCTCCTGGCCTCCGCGTCCCCAAACGCGGTTCACCCGACAGGGGAACCAAACACCGGCGCAGGAGCGCCGAACAGTGGAGGTGCGTCATGTTCGTCCCCGTAACCCGTGAGGACTTCGCCAAGGTGGGGCGGAGGTTCTCGAGCGAGGAGATCGTCAACGAGACCGATCGCCTCATCCCCATGGCCACCGCGGATCTCTCCACCCTGGAGACCGGCGGCTACTCCAGGGCCATGCTCGACGAGCTGGTCGCGTTCCGCGACCAGCTCCGGGCCGAGAGCGCCGCCAAGAGCGAGGTGCGCGGGGCCAAGAAGGGCGCCCGTATGAGCGAGGGCCTGGCCTTCAAGGAGGGCCGGCTCGCGCTCCGCAAGGGCATCTCCATGGCCCTGGTCGCCATCTCCCGCAGGCAGGTGCCCGCCGGGGAGGACCCCAAGACCACCCAGGAGCGGGTGACCGAGCTGACCCACCTGGTCAAGGCCCTGGGCGGCAAGCTCAACAACGACCCGGCCGTGCTGCGCGCCAGGCTCGAGGGGTTGCGCGCGCTGCTCGGCCAGCCCGACTTCGCCCCGGCCCAGGACGGCGAGCCGGCGAGGAAGGGGCTGATCGAGAAGCTCGACCGCGCCATCGGGCTGGTCACCACCCACGCCGAGGCCAAGAAGAACCTCAAGGAGCGCTCCAAGGGCAAGACCATGACGCTCGACGAGCTGGACGGCCGCGCCTACACCAACCTGCGCCTGCTGTCCCAGGTCGGACGCGCGTGCTTCATGGACGCGGGCGACCAGGTGCGCGCCGAGGGCTACCTGCTGCGGCGGCTGAACCGGAACAAGAAGGATCTCGGCCAGGAGCCGAAGCCCGCGCAGCCCGAGCCGAAGTCCCCTGGCCCGAGCTCGCCGCTCCCGGTCGGGCCGATCCCTGCCCCGGTGCCCGTGGGTTGAAAGGAGGGAACCACGGGTAACAGACAACTTCCCTCACCTGCCCGCCGGGTCTGCGCGAACCTCGTCCAGACCCGGCGGGCATTGCCCTCCTCGCGCCAACCTCCTCCGCGAGCCGGCGGGACCTCCAGCCAGATCCGCGCGAATCGGACGGAGGCGGGATCGAACCGCGGAGAGGTCCGATCCACTCGCGGAGAGGTGAACGGCGGGTCCAGGAAGGTCGGATCGAACCGCGCGGAGAAGAGATCGAAGTCCGGCGAGGTGAGTTCGACATGCACGCAGGTCCGATCGACTCAGCGGGAGGTGGGATCGAGGTGCGGCCAGGTCAGCGGCACTTGCAGAGAGGCTGGATCGAACTGCGCCGAGGTCCGTCACGCTTGTCCGGAGGTCGGGCGGCCTCCTGCCGCGCGCAGGGTTGAACTCGACCAGACACCTCGGAACCTGCCTGACACCAGGTTCGAAATCGGCCCAACCGCGTCAGACATCCGCCGACCAGAATTCGAACTCCACGCACCTCGGTCCGAAACGTCCGGATCCGCGTCACGCATCGGCGAGGGCGCGTCACGCATGCTCGAGGGTACGCCAGACATGCGCCCACCTACGCCAGACATGCCCCCAGCAGCGTCAGACATTCGCCCAACTCCGTCACGCCTCCCCTAGGGTGAGTCGGAAACGCGCGAGGGTGCGTCACGGATCGATCCACTTTTCGGCGGCGCCCCGACGCTGCCGGCCGCCGAGCGCATACGGGGACCCGGCGAGGAGACCGATCAAGTGAAACACCGAGGCGGCGTGACAAATGTAACTTCTGGCAATGACCCTCGAGTTTCCGGTCCGAGCCGGCCAGGAATGCAGTACGCTGGGTCGCGACAAAACATCTCTGCCGCAGGGGGCTGATGGCCTGGAGGCGGAGGAGAGGGGGATGGGATGCCTTTCTACCACTCGCTGAACAGCAAGAGGGCCGAGGACCGGCGCACGGCCGAGGGGCTGATCCGGCTGCGCACGGCGCTCCGGGCGGAGGTCCCGGCCAAGACCCTGGACTCGAAGCTGCTGCTGGCCTCGTGGAACATCCGCGAGTTCGGCGGGACCAAGTCGGGCGGCCGGGAGCCGGAGCCGCTCTTCTACCTGGCCGAGGTGATCTCGGCCTTCGACCTGGTGGCGGTCCAGGAGGTGCGGGGCAACCTCGACGCGCTGGACCGGCTGATGAACATCCTGGGCGGCTGGTGGAAGTACCTGGTCACCGACGTGACCCAGGGCCAGGCCGGTAACGCGGAGCGGCTGGCCTTCCTGTACGACGAGCGCAAGGTGAGGTTCGGCGGGCTGGCGGGCGAGCTGGCCGGCCCGAGCGTTAAGAAGGGCAGCAAGCTGGTCCTCCCCAAGGCATTCGCACGCTCTCCTTACCTGGTGGGCTTCCGTGCGGGTTGGTTCAAGTTCTCCCTGGTCACTGGGCACCTCTACTACGGCGCATCCAAGCCCGACGACCCTCAGCGCCTGGAGGAGATGAAGGATCTGGTGAAGCTCCTCAAGGCGCGGGTCAAGGACAAGGACCACTGGGCCCGCAATGTGATTCTGCTGGGCGACTTCAACATATTCTCGGACGAGGACGAGACATTCAAGGAACTGGAGAAGGCGTTCGATGCGCCAGCGGCCATCAGCGGCCTGAAAACCAATGTTGACCGCACCAAACCCTTCGATCAGATCGCTTTCCTCTCGTCGAACAAGGACAACAAGATCGACAATGCCCAAGGGGGAGTGTTCGACTTCTACAAGCACGTCTACCGGGACGGAGAAGAAAAGGCGTACAAGCAGAGCAACGCGAAGAGGTACCGAACGTGGCGCACCTACAAGATGAGCGACCACCTGCCGCTCTGGACCGAGGTGGCCATCGACTTCGGGGATGAGTACCTAGGGAAGAAGGCCGCCAAGCCAAACGAGTAATACATGGCAGGCTACAATCGCAAATGACAGCGCAGCGACTCGATATTACACATGCTCTGAAACATGTACAACTCTATCCCTAACCCCTGACGAAGGAGTAAATATCAATGCAAGCTTCTCAAAAAAGAGAGCCGCCTAGTGTTAAGAAACCACGTTGTCCAAAATGCAACAGCAGCAATGTTGGTCTGGTAAAATCCGGCCAGCCGAATCCATACCCACAAAAAGATGGAGACGATCTTGCGTGGACCTATTTCTGGGAGTGCCACGACTGCGGTCATCGTTGGAGGGAAATCCACCGCTAGCAGTCCTAACACTCGGTCGTACACCACGGCATCGAACTTGCGGAGATGCTCATGGATGACAGCCACGACTGGTTCGCTGACGTTGCAGAGTCGTTTGTCAGATACCTTGCTGCGCGCGACGGATTGGAGGTCTTCGGAGCAGGCAAGTGGGTGGAGGATGCTGCCTGCTACGACCGTGCAAAGAACCGGTGGTACAGATTCGAAGTGCGGAGCACGGACCGAGCACGGAACCCGATCAAGAAGGGTCAGAAAAAACTACAACACGCCGATATTCTTGTCGAAGTGAAACTGACGGAAGGCTCGCGACTTTCAACAAGGTTCAAGATACTTCGGGCAGGTCGATTGTTTACCAAGGCAGAGGCACTTCAAGATCCCAGCAAGGGTCATCTTCTTGCCTGGTTGCGCACTTGGACCTGATTCAACCATACCTTCTCGATGGTAGGGGACTGAACGTTCTCTCCAATGCACTGGAACCAGCAGAGGCAGCAGCGCTTCTCATTCCTGCTCCGCACAAAGGTAACCGCGCCCCTGGAGACCGAGGCCTAGATCTCGGCGAGTGCGTCGGTCCAAATAGTGAGAATGGTGATGGAGAACAACCGCACTATTCAGGGGCTTGATAAGGAGTAGCTGGATTAAGAGGCGGTGGCGGATCTTGCCCAGCCCCCATTTCTCTAGGAGTTCAGAAACTATGGGTCGCCAAATCGAAGAGCTGAGGATCGAACTGGAATCCATTGGGCATGCACTGGCCGACAACGTTCTCCAGGTCCCAATCTACCAACGATCGTATGCCTGGGAAGAAGTTCACATCCGAGACCTCTATCAAGACATCACAACGGCACTGTCAGCAAAAGAGAAGGATTACTTTGTTGGTTCGATCGTTGTCACAAAAGGAACCGATGTTGAGCTTGAGGTCGTCGACGGACAGCAACGGCTTGCATCAATAGCAATACTGGTCGGTGCGATGAGAGATTGGCTGTTTTCTAATGGTGATCCAAAACGTGCCGCACAGCTTGAGCAAAAATACCTAGTTAACGTTGACTTTCGGACCCAAGAACGTAAAGGCCGTCTTTGCTTGAACGAGATCGATCACGATTTCTTTCATAAGCGAGTGCTTTCATCTCCAGAGAGCCCAGATCGAGAAGAAAAGCCAACAAAGGAGTCTCACCGACGGATTGCCTGTGCCATCGGCCTTGCCAATGCACATGTTCAGCATTGGGTGGGGACAAGCAGCGACAAAGTAGCACGGCTGGGTGAGTTGAAAGACTATATAGATGAGCACGTTCGCGTAATATGGGTGAGGGTTCCTGATGATGCAAACGCATTTATCATCTTTGAGACTTTGAATGATCGTGGACTTGATCTTGCAATCTCCGACCTGCTAAAAAACTTCTTGTTCAGACTTTCAGAGGATAGACTTTCAGAAGTAAAACAGAGCTGGGTTGAAATGCTCGCGACGCTTGATGCAGTGCAAAATGAAGGGATCGTTGTGGAGTTCATTCGACATTTGTGGTCTTCTAAATATGGCGCGACGCGGCAGAAGGAGCTGTACTCGGAAATAAAGAAAGAGACATCAAGCAAGCAGTCCGCTGTTGACTTCGCAAAGGAATTGGCAATTGGCGCAAAAATGTATGCAGCAATCCTAAATACCGATCATGCGCTTTGGCAACAATATGGAGCCACGGCAAAAGGCCACATGGCCACGATAAACTCACTTGGAATGGTGCAGATACGACCGCTTCTTCTTGCAACTCTAGCAAAATTCAACGAGAAGGAGATTACTGCAACATTGCGTCTGATGGTTTCTTGGAGCGTCCGTCTAATTATTGCCGGCGGCCTCGGTGGCGGAACGATGGAAAAGCACTATGCTGACGCTGCTAAAGCTGTCAGAGATGGAGTTATTAGGAATTCCAAGCAGCTATCTACTACACTGGCAACAGTTGTACCTCGAGATAGTGAGTTTGAGGCGGCACTTCAAGTTGCCAGAGTCACAAAGGCGCCGTTTGCTAGGTACTACCTCCAGGTTCTGGAGAGACAGTTCACAGGCGAAAAACAGCCTGAACTTGTTCCAAATGCCAATCAAGAAGAGGTCAATCTAGAACATATTCTACCCCGCAAACCAGATAAGTCTTGGAGCACTTTCAATGATGAGGAGATAGCCGCATTCCATAACAGGCTCGGTAATCTTGCTCTTCTTGCAGTTGGGGTAAACAGTGGACTTGGCAATAGTTCCTTCGAGGACAAGAAACCTATACTTGCGGCATCAAGCTTCAAGTTGACGAAGATTGCAGGAAAACCAAAAAGTTGGACATCTAAGGAAATCGAGGACCGCCAGAAAAAACTAGCCGAACTCGGCGTCAAGGCATGGCCATTAGTATAAAGAACCTAACTGAACGGTGCCACCTACCAGCATCAGTAGCACAGGACCGCCACTAATTGGGAGGGATGTGAATGGAATGCCCTAGGGAAGTCAAAGTCCGCTCTGAAGAAGATGGTCGCCAGCCAGATCCAGACAGCCTCGGCAAACTATTAGGTTTGGAAGCTCTGGTTCTTGCACTAGTTACTTCCGGCGCATATTTGTGTGTATTTGTATATAAATTAGGAGTCTTCCAATATTTGAGAATTCCCATGAGACTTCTGTATGTCGAGCTAAGTGATGTACTTTGGGTGGCCAGCGGTTTAGTTTTTATAAGTCTCGCTGCCTGTCAATGGTTGTTTGGAATCGGATTATGGAAGCAACTAAGCAGAATGAGAAGCACCGCGACATTCCTAATCGCAGGATTCTATATCGTCGGTGTACTGCTTGTTTGGGCAATAGATCTACTCATGGGTCTACTGACCCTTGGAGAATACTATATTCCTACATTCTGGATACTCTTCTCACCATCTATCCCGTCAATTATTCTGGGATTAGTATCGATGTTCTCTATCGTTATATTGGCAATCGACAGAGAGCCGTCAAGCGCGACTGCGGACAGTAACGAATCTGGTATGGCTGGTATGGCTGGATTCCTAGACAGACTAGGGGCAATGGCAAGAGCCACAAGAAAGAAGTCCTATGCTGCAAGTGCAATTACTGCCAGTGCCATGCTTGCCTGTCTATTCTTCTTCTATGGAATTTCATCCGCAAGAGATCTGCGTTCATATCCTGTTGTCGTGTGGGCTGGCAAGCCAGCCATTATCATAGATAGATCGGGCGATAATCTCATACTTGCTAATCCTAGCTCCAGGAACGAAGCGTGTCCACCATTTGTATATGTAAACCTTGGCAGCAGAGATAGTTTGGAGATAGTAGGGACAAGAACTGTTGAATTGTTACCTATCCAGACCAAAGGCAGCGCTTGCCACGGTCCATTTCTGGGCATCTTGGTCCGAACTGTGGCGATAGCCATCGCATCAACTTCACAACCGGCACGCTGAGTAGTGCCATCCACCCGCGAGGCGAGGCCTGGCTCGCCCGCCCTGCGGCCCTCAGCGCGCCGCCGGAGCGCCGAGCCCCAGCCTCAGGTTGATGGGCTGCATCTTCTCCAGCTTGCGGGTGCTGGGGGACTCCAGGAAGCGGCCAACCATGGTCTGCACCTCGTCCAGCGCGCAGAGGAAGGCGTGGAACGACACCCTGGCCGGGAGCTCGGACGGCCAGAAGCCCGCGTCCGAGTAGGGCACGGCCACCCGGACGCCGCCGAGCGCGTCGGGGATGGCGGAGACCACCGGCACCACCTCGTCGCCCGCGCCCTTCTTCGCCTCGTCGAACAGGTAGAGCATCTTCGGGTCGGCGCGCCGGGTGTCCACGGGCACCTGGACCAGGGTCGAGCCCTCCCGCACCCCGTACACGCTGAAGACCTTGCCCTGGACCTTGCAGTCCCTGTCGTCCGGCCAGGGCAGCTCCTCCAGGAACCGCCTGGCCTCGTCGAGCCGCCGCTGGAGCACGAACAGCAGCTCGTCGGACGGGCTGGTCACGTTGGACTGCCAGCTCCTGAGGTCGAAGACCTCGAGCGCGGTCCGCGGGGCCCCCTTCGCCACGACCGGGGCCTCGAAGCGCGGCAGCAGCTCGTACACCGAGGGCAGGGAGCGGGCGAGCTTCCGCAGCTCCTTGCGGAAGTCGAGGATGGGGGTGTCGCCCACGATCATGGCCTTGACCGAGTCCAGGCTGCCCAGGTGCGGGGTGGCGATGAACACCAGGTTGCCCACGGGCGGGCGCTCCCCGCGCGCCCTGCCCCACTCCTGGAGCGCCGCGCGCGCGACCAGGCCGCCCATGCTGTGGCACACCAGGTCGACCAGGCCTCCGGCCTTCCGCCAGCCGGGCAGCGCGTGCATGGGCTTCTTGCGCAGGTGCTCGACGAAGGACGCCAGGCGGCGGCCGTTCTCCCCGCAGGACAGGCGCCAGTCGTAGGGGAACACGTAGATCGGCACCTCGAGCCGGCCGCGCAGGCCCTCGACGAACTTCGCGTAGGCGATGTGGAGCGCCTGGGTCGGGCGGTTCACCACGTCGTCCCACTCGTCCACCTCGCCCTGGAGGTCGAGCAGCAGGCTCTTCAGCGACCCGCCCGCCACGGCCCGCCAGGCAGACCAGGTGGTGGCCGGCTCCATGGGGTAGGAGTTCTCGAGCCCGCTGCCCTTGATGCCCGGGACGAACACGATCGGCTTCGACGGTTTCATCGTTCCCCCTCTCACGGCGTATGGACGGTCTTCTCCGCGGTCTCCCCCGCGGTCTCCCCCGCGGTCTTCTTCTTCGGCAGGCAGTCCTTGCGCGCCTTGCCCACGAAGGCGAAAAGGACGACGGTCGCCGCGACCAGCGCCACGAGCAGAGCGATGAAGAGTGGGCGCCAGTCCATCGACTGGTACAGGAGGGCCAGGTAGACCAGGAGCGGCAGGCACAGGGAGCCGTAGCCCAGCCAGGTGGCGGGCCAGCCCTCCTTGAACAGGATCCACTCGGGCTCCCGGGTGGCGTCGAGCCAGCGCGCAGCCCCGTACAGGCCGGCGACCAGGTACCACATCAGGAAGAAGGCCACGAGCGGGAAGAAGAGCATCGCGTTGGCGAACCTTACGTCGATCACCGGGATCTTGAGGAGCTCCTGCCTCTCCTTGTCGCGGGCGGCCCTGGCCTCCTCCCGCTCGCGGTGCAGGCTCGCGAGCAGCCCGTAGGGGGACAGCTTCTGGTGCGCCTCATCCAGGCCGACCAGCGCGGGGAAGATCAGCACCAGGGGCGGTGCGCCCTCTTCCCCCGGGAACTCCCGGACGAAGCCCGGCTTGCTCGCGTCGGAGGCCTTGAGCTTCTGCACCAGCTCGCTGTCGCGCACCAGCCGGTCGACCTGCACCCGCGCCAGGCTGAGGGTGGCGGGGCAGGTGAAGCTCTCCCCGGCGCCTCGCTTCGAGAGGAACAGGAAGGAGGCCTTCTGCTTGAGCTCCCGCGCGCAGCTCCGCGAGGGCGTCACCCGGAAGGAGGCCAGCACGGCCTCGTCCGGGCTGGCGAGCAGCCTGCCCTTCACCTTGTCCTGCAGGCAGGTCGCCAGCGTCTGCCCGAGCGCGAGGGGATCCGCTGTGTAGACGTCGGGGTAGTTGCCGTACAGGAAGCGCAGGCGGGCGCCCACCTCGTCGGGCAGCTCGGCCGCGAGATCGAGGCAGCGGGTCTCCGCCTTCATCACCTCCCCCCGCTTCGCGAACGGGCCGAGCCTCTGGCCGGCGGCCCAGCGGAGCAGCTCCTCGTGCAGGCCCTGCAGCGCCGCGCCGTCCCCGGGCAGCGCGAGCAGCCGCCGCTCGGCGAACGCGGACAGCTCCGCCAGGGCGGCGTCGCTCGCGCTGAGCGCGCGCGCGAGCGCCAGGTCCACGCCCGTGTCCTCGAGGACCGGCCGGCTCACCTGCCTGGCCATGTCCAGGCTCGCCTGCCGCAGGTCGAGGTGGAACAGGGCCTGGGCCTGGAGCCAGGTGGTCTCCAGCGCGGGGTTGGAGGAGTCGCTGAAGATGAAGCCCAGCAGCGCCAGGCAGAGCGTGACCAGGCCGAGGTGGACGACCTTGCCGTGGTTGAGCATGGGCTAGATTCCCCAGCGGAGGAGCAAGGCCACCAGGGACCTGGGGTCGAGAAGATCCTGGATGAGCTCGATCTCGATGCGCCGGTTCCGGGCGCGCGCCTCCTCCGAGCCGGAGGAGTCGAGCGGCGCGTTGGCGCCCATGCTCGTGGCCACCAGCCGTCCCTCGGGCAGCCCGTGCGCCGCAAGCGCGGCCACGGCCCGGCTGGCGCGCTGCAGGCCCAGGAGCTGGTTGGTCATCTTGCTGCCGCGCGGGTACTTCTTGTCGTCGGTGTGACCCACGACCACGTAGCGCCTGGTGGGGAGCTTCACCAGGATGGGCGCGATCCCCTCGAGCAGGGCCTGGCCGTCCCTGGAGAGCTCCGCGCTCCCGGTGGCGAACAGGGCGTCCGAGCTCAGCCGGAGGACGAGGGTGTTGTCCGCCTCGACCAGGAGGAGCTGGTCAGCCCGCAGCACGGCCTTGAAGGCCTGGCGCAGCGCCTCGACCATCCGCTCGACCTCGCGCCGGGAGTCTCCCTCCGCGCTGAGCTTCCTGGCCACGGCGGCGATGGCGCCGCACAGCGTCGCGTCGTCGGCGTCGGCGGCCAGGCCCAGGGCGCCACCGAGCGCGCGGATGGCGGCCCTGGACTTCTCGCTCCCGGCCGCGGCCTCGCCGAGCTTCCGCAGGGCGCTCTCCTTGAACGCGTGCATCTCCCGTTCACGGTCGTCCAGCGCCGCGTCGCGATCCGCGACGGCGTCCAGGGCCACGCGGAGCGCCAGCGGGTAGGACATCTCCTCGCCGCCGCCGGATCCGGAGGAGTCGCTGGCGCATACGAGCTGGGCGCTCTCCGGGACGGTCCGGTGGAGCCTGTCCAGCTGGGCGCCGGAGAGCCCGGCCGAGCAGCAGCCGGCCAGGCCCAGGGCAGAAAAGAGGGCCGTGCAGAGCCAGTTCGCCTTGGCGCGCATGTGATCCCCTCCCATGGGGTGGTTACCTCCTCGCGACATCCCTCGCGTGCTTCTCGAGTGGGAACGGGGGGAGCGTAGCACACGATCGGCGCGGGTCAAGGAACGGGCGGGCGGAGGGGTCCGCCATGTGACAACTGTAATGAACTGTAATTGGTCCCTTGTTTCCCTTGACCGCCGTCGGGGTGGCTGGAGTATTCTGGGCGCACTGGGGCGGGATCTCTCGACATCGCGGATGGCTTCGCATCGGTTGGAGGCTTGCGTCCAGGCCGGAATCCGGACGGGGGAGGTGCGCCCGGGCGCCTCCAGAGAGGGGGCGAAGTTCGTGGACACGTCCTTCAAACCAAGGGAGGGGAGTCATGCTGCGTCTAAAAAGTAAGCGACTGCTGCTCGCCATCACCATGTTGGCCGGCACCGGCCTCCTGGTCGCGGTGATCCTCGGGCGACCCGACGAGCCGCAGGCGACCAGGGTCGTCCGGGTCGACCAGGGCGGCCAGAGCCTCGTCCTGGAGATCGACCGGAAGGGCGCCACGGTGACAGTGACCGCGGACGACCGGCTGAAGCCGCTCGCCGCCTCCCTGCAGCCCGGGGATCTGGTCAAGGCGGAGTACGATACTTTGAGGAAGCTCTCGAACCTGGCGCCGTACGTCGCCCACCCGGGGCGGAGCCGCTTCATCTACTTCGGATTCGCCGCGTTCCTCATCTGGTTAGTGACGTTCATCGCCTGCAGGTACACGGGTGAGGGCGCATTCGCCTCGCTCTTCAAGAGCGAGAACGGACGGTACAGCAACTCCAAGGTGCAGATGGCCGCCTGGTTCTTCGTGGTCATCACCTGCTACGTCGCCTTCCTGGTGACGCGCTGGGTGTACAGCGGCTGGGACTTCCTGGCCGGGCCGGGCATCCCCAACAACCTGCTGCTCCTCTCGGGCTTCAGCGCGCTCACGTACGCGGGCGCGAAGATGATCGCGTCCGGTGACGTGAAGGCCAAGGAGGAGGCACTGCTGAAGGCCCAGCAGGATGCCGCCAAGCAACAGGCAGCCCCGGCCGCAGGGGTCGCGCCGCAACCGGCGCAACCGGCGCAACCGGCGCCACCGGCTCCACAGGCGCCACCGGCTCCACAGGCCGCACCTGCCGCGCGCACCGTGAGCTCCGATGGATTCTTCAAGGACCTCCTCCGGGACGAGAACAACCGGGTCGACTTCGGCGACTTCCAGATGCTCCTCATCACCGTGATCGCCGTGGTGTCCTTCCTGGTGCTGGCCTCCGCGTCGCTGGAGGCGATCCCCATGGTCCACAGCGCCAGCCTGCCCGACGTGGACTCCACCATCCTGGCCTTCTTCGGCGTGGGCCAGGGCGCGTACCTGGCGAAGAAGGCGGTCAACTGACGATGAGGCTCGGTCAATCGCAGGGTGGGGCAAGTCGTCGGACGCAGAAGGATGGCTACAAGCTAATTACCAATCTGGGTCGTCGAACGACCCAGAATTCCATGGGGGTTTGTCAGATGAGGCGCTCAGAACAACTGTCCCGTCAAGGCCTACGATTGGTGTTCCTTGCTTGCTGTTTGCCAGGCTTCGCTCTTCTAATGACCAACTGCGCATCTGGATTCTATCTGTCCTACCCGGTCAGGTTGGAAAAGGATTCTTCACCCGCGAACAACACTGTGACTCCTGCTCTCGGCACAGAAGACGAGGCTGCGGAAAAAAGTCCGGCGCGCCCTGCCGAGGCATACCTCTCTCTGGTGGCGACAGGGCACACTGATAGCTTCTTCGAAGCCCCATTTGATTTGGAAAAGGATCTTCGGCTATTCAAGCTCGAAATCGATTTCGATCTCCCATCGGGCAAGACAATCTCAAAGACTGTGATGGTTTACGATCTCGACGAGGGGAAGGAACGTGCTTCCTGGGGAGAGAGCATCCTCAAGGGTGTACCAATCCGCTGGTCTACTACAGAGTCCTTCGACATGAGACTGAAGACCAGCGCCGTGGAACGGAACCTCGCTGACACCTTCATGAAAGGTCTGGAAATTCTCGGCGACGTAGCCAAGGCAGCGGGGGGCGCTGTCCCTCCTGGGGCGCTGATGGCAGTCGATGCTGCCAGCAAGGTCTTGGGCCTGTTCAAGAGCTCCAAGAAGGGAACGACGTCCGATCGTCCAATCACCCTGAACTTGACCGGAGGCAACGTTTCCGAAGAGCCCATGGTGTGGGTTTTCGTACCGACCGGAGGAAGTGAGTCACGCGATCGGACGGACATTGATGCAGCCGATGCCGATCCGAACGTGATGGACAAAGAGGCACGCACCGTGGCCTACCAAGCGAGAGTCGACGAACTCCACAAGATGAAATTCGTAATCTGCGGCAAACCAAAGAGTGACCTGTGCACCCTCGATGCGAACGAGAAGCAAAAGCTCTTCGATAAATACGCCTACTTCATTCTCCAGCCGACCTACTCCTACCGCATCTCTGACCCTGCCTTCATTTGGGTCGACCACGCCGCAGGAGCAGGCTGCGGCGTCACCAAGGATGACTTGGATGAATACTCCAGCGTGTTGGTTGTGAGGAAGAAGGACTTGACAGACGCACAGATGTCCATGGAGAAGGAGCTCATTAGAACTGCAGGTGCCGTGGTTGAAATCAATACCCACATCAATGAGCGCCTAGCCACGCAGACCATCGATCCTGATGTCCTTCTACAGCAACTGACAAGAGAGATGCTCACAGGAAAGCCAACGGACTGGCTGTTCACGGGTAACACTGAGGGAGGCCTCACCTACGAAAAAGTGATGGCCGATCTCCGTGCGTGCATGGTCCAAGAATCGGGAAAGGTACTTGGCGCCCTTCCAAGATACTACGCGAATGCACTCGATAACGCCATGGAAGCCGATAATATCCAGGTGAACTGCAGTCTCGACAAGAAGCAGGAGCAATGCAGGCGAAAGTCAAATTTGTACAATAGTGCCTTGCAGGGAATGTATGCAACCATTAGTCAAGCCGAGGCAGGTCATTGGACGATCCCTTCGACACTCAAACGTCTCGAGCCTGAGATCAGACGAATCGAGAATGAGATCGGTGCGCTAGATTTCGACGATGCGATCAAAAGGGCCAGCGCCTCGCCTGGAGCGGACAGGGATACGGCACTTGGCGAATTGCGGGCATTGTTCGTGAACACTAGTTGTCGCGCATGCGCAGAGAGGGTCAAGTCAGTGCTGGATGATAATTCTGGCACCATGAGGTCCGCTGCTGAAACTGCCCTCAAAGTATCCGCGAACCTAGATGAGGCGGAAGGCAGCCTTGAAATCAAGAAGCTGGAGAATCAGGCCAAGCCAGAGGAGGAGACTACGAAATTATTGAGTGAGGTCGAGGCGATGATCAACGACGGACGAGAGAACCTAAAAAACGGCCTCACGAACAACAGGATAAAAGACATCACGGCGGCGGAAAAGGCCCTCAAGGACGCGCAGGACAGGCTGGGGTCTTTCAAGCAGACTACCTCTTTTGGACCCTGATTCTCCGAGGTCCTAACCTTCGCCCTCGGACCGGGACACCCTGCAGGCGCTTGCGGTTAGCTGCTTGCGGCGATCAACTCCAACTGAGCCGGCAAGGAAATACTCCGCGGGTAAACTGATACCCGGGCCGAAAGGCTGGGACGGTCTACCCCAGCGCAGTCTGGTCGAGCACCTCGATCACCAGTTTCTTCGTGCCACGGCTCACGCCCCTGAGCTCGACGTCCCACTTCCCCCCTCGGGCGCCTGGTCACATCGACGAACGTTGGGCTCCGATTGCACCACTTGCCCGCGTTGGCGTAAACGTGGGTCACCTTGATGCTGTCGTCGTACTTGTGCTGCTGAGGGTAGGACTTCAGCTTGGCCTCGTGGCTGTGGCTCAGCAGGGGTTGCCAGCCACCCGCAAGGGTAAGCCCCGCTGAATGGTGCCCCCGCAGGAGGGTGCCAGCCACCCGCATCATGGGGAACGAAGGCCAAACGGCCCGCGGACCTCAGCCTCGTGTGGCCGCCAAGAAGAGGAAGCCGAGGAACAGGAAGGCGCCGAGGGCCATCAGCGCGTAGCCGCAGCAGTACGCCACCCTCATGCCCCGCGACATGCCGGCCGGGCCGACGGACAGCCAGCCCACCTTCCGGAGGACCGAGAGCCTGGCCCACAGGAAGAGGCCGAAGCCCACCGCGAGCAGCTCGGTCATCAGCCAGAGCGACAGCTCCGGCAGGGCGAAAGCCAGCCCCGCGGCGACCAGCCCCACGCTCCCCAGGATGAACGGGCCGAACAGCATCAACCCGTTGGCAATGAGCTCTCCCCTGCGCATGACCTGAGAACCCAGCCACGCGGCGACACCTTCCCGGAGAGGCGGCCCCAGAAGTTGGTGTCTGGTGTCTGGTGTCTGGTGTCTGGTTTAAGATGGTGCCTCCCGGAAAGTGGTGCCAGGGTCCTGCAGGCGGAGGACAATCCACCCGGCCTTTTGGTTCCACGTTCCACGTTCCACGTTCCTCGTTCCGAGTTCCTGACTGGGCCTCTTGCCCCTACCCCTCGAGGCCTGCCCGGAGCGATCCACACACGGAAGGCCTGCCAACGCCTTGACCCCAGGCCTTCGCGGGGTCCAGGCCCTCGCCATGAAAATGTCTGGAACCTTCCTCGGCTGCACGCGTTCGCTTGCCTGCCCCGCCCGGCCGGGGCTACCATCCTCGCCAGGATCACCCTGGAGGACCGGGATGCGCACAGCCCCCCTGGCCGCGAGCCTGCTCTGCCTGGGCCTCGCCCTGCCCCAGTCCCCTGCCCTCGCCCAGGACCGGCCCATCGTGGCGGTCTTCGACCTCGAGGTGAAGGGCGCGAAGCTCGACGGGGGGACCGTCGACCGCCTGACCGACTACCTGAGCACCCTGCTCGGCACCCGCGGCTTCCAGATCGTGCCGCGCTCCCAGCTCAAGGAGCGGCTGGTCGAGGCCAAGAAGGGCTCCTACAAGGAGTGCTTCGACCAGACCTGCCAGATCGAGGTGGGCAAGGAGCTCGCGGCGCAGAAGTCCCTGGCGAGCCAGGTGCTGAAGATCGGCTCCCAGTGCAAGATCACCCTCAACCTCTACGATCTGAGGAGGGCCGCCAGCGAGGCCTCCGGGGCGGCCTCGGGCGGCTGCGACGAGGACAAGGTGGTGGCCTCCCTGGAGCAGGCCCTCGAGGGCATGCTCGGCCGCGTGGCGGCGGCCTCCGCGGGCAGGCAGCAGGCCGGCATGGTCCGGATCCCGGCCGGTGAGTTCACCATGGGTTGCAGCCCGCTCGACGCCGCGTGCGAGAAGACAGAGAAACCCGCGCACAAGGTGTGGCTCGACGAATTCTCCATCGACCGCAACGAGGTCAGCGTGGCCCAGTACCGGGAGTGCGTGCAGGCGGGGAGCTGCAAGGCGGAGGGGCTCGGCGTGCCCTTCACGCTCGGCAAGGACCAGCCGGACTGGGCCTGGTCCTGCAACTGGGACAAGCCGGGGCGTGAGCAGCACCCCATCAACTGCCTCGGGTTCGACCAGGCGCGGAGCTACTGCGAGTGGGCGGGGAAGAGGCTGCCCACCGAGGCCGAGTGGGAGAAGGCGGCGCGGGGCATGGACGGGCGGACGTACCCCTGGGGGAACGACGGGCCGTCGCAGGACCGGCCGCTGGCGAGCATCGCGGACGAGACCATCAAGGCGAGGTTCCCCAAGGCGCCGATCCTCGCGGGCTACAAGGATGGGTACGAGAGCACGGCACCGGTGGGCAGCTTCCCCGCGGGCGCCAGCCCGTACGGGGCGCTGGACATGGCCGGCAACGTGTTCGAGTGGGTCTCCGACTGGTACGGGGAGAAGACCTACCAGGAGGGCCCGGCCCGCAACCCCACCGGCCCGACCTCGGGCAAGTGGCGGGTGGTGAGGGGGGGCTCGTGGTTCAGCCGCCCGCTGTACCTGCGGGCCTCGGCCCGCCTCATCGGCGACCCGGCGCAGAGGGGCGTGGGCTTCGGCGTGCGGTGCGCCGTGTCCGGCGCGGGAGGTCCTTGATTCCCCGGGGTCGCCCCTGCCATCCAGGACCCTGGAACCGCAGCTTGAATGGTGCCGGCCTCCTGGAACGTGGTTCCTCGTTCCTCGTTCCTCGTTCCCCGTTCCGAGTTCCTGACTGAGGCCTCTTGCCCCTACCCCTCGAGGCCTGACCGGAGCGATCCACGCACGGGAGGCCTGGCAACGCCTTGACCTCCGGACTTCGCAAGGTGCCAAGCAGGTAGGTGCCAACCGCTCACAGCAAGTGGAATGGCGCCAGTTGCCCAGGATAACGCGGCAGGTGTATGAGCCTAGGTACAAGCGGAGCAGTCCGGTCTACGACCTGGGAGGGGCCAGTGAACGCAGAGCGCGACCTTCTCTTCGGGGTTCTTGCCGTTCAACTCGGGTTGGCCACGCCAGGCCAGGTGATGATCGCGGCGGCCGGATGGGCCACGGAGCGCAGCGTCGGCCTGGCCGCACGCCTCGAGGCGGCAGGGGTCATTGACCTCGATAGACGCAGGGGGCTCGAGGAGATGGTGTCTGGGGCGGTCAAGGCCCACGGGGGAGATGCTGGAAAGACGCTCCAGGCCTTCGGTGGCATGCAGTCGGTCGTGCTGAGCTTCGGCGGAGTTCCCGCGGTGCTCGGGCCCGAGGACGGCGCGAAGCTCGAGGGCCCCGCAGAGCCCAAACTTGCGCCTGCCCCGGAGGACATCACCGCAGTGACCCTGGAGCACGCGGGGCGCTACAAGTTCCGCGCGAGAGCTCAAGGACAGCAGTCGGCGGCCGACAAGGACTCCGCAGAGCTGGGCCGGGGAGGCATCGGACGGGTGCTGGTGGCCTTCGACGAACACCTGGGCCGTGAGGTGGCGATCAAAGAACTGCTGCCGACCGGCATTGCGCCGAGCGGCCAGCCCTCGCCCATGCAGGCACTGTCCGCGGTGGTCGTCCGCTTCCTGCGCGAGGCCCGCGTCACCGGCCAGCTCGAGCACCCGAACATCGTCCCGGTCTACGAGCTGGGCCGCCGGTCCGACGGCTCGCTCTACTACTCGATGAAGCTGGTGCGGGGCCGGACCCTGGCAGACGCGCTGAAGGGTTGCCGCGGGCTGTCCGAGCGCCTCAAGCTCCTCACCCACTTCGCCGACCTCTGCAACGCGGTCGCCTACGCGCACTCGCGCGGGGTGATCCATCGCGACATCAAGCCTGGCAACGTGATGGTCGGGGAGTTCGGCGAGACCGTGGTGCTGGACTGGGGCCTGGCCAAGGTGCGCGGCAAGGAGGATCTCCGCGGGGTCGAGCTGAAGCGGGAGGCGATCGAGCGTGGGCAGGCTGCAGACCAGACCGCGGCCGGGGAGCTCCTGGGAACCCCTCAGTACATGAGCCCGGAGCAGGCCGCCGGCGAGATCGATGCCATCGACGAGCGCTCGGACGTCTGGAGTCTGGGCGCGGTGCTGTACGAGCTGCTGACGGGTCGACCTCCCTTCGAGGGTGTCACGATCTTCGACGTGCTCGGCAAGGTTCTGAAGGCGCCCCTGCAGCCGGCGTGCGAGACATGCCCGGAGCTACCGCCAGAGCTCGACGCCATCGCTCAGAAGGCACTCCAGAGGGACAAGGTCGGCCGCTACCAGAATGCGAAGGAGCTGGCGAAGGAGATCGAGGCCTACCTGACAGGCAGCCGGGTGCGGGCCTACGCCTACGGTGCGTGGGAGCTGTGGAAACGTTTCACCGTGAGGCACCGGCTGGTGCTCTCGGTGGTCGGGGCTGCCCTGGTCCTCCTCGCGGCCATCGGGATCTGGTCCTACCTCAAGGTGAGTGCGGAGCGCGACCAGGCCCGGGCAGCCGAGGAGCAGGCCAACCAGGCCGAGGGTGTGGCCCGGGAGCACCTGTCTGCGATGCTCGCGGAGCGCGCCACCCGCCCGTCGGGAACCCACGAGGCGTTGCTCTACACCGCGGCGGCCTTGAAGGAGAAGGAGCGGCCCGACGCTCGCGGTCTGCTCCTGGGCTTGATCAACCAGCCGAGGCCCAAGTTGCTGTGGCACAGCCGGCCAGGCGCGCTCTGCGTCTCGACGGTGTTCTCGGCGGATGGCTCCAACCTGGCGTGCGCGAACACCTCCTGGATAAGCATCTGGGACCTGAGCACGGGTGTCGAGCTGAAGAGACTGACCTCGAGCGCCGCGCACCTCTGGCTCTCGCCCGACGGGAGCACGCTATCCGGCTTGTCCGAGGAGGGCCAGGTCACGTCCTGGCGATGGGAGACCTGGGAGCGAACCTCCAGCAGGACGATGGACCTCGCTGGGGCAAAGCTCCTCGCGGTCTCGGCTGGAGGGGACAGACTCGCCGCGCTCGGCAACGACGGACACCTCGTCCTGAGATCGATCTCCGGCTCGTCCCCGGCTGTCGAGTTCCCAGGGAAATGCGCCAAGGTCGTGGGCTGCGCCTTCGCTCCCGGAAGAGAATCCGCCGCCGTGGCCTGCTCGGACGGACGCTTGCTCGCCTGGAGCACGACCGCCGGGAACCGGGTCGAGGAGATCGCTTCCCACCCGGAGGTCCAAGCGATCTCCTTCTCCCCGGATGGCGCTCGTCTTGCCAGCGCTGGCGACACGGGTCTGCGGGTGTGGGAACTCGGGGAGAGGCGTGAGTCCTGGCAGGATCGGAGCCTCCGCCAGGCCGGGGAACCCCTGGAGTTCTCTCCAGATGGCCAGTTCCTGGCCGCAGCAGACCATGAAGGCACGATCCGCCTCTACGAGGCCCGCACCGGTCGCGAGTCGGGCCGGCTCGAGGGTCATGGGGACCGAGTCTTGCACCTCCGGTATTCGCCGAGTGGCTCCTCCTTGATCTCCTACGGGCTCGACGGTGCGGTCATCCTCTGGGATCCACAGAGACGGCGGGAGATCGGGAGGGTTGGCGGACAACTGGTCAACGCCTGGGCGATCGCGTACTCGCCTGACGGGAAGAAGCTCTTCACCGGAGATTCATTGGGGGTGGTGCGGCTCCGGGATGCAGAGACCGGAACCTCGCTGACCACTTTCCACCTGGCTGCCTCCGGCACCCAGAGGGAGAAGTCCCTGTCCCTTGCAGACCTGTTTACCCGTGAGAGATCGCTGGGAACGCTGTCGGCGGCCTATTCGCCCGACGGCGGAACGATTGCCACCGGTTCGTATTCCGGGCTCATTCGCATCTGGGATGCCTCCTCGGGACGGGTGATCGGCACACTGGACGGGACGGACCAGTGGATCTGGTTCATGTCCTACTCGCACGACGGCAAGTGGCTCGCGGCCGCCGACTACGGTGGGTTCGTCCGTGTCTGGGACGTGGCCTCGAGACGGCAGGTGCATGCCATCCCCGCACACAAAGGGCGGCCCTATGCGGTGGCCTTCTCCCCGGACGACAGGCTCCTCGCGACGGGCGGTGACGACAGCATCGTACGCCTCTGGGAGCCGGCCAGTGGCCGGAGGGTGCGAGAGGTTCCGGGGCACCGGGGTAGCATCTATTCCCTGGCCTTCTCTCCGGATGGAAGGCTGCTGGCTTCAGGGAGCAGCGATACGACCATCAGGATTGAAGATCTCACGACGGAGAAGGAATTGGCCGTGCTCCACGGCCACCAAGGCAACATCAACTCCGTGACCTTTTCTCCGGGCGGCGAGTACCTGTTCTCAGCGAGCCGGGATCTTACCGTACGAATCTGGGACGTGGCCCGCAGCGCCGAAATCGGTCAGCTCAGGACCCCCCAGTGGGTGGACCGGATCGCGCTATCCCCCGATGGACGACGGCTGGCGATGGTCTGCCAGAAGCCGACGGTCATGGTGTGGGATCTCGGCATCAAGCATCCTCCAGCGGTCCTGCGCGGGCACGGTGCGTTCATCAGGTCGCTCCGGTTCTCGGAGGATGGCAGCAAGCTGGTCACGGCTTCGCAAGACTCTTCGCTGCGGACCTGGGACCTCAAGAGCGGTGAGGAGGTGCGTCGGTTCGAACTCGATCGTGACTACGTCATTCCATTCGTCCTGTCCAGGGACGGTCGGAGGCTCGCAGTGGGAGCGACAGACTACTCCATGCGAGTGCTAGACACTCAGACTGGAACCGAGATCTCGAAGCTGGTGGGCCCGGATGCCATGATGATGTTCGCAGCCTTCTCGAGCGACGGTAACAGCATCGTCGCCTCGAACGTGCAATACAAGTCATACGTCTGGACTGGCTTCGTTGGCCAAGCCCAGCCAGTGGCAGCGAAGAAGGAATGGACCGACGTTTGTAGCATCTTCCTGCCGGGGAGCCATCTGGTTGCCTGCTCCAAGAACCTCTCGATTGAAATCCGAGATCCCGAAACCGGTGAGATCGTCCGCGTGATCCCGACGCCGTCTTCAGGCGATCCGGTGGCCTTCTCGCCCGATGGCACCCAGGTGGCCATCCCCGGCGCCAATGCCGCAGATGGCTCGGGGCGGATACTCTTCAGGAACCTGGCATCCGGGCAGCAGGTCGAGTCGGAAGGTAGCCCTCTCGGCGGTGACAGCACATTCATGTTCTCCCCTGACAGTAGACGATTCTTGTTCATGCCTTCGGATGGACCGGCTCGCCTCCTCGAAGTTCCAACCGGAGCCGAGCTGGCCCAGTTTCCAAAGGGAGACATCCTGGCCGCAGCAGCCATCTCGCCAGACGACGGAACGCTTGCGTTCACACAGCCGGACAACTCCATCCGCCTCTGGGATCTCACCGCGCTCGGGCTCTCGCCCGAAGCGGTCATGCAGCAGGTCACGAAGGAATCGGGCCTCAGGCTCGAGGGGACCGAAGTGAAGCTCGACCCGGATTGGCTGGAGACGCGGATCGAGTTCGCCCCGCAGGCCCCGTGAGTCCCCCAGCCCTTCTACTCCCCTGCTGAGAAGCCTGCTGAGAAGTGCCGCCCACCCCGGTCCGCAAGTGCCAACCTGATGCACCGTCCTGAAAGTGCGTCGTTTCCTGTCTTCGCCTTCGGCCCATTGAGCCCCATCTGCCTCCGATGCTACCTTCACCCAGTCCAGAAAATCCCTATTGCTTGTCGCGTGCGTACAGGATGAGAAACAGGGACCAACCGACCACGGCTCTCAGGAGGGACGTCCGATGATCTGCTTCGAGGTCTACCGGAACGGGAAGAGGCTGTGCACGGCCGGCCGCGACGGGCACACCATGCTGGGCGCGCTGGTGCACCTCAGGAACCGCAAGCCAGGGTCGGCGGGCGAGAGCGAAGCGGGTGACCCCGAGGTCCGCGGGAGACCGGAGTCGCTGCAGCTCCTGCTCAACGGTCACCAGATCCCTGGCCCGCGTACGCGGCGGTGGGAGAGCTACTCCTGGCTGGCCGAGCCGCTCAGGGTGGGAGACGAGATCCGCGTCCGGGTCGTCGAATCCGACCAGCCCGACCTGCCGTTCACCCACGAGAATCACCGGCGCACCAGGCGGGTCCTGTCGCCCGAGGACAAGAAGCTCCGCAGGCAGCTCGCGAAGTTCAAGCGGCGGACCGCCGAGTACAGGAAGAAGGCGGCGGCCGAAGATGCCGGGCGGTGAACGGCCGGCACCCTCGACGGTCAAATCAAAAAGTGCCCCCGGACAAGATGGCGGTCCAGCTCGGCTGCTGCCTTACCCCACCCTCCTGGAATGCCCGGAGCGATCCACATACGCAGGGTCTGCCAACGCCTCGAGCCCCTGACTTCGGAGGTGTCAGGCACCTGCAAGCCGGAGGGGTCCGCGAGGTAGGACGCTCCCGGCCAGGCTCCGGTCAGCGCCGCTCGAGCTTGACATCCATCGCCAGCGCCTGCCCTGCCACGATCTCGATGGCCCTCCGGAACTCGTGGTAGCCCGTCCCCTTCACCATGAGGATGTGCTCGCCCGCGGCGGCCTCCACCGCGATCGGCGTGGTCCCGAGCCTGACGCCGTCGAGGAGCACCTCCATCCCCGGAGGGTTCGAGGTGATCCTGAGCTGCCCGGAGGCCACGAGCGTGGCGGCCACCGTCACCACCTGCCCGCCCTCGATGGCGAGCTTCTGCTCGAACCGCGCGTAGCCGCGGTTCTGCACCGCGACGTAGTGCTCTCCGGCCGGAACTTCCCTCTCCAGGGGCGTGGTCCCGATCCGGGCCCCGTCGAGGAAGACCTGCGACTCCGGCACGTTCGAGACCACCTTGATCCGCCCCCCGGCGCTGGCCGGCTCCTCGCCCCGGTCGAGCCTGGCCACGAGGGCCCTGGCCTCGGCCTCGCGGGGGTTGTCCGCGGGGAAGTCCTGGAGGAACTTCCGCACCACCCCGGCGCGAGCCTGGGTGGTCATGCCCCGGCTCGAGGCCACCTGCTCGACCGCGTCCCAGGCCTTCTCGAGCGCGGCCAGCCGCTGCGCCCGCTCGGCCTCGGCCCGCCTGTGCGCCTCGAGCCGACCGGCCTCGTCTGCCTTGGCCTGGGCCGCGAGCCGCTCGTACTCGGAGACGTCCGGCACCTTCGCGGCCGGGGGGCCGGGCTGGCCCGCCACCGGGACCGCCTTGCCGAGCAGGGCCTCCACGGCCTGCTCGAGCGCGCCCACCACGCCGTCCTCGTCGCACTTGCCGGTGGCCGAGCCCGCCCCGTCGCTCGCGGCGGTCCTGAGGTCGTAGAGGTTCACCGCGACCTTGCAGGACGAGCCGATCTTGAGCACCTGGCTGGAGAGGGACTTCTGCGCCGCGAGCTCCTTGCCGATCTCGATCTGGCAGCCCTGGTCGTAGCACTCCTTGAAGGAGCCCTTCTTCTCCTCGGTCAGGCGGCCGCGGAGCTGGGAGCGCGGCACCACCCGGTAGCCGCGGCCCGCGAGCAGGGTGCCGAGGTAGTCGGTGAGCCTGTCGACCGCGCCCACGTCCAGGGTGGTGCCCTTCACCTCGAGGTCGAAGACCGCCACGATCGGCCGCTCCTGGGCCAGGGCCGCGGACGCGGCCAGGAGGAGCAGGGCGGCGAGGCAGGGCTGCAGGCGCATGGGAGCCTCCTGGGTACCGCGGCGATGGTAGTCGCTCCCGCGGAAAGGCGCCAGCACCCAAGGGTGCCAGCCACCCGCAAGGGGGAGGCACCTCAAAACTTCCTCTTCATCTACCATCAGTTGGAACATGAAATCGGCAGGAAATCGTTCCAGGTTTCGCTTGACCGCGCGGTTGAGAACCTTGGTCGCGACCCATAGAGCTCCGCCAGGTCGGAATCGAGCATCACCTTGTGCCCGCGCAAGAAGAGGATCGCTCGTTCGATGCGCACCCCGCTGAATGGTGCCAGCCGACTGCAGCAAGCGGAGGACCATCCACCCGGCCTCTTGGTTCCACGTTCCCCGTTCCTCGTTCCGAGTTCCTGACTGAGGCCTCTTGCCCCTACCCCTCGAGGCCTGCCCGGAGTGATTCACACACGGAGGGTCTGCCAACGCCGGCCACAGGGTCCGAGCGCGCCGTCACTTCCCCCCGAGCTCCTGGGCCGCCTTGCAGGCGTCCTCGTACTTGCGCTTGCAGGCGGCGTCGAAGGCCTTCCTGGCGCGGGCCACGTCCTTCTTCACCTCGCCCCGGCCCGCGGCCAGGAACCTCCCCACGGTCAGGCAATCGACGTCGCTGCCGAGCTGGCAGGCCTTCTCCCACAGCCCCACGGCCCGGGTGATGTCCTTCTTGGCGCCCTTGCCGTCGGCGACCAGGATCCCCAGCCCGGCGCAGCCGTCCGGGTCCTTGAGCTGGCAGGCCTTCTCGAGGTATTTGACCGCCTGGGCGTAGTCGGGCCCCTTGGCCTCCGGCCGCCCGGCCGGCGCGTCCTCCTTGCCTTTCGGCTCCGACGCGTAGAGGTTCCCGAGGCCCGCGCAGGACGGGGCATGACCCTTGTCGCAGCCCTTGAGGTAGTAGCGCTCGGCCGGCTCGCGCTTGTCCTTCTCCCAGTAGTTCGCCGCCGCGTCGTAGCAGGACTCGACCGGCGCGCCGGCGTCGCAGGCGCTCTCCTTGAGGGCGTAGACGCGGTCCCAGTCCTCGAACGTCTTGGCGTTCTTCTCGAGCTCCTGCGCGGCCTGCCAGCACGCCGCCGGCGACTGCTTCGGGTCGCACCTGGCGGCGGGGGCCGCCTCGGCCGGCTTCGCCTCGGCCGGCTGCGCCTCGGGGGGCTTCACCTCGGCCGGCTGCGCCTCGGGCGGCTTCACCTCGGGCGGGGCCTGGGTGGCAGGCTCCGGGCTCGAGCAGGCGAGCCCTCCAGCGACGCCGGCGCACACCAGGCACCAGAGGAGCGAGGTCCTGCGGCCCTGGAGGTGCTTGCCCCTGTGCTCGTTCAGGCTGTCCGTTCTTCCGGTTGTGGCCACGGTCTTCACCCTCCTGTGTTCGCGCGAGGATCCACGGGCATGCCCCATGGGAGCACGAAAGGACGCAGGCGGCAAGCGCGCCTGGCGGGAGTATAGGGGTGCTTGCCAAGGGCCACGGACCTCCGTAGCATGGGGACCGCGGTGGCTCCTCTCGGTCCGCTGCTCGCCGGAGAAGACATGCCGAAGCGGGATCCCGTATCGCTGGCCCTGGTGCTGTGCGCGCTGCTCGGCGCAGGCTGCCTGGACTACGCCAACCCCGACCCCTCCGGGGACGGCGGGGGCTCACCGGACGCGGACGGCGAGCTTCAGGACGGGACGGACGACGCGCTGGACCAGGCCGACGGCCCGGACGTGGATTGCCCGACCTTCATCGGCGCGCTGGCCGACTGCCCGTTCGCCTACCGGCGCGCGGGAGGGGCCGGCGCCTGCCCCGAGGTGGTCTGCCTGGAGCGGCCCTGCGGGGGCGACGGGGACTGCCCGGTCGAGGCGGGGGTGGAGTACGGCGGCCGCTGCATCCAGGGGAACTGCGTGTTCTGCGCCCAGGACGGGCAGTGCCCGGCCGGACAGCTCTGCCGCACGGGCCGCTGCGTGGAGCCGATCGTGGGCTGCCCCCCGGCGCCGGCCTGCGCCGACGCGGACAGCGGGATCGTCTCGCCGGGCGAGCTGCCCTGCCCGGTGTGCGTCTGGGCGAGCTTCTTCGACCAGGCCTGCCGCACCGGCCCGGACTGCGAAGGCCACGAGCACCTGCCCGTCGCGATGTGCGTCTACGGCCGCTGCGTGGGGTGCCGCAACGACGGCGAGTGCGGGGGGTGGTTCTGCCTGCCGCCCGGGATCTGCATGCCCACCTCCCCGCACGCCAGCGCGCTCTACGGGACCTGGGTGCTCGGCTGGTCCGGGGGCATGGAGCACAGGAGCTACTTTCGCTTCGAGCCGGACGGCTCCTTCCGCCGGGGCAGCTACCTCGCCCAGGGGCCCTTCGCGGACGACATCGCGACGTTCCCCTGCGTGCCCCCGGGCGGGATCCCCGCCGTCACCGTGGGCACCTGGGAGGTCGACCACTCCGCGGCCATCGGCCTGAGCGTGACGGTGAACCTGAACATATCGTGCGACCCGGGGGCCGGCTTCGTCGGCGGGCGGGTCCGCGTGACCTTCGCCGCCGACCTCGAGAGCGCCACCTTCGAGAGCTCCGACCTCCCCATGACCCTCGACGGCTGGAAGGTGCCCGCCGGGCGCTGCGCGCCGGACATGAGCTCCTGCGACCCGCTCTCGTTCCCCGCCAGGCGCTGAGAGAGGGTGGCACCTGCGGTAGGAGGGCCGTCCAGCGCGGCGCTTGCCTTTCCCACCTCCTGGACGAAGAATGCCCCTGACCTCGAAGGCGCCAGCCACCCAGGCCTGGCCAGCCGCGCATTGGAGCATCCGATGGGACCCACGGCACATCATCCGTTCCTCTCGGCCGAGGCGAAAGCCATGTACCTGGAGCACAACGAGCGGCGAGCGCGGGCCTGGCCCGTGCCCTGCGAGTGCCGCTCCGTCGAGACCCCGCACGGGCGCACGTTCATGCGGGTGAGCGGCCCGGCCGGCGCCCCGCCGCTGGTGCTCCTGCCGGGGGGCGGGGCCCACTCGCTGATGTGGATCCCCTGCATCGCGGCCCTGTCCGCGCGCCACCGGACCTACGCGCTGGACAGCATCCTGGACGTCGGCCGCAGCGCGAACACCCGCCCCGTCAAGAAGGTCGAGGACCTGTGCGACTGGCTCGAGGGGCTCTTCGACGCGCTCGAGCTCGGCCCGAGCGTCCGGCTGCTGGGCCTGTCGCACGGCGGCTGGCTGGCGGCGAACTACGCGCGGCGCCACCCGGCCCGGGTCGAGAAGCTCGTGCTCCTGGCGCCGGCCGCGTGGATCCTGCCGCTCCGCCCGGCCATGCTGCTGCGCATGATGGTGATGCTGCTCCCCCCGCGGCGCTTCTTCATCCGCAGGGCCTACCGCTGGAGCCTGCCGGATCTGGCGGCCTCCGGCGCCCGGGGCCAGGCGATCATCGAGGAGATGACCGAGGACCTGGCGCTGGCCTTCCGCTGCTTCGGGCTGCGGCGGATGACCCGGATGCTCCCGCCGACCGTCATCGACGACGAGGCCCTGCGGCGCCACGCGGTCCCGACGCTGTTCGTGATCGGCGAGCACGAGCGGATCTACGGGCGCGAGGAGGCTCTGCGGCGCCTCGCGCGGCTGGCGCCTGGCATCGCCACCGCCGTGATCCCCGGCGCCGGCCACGACATGACGTGGCTCGAGCCCGACCTGGTGTGCCGCGCGGTCCTCGACTTCCTGGCATCCGACCGGAAAGGCGCCAGCCCGCTGCAGGCAGGGAAGTCCGGCGTCTGCTGACCCCGCGTGTGCCCCCTCGGGGCTAGGTTTCCTGCGCGCCCCCCTCTTCGGGGGCGCTTGGAAACCTGGTCCACCCCGGACCTTCGCTACCAGGCCAGGTGCCAGGGCACGGCGCGGATGCCCGGGAGCAGGTGCACGGGCCGCTCCACGCGGCAGGCGAGCACCCCGCGCGCCGTGGGGCCGGCCAGCGCCAGGAAGCGCCGGAGCCCCTCGGCGTGGTGCGGGGTCGGGCTGGCGGTCGCCTTCACCTCGACGGCGTAGATCCGCTCGCCGCGCTCGAAGACCAGATCCACCTCGTCGCCCGCGGCGGAGCGCCAGTGGCTGAGGCTCGCCCGCTCGCCGGCCTGGCGGAAGGCCTTCAACCACTCGGCCACCACGGCGCACTCCGTGAGCCCGCCCAGGGAGGGGCCCTGCAGGATCTGCTCCGCGGTCTGCAGGCCGAGCAGGTAGGCCAGCAGGCCGCAGTCGAGGAGGTGCAGCTTGGGGGCCTTCCGCAGGCGCTTGCCGAGATTGCGGTGGAAGGGCGGCAGCAGGTGGAGCACGTGGGTGGTCTCGAGCACCGAGAGCCAGCGCTGGATGGTCGGGGCCGTGACCCCCACCTCGCGGCCGAGCTCGGCCGCGTTCAGCAGGCCGCCCGAGCGGGCGGCCACCAGCGCCAGGAAGCGGCCGTAGGCGTTCAGATCCGCCACCTGGACCAGATCGCGGATGTCGCGCTCGAGGTAGGTCTGCACATAGCTCGAGAACCACAGCCGCCGGTCCACGGCCGGGTTCAGGCGCGGCTCGGGGTAGCCCCCGCGCAGCAGCCAGTCGGCGAGCTCCTGGCCCGCGGCCCCCGGATCGGAAGGCGGCCCTTCCCCGAACACGCGCTCCAGGAGGCTGTCCAGCGGCTCGGACGCCCGTCCGGGCGCGAGCTCGCGCACGGAGAACGGATCGAGCTCCAGCACCGCGACCCGCCCGGCCAGGGACTCGCTCACCCCGCGCATGAGCCGCAGCTTCTGCGAGCCGGTCAGCAAGAAGCGGCCCGGGGAGCGGTCCTCGTCGATGCGGGCCTTGAGGTAGGGCAACAGCTCGGGGACGTGCTGCAGCTCGTCGAGCACGAGCGGCGGCGGGTGATCCAGGAGGAAGCCTGCCGGATCAGCCGCGGCCCGCAGGCGCACGTCCGGCTGGTCCAGGGACAGGTAGCGGTGGCCGGGGAACTCGTTCCGCAGCAGGCTGGTCTTCCCGGTCTGCCGCGCGCCGGTCACCAGCACCGCGGGGAAGGTCCCGAGGGCCCTGCGGATGACCTGGGCCAGGCTGCGCGGGTGGTATTCCATACCCGCAGGCTAGCATATGCAAATCGAATATCCAATATTCGTCATGCATAACACGTTGCAGCAGAAGGAATTGTCAGGCTGACTCCTCCTCGCTGACAGGCCCAGGCCGAAAGGCCAGGGATCCCAGCGCGGCTGGTGCGCGCAGGCACCCTGGCCCCCGGAAGGGGGTGGCCTGGTGTCGGGCTGTTCGCCGTGCTCGCCCGGCTCGGGTCGCTGAACGACTGGGCCGCGCTGGAGCTCCCGGCCGATCCTCTGCTATCGTGCAAGGGTCTCGCGGAGGAAGCTCGTTCCAGGAGGGCGGATCCGATGAGGGTACGACCTGCGGGCCTGTGCGCCGCCGCCTGTGATGGCGGAGGCGCGGAGAGCGGCATCCCGCCGGTGGTGACTGACGCCGAGTACTACGTGTGCCACACCGAGCTCCCCTCACTGGACACTGCTCGCTGGCCGCACGCCTTCGCCTGGCAGGACCGGTGAGTCACCGCCCCCGCCGGGAGATGCCAGCCTGGTGAGGCAGCCAGGCTCACTCACCTGCAGGAGGCTGGCAGCGGAGGAGGGCAGGCACATTCAGGACGGCGAGGTCGTTTTCGAGGAGTCCGATCGAGGAGCAAAGAGGGAGGAGCATTGTGAGCCCAAGACAAACCTTGATGTTGGCCGGCGTGGTGGGATTGCTTGGGGTTGCCCAGGACCTTCGTGCCAGTCCGGTCGTGGAGGGTCTGTCGATTGGTATGACCCCCACGGAGGGACTGGCCAAGGCAAACGCGCTGGCCTCGAGATTCAAGGGGAAGTGTGAGCTCAAGGCGCAACGGGGGATCGTGTGCCAGAGCCAGGATCCAGCCCAAAAAGGATTCTTGATCGAAATGAAGTTCAACAACGGCAAGTGCACTCAGATCGAGATTGATTATCCTGAAAACAGCGCGGTTGCCGTGGAACCTTTCAACGCTGCCCTGGGCGAGCCGAGAAAGACGAAGCCAAACCGGATCGAATGGTGTCTGGACGATGCCTGGTACAAGGTCAAGCTCTACCCGGACCGCAGTGCGAAGAAGTACCATGCCAGGTTCGAAGAAGCGGGTTACTGCCAGACCAAGTATCGCTGAAGCGGCTCCGATCTCCTTTCCCCACCGAAGGCGCTGTCGCCAGGCTCTGGCGCCACCCACCCGCAAGCGTTCTACGGCACGTCGACGAGGATCTCGGTGTTCACCGAGCCCGCGCTCGACGACGCGGGCGTCACCGTGATGCTCACCACGCCGGCATCCAGCACCGCGGTCCCAACACCAGTCGGGCAGACCTTCGCCGAGGCCCGCGGTAGGCACCGGTGCCAGGTTCGCAGACCCCACCTGCGGGAGGCTGGCATCGGGGAGGAGGGAGCCTCAGCGCTGACCCTTGGCCCAGGCGTGCACGAACTGGACCCCGGGCGGCAGGACCTGCCAGGCGCCGTCGCGGCGCTCGAGCTGGAGCAGGAACCACACCCGGTGCGCGGCGTTGATCCCCCCGGGCGGGTAGCTCTCGAGCCTGGACCGGTCGCCCTCGCGCACCAGGGTCCAGCGGCCGAGGCGCCAGCGGCCGTCCGCGTCCCGCGCGGGCTCGCCCACCTCGCGCGGCAGGTGCGGCAGGAAGTCCGGGGGCACCCCGGGCGGCGGCTGATCCCGCGTCTCGGCCAGGTAGCGCGCGGCCGCCCCGCGGATCTCGGCCGCGGCCGCGAGCTCCCCGGCCGGTACCGGCGTGGTCATGGCGTCGCTCCCTCCTGCGGGCGCCGCCCCGGGCGCGCGTCGGCTGCCCGCGCTGAGTCTCAGGAGATGAACGACTCGGCGCCGGGCGGCTAGCACCAGATCCCGGAGTAGGAGGCGCAGTCGCTGGGGCACTGTCCGCAGATGAAGCATTGCATCAGCGGGTAGTAGAGCTGCGCCCCCTCCGGGTTCGACTGGACGCAAGCCCCGACGCACGCCTGATCCTGGCAGACGACCACACAGGCGTCGAAGTCGAGGCATGCCTGGCTGGCCACGCAGGTGTCGTACTCGTTCACGCACTGCCCCTGGAACGAGCAGTCGGCGCAGGTCTGGCAGTCGCCGCTGCCGTCGCACTGGCCGCAGCCCTGCTCGTCGTCGCCGGCCGGGCACTGGGCCGCGCCGTCGCACCGCTGGGCCAGAGGGATGCAGCTCCCGTCCCCGCAGGCGAACTCGCCGGCCCCGCACGCCGGGGTGCAGCTGTAGCCCGAACCCGCGCAGTCGTCGACGCAGGCGTCGCAGAGGATGCACTGCGAGAGCGCGTCGTAGAGCTGCGCCCCCAGGGGATACGCCTGGGCGCAGGCGTCCACGCAGGCCTGATCCTGGCAGCCGCTCATGCAGTCGTTGTAGCTCAGGCACTCGGGGGCGGCCACGCAGGCGCCGACCTCGTTCGCGCAGAGGTCGGTGAACGCGCAGTCGGCGCAGGTCTGGCAGTCGCCGGTGCCGTCGCACTGCCCCGGGCAGCCCTGCTCGTCGTCGCCGGCCGGACACTGGGCCGCGCCGTCGCACTGCTGGGCCAGGGGGAGGCAGCTCCCGTCCGCGCAGGCGAACTCGTCGGCCCCGCACGCCGGAGCGCAGCCGTAGCCCTGGCCGTCGCAGTCGCCGTAGCACTGGTCGCAGAGGACGCACTGGGCCATCTCGTCGTAGAGCTGCGCGCCGCTCGGGTACGTCTGGGCGCACACGTCGACGCAGGCCTGGTCCTGACACTGGCTCAGGCAGTCCCAGAAGCTCGTGCACTCGGTGTTGTTCTGGCAGGCCGCGAGCGCCCCCGCGCACAGCCCCCCGACCGCGCACTCCTGGCACGCAAAGCAGTCGCCGGTGCCGTCGCACTGGCCGCAGCCCTGCTCGTCCTCGCCGCCCGGGCACTGGGCCGCGCCGTCGCACTGCTGGGCGAGGGGGAGGCAGCTCCCGTCCGCGCAGGCGAACTCGTCGGCCCCGCACGCCGGGGTGCAGCCGTAGCCCGTGCCGTCGCAGTCGCTATAGCAGGCGTCGCACATCACGCAGCGGACGAGCTGATCGTAAAGCTGCGCCCCCGCCGGGTACATCTGGACGCAGCCGTCGTAGCAGGCCTGGTCCGCGCACTGGCTCACGCAGTCCCAGAAGCCCATGCACTCGGCGTCTCCCTGGCAGGTGGCGAGCGCCGCTGCGCACGGGCCCCCGAACGCGCAATCCTGGCACGCGGAGCAGTCGCCGCTGTGGTCGCACTGGGAGCAGCCCTGCTCGTCCTCGCCTCCGGTGCAGTCCGCGGAGCCGTCGCAGACCTGGCCGAGCGCGAGGCAGCCCCCATCCAGGCAGGTGTACTCGTCGGGCGCGCAGGGGCAGCCCTGCTCGTCCTCGCCTCCGGTGCAGTCCGCGGCGCCGTCGCAGACCTGGCCGAGCGCGAGGCAGCCCCCGTCCACGCAGGTGAACTCGCCCGGGCCACAGCTGCAGCCCTGCTCGTCCTCCCCGCCCGGGCACTGGGCCGCGCCGTCGCAGCGCTGGGCGGCCGGGAGGCAGCTCCCGTCCACGCAGGTGAACTCGTTGGGCGCGCAGGGGCAGCCCACCTCGTCCTCGCCCTGGCCACAGTCCGCCACGTCGTCGCACAGCACGAGGTCCGGAACGCACGCCCCGTCGAGGCAGGTGAACTCGTCGGCCTCGCAGTCGCAGCCCTGCTCGTCGTCGCTGCCCGGGCACTGGGCCGCGCCGTCGCAGCGCTGGCCGGCCGGGAGGCAGGTCCCGTCGAGGCAGGTGTACTCGGTCGCCGCGCAGCCGCAACCCAGCTCGTCGTCGCCGCCCGGGCACTGGGCCACGCCGTCGCACACCTGGGCGTTCGGGATGCAGCTCTGGTCCCCGCAGGTGAACAGCCCCGCGCCGCAGCCACAGCCCAGCTCGTCGTCGCCGGCCGGGCACTGGGCCACGCCGTCGCAGCGCTGGATCACCGGGATGCAGCTCGTGTCCGCGCAGGTGAACTCGGACACCCCGCAGCCGCAGCCCTGCTCGTCGTCGCCGCCCGGGCACTGGGCCGCGCCGTCGCACTGCTGGGCCAGGGGGATGCAGCTCCCGTCCGCGCAGGTGAACTCGCTGGCCGCGCAGCCGCAGCCCTGTTCGTCGTCGCCGCCCGGGCACTGGGCCGCGCCGTCGCACTGCTGGGCCAGGGGGATGCAGCTCCCGTCCGCGCAGGTGAACTCGCTGGCCGCGCAGCCGCAGCCCTGTTCGTCGTCGCCGCCCGGGCACTGGGCCGCGCCGTCGCACTGCTGGGCCAGGGGGATGCAGCTCCCGTCCGCGCAGGTGAACTCGCTGGCCGCGCAGCCGCAGCCCTGTTCGTCGTCGCCGCCCGGGCACTGGGCCGCGCCGTCGCACTGCTGGGCCAGGGGGATGCAGCTCCCGTCCGCGCAGGCGAGCTCGCTGGCCGCGCAGCCGCAGCCCTGTTCGTCCGAGCCGTCCCCGCAGTCGTCGGCGCCGTCGCACACCTGGGCGTTCGCGATGCAGCTCCCGTCCGCGCAGGTGAACTCGCCGGCCGCGCAGCGCGCCGTACCGCCCGAGTCGCAGGCCGGGACCAGCAGGGCCAGGGACAGGAGCACGACGATCGAGCAGGCCTTCATGGGTAACTCCTTGGAAAGGGAATGGGCGGGTTGGCAGGGCCGCCAGGGGGGAAGCTAGCACGGCCCGCGGTGCGTGTCACGGTCGGGGGCGGCTGGGTGATGTGGATGGCCGCTACCCCTCGGCCCCGGCCTCGACGGGCTCGAGCCCTCGCGCCCGCGCCGCCGCCACCTCGTCGAAGAAGGCCGCCAGGGCGTCCGCGGGGTTGCCGAGCTCCAGCGTCCGGACTCCCCCACCCTCCCGCACGCTCAGGCGGGTCGCCTCCAGGGCGATCTCGACGCGGGCCTCACCCCGGGCGAGCGCCGCGGTCCGGGCGGGCGGCGCGTCGCCGAGCTCCAGGACGGCCTGGAACAGCGGCTCGCGCCGGACGGGCTCGAGGTCGCCCTCCGCGTCGAGGTCCGCGCGGGGCTTGCCGTGGCGCAGCGCCTGCCAGGCAAAGAAGGCGGCGTCCTTCAGCGCCCCGGCGCGCGCGCCGAGGCACGCGGCGTTGAACCAGAAGCTCGGGCTCTCGCTGCGGACCGCGCGCAGGCCGGCGGCCAGCTCGGCGTGGGCCTCGACGCTCTGGCCGGCCAGGATGGCCGCGGCCATGGCGAGCTGGAGCACGTTGTCGTTCTCCCGCGCTGCCCAGTCGAGGCCCGGGCCGAAGCGGCGCCAGTCCTGCCAGGCCTCGGCGGGCCGGCCGAGCGCCAGGACGTTGCCCAGCAGGGTGCGCAGCAGGAAGTTCTGGCCCGCGAACCGCTCCAGGCCCCGGCGGGCCCAGGCCACGCTCGCCGGCAGGTCCTTCAGCCGCTCGCAGGCGGAGACGATGGCCGCGTAGAAGAACGGCTCGCCGCTCGCCTCCGCCCACCTGTCGGCGTTCGCCAGGACGCCCGCGAAGTCGCCGGCCCGCAGCAGCTCCCGGGCCTGCGCCCGGTACCGGCTCGGCGAGACCTGGCCGTGCGCCTTCAGCAGGTCGGCCACCTTGTCGTAGGCCAGCGTGGCGGCGTGCATGGGGGGCGTCTCGCCGTCCGCGCGGGCCAGCGGCAGCGCGGCGAGGGCCTCCCGGTGGGCGGCCAGGTAGCCCTCCGCGCCCTCGGCGACCACGCCGTCGTCCTCGTCGAAGAGGCCGACCGGCGGGGGGAGGCCGGCGGCCCCGGAGAACACCAGTTCATGGAAGGGGACCACGAAGCGGAACCCGCCCGGCGCGGCGTGGAGCTCGCAGAAGCCGTAGTCGCCGACGGCGTGGGCCCGGACGGACTTGAAGAAGAGCACCGGCGCGTGGCTCTTGAGGATGACCCGCGCGCTGGCGTCGCCCTGCACCAGCAGCATGCTCCCGGCCCTGCCCGCGCGTTTCGGGGCGTTGATCTCCGCGCCCGCGTTGGTCACCAGGATGGCGGCGGCGATCTCCAGATCGCCCTCGACGCGGGTGTAGCCTTGCCCGCGCAGGAACAGGTTGTCCGCCTGGAGGCGCCCCTGCACGTGGAGGAGCACGGGCGCCGCGCGCCGCTCGAGGCGGACGCTGCCGGAGACGATCAGGTCGCCCGGGACCACGACGCAGCGCGGACGGGCGTCGTCGAGGACGAGATCCCCGTCGAGGCGCACGGCGCGGCCGGGGCCGGGCTGGTACACGCGGATCTCGAGCTCGTCCGCGTGGTGCTCGAAGGCCTCCCGGTAGTTGAAGTGGAAGGCGGGCTGGAACCGCTCGACGTACTCTCGCCACGAGATGACCGGGCAGGCCGCCTCGGGGCCGGGCTCCATCGCATGATCGCGTCGCATCGCTCGCTCCGTTCCAGGCACCACACCTCTGGCTGGAGGCTGGCGCCGGGGCTCGGGTGTGGGCACCACCCTAGCGCCAGGCCCGTGGTTCGGCAAGGCGGCCCGCTCCGCAGGGCCGTTGACATTCGCGCGGGCCATTGGCACCGTAGCAGCCGGCCACCCCAGAGAACCAGGAGGATCCATGAAGCATGTCGAGCTGGAGGTCCGGGCCCAGGAACGCGTCGGCGTGCTCACCTTCACCTGCCCGCCGGAGAACCGGCTGCACCCGGACCTGGTCCGGGAGGTCATGCAGGCCCTGGATCAGGCCGAGGCGCAGGACGAGGTCGGCGCCCTGGTGATCACCAGCCAGGACGCCAAGTTCTTCTCGACCGGCCTGGATCTGGCCTGGCTGATGGAGCACCAGGGCGATCGCCAGGAGATCGGCGGGTACCTGCTCGCGGTCAACCGGCTGTTCCAGCGCACCACCCTGTACCCCAAGCCCACCGTGGCCGCGCTGAATGGGCACACCTTCGCCGCGGGCCTGTTCTGGGCCGCCCACATGGACTTCCGCTTCATGCGGCAGGACCGGGGCTGGATCTGCCTCCCGGAGGTGGACATCAACATCCCGCTGCTGCCGGGCATGATCGCCATCTGCCAGGCCACCATGACGCCCCAGGGCTTCCGCAGGCTCTACTACACCGGCGAACGCCTGACCGGCCCGCAGGCCGTGGAGGCCGGGTTCGTGGACGGGGTGTTCTCCCAGGAGCAGCTCGTGCCGCACTGCGTGCAGTTCGCGGCCGGGCTCGCCAGGAAGCGCACCCGGACCTACGCCGAGATGAAGCGGCGCATCCGCGAGCCCATCGCCCGGATCCTGGAGCACGAGGATCCCAGGCTGTTCGAGAGCACCCTGGCCATCGCCGCGGAGGGCGCGGGCTGAGGCTGCCGCCGCGGGGGCCGGCACCTCTCAGCCGGGTGGTCTCATGCGGTGGAAGACCCGGTGCGCGGAGGCCCCATGGCCGACCCGAAGGACGATCGCCTAGAGCGCTTCACCGCGGAGCTCCGCGACGCACCGGCCCCAGGGCCCGGCGCCGGCCTCGGCAGGTTCGCCCGGCTGCTCCGCGGCGGCCTGGGCCTGGCGCGCAGCGTCGCCGGCCGGAAGAGCGACGAGGGCCCCACGGAGAAGGACCTCGCGAAGATCGAGGCCCTGGTCACCCGGCTGGGCGCGCTCAAGGGACTGCCCATGAAGATGGGCCAGATCATGAGCTACCTCGAGCTCGACCTGCCCGAGGAGTCGCGCAGGCTCCTCTGCCTGCTGCAGACCCAGTCGCCGGCCACGGCCTTCGCGCGGGTGGAGGCGATCCTGCGCGAGGACCTCGGCGAGCGAGCCGAGCCGCTGCTCGCGGGCCTCGAGCGGACCCCGGCCTCCGTGGCCTCCATCGGCCAGGTGCACCGCGGCCGGTTGCCGGACGGCGAGGACGTGGCGGTCAAGGTGCGGCACCCGGACATCGAGGCGGCCATCCGCTCCGACTTCCGCTCCGCCAGGGTGGGCACGATGTTCGCTGCCGCGCTGATGCCCGGCATGGGCGCCACGGCCAAGGACTTCGTGGCCGAGCTGGAGGCCCGGCTGCTCGAGGAGTGCGATTACGCGCTCGAGGCCACGCGCCAGGAGCGGTTCGCGGGGCTATACGCCGGCCACCCGGTGATCGTGGTGCCCGCGGTGCGGCGGGACTTCTCGGGCCCGCGGGTGCTCACCAGCGCCTGGGAGCAGGGCGAGGACCTCGAGGCGTTCCAGGCCCGCGCGAGCCAGGCCGAGCGCGATCGCGCCGGCGCGGCCCTGTTCGAGCTGTACATCGGCACGCTCTACCGCCATGGGTTGTTCCACGCAGACCCGCACCCGGGCAACTACCGCTTCCGGCCGGACGGCCGGGTGGTGGTGTTCGACTACGGCTGCGTGCGCGAGTTCGAGCCCGAGGTGGCCGCCGCCTTCGTGGCCCTCGCCGAGGCCATGCGGGACGACGACCGGGCGCGCATCACGGCCGCGCTGCGGGGGCTGGGCGCAGAGCCCTCGGCGAACGACGCGGCCTACGCCCACCTGCGCGGCCTGCTGCGCTCGTTCTTCGGGCCGATGCTCGTCTCGGGCCCGCACCGCATCGAAGGGCGCATCGTGGTCGATGCCCGGCGCATGATGCGCGACAAGCTGGCCATCGCGCGGCTCCGCCTGCCGGGCCGCCTGATGTTCCTGTTCCGCATCCGCTTCGGGCTGTTCGCCGTGCTGTCCCGGCTCGGGTCGGTGAACGACTGGGCAGCCCTGGAGCGGGGCTTCGCGCGGCAGATCGGGCCGGGCACCGCCATCTAGAGCCCTCAGGCCGGGTGCCAGCCGACCGTAGTGTGGTAGCATCCTGCCGGACTGGCCCTCCTTCGAAAGGGGACCGAGATGTCGAGCCTCCGGTGCGCGAGCGCATTCCTGGTGCTGATCGCCGGCCTGTACACCGCGGGCTGTGACGAGGGCGGGGGGACCTGCGTCCCCATGGACGGCACCACCTGCGAGAGCGGGACGGCCTACTGGGTCGACTCCTGCGGCCAGCGGGGCGCGGTGGTCCAGACCTGCGCCTGCGGCTGCCACGCGAACGGCGAGGACTGCCAGCCCGACTGCCCGTGCGTGCCCGCCTGCGGGGGCAAGGAGTGCGGCGACGACGGCTGCCAGGGGAGCTGCGGCGCGTGCACGGCCCCGGAGGCCTGCGACGCCCTGGGGCAGTGCGGGTGCGCGCCCGCCTGCGGGGGCAAGGAGTGCGGCGACGACGGCTGTGGCGGGAGCTGCGGCGCGTGCACCGCCCCGGAGGCCTGCGACGCCCTGGGGCAGTGCGGGTGCGCGGCCGCCTGCACCGGGCTCGAGTGCGGGAACGATCCGGTGTGTGGGACGAGCTGCGGGGCCTGCCAGGCCCCCGAGACCTGCCAACCGGACGGCACCTGCGCCTGCGCCCCGGACTGCACCGGGCGGGTGTGCGGGACCGACGGCTGCGGCGGCTCGTGCGGGGCCTGCGACCCGGGCGCGGGCGAGGTGTGCGTCGAGGCCACGGGCCAGTGTGAGCAGTGCACGCCGGAGTGTACGGGCAAGGAGTGCGGGCTGGACAGCCTGTGCGGCGCCTCCTGCGGAACCTGCGGCGCGAGCGAGACCTGCGACGCGGCGGGCCAGTGCCAGTGCGCGCCCGCCTGCGCGGGCAAGGCGTGCGGGGATGACGGCTGCGGTGGGACCTGCGGGAGCTGCGGTGCGACCGAGTACTGCGACGGGACCTCCCACTGCGTCGCCGTGCCGGCTGGCTCCTGCTTCGACGGCCAGGCGGTCCGGGCCATCCGCGCCCCGCAGGCCGCCAGCCTGGTGATCAACGAGTTCATGGCCAACCCCGAGGCGGTCGTCGACGCGGCCGGCGAGTGGCTCGAGGTCTACACCAGCGCGGACTTCGACCTGAACGGCCTGGAGCTCGGCGAGAGCCCGCCCGCCGTGGACGCCACCGTCACCGGCGGCGCCTGCCTGCCGGTCGCGGCCGACAGCTACTTCGTGCTGGCCGCCTCCCGCGATCCGGTCGCCAACGGCGGGCTGCCCAGGGTGGACGCGCTCCTCGGCATGTCCCTGTCCAACACCGGCGCCCAGGGCATCTTCGTGGGCCACGCGGGCCAGGTGCAGGACGCGATCACCTACTCCTCCACGGGCGTCGGCGCCTCGACCGCCCTGGACCCGAGCAAGCGCAACCCGGCCGACAACGACGCGGCCGGCAACTGGTGCCCGGGCGCTGCGTCCTACGGCGCGGGCGATCTCGGCACGCCCGGCGCGGCCAACCCGTCCTGCGGCCTGGTCACCCCGGGCATGTGCCTGGAGGGCGGCGCGGAGCGGCCCAAGGTGGCCCCGGTCGTGGGGGACCTGGTGATCGACGAGGTCATGGCCAACCCGGCCACGGCGGCCGACGCCGACGGCGAGTGGTTCGAGCTGTACGTGGGCCGGGACGTGGACCTGAACGGCCTGGAGATCGGCCGCGCCGCGAACGGCGCGGAGCTGACGCTGCCGGAGGGCGAGTGCCGCCGGGTGACCGCGGGCAGCCACCTGCTCTTCGCCCGTGAGACCGACCCCCTGGTCAACGGCGGCCTGCCGGCCGTGGACGTGCGGCTCACCTTCGGGCTGAACAACACGAACGGCGACCTGTTCGTCGGCCTGGTCAGCGGCGATGTGCTGGACGCGATCGGCTGGGCCACCGCGCTGAGCGGCGTGGCCTCCAGCCTCGACCCGGCCCTGCGCAACCCGACCGACAACGACCTGGATGGCTCCTGGTGCCCGGCGGTGGATGACTACGGCACCGGCGTGCCGCCGGACAAGGGCACCCCGGCCGCCGCCAACCCGGTCTGCCAGTAGGGTCCCGCGGGCGCCAGTCGATGCCGGGGACCCACCAGGAGGAACCATGAGCCGCCTCGCGCTCGCCCTCGCCGCCGCCCTGCTCGCCGCGCCCGCCGGGGCGGAGGCCCCGGCCGGAGAGGACGCCGCCTGGGCCACGCTCCAGGCCGGGGCCCAGCCCTACAGCCCTCCCTACGGCCGCCCGGAGACGCCCTCTCCCCTCCAGGCGCTGATCGACGGCGCCAGGGACGGCGCCACCGTCGTCCTCCCGCCCGGCGAGCACCGGGGCGGCTGCCTGTTCATCGAGGGCCGCAAGGGCCTCACCCTCAAGGCCGAGCCCGGCAGGACCTGGCTGGTCTCGGAGGACAGCCTGCACGACGTCCTGGTGATCGCCGACAGCCAGGACATCACCCTGGACGGGCTCGGGCTGCTGCACGAGCCGGCCGGCCACTGCACCGGCGACGCCATCGAGATCGCCCGCTCGCGCCGGGTGACCATCCGCAGCTGTGATCTCAGCGGCAGCGGCGTGGCCGGGGTGCGCGCCGCGTACTCCGCCGATCTGGTGATCGAGCGGAACCACATCCACCACTGCACCTACGAGACCGTGTCGCTCTCCTGGGTGCTGAACGCGAAGGTGGTGGACAACCTCCTGCGGCAGAACGGCGAGTCGCAGACCCACATGGAGGGCGTCGGGCTCTCCACCGTGTTCGGCCGCGTGGCCATCCGCGGGAACACCTTCGCCGACAACCCCTCGACCCCGATCACCCTCGACGAGTACCCGACCGAGCCCGTCCCGGGCCTGCCCGCGGCCGAGGTGCTGATCAGCCGCAACCTGTTCGTCCGCAGCCGGTCCCCGGCCAAGCGCGCCTCCGTGTGGCTCAAGCCGCCCGACCAGGGCCCGGCCTGGACCGCCGCGCCCGGGGTGCGGCGGCTGGAGCTGCGCGAGAACTGCTTCGACACGAGCCACAAGCGCAAGGACCTGAGGGCCCACGTCGCGGTGCCGGCCATCCTCACCGGCAACCAGGTGGTCCCCCTGGAGCTCGACCCTGGGCTGCAGGTCAAGAACCCCTCCGCCTGCAGCGGCCGCGGCGCCCGCCTCATCCCCTGGCTCGGGCTCAGCCGGGATCCGGGCTCGGGCGAGTGAGCCCGCCCATTTCTTGACTGCGCCCGGGGTGCGTGTAGCCTCCGGGGCGATCGGGGCGGGGTCGCCCGACAGCTCGAGCGGGAGGGAGGTCCGTCATGTTGCCCCCGAAGGTGGTCAGGCAGGTGGTGGACGCATCCGTGGGGCGCGCCCAGAACGACCAGCAGTTCCGCGCCCGCATGCTGAGCGACAGCCAGGCGGCCGCGGCCGAGATGGTCCGGGAGATGAGCTCCACCCTCGGCATCCAGGACGAGCAGGACGTCCAGGAGCTGCGCGAGGCGGTCGCCCGGAACATCGCGGCCACCCCCTACCTGCGCGGGCAGGAGCTGGCCAACCTGATCCGGGAGCTGGTGAGCAACGCGGAGCAGGCCTTCCGCTCCGTCCTCATGCTGTCGAAGGTCCTGTTCTGGTTCGGCATCGTCATCGCCGCGGCCACCATCGCCTTCGAGTGGCTGGCGCTCTTCCACCAGCTCGACACCGGCCCGGCCGTCGCGGGCGGCGCGGTGGGCGGGACCCTCTCCATCTCCTTCATCTACGCCTCGTTCATCAAGAACCCGCTCGACAAGCTGCAGAACAGCGCCGGCAACCTGGCCCAGCTCGAGATCGCGCTCTTCGGCTACCTGGACCAGCTCACCCTGCTCATGTCCGTGCCCGGCCCCCACGGCGTGGACGAGTCGATCAAGCTGGCCGAGGCGATCAGCGCCGTGATGGAGCGCGGCATGGCCGGGGTCGAGAAGTACGCCGAGGAGCACGGCCCGGTCGGGAAGTCCTAGAACCACGAACGGTTTCGTCTGCCAGCCACTGCGCGGGGGGGCGCTGTCGGACCCGGGTGCTAGCCTGGGCTCAGGTCGGCGACTCCCCGGCCGGCCGCGAGGTGGCGCATGCAGGCGACGGCGGTGATCGGGCTGGTGGTCGGCGCGGCGCTCTGGGTCCTCATCGCGCGCCAGTGGGGGCAGGCCGTGAGATCGCTCGTGCTCGCCTCGCCAGGGGGGCGCGCGGGGAGTTGCGCCGCCCGCGTGGGCATGCCACCCTGGCGGCGAACATCGAGACACCCCCGAGCAGGGATGGGTGGGTGGTCGCGCCAGGAGGGAGAACCCGCATGGCCACGTCCAGGACGATCCGCGCGGTGCCGCTGCCCGACAAGCGCCGCCTGCGCATCTTCGCCGTCGATCCCCTGGTCTCGCCGCTCGACGACCCGGTGGTCACGGTGGAGGTGGACTGGGAAGACCTGGCGCCGGGCCCGCAGGGACGGCTGGTGCAGGTGATCGACTACGACGCCTCGGCCAGGCGCTGGTACGCGCCCGTGGACCTCGAGGACCGGGCGGTGCTCGCCCGGGACGGGCTCGACCCCAGCGAGAGCGACCCGCGCTTCCACCAGCAGATGGTGTACGCCGTGGTCATGGGCGTCGAGGCCCGCTTCCGCCGGGCGCTCGGCCGGCACGTGGCGCTGCACGGCGCCCCGCGCAAGGCCGGCGCGGTCCAGCCGCTGCGCATCTTCCCCCACGGCCTGCGGGAGCCCAACGCCTTCTACAGCCCGGCCGACCACGGGCTGGTGTGCGGCTACTTCCAGGCCTCGCGCGAGGACGCCGGCCGCAACCTGCCGGGCGGGGCGGTGTTCACCTGCCTGTCCCACGACGTGGTGGCGCACGAGGCCACCCACGGCATCCTGCACGGGCTCCGGCCCCAGTTCCTGGCGCCCACCGGGCCGGACGTGCTGGCCTTCCACGAGGCCTTCGCGGACCTGGTCGCCATCCTGCAGCGCTTCAGCCTGCCCGGCTTCCTGGAGCGCGCCATCCGCCGCTCGCGCGCCGCCCTCGACTCGGCCGACGCCCTGTTCGAGGTGGGCCGCCAGTTCGGCGAGGCGATCGGCCAGCGCTCAGCCCTGCGCTCGGCCGTGGGCCCGACGGCCGACCCGAAGGCGCTCGGGCGGACCGCCGAGTGCCACGACCGGGGCGCCATCCTGCTGGCCGCGGTGTTCCGCGCCCTGGTGGCGGTCTACCGGCGCCGGACCGCGGATCTGCTGCGCATCGCCACGGGCGGCAGCGGGGTGCTGCCCCCGGGCGAGCTGGCGCACGATCTGGTGGGCCGGCTGGCCGGCGAGGCCAGGAAGACCGCCACCCACTTCCTGGACATCTGCATCCGGGCCATCGACTACTGCCCGCCGGTGGACCTCGACTTCGGCGACTACCTGCGGGCGCTGATCACCGCGGACCGCGATCTGGTGCCCCAGGACCCGTGGGGCTACCGCGCCGCGCTGATCGACGCCTTCCGCGACTGGGGCATCTACCCCCGGGACGTGTTCTCGCTGGCCGAGGACTCCCTGGTGTGGCGGGAGCCGGAGGCGGCGCTGGCCACGGACCGGGCGGACTTCGCCCGTATCCGCTTCGACCGCTCGCCCCAGGAGGCCCCCAGCGAGCAGGACCAGCGCCTGTACTACCAGGTCTTCCACGCCTTCCTGACCCGCAGGAACGATCCGCGCGCCTTCAAGCTGGCGCCCGACCGCAAGGTGCAGATCGCCTCGGTGCGGCCGCTGCGGCGCATCGGCCCGGACGGCCGGGTCAAGAACGAGGTGGTGGTCCAGGCCGTGCAGCGGGACCCGGAGGGGGCCCGGGGCACCGGCCTGCCCGCGCTGCTCGGGGGCGTCACCCTGGTGGTCGAGGAGAGCGGCCGGGTGCGCTACTGCGTGTACAAGCGGGTGCACAGCCAGGAGCGCGCCGCGCGCCAGCGCGCCTGGCTGGCCGAGCTGGTCTCGGCCCACGAGCGGGGCGACCGGCTCGACCGGCAGGGCAAGCTGGACGTGGCGCGGGTGATCGCCGACGCCCAGAGCTTCCGCATGATCCACCGGGGGTGGTAACCATGGCCGACACGATTCGCGTGCGCATGTACCACGTGGGCTTCGGGGACTGCTTCCTGATCACCTTCCCCGGCCAGCGGCACCTGCTGCTCGACTGCGGGGTGCACTTCCGGGACGAGAGCGGGGACCTCGCGCCCGTGGTGGAGCTCGTCGGGCAACACACCGGCGGGGAGCTGGCCGTGGTGGTGGCCACCCACCTGCACGGGGATCACCTGTCCGGGTTCCAGACCGAGCGGGACGCCTTCCGCGGCATGCAGGCGGAGGAGGTGTGGTTGCCCTTCTGCATGGACCCCGAGCACCCGGCCGCGCGGGCGCGGGCGGCCAAGGTGCGGCGGCTCGTGCGCGCGCTGGGGGCGCTCGACCCGGCCCGGGCCGCGGAGCTCGAGCGGCTCGAGCTGTCGAACAAGGCGGCGCTCGAGGTGCTGACCGGCCGCTGGCGGGAGCGGAGCCCCCTGGTGCGCTGGCTCCCGGGCGAGCACGCCCTGCGCTCCTGCCCGGCGCTCCCGGGGGTGGACATCGAGGTGCTCGGCCCCCGGCCGGACAACCCCTGGCTCAGGCAGGGCGATCCCAGAGGCGAGCAGCAGGACGACGCCTACCTGGCCGACCTCGAGGCGCGCCTGGAGCCCGCAGCAGGCGGGCAGGGCGCGCCCCGCGCCCCCCTGGAGTCGCCGTTCGGCGACCGCTGGGACCTCGAGCCCGCCGAGGCCCGACGGCTGTACCCCGGCCTCCAGCCCTGGCCCCCGCTCCGGGCCGAGGACTACCTGGAGGAGTACCTGCGCGCGGACGGCGCCGCGACCAACAACACCAGCCTGTGCCTGCTGCTGCGCTGCGGCGGACGCGGCCTGTTGCTGCCCGGGGACACGCAGTACGGCGGCTGGCGCGCCATCTACCGGGACACCGGGCTGCAGGGCCGGCTCGGGGAGGTCGACCTGCTCAAGGTCTCGCACCACGGCAGCCACAACGGCACCCCGCCGTCGCTGCTCGAGCCCATGGGCAGGCTGGTCAGCCTGGTCTCCACCCGGCACGCCGCGGCGCTCTTCCCCCCCATCCCCCATCCGCCGCTGCTGGACGCGCTCGCGGAGCACGGCCCGGTGGTGCGCTCGGACAGACCGCCGGTGAAGGCGCAGCGGGCCGGCCCGGCCCGGGTGGTGCCGGAGAAGGTGGCCAAGGGGAAGAAGCCGCGCTTCACCGACGTGCTGCTCGGCCTGGAGTGAGGCGGGCGAGCTACCTGCCTCGGCCCAGCGCGGACGGCCGCCCGATCCGCAAGATCCACGCGGCCAGGCCCAGGGCCAGCAGGACGAGGAGAGCCGGGGACTCCGCCGTGCCGCAGCCGCAGCTCCCCGAGAGCCGGCCCGACCCCGCCCGGTCGTCGCCGCCGTCCTGCCCCTGGCCGTCCTCCGCGTCCTGCCCCTGGCCGTCCTCCGCGTCCTGCCCGGCGTCCGGACCGCCGTCGTCCCCGCCGTCCGATCCGCCGTCCTCCGGCTCCACGCCGGCGCCGGTGAGGACCACCGTCCGCCGGGCCGCGAGATCCAGGGAGAGCGAGATGACCCCATCCCCGTCGGCCCGGACGTCCGGGACCGCCTGGCCGTCCACCGCGACCCGGTACAGGCGCCCGGCCCCGAGCCCTCCGACCGAGACCTCGGTCGCGCCGCCAGCGGTCCTGTAGGGGGCCTCGGCCTCGAGGGTGCCGCCCTGCGCCGAGGGGCGGAAGGCGAGGTTCGCGGGCGCACCGGCCCCGAGGAGCAGCCCGCCCGCCTGGCGGAGCGAGGTGCCGCGCACCAGGAGCGCCAGCACGAGCGCCTCGCCGTCCCGGCGGATCACGGCCGCGGCCCCGCTGGCCTCGGCGTCCGCCAGGGTGAAGGGGCCCGCGACCTGCGCCACGCCGAAGAGATCCACCCGCGCGCCCAGGCTGCCCCGGACCGCCAGGGCGTTCGTGGCCGGGGGCAGGTCCGCGGCGATGGCCGGCGCCCCGGCCTGCTGCGGCACCAGCACCGAGACGAAGTTCGCCGCCGCCCCACGCGTCCTGACCGCCAGGCAGGGCGGCGCGGTCAGCTCGGCCGGCAGGAACTCGCCGGCGAGCGCCGCGCCGGCCGGCGCCAGGAAGCGGACGTCGAGCCGGACGTCCCCGTCGGCCACGAAGAACTGGCCGGGCGCGCCCTGGCTCCAGGCCCCGTCCTTGTGGAGGCGCCACTCGAAGTCGTGGTCTCCGCCGTCGGCGCCCGCGAGCTCGTCGACGAGGATCACGTACTGGCCCTCGAGGAACAGCAGGTGCCTGACGACCCTGGCGGCGGCCGGGGACTGCGCCGCGTGGAGCCGGGTGGCGTCGCCGGTGGCGAAGGCGGTCGCCTGGGAGAGGAAGAGGTCGGCGCTGGTGGCGGTCTGCTCGTAGGGGAAGGGCTGGTACCAGCCGGTCTCCTCGCGCGGCCCGCCCTGGCCGTCGAACAGCAGGGTGTTGTGGCTGCGGGTGAGCTTCATGTCGGTCGGGTAGCCGTCGTCCTCGGCCAGCAGCTTGCCGTGGGCGTAGAGCAGGAAGTGGTTCTGGTCGGGGTGATCGTGGGCCACGTTGAACCAGCCGCCCGCGCCGAGCTGCTGCATGCGGTGGCCCCCGGGCGGCCCGCACTTCCACACCAGGGCCGTGGCGTCCGCCTCCCAGGAGCTCCTGACCGAGAACATCTCGAGATCCGGCCAGGCGCGCCAGAGCGGTAGCTCGCGGTAGGGACGCGCGGCCAGCTCGCCGGGGTACCACAGCAGCCCCCAGGCCGCGTGCTGGTAGAAGCCCTCGGGCGCGGTGGCCATGAGCTCGTCCAGCACGGCCAGGCCGTGGCCGTCCTGCGCCGCGGCCAGGGCCCGGGCCATGCACTCGGGGTTGTCGGGCGTCCCGTCGCCGGAGTCCCCGATGCCGAAGGTCTGCCGCCAGCCGGGGGTGGTCAGGTAGACGCGGTAGTACGGATCGTCCCGGGCGTTGGGGGTGCCCGCGGTCGGATCGGCCCCGGTCACGTGCTCCAGCAGGTGGCCCGTGCGCACCACCCAGTGCCGGCCGTAGCTCCAGTAGCCCGGCCCCTCGTGGGTGCTGCCGTCGTCGGGCAGCCAGTCGGCGACCTGGCCGAACGCGGACACGGCCAGGTCGGCGTGCCGCTGGACGTCCAGCGCCGGGTCGTCGCCGTGGATGGCGAAGGCCGCGTGCGCCAGGCCGTGGATGCGGTTGTGCATGTGGTTGTTCTGGAAGTCGCCGGTCCAGTAGTCGCCGACGAAGAACAGCGGGTAGATGAACTCGGCCGAGGCGTAGAGCGCCGCGCGCAGCTCGGCGCGCTCGGCCTCGCTGAACTGGTCGTACAGGATGTCGTAGGTCAACGCCATGCCCGTGGTGATCTCCATGGGCACGAGATCGTTCGCCAGCCACTCGCCCTGGTTGCGGGCGAAGTAGAGCGCCCAGGACCTGGCCGTGTCCGCGTACGCCTGGTCCTGCTCGATCAGGAAGGCCATGTCCATGAAGAACTGCGCCCAGAAGCCGTACAGGTAGTCCTTCCAGTCGTGCAGCAGCTCCGCGGGGCGGCCCTTGTAGTCGCCGAAGGCCTCCTCGGCGCGGTCGAGGAACCAGCGGCGCGGGCCCAGCCCCTGCCGGCGGAGCTCCGGGATGTCCTCGCTGGTGAAGTACAGCCGCGGGTGGCGCCCGACCAGCTCCGGCCGCATCTGGAACGCGCCGGCGGGGGGCTCCGCGACCACCTGGCCCCGGGCCGGCGCGGCCGCCAGGAGCGAGGAGACGAGCGCGACGGTCAGGGTGACCAGGCGTGGCATGCGGCGCTCAGGGGACGTCGGACGAGCCGGCGCACAGGCACTGGTTCGTGCCGGCGGGGAGCGTGCAGGCGTCGTTCCTGGTGTCCGGGTCCCCGTCGTCGCAGGCCAGGGCGAAGCACTGGGGGTTGATGAAGCTGCTGCACGGGTCCGCCGCGGCCAGCCCGACGCAGGCGCACGCCTCGCCCGCGGCGCTCGCCTGGCAGGCGTCGTTGATCGTGCCCGGGTCGCCGTCGTCGCACAGCGCCGCGCGGCAGTCGGGGTTCACCGCCGGGCTGCAGGGGTCCACGCCGGCCTCGCCGACGCAGGTGCACCCGTCGGGCGTGTCCGGCGAGACCCGGCACCGGTCGTTGGTCGAGCTCGGGTCCCCGTCGTCGCACTGGTACTCGATGCACTGCGGGTTGAGCTCGCGGCCGCAGGGATCCGCCACCCCGACCCCCTGGCACCCGCAGGCGCCGCCGTCGAGGAGGGCGCAGTAGTCGCCGACGGTCGACGGATCCCCGTCGTCGCACAGGGCCGCGACGCACCCGGGGTTCAGCTCGCGGCCGCACGGGTCGGCCACGACCACGCCCCGGCAGGTGCAGCGATCCGCGGCCGGGTCCCGGGCGCAGGCGTCGTTGGTCGTGCCCGGGTCCCCGTCGTCGCACAGGAACGCGGTGCAGCTCGGGTTGAGCTCCGAGCCGCACGGGTCGACCACGGCCACGCCCTGGCAGGAGCAGCGATCCGCGCCCGGGTCCTGGACGCAGGTGTCGTTGAAGGTGTTCGGGTTCCCATCGTCGCACAGCGCCGGGCGGCAGTCGGGGTTGAGCGCGTCGCCGCAGGGGTCGAGCGCCGGTTCGCCCCGGCACAGGCACGCCCCGTCGGCGCTCTGCGCGCACAGATCGTTGAGCGTGTCCGGGTTCCCGTCGTCGCACAGCGCCGGGCGGCAGTCGGGGTTGAGCTCGTCGCCGCACGGATCGGCCACGGCCACCCCCCGGCAGGCGCAGCCTGCGCCCGTCACGTCCAGCGTGCAGGTGTCGCCGATCGTGCCCGGGTCTCCGTCGTCGCACTGGTACGGCCGGCAGTCGGGGTTCAGCGCTTCGCCGCAGGGGTCGACCACGGCCACGCCCTGGCAGGAGCAGCGATCCGCGGCCGGGTCCAGGAGGCAGGTGTCGCCGGTCGTGCTCGGGTTCCCGTCGTCGCACTGGTACGGCCGGCAGTCCGGGTTGAGCGCATCGCTGCAGGGATCGAGCACCAGCTCGCCCTGGCACCCGCACCCCCCGGCGTCGCCCCGCGCGCACAGATCGTTCCAGGTGTTCGGGTCCCCGTCGTCGCACACGTAGGGCAGGCACTGCGGGTTGAGGTCGCCGCCGCAGGGATCGGGCATCGCGCCGCCCTGGCAGGCGCAGGCCCCATCCGCGCTGGACACGCAGCTGTCGCCCACGGTCCGCGGGTCCCCGTCGTCGCACAGGTAGTCGAGGCACTGGGGGTTGAGCTCGCGGCTGCAGGGGCCCAGCACGGCCGTGCCCTGGCACAGGCACCCGCCGGCTCCGGTCGGCGACAGGCTGCAGGTGTCGCCCGCCGTGTCCGGGTTGCCGTCGTCGCACAGCAGCGCGACGCACTGGGGGTTCGCCCCGGGGCTGCAGGGATCGAGCACCGGCGTGCCCTGGCAGCGGCACCCCCCGGCGTCGTCCCGCGCGCACAGGTCGTTGAGCGTGTTCGGGTTCCCGTCGTCGCACACGTAGGCCAGGCAAGCCGGGTTGAGCGCGGAGGAGCACACGTCCACCGCGGGCTCGCCCTGGCAGTAGCAGCGGGCCGAGGTCGGGTCCTGGACGCAGGCGTCGTCCGCCGTGCTCGCGTTCCCGTCGTCGCAGGCGCGCGCCTCGCAGGTGGGGTTCAGCGCGTCGCTGCACGGATCCTCCACGGGGGTGCCGCTGCAGGCGCACAGCAGCGCGCCCGGGATGAGCCCGCAGGCGTCCCCGAGCGTGCGCGGATCGCCGTCGTCGCAAGGGCGCGCCTCGCAGGTGGGGTTCAGCGCGAGGCCGCACGGATCCTCGATCGGCTGGCCCTGGCAGAGGCAGTCCGCGCCGACCACCGGCGCGCACGCGTCCTGGTCGGTGAGCGGGTTGCCGTCGTTGCACGCCATCGCGGAGCAGCCCGGGTTGAGCGCGTCCCCGCAGGGGTTGTGCGCGATCGGCGTCCCCTGGCAGACGCAGGCGCCGAGCGCCAGCACGCATACGTCGCCGGCGGTGTCGGCGTCCCCGTCGTCGCAGGCCCCCGGGGTGCAGCTCGGGTTGAGCTCGGCGCCGCAGGGATCCGGCGCGGCCGTGCCCTGGCAGGCGCAGGCGCCGGCCACCAGCGCGCACGCGTCGCCGGTGGTGCCGGCGTCCCCGTCGTCGCAGGCCTCGGCCGTGCACTGGGGGTTCAGGGCCTGGCCGCAGGGGTTCGTGTCATCCGGCGTCCCCGCGCAGACGCAGGCGGTCCCGTCCAGGGTGCACCTGTCGTCCAGCGTCTGGGCATCCCCGTCGTCGCAGGCGCTCTCCACGCAGGTGGGGTTCACGTCCGCGCCGCACGGGAAGAGGGTCGCGTTGTCGTCCGCGCAACCCAGGGCGCCGAGCACGCACACGCTCGCCAGGACACACATGACCCACCTCATCAGGCACCTCCTGTTCGAAGACAGCCCCTCTCAGCCATGATTTCGTGCCAGTATGGGCGCCCGGCCGCGCACCTGTCAACGGGCGCTCCCGCTGGGTTCAGGGCTCGACCCGGGTGCAGGCCGGGCGCGGGGAGATCCTCGTCTCGTCCCGGGGATCGCGCTGGTAGGCGACGCAGCCGCCCGCCTCGCAGCGCGGCGGGGCGCTGACCTGGTTGCTGCAGCCGTCCTCGCACTCGCTGAAACCGGGCAGCCCCTCGGCGCGCGCGTACCAGGCGAAGGCGACCGCGCCCCAGGCGCAGGAGTTGAGGCAGTCGGCGTCGGTCCGGCAGTCGAAGCGGCGAGGGTCGCGGAGCGCGCCCGCCGCGGAGGGCGATGCGGGCAGGTCCAGGCAGGCGTCGGCGGCCCTCTTGAACACGGGGGCGAGCTGCTCCACCCGGGGCGAGGCCCAGCCGTCGAACGACACGGAGGCCTCGTGGCCTGGGACGACGCGGCGGAACAGGGCGTGGTAGCGTCCCTGCAGGCTCTCCGCCCGGAGCTGCCAGCCCGGGTCTCCGGACCCGAGCGCCGCCTGGCCGGACAGGCGGGCGATCCGGATCGAGAAGGCCGGCACGGCGTGGCTCGGCGGCGACAAGACCACCTTGACCAGCTCGCGGGTGACGCCGTCCGCCGCCTCCAGGACCTCGACCTGGACGCGGGCCCCGGCGAACGCGCGCTCTAGCTTCGCCGCCTCCTGGCTGGCCGCCTCGAGGCGCTGCGCGCACCGCGCTTGCCACGCGGAAACCGGCTTCGCGGCGGGCGGCTCGGCGGCCAGCCCGCCCGAGGCGATCGGCGTGAGCCCGGCCAGCAGGAGCGCGGCCAGGGCCCGCGGCGTGTTCGTCCAGAGGCGACTCGAGCTCATGTGCGTGCTCCTCCAGCAGGTAGCTGACGGAAGGATCGCAGCTCCTCCGCCCATATGCCAGCCGGCGCCCCCCGCCGTTCCCGGCGGGCCCCTCGCCCCGGGCGAAACCCGCTCCGCGCCGGCGGTCCGCCTGTACTTCACCACCCCGCTCGCGTAGCATGCCCCCGGAGGCCCACCATGCGCATCCCCACCGCGCTCGCGGCCGCCCTGGCCCTGCTGCCCCTCGCCGAGGGACTGGCCCTCGCCCAGGACCGGCCCATCCTGGCCGTCTTCGACGTCGAGGCCAAGCGGGTCAACCTCCGCAAGGACGTGCTCGACGGGCTGGCCGACCACCTGTGGACCCTGATGGGCAAGCGCGGCTACCAGGGCGTGCCCCGCTCCCAGCTCAAGGCGCGGCTGACCGAGGCCAAGAAGCAGTCCTACCAGGACTGCTACGACAAGAGCTGCCAGATCGAGGTGGGCAGGGAGCTGGCCGCGGACAAGACGCTGGCCACCCAGATCATCCGGCTGGGGCCGAGCTGCAAGGTGAACCTGGCCCTGTTCGATCTCGGCAGGGCCACCAGCGAGAAGGTCGGCAGCGCCTCGGGCCCCTGCGACGAGGCGGGCGTGGTCCGCAGCCTCGAGGCCGCGGTGCGGGACCTGTTCGGCGAGGCGGCCAGCCCGCCCCCCGAGCCGGGTGGACCGGCGCCGGTCGAGGCCGTGGCGCTGCCATCGAAGGAGCAGGTCAGGGCGGTCGAGCGCAGGAGGGCCCTGGCCGGCCCGATCGGCCAGGGGTTCGGGGCCTGGCGGAAGCTCCTGGCCGCCACCCTGGCCCAGGGCCCGTACCTGCGCACCGCGCAGCGCAGGCTGGCTGCCCTCGAGGAGGCCAGGCGGGTCGCCCTGCTCGGCATGGCCCGCGTCCCCGAGGGTGAGTTCGTCATGGGCTGCAGCCCCGGGGACGAGCTGTGCTTCCCCCAGGAGAGCCCGCCGCACCGGGTGTGGGTGGGCGAGTTCTGGATCGATCTCACCGAGGTGACGGTGGCGGCCTACGCGCGGTGCCTGGCCGCCGGGAAGTGCAGCGCGCCGGGGACGGGAGAGCCGTGCAACTGGAAGGTGGCCGGGAAGGAGCAGCACGCGCTGGGCTGCGTGGACTGGGACCAGGCCAGGCAGTACTGCGCGTGGGCGGGCAAGCGGCTGCCCACCGAGGCCGAGTGGGAGAAGGCGGCCCGCGGCGGGACCACGGGCGCGACGTACGGCCCGATCGACGACATCGCCTGGCACCGGGAGAACTCGGGCGAGCAGCCCCACCCCGTGGGGCAGAAGCAGCCCAACGCCCTCGGCCTGCACGACATGCTCGGGGGCGTGTGGGAGTGGTGCGAGGACTGGTACGCCGAGGACTACTACAAGGATTCGCCGCCCCGGGATCCGCGCGGGCCGAGCAGCGGGAGGGGCCGGATCGTGAAGGGTGGCGCCTGGGACTTCGCCTCCAACCACGCCCGGGCCTCGAACCGCGGCGAGGAGCGCCCGGAGGTCGGGAACGACTGGAACGGGTTCCGCTGCGCGAGCGACCAGGCGCCGGGACGCTGAAGACCTGCTCCATGCCGTGAATCGGATCAGTCAGCGAGTTCACGATGCCCACGGAACCCAGGCAGGCCGCCAGCCGTCGGCGTAGCGGGGCTCCGCCGGCGAGGGCGACATTTCCTCTGGCGCCCTCGACGGAGGAGTCCCGCGTAGCAGCGTAGCAAGCGAGCGGAGCGAGTGAAGCGGAGCTGTCCCGCCCCATTCGCCTTCGCAGAGAATGGCAGCAACTGCGAGCGGGGCACAGGCACTGCGCACGCTACCGATGCAGGCGGCTAGCAGTCCGGCAGGAACACGGCGGGCGCGGACAGCAGGAGCTTCGCCAGCTTGTTGATCTTCAGCCAGGCCCGGGGGTTCGGATCGTTCCACGGGTCCCCCGCGCACAGGAGCAGCCGGTAGTTCAGCTCGCTCGCGCAGCGCACCAGCTCCACCCTGGGCTCCGACAGGTCGGAGAGCTCTCCCTGCTTCGCCTTGGCGTACATGGGCCCTCCTCTCGGGTCACACCCGTGTAGACGGACGCGGGGCGGATCGGGTCTGTGGGGACCTGGCCGGGGTTGCCGGCCGCGCCGGTCTCTGGGATGATCGGCCCACCGCCCATCGCGACGGCGGGGAGGAGGAGCGCGCCATGCGTTGCATGCCTTGGTTGCCCGCGTGTGTACTGGCGGCGTCCCTGGTCGCGTGCTCCGAGGGCGGAGGCGAGGGCGAGTGCACGGCCGAGACGGACGCGGAGTTCTGCGGACGGCTCGGCAAGAGCTGCGACCCGCTCTCCGGCGACGACAACTGCGGCGCCCCGCGCACCGCGGACTGCGGCACCTGCGCGCCGCCCGCGACCTGCGGCGGCGGCGGCACGCCGAACGTGTGCGGCGGGCCGATCGATCTCGGCGTCCTGCCCGAGGACCGGCGCACGACCTGGAACCCGGGGTTGAACTCCGTGGGGGGCATCCCCGCGCGCTCGGAGCTGTGCGCCAGCATCTCCGCCGCCACCTACGGGGACGGCGCCCAGGACGCCACCGCCGGCATCCAGGCGGCCCTGGACGCCTGCCCGGAGGGGGCGGTGGTCCAGCTCTCGGCCGGGACGTTCACCATCGACGCCGACGTCCTCTACCTCCGCAAGGGCGTCACCCTGCGCGGCGCGGGCCGGCGCGGGGCGGAGCTCACCCTGCTCCAGCGCACCAACGGCGCCACCGAGGGCACCTACGTCCCGGGGGTCTCCATGCCGATCGTGGTGGTCGGCCCGAACCGCTGGCCCAGCCCCGGCGAGGCCTTCGACCTGGCGGGCGACGCGGTGCGCGGCGCGACCACCGTCCAGCTCGCCGCGGCGCCGGCCGGCGGGCTCGCCCCGGGGCAGATCGTGCTCGTCGACGAGCTGTCCGGCGCCGACTGGCGCGACGATCCGGCCGGCCGGGGGCGGATCTGGGCCTCGCAGGACTTCCGCGTGGTGTGGCAGCGGCACGACCCGGAGCAGGGCACCGACGATCCGTTCCCGGACGCGCTGAGCTGGCACGGCCGCACCGACCGGCCGATCGCCGAGCTCAAGGAGGTCCTGGCCTGGGACGGGGCGACGCGCACGGTCACCTTCACCTCGCCCTTCCACATCGACTACCGGACGGCCCACGCGGCGCAGCTCTCGGTCTACGACGAGGCCAACCGGCACGTGGCCTACGCGGGCGTCGAGAGCCTGAAGCTCACCGGCGGGGACAACAGCGAGCTGCGCTTCGAGTGCGCCGCCTACTCCTGGGCCAAGGACGTGGAGGTCACCGCCTTCCTCGACATGGGGGTGGCGGTGATGCAGTCCTTCCGCGTGGAGGTGCGCGACAGCTACCTCCACCACCCGGTCTGGATGGAGCCCGGCGGCGGCTCCTACAACCTCGGCCTGAGCGGCGGGTCGTCCGAGATCCTGATCGAGAACAACGTCTCGGTGGACGCCGACAAGGTCATGGTGATGAACAGCGCGGGCGCCGGCTCGGTGGTGGGCTACAACTACACCGACGACGGCCACATCGGCAGCAACCCGGACTGGGTGGAGGTCGGCATCAACGGCTCCCACATGGCGGGCTCGCACCACGTGCTGTTCGAGGGCAACTACTCGTTCAACGCCGACTCCGACAAGACCCACGGGAACGCGATCCACCACGTGTTCTTCCGCAACCACCTGAGCGGCCAGCGCCTGAGCTACACCGATGCCGGCCCCAGGCGCTGCGCCGGCCTGGGGTACTACTCCTACTGGCACTCCTTCGTGGGCAACGTGCTGGGGCGGCCCGGGCAGATGGACGGCTGGGTCTACGAGAGCCAGTCCATGGAGGACGCGGCCGTGTGGCTGCTCGGCTGGGACGACTGGGAGCCCTACCCGGGGGACCCGCGGGTCGCGGAGCTCACCTTCCGCCACGGCAACTTCGACTACCTGACCGACGCGGTGGCCTGGGACGCCGACACGGCCGGGCGCGACCTGCCGGCCTCGCTGTACCTGACCCGGAAGCCCGCCTTCTTCGGCGACCGCCCCTGGCCCTGGGTCGATCCGCTCGGGGCCGAGAAGCTGGGCGCCCTCCCGGCCAAGGAGCGCTTCGAGGCCGGGGCGCCCTGAGGTCCGCCTGGCCCTCCCCCGCCACGCGACGCGGCTCAGCCCCCGGCCAGCCGCTCGGCCAGGCGCGCCGGGAGCCAGGTCAGGAGCATGGCCGTCTCCAGCACGAACGGCGCGAGCGCCCAGATGACGAGACCGTACAGGGTGGCGTTCACCGCGGCGCGCGCCCTGCCCGTGCCGGCCAGGCGCCAGGCGCCGAAGCCGAGCGCGCCGCAGCCGAGCGAGGCCGTGAGCAAGAGCGCGGAGGCGAGCAGCACCTGGGCCAGCTCGCCTTGCCCGAGGCAGATGAAGGCCGGCAGGCCGACGAGCGTGTAGCCGAGCCCCCACTCGCCGAGCGCCCAGGTCCGCCGCCTGGTGTCCGGCGCCTCCCTCGAGAGGCCGAGCAGCACGAGCGTGTTCAGCAGCGCGCCCAGGAGCCCGGCCGCGAGCCCGCCCGCGAGCCAGCCGAGCACCGCCAGGGCGATCTCCCAGGGCGGCGCGGGCTGGGTCTCCATGAGCCCCTCGGTGATCGCCGCCAGGAGGCCTGCCTGCGGCGCGGGCAGCCCCTCGAGCGCGACCGGGTGGAGGAGGTCGCGCAGCAGGCCGCCGAGCCCGAACGCCGGCAGCACGAGCAGCCCGAGCGCCCAGGCCGTGAGCCCGAGGCGAAGGGACGACAGGGGCGCCTGCCGGGCAGCGAGGCGCCAGGGGGTGAAGAACAGGAGGACTCTCATGGCTTGCCCGGCTCGGAGCGCGCCACCTCAAACCAGATCGGCGCGTCCACGATCACGATCCCCCCGCCCTTGCAGCCGCCGTGGAAGCGCCAGCCCTCCACCCGCGCGACCACGCAGCGGGCGAGCCCGGTCCTCGCCAGCTCCCCTCCCCTGGCCTCGGTGTGGCTCACGTGGCCCGCGGCGTGGATGATGAAGCGCAGGTCCAGCCGGCCCGCGAGCGAGGGTTTCTTGTGCAGCGCGTCCAGGTAGCAGGCCCGCAGCTCGGGCTGCCGCCGGAGCATGATCCGGCGGATGATGGCCTTGTCCAGCGAGCCCATCACCGTGAGCTTGCCGAGGGACACGCGCACGTCCGGCAGGTCGGCGGCCCGGGCGGTGCCGGCCAGGGACACGACGGCCAGCAGGACCCCACACAGACCGAGCTTCGAGGCAGGCCCCATGGCAGGATCCTGGCAGGAATGGGACAGGACGGCAACGCGGGCATGGGATCTCGCCGGGCGTGGTGGTAAGATTCCGAGGGATCCACGGGAGGGAAAGGGGCGCGACATGACGAGCCGGGGTCGGGGGTGGCTGGGCATCACGCTCGCCTGGGTGCTGATCCTCGCGGGCTGCGGCGGGGGTGGGGACGAGACCTGCACACCGGAGGCCCGCACGGCCTGCGTGAGCGGGGTCATCTACTGGGTAAACTCCTGCGGCGAGCTGGGCGAGGCCCTGCAGGACTGCGAGTGCGGCTGCGGCGCGGACGGCCTCGCGTGCCTGGGCGACTGCCCGACGACCTGCGCGGACGGGGACCGGCGCTGCACGGGCGAGGTGGCCGAGATCTGCGTCTCGAACGCCTGGCAGACGGTCGCGGACTGCGCCTCCGCCTCCCAGCTCTGCGAGGCCGGGCAGTGCGTGGGCTGCCGCACCGGCCAGACCCGCTGCGCCCTGGACGTGGTCGAGGTGTGCTCCCTGGGGAGCTGGGGCGCGGTCCTCGACTGCGCCGCCACCGGCCAGATCTGCGTCGACGCCGCCTACCAGCCGACCTGCGTCCCCGACTGCGCCGGGAGGAACTGCGGCCTGGATCCTGTCTGCGGGGAGTCCTGCGGAGAGTGCCAGGCGGGCGAGGAGTGCAGCGCCGAAGGCGTGTGCCTGGGGCTGCGGGTGGTGCTGAGCGCGGACGCGAGCGAGCTTATGGCCGATGACCAGTCCACGGCCGCGCTGACCGCCGAGGTGTTCCTGCCGGGCGGCGCCCCGGCGGGCGCGGGGGTGACGGTGGACTTCACGACCGATCTCGGCACGTTCTCCGAGAGCAACACGCCTATCTACACGGTCGGCACCGACGCGGAGGGCAGGGCCCACGCCACCTTCCAGGTCGGCAGCAACGGCGGGCTGGCCACCGTCTACGCGGCCATCTACCTGGACGGGCAGCACGCTCACGGCCAGGCGCAGATCAACGTCCGCCAGGTGGGCTCCGTGGAGCTCCTCTCGGCCGACACGCTCAAGCTCGGCGTCCTGGGCTCCGGGGTGAACGAGACTTCCCAGGTGACGTTCCTGGTCAAGGACACGGCCGGCCTGCCGTTCGAGGGCGTGCAGGTGGACTTCACCCTCTCCCCCGCCCCGGGCGTCGCGGTCGACCCTCGTTCGACCCTCACAGATGGTGAGGGGCTGGCGGTCACCACCCTGCGCTCGGGCACGATGGCCACAATCGTGAGGGTCACCGCCGAGGCCATCGTGGGCAATGTGCAGATCCCCGCCACCTCGCCAGCCTTCGCCATCGTGGGCGCCAGGCCCAGCCAGGGGCAGTTCACTTTCGTGTGCGAGGAGAACAACGTGGGCGGGTTCAACCGGGCCAACGTGCAGACCGCCTGCACGGTCTGGCTGGCCGATCGCTTCAACAACAAGATCGGGTTCCCGACCTGGGTGCTCTTCACGACCGAGGCTGGCCAGATCGAATCTTCCGTACAAATCTCCGACTCGGGCCCGGACATGGGCTCGGCGGTGACCACCATTCGCACTGGCGACAACATTCCGGAGGATGTCGCACCTTTCCCGGGCGAGCCCTTCGTGGGTGCGGGACCGCTCTTCGACAACCCGCGCGACGGCCTGGTGACCATCCTGGCTTACACCGTCGGAGAAGAGGAGTTCACCGATCTCGACGGCGACGGGCAGTACGACCCCGGCGAGCCCTTCGTGGACGTGGGCGAGCCACTACTCGACAAGGACGATGACGGGATCTACACCGCAGAGGAAGCCTGCGTGGACTCGAACTCAAACGGGGAGTACGACGGCCCGAACGGTCAGTGGGACGGGGAGACCCTGATCTGGGCGAGCACCTGGATGGTGTGGTCCGGCCGCCCGGACGGGGGGCAAGCCGACGGGACCTGCGCCGGGTCTCCTCAGGGCACCTACCTGTGCCCGGACCTGGACTTCACCTACCCCGACCTGGGCTGGGGCTTCGCCTGGCTGTGTCCGGGCTTCGTCCGCACGTTCACCTACGGCGTCAGCGACGACCACCTGAACCCCATCAACCCCAGCCTGGTCCTCGACGCGGTCCTGGGGCAGGAGCTCGCTCTCCAGGCCAGCGCGCCCGAGCTGCCCTACACCTCCCCGGACCTCCTGGGGGTGGACATCGGTTACACCAAGCGCGCGGGGCCAGACGCCGCCTCACCGGAGTGCGCGCCGACCGACGAGATCTGCTACCAGGTGCTGGGGGTGGGAGGCTGGACGGACCACCAGCTCACCGGGCAGCTCGTCGTGGCCGGACCGGCGGCGGAGCCGCCCGCGCCGGCCGCCACCAGCGTGTCCCTGCACCTCGCCTACCGCGAGTCGGCCGGCGAAGGCGACGCCGAGAGCCTCGACCTGAGCGTCCCGGGCTACGCGGGCGTGTACGACGCCAACCCCGACAACTGCCAGTGAGCCGCGCCGCGGTCTCGGATCGGACCGTGAAGAATCCGAGGCAGGTCGCGAGGGGCAGGACTGGTTCCGTCTCACGGGGCGTGGAGGATGGCATGAGGCGGTTCGCGGTGCTGTTCGCGCTGTGCCTCTCGCTCCCGGCCGCGGGTCAGGAGGCGGCCACGGGAGATCACCGCCTGTGCGCGGACACCCAGGCCGGCGCGGCCGCCCTGCCCGCGGCGCCCTACACCCTCAAGCTCAAGCTGCACGTCGGCTGGGAGCACGGCTGCTCCCAGTCCATGGAGCGCTTCGGCGAGGTGGGCACGCTCACGCTCGCGGTGGACGGGGCGGGCGCGGCCACCCTGGAGCTCGACCTCTTCCACGCCCACACCTTCGGGCCGTCCTTCGGCCGGTACAAGCAGGGCGACCACGAGTTCACCCACCAGGACTCCCGCCTGCGGGCGCGCTGGAAGGGGAAGGCCGTGAAGCGCGGCGCGGCGCTGGTGGCCACTTTCACCAGCCAGGAGAGCACCGCCCAGCTCTGGGGCGGCGGCGACTGGAAGCCGGAGAAGAGCGGGCCCGCGTCCCTGGAGGTCGTGTGCGAGCCGGCCTCGGTGCGGCTCGATCCTCCGCTCGGCTCGGGCGTGGACGGCGGCCCGGCGCCTGCCCCCGCCTGCGCCCCGGTCCTGCTGTGCGGCACGAGCCAACCTATCCTGAGCTTCGAGCACGAACGCGTGCGCGAGCGATCGCGGCGGCTCTTCATCCAGGGCAGTCTGCCCCTGGCCCTCGCGCCCGGCCTCGAGGCGACCCTCGAGGAGCACTACTCCAGCGAGTGGGATTACCTGCGGGCGGCGAAGGAGTAGCGGGGTGTTGCGTAGTGTCTGGTCGCTGGTGTCTGGTGTCTGGTGTCTGGTCACCGATGCCCACCAGAGGACGATGTGAGCTCGAGGCCGGCTAGTCGATCCGGGTGATGGTGACCTCCCAGCCGCCGCCGTCGGTTTGGTCGCACTCCGTGAGCCAGGTCCCCGAGACGGTCGCCTGCGGGCCTGGGTCCTCGAGCACGGGCGTTGGCACACAGATATTGGCTGGACTTGGGACCAGCGCATTTCCGTGGCAACCCACCCCCCCGCTCAGCACCTGGTCCTCGCAGGTGTCGCCGTCGCAGCAGCTGTACGTCATCGAACAGCGCGCGGACGGGTCGGCCGGTTGGAAGTCAACCAGCGTCAGACGGCGCTGCCCAGATACCTCGATTGACTGGCCAACCAGGACAACAGGGAACGACGCGCTGCGGGGCGAGACCAGGGTGCACCCGTAGGGATCATCCACCGGGGTGAGCGCCACGTCGACCGTCCCCGTCCCACAAAGGTTCCAGGAGTCGCTCTCGTAGCCCGCCGGGTTCCGCGCCGGGCAGGTCGGGTCGAAGGCCGTGAACTCGAGGGTCGCCGCCACCTCGTACTCGATGTCGGCGGAGTTCATCGCGAACTTCCCGAGCGTGTCAGCGTGGTAGCTGCCGCTCCAGGTCTCGACCGCCTGCTCATCGGAGATCCTCACCTCGAGCTGCTGCTCGAGCACGACCTCCTGGTCCCGCCCCGTGGGGAGCCTGACGCGGACGGTGCAGGAGGCGGTCACCGTGGCCGTGCCCTCGCCCTGCGCGGTGAGCGTGGCGCGCGCCGGCGCGTCCGCGCTGGTCGTGGCGCTGGCCGGATCCACCCGGGCCGGGCCGCTCACCCGGAAGGTCACCGTCTGGTCGGCGAGCAGCTGACCGTCTGCGCGGACAGCGGCCTCGAGGGCGACGCTCTCGTCTGTCCTCATCGTCGCGCGCGCGGCCGCCAGCTCGAGCACCGGCACGGCCACCACGACCACGTCGGCGCTCTTCAGCAGGTGATCCGTGCGCCGCTCCTCCTTCTGCACCTGGCCCTGAATCACGATGCGGGCGGCGTAGTACACGAGGTCGGCCTCGACCGCCACGGTGACCAGGCCCTGCTCCTGGCCGGCAGTCAGCGTGGTGCGCGCCTCGCCACCGGCGTCGGTCCGCGCGTCGAGGGTGTCGATTGTGCCGGGACCGGCCACCGAGAACTGCACGGCCTGGTCCCCGAGCGGCGCGCAGCCGATGGTCGCCTGGGCCACCACCGCGGTCTGGCCGCCGGGCTCGAGGACCGCACGCCCTGGGGTGAGGGTGAGCCCGGTCGCGCAGCCCGAGCTGACCTCCTCGAAGAGGTAGCTCTCGGTCGGGGTGTTCGGGCAACCCAGGAATCGGACCGACCCTTGCGAGCGGATGACCTGGCAGTCGCCCTGGCTGCACGAGCCGGCGAAGTCCTCCTGCAGGACCTCGATCTCCTTGCAGCGGCAGGCCGTGGCGGGGTTGGTGCACTCCTCGGCCGCGCGCTTGAGCTCTGCCTTCGCCTCGGCAGTCAGCCCGCAGAAGTGTCCGACCCGGAACTCAAGCGTCCCGGCCTCCGGCTGGACCACCACCGCGGCGCGCTGCTGGGAGAAGGTCCGCTGCGCCAGATCGAGGGTGTGGACAATGGGCACGTCCCCGGCCGCCAGGTTGGGCGCGGGCACGATCAGCGTCACGTCCTCGACGAAGGTCACCCCGTCCGTCCCCTCCAGGGCGAAGAGCAGCGCCTGTGGCTCGAGGCCCCGGGCCTGGGTGAAGAAGGCGATCTCCTCGGGCGCCAGCGTCCGCAGGTAGAAGCGGGTGTCCTCGTCGACAGCCCCAGCCGGCACCCTCAGGGTGACACCGTTCCCGAACACGTGCTCGAGCCCAGCCTGGGTGATGGTGATCCACTCCCGGCCATCCCCGACGCCGTCGCAGGCCGCCAGCCAGAGCGCGCCCAGCAAGAGCAGTGCGTACACCGGAGCGCCGAGGTGTCCTCTCCAGAGGTCTAAGTCAGTGTACTGGCGACGAAGTGAACTCCGGACCGTGGTCTCGAGCATGCTCCCTCCCGACGTGTGTCCCCCAGCGAGGGGGTATCTTCCCTCCGTGCACGGCGACGGGTCAGACTCCTCGGCGGCGGGGAGACATGCGGGCAGACAGCCTCCTCCTCACGGTCCAACCGCTGTGTGGAGCGCCCTGAGCGCCTCCTCGGCCTTCCTCCTCACGTGGGCGTCGGGGTCCTGGAGCAGTGCCTCGATCGCCGCGCGGGCCTCCCTGGCCCCGAGCCGCCCCAGCGCCTCGGCCGCCCCGGCGCGCGGGCCGGCGAACTCGTCGCCGAGCTGGCGCAGGAGCGCGGGGATGGCCTCGCGCGCCCCGAGGGCGCCCAGGGCCAGGGCCGCGGCCTCGCGCGGGGGCGGCTCGTACCAGCCGAACGGATCCACCACGCAGTTGATGCGGCGCTCGTCCTCGGCCTCGGGCCGCAGGAGGTCGAGCAGCTCGGGGATGGCCTCGTGGGCCTCCAGGGCGACGAGCGTGTCGCAGACCGAGTCCACGATGCAGATGTCCGAGTCCCGCAGCCAGGAGAGCGCGGCCGGCGCGGCCGCGGCCAGGCGCCGCCGGCGCACCTCGGCCAGGGCGAAGACCACCTCGGTCACGCTCGGGCTCCACCCGTCGCGCCGGGCGAGCTGCGCCAGGAGCTCGGCGTCGGTCATGCCCGCGGCGTCGCTCACGGGTGGCGGGCCCGCCCTGCCCGGGCGACTCGCCGCCGCCCGCGCCAGGCGGCCAGCGCCAGCCCCGCCAGCAGGCCGGCCTCCGCCCCAGCCGCGCCGCCCGGGCCCGCGCCGCAGCCGCAGCCCTCCGCTCCGGACGCCTTGCAGTCGGGATCGGGCTGCTCCATGTCCTGGCAGTCCTTGTCGCAGGTGCCGTCGGCCAGGCCATCGCAGGACCCGTCGTACAGCCCGGAGACACAGTCCTCCGGGCAGCTACCGAAGCTCTCCGCGGAGCCGCAGCGCCCGTCGCCGCAGGTCGACTCGCGGAAGCTCAGGCCCATGGCCTGGACCACGGGCACCTCGCTGCCGTCGGGCAGCACGCACACCGCGCAGGTCCGGCAGGCCTCGCCGCTCTCGACGTACCGGGTGGCCTGGCCGTGCAGGCCGCAGTAGTTGGCGTCCACGGCCACCCGGCCGGTGAAGAACTGCCAGGCGTCCACCAGCCGCTCCCCCGGCAGCCGGCACAGCCCCCGCGGCCCCTTGGGCGTCTCGGCCTCCACGTACTCGTAGCCCAGCGCCCGGCAGTGCACCACGGACGGGTTGAGGGCGGCCGCGGCGGGCGCGGCCGCGAGCAGCCCGGCCCCGAGCAGCCCCAGCGCGATCGTCAGCCTGATCTTGCCCATGGGTCCCGCTCCTTTCATGGCCAGACCCAGGTGGTCGCCGGGTGTACCCCGTCGACGTAGTGCGGGTTGGAGCGCACGCCCCGGCTGAAGTCATGCCCCTCGAGCGGCAGGTAGGAGTAGCCGTCCGTGTCCAGCAGGACCTCCTCGTCATAGGCCGAGCCGTTGGTCTCCATGACCGGGTCGGTCGGCCTGCCGTGGCTGTTCTTGATGATCCAGCAGGCGCTCTCGCCGTGGTAGTGGTCGCGGCAGAGCTGGGAGTCGTTGTCCCAGCCCACCAGCGCCACGCAGTGGCCCCAGTCCGAGCTGCACACGGCCAGCGGGCCGTGGCACAGCAAGGCCCGCTTCACGTTCTCCACGCTGTTCTCGTCCCGGACGTAGTGGTGGGAGTCGATGCTCCAGCGGCGCGAGTCCCACTCGGCCAGGCCCGTGTCGTTGCAGGTGGCCGGGCAGTCGACGGGGTCCGTGCAGTGGGCCGCGCTGCCGCACAGGCAGTCGCCGTCCGTGTTCAGGCAGGAGCCCGAGGTGTAAGGGAAGCAGTCCTCGTCCACGATGCCGTCCGTCTGGATCTCGTCCAGCGCGTCGTTCTTGAGGCCGCCGGTGCAGTCGCCCCAGGAGGCGCCGCACTCCGAGACCAGGTTCTGCTCGGACAGGTTGGGCAGCACCCAGGCGCTGCCGTCGGGGGGATCGAAGAAGTGCTCGGGGATCCAGCCGTCGGTGTGCTCGATGAGGTACTTGGCCTCCACCGCCGCCACCGCGGAGAAGGCCCAGCAAGAGCCGCACTGCTCCTGGTCCTCGATCTCCGACACCCACGAGCGCCCGCGCCAGTCGGCCCAGTTGAAGCGCACCGGCAGGCCGGCCGCGTGGCAGGCATCGCAGGGCAGCGCGCAGGGGCCGCCACAGTCGACGTCCTCCTCCCCCTGGTTCTGCACCCGGTCGGTGCAGCTCGGCGGCTGGCACACACCCTCGTGGCACAGGCCCTCGCAGGCGACCTCCGCGGTCGCGACCTGGCAATCGCCGGTGCCGTCGTCGACCACCAGCGGGTAGACCTCGGCCAGGGTGCGCGCGTCGAGGCACTCGTCGCCCTCGAGCCCCATGTGGCCGAGGGTCTCCGGGGAGATGCCCCCGTCCGAGTCCTCGCACCGGCACTTCCCCTCCTCGCAGCCGTCCGGGCACTCGATCGCGTGCTGCCCCACCTGCAGGCTGCCGTCCCAGTCGCGCTCGCAGAAGTACTCGATCAGGTGCAGCCTGGCCTCCCCGGGCGGGACGGCGCACTCGTCGGTGTTGCCCAGCAGCGTGCCGCGCACGTAGTACTTGGTCCCGCCGTCGGTGTCGGGGCAGTTGCAGCGGCCGTCCTCGCAGACCGGATCCGCGGCGGGGCAGCGCACGTCCTCGAACTCCACCCCGTCCGGTCCGCAGCGGTACTCCCGGACCGTGCCGCCGTCGACGCAGGTGTCCCGGGTCACCTCGCAGGTGCTGGTGGCCGGCTCGCAGATGAGGTGCCCCAGCACGAAGCGGCAGTCCTGTGCGGTCTCCTGCTCGACCGCGACGTAGCCCTCGTTGTAGTGGTCCTCGCCGTCGCTGTCGAAGCACCCGCAACCGCGGGTGTCGATGGCGTCGTACATGAGCTGCCAGTACCAGGCGCCCGAGCCGACGCGCAGGTCGTCGGTGCAGCCGCCGGCCGGGCCGTAGCCGGAGGCCCCGCAGCAGTAGGCGACCTCGATGGCGGTCTCCCTGCAGCGCGGGCAGCACGCGTCGCAGGTGTCGCCCACGCCGTCGCCGTCCGTGTCCTCCTGGGTCGGGTTGTCCGCCTCCCGGCAGTTGTCCCTCAGGTTCGGCCGGCCGTCGCCGTCGGTGTCCTCGAGGGCGACCTCGGTGGGGAAGTCGGTCGCGGACTCGGGCACCACACCGGCGGCGCGACAGTAGCCGAGCAGGTCGGTGCCCACGGCCCCGAACGCTGGGGCGTCGGCCACCCGCCGGGTGGTGAAGGTGCACACGGAGTCGAAGCAGGTCTTGAGCGGCCGGCCGTCGACGAACAGGGCGATCGAGCCGATCTCCGCGGGCACCGCGGCCTGCACGCTGTAGGTCACCTTGTCCCCCAGCAGCGGATCGGCCGGTTCCTGCACCACGAGCAACGCCGGCCCCGCCCACGGCCCGGTGCAGGCATCGCCCACCCCGTCGGTGTCGGCGTCGAGCTGGTCGGCGTTGGCCACCTGCGGGCAGTTGTCGCAGCGGGTGCCGACGCCGTCCAGGTCCACGTCGAGCTGCAGGGCATTGGACACCGCCGGGCAGTTGTCCTCCGGGTCGGGCACGCCGTCCTGATCGGTGTCCTCGGGGCCTGCCGCGCCGGTGAGCGCGCCGTCGAAGCGCGCGGCGAAGGCGTCCGCCGATCCCAGGTTGGCCGGCTGCGCCACGCCCGCGCCGACCCCCGGCAGGTCGGAGGACTCGGAGTAGCCCGCCGCGAACACGCGCTCGCTGCCGTCGGCCGGATCCCGGCCCCAGCCCAGCCCGTGGCCCTCGCTGTACTCGCCCCAGGCGCCGCCGAAGTAGGTGGCCTGGCTCAGCACGCCGAGGTCGTAGTCCAGGAGCGCCACGAAGAGGTCGTCGTTGCCCCCGGCCACCGCGCAGGCGCCGCCCGCGGTCCCGGGGAAGTCGGTGGAGGCGGTGCTGCCCAGCGCGTAGATCACCTCCGCGCCCGGGTAGGGGATGAGCAGATCCGAGACGCGATCGAAGCCCGTCCCGCCCAGGTAGGTGGCACCCAGGAGCTGGGTCAGGGTCACCTCGAGGTGGGCCACGTACCCCTCCATGGTGCCGCCGAAGCTCGTGTCCGCGCCGCCGGCCGGGAAGTCCGCCCAGGCCTCGTTGGTGCGCCCGCCCACGTACACGTCGCCCTTGAGCGGATCGATCGCCAGCGCCGCGGCCGTGTCCGGGCGGGCGCCGCCCAGGTAGGTCGCCTGGAGGGCCTGGGTCAGATCGGCCGTCAGCCGCACCACGAAGCCGTCGTAGTCGCCGCCGAAGGCGCGCGCGCCGCCGGCGGTCCAGGGAAAGCAGCCGACGGAGGCGCCCTGCGACGAGTTGTAGGAGGTCTGTCCGGACACGAACACCGTGTGGGTGACGGCGTCGACCGCGACGGCCATCGCGTTGTCGACGCTGGCGCCGCAGCCGAGGTAGCTCGCCTGCGCCACCTCGAGATCCTCTCCCAGGTGGGCCACGAACCCGTCCGACAGCGACACGCTGCCGTGCACCGGCTGGGCGGAGCCTGCGGTCTGCGGCAGGTCGGCCGAGCGGGTGTCGCCCGCCACGTACAGGCTGTCTTGCTCGGGCGAGCCGGCCGGCAGGTCGTCGAGGGCGATGGCGAGGCCCGCGTCGGCGCCGGCGCCCCCCAGGTAGCGGGCCTGCTCGAGCACGCTCAGGTCGGCGCTCAGGCGCACCACGAAGGCGTCGAGCCCGTCGCCCCGGCCGCGGCCGGCGGTGGGCGCCGTGGGGAAGTCCGGCGAGTCGGTCATGCCCACCACGTAGACCGCGAGCGTGTCGGGGTGCACCACCACGTCGAAGGCCGCGTCGCTCCCGCTGCCGCCCAGGAAGGTCAGCTCCAGGACGCCGAGGTCGTGGTCCAGGCGAGCGACGAACGCGTCCTGGCCGCCGCCCGGATCGGCCTGCGCGCCGCTCCCGTGGGCCGGGAAGCTGGCGGCCAGCGACTCGGTGCTGCCGGCCACGTAGGCGTGGAGCTCGCCGCCGCCCGGGGCCTGCTGGACGGCCAGGGCGTAGCCGTGCTCCAGCGCGTCGCCCCCCAGGTAGGTGGCCAGCAGGGGATCGATGACGAGCGGCCGGCTCGGGTCGTAGTCCCCGAGCGCGAAGCCGTAGCCGTCCGACAGGAGCCTGTAGGCGACCTCCACCGGGCGCTCCTGCCCGTCCGCGGGCTGGTAGGCCCGGGGCGGGCTGTACTCGACCACCCCCACGGGCAGCTCGATGGCCAGCGCGCCGGCCTCCGTCACCCACACCCGCCCGGCGCCGACGAGCTCGACCCGGATGAGGTCCGGATCCGCGCCCGGCGCCAGCCGGTAGATCTGCTCCACGTTGCGCGGGCGCGCCCGCAGCTCGAGCTCGATGCCCGGGTACGGCTCGCCCAGCGAGACCTCCCGGAACGCGGCCAGGCCGGACGTCCAGGCCCGCGCGTCCGCGCCGTGGAACACGTGCACGCGGGTCTCCACGGGCGCCCGGGGCCGGACCTCGATGGCCCGGGCTCCGCGCAGGCGCTGCTCGAGGATGGCCGGCCTCCCCTCCCCGCCCGCCGCTCCGGGCACCGCCAGCAGGAGCTCGCCCGTCTCCGCGACCGCCAGCGCTCCGCTCGGGGTGTGGGCCTGCAACACGACACAGGGGTCGGCCTGGCCCTGGTTCAGGATGAAGGGCAGGCTCGCGCCCAGCCCGTCCGGCCGGGCCGGCGGCTGCGCGGCCGACGCGAGGTCCGAGGTCCGCGCGGCGAGCAGCACCACCACGGCGAAGAGCGTGCATCCCTGTCTGGTCATGGGATTCCCCTGCGAGTGGAGTTGGCGCACGCGCGTCTTCCCCCGACGCGCCGATCAGGGCTCCAGGTGACACCAGGCGGACCTCGAAATCAAGCCCCGAGGTGGGTGGCGGGCGTTGACCCGCGGGGACCGCCGCGATACAGGTCGGCGGTCCCCGGAGCGGTCGCTCGGGGCAGGAGGAAGCCATGAAGACACTCGCCCGAGGGATCTCTGCCCTGTCCTGCTGCGCGCTGCTCGCCTGCGCCTGCGCCCCGGCGGGCCAGGCCCGCAGGGCCGATCCGGGCCCGAGTCAAGGCGCGCCGCTCGCCGCCGACACGCCCATCGCGACCGTCGAGGGCAACCCGCTCATCGCCCCGGCCGGCTGGAGCGTCGCGGTGGACGGGCCCGCCACCCTGCTCAGCCCGCCCGAGGGGGGCTCGCGCATCGCGCTCGTCGACCTCCGCGCCAAGGACGCCGACGCCGCCGTGGCCGCGGCCTGGGCCGCCTACAAGCCCGACGCGGCCTGGCCGCTCCTGGTGGTGAACCCCCAGCCCGACAAGGACGGCTGGACCGACCGGCGGGCGTACAACTACCAGACCTCGCCCAACGAGAAGCGCGACGTGGTCGCCATGACCCTGCGGGCCGGGGAGCTGTGGACGGTGGTGATCTACGACATGGACCAGGCGGTCGGCGAGAAGCGCGGGGCCGCGGTCGCGCTGATCTTCGACCGGCTGCTGCCCAAGGGGTTCGCCCGGGAGTCCTTCGCCGGCAAGCGGGCGCACCCCCTCGACGCAGCCCGCCTCGCCCAGCTCTCGGCCTTCGTCGAGTCTGGCATGAAGCAGCTCGGGATCCCGGGCGTGGCCGTCGGCCTGGTGCAGGGCGGCCAGGTGGTGTTCGCGGACGGCTTCGGGGTGAGAGAGCTCGGCAAGCCGGACAGGCCGGGCGCCGACACCCTGTTCATGATCGCCTCGAACACCAAGGCGCTCACCACGCTCATGCTGGCCAGGCTGGTGGACGAGCAGAAGCTGACCTGGGAGTCGCCGGTGACCGCCCTGCTGCCGGGCTTCAAGCTCGGGGACGCGGACACCACCAGGCGCGTCCTGGTCAAGCACCTGATCTGCGCCTGCACCGGCCTGCCGCGCCAGGATCTCGAGTGGCTGCTCGAGTACGGCCAGATGACACCCGAGGGGGCCATGGCGACCCTCGCCAAGGTCCAGCCGACCAGCGGCTTCGGGGAGATGTTCCAGTACTCCAACCTGCTGGCCGGGGCGGGCGGCTTCGTCGGCGGCCACGTCGCCTTCCCGGAGCTCGAGCTGGGCGCCGCGTACGACGAGGCCATGCGCACGCGGGTGTTCGAGCCGCTGGGCATGCGGGCCACCACCTTCGACTACGCCCGCGCGCTGGCCGCCGACCACGCCCGGCCGCACTCGCAGGACGTCGACGGCCGCACGGCCCTGGCGCTCATGGAGATCAACTACTCGGTCATCCCCCTGCGGCCGGCCGGGGCGGCCTGGAGCAACGTGCGGGATCTCCTGGCCTACGTGGCCGCGGAGCTGGCCGAGGGCGCGCTGCCTGACGGCACCCGCTACCTGGCGCGGGAGACCCTGCTCGCGCGGCGGGCGCCGCAGGTGGCCATCGGCAAGGACGCCGTCTACGGCATGGGCCTGATGGTGGACTCGACCTACGGCACGCCGGTGGTGCACCACGGCGGGGACATGATCGGCTTCCACAGCGACATGCTGTGGCTGCCGGAGCACGGCGTGGGGGCGGTGGTGCTGACCAACGGCGACCCGGGCTGGACGCTACGCGATCTGTTCCAGCGCAAGCTGCTCGAGGTGCTGTTCGACGGGCAGCCCGAGGCCGACGCGGCCCTGGCCGCGCGGGCGAAGAACTACTTCGAGAACCTGGCCACCCAGCGCAAGCTGCTCACCGTCCCGGCGGACCCGGCCGAGGTGGCCAAGCTGGCGAGCCGCTACGCCAACGACGCGCTCGGGGGTATCGCCGTGATCCGCGCGGGCGCGGCCACGCTGTTCGACTGCGGCGAGTGGAAGAGCGAGGTCGCCACCAAGAAGAACCCCGACGGGAGCGTGTCGTTCGTGACCACCGCGCCCGGGGTGGCGGGCTTCGAGGTGGTGGTCGGCGCGGGCGAGAAGCGCACCCTGGTCATGCGCGACGCGCAGCACGAGTACGTGTTCACCGAGGTGGGAGCGAAGTGATGCCCCGCCACGCCCTGCCGGTCTGGCCGATCCTGGCCGGCCTGCTCCTGGTCGGACCGCCGGCGGGGGCGCAGGAAGGTGCGCCGCTCAGGGTGGTCGCCCGGGCCGAGGCCGAGCTGCAGGTCGGCCGGGGCGCGGAAGGGGTGTGGCTGGTCCTGTCGGGCCAGGAGCCCACCCTGTTCCGCTGGCGGGAGAGCGGCGTCGGCAAGCTCACCACCTCGAAGCTGCCCGGGTTCGAGCGCGCCTGGCGCGCCGAGGCCCGCGGCGACGGGCCCGTGGTGTTCGGCTGGAGCCAGGGCGAGGAGCGGGTCGCCGCGCTGCGCGGCAACCGACTCGAGCGGCTCCCGCGCCCGCACGAGCGCGCCTCGCTGCTGTGGCTGGTGAAGGGGAAGCCCTGGGCCGCGCTGGCCGAGGTGCCGGTGGGCAAGCTCAGCGAGCGCCAGGTGTGGTGGCGGGGTGGGCGGCTCCGGTTCCCGTCCCAGGCCCACGCCGTGCCCGGGCTCTCGCCCGCGCTCGGACCGGCCTGCCAGCGGCTGATCCCCGCGGCCCTGGACGCGGACCCGGGCGAGGGCCGGCTCGCGGTGGCGCTGTCGGGCTGCAGCCGGGAGGAGCCGGCCGAGCTAGCCCTGTACGACCTGGGCCGCAAGGCTCCCCGGCGCATCCCGCTGGGCAAGGAGCTGCACCCCGAGGCGGTGCTGCTGCAGGGGGCGCGCGCCCTGGTGCTGGTGAAGCGGGACGATCTCCGAACCTGCTCGGAGCTCCTGCCGCTGCTCGTGGATCTCGAGGGCGGCGCGGTGGCGACCGGGCCGGCCCTGCCGCGGCGGGCGCTCGAGGTGCACGCGGCCGACTCCGCGCCCGGCGGGGGGCTGTGGGCCCGGATCTACGTGGAGGACGGGCCGGAGCGGCTGGCCCCCACGCTGTGGCGCTACGACGGCGCCTGGCGCCAGGAGACGCTCCTGGATCCGCAGGGCCAGGCGCTCGAGCCCGTGAGCCAGGCCGTGGATCCCGCCGGCCACCTGTGGGTGACCGCCGAGCCCCCGGCCCGCGAGGGGACGCGCCCGCACGACCGCTGGCTGCTGACCAGCTCCCCCTGGCCCCGGGGCACCCTGCTGCTCACGGCCCGGGGGGCGCGCCCGGAGGAGCCCATGCCCGAGCCCGGCCCCGCGCCGAACGTCGTGCCCATGCCGAGCAACCCCGACAGCGTGCCCTTCACCGAGTCCGGGCTGGAGGTGAGCCTGGTCGCGGCCGGCTCGTTCGCGGCCGAGGGCCCGGTGGAGATCCTCTTCCGCCTGCGGAACAAAGGCGCCGGGGCGAAGCGGGTGTGCACGGTGTTCACCCCGTTCGAGCAGCGCGACCGGTTCCACCTGGACGTGCGCGACAGCCAGGGGGCCTCGGCCCTGCGCACGGGCGTGAAGCAGGCCGGCCCCATGCCCCAGCCCGAGGACTTCGTCGAGCTCGCGCCCGGCCAGGTGCTCGAGGCCCGGGTGGATCTCCGCAAGGACCACGCGCTCCCGCCGGGCAGGTACACCGCGCGCTTCCAGGGCTCGCCCCACGTGAACCACCTGCCCGACTCCCCGCCCCTGGCGTTCGAGATCCCGGCGAAGTAGCCGGGCGTGGAATCGGCTGGTAGGATGCGGGCACGGAGGGAGCAAATGCCTACCAGGTGGTTGCTGATCCTGTGCGCCCTGTCCTTCTGGGCTCTCTCCTGTGACGGCTCCATCGGCAGCGACCCGGACGGGGCGGAGCACGACGGCGGCGACGGCGGCGATGCCAGCGATGCCGGGGACGACGGGGACGCCGGCGAGGACGAGGGCGCCAGCGACGCAGGCGACGACGCCGACACTGGAGACGACGGCGGCGCGGACAGCGGAGGCGACGACACGCCGGTCGAGCGCTGCCCGCCGCTCGGCGGGGCGCCCCCCGCGCACGCCTGCCTGACGGCCGGCTGGACCGGCTTCGCGCTCGGCGACCTGCTGCTCCTGGACGCCCCCTCCATGGCCTCGGAGGGCACGGACTTCATCCTCCAGCTCTCGCCCGCGGGCGACGTGGTCCGGACCGTGCTCCCCCAGGCCGAGGGCGTCACCGGCATGAGCGACCTGGTGCTCGATCCGCTGACCGGGAACCTCCTGGTCTCGGTGAGCGACTGGTGGGTGCCGGTCTTCGAGATCCGCGAGCTCGACGCCAGCGGCAACCTGGTGCGCACCCTGCCCATGCCGGCCGGCAAGAACGGCGGCAACATCGCGCTGGCGTTCGATCACCTGGGCACGCTGTTCGTCGCCTACGACGACGCGATCTACAGGCGACCGGCGGGCGAGGTATCGCTGACCGCCTGGTGGGCCATCCCCGCCGGCCACGGCGTCGGCGAGATCGACCTGGATCGCCGCGGCAACGTCTACCTGACGGACCCTTTCGTGACCGAGAGCGTGATCCGCATCGCGGCGGACGGCACGAGCTGCACGCTCGCGGGCCCGGAGGAGGGGCTGAACTCGCCCTACGGGCTCACCGTGCTCGCCAGCGACCAGGTCTACGTCGGAGGCATCGATCCCGACACGAGCACCGGCCGGATCCACCGGATCGACGCGGCCGGGGCCGTGACCCTCGCGGCGCAGGGCATCTCCTCGCCGGGCGCGGTCCTGCGGGGCCTGGACACGGACGCCGCCGGCCTGCTGTACGCGACCGTGGAGGGACCCGGGCCCGCGCTCTATGCGATCCACGCGGACGGGAGCGCGGAGCTCCTGGCCGGGCCGGAGCAGGGACTCGGCCGGCCCGCCCGCGTGGCCTCGGTCAGCACGCCCTACCCGTGCGAGTGAACCCGCGGGGCGCCGGCCCGACATCAGCCAGCAGCGGCTCCGCTCACTCCCCGGGCCGGAAGTTGTCGCGGATGTACTCCTCCAGGGTCGGCCGGCTGGCCAGGCGCGCCTTGACCCGCCTGCGCTTCTCGATCCCGAAGCGGAGGAACCCCACCAGGCGCACCAGGAAGACGGTCAACACGATGTAGGCGAACTGCGCGACCACCGGCTCGCTGAGCAGCGCGTACGAGTTGACGTGGAAGGCCCCGCCGATGCCCACCCCCATGCCGAGGCCGGTGACCAGGCGGAACCAGTTCGGGCGCTCGGGCTTGCGCTCGACGGCCGTGGTCGCCCAGTCCACCAGGGCCGGGAGCGGGGGGACCATGAGCACCGCCCACTCGGCCCAGGCGGGCCAGGGCCCGCCGAGCTGACCGAGGAGCAGGGTCACCGCCAGGGCCGGGTAGATCCCCAGGCAGCGGGCGCACAGGGCCCACTGCCTGCCCGCCAGCCGGACGCGGTAGCACAGGTGCCACTGCTCCACCGGGTGGTGGGAGAGCAACAGGGACAGGAAACTCTGCCGCTCCGTGTCTTCCATGCCGCTGGCCCTCTGCGCCCAGGAGAGTAGAGCCCGCCCCGCCCCCGCGTGGCAAGCGTTTCCGGTGCGGGCGCGGTCCGCCGCCCGGAGGTTGTGCCGGGCAGCGGCTTCGGGTTAGAAGAGGGCCACCAGATGCGGCACCCATTCTCCATCCGCCGGGCCCTGGCCTCCATCCTCCGCAGCGTGGCCGCGGCCATCTCGCCCGGGAGCGGCCAGGGCGAGCGAGCAGGCGCCGAGGCCGCCCCAGCGCGCAGCGACGCCCGGGTCGTGCTCCCCCGCGACGACGGCGCCCACCAGGCCCGGATCGAGTGGTGGTACTGGACCGGCCACCTGCGGACCGGCGCCGAGCGCTGGTTCGGCTTCGAGCTGGTGTTCTTCGAGGTGCGGCTGCTCGGCACCACGCTCCAGGTGACCCACCACGCCCTGACCGACGTCCAGGACAGCAGCTTCCACTTCCGGATCGAGCGGGGGCTGAAGGCGGAGCAGCCCCCCGCCCGGGCCATCGACCTGTCCCACGCCGGTCTGTGGGCCCGGGGCGCGGACGGCCGCGACAGCCTGCACGGCCAGGTGGACGACTACCAGCTCGAGCTGGCGCTCGCGGCGCGCAAGGCCCCGGTCCTGCAGCACGACCGCGGCTACATCGACTACCCCTTCGGCGGCTCCACCCACTACTACTCGCGCGAGCGCATGGACGCCCGCGGCGGCCTGCGCATCGCCGGCCAGGAGCTCCCGGTGACCGGCAGCGCCTGGTTCGATCACCAGTGGGGCGACATGGGCAACGTGTTCGAGCAGAGCTGGGACTGGTTCGGGATCCAGCTCGACGACGACCGCGAGATCATGGCCTTCCGCATGCGCGTCCACGGCGAGGAGAAGCTCCGCGGGGGGAGCTACACCGCCGCGGACGGGCACACCCTCCGCCTGGGGCCCGAGGAGGTCTCGATCACCCCCGTGGGCTCGTGGCGGAGCCCGCACTCCGGCTGCGCCTACCCGCGCCAGTGGAGCCTGAGGATCAAGGACCAGGACCTGCTGCTCACGCCGGTCCTCGAGGACCAGGAGCTGTGGAGCAGCCTGCCCAGGTACTGGGAAGGCGCGGCCGTGGTCAGCGGCGCCGCCACCGGCCGGGCCTTCATCGAGCTGAACAGCTACGGCCGCTGAGCGAGGGGCGGTCCAGGGGACGAGGGGGGACCGTCAGTAGGGGGTCTTCTCGCAGCGACCGCTCGAGCAGGAGCCCCACGAACCGCAGTCCGAGCTGGTCGAGCAGGAGCCGCACTGGCCGCCCGAGCAGGAGCCCCAGCCCTTGCAGTCGGAGGTGGTCGAGCAGGCGCCGCACTTGCCGCCGCTGCACTGGCCGAAGCCGCAGTCCGAGGTGGTCGAGCAGCCGCCGCACTGGCCGCCGCTGCACTTGCTGTGGGGGCAGTCCGAGCTCGTGGAGCAGCTCTTGGCCGCCACCAGGATCCCGTCCACCGTGGACACGGCCACGAAGCGCGGGCTCTCCATCGGCACGGCCGAGGAGCTCGTGGCCAGGAACAGCACACCGACCAGGGCGCAAGCGACGCTGAGGATCGTGACGACGCGGATCATGGTTCCCTCCTGCTTGGGTTGGTGACAGACGCCCTGAGCCTACTCCATCAGGCCTCGATTGCAAGGGGCGACTTCGGCTCCCGGGTTGTGGCCGGGCCTCGCGGAGCAACACGGTTGTCATTGACACGGGCTCGGACTCAATGCTTCTGTTTTCGCGACCGCGGGTCCCTGTCATCGCGGCGGCTGGAGCAAGGAGGAGAGCCCGAGCATGTTCAAGAACCACCCCAAAGGACTGCTGTCCGCGGCCCTGGCCAACATGGGCGAGCGCTTCGGCTTCTACACCATGATGGCGATCCTGGTCCTGTTCCTGCAGGCCAAGTTCGGGCTGAGCGGGACCCACGCCGGCATCATCTACTCCGTCTTCTACTTCTCGATCTACATCCTGGCCTTCGTCGGCGGCCTGATCGCGGACCGCACCCGCGGGTACAAGGGTACGATCCTGGTCGGCCTGGTGATCATGGCCGTGGGCTATGTCCTGGTCGCGCTGCCGACCCCGACCCCCTCGCCGAACCCCACCCTGTTCCTGGTCCTGACCTGCCTGGGGCTGTTCACCATCGCCTTCGGCAACGGCCTGTTCAAGGGCAACCTGCAGGCGCTGGTCGGGCAGATGTACGACAACGAGACCTACGCCAAGATGCGCGACTCCGGGTTCTCGCTGTTCTACATGTTCATCAACGTGGGCGCGCTGTTCTCGCCCATCGCCGCCGTCGGCATGCGCAACGCCTGGCTCGCCCGGCACGGCCTGGCGTACCACTCCAGCCTGCCGGAGCTGTGCCACGCCCACCTCGACGGCACCATCACCCCCGACGCGGCGCGGCGGCTCTCCGAGCTGGCCTCCCAGGTGTCGGCCACGCCGCCGACGGACCTCTCGGCCTTCGCCGCGAGCTACCTCGACGTGTTCGCCCAGGGGTTCCACTACGCCTTCGGGATCTCGGTGCTGGCGATGCTCATCTCCCTGGGCATCTACCTCGCCAAGAAGAAGAGCTTCCCGAACCCGGCCCCCAAGAAGGCCAAGGCCGCCGCCGGCGGGGCCGCGGTGGAGATGGAGAGCCGGGAGATCCGCCAGCGGCTGTACGCGCTGTTCGCCGTGTTCGGGATCGTCATCTTCTTCTGGTTCTCGTTCCACCAGAACGGCCTGACCCTGACCTACTTCGCCAAGGACTTCACGGACCTCTCCGCGATCCACATCGATCTCGGCCTGTTCACCATCCAGGGTGCGGAGATCTTCCAGTCCATCAACCCGCTGTTCATCGTGCTGCTGACCCCGATCATCATGGGCCTGTTCGGCTGGCTGCGGGCCAGGGGCCGGGAGCCCTCGACCCCCAGGAAGATCGCCCTCGGGATGGGCATCGCCGCCAGCGCTTACCTGGTGATGACCCTCGGCTCGCTGGGTCTGCCGTCGAAGGCGGAGGTGGACGCCGTGGGCGGGCTGGCCGACACCGCCCGGGTGACGCCGTTCCTGCTGATCGGGACCTACTTCATCCTGACCGTGGCCGAGCTCTTCATCAGCCCCCTCGGCATCTCGTTCGTCTCCAAGGTGGCGCCGCCGCAGTACCAGGGCGTGATGCAGGGCGGCTGGCTCGGCGCCACCGCCGTCGGCAACCAGCTGCTCTTCATCGGCGCCATCCTCTACGAGTCCGTGCCCATCTGGTTGACCTGGACCGTGTTCGTGGTCGCGTGCACGCTGTCCATGCTGACCATGCTCCTGATGGTCAGGTGGCTGGAGCGCGTGGCCAAGTGACGCCGTGACAGGTCGGCCCATGGGCCACGCGCGCCGCTCCTCCTGGTCCTGGTTCCCGCTCCTCGTCCTGCTGACCTGCCCCGGTTGCGGGGCGGGCACGATCGCCGGCCCGGCCGACGGCGGCGGGGACGCGGATGGGTCCTTCGAGGACGGGGACGGAGGGGCCGACGATTGGGACGGAGGCGCCGACGATTGGGACGGGGGCGCCGACGACGGAGCGGAGGAGCCGGTGGAGGTCTGCGCCGGCCGGGAGACCCGGGCCTCCACGGTGCGCGACGCGGATCCAGTCCAGCACGGCCACGCGCGGATCGTGGACGGGGATCCGGCCACGGCCTGGCAGTCCGACTGGAGCGACCGCTCCGGGGCGTTCGTGGAGGTGCGGCTCGGCGGCTTCCACGCGCTGGAGCGGGTCGAGGCCGCCCTGGGCGCGGACGGCGTCGGCGGCGCGCCAGCCGCCTTCGCCCTGCAGCACTGGGACGGCTGCTGGCAGGACCTGCCCGGCGGCCGTTTCGCGGGCCACCCGCCCGACCAGGTGGCCGTGACCCTGGAGCTGGATCCGCCGCTGCCCGCCGAGCGGCTGCGCTTCGTGTGCCTGGACGAGGGTCGCTGCGCCCTGCGCTCGCTGGAGGCCTGGGGCCGCCCCAGCGACGGGCCCGACGCGCCCCAGGCTTGCCCGCTGATCGCCCAGCGCCCCCAGCCCCACCCGGACTACCACTACGGGCTGTTCCTGCCCGCCGGCTACAACGACGATCGGTCCGCCACCTGGCCCATCGTCTTCGCCTACCACGGCATCGGGGGCATGATCCTGACCCCGGCCTACGACGCCATGCACGCCAACCCCGAGGGCCTGAGCCGGCACCTGGCCAGCGACGCCGCCTTCGCCGGGAGCTTCGGGGCGATCGTGATCTCGCCCCACTGCCGGGCCCCGGGGGTGAGCTCGGGCGACTGCTGGTTCCAGATCGACCGCATGGAGCGCATGTTCCTGCAGCTGCTGGAGGACTTCCGCGTGGACGCGGATCGGGTGATCGTGACCGGGCTGAGCGGCGGGGGCATCCGCGGCTGGTCGCTGGTGATCCGCAACCGGGAGAGGATCTCGGCCTTCGTGCCGATCTGCTCGGACACCAGCCTGTACAACCGCTGGGGCCCGGCGCCCGACTACCCCCCGGTGCCCGAGGCCGACGGCCGTCACCTGTGCGATCTGCGGGACTTCCCCATCTGGGGGTTCCACGGCACCGCGGACACCACGGTCGACTACGACTCGGCCAACGCCACCCCGGCCCTGGACGCCAACCTGGCCACCCGCTGTGACGCGGTCCAGGACCTCTTCCTGTTCGATCCCGCGGACTACGCGGACTCCGGCCACGCCATCTGGAACCCTGTCTACGAGCGGGCGGACATCTACCCCTGGACGCTGGCGCAGCGCATCAGCGACCGGCCCAGCCCGTAGCCCCCGCGCACGAGGGGCTCGAACCCACCCCCCGGATCCGTCTATCATGTCGTCGCGGCCGAACCGAGGGAGGTGCGCCCTGAAGTACCTGATCTTGATCGGCATCCTGGCCGGGCTGCTGGGCTGGGGCGGGCAGGGGCTGTACGTCTACCTGCGCAACCCGAGCCCGGCAGAGCTCACCTGCGACGCGTACCTCACGCAGCGCCCGGACGCCGAGTGGCTCGCCCTCGCGGGCTGCCAGCTCCGGCTCACCGACGCGATCTACGAGCACGATCTGGGCAGCGCCTCCAGGCCCAACCGGCTGTTCATCCCGGTGCACGCCTCCGACGCCGAACCGGGGGCCAAGACCGGCCTGGTGGTGGAGACGCGCGACCCGGGCCTGCTGGCCGCTTACCAGGAGGTGCTGGCGCTGGACAGGCGGCAGGATCTCAGCGACGCGGAGGCCGAGGCGTACGTGCTGGAGCACGCCGCGACGCTGTTCCCCAGGCGCGACGTGCAGGGGCTGATCCGCTTCGGCCTCGAGCTGGAGGACGAGGACCGGCGCGAGATCGCCGGGCTGGCCGACGAGCTCACGCCCGACTTCGTCATCCTGGAGGAGGGCGCCCGGCCCCAGCCGTGGCTGTCGCTCGGGGCCTTCGCGGCCGGCCTGGTGGTGCTGGGGCTGGCGCTCCGCAAGGTGCTCCGCGCGGTCCGCGGCCCGACTCCGGCCCTGGCCACGCCCGACGGGGGCGGCCTGGGCGAGGTCCAGAGCGACGGTCCGCCGAAGCCCCTCGGCCCGGGCTGATCCTCCCCTCCCCCCCCTTGTTGGTGCCCCCCCTTGCAGGTGCCTGCCACCTGCAGCTGGTGGGGCTAACGCGGCTGGAAGCGGAGCACGGCCGAGAGGCGGGAGAGCGCCTGGTCGAGGCCCTCGCTCGCGTTCCGGGACAGGTCGGCGCCCACGTCGGTCTCGGCCCTGGCGCGGTCCTTGACGCGCGCCCAGACCGCCTCGCTGCTGCCGGCGCCGAACACCCCGGCGCACAGGGGGCCTCCCGAGGCGCGCTCCGACACCACGAACGAGGCCCACAGGTTGCCCCCGCGGAACGACGCCTCGTCCACGATCTCCGCCTCCGTCCCCAGCTTCGGCACGACGAACAGCGCGATCCCCGAGCGCAGGCTGCGCTGGAGCTGGATCCACAGGGCGTCGATGTCCTGCGGGCTCCGCGCGGCGTACCCCGCGGGGTCGGGGATCTCCTCCGCCCCCACGGTGTCGCCGATGAGCTCGAGGAGCCGCGGGTCCCCGGCCGCAGGCGGCACGTAGATCGGCGGGTAGCTCGCGAGCTCAGCGGGCACGAGCTCGCGCAGGCGCGCGTCGGGGCACTTCTTCCCCTCCAGCGCACGGGCCTCGCCGAGCCTGGCGGCGGCGGCGCGGAGCTCCGTGGCGAGCTGCACCAGCTCGGCGCGCTTCTGCTCGGTGGTCTTGCCGGCCGCGGCCAGCCAGACCCGATCCTGGTCACCGAGCTCCCGGAAGCGGAGCTCGAGCACGCCGTGGCCGGTGTAAGCCTCGACGACGTCCCGCCGGTCCGCCCTGGCGAACGACGCGCTGGGCCGGTGCTCGTCGAAGTGGACCCGCGTCCAGCCGGCCGCCCCGAGCTCCCTGGTCAGGCGCACGAGCGTCTCCGCCTCCGAGGCCTTGCCGGGGTCGAAGCGCAGCGTCAGGCTCTCCTCGAACGCCCGCTCGACCTCGAGCTCGGCGAGCAGCGGCAGGCCGAGCGCGGCCCACCTCGGGTCGGGCTCCGGCGAGCGCTTGCAGGCCGGGGCCAGGGTGAGCGCGACCAGGAGGCATGCGCCCACGAGGACAGGGAAGGAAATCGTCCACCGCATGGTCTTCCTCGCTTCGACTCGCAAATGCCGGGAGCGGGACTCGAACCCGCACGGCCCGAAGGCCAAGGGATTTTAAGTCCCTTGTGTCTGCCCGTTCCACCACCCCGGCGTTACCTATCAGCTCGTACCGGCTACCGTTTTTCCTCGCGTGCTTTCGTCCGGATCCTGCGGGAAACGATTCGACGGGCAATCGTTTCCCATCCCTTGCGCCGCGCCGCCCGTGATGACCCGGAGCGCCGTGCGCGTCCTAGCCGCGTCGTCCGCCCCGGGCGCCAGGTAGTGGCGCTTGGTTACCTGGTCGCTGGCGTGCCCAAGCTCGCGGGCTACTACTTGCGTCGCGAGCCCAGCCTCGCGAGCCATGGTCGCCCAGGTGCCGCGCAGGCCGTGCGGGCAGACCACAGGGACGCCGGCCGCAAGGCACAGTCTGCGGGTGGCGTCGATGGCCCACTCAAGACGCCGGTGCCCGGTCGATGTTGAGGCCGGGAACAGCCAGCCGGACGGGGGTTGGTTCCGTACCCGCGCGGCCAGGAGCCCGGCCACCGGCTCCGGGACCTCGATGCAGCGTCGGGCCGATTCGGTCTTACCAGCGTCCACCCAGAGGAGAACGCCTTCCTGATCCGCACCCACGTCCACATCGCGCACACACCGACACAGCAGCTCGCCCGACCTCGTGCCCAGGAGCAGTAGTGCGAGCACTGCTAGCGCCCCGTCATCTCCTTCGACCGCCTGACGATGGGCCTCGACGAACAGGGTCCTCGCCTCCGCGCGCCTTAGCTGGAGCTTGCCGCGATGCCTGCGCCCCTGGGGCTCGACTCCCTCGGCCGGGGACTTGGCGACCAGGCCAGAGTGAACGCACCACCGCCAGAAGGTCTTGGCCTCATTCAGCTCGTTTCTGTGCGAGTCGGCCGCCAGCTTGGCGGAGCGCGCCTTATACCAGGCCGTGACCATCGCTAGCGTCACGTCAGCAACCGACTGGTCAAGGTCATGGAACGCCCTCAGCCTGCGCTCCGTGCGCTCGATGCTCGATGCCTTGTTGCCCTTGGCCCGCTGATGCTGCATGTACCGGTCTATCGTCTGGTCGAGCGTCACTCTGCCCGGCGCCTTGCGCTGGAGCGCTCGCTTCGCTGCCTCCGCGGCCGCTTGCGCCTCAAACGTCTCCACGCTTCGTCGGCCATCAGGTCCCACGAGGTAGACCCTCCATCTGGATCGGTGCCGGTAAGGCCCGAGTACACGGTAGCCTCTCCGCTGTCGCGCCATGCTTCTGCCCTCCTTTCCTGGCGCTCCGGATTGGCAGCGTCAGGAATGGTACCACACCGTCGGGACAGCTCGTCCATCAACTCTTTGAGGAGTCCCATGCCAGCGGCCGCATCAGCCAGGCCGGTCACCGCGCGCTGCCGGGCAGCTGCGGATTCGTCCTGGTCTGGAGCCTCTGGTCGCCGCTGGCGCATGCCACCGCCCACGAACTCTGGGTGCACCTCACCCAGGCCTAGCGGCTTGGCAGCAGTGGCAGCAGGAAAAGAACCGAGACCTGCAACACCGCCGCGAGCCGCTTCTCAAAATTACCTAGTGGGCTTCCGTGGCGATGTCTTGCCCGCCCAGAAGTGGCCTCACAAGACACGTCTGGCGCGGACAATTCGAGACCTACAGGTCGAAGGCAGCAATGTCAACGGTGTTGATAGCTGACTGATTTCTAATGGCAAAACGACCCTTGGCGAGATCAAGGCAACCGGTTCTACCCCGACAGAAGCCCCCGCAGAACCTTTCCCTGGCAACGTCAGTCCGATGCATGCTCGCCATGCAGGAGCCCAAAGCATGGCGGAAGCGCCTTGGAGCTCCCTTACCACACCCTCAGGAAACGGCGGTCAGTCTTGCCTGCCAGCACTGACTTCTCCACCAAGGCGGCGATTGCCTTCACGCACCCTTTCATCATCTGCTCCTCCTGCAGCACAGGCCACGGACGAAGGTGCCTTCGATGCCGGCCATCAACGCGTCGATGCCAGGTGCGGCTGTCCGATCGGTGGCTGGTGTCCCTCTTCAGGTCGGTGCGACCGAGGCGCCGAACCTACTTCTTGTCAGCCTGGGCGGGTAGCCAGGCGCCGTTTTTGTCTGCCACGCCGACGATCTCGATCTTGGGCACCTTCATGACCACTGCCTGATCGCCTACGGGCAGGTCGAGGTTGATCCCGGTCGGCTCCCCGACCACGGTGGTCTGGTCGCAGGCCTGCGGGCCGCAGGAGTACGAGTACCCGGCCCCGCCCTCGTCGCGCCGGAGCTTCCGCTTCTTCACCCAGTCGTTGACCGGCATCTGGAGGGCCATGGGCGCCAAGTCCGGGCCCGAGCCGGTGGCCGGGATCCACACCAGCCAGGTGGCCACCTTGTCGTCCGTGGTGAGCTCGCGGATGAACTGGACCGTGCTCAAGTCCAGCACGTAGTACCAGCCCTTGAGCTTGGCCCCTTGCTCGCGCAGATCCTTGGCCGGGACGCGGTTGGCCCGTAGCCGCTTGTTCTGCGGGAAGCGGGCGTCCAGCTCCTTGTAGAAGGTCGCAGTGTCGGCGGCCTGGCCTGCGGCTGGTGGCTCGGCGCCCGTCGCACCAGCAGACGCAAGCCCCAGGACCAGAATCGCCGAGAAGAGCATCCAACCACGAATCGTCCGCATGGGAGATCCCCCTTTTTAGAAGGAATCGATCAGCGCTAGCCTAGCACTCCCGCCGGTGGGTGGCTCTCGAAATGACTGATTGCATGGCGCCTTGGAAACGAATGGCCGGGCGTCCTGGGGCTTGGTTGACTCCTGAACCCATCAGCTCGATCCTGTCCAGGAATGAAAGCCGGCCGTCCCATTGCAAAGGTTGGGCCGGAAGTCCGTGGCGGGTCTTCGGAGGTATGATGGTGTGGCTCACCGAGGCCAGTGCCCTGACCCAGGCTGTGTGCGTCTCTCCCCTCCGCACGTTAGCTGAGGAGCTACCGAGCCCGGCTGCGTCTCAGGTTGGCCGGCAGTTCGCCGCGGTGCTTGCGCGCGAACCCGACAACAAACGCGCCAACCTTGGCCTTGGCTGGTGGCTCGATCGACTACCGGCTGCCCGGTGACCCATGGCGATTGGCAACCGTCCATTCCTACGCGAGGTCTCGCTCAAGCGAGAAGGCATCGAAAGTTACTCGAAGTACCCGTTCAGCATCCCCGCCGTTCGCGAGCTCAAGGACCTCGTGTTGAACCCCGATGTCACCTTCCTCGTGGGCGAGAACGGGTGCGGCAAGTCGACCCTGCTGGAGGCCATCGCTGTGGCCTGGGGATTCAACCCGGAAGGCGGCTCGAAGAACTTCCGTTTCTCCACCCGAGCCTCCCATTCAGACCTCCATACCCGCCTACGCCTGACGAAATCCATCCACCGACCCCGGGACGGTTTCTTCCTGCGGGCGGAGAGCTTCTTCAACGTGGCCACTGACATCGAACGCCTTGATGACGAACCCGGGCCTGGTCCGCGCATCATCGACTCTTACGGCGGACTCTCGCTCCACGAGCAGTCACACGGTGAGGCCTTCCTGACCCTGATGCTCGAACGCCTTCATGGCCATGGACTGTACATCCTTGACGAGCCCGAGGCCGCCCTGTCGCCTTCACGACAGCTCGCCGTCCTCCGGCGCATCCACCAGCTCGTGGAGAAGGACTCGCAGTTCATCATCGCCACCCACTCGCCAATCCTTATGGCTTTCCCAAAGGCCAGGATCTACTTGGTCGATGGAACCGGCTACCATAGTGTGCGCTAGGAGGAGACCGAGCACTTCGCCGTGATGAAGGAATTCTTGGCCAACCCGGCGCACATGCTCGAGAGGATCTTGGCCGCAGACGATCAGGACAGATAGCTGCAGTCCGCTCCGTGGTCATCCGAGGCTCCGCATAGTCCTCTCTGCCTGCTCCACGGTTGTCGCCCGTCCATCCCTAAGCCCACAGCACGGAGTTACGGAGATTCGCTGTCGGGTGGACAAGGTTCGAATTTGTCTGAGCGGCTTTTCAAGAAACAATGATGGCGTGTGCCGTTAGACCATTTTCGCTATGCAGACGCCGAGATGCTCCGTTCCGTCTGGTTCCGTCCTGGTCCGTCGAGAACCGTCCTGTTCCGCAGAGTCAGGTCCCCTGTAGGTCCCCAAAAAATCCTCACTGGGCGGACCGCGCGCACCGGAAGCCGCTGAGGCCGCGCCCGGCCGACGGCTCGAACCAGGCCCGGCCCGACGCGCGCAGCATGTCTGGGTCGTCGCTGGCCAACACCCCCCCGCGCACCACGCGGGCGGAGCCCTGCAGGGAAGAGGTCCACTCCCAGGCATTCCCGCTCATGTCGCAAAGCCCGCTCACGCTGTTCCCCGCGGGCTTCGAGCACACCGGCCAGGTCGAGTCCTTCCCGCAGCCTGCGCCTCCATGGCTCCAGATCGCCCGCTCGCAGCTCACCGCCTCGTCCCCCCAGGGGTACTGCCGCTTGCCGTTGTCCGAGGCCTCGGCGTACCACTCCTGCTCCGTGGGCAGCCGGCCGCCAGCCCACGTGCAGAAGTCCGTCGCCTGGTTCCAGTCCACGCAACCTTCCGGGTGCTGCTCCCTGCCGGGCTGACTCCAGTTGCAGCCCGCGAGCACGACCGGCGCGCTGCACTTCCCGGCCTTCACACAGGCCTGGTACTGCTCCACGGTTACCTCGGTCTTGGTGAACTCGATACCTGCTGGACGGCTTGCCACCCAAACGAGACTGCGGGTCGGCGCCTTCTTGGCCTCCGCGGCGGCGAGGGCTGCTTCCTTCTTGGCTCGGGCTTCCAGCTCGGCCACTTTCCGCTTCGCGGTGCTCAGGTAAGGGTTCCGGTCCGGATAGTCGGCCAAGAACTTCTTCCAAGCCTCAAGCTGGTCCGCCGCCGGGCCGGTCAAGGCCTTCAGGTCGTCGCAGGCCTTCTTGAGCTCTGCCGCCCGCTGGCGCTCGGCCTCCAGGGACGCCGCCTTCTCCTCGGCCTTGCGCTTCGCTTCGGCTTCCTTGTCCAGCCTGGCCTCCAGCCCCTCAACCGCCTTCTGCACCTTCCCCGCGTAGGGGTTATCCACCGGGTAGTTCGCCAGAAAGGCCTGGTACCTCTCGAGCTGCTCCTGGGGGCCCAACTTCCTCACCGCCCCTGCCAAGCCCACCCAGGCCTTCTCAAGCTCCTTCCGGTAGGCCTTCTTGTCGTCCGTGGCAGGCGCCGCAGGCCCGCCCGGCCCGGGGAGGTCGACAGCCGCCGAGGACCCTGCCCCACCGAACAGGTCCCCAACTGCATCTTCCAGGCTCTTCACTACCCCATCCTCGTCGCAATCTCCGCTCCCCGCCCCTGCCCCATCGCTCGCGGCCGTCTTCAGATCGAAGAGGTTCACCGTCACCTTGCACTGCTTGCCGATCTTCAAGACCTGGCTGGCAAGCGACTTCTGCGCTGCGAGTTCCTTGCCGACCTCGATCTGGCAGCTCTCCTCGTAGCACTCCTTGTAGGTGCCCTTCTTGGCTTCCGTGAGCCGTTCCTTGAGCTGGGAGCGAGGGACGACCTTGAAGCCCTTCCGGGCCATCAGGGAGCCGAGGTAGTCCGTGAGCCTATCGATCGTGCCCTTGTCGAGCTTCGTGCCCTTCACCTCGAGGTCGAAGACCGCCACGATAGGGCGGTCCTGGGCGGCAGCCGCAACGCCAAGCAACAGGCCGAGACCAACCAAGGGCCAAGCACGCAACCTCATCTCACTTGCCTCCTCGTGGATGACGACCAACCGAGCGTACCATGGGGACACGCCGAAGAGGCTGGGCGCCTTCCTGGAAAGGCGCCGGCTTCAGCCCGGTCTCGTGCCGGCCCTTGAACTTCTTCGAACAACTGGATACTTTGTTCAAACGGCCGTCCAAGCCGGGAGGCTAGAAACATGAGCGAAGTCCGTGCAGAGCAAATCCTGGATGCGGCCCTGGACATCATCGGCAAGCAGGGCTCCCACCGGGTGACCCTAGAGGGGGTCGGCAAGCGGGTCGGGCTCACCAAGAGCGCCATCTACCACTACTTCGCCAACAAGCAGGACATGGTCCGCGCCCTGATCATGCGCGAGGGGACGAGGATGATGACAGCCCTGGAGCGCGCTGCCGAGCACACCGCGGACCCCGCAACCAAGCTCAGGGCCATCCTGCGCGCCCGCGCCGAGTTCCTGTCGCGCGAGGGCGGGCCCTTGACCTGGAGCCTGGAGACCGCGCTCGACATCGAGCCCATCGCCCGGGAGGTGATCCCCGTCCTCCGCGGGGCCGAGCAGGATCTCTACGCGAGCGTCCTCAGGCAGGGCAACGCGAACGGCAAGCTCACGGTGGCCAATCCGGACGCGGCAGCCAAGATGCTGGGCAACTGCCTGCACGGCTTCGACCAGGGCACGGTGTACACGCGCAACCCGAGGGCCAAGAAGGAGCAGCTCGACGCGCTCCTCCAGATGGTGCTCGAGGGCTTCCTGGCTAGGGGCAAGTAGGGAGCCGGCTGCGTCCGCACGGCCGGGGCTACTCAACTCGATCTGCGGACACCGAGCCTTTTCATCTTCGAGTGGAAGGTACTCTTGTTCAGACCGGCCAGCTCGGCTGCTCCACCGGGGCCCGCGACCCGGCCACCAGCAGCCATGAGGGCTCGCCGCAGGTAGTCCGCGACCACCTGTTCGAGGGTTGGAAGACGGTCGGTCGCCTGAACTGAATGCGGGGGGGCCACCACAGCCGGCGGGAGGCCGAGCACGGTCGGCGTGCTCAGGTGCGGGAAGCGCAGAGGCTCGTTGCGGCAGAGGATGAGCGCGCGCTCGATGGCGTTCTGCAGCTCGCGGACGTTGCCCGGCCAGGCGTAGGCGGTCAGCCGCTCGAGCTCCTCCGGCGACAGGGCCGGCCGCGCGCCCAAGTTCATCTCCCGGGCCTTGGACTCCAGGAAGTGGTAGGCGAGCAAGGGGATGTCCTCGCGCCGCTCGCGCAGCGGCGGAATCAGGATCGGGAACACGTTCAGCCGGAACCACAGGTCCTCCCGGAACTCACCCCGCCGCACCATCTCCGCCAGGTCGCGGTGGGTAGCGGCGATCAGGCGCACCTTCGCCCGCAGGGTCTGGCTGCCGCCCACCCGCTCGAACTCTTTGGTCTGCAAGACGCGCAACAGCTTGATCTGGGCGGAGTGCGGCAGGTCGGCCACCTCGTCCAGGAAGAGTGTTCCGCCATCGGCGCGCTCGAACCGGCCGCGCTTGGTGGCGATGGCCCCGGTGAAGGCGCCTCGCTCGTGGCCGAAGAGCTCGCTGTCCACCAGGGACTCGGGAAGCGCGCCGCAGTTCACGCCGATCATCGGCCCGGCTCGGCAGCTCGAGGCGCGGTGGATGGCCTGGGCGACCACCTCCTTGCCCGTGCCGGTTTCGCCCAGCAACAACACGGGTGCCGCGGTGCGGGCGACCTGATAGGCCAGGGTCATGACAGTCTTGAGACCCCGCTCTGCCCCGACTACGACCTCGCTGCGCTGGATGTCGTGCTGCAGAGCGCGCTGGTCCTCAATGGCACGATCCTTGAGCCGTCGGACCTCGAGGAAGCGCAGTGCGTTCGACAGGGCGATGAAGATCGGCTCCTTGAGCACCTCGAACAGCCGGAGGTGCTCGGCGTGGTAGCTGTCGCTTTGATAGGAGATGGCCACCAGCCCCGCTAGAAGCTCCTTGTTGAGGACGAGCACCAGCGAGGCGCTGACAGGAATCCCACCCAGAACGAGCAGTGTGCTGGCCTCGACCATGTCGATCTCCGGCGGCAACCCCAGGCACACGGCAGGCCAGTTCTGAAGATGCATCATCTTGTCCCTGACCCAAACCTCTTTGTCGTCGGGCATGGTCAGGAGCTCGTCGTCGGGCTCGCCCATCAGACCATCCGCATTCACGCGGACCACGGTCAGGATGCGCATCCTGTTCGGTTCCATGTCGAGCCGGAACAGGGCCAGTTCGTCCAGGGGGATGATTCCGCGCAGGTAGGCGTAGGTGTCCACCAGCGCCTTGTCGATCTCGAGCTTCCCGGTGATACGCAGGGCGGCTTCCCGGAAGATCCTGTTCTCATCTGCCAGCAGGTGGTTGTTTTCCATGGATGCTAAATACAGCATCTCGACGGATGCAGCAAACGATATTTCGCCCCATGATGCTTTATTTAGCATCTAGTAGTACATGAAGTTCGCATCCCGACGAGAAACTTCGCCCGCAGATTCCATAACGTATCGTAATAATAAGCGTTTCGTAATCTTCAGCGGGGAACACGAGCCAAGTCCGAAGATTGGCGCGGTCCGTGCTTAGGGCTGCCGGCGGAGGTCAACAAATGAGATTCTGGCAAGCAAACTCCGCTTGGACAATTTCCTGGCTGATGCTGGGGGCTTCTTTCGTGGCCTGCGAGCAACCCTCTCCCCTGCCCCTCCCGCCGCCCACGGTCAAAGTCGCCGAGGTGGCGCTGTCCGATGCCTCCCGCGAGTTACACCTGAGCGGAACCCTCGAGGCTGAACGCACAATCGCCTTGAGCTTCTCCACAATTGGCACCGTCGGGCAGGTGCTAGTCCAGGAAGGCGAAGCAGTCACTCGAGGCCAACCTCTGGCGCGGCTCTACCCGAGCATCTACAGGGACACCATGGGCATGGCGCAAGCCAAGGCCGATCAGGCCGAGGATGCCTACCGGCGTCTTCTGCCCATGCACCGCAACAAGACCCTGCCCGAGGTCAAGTGGGTCGAGATGGAGGCGGGCCTGCAGCAGGCGCGACTGGCCCTTTCCATCGCCCAGAAAAACCTCGCGGACACCGTGCTGCGCGCCCCGGAGGCGGGCATCGTGGCCCGGCGCACCGCAGAGCCGGGCATGTCGGCTACCCCGGGCCTGCCAGCCTTCCTGATCGTGCAGACCAAGACCATGCTAGCCACCGCTCCGGTGCCCGAGACCCAGATCGCGCGGGTACATCGAGGCGATCCGGTGCGAGTGATCGTGGCAGCGCTCGGCAAGAGCTACGAAGCAACGGTTCGCGACCTCGGGGTAATGGCGGATCCGTTGACCCGAACCTATGAGATCAAGGCCGCCATCCCCAACCCCGAGGGCGAACTCAGGGTGGGCATGGTAGTGGACGTGCGCCTGCGCGTCGAGCGTGGTGCGGCCAGCCTGGTAGTGCCACCCGAGGCGGTCCGTGTCGATGAGCAGGGCAAACCATGCGTCTTCGTCGTGTCCGACGACCAGCGACTGGAGCGCCGGCGGGTCGAGATCGTGGGCTTCGTGGGTGAAGGGACGGCAGTTTCGAAGGGGGTCACCGCAGGAGAGTGGGTCGTCACTTCGGGCACCCCCATGCTGTCCAACGGGCTTTCGGTGCGCCTCGCGGGCCAACCCTCGAAGGCGGACTAGGCGCATGCAATCCAAGAGCATCATCGAGCGCGGGATGGAGCAGTGGCGAATCGTCGTCACTATTTGCGCGATTCTGGTCGGGTTCGGTGGCTATTCCCTCATGACAATGCAACGGCAGGAGTTTCCTGACTTCACCATTCGCCAGGGGATCGTCGTGGGGGTGATGCCCGGCGCCACCTCGAAGGAAGTTGAGGAGCGGCTCACCCGGCCGGTCGAGGACTTCCTGTTCAGCTTCAACGAGGTCGACAAGAAGAAGACCTACTCTGTCTCGAAGGAAGGCCAGGTGGTGGTGTTCGTCGAGTTGGGTGGCGAGATCAAGGGGCAGGAGGCCCCTGCCTTCTGGGCCAAGCTCCGCCACGGCCTGAACGAGCTGAAGGCACAGAAACTTCCGGGACAGGTGCTGGCGCTCATCGGTAACAATGACTTCGGTGACACCAGCGCCCTGCTCTTCACTGTGGTGGCCGAGGGGCGGAGCCCCAGGGATCTCGAGAAGTACATCGAGGTGCTTCAGTCCCATCTGAGAAGAATCGATGCCACCTCCAAGCTGCGCACCTATGGCGCCCAGCAGGAGGTCATTCGCGTCACTATCTCACGAGAGCGTCTTGCACGCTACGGAATCCGCCCAGCCATGGTGTGGGCTTCCCTGCAAGGGCTCGGTGGAGCACCTGCTCCGGCCCGTCTGGACACGGACGAGCTGGAGATTCCGATTCACGTCAGCAAGGCACTGCGCTCCGAGGCCGAGCTTGGCGACACCATCCTGCTGTCCATTCCGACCGGTCAGCTCGTTCGATTGAAGGACGTGGCGGAGATCAAGCGGGAATACGGACACGACGATGCCTACGTGCGTTTCGACGGCAAGACCGCCATGGTGCTGTCCATCGAGATGCAGTCGGGTCACGACATCACACGCTTTGGGGATCAGGTCGAACGTGCCCTTGATGCAACCCGCCGCGAGCTGCCCCCGGGAGTAACCATCACGCGAGTCGCCGACCAGCCCCAGGTGGTTCGGACATCAGTGGGGCATTTTCTGCGCGATTTCGGCCTGGCCATCGCCGCCGTGATCCTGGTGACCATGCTGCTGCTGCCTGTCCGGGTGGCAGCGGTGGCCGCCATCAGCATTCCGCTGTCCATCGCCATCACGCTCGGTGTGCTCAATGCCCTCGGGGTCCAGCTCCAGACCGTCTCGCTGGCCGGGCTCATCGTGGTATTGGGCATGGTGGTGGACAACGCCATCGTGGTCATCGACGACCACGTGGACAAGCTTGACCGGGGCCTGGACCCCTGGACCGCCGCCTGGAAGAGCGCACGCGAATTGGCGGTGCCGGTCTTCACTGCCACCGTCGCCATCATCCTCTCCTACTCCCCTCTGACGCTGTTCCTCACCGGAATGGAGGGGGACTTCGTGGGCAGCTTGCCGCTGACCATCGCGGTGGCACTGGTGACCAGCATGGCGGTCGCAGTGCTGCTGATCCCAGTCATGAACTGGCAATTCATTCGGCGGGGCCTGCACCGCAACGGAAAGCGTCGCTCGATATTGGACCGCCTACAGGGAGTATTCGATCGCAGCCTCGAAGCTGCCTTCCGTCACCGCGGGCTCACGTTGGTGGTGGGCGCCGCCGCGGTGCTGGTGGCGCTGGTCATCGCCGCCGCTCTACCGCAGCAGATGTTCCCCAAGGTGGATCGGAACCAGTTCGCAGTGGAAGTCTACCTGCCCAACGGGCGCAGCCTGAAGCAGACCGACGCTGTCATCCGTCGCCTGGAAGCGGAACTGCTTGGTGACAAGCGAGTGATGAATGTCACCGCCTTCGTAGGGCAGAGCTCGCCGCGATTCCATACGGCCTATGCGCCCCATATGCCGGCTCGAAACTACGGCCAACTGCTGGTCAACACCGTGGACGCGGAGGCGACCGTGGAGGTGTTGCGTGACTCCCAGACACGGCTGAGCGGAGCCTTCCCCGAGGCCTGGGTGCAGTGGAGGCAACTGGAGCTGAGCCTCGGTAATCCCATCGAAGTTCGCCTGTCGGGGGCGGACCTCGCGGCGCTCAAGGACATTGCGGCTAAGATCAAGGTCCATGCGCAATCGATCCCGGGAACCACATGGGTCCGCGACGACTACGAGGACGCGCTGCCGACCATCGACGTGGTGCCTGACGCGGACGCATGCGCCCGGCTGGGCATTCCGCCAGCGATGCTGCAGATGTCGCTGGCTCTGGGCTCGCAGGGTTTTCCGGTAGGCACCCTCTGGGAGGACGAGTACCCGATACGCATACTGTTGCAGGACGTTTCGGAAGCCGCGACCAGCATCGAGGGATTGAGCCAGCAGTACGTCTCGTCGGCGGTCACGGCGGTTGCGGTGCCTCTGGAACAGCTCGCGTCTTTGCGTCCTGCCTGGAACGAAGGTGCCATCGTCCGGCGCAACGGGGTTCAGACGCTGACTGTGAGCATGGACGTTGGCATGGGGGTGCTGGCGTCTGAAGTGCAGAAACAGGTCGAGCAGTACGTGAAGACCCTCGACCTGGCAGGGGTGCGGCTCGAGTATGGCGGCCAGAAGGAACTGGCCGGGAGAGTCTTCACTCCCATGACGATCTCGATGGTCGTAAGCATCGTGCTCATTTTTCTCGTGCTGCTGTGTCAGTTCCAGCGCTTCCGTCGGGTGCTGGTCACCATGCTGGCGATGCCATTGAGCCTGCCAGGTGCGTTCTTGGGCCTATTGATCATGGGCTATCCGTTCGGGCTGACCGCCTTCATTGGCATCATCGGTCTGCTGGGCATTGTCGTGCGTAACGGCATCATCCTGGTCACCTACGCAGAGGAACTGCGGCGCGACCAGGGGTTGGGGGCCAGGGAGGCTGGGCTGGCCGCGGGCAAGCGGCGCATGCGACCCATCTACCTGACCTCAATGGCTGCCGCGGTCGGGGTCGTGCCCATGATCCTCAGCCGGTCGACGTTGTGGGGACCTCTTGGAACGGTGACTTGCTTCGGACTGCTGTTCGGCATGCTTCTGACCCTGTTCGTCCTGCCCGTGGCCTACTCATTGGTAGCGGGCACAGAGAAGGACACCAAGGCCAGCCAGCCTCTGGGAGGAAGGACCGCGGCGGTCGGCCTCCTCCTTTTCCTGGTGCTGAGCCCCGCTCTCGCTCAGGCGCAGGGCATGCGCCTTTCGCTGGAGGAATGTCGTACCCTCACTGTCGAGCAGAACGCCCAGGTGCGCGAGGCGGAGCACGTGGTGGAGGCCGCCCGCGAGACCAGCGCAGCGGTGTTCACAAAATACTTTCCCCAGGTCTCCGCCTCGATCGCCGGTTTCGCCGCTCTGGACTCGCTGCTGAAGATCCACACCCCGGGTGGCAATCTTCCGGTGTACGACGGAAACCCCGCGAACCTCCCTACTGCTACAGAGTTCGCCTACATGCCGCCAGGAAGCATTGAGGCCGCTGACAACGCCTACATGCTCAGCTTGACCGCGGTCCAGCCTGTCTACGCCGGCGGACGCATCCTGAACGGCAACCGCCTGGCGGAGCTCGGCGTAGAGGCGGCCCGGAGGAAGGTCGGACTCGCCCGCCGCGACGCTGTGGCCGAGAGCGAAGAGAAGTACTGGCGCATCGTGAGCCTAAACGAGAAGCTGAAGACTCTCGACAGCGCCGATTCCCTGCTGGAAGCGCTTGAGCGGGAGGCCCGCGACGCGGTCGCCTCCGGCCTGATCACCCGCAATGACGAGCTGAAGGTCGCCCTTCAGCGCCGCCAGCTCGAGGTGGATCGGCGCCGACTCGAGAACGGCATTGCGCTGGCCACGGAGGATCTGCGCCGCCACTTGAGGCTGCCCAAGGGGACCCACCTGATACTCACAGACACTCTTGCCGCGGTTGAAGACCCGGCCGCGCTCGCCGACGAGCGTTTGGCCGCTGTTGAGCGCCGGCCCGAGACAGCCTTGCTGCAGTTGGGTGTCGCGGCCGCGCGCCTGCAGACCTCGCTCAAGCTCGGCGAAATGCTACCCACGGTTTCGGTGGGCACTGTCCTGATGCGTTACGACGTGGCTGGTCTGGGGGCCACCAACAATGTGCTGGGGTTCGGGATGGCAAGCATCCCAATCTCGGGAATCTGGGAAGGCCTTCACTCTCTAGCCGCCCAGGAGGAAGAGGAGGAGATCGCCGAGCAGCGCTTGGCTTCTACGCAAGAGCTCTTGGCCCTCGACGCTCAAAAAAGTTGGGACGCCCTCGATGCGGCCTGGTTGGAGTACCAGGTCGCGGGGATTAGTGTGACGCAGGCCGAAGTGAACCTCAGCGAGGCGTCGGACAAGTATGAGAACGGACTGGAGACGCTCTCCAAGGTCCTCGAGGCGCAGGTGCAGCATCGGCAGGCGACCGACAGGCATACCGACGCTCAAAGCGATTTCGGATTGAAACGCCTCGCCTACTTGCGCTCGGTCGGCCGAGGGGGAGTTACGGAGGCGCCGTGATTCAGGATCGGAAGCATCTTCCAGGGCGATTCCTGCTTGGGCTCATTTTCGCGACCTGCCTATGGGTCAACCTTGGATCAGCCATGGGTTGCGTGAGTCAGCCCCACCGCATTCCGGATGGTTGGGCACAACTCCCCGGAGTGGACCTATCTGCCAGCGTGTCTGCGGACCAGCGCTCGACTATCGCCAAGCAGGGGCCGCCGACCACTCGCTGGCGCACCCGCCTGTGGACAGAGCGATGGGTCTACTGCTTAGGCGCCAGGGTCGTGCGCGTCCTCGAGTTCGACAGCCAGGGAGTTTTCCTTTCTGAGGCGAATCGAGGAAATCCACTCCTCTGCGAGGAAGGGGTTGTCCCGATCCTCGAGCCTGAGAGGGGAGCGCGCCTGTGATCCAACTCTCGCTATCTGCTGATAGGGGCCGATCTCTCGAGCGCAGGAATGGAGGTGGCGCTTGACATTAATGACCAAAGGCATTGTAGCGATGGTGTCGCTCCTCTGCGCGACGCCGTGTGATAGCAGGAAAACACCGCAATCTGAGGGTCCGCCCAATTCACTCATCGAGAGGTTACAGCCCGCCTTTCGTGCGACCAACCTTCGCGCGAACGGGGTGCTGAATACCACGGATGCGACCGGTGGCACGAAGTCGATGAAGTTCGTGTTCTTCAACAAGAACGATTCGGCAGGCATCCACCAACGCCGCCTGCTGGCCTTCATCGCTCCAAGCGAGATGAGGGGCACCAGTCTACTGGCAATCCAGGAACAATGGAGCCAGCAGAACATCTGGAGCTACTCGCCACTTTTCCAGCGAGCTCGCCCTCTTGCGGCCGATGAGTTCATGGATTCCATCGTCGGCAGCGACCTATTCTACGTCGACCTGTTCTTCCCCTGCGATGAACTCTTTCTCCACAGAGTGGTTCGTACAGAGACACTGCCCGAGGGCGAGACATTGGTAGTCGAGACGACCCCCAAACGAGCCGCCGGCATGAGTTGGTACGGCCGGACCCTGAGTTGGGTGGGGAAGAACATGCAGTACATCACGAAAGTCGAGTTCTACGACCATCAGGGGAAACTCCTGAAGACCCTTCTGGCCAGCGAGCCCAGGGAGATTGACCCGGGATTACACCTCTGGTTGCCGACACACTTGAGCATAACGAACAACCAGAACCTGCATCGTACCGACGTCGTGATTGAGTCAGCGACAACCGACCTCGAAATCCAAGATGATCTCTTCACCACCGAACATCTGGAGCGCGGACGGAGAGGAGGGCTCGATGCTCCATCAGAATGAGGCACCGTCGGCGAGAGGTGCGAGAAGGGCTCAGGGATCACCAGCCTCGGAACACAGTGACGCCATGCCACATGCGGCCAAGCCCTTCTCGAGGGGTGCGGAGGTGTTCGGCTTCCGAAGGCTGCTCTACTCCCCCTTCCTGGTCCAGCTCGTGGTCACCCGCCGCTGCAACCTGGCTTGCGCCTACTGCAACGAGCACAACCACGACTCCACCCCGGTGCCGACAGATGTGCTCCGCGCACGAGTGGACAAGATCCGCTCCCTGGGCACGTTCGCCATCGAATTCACCGGCGGCGAGCCGCTGCTCCACCCAGACGTCGTGGAGCTCGTGGCGCACTGCACCTTTCGCGGTTTCGTCAAGCGGATGCTCATCACCAACGGGTTGCTGCTCGACGAGCAGCGCATCCTGGAGCTGGGCCAAGCCGGCCTGACCGATCTCCAGATCAGCGTGGACGGGGTGTCGTGCAACGCGCGGACCAGGAAAACCCTGGATAACCTCCAGGGGAAGCTCGAGCTGCTGGCGCAGAAGGCCACCTTCAAGGTGACCCTCAACGCGGTCATCGGCTCCACGGACCCGCGGGAGGCAACTGAGGTGCTGCGCGTTGCCCGCTCGCTGGGTTTCATCCCCCGGGTAGGACTCATCCACGACGGGAACGGTGCCATCAAGCTTAGCGACGAGCAGCGCACAGTCTACCACGACCTCTCCAGGGCCCTAGGAAAGAGCCAGTTTCGCCTGGCTCGCGAGTACCTCCCCAAGATGCTCGCGGGTAAACCCGCAGCCTTCAAGTGCCGGGCCGGCTCCCGCTACCTCTACGTGGACGAGCTCGGCAAGGTGAAATACTGCTCCCAGAAGCGGGACTGGTTCTCGAAGGACCTGCTGACCTACACGTACGCGGATCTGGTGCGCCAATTCAACCAGCCGAAAGCTTGCGCAGCCTGGTGCACCATAGGATGCGTGCGAAACAACAGCAAGGTGGACGAGCTGCGTCCCCAGCCCGGCTCGCAGGCAGGGACCGATGAACCGGCATGAGCGCCGATCGGCCCGCGGACACCCGCTCCCGGGACGCACGCCACGCCGCGGTCGGCGCGGGCACGAACTTCCTGACCATCCTGGCCGGCTTGTCGGAATTCGCCTTCCATCCGGTCGTGGCCCATCTGTTCGGCGTGGCCGTCTACGGGACGTACCGCTTCGGCTACGGCATTCTGGAGCCGTTCCTGCGCCTGAGCCCGCTCGGCTCGGACAAGGGCCTCCTGCGCCACATCGCGTCCCACCGGGTGGCCGGCGAGCCCGAGCTCGAGCGCGCCAGCCTGCGCACGGCCTGCTGGCTGACCCTGCTCGGCGGCTTCGGACTGGCACTGCTGGTGTTCTGCCTGGCCGGCCCGCTAGCGCGGCTGCAGAACCAGCCCACCTCCGCGGGAGCCATCCGCCTGCTGGCCCCCTCGATCCCCTTCGCCGCCCTGGTGCTGGTGCTCATCTCGGCGACCATGGGCGCCAAGCTGATGCGCTACAACCTGCTGGTGCGCGGCCTCGCCCAGCCGCTGCTCCTGCTGGTCATGGCCCTGGCGATCGGCCTGCTGTCCCCCACCCTGGCCGGCCTGTGCGGGGCCCAGGTGAGCGCCAGCGTGCTGACCGCCACGCTGGCCGTGTGGGCGGCCTGGAAGGTCTTCCCGGAGGTGCCGGCCCGCGAGTGGCTCTGCCGGCGGGAGGCCCGCGGGCCGCGGCTGCACTGGGACATGGTGCGCTTCTCCATCCCCATGGGCCTGGCCGAGTTCCTCAACGCCGTGCACCAGCGCGCCGACATGATCCTGCTCGGCTTCTACACCGGCCTGGAGTCGGTGGGCGTGTACGCCGGCCTGGAGACCGTCAGCCGCGTCGTGGCCAACGTGCGCTACGCCTTCGATCCGGTGGCCTCCCCGGTCCTGGCCGAGGCCCTGCGCCAGCGCGACCGGCCGCGCCTGAGCTACAACCTGAAGCTCATGACCCGCTGGGTCGCGCTTCTCAGCTTCCCGGTGTTCGGCTTCCTGCTGCTCTTCCAGGACGATCTGCTGCGCCTGTTCCCCAGGGAGTTTCTGGCGGCGGCCGGGCTCTTTCCCCTGTTCCTGCTGCGCCACCTGGTGAACGGCACCCTGGGGCTGAGCAACTGGGCGGTTGCCATGGGCGGGCGCTCCAACCTGGTGCTGGGGAACAACCTGGCGGCCGCCGCGACCAACGTGGGACTGTCGCTGTGGCTGTTACCCAACCTCGGCATGCTGGGCGCCAGCCTGGCGGCGCTGACCTCCGTCTGCCTGCTCCAGCTCCTCATCCTGATCGAGGTCGTCGCGATCCACAGGGTGCAGCCGTTCTCCCTGGGCTTCCTCAAGGCCTGCCTGGCCGCAGCGCTGTCCCTGGGCGTGATGCACCTCCTGCCGCTCGACGGGCTGGTCCTGCCGCTGCGCCTGGCGCTCGGCACGCTGCTCTTCCTCTGCCTCTACCTGGTCGCCCTGCTCCTGCTCCGGCTGGAGGCCGAGGAGCGGGAGCTCGTCGTCCGGTCGTGGACGGCGCTCAAACGCTGGCTGGGCACTCACGGGAGATGAGCGGGCCAAGGAGCACTTCATGAGTCGGATCAAGATCTTCTACTTCATCCCCAACCTGCAGCAGGGTGGCATCGAGCGCATGCAGGGGCTCTCCCAAGAAGAGCGCAGGGCCATGGGCGCCCTAGGTCGGGCCCGCGTCTATGAACTCTTCGCCCGATCCCCTGCACTGCCTGTCGACGAGACCTTGGTGGTGTACGAGCGACTGCCCGCTGAGAAAGGCATGGTCCCGTGATCACGCACAGAGGCAAGAGGTTCGACGATTCGGCGGGGTGCACTTATCCAGGAGCAGTCATGGACATCGTATACACGGTCGAGTTGTATGGTCTCGACGCAGAGGTCGGTCAGGTGAGCTACAGGCTGCAGCGCGACAAGCGCTGGCGGCTCCTGGGTGACTACCTCGATCTCGTTGATTCCGACTATCGCTCGGATCTGCCGCACGACGTGATCGCCCTGAGCCCGCCGGGCTGTTCATGCCTCGAAATCGATGCGGCCGTCTTCCGGATCAATCCGAGGATGTTCCACCTGGGTGACAACGTGCTCGAGACGAGATCGAAGTGCTTCAGGCGAGCACTCCCTGCGCTTCCTTCCATGGGCCAGCTTCGAATGACCACGGAAGAACAGAATGCAGCTCTCGAGCAAGGGCTCGTCCTCTCAACCTCCGGTCAGTTCGAACTCCGTGAATCGCCCTCGCTCGATGCCGAGTCACTGGATCCCACGATAGCAGTGCGCTACCCAACCTACCGGGCGGGACACGACCAAGTAAGGAAGGATCTTCTCCAGAACGAAGCAGAGTTGGAAGCTCGGTTCGCCAGCTTTATCGATGGATGGCTCTACCATCTAAAGACCGGCTGGACGCAGATCTACACGGGCTTCCTGGCAGCTCGCGTGCATCGCGACTCACTGCTCGAGCTCCAGGAGCTGTTAAAGAACTGGCGACCCCAGTTCTGACAAGGTGGGTTTCCACAGAACCCATGCTCTCGGCGCACTCGACGCCCAGGTAGGCGGCGAACCGGTGGATGTCAATGCTGCCTGTCGTCGCCAGGAAAACTTCGGCGCCACACTGGCTGCAAACCTGTGAACCATGGAGCACCACCCTCCACCATCCAAGTGTGCTGCCCTCAGTCTGGATGTCGCCCGACCCAGCCCACCGCGATGATCTTCCGCACTGGCACCCACTTGAAGTAGATGCGCACGCACAATTCGGGCGAGCAGCTGCCTACCGCTGGTCAATTCGGTCGGCCAGGTTGACGCAGAGTTCGCGCACCGAACGCTCCACCTCGTCCAATCCCACTCTGCCAAAGTAGAGGACGAGATCAGTGCTTGCGTCCGTTGGCACGGTACAACTTGCCCGTGCGAGGATACGCCCACTGGACGGGTCGACTGCCAAGACCTCGAAGACCCGCCCGCCCTGTGTCTTGCGCCACTCACCCTTCAAATCGTGTTTCACTGTCACCGTCCACCCTCCGTTACAACCTTCATTGCCGATTCACCTGGCTGCGCTGGTCGAACCACGCCAGGTCGCCCGGCGGCACTCGCCTGAACACCCCGCCCTCGGCGATGGCCGCGCCCAGGTAGTCGGTGAGCTTTTCCAGGGTGGCCTTGTCGGCAGCGTGGGCCCTGTCCTCGATGCGGAACACCGCCACGATGGGGCGGTCCTGGGCGAGAGCTGAGCCACCCGCAAGAACAAGAACAGTCAAGGACAAGCCAATGCGCATACGTCGCCTCCAAGGCGGACTGGCGTCATCTGGACTCGCGAACACACCGGAATCCGATGTCGGCACTGCTGCCTTCAGTGCCTGGCTTTACCCTTAGAATCGAGTAGAGAATTGGTTCGATATCCACCTCAAGACCCCACGAGCCACCGATCGACACTCCAGCGTTGCCTTCTTTCAATAGAACCCACTCCTCCACGTTTCCGTACAAGTCGCACAGCCTACTCACACTGCTCCCGGTGGGTTTAGAGCATACTGGCCAAGTTGAATTCCTTCCACAACCTCTTCCTCCAAGTCCCCAGACAGCTCGTTCACAGCTTCCTTCCTGGTGCCCCCAGGGGTACGGGCGCTTGCCGCCGTCATTGGCCTCGTCTCTCCACTCCTGCTCGGTCGGCAGCCTGCCGCCGGCCCAGGCGCAGAAGGCCTGGGCCTGGTTCCAGTCCACACAGTTGACCGGGTGGCTGTCGCGATCCGGGTAGCCCCAGTTGCAGAATTGGCTGTCGCTCTTGTTGTTGGGTGGGCTGCACTTCCCAGCGTCCACGCAGGCGCGGTACTGCGCCACGGTCACCTCGCTCTTAGCGAACTCGATCCCCGCCGGGCGGCTCGGCAGCCAGGTGAGCGCCGCGGGGTTGGCGGGCGGCTCCGGCAAGGCCGGTGGTGCCGCCTTACCTCCCGCGACCACGCCGCCGCCCAACTGCTCCACGGCCTTCTCCAGCGACCGCACGATAGCGGGCTCGTCGCAGGCGTCCACCGCCATGCCGGCGCCCTCGCTGGCCGAGCGCTTCAGGTCGTACAGCGTCACCACCACTCGGCACTTGCCGCCCAGGGCGAACACCCGGGTAGAGAGCGACTTGTCGGCCGCCAGTTCCTTGCCCAGCTCCACCTGGCAGCTCTGGTCGTAGCACTCCTTGTACGACGCCTTCTTCTGGGCGATAAGCCTCTCCCTGAGCTGCGAGCGCGGCACCACCTGGTAGCCCCTGACCGACAGGAGCCCGCCCAGGTAGTCGCTCAGGTTGTCCCGCACGGCCTTCGAGAGCTTCACCCCCCGCGGCTCGATGTCGAACACCGCCACGATGGGGCGGTCTTGGGCGAGGGCGATGGAGCTCGAGGTTAGGGCGAAGGCGATGCCAAGCAGGCCAGCGGCCAGTGGGGCTGTGCGCATCCCGGTCCTCCAAGGTGATCCTGGAAAGATGCTAAGCCTGGTTGGATGCCAGGAGCAATGGCGAAGGATTGTCCCGACCCCAGTGGCTGGCCCCAAACTACACCTCCCTTGCTGGCCGCCCCGCCAGCGCCCTCAGCACTTTCCTCGGGCCCTTCCAGTCCCTCGACTTCTCCCCATGCAGGAGCTCGAGCAGGCCCACAGCCGCCATCTGTAGCCGGGCCTCGCCCTCTGGGAAGGGAGGCCGGCCGTCGTCACCGCCGCGGTGCTTCTTGAGCATCATGGAGATGGCTTTCGCAGCAGCGGAGACGACTTCAGCGTCCTTGCACCACAGCCCACGAACGAAGGTGTTCTCAACCTCGGTCGCAACCGCGTCGACGCCCGGGACCGTAAGAGCTCGGCTGCCGAGGCTCTCGAGCCGGAAAAGTGGCGCCGCCAACCATGCGTTTGCCTTCACCCATGGCTTGGCGTCGATCCGCCTGGCTGCCCAGTCGTCCTCGTCAGCCTTCTTCTTCTCCTCGACGTCCTCTGGGTGGATGAGGTGGGCACCCAAGGAACCCAGGGCATGAGCCACTGCTGGCACCAGCGGCGAGAATGGCTTTCTCCAGTGGCATTCCGCGACACGGCTGATGGCGTCGTAGACCATGAGGCGAATCGTCGGGTCCTTGCGCCAGAAGAACGCCTGCGTGAGCGTGCCCAGCAGCCGTTCCGCCTGAGGCACGTTGCTCGGGTCGCCGAGGACCTGGCACGCGGTCATAGCGAACCAGGTGGCGTAGACGGGCTCCACGTTCTTGGTCTTGAAGCCGTCGCCCCACAGCACGGAGGCCGTGCTCAACAATCCGGTATCTTCATCTGAAGAGGCGAAGACTTCGCTCGGCCGCTTCACGTAGGCCAGGAAGGCCCGCTGGGCGATGCGGATGCCGTTTGGACCGACGGATCGCTGCCGGCTGGGAAACCCGTCCAGCCGCTTGCTGCAGCGCTCACAGAGGACGGCCAGGTCGGACGGAGCTTGGGCGTCGTCGGCAAGCCTCCGGACGTGAGCGTCGCCTTCTTCCAGGCAGAGGCAGCACGTCTGTCCGTTCGCGATGAGGAGCTGGTCCTCCTCGTTGGTGCGCCAGTGCTCGGTCCACGCTGTCACAGCAGTGTCTGACGACCGGTTCGATGGTGAGGCCATTCCAGGGCTACCTCATCCTTTTCGAGAAGAATTGGTGCTTATCGAGACCGAGCGGATCAGCTGGCCATAGTTTCGTTTTCATGACCTGTATCGCAGAACGGTAGGCCCTCAGCCATCCTGTTGCTGTTGGTTGTTCTGGTTCTACAAGCGAATCATCGAACAACCCAAGAAAAGTCTGCTTCTTGTTTTCATTCATCCTCTCGTAACCAAATAGCTCCATCGCTCTATCGAGGAAGAACCCGTGGAGTCCTTCCAATTCAAGCTGTTCACGGTCAGGATGCGCTTTGCTGATCAGGCTCAACAGGAATTCATCGGCTGTGTTCTCCACGAAGAAACAGCAATCGAAGTAGGCCTGTGACCTACTGAGTCTTATCGTTTCTCTGGCCTCATCTACCTCAGTGCTACTCGGCTCTTCAGCGTAGAATGGTCGCAGATTGGTTTTCCCCCCAATCCTGACCTGGCAAGGCAGTTCCCCGCAATGCAATGCGCGCGTTCCCCGCAGAACCCCACATGCTGCGATCATTCCAGCACCTTGTCCCTCCCAGCAGGTACTCAGCCGAAACTTGTGTGGCTCGAACCCGAAAAGAGAGAAAACAAGATCAAGAGTCTTTGTTGCGGGATTCGAGACAACGACCAGAAGATGCTCGAATGGTGATTCTTCATTTCCGAGATACTTCGACCGAAGTTCTCGCAATTGCAGTGCAATGGAATAGTCGATTCCAAGAACGTGTTTCGCAAACCTTAGTGTATGTTCTTCGTTTTCCACCATCTCGACAATTGAATCACGAATTTCTCTGAGCGCTACACTTCGCGGGAATCCCAACTCACCGAGTTCGTGGTCGAAAGTAAGCAACGCAGACTTAGCCAGGCAGAGTTCCATTGGTGGTGATAGTGCCCACTGCCAATCCAGATTCAGCGACTTCGGAAGTGTGATTGGTTCCTCGCTCACTGTTTCTGGTCTATAGGGCAGCCTGGCAATGAATTCCTTCGCCCGCTTTTCTTCTCCCAGAATGGACTTCGGCCTGCCGTCAGGATGTTTTTCGACGACCATGATTCCATCATCACGGACTGCTCCCCCTGGCTCGATGATTGTACCAAGATCCATCCCTTGACGCTTCGCAATGAGGCTCTTCCCTTTGGTATCAGATGGCAGGAGTGGACTGAGCCGATTCATGTATACTTCAAACGGCTTCGCGGCAACTGAGTCGATTTGGCTGCATTTATTGTTGAACTCCGAGGAGGACACCCGGCTTGATTCCACGCGCCCTCCCAGAGAACGTGGGATGGTATGTTCGTTCTTGTTTGATTCTGCCAGTTCGACGCCAAGAAAAAGGCACTTGCTCATAGTCTTTCCGCTCCAGGGCGCCCCACAGTTGCACTACTTGGACAGAAGAGTAGTCAGCGCAGACCCCAACCTTCGGCTCACCGCCAGCCCAAGAACTTCCCGCCATCATGGTCGTAAGGTAGGATGCGGAACTCGATTCGGCGCTTCACAAGGGCCTCGTTGAGGTCCTCGAGCGGTGAGACCCATCCACTTGCTCGTTTGCGGTGGACCAAAGGATGGAAAGATGGGGCCACGAGCCACATGACGATCCGAGGATGGAGTTCGCGCATATCCGAGAACACCTGGCTCTTTTCTGTACCCATTGGCGATTCAGCATCTCGAATGAAACTGACAACGGATGCGTAGTAGAGAGCCTCCGGGATGATCCCGACCTTGACATTGCGCTTCACCTTGAGCTCGAAGAGGTGGAGCACATTCTTGTCATCGGATAGCGCCCAAGCATCGACGGCCGCCTTTCCGCCAAGGGTCCACCGGTTGGCGTCGTTCACCTTCCGGTCGAACATCCCGACGGGTAGCTGCCGCCTCATGTCCGTGAACCTTTCCCCTGGTGACAACCTGGCGTTCAGCGCCTCACGGATCTGCTCGCCAGCGCCACCACAGAGCAACCGCTCGAACCAGGCCTCCGAACCGGGTTCGACCTTCAAGAGATCACAGTCCCGCTCACCACTCTCGACGTTGAATTTGGGTTCATTTGGCCACTCCCATGGCAGCTGTGTGCCGCGGATCTCGAATCGATCGCCAAGCAGCATGCAGTACTCGTTCAGAACGAATGCATTGCGACGGACGTGCAGAAGATTCCTTCCTGGGACTTGGCCCGTCAGCGTCAGGCGCGACCTGACCTCGGCTCCCTCAAGTCGCTTCAGCCACCAGGCGAACACCCAGAGGAAAGTGGGACTCGCAGCGGCGTTCCCCTGGATGCTGCCAGCCAGTTTCGCGACATCCATCTCGAGCTCCAGCCGTAGGTCTTCTCCCTCACTCGACGTACTCCATTTCCCCACCCCGGGCTCCCTGACGCGGGCGAACCCTGGCTTGGATCTCAGCGTCCCAATGACTCTGTCCCACTCCGACGCCCTCGACATTACCTACACCTCCCACCAAGTCCTGTCGGGTCTAAGTGCCACCCATTCGAAGAGCTGTTCAAACCCCTTGGCGCCGGTCGTGTGGATGGGCACCACCACGCGCGGCTTCAACGCATCCGCGAGTCGCTGTAGGTCGTGCACGAACGCATGCCCGGAGGAGTGCACATGGTGGATGGTGATACCATGGTCCTGGCAGAAGGCCCGCGTGCGATTGTCCGCCTCCAAGTAGCCTCGCCACAGCGACCATATAAGCCTGGCGCCCAGCAGGCACTTCGCTCGCTCGAGGTCCCGCGACATGGAAGCCCGGAAGGTCAGAACGAACTTCGCCGGGGTGGAAGCGAGCTCCTCGGGGAAGATGCGGCTCACCTTGATCGAGTCCACCCGCGAAAAATCGCCCGACTCCTTGACCTGCAACCGCTGGCGGAATGGAACGAACACCCGGACCCGCTCCCAGCCGGGTCTGGGGATGGTCGGGTGGCCGGTCGCGACCGCAACGGTCGCTGTGTAGAGGTCCATGACGAAGTCGCGGTCCGCCTGGATGGTGGCGCGGTAGAGGGTGACGAGCCGGTCGATGTTCTGGCTCGAGTAGGCGGCCAGAGCGAGTCCTTGGGTCTCCTTGAACAGGGCGATGCACTCGTGCTCTACGTCGGCCTCGGTGGCCAGGCCTCGTGGGTCATCCATCTCGGCCCCGACCAGGGTGCCTTCCATCAGCAATGTGTCGATGGGGCTGGGTGGCTCGCGGAGCAGGCGCTCGAACAGCGCTGCCTTCCGGCCGTGTCCGCGCAGGTCCCCTGTGTAGAAGAGGTGTCCGCCATCGGCCTCGACCAGCAGAGCGTAGGCATCGAAGGCGCTGTGGTCCATCAGGTACGGGGTGATGGTGAACGGACCGAGGTGGAAGGAGGTCCGATCGCGAAGGAAACCGGCGGGCTTGATGTCCGCGCCAGCGGACGAGAAGAACAGGGCCTCGCGCAGGATTCGGTGCGCGGCCTCGCCCATGAAGATCGGGACTCGTGGCGACACCTGGGTCACCAGCCCCCAGTGGTCCTGGTGCGGGTGGGAGATGATGACCCCGAGTAGCATCGGGTCGTCTCCACTGGACAGGCCATCGATGGGCGGGAGAGGGATCACGTCGTCAGAAGTCGCGTCGAGGGGCCTACCGAGGTCGAGTACCAGGCGTTCGCCGGTGGACGCCTCGACTTCGACGCAGTTGCCGCCGATCTCATCGGCACCGCGGTGGATGCAAAATTTCAGCTCTTTACGCCATCATTTCTTTGGTTTGATTTCCAATCAGAGGCTTCGCAGCGCCATTTCGAGCGTACCTAATCTTCGGATGCCAACTGAAGGAGCTCGACAGTTTTATCGTAGTGAAGCCGTGCCTCCTCTGGCTTTCCAGCAATGCCAACCTGCCATTCATGCCTCTTGATGATTCTGTCTGGCGGAAGACCGTCATCAATGCACCACCACCATGGAATATCGTATACCAATTCTCCGTGGTTGTCGCATGACTCCGGCCAACTCTTCTTGCCAAGAAGCAAATTGGCTTTGTCGATGAAGGCGTTGCCTGTCGTCGAGCGCTTCGCGCTCATCCAGGCTTCGGCGTAGAGTTGTTGGGGGAGAAGAATACGCATCCCCTTGAAGCCCAACTTCTCGGAGAGGATGTAGGCGTTCGCCACCGCTGGCCCCGCAGGATTGCGGTACGCGAACTTCTCATCTTTCAGAAGTCCCGCGACACTAAGATCTTTGAATTCCACCATCCAATCAAATGCAATACCGCAGCGAATCCATGGCATCCAACGGTCGTCGGTGATCTCATAGTAACAGTAGTTTTCGACCATGACCTCGACTAGAAAGTTTATCAAATAGCCGAGGTCGTCGGACTTCAAGAAGAACGAGTCCGAAAAAAATACAGACTCAACTCCAGGAATTCGTCCATTTGCTGCTGAGATGGCCTGGCCTAGAGATTCCCAGAGATCGAGAAGATATTTCAGTCTAGAATAATCTTTCTCGATACCACTACCAAGGAGAATAGAGCGATATCCAAGGACATCGGCGAATGCAACATAGGTTTTTTCTTGAACAATCTTCTCAAGTTCAGCTATCTCTTTATCCTGCATACTGGTCTCCTTTCTGCTTGCCACACGTGGAGCTTCACCCTCAGATCCTCGACCATGCTCTCCGGCAAGGGAACCAGATCGAGCTGGCCGGAGGCACCCTCGGCCAGGTCGTGCTCGTCCGAACCCTCCCGGTCCGCGGCGGCCAGGTCGCCTCCGGTGAGGAACTCGAAGGCCTGGGCGCGGAGGCGCAGTTCCTCGAACATGCGTTCGTCGTAGGTTCCGGCCAGGAACGGCAGGCCGATCTCCAGGAAGGCCTCGTTCTTCCTGGCGGCATGCTCCCGGTCGGCCTTGCTGCCGATCCGGTCGGTTCTCCCCGTCCGCTGTTCGAGCACGGCCGGGTTCCAGGCCAGGTCGTAGTGGATCACGTTACGGCAATGACGATGGAGGTCGATGCCCTCCTGCCCCACCGAGGTGCAGATGAGTATCTCCGGGAGCAGCGGGGTGTTGAAGCCGTTGAAGATGCGACTCCTCGTCTCCTTGCCTTGCGAGCCGGTCACCAGTGCGACGTAGCGGTCCTTGAAGCGTGTCGCCTCCAGGAGCGATCCCCGGGTCGTAGCGCCCTCCCAGGCGTTCCCGCTCGCGGCCCGGAGATCCTCCAGGAAGGCGACCATGCGGTCCGCCATGCTCTCCACCTGCCCCTCGAGCGGCGCGAAGAAGCGCTCCACCAGCAGGTGGCCCCAGCCCTCCTCGGCCAGCTCCGAGCGCTCGGGCAGCAGGCGCAAGAGGACCGACTCCCGTAGCAGCGTCCGGCGAAGAGCCTGGAGGACCAGTCGCCGGGTGGCCCAACCGGTCTCACCTTCCTCCGTGGTCAACGCCTGGAGCTCGCGGTGCAGGGCCCTGACAACGGCAGACGCGCGGTCCTTCACGGCCAGTGTCCGCGGGTCGGCCCCCAGCCACAGGCTCGGTCCCTGGCTATACGCCCCAAAGATGCCGCCTGCTGTCGTCTGGGTCCGCTTCCAACGGTCCTCGAGCACGGCGGCCAGAGCCGCCACCTCGGATTCTCCAGGCTCGGCGGCCTTACGTTCGTAGACGGTGTGGATACCCCGTTCGTCGAACTCGGCGCGCTCCGCACCCTCGTCCTTGTTCTCGACCTGGTCGTCATCCACGTCCAGGTCGTCGCCGTAGGGCCGATCGACCCACTGGAGATCGGACATCCGCTCGAGGAGGGCCCGACCCCAGGCATCGAGCCCGGGCCGATCCAGCAACCGATGAGCGAGCACGTGCTCGGTCGCCCGGTTCAGGAACACCCGGTCCACCTTTTCGCCGCGGAAATCCACGTTGCGGTAGCTCAGGGACAGCCGCGCCAGCTCCTCGAAGTCCTTACCCTGGAGATCGAGGTCCTCGGGGTCGAAAGGCGCAGGTGCGCCCTCAGGCCGCCCCCAGTACCAGGACCACAGCACCCGGTCCAGCCCCAGGGTGATGAGATCCCGGTCCCTGCCCTGCAGGCGGCTGCGGAGCGCCTTCAGCGACTCCTTGCCACCCAGGCAGCGCTCGCGCCTCCGGGCCAGCTCCTTGCGAATGTGCTCGTCGAGGATGTCCCGGAGCCGCTCGGCCGTGTTCAACCGGAAGCAGAAGATCAGGGTCTTCTCACCCGCGCGCCAGGCCGCCATGACCCGCTCGGCCATGGCCTTCACCTTGGGATGCTGCGGGTCCTGTTCGGGCGAGACCAGCTCCCGGAGCAGCTCGAGGTAGGCCTTGCCCTTCCCGGTGGCGCCGAGCTCCCGGTCCACCTTGCGGCCCTTCTCGCTGTGGAGCAGGGTCGAGTAGCAGCCGGTGAGCTCGCTCCCCAGCGCGGTCTTGCCCCTGCCCTTGTTCCATAGGGATACGCAGCGCATGAGCAGGTAGTGGGGCAGCTCCCCCTCGCCACGCACGTCGATGCCCGGTGACGCGTGGATGAGGTGTCGGTCCGACCGCCTGGCCACGGCGGACACACCGGCGGGATACTCCCGGCCCACCAGGAAGGCCCGATGCAGGGTCCGCCTGCGGTGGCGGACGACCAGCGCCCCCAGCTCCTGGGAGTAGTCCGCGTTGTAGGCGTAGAGCTGCAGGGCCACTCGGACCAGCTCGCGCAGGTTGGGGTCCAGCGGAGCCACGGCCGGATCTACGATGGCGCGCATCGCCTTCTCGTCGAGCGTGCCCCTCTGGGTGGCCAGGTCGTAGAGCTGCTCCCGCGCGGTCATCAGGGCTGGGGAGCGCCAAACCCTGTCCAGGTCGGCGCTGTTCACGCCAGCGGGCAGCCTGCGCCAGGCCTTGGCCACCGCACGGCTGCAGTTCTCGGAGCGCTCCAGGACCGGGCGGATGGTCTCCTCGCGGTGCCTCCCGAGATGCTCCTGGCGTTCCTTCCGTTCTCCCGCGCCGTTGCCCATGCCCATGTGGTCGGAGACCTGGAGCACGCTCAGGATCTCCTCGGGCCGGAGCTGGAACGGGGTCGCGGTGAGCAGGAGCGCCCGCCGGGTGCGCGGTGCCAGGACCTCGATGAACCTGTCGTAGCCGTTCTTGTGGTTCTTCCAGTTGTGCGCCTCGTCCACGATCACTAGAGGGATGTGCCGGAGCAGCAGGTGCGGCACGATGGACCGGTAGACGTCGTTGAGACGGTCGTCCAACTTCTTGAGCTTCGCCTCCCGGTCTCGAGCGAAAGGTTCGGCGATTTCTCGACACTCCATGAGCAGTTTTTCCAGCTCCTCCTCGTCTGCACCTCTCAGCTTCCTGAGTGCCCCGAGCGCCTCTTCCTGGGTGAACATTTCCCCGTTGTCCTTCTCCTCCTCGTCCATCAATGCATCGGGGTCGCGTGGCCAGTTGTCGGGCGCGCCCTTGAGCAGGCGGTGGCGCTGGTCCCGGGTGAACGCCCTCGCCCAGTGGCGAAACAGTGCCTGCAGGATGAAGCGCCGTTTGAGGTCGTACTTGCTCAGCCTCCCGCCCGAGAAGATGCCCATGCTGGCCACGATCACCCGGTCGTTGACGCTCCGGTCCCGGAGCGCCAGGGCTAGCTCGTCCAGACGCTCGACCCTCCTTGGGGCGAACCAGGCCTGGGCCTCCTTGCGGAAGGGCTCCTTGACGCAACGCTTGACGAACTCACCCACCTCCCGCACCCACTTGTCGAACAGCGCCGGGTTCTGCGGGGTCAGGATCACCACCCGCCGGTAGCTGCTTGAGAACTCAGGCTCCATCTCTTCCTTCTTGAACTCGAGCAGGATCGAGTAGGCCACGGCCAGGGCCACGAAGGTCTTTCCCATGCCGACTTCGTCCGCCAGGATCTGCAGCTCCCATCGGCTGCTCTGCCGCCGGTGGTAGAAGCGGTCCAGCAGGACCTGGGCCGTGGCCATCTGCCGCTCGCCGTCGTTCGGGTCCTTCAGTCGGGTGTGGTCCAGCCCCAGGTCGATCTGGTCCGAGAAGGCGATCACGAACCCACCTCCTCGTCTCCGCGCAGGCTGGCCACCATGTTCTGGTACTTACGGAAGGCGCTTCGCCCGCCGAACTCGGCCCGGCCTCCCTGGAGCTCGGCCAGCACCTGTTCGAGCTGCCGCAGGGCCTCCTGGGCGTGCTCGCGCCAGACCTTGCCTGCGTCGACCTGGTCCGCGGCCTGGAGAACCTCGCGCACGCAGGCCATGAGCTCGACCACCTCGAACGCCCCCGCCACCGCGGTCCGGCGCCCGGCCTTCACCGCCTCGAGAGCTTTCCGTGCAAGCGCAAGCGGGCTCAGCGGGCCGAGCAGGGCAATCCGCATCCTGTTGGCGATCAACCTGGAATCCGCCAGGACAGCGCGGACGCCCGGCAAGGCCTCGACGAATTCCCGGACCTGGTAGGACTGGATGCGGGACTTATCGACCTCGCTCTCGGTCATGGGCTGGAGGCTCAGAGGCGACCGCTCCTCCTCGCTTCCAGCCACGGCCTCCTCCCAGGAGATCCGGCCCCGGAAGTAGTCCAGGAGGCTCGCCTCGCTGAGATCGTCGCGCAGCTCGCCGAGGGGCAGCTCCAGCCGACCCTCCTCCGAGAGGTTGACCGGGAAGGCCACCGGCGCCGGGGCCGCGGGCCAGGCCACCAGCACCTGCTTCTGGGCGAGGAGCCTCCGGCGCAGGTCCTTGTCCAGGGCGACAGCGTGCTCGGCAAGGGCAGACTTGCCGCTCACCTCGAGCAAGAGGGTGTCGGGACCACCGTCCCCACCGACGGAGGCCGTCCAGGAGGCGGGCTGCTTGTCAGGCTCGGTCACCAGGACGAGGCGGAGGTCCTGCGTCCCGGGCGAGCAAGGTTCCAGCCGCGCCTCGCGCAGGAACATGGGCCAGCAGGGCGCGTCTTCCTCCTTCACCTCGATCTCGTACTCGGCCACGGCCTTCGATGCCGACGGGCCGATCGTCAGCTTCTCGCCTTCGAAGGGAGGCAATAGCGCCGAGAGCGACTCCCTGTCCTTGCCCTGGCGGAGCAACGCCACCCCGGCTTCCACGTTGGGTACGACATGAGGCAGGCCGAAGCCCCAGCCGCGAAGCGTGAAGTTGGCCGAGCCCAGGTAGGCCAGCGACGAGGACTTGCCCGTGAGCAGCACCACCTTGGCATGGAGCGGTCGCACGCCCTGGTAGTCTTCGATGTCGGGTGCCTCGCCGCTATCGGGCACAAGCCTCACGGCCCGGGCTGTTCCGGTCGCGCCCAGGGCAGCCAGGTCGAAGCGCCAGTGGTCCTCTGGCAGCAGTGGAACGAGCCCATGCTGGGTGGCGGCGAAGCCGGAGCAGTAGAGCTCGACCTGGGCGCCGGAGGCCAGGCATTCCCGGCGTCGGAGCTCGCCCAGGAAGGTCCCCAGGGTGGAGGCTGCGTGGCCCTTGGACCAGAAGGGCGACACGATGGCGATTCGCTCCACCGGCTCGCCGGCGGGCCAGCGTTCCAGGAAGCTCCTCCACAGCGGCCGGCCCGCGCCGGACCACAGGAAGGTGTCCTCTGGTCTGTCGGCACGAACTAGCCGGGCCGCCCGCCAGGTGCGCAGCTTGTCCCCTGCATCCTGGAGGACCTGGCGGTCCGATCTGTCGAGCCAGCGCCCGAGGACCTCGTCCAGGCCGTCGATGGCCGAGAGCAGGAGTGAAGCGGACTCGATCTGCTTGGGACCGGCCTCGATCCAGGCGGCCACTTCGCGGTTGGTGCGGTAGCCCGGTTGGGTCAGGTTGGCGCTGCCCACAAAGAGGCGGACCGCCTCGCGATGCACCAGGAGCAGCACCTTGGCGTGGAGCCGGCCCTGCGGCAGGCCCACGGGCCGCAAGTTGATGTGGATGTGGCTGGGTCGGCCATGGTAGCGGGTGGCTTCCATGAGCACCGAGGCACTGACGAGCTCGGCCAGCTTCCCGATCAGGGCGACCTGGCTCGTTCGGCTGCGGTCGTCCCAGGCGCCCAGCCCCAGCACCGAGGGCAGGAAGTCCGTGTCGAAGAACTCGGGCTGCAGCTCGTAGGTAGTGGCGAGCAGGCCCTCCAGCGGTCCGTGCTCGGCCCCGAGCACCAGCCGGTCCACGAGCTTCCGGGCCTCGATGCTCTGGTCCTTGGGCTTCATGCTGACCTCGACGCTTCGAGCAGGGCCAGCGCCGACCAGAGGCGGTACTCGTGGGCCGGGATGTATTCCGGCGCAGTCACCTCACGCTGCCAGCGTCCCACCCGGAGCATGGTCAGGCTCAAGCCCTTGTCGTCACGCTTGACCCACGAGGACTTCTTGTGCCCGCCATCCCACTTGCCGCTCTGGATCTCGGAGTGTCGGTCGATGAGGGCATCGATGAAGCTAGGCCCGGAATCGCAGGCCGCGCTCAGGGAATCCAGGAATCCTCGGGTGTCCTGGATGCGCAGCCACTCCCCGCCGGCCTGCAGGTACTTCTGGAGCTCGTCCAGGGTGCGCGTGAGGTTCTGGATCTCAGCCGGCAGCCTCTTTCGCGCCTCACGAAGGGCATCGTCCTTGGCCAGTTCTTCGGCGCAGGCCAGGCCGGTCGCCGCCTGGCGGCAGCCCATGAGGATGCGCTCGAAAGCCATCAGGGTGAGGCGGTAGCAGCGCTCGTAGGCCAGGATGGCGCGCATGGCGGCCCGTAGATCCGCGTCTTCACCCTTGTCCGACAGTCTGCCCGAAACCCTCTCGAACCACTCGAGCTCGCGCTCCTTCTGCTTCAGGGGGTACTTCTGCAGGAGTCTCGCGGTCCGCCCCCTGTTCATCTCCCGCTCGTCGAACAGGGCGTCCCCGAGCAAGCGTCCTTCGACCGGGCCAGGGTCCGCGGTCAGAAAGGCCTTCTCCCCCCATTTCGCAAGGGTGGCGAGCCCTACTTCCCCATTTTCCCGCACGGCGCGCTTGAGTGAGTCGGGTGCCTGGGACTCTCCGAGAAAAGCCTCGGCGAGCCTCTCGCCGGAGTCCGGGGTGAGCCCGTAGGCAGTTCTCTCCAGGAGCCGCATCTGCTCTGCCACGGCACCGTAAATGCCGAGGGCGCCGTAGGGCTCCTGTCTAGAGAGCAGCCGGAACTTCGAAGAGCAGCTCGTGGCCGAGCGGCGGTCCAGAGACTCGGCCTCGGCGAGCGCGTAGGTCACACCCCGGAGCCCGCTGCATTCCTCCTTCCTACGTCCAGCCGCCAGCACGTTGGCCAGGGCCCAGAAGCGCTCGAACCGGAGCGCGGTCTCCCGTCGCATGGCGCGGGCGTTCCGTGGCGCCTCGCCCTGTTCCACCTCGGCGAGCGAAACACCAGCGCACAGGAGGGACAGGTAGCGGGGCTGGTTGGCCACGTTGGTCAGGCCGGGCAGGATCTGGTCGGCAAGGAACAGGTACCCCCGCTCGAAGCCCATCGGGTCCACACTGGAGCCCGGGAGGTCACTGGGGTCAAAGCAAGAGAGAAATGTAGTTGTACTCATTCAATGTCTCCGGCTCACTACTGGCCGGCTGATGCTTAGACCACCTTTTTTGCAACACTGTATGCAGACAGGTCCTCGATTGTTTCCACCAATGCGCCCACACTATGCAGAGCTTTCCCGCGCGTTGCCCTCTCCTTCAATCTCTCAGAGCGTCCGGGATGTACCAGATTACGGAAGTCACGCAGTACGTCACATGATCTTACGGTATTATCTCTCAGCGCGCCAAGATGCTTCGCTATATCGAGATGAGAAGCGAGACCCCAATAGTTAATCTTCTCAACACTCAAGCCGAGATTTTTCCCAGCGATCATTGCCGTCACCTCTGGAAGCCGAGCCGAATGGTTGTCCAATATCAGCGCCTCGACAGCCGAGCCAGCCAATACACACGCAGCCTTCCAGTTTCCAGAGTCCACACTGGAATGGGCGCAGGCGACATCGTTCCGAATATCCTCTCGCAGATCAAGGTTTTCAACAAACCTCAACTCATCAATCCACTCGGGAATGTATGTTTCACTACACTTCCGCAATACACTCCTGAGAAGCCCAAGTGCTGTCATGTCTTTGGTGTGGGGCTGTCTTACAATTGAATCCCTTCCCCGTCCGTACCTCCAGCACTCTATCCTGTAGCGGATCTCTCCAATGCTAAGATACAGATCCTTCAAAGTTTCTGCGTCTGTCGGCAGCATTGCCTTGGGGATTCTGTCGACTAGGTCGATGATTGCTTGGATTACACCGCCATAGAGAGAAATGTCTAGCTGGAAAGGGAACCTCTCTCCACCCTCGTCTTCTCTCTTCGGTGCATCGCTGAAAGCATCAATAAGAGCGATGATCTCAGAAGGCGCCAAGTGTGCGCTATTCATTTGCATTCCCCACTACTTCCTGGCGAATGGCAGCATCTCGGATCCGCTGGCGGCGGGTCGAGGCGGGTCTGGTAGGGTTTGCCTGTCCGAGTGGCCTCGGCCATCTCGTCGTAGATCTCCATGATGACGCGCTTGGTGCGGTACTCGCCGTGGGCCTTCTCGTCGTTCTTCCGGACGATGGGGAAGGTGTCCATGATGTAGGCCGTGTCGTCACGGGTGATGCCGTAAAGGTGGAAGAACGCGGCGTCGAGTTCGCAGCGAATCAAGAAGCGCCTATCAGGGTCCCAGCGGAAAGGCGGCCCATCGAAGCCCACGTCGAGCGCGAAAAGCTCGAGATCCCAGGCCGTGAAGGTAAGTTCGAGAACGCGCGGAAGAAGCCAAGCTCGGATTTTCATCTCATGATGCCATGGCGTATCAACTGTGTAGGTCATGGGGGTAAGTACAGCAAGTTGCTTGAAAATGTGGTATTTCAGGTGAGTGCCCCCGACTTTTTGCCTCGCAACGTAGTCGAGAGCAAAGCAACAGAGAGATGCATACAAGCATGCAGCCAAAGCTGGCTCAACTTGAGGCATCGCAATCAAGAATGTATCGCCTGTTGCAGCCCGCGGAATCAATGAGGCAACAACGGTCCGTACGCTGGATCGGGCGTCGGTAATATCACGCCAACCCAACAGCCATTGGCGTGACCAAAACCTGTTCAGGCGAGCATCGATTTCCGATTCTAGTACCCAGTAGCGTGGCCGCGTAAGGTATTCGGCTGAGGCGAGCTTCTCGTCCGGGGTTTGGGGAAGAATGTGCTCGCGTTCTCCGGGCGACAACAGTGCGAAGTCACCGAAGCGATGGTTGAACAGATAGACCATCTTCGCCTCGATAAGGGGCAGGAACTTCCCCAGCTTCCCGATAAAGCGGTTGCCGACTAGGCGGCAGCCCTCTGATTCCAGCTCCATTCGTGTCCGAAACAGGTTCGAGTCGGAAGCCATGTTGAAGATTCCCTGAAGGAATCTCAAGCCCCAAGGATTTCCGTTCGCCTCATCGCTCTCACGCCAAAGAATGCCCGAACGGCGGTAAATCGCAAGGTTGATATCGGCGTCGCGGCGACACCTAAAGACGGGGCATGTTTTTGAGTTCGGATTGAGAAGAGCTATGTCTGTAGCCGTAAGCCGATAGACCCGCTCTGACTCTCGAAGTAATTCAGGATGCCGAACGAACGCAGAGAACTCTGGCGCGGAAATCTCAACACGAGACACAAGGAACAGAGAGAAATTGACACGGTGGTCGATGCCCTTGAAGAGCTTCGCCTCATTCTCGAATCCGTAGAAGGCGACGAGATGTCTTCGCGTAACAACATCCTCGAAGTAGTCCTTTGTCGTGTCGTCCGTTGCAATCCCACTCGGCACGATAAACCCGGCCCGCCCAAGAGGCCCGAGCACGCTGAGGTTGTGCTCGGCGAAGATTGCATAGGTGTTGATTCTGCCCCGCGCGCACAGAGGGAATCGGTTGGTCAGCCGAATCAGTTGATTCTCTCCATCTAGCTGACGCAGAGCTGCCTTGAACTCACAGAACAGTTGTGGTTCGGTCGTCGCGAGCTTCTCAATCAGCCGCTTTCTTGCCGCTGCATTCATTGCTCCAGCGATGTCCGGACGCCGCTGCGCAAACCACTCCTCCTCCTTTAGCTCGATGTGCTCCCATGGAGGATTCCCTAGCACAACGTCGAATCCGCCATTCCACCCCATCTGCTCGTTTTCAGCTTTCTTTCCGTGGCCTACCGCCTTGAACACATCCGGGAACGCCAGGTGCCAGTGGAAGAACTGGTACTGCCTGGCCAGCCGCTGGATCTCGTCCTTCATCCACTTGTCCACCGCGAACGGGCTCTCCTCGATCTTCCTGAACACGTCCTCGGTGATCGGGTACGGCAGGCTCTCGTCCTTGGTCTTCTTCCATACGAACGCTGCGCACCAAGCATCCGCCAGCAGGTGCCCGAACAGGTACCCGCTCGACTTCACCACGCTCTCGTACATCTCCTGCCGCTTCTTCACCCCTTCCAGTGTGCCATCATCGATGCCGTCCATGTTGGCCATTGAAGCCGCGAGGTTCCCGAGCTTCTCCCATGGCGCCCCGGCAGCATCGAACAGGGTTCCCTGGTCGGCCTCCCGCTCTTTCTTGTTCCGCTTCTTCCATTCGGAGCAGTACTTCTTGTCGTCGCCCTCGATGGGCGTGAAGGCCGCATCCGGGATGCCCTTGGCGAGCAACGCCGGGGTCACCCCGAGCAGGCTGTTGCCGCACTGGATGCGGTGGTCGAGGAACGAGAGCGGCTTTCCCGGCTCCAGGGCCTCCATCCACAGGCTCACCTTGCAGAGCTCGACAGCCATGGGGTTGATGTCCACCCCGTAGATGCAGCGGCCGATCACGTCCCGGAGGGCCGTCCGGATGGGCTCCGGGGCGGGCTCAGGGTCGCCGGTGCGGAGCGCCGCCAACCGCTTGGCCAACCGGTGCGCCGCGGCGATCAGGAAGTGCCCGCTCCCACAGGCCGGGTCGCAGACCTTCAACGCCAGCAGAGCCTGCTCAGGCTCCGGCTTCTTTACCGCCTCGGCCACGACCGGGTCCAGCGCCGAGTCGAGCAAGCAGGTGATCAGGCTGGTGGGCGTGTAGTAGGAGCCCGTGGTCTTTCGCTCGTGGCCACCCGAGGTCTCCAGCTTGAAGGTGCCGGCATCCGTGTTGAGCTCCGGGTGCAGCTCGAGCAGGGACTCGTACACGCTCCCCAGCTCCTCGGAGCCGAGGTTCTTGTAGTCCACCGGCCGGAGCACCTTGCCGTCCACCGTGAAGGCAAGCGCACGCACGGCGTCCAGGAGGTCGTGGTTCGCGAGGTCGCAGCCCACGAGCGCCGGGATGGCCGACTTGGACCACAGGAAGCTCCCCAGAGCTGGGAGCCCGAGCTCCGGGCAGCCGGCCTCGAGCTTGCACATGACCAGGTCGAGCGCCCGGTAGGCGTCCGGATGCTTGGAACCTCTCCGCTCGGCGAGACGTCGCAGCCGGGCTGCGGAGTAGTAGCGGAGGTAGCGCCCCCTGACCTGGTCGCTGGCCGCGGGGTCGAGCAGCAGGCCCCGATCCTCGGCCACGAACAGGAAGAGCAGCCGGTACACCAGGCGCAGGAGCTGCCGGTAGTAGTCCTGGGCAGGTAGCTCGCCGGACTTCAGCTTCTCGCGGAGCGCCTTGTTGGCCGGGTGACTCAGGAAGCCCTGGCCGAGGGCCGTGATGGCCTGCTCGACACCTACCCTGAGCTGGTCCAGGGCACGGGTGCCGCGCTCGGCGGCCAGCTTCGACCATTTCTCCAGCCAGCACTGCTCGGGCTTCTCGGCCTCCACCCTGGACTGGTGGCACAGGAGCCAGAGGAGCACGAAGTCCGAGTACACCTCGCCCCGCATCATGGCCTCGAGGTCGAACTCGACATAGGCCTGGCGGGTCAGGCTGACGTTGTCCCGCAGGATGCGGAGCCTGAGGCCGTTGGACACGAAGCCCCACAGGTGAGCCTTTGAGCGGTTCAGGAACTCCTGGACCAAACTGTGCGGGCTGGCGCGGGATGCACCCTTGACCCCCTGGGTGCGATCGCTGATGTCCACCCGGAAGCCGACCAGGTGGATGGGCGCGTGCTGCCAGCCGTGGGAGATGGGGTAGGCCTTGCCGTCGATCTCGGCCGCGGGCACGGTGATGAGCCGCCCGTAGCCCAGCTCCTGGAAGAGCGGCAGCAGCCAGCGCTCGCGCGCGGCCGTGGTGCCCGTATCGGTCTCCGGAAGCTTGGCCGCAGCGGCCTGGAACGCTTGCCAGGCCCCGAGCAGCCGGTTCCAGGAGCGGCTGGTGGCCTCGCTGATCTTCTCGCCGGAGAGGTGGTAGTCCTCGGGCCGGAGCCCCTCGATGTCGCGGTCACCGTGGGCGATGCGCTGGAGCAGGTCCACGGGCAGGATGGCGCCCTCGGTGGTGACGGTGGTGAAGAGGTCGCGGTGCCGGGTCTGCATGGCGCTTACCTCGCCCCTGCAGGCAGGTAGACGAAGATGCCCAGGAGATCCGGGGGCAGGATGGGCTCCACCCGCTCCTTGATGCCCTTCAGTTGAACGGCCTGGCGCACGCGCTGGTGGGCTCCGAGCAGCGCCGTCCCACGCTGCTGGCCGAGCTCGTTCAGCCTGGAGAGCAGCGCGGCGTGGCCAGCAACCACCTCCTGGAGGAAGTCCCTGGCCTGGTCCGGGCTGATGTTGGCGTCCGGGCTCGCGGCGAGCAGCTTCTCCGCCTCCGCCTCGTCGAGCCAGGTCGGTGCATCGGGCGAGCCCACGAAGGCCGCCACCAGGCAGTCCTCGGCCAGCAGCGGGATCTCCGCTTCGCCCCTGCGGGTGAGGATGTGGTAGCGGAAGCGGAGCAGGAGCACGGTCGTGCGTTGGGCCACCTGCTTCGTGCGGATGACCCCACAGCGCCTGGCCACGGCTTCAACCTGCATGTCCAGGGCCGTGTCCATGACGTACCCGGCCAGGCTCTCGACCCAGGGATGGGTGCGGTCGAGGGGCTCAACCCCCTCCTGGACCGGCAGCGAGAAGCGGACGCTGAGGGATTTCCGCTCCCCGAAAGCCTCGCGGAGCGCGCGGGGACACTCCGAGAGCTCGACCTGGACCGGGTCCTCGCCGGCGACCACCGCCCGGTGGGCAATCATGGACTCACGCCAGAAGCGGCCCACGTCCACCCCGGAGCCGATGGCCGCCCGAACCGCCTGCAGCTCGCGGGCGACCTCATCGGCCTTGATGCCTTCCTGGGCGAACATGGTCCGTGAGCGCTTCTCGCGCTCTGCGGAGACCTCCCACTCGGTGTGCAGCACCTCGCGCTTGGGCTTGAAGTACTCCTCGAACATCAGGAGCTGCTGCTCTGCGTTGCCGGGCCGGCTCTTCAACAGCAGCCCCTCGAAGATGGCCTCGATGAGCTGGTTGGTGTTGACCGGCACGGGCACCGAGATGCCCAGCGCGTTGCGGATCTTCTTGTGCTTCTGGATGAGCACGTCCAGCACGATGCCGTCGATCTGGTTGTCCAGCCCCCAGCAGGTCACCACCCGCACGGTCCCCTTGCGCTGGCCGAAGCGGTCCACCCGGCCTTCCCGCTGCTCGTGGCGGGTCGGGTTCCAGGACAGGTCGTAGTGCACGACCGCGTCGAAGTGCTCCTGGAGGTTGATGCCCTCGCTCAGGCAGTCGGTGCACACCAGCACCCGGTCCGGCTTGGCGTGCAGCTCCCCGATCCGCTGCTCCCGGTCGGCCGGAGGCAGGTCACCGGTCACCGCGGCGACCTCGACTTTCTTGGGGAGGCGCGAACGGAGCTCCGCGGCCAGGTATTCCGCGGTGGGGATGAAGCGGCAGAACACGATGGGCCGGAAGCCCTGGGCGAGGAGCTCCTTCACCTGGGCGACCGCCTTCAGGAGCTTCTCGTCCAAGTTCCCCTTCAGGGCCTCTGCGTCGCGGGCCATCTCCATGAGCCGCTCGCGGTTGCGCTTGGCGTCGGTCGAGAACTCCGTCGCGTCCCCGCCAGGGGCCACGTCCGGACTCTCGCTCGCCTCGCCCTCCTCGAGATCCAGGACCGCGCGCTGGCCGAGCAGGTCGGCCTCCTCGGGCTGGTCGGTGTCTCCCGCACCCGCCCGGGTCCGCAGGGTCGCCGCAGCCGCTGCCGGGCTCGAGGCAAGGGAGCGCAGGAGCGCGAGGGCCGACCACCAGCGCACCCGCTGATGGTGCGCGCCACCTTCCGCGTCGCACACGGTCTCGCGGGCGTAGGCCAACACCTTCTCGAAGAGCTTCTTGTACTCGGCCGAGAGCTTGTAGGTGACTTCCTTCTCCTCGCGCTCGGGAAAGGGTGTGTCCGCCTGCATGAAGTGGCGGAGATCACCCCTGCGGCGCTGGACGAAGAACTGGGCCAGCCGCCGGCGGTGGGCCTCGTTCTGCTTGCCGGCGAGATCCAGGGGCAGGTCCGCCAGGCTGGGGTCGAGGAGGGTGACCAGGGAGCGGAAGGTCTCCGGATTCCCGCTGTGCGGGGTGGCGGTCACCAGGACCACGTGTCGCTTCTCGTCCGCGACCAGGCCCTGGATGAGCTGGTGGCGCTGGTGCCGGCTGGATCGGGCGCCCGCGTCGAAGGCGCAAGTGTGGGCCTCGTCCACCACCACCAGCTCCGGGCAGGTGCGCAGGAAGTCGTCCCGCCGGCGATCGGACTTGATGAAGTCCGTGGACACCACCACGTGGGGGTAGACCTCGAACAGGGACTGCCCCATCCGACAGCCGCGCTCCAGGCGGGTGGCCGTGCTGGGCAGCACCAGCTCCACGTCCAAGTTGAACTTCCGCTTGAGCTCGGCCTGCCACTGCTCGGCGAGCTGCGGCGGGCACAGGACCGCGAAACGGCAGATCTCGCCCCGATCCAGGAGTTCTCGCACCACCAGACAAGCCTCGATGGTCTTGCCAATGCCCACGTCGTCGGCGATGAGCAGCCGCACGGGGCTCTGCCTGAGGCCGAGCAAGAGGGGCACCAACTGGTACGGCCGTGGCTCGAATGCCAAGTGCCCGAACGATCGGAACGGGCCGGCGCTGGAGCGAAAGCCGAGGCGCACGGCGTCCCGGAGCAAGCGGCAAGACAGGTGGTCGCCGAGCTTGGACGGGTCCGGCAGGTCGAAGGCGGCGGGTTCCACGGACTCGAGAGCTGGGAGCACGCCGGCGATCTCCCCTTCCGTGCCGCCCAGGGGTCTTAGCAGGAAGATGTCGTCCTGGGACTCGGGCTGGACCACCCACTCGCGCCCCCGGGCCCGCACGATGGAGCCGACCGCGAACTTCATTTCTTGCTCCCGAACACGCTGGGGTACTTGTCGACGATCGCCTGCCAGTCGTCCTGGTGATGGAACCGGATCACCTGGTAGCCGAGGTTCTTCAGGACGGCCTCCTGCTGCTTGTCGCGCTGGTGCCGCTCCGGGAAGTCGTGGGGAGGGCCGTCCACGTAGATGGCCGCAAGGCAGTCGTCGTACAGGAAGTCGGGCCGGGTCTTGCCGTCCGCGATGAACACCTGGCCGCGGGACGGGAGCTTGAGATCGAGCTCGTCGATGAAGTGCAGCCAGCTCTCCTCCAGCTTCGAGCCGGCCAGCTTGAGGAGCCTGGCCAGGTGCTCGGTTCGCGGCAGGGCGCTCGGAGAGGCCTTGACCTCGGAGCCGGCGAAACTCTGCAGGAGGGCCCGGATGGCCTTGCGATCGAGCAGGCGGTGGTCCGGCTGGTTGGAGTAGCTCATCAAGCAGTCGTAGCAGGCCGCCTCGCAGTCCTCCCGGGCACCCGGAGCCCGGTGCAGGTCTTCCCCGGTCTCGGGGTTGAAGTGGCACACCTCCAGGGCCCGGCGAGCGACCTGGGCGAAAGCGCCGGGGTCGTCGACCAGGCGACGGAGCACCCCGGCTCCACCCTCGGAGGACTCATAGAGCAGGATCAGCCGCCGGTCCTCGGGCTTGGGCAGGGCCTCGACCGCCAGCTCGTTGTCCTCGAGCTGGTACTCGATCTGGATGGCGCTCTTCAGCGCCGCCTCGAGCGAGGCCACCACGGCCACCGGGAGCTGGCCGTTGAACTCCAGCAGCAGGCTGTTGCGGCGGTCCTCCACGAACGGGATGACCCGGGCCTGCCTGGGGCTCAGCGGGTCGTCCTCGCCGTCTTCCTCGCCCTGGTTGTCCTTGGCCCAGTAGCCGCGCTCCACATCCAGCAGGAAGCCAGGCTGGGTCTGTGCACCCCGCCGGGCCCAGCCCAGGTTCATGCGCCACAGGGTCGAGGCGTGGCCGTAGGAGAGGTGCCCGACGACCGCGCCGCCCTGGACCAGCTCGCCCGTCCTGAGCACCAGGCTGCCCTGCTGCTCGGCGAAGCGCACCCCGGTGAGGATGTCGTAGCCCAGGCGCAGGCGCTCCTCCTCGTCGGAGTTGATCTTGTCGCGCCGCCGGGTGGCCACGTTCTGGAGCCGGAACAGGTTGGTGTAGGCCGGAGGCAGGGGCTGCTTGCAGCGCTGGCAAAGATCCGGCGCCGGACCGGCCTGCACCGGGTGGAGATAACCGCAGCTCTCGCAGCGCTTGGCCGTCGAGGTGAGCAAGTCTGACTCTTCGCGCACAGGCATGATGACGCGGTTGATGATGTACTTCGAGCCCTCGTGGTAGACGAGCGCGCGAGGGCCGAACTCGGAGATGGCCAGGAACCGTGGGCGGGACAGGTACTCGTCCCTGAGCCGGTTCCGACCCGGGATGAAGGCCGAGAGGGGCAGGCGCGGGAAGTTGTAGCCAGGCAGGAAGCCCTCGCTGGCGAAGTACCGGTAGCTGTAGAAGTCAGCCTGGTAGAGGTTCTGGGAATCGGTCAGGAGCTGGAGCTGCGCCTCGGCCTCGTTGCGCAGCCGCTTGGCCAGCGATTTGTCGGTCTGGCTCCGCGAGGCGTCGGCGATCACCTTGTTCTGCGAATCGAACTGGCTCAAAGCCGAGCGGTACAGGCTCCGCCAGCGATTGCAGGCCTGGTCGAAGCTCAGGTTGACCTTGGCCAGCTCCGCGCTCGCCCAATCTGGGGTGTACCACCCACCCTCGACGAGATTGGACTCCAGGCCGCCCAACACCCGCAGGAACCTCATCAGAGTCCGATCGCGTGGGTTGAGGGACTTCACGTCGATGATGACATGCTCCTTCAAAGCCAGCGTGGGCGCGTCTCCGTCGACCTCCAGGATCTCCTTGAGTGAGTTCCCGAGCGGAAGGCCGGTCTCTGCCAGCCAGATGGCGTGCAGGTGGGCGCGGATCAGGTCCTCGTTGGCCAGGTCCATGCGCGGCGGGCTCACTGCACCGCCCACCATCAGGCCCGGGCGCTTGAAGAAGTACTGATCGTGCGAGCTGCCGGTCGAGCAGTACGAGAAGACCAGGGCCGGCTGGCCGCTCCGGCCTGCTCGGCCGCTGCGCTGTGCGTAGTTGGCCGGGGTTGGCGGGATGTTGCGCAGGTTGACCGCGTTCAGCTCGGCGATGTCGACGCCCAGCTCCATGGTGGGCGAGCAGTACAGGATCGGCAGGCGCCCCTCGCGGAACTCCTGTTCTCTGAACTCTCGTTCCTTGGCCTGGACCTGGGCCGTGTGCTCGCGGGCCTCGACGCCGAGCACCGTCTCGGCCATGGCCTTGTAGAACTCCAGGAAAAACTGGTTGGTCCGTCCGCCCCCCACGGCGGGCCGTGGGATGCGGATCGGATCGTGGTAGGCCGTGGTCCCTTCTCCTGCCCGCCAGACCATCCCTGCGGCCAGCAACTGGTAGCCGGGTACGTCCTCTTCTTTCTCGGCCGGCGCGGCCACCTCCACGAGTCCCGCCACACGCAAGGCCTCGAGGAGCTGGACGCAGATGACCTGCGTCTCGTCGAGGGAGATCTTCTGGCCATACTCCTTGAAGGTCGAGGCCCGCCGGAGGTACTGCCCGAAGCCGCCGCGGGGCGACAGGAACACCCAGCCCCCGTGGTCCTTGCCGCCACGGGTGCCACGGGGGAAGAGCACGGCCGCGTACTCCATGCTCTCCTGATCGTCGATGGCCCAGGAGCCTCTCAGTCGCTGGCTGCTCAGGCTGCGGATCTTCTCCTGCATCTCCCGGGTGAGCACAGCCGCCTTGATGGCCAGGCTGCGCCGCATGAAGTCGAGGAGCGTCCTGCACACCTCGACCCGCCTCGCCGGCGTGGCGGTCGCCAGCGCAGCGTGACACGGGTTCCAGACATCCTCTGCCTTGCAGAGGTCTTCGAGGGAGAGGTAGTCGATGGTCAGCAACCCGCACTGTTCGAGGTTCGGCGCCGTGACACGCCAGCCGCGCTGCAGGTCACGGTAGATGCGGTACTCGAGGACGTAGCGCAGGGCGCGCTTCGTGTCCTCGAGCGGCTGGAAGCGCACCGCGGCGTCGCTGGCGTACATCTCGAGGGGCAGGTTCAGGGCCGTGAAGAGCTGCTGAGGCAGGTCCTCGTGGCGCAACCCTTCCTTTCCGGCCGTTGCGCAGGCCTTGTAGAGCGCCGAGCGCAGCAGCCCGATCTCGACGAAGTCGTTGAAGTGGCCTGCCTGCAGGGAGGCGTCCTGGCGGTTGTCGGTGAAGCTCAGGAGCTTCCGGGCCTTCTTGGGCAGCGAGCTGATGGCCCGGAGCTGGCGCACCGCGGACAGGCTCAGGATGGTGGTGGCGGTGCTGCGGCCTTCGGAACCGAGCGAGGACAGCTTGCCGAAGTCGGAGCGCTGCCTGTGGCCATAGGCTACCCCGCACTGGAGGCAGAAGCGGAAAGGTGCGCGCAAGTAGTGGCCGTCGAGGCCGGTCTCCGCCTCCAGGCCGTCCGCGCTGACCCGGATGGGCTGGGGTAGGTCCTCGCGCCGGTCCTTGCGCACCCGCAGAGCTCCGCGGTGCTCTTCGACCCAGTCCTCGGGAATTCGCTCGATGACCTCATCGAGCGCCGAGGGCCAGGGTCTGGTCGAGCTCAGGTGAAGGTAGCCGGGCTCGCTCTGGTCGTCCTTGCGCCTGTCGGTCAGGTCGCGCTGTTCGAAGGACCGCTTGCCGGTCTTGGGGTCCCGGCGCATCCGGACGCTGTAGTACTCCTGGCCGCATTCGCGGCAGAAGACCGTGGGCAGGAGGATGCGCTCGCGGTCGCCAGGCACGAACTGCTGGCCCTGCAGGGTGATGTGGCGCTTGTCCTCGGCCTCGAGCGAGGCGTAGACCGCGTCCCCGCGGCTGATGAACTGGTGCAGGCGGAAGGCGAAGGCCGGGAAACCGGTCTCCGGGTTCGGAGAGCAGGTGTACCCACCGAGCAGCCCCTCCTGGATGGCCGCGATGCAGCGATCCAGCGGGACCTTCGTGAGCTCGTGGAGATCTCTGCCCGCGCCGTCTGCGCTGGACACGCTGCGAGGCTTGCTGCGGACGAGGCGTCCAGTGACGTTCTCCTGGGCCAGGCCGAAGGTGCTCTCGATCCAGCTCGAAAGCGGGTCCTTGATGAACGCGGCGAACTCCGCGGGGGGCTTCCGCTCGGGATTGCCAACTCGGGCGGCGAGCTCCTGCACGAAGGCGGGATCCTTGGCGTCCCGCTCGGGGGTCAGCCGGCGCAGGGTCTCCCCGATCACGTGCTCCGGTTCCACCTTGGCGCCGAAGAGCAACCCGGCCACCCGAGCCACCTCGGCCCTTTGCTCCTCGAGGGACCCGGGGCCAGCCAACGTCGCCGAGGTGCCCACGCACTGGAGCTTGGTGGCCGCCAGCCTGTCGCGGGTGCGGCGGATGAGCATGGCCACGTCCGCGCCCTGCCGGCCGCGGTAGGTGTGGAGCTCGTCCAGTACCAGGAAACGCAGCCCCTGGGCGGCCTTGATAAGGTTCTTCTCCGCAGGACGCGTCATGATGAGCTCGAGCATGACGAAGTTGGTGAGCAGGATGTCCGGCGGATTGGCGCAGATGGCGTTCTTCTCTTCGTCCTTCTCCTGTCCGGTGTAGCGGGCAAAGGTAATCGGGCCCTTGCCGTCCGGGTAGCCATGGCCCAGGAACTTCTGGAGCTCGCCGATCTGGCTGTTGGCCAGGGCGTTCATGGGGTAGACGATGATGGCCTTGATGCCTTTGCCCGGGCCTTCTCGGAGCACCAGGTCCACCGCGGGGATGATGTAGGCCAGGCTCTTCCCGGAGCCGGTGCCGGTGGTGAGCACGTAGTTGGCGCCTGTCCGGGCCGTGCGAACAGCGTCAGCCTGGTGCTTGTGGAGGCGGAGCGGCTTCCCGTCCCCGGTGAGTTCCGGCTTGATGCGGAAGATCCGCTTGCACTCCTCGTGAAGAACGCCGCTTGCGGCCAGCTCGTCGATCCAGTCGCCCGGCTCGAAGGCTGGATTCAGCTGGATGAGCGGTTCGGGCCACAGGACCCCGCGCTCGAGCTCGTCCTGGACGTGGTGCTGGATGCGTGGGTCGGCGATCTGGATGAAGCTCTGGACGTAGTTGGCGTAGTCCTTGACCAGCTTCTTGCGGAGCTCGAACACGTCCATCGCCGACTCCTTCTCGCTGAGGCTGTGCTGGCAGCATCCCTTTCCCGAGCCCTACCTCACGCTGGCTTTCATGACGCCCAGGCATCGTACCCAGACCCGGGGCCAAAACTCAACGCTCAAGTGCCAAAAACCAGGGTAGCAGGTGGGTACGACAGGACCCTGGCAGATTCAGGGGAACTGTGGCCGGCGTGCCATCCCAAATGCTCATCCAAACGACCATCACGCACTTCTAGTCGCTGGCTGAAGCGTATTCGCAGCCGGCACGAGTTTGATACCTACCTTCAACACCGATCCAGAACCCCTCGCACTCAAGAATGGGAGCATCCCAAATTTTCTTCTTGACACACTCTTAGCCTTGGCTTATCTCTTGGGTCATCTCTTGGGTTATCCCTGAACCCAATGAGTGAGGCTCGACCTGAGAGGCTAGGAAGAATGACCGGTAAAGAGATAGCCGCTATCCGCAACGGACTCGAGATGACCCAGACTCATCTGGGGCAGTTGCTTGGCGTACATCCTCTTACGGTCTCAAAGTGGGAACGTGGTCACCTGACCCCAACGCCCCACCAGGAAGCACTGCTTGATTCGTTCAGAAAGGCCATGAAGAGGCAGTCCAACATCGGCAAGATCGCGATCGGCCTATTGGTTGGTGCCGGTGTCGGGATAGCTCTCTACTTCCTACTTAAGGCAGCATTCAGTGAAGATAAACAGTAACTTCTCAAGGAGGCAATCCAGACAGAGGCCATATCACTCCAGTTGTCCTTTTCAGCTTCGATCGCCATGCCAGTGAATCCATCTATTCTTTGGCAACTACAATATGGGTAAACTTCAAGAAACACCAAGCCGAAAGGACACTCTGATGCCTTGCGCGAATTCCGAAGAAATCGTTGGATACCGTCTAAATGATGATATTGTCTGCACGAATTGCGCCACTACCGAGGAGGAAAAAGACGCGGACTACGAAGAAATCATCCTAGAGTCTGAACTTGATGACAAGAACAGCACGCTCCTGTATTTCTGCTGTCGATGTGACATGAGAATGCCGACCAAATAAGTGATCCTGCCCCGGACAACCCGTTGCTTCACCGAGTTGTCCGGGGCACTGTTCCCTTCACCCAGAACATACCGCTCCGTGGCGAATGCCACCGGTCGCTCTAGGCAGATGCCAGTCAGAGTTCTTCCGATGCTCCAGCATCCTGCGCAATCGGAAACAGAGCAAGTAGACCATATTGTCGTAAAATACCCAACCGACAACATCGTAGGCTCCGTGAGCCGTCAGCAGCACCAGCAGCAGTCCAATAAATCACGCATCGTCCCTTCTGAAGACTTCCCTAATGGCCCTGTCAGTGGCTTCTTTGAATACATCGGAAAGCAAGTCGGGCTTCACCTCTGCATGCTCTGGAAACCGCGCGGTCAGGTACTCCGCCAATCTCGGGAGAACAGCCTTCGCATCTGTATCTCCATTCATTGTCAACCCATTGCTATCTCTCAAATACCCAGTATAGTCATCAACCAAATGGAAAACCCCACCTCCACGTCTTCCAAGCATAGCTACTCGACAAAGGACCTCCAGATCATGCATCGAAACCACAAGCGTCCTGCCTGCAATTCCAGACACGCCGGTCTCAAACCCATCAGGCAATCTTCCATGTCGGAAATACAGACTATTCGTAAAAAATGGCACGTCTTCAGGACAGACAATCAGATAGACCAAACGGACAAGACCAGGGAATGCTCCCACCTGACTTCGTATTTCGGAGTTGTTTCTTACCCAGGATCGGATAAACTTATGGAACTGACGCAGTGGTCTCCTGTCGGCTCGCGCGCCACAAACCTCTCTGAGCCATTCTTTGTATAATCCCTCCACGTCTAGCAGTGGGATAGGAAAAGGCATTCGGCTTGCCTTGACCTCAATCACCACGATGCCACCATCTATCACAAAGAAATCGGGCGAATCCAGAGTATCATTCCCGTCCTGGTATTGAAAACTCCTCAGGACAGCGGGTCCATCGGATTCCGACTGGATGTTCCCCAACAGCATTCCGACATAGTCCTCCAGAAGATACCCAACAAGCGTCCTCGCAATGCTCTCCTTCTTGGTATCCCCAGAAAATTCGCACGATAGTTCGAGTATCATTCTCTCCAACAGGCCGGAGAACAGAGCGCCTGGGTCAGGGGCAACTAGCACGTCCCCCATTCTGCATATTGGTTCTCGTGAAAACGGACTCTCAAGGCCACGAAACGGAAATGCTCTGATTGATTCCCAATCGCCGACTACCGAATCCATGTCCTTACAGTACCACCCCAACAGAGCTTCGATTTGTTCACGAGTTCCGACTGAAGAGAATTTCGTGTAGACATCATCAATCCATCCTCGAGAGACAAACATTGCCAGATAGTGAAACAGATAGCGCTCGATTGAGTGGAAAACCGTATCCATCAAAGGACGCCCAAGAGCCATAACTGACTGCTTGATTCTAACGTCTGTTGATTGTTGTCCAGTGTGAATGAAATACCATGCTCTGGCCACGTTGCTTCTAATCGGATCAATTCGCCGCCTAAGCGTGAGGTACATCTCTAACAGAATTGGAAGTGCCTTATTCCTTCTTCTCTCAAAACTGTCTACAGAGGCGATAAGGTCTGAACCGAGTTCCAGTTTGTGCCCTACCAACTCATTGATCTGCCTGAGAATACTCTGCAGAATCGAAATTTCGTCGTTCTGTAAGGTAACTCCACTGTCTTCTATAGTCGGATTGTCGAGCCATGATCTGGCCAAGATTCTTACAAGCAAATGATGATTACAGTAGTTGTGGCATTGGTCACCCAGAAAAAGGCCTCCGTTGTCATTCTGGGATAGATATGCACCGATGGTGACCGACCGAAGAACTCTCTTGGGGCCCATAGCGATACAAGCATTCGCAATCGAATCCCAGCCTTGGAACGCCTCAGTTTCCGTTGTTATTATTCTCAACTCAAGTGCTCCCAGCAATGATACAACTTCAGTGACTTTCCGAGGCCCACGTCGTCCGCGATGAGCAGGTTGACGCGCGGCATCCGGAGCGCCCGGACCACGGGCTCGAGCTGGAACTCCTCGATCTGGATGGCCCCGCGGAAGGGCGCCTGGAGCGGCAGCCCGTCCAGGACGGAGGTCAGCGACCAGCGGGAGGCCAGCAGGAAGGCGTCGAAGCACGGGAGCGGGTCCCAGGACTCGGGCCGGGGAAGGTCCAGGGCGTCGTGGACCTCGGGGTGGACCTCGTGCTCCCAGACCACGTCCAGGCTCTCGCCGAGCTGGTCGTCGTCCAGGGCCTCCAGGTGGACCCGGTGCATGGGCGGCAGGCTGGGCTCGGCCGAGCCCGGGGACACGTCCTGGACCAGGAAGTGGCGTCCCCGGACCTTGACCAGCTGACCCTGCTCGGGGACCGGCTGAGGCTGTGTCTGCGCCATCCCACTCCCCTGCTCGAACGAGAGGTCCATCGTGTCACTGCCGCCAGGGCATCGTAATCAGACCTGGGGCCGAAATTCAACGCCTGCGTGCCGAAAACCAGGGTACCAGGTGGGTACGACAGGACCCACCCTCCTATGGTCGTTGAGCCAGTTCTCGAGTGCTCACCAAGATCAAAAACGGCAGTCGCCGTGGCGGGGTGAGGCGTCATCGCTTGGGTCCGCCTCGGAGCACACCTGGCCCGAAGCGTCGGGTTTCAGCGGACTGTGGTAACGTCAGGGGACCGTCGGACGAGGAACCAGGCCCAGGGACAACGCTGATGCCAAATCCACACTGGAACCCCCCAAAGGTCGAACGCAACCAGCGCTGCCCATGTGGCAGCGGCAAGAAGGCCAAGAAATGTTGCCTGCTCCCTTCTGGCAAGCTTCAACGTGACATCCGGATACAGCCATTGAAGCAGCCTGGACCTGCGTTCTCGAACTCCCAATGCTACGCAGGGATCTTGAACGACTGCAGCCACGAAATGAGCCGAGAGCACTACTTCTCAGAGTCGGTCCTGAAGCTGCTCGGCAAGAAGATACGCCTCACGGGAACTCCTTGGTTGGCAGGCAGGGAGAAGTTGCTTCCGCTGGATGCCATCGCGTCGAGAATCCTGTGCAAGCGTCACAACGAAATGCTCAGCCCATTGGACGAAGAGGCTGGAAGGTTCTTCTCTGCGCTCGAATCCATGAAATCCGATAACTTCGAAGACCCTTCGTTCAGGTTCTACAGCCTCTTCTCGGGTGAGGCGATTGAGCGATGGCTGCTGAAGGTAACGGTCGGAGTGACCTATTCTGGAAGTGCCGGGCGGTCCGGTGGCACCAAGATCGAATGGAGGCCGTCCCTTCGGGAACTCGAGATGCTGTTCCTTGGTCGGTCCATGCCTCCGAGGTGCGGACTCTACTTCAAGGCGCCCCCTTATGAAACCTTGAAAATCGAACGCCGGTTGACGTTTGCTCCAGTCACATACCTTGAAACAGGTCAACTGATCGCCTGTCAGCTTTCCATGTGGGCCTATTCGTTCGTCCTCCCTTTCGTGGGCGCCCCAGCGGAGGCCAATGCCGGCATCTTCGAACATACAGAGTATCGTCCAAGATGGCTGGACTTCAATGCAAAGCGCGGCATCATCGAGATTTCATGGAATGACCCATCTCTTGGTACGGCGATCCACATCACAATAAACCGATAGCGCGCCTTGGACGCCCCGCGCCCTCGGTCAGCCGGGCGGCATCGGTCCTTCTATGGCCCCACTTGGCCGCTTGAATTGCCAAACCAAGCAACGAGCTGTGCGGCCTCGGTCATGGCCAACACCGCGTCCGCCCTGGTCCAGGTGATATCTCTGGAGACCTTGTCAGCGTGATGCGAGGGATGGCAGAATACCTGTAGTGAACGCAGCAGGAACCTGGCGCGATCGTGTTTATCCAAGGCCCGTTGGTTATCGAAGTAGGCATCCAGCTCTTTCTTCTCGAACTTCTTGAGGCCAAGGTCTTTTTCCAAGGCCTCAGCGGCCTTCCTGCAGGTCGCAACGACTTGGTCGTAGTATCCCTTCATCAGCAGATTCTGCGCATCCCGGAGTTGCCTCATCGCCTCGTTGAGTTGAGCAGATTCCTCCTTGGGGCCCAAAGGAACCTCGATCAGCAGGTAGTCTTGATATCCCATACCCTGCAAGGTGGCCAGCCAATCACTCTGGCTGATGGTCACATGCTCCTGCAGGGACGAGGTCCGAAAACCATCCTTCTCGTTCACGATGCCGACGAGGTCGAGCCGAGCCGGGACTCCTTGCCCGGACCGCTTCTCCTCTATGGCTTCGATCCGCCGTCCGTCGAGCTCGCATGATAGGTGGAATCGTGCCTCCGGATGGCTTCGCCCAGCCACAGCGCATGTTGAATTCGTGTCCGGAGTAAGTCTCCCTACCAGCACATCGAAAAAGTGGAGATCCCCCCCGCCCAAGAAGAGGCCACGACCATGGTCGGCCTTGGGATACTCATTGATCCTGAAAGTGACAGCGACCTCCAGTCGGTAGCACCCCAGAGCTTTCCGACCCTGAAACTCCACTCCAGTGACCTGGCCGAGCTCTCGACCTGCGACTTGGAATTCCACCTTCCACCTCCGTGATGGCGCAAGTATCGCACAACGAGAACGCTCAAGGCATCGCCCAGGAGTGACGTCCAGCGGATGGCAAAGCACCTTCTACTGCCAGGCGCCCCAGAACCTTCAAGCGCTACTTCAGTGCCCGCAGCACCATGAGCAGATCCCCAAGCTGAATCCCCTCCAGCCGGAGCCCACTCGGGCTCACCACCACGAGCCCGCCGGCGGGGTGCTCGTCGGCGGGACGCGCCTTCCGCGGCCGACCGCGAGGCCTGCCCACCGGCTTGGACGCCGGCTGGCCCCGGGGCCGCCCACGCTTCTTGGCCACCTTGCCCTTCGGCCGACCGGGCTTCCTGGCCTTGGTGACCTTGGCCTTCTTGCCCCCACCCTTCCCGCGCGAGCTGGCGGGCTTCAGGCCCATGGCGGCTTCCCAGCGCCGCAGGGTCAGGTCGGCGAACTTGACCTGCTTCGCCGCCTCCTGCCTCGAGGCGCCGGCGTCGATCAGCGCACGGAACTTCTCCACGACCCGCGTCCGCTTGGCCGCGCCGACACCACGGCGACCCAGGCGACGGCCGGGCTTCGGGGCCTTCTTGGAGGCCTTCTTGGCGCGCTTCGGGGTGGGCTTGGAGGGTGCCTTCGTGGCCTTCTTGGTCTTCCTCGTGATCTTCTTCGCGGCCTTCTTCGCGGCCTTCTTGGGCTTGCCCAGGGCCGGCTTCCCAGCCTTCTTCTTGGGCTTAGGCATGGATTCCTTGACCGCCGCCACGGCCTTCTTGGCCGCTTCTTTGGCGACAGGTGGCTTGACCGCGGGCTTCGGCTCGGGCTTCACAGCCGCCTCAGGGACCTTGGCTTCTTCGCTCATGCGGGGGCCTCCGAAATGATGTTGGATGGTGAACCGCCGGAAGGATAGCACGGGTGATTTACGGCGTCACGGATGCGCTCATTGATGGACGGTCCCAAAGAAAGCAGGAAGACAGTTCTTTCTGCCCAGCCAGCCAAGGCTGGGCAGAAGATCTTGATGATGGGAAGCGGGCGTCCGCCCGATCATCGAGCACCTGCCGCTGCCAAAGGGCCACGGCCAGGTCCTTGTGGCGACGTTGGAGGTCCGCCAGCAAGTCGGCTGGCGGTTGGACGTCGCCCACCACCTCCAGGGCGCTCGAGATCCCGAGCTCCACGCAGAGGCCTACAGAAGTCAGCTTGGCCAGCAGACCTGTAGGATCAGGACTGCGTGCGACCCTCCTCCTCAGCTTCGAGGGCGAACTGAACTGCATGTTGCGGCCTGAACCCCGCCTGTTCCCTTGCTTCAGCCGGCACAGCGGCACACGCCCGATCTTGCTCGGTTACTGGCGATTTCAGGACGACACATCCATCGTCTTCATTCGACTGAATTTCAGAATCATTTCGGGCTTGTGCCGTTGTGCCGCTTTGGTGGACGGGAGCCGGAAGGTATCGCTGGAACACTGGCTCCAAGTCGCTGAGCATGTAGCCCTTGGACGTCTTTCCCAACGGCAAACGGATGCTGCCGGAATGAACGTCGACGAGTTTGAGAAGGTGGGCCACCTGGCACATGGAGATCGGTCTACCCCTCTTGTACTCCGACCAGGGATGCTCCTCGATCTGGGCCAGGTGTTTAGCTACTTCGTCAGATGAAAGCCGATCGACGCCACGCGCAGCGAATAGAGTCCGCAGGTCTGCAAGGAGTACGAGGCATGGGCTGTCATCGTCCTCCGGGATCGCCGACAGTGCCGCAGCCGCGGTCCTGGCCAACTCGGGCCACAGCCCACCCACCGCGTCAGCGACGGCGATGAGAGGCCGCCAGTTGTCGGCTGCCCTGTCGGAGGCGATGTGCGGCATGATCGGGTCCGCGTCCCTGAGGTCGTCAAGATGATCCTCCGCCCAGCGTGCTGCTCGCCGAGCAAGCGGTTCCAGGATGGCCGCCGCGCGGTCCGCACGCCAGCGCTCCACCTTATCGCCGTGCCCCTTGCGCTGAATTCGAATGATGATCGAGCGGTCCTGGATTGTATCCCAAGGCATTCCAATTCCAGCGATCGCCTTCGGACACCAGGTCGAGAACGCCCGGGGCTCACCGTTCTCGGTGCGCATTACACGGGCAAAGGATCGCAGCCAACCGCTGTTCAAGATGCTCTTGTAGTCCTGGCCCTTCCGGTACTGCGAATCGAATTCATCGATCAGTAGGGTCGGACAGTACTTCTCTACGGTCCGGAAAAGACCGGCGGGTGTGATGTTTGAAGTGGGCAGGGGACGCGGCACCATGCCCGACAACAACTCGAGCACCCGAGACTTCCCACAGCGCTTGAAGGGGCTGGAGAGCAGCAAGATCGGTGAGACGAAAAAGGCGTCGTGGACATGCGCGAACAGCGCCCAGAGGGCCATGGCCTCGGCAGCGTTGGCCGGCAGGACCGCGTACCGATGGAGCGTAGCCATGATGTCGCTGAGCAGGATGGCCCCATCCACCGCCTCAGGCCATGGCTTCAGCGAAGCAAAAGCGATCGACGAGCTGCCTGAACTGCTGGTCTCGGACTCATCCGGGATGGGCGCCTTCGAACAGAAATCCGCCAGCTGGAGGATCTCGGTCTCCACAGCCTGGCGATCGGCCCCGGGGTAGTTCTTGACGAGGGTTTTCACGAAGGAGGCGCGGGCCTTGGAGGAGCTCGGGTTGATGTTGTCCATGTGGAGCACCCTGCCCCCAACCGTTGCAGTCAGGGTCACCCTGCGCCGACTCTCTCGGCGATGCTCGAACTTCATGTCGATAAGGTCAGTCATGCTGTCCTCACTCGCGCGTGCTGGGCAAGCGCGGCTGCTGCCATCTTCTCGCGGTTGCTCCGCTTCACGTCGACCTGCTGGACGCGCCTTTCGGGCACCAACCGGTGACGCAGAACCCCAGCCCAGAGGCGGAAGTTCAGATCGGAGTCGATCTTAGGGAAGTGGGTTTGTGGTCTGGGGGATACCATCGCACTCATCGCACGCCTCCTTGCGCAGAAATGCGCCAAGCAGGGCGTCCGAGACGCGATGGCTTCGAAGCAGAACTCCGCTCGCCGTCGCGCTTCGGAACGCACCATTCTCAATAGCGGCGCGTGCGACGACGATTTTTTGAAAACCCGACCGGGAGCAATCTAACCTTGGGCTCCCTGACTCATCGGGGAAACGGTAAGTGAGAAACCGCTGGGTGTCAAGCCCGCCGAATCATGGTTAGAATCTCGTGTCGTTTCCACCGCCTGGCGCCGATTTCGGGGACCACTACGACTGGCCCAGGTTGCCCGAGCGCCTGGTCGAGGACGCGCCGCCCGCGCAGGCCCCCAACTGAGGTATCCACCCCTTTCCCCGCATCCTGACCAGTCGTATCCTGACACCTATGGTCGATCTCGACGACAACCCCTGGCTGAGCATCCCGGCCGCGGACTACGAGGGGCACATGGGCCCCGAGGGCGTCGGGCAGCTCGCTGTCCTCGCCGACCTCTTGGGCCAGGCCTGTCAGGAGCTCCAGCCCAGGCGAGTCCTGGTGCTCGGTTGCGCCACAGGGAACGGTTTCGATCGGGTCGATCCGAAGGTCACCGACTGGCTCATCGGCGTGGACCTGAACCCAGAGTACTTGGCTCTGGCTCGCGCCCGGTACGCGGCCTCCTGGTTTGGGCGCCTGGAGCTCATCGGCACCGACATCGAGGACCTGGTGCAGCCGCCCCAGAGCCAGGACCTGGTCTTCGCCGGGCTGATCTTCGAGTCGAGCGGGTGGCTGGATGGCTGGCGCCGGGCGGAGCGTGCGAGGTGGTGCTGCAGCTCCCCAGTGAAGCCGCCGCCGCGGTCACGCCCACGCGCCTCGAGAGCCTGCGCAAGCTCGCCGCGATCATGCGACTTGTTCCTCCGGAGTCTCTCCTGTCCGCGGCCGAGCGTTCCGGTCTGATGGCCGGCGCTCCGCGTGAGGTGCCGCTGCCGCAGGACAAGCGTTTCCACGTCCAGCGCCTCGGGAGCCCCGTCGGCGATGCTGTCATCAGGCTTGCCTGGACCGAGGCGGACTATCGTGGGGCTCGGGGGCTCTTCGAGGAGTACGCCCGGCATCTCGGGTTTGACCTGTGCTTCCAGGGCTTCGCGACCGAGCTCGAGTCCCTGTCGACCGTGTTCGGACCACCGCATGGCTGCCTGCTGCTGCTGGAGCTGGCCGGCGAGATCCTCGGCTGCGTCGGGGTGCGCAGGCTCGAGTCGGAGGTGGGCGAGCTCAAGCGCATGTACCTGCGGCCCGCCGTCCGGGGACGGGGCTTCGGCCGTCGGCTGGGCGAGGAGGCGCTGCGCGCGGCGAGGGCGCTCGGCTACCGCAGGGTTCGGCTGGACACCCTGGCGCGCATGACCCCGGCCGCGGGCCTGTACCGAGCGATGGGCTTCAAGGAGATACCGGGTTACCGCGAGAACCCGTTGGCGGATGCAGTTTTCTTTGAAATCCCCTAGGTGACAACTACACTTGCGTCGTTGCCAGACAGACTAAAGGTAAAAGTATTCATTCCAGCCGATTCATCGCCCATCGGCGTAGCAACTTGCTTGGGAATCTGATTCGGAAGATCCGTCTGAACAAAAATCCTGATATCTCGATCGCCACGCGTTTGTAACTTCTGAGTTGAATCGCTGTTGCTCCTTGGATCGTACTTCAATATCAGAATCCTTGGGTCGATTCCATCCACGACTGAGATACACTGAATTTGGTTATTCGTCGATAACCTGAAGGAATATTTGCTTCTACCTTCAAGCCGAAATCTCCACTCCCTGAATTCTCCGACCTTCTTCTGATTAGTGATTGCGCCCATGTGCCCACCTTCTTTCACTTGCTGCCACTTCTGATGTCTCTCAGACATCGCGAGTGCGTCAGTGACTTGGCTTTACTATTGAAACCATATCCTATGTGGGATCGTACCACCGATCTCCTTTCTCCTGTGCCATTTACATACGCATATAGTGATGCTCGCTCTGCCTCCCTTCTCCTTCAGTCTTATATCCTCCTTGAGTTCTACAGCGTGTGCATGCTCTTTCATATCCTACCCGGGATCGCGCATGCCTCGCTAAAGCCGAGTTCACAGGCGCGCCTGGCGTCCGCCTGCGCTTCTGCCGAGCGGCCCAGGTTGTAGTAGGCGCCCGCGCGCTCGATGAGCGCCCGCCCGTCGTCCGGGTGCCTGGCCAGGTAGGCCGTCCACAGCTCGGCCGGCCGCTGGAAGTTCCGCATGGAGAAGGCCAGCGCGTACTCGAACTGGCGGATCACCAGTGGGTCGTCGGGGTGCTCGGCGATGAGCGCCTCCATCTCCGCCACCCGCGCCGCATCTGGCCGCTTGCCTCCGGCAAGAATGATGGAGCGGCGCTGCTCCACCTCCTTGTTGGAGGCGTCGAGCTCCAGCGCCAGGTCGTAGAGCCGCTCCGCGTCCGCCGTCCGCTTGGCCTGGGCGAGCTCCCAGCCCTCGAACACGAGCTGCTTCACCACCCGCCCGTGCACCTTGGCCGCGCGGTGGTGGGTGGGCGCTACCCGGAGCGCGGCCAGCAGGTCCTGGGCGGCCTCCTTGGTGCGCTTGCGCCTGAACTTCACGCCGACCCGCAGGTAGAGCACGTCGGGCAGCCCGGGCCGGAGCGCGTCGGCCCGGTCGAGATCCACAAGCGCGGCGTCATACTCCTTGCGGAGGTAGCGGACCAGGCCGCGATTGGCCAGGTATTCCCAGTGGTCGCCGAAGGCGCAGGCTTGGTTCGCCGCGGCCAGCGCCTCGTCGTCGCGCTTCTCGTCATGGAGCCGGTCGGTCTGGTCCATAACGATGTACCCAGGTAGTAGGCGGAACCTGGGATTCTTCTCGGCCTGGGCCGCGAGCGCAAGCTTGCACATGGCCTCGTAGCGTCCGCCCCAGCGCGGCTCGAGGGTCATCAGCGCGGTCACCCGAATCTGGAATCAGGCTGTGCAGGCCTCGGTGGCCTGCGCGATGGCCTTCGCGCGCCCCGGGTCGTCCCCCATGGGGTTCAGCACCTGGATGCGCCCGCGCATGGCCGCGGCGCGTTCCTCGGCGGGGGTCGGGGCTGGCGCGGCCTGGTTGGCTTCGGCTGCCTCGGCCTGGGGATAGGTCTCCCACCCGAGTCCCAGGCCAAAGGTCATCACGACCGCAAGCGCCAATGAACCGACTCTGACGATTGCACCCTGCCCCTGATCGTGACCAGCAAGCCGTCCCATCCCAAGCCTCCTTGTCGCCGTCTCACAGTCATCAAGTACAGAAGGTCTTTGTCGCAGCTCTGAAAACGGCTATCACCTGGACGTTGGAAGCGAGCTGTCAGCTCCAAGAGATCGTTCCGCTGGGCTACCTGCGGGATCCCTTCATCTTGTTGCTGCTTTCCTGGCCAATGTTCGGGTCGCTGGAGCTTGCGTCGGCGAACTGGCAGCAGCCCCTTGCAGACCCGGAGACCCATCGCCCGCTCCCGGCCAACGTCTGCCGCCAAGCCAGCATGGGCGCCCCGGTCTCGCAGCAGATCACCCTGTAGACTCCTCGTCAGCAAACTGTCTGCCCGACTCGATCACCGGACGCGATTGGCAGATCGGATGCGATGAACGGATACGATGTCCCTATGGCTCCTCGGTGAGGAACGGCTCGAAAACAATCCGTCCAAGTGCATTGTCATCATATACATCATAGATTCGAGACGAAATTTCCTCTGGATCTGTCGTGCACCACCAGTTGTTGGTGGCGTCGATGTCATTGGGCCCAGTCAAGCGGATGTCGCTCTCGGTGTTTCCACACAAAGTCGAACCATTAAGAGAATGCATCCCATCACTAGAAACAAGAATACCAATCCTGTTTCTCTGAATATCGCATTGGAATAGTTCTGGACCACCATACGGTTCCAATGGAACAACGCCAATATCGTTGTCTGTGATCTCGCAGTTATGCAGAGAAGCTGTATAGCCTTCGATTCCAACCATGTTGCCCGAGATGATGCTGTCAGCCACGTATGCTTCAGATCTGCATAGTCCTTTCTCATTTCCCGTAAACGTACAGTCAGTTAGCCTACTGCGACCTCCTTCAACTCCACAATCGTTGTCAACAAAGTCTACGTATTGTACGTCGATTGTCCCCGCCATATAACCGCTCAGGCCAGTCCCATTAGTCTCGAACCGCAAGCCACGAAGAGTGACAGGAATGCCGACCATTCCATCGAAGAAATGGAGTCCGTCCTGCGCATGCTTAATGACTGCTCCCCGGAGGGAGACAGTGGCTGCCTCTGAGTTTTCCACAAACAGGCCAACCCACGAATTTCTCTGTGGGTTAGCCAAATCGGAACGAAAAACAGCAGGATTCAAGGGCTTCGCGTTCACGCTGAACCCTCCCCGGATCCGAAGTACGGTTCCAGCACTCGCAAGAACCTCAAGACATGGGCCAATTGTAACAGTCGAGTCGGCGAGAATTGTGGTGTTCTGTCCTAACATGAACGGTGAGCCCGTGCTGCACCATACGTTGTCTTGGTCGATAACCGAGGCCACCATCGTAGGGCCCGGGCCTGCGGGGCACTCTGTCATCGCCCCGCGGTGGCAGATGGCCGTGTAATGGCAGAGATCTGTACCCAGGATATCAGTCAGCCCGTCGCAATCGTTGTCGTACCCATCACATACCTCTTCGGCATCCGGATTGATCCACTCCTCATTGTCATTGCAGTCGTCGCCCCCGCAGCCGAACGCGACGAAGCCATCGTGGTCGAGGTCTCTCGGCACACCCGTGCAGGCACCCAGGGCGCAGGTGTCCTCCATGGTGCACGGGTCGCCGTCGTCGCAGGCCGCGGCGTTGAGCGGGAACACGCAGCCCGCGCTCGCGTCGCAGCGGTCGTCGGTGCAGGGATCCAGGTCCTCGCAGGCCAGGTCGTCGGGGGTGATCACGCAGCCGAGCGCCGGATCGCACCGCTCCGAGGTGCAGGCGAGCCCGTCGTCGCAGCCGCGCCCCCCGCCCACCGCGCACACCCCCCCGCGGCACACGTCCTGGCCGGTGCACAGGTCGCCGTCCTCGCAGGGGGCGGTGTTCGGGGTGTGGGTGCAGCCGGTGACCGGGTCGCAACCATCGTCCGTGCAAGGGTTGCCGTCCTCAGAACACGTAATGCCAATACAGGAATCTCCGATGCAGGCGTCATTCTGGCAACCTTGTGGACAGATCGATTCAACTTCACGATACTTACATGTGCCTTCAATACACACGCCTGGAACGGCGAAGTAGGTCACTCGATTACTATCATCGCAGAATCTATGCGGCGGAGAATCGCATTCCTTTCCTCCGCAAGTGGTATCACATCCCTCATTCGTGGTTCCATCGCAGTCGTTGTCGAGTATGTCGTCACACAGATCTATTCCTGACACGCAATGCCCAGAAAGACACACAGCGCATGCTCGACAATCAAGTTGGCTACTACACGATCCAGATTCCTGTGTGTCGCACTGACATGAACTCTGACCAGCTACCTCAAGGATCAGGAATAGTCGCAGTATTTTCAGTGCATGTGGCTTCATCATGTCCGTCCTCTTCAACAAATAGCAGTCAAACAGCGATCCGGCCACCCAACTACTTCCTCACCTGCTGAAGGAGCCAGCAGACATTGTCGACCTTCACGTTCCACCGCTGCGCATTGAAATAGAGACCAGCTCGCCGCAGCTTCGGCGACAGCGTAATCGCCGAAATGACGTTCAGCCGATCGTTCCTGTCCAAGCTCCTCAACACTGGCGTCTTCCCTCGCGGTGCCTAGGTCCGGCGAACGAGCGGCTGGAGCATGAAGCCGCTTTCATTGTTGAACACGATTCTCCGGCCCTCTCTCAGGGCTTTATTATGATCCGCGCCCACTCCTCGTTCCGCCACTGCGCCACGGCCTCTTCGTCCTGCTCCCGCGCCTTCTTCGTCGGCTTCTGCGAGCTGAACTCAAGGCGCTTCAGGATCCGCGAGACTTGCAAGCTCTCGTTCTCGATGCCGAACTTGAGGCGGATCATCTCGGCCACCCTGGGCAGCGTCCAGAGGTCGGTGTCGAAGCCGTGCACAAGGGCGCCTGCGACGACCATCTCGGCGAGTTTCTCCTTCTGCTCCTCGGACAGCCGAGAGATGCCGCCGGGGTGCCGACGCAGCCTGGGACCCTCGATGCCCACCTCGTTTAATATTTTGCCCCTATCGGATGACGGCACCGTGCGTTACCCCGAGCTTGTCCGCCACTTCACCGATGCCTTCTTCCCGCCTTAGCATGCGCACCAAAAGCACCCGGCGAGCCTCGAGCTCTTGGTTGGTTCCTTGTCTTGGCATGGCTCAAGCTTAACGCACAGTCTGACCGTAGGAACAAGGATCATTAGTAGCCATAAAGAGTAAACAATCCAACCTATTGGGTCAACGTACTTTGGCCTTGATCGCCGTGACCTCCAATTCCAGCACAGTTACGCGTTCAATTAGGCTCTTAATGACCTCATTTTGTGCAGAAACGGTGGCAGAAAGGTTCCTGGATTTTGTGCCATCTGCCTCAACAGAGGTAACGAATGGATGAAGGCTTTCATGGTCAAGCTGACTTCCCATATCATCTGGATTGTACTGGCCATCTGGCAGCCTTCGCATTGACAATACTGCGCTGTAGGCAGTTTCTAGATCATATGGATATGGAGTTCTATCGGTAAAAGAAGCAGCCGATACATTGTTGGAAAACCAGGCGCCCCCGACTGCGCACACCTTGAATTGGTTTTCGGCATCCGATGAGCAAGTTCCACTCCCACCGTTGTAGCTTGACCATACGAATGATCCCTCCTCATCTGCCTCGGCGCGATAGCCAGCAGCGAAAGTGTAGTTATCCAATGTGCTATTCTGGTAACCACCAGGAATCACCGAATAGGATCCAAATGTGTAGTTATCGATTCCACCAGCAATCACATTGCCGAAGCTTCCTGTCATGTAGTTGGAGTAACCGCCTCCGATTACATTATAGGACGACGTTCCTTGAGCTGTCATTCCATTCTCTCGTCCGCCGCCAATTACTTCGTAGTTCAAGTCACTATAGAGGTAATTGTCTTGTCCTCCACCAATAAAGGAGTAGTCCGAATTGCTACCAATTTCGTTCGAAATACCTCCCGAAATCACTGCATAACTCGAACCTGTCGCGATTACATTGCTATACCCTCCAGAAATTACCGCAGCGACAGAGTCCAGAGAGTTTGAGTAACCACCCGCTACAACTGAGTAACTTCCTACCAGATCATTACTGTATCCTCCACCAATAGCTGCATAATTGCCATTCACTGTATGCTCGTAGCCACTTCCGGCTCCTCCTCCCCCGATAACTACTCCATAGTTCCCAGATGTGAACGAGTTACCGGCCGCACCTCCGATGACGTTGGGAACCGACGCAGATTCCGTTCTTATGCCATTGGCTCTGAATTCGCCATTGACAAAGAGCTTGTAATTGTAATGTGTCGATGTTCCAATGGTCAGGTTGCCATCATAGTGCAGTCTCATGTTCTCGATGCCAAAGTCTTCTACCTCATTGGATGTCTTGAAGACGAGATCGGTTCTATGATACGTTGTTGAATGTTCACCAGATGCAACTGCTTCGATCGCTGCAACAAGACCTTCTGCTCCTGCTGAGGTATCTCGACTGAGAAATAGCAACCTACCAAGTACTGTACCAGTAGTGACAGCGCTTGAATGGTTTCCAAACGCAATTTCTCCTGGACTACTGGTAGGCGACCAAGCTCCGTAGATTTCAAATTTGTAGGTTGGTAGCAGTTCTGCAAAACCTATTGCATGAGTGGATTGCAACTCAAAAAGCCAGAACGAATCCTGAAGGCTGTCACCATTATCACCGACCTGGATGTACTTGCCTGTTTGTCCAAGTACAGCTGCTGGTAGAAGCATGCAAGAGAACAGGACCACAATGGATAAGCGAGAATACATTGAATGCCTCCTTAGTAGGAAACAGTGGCGTGTCGCAAGTGATGAATCCCGTGTTCTATTGACAACATCAGCGCACCTTGGCTTTCAGTGCGGAAATCTCAGCCTCAAGCGCCATTGCTCGTTCGACCAGACTCTTTATGACTTCGTTTTGGGCGGAGACAGTTGCAGAAAGATTACGCGAACTTGTACCATCTGGCTCAATGGCAACTACAAAATGACTGAGACTCTCGTGATCGAGTTGGCTTCCGATATCCTCCGGATCGTATTGATCATCTGATAGCCTATGCATCGACAGTACTGCGTTGTAGGCAGTCTCTAGGTCGTATGGAAATGGCGTTCTATCGGTAAATGATGCTGCAGAAACATTACTAGAAAACCAGGTTCCACTGGTTGCGCAGACTCTGAACTGGTTCGATGTATCAGATTGGCACATACCACTTCCATCATAGTAATTCGACCATACAAACGAACCACTATTGGATGCAATTGCCCAATACCCTGCGGCAAGGGTATAGTCTGCCTCGATTGCGTTATTGTATCCGCCAAGAATTGACGTATCAACGGGAGTGTCTAGAAGTGCAGTATTAGCAACTCCTCCAGAAATTACACTTCCAAACGCACCAGACATGGAATTGATATATCCTCCCCCTATAACGTTGTAACTCGAAGCTCCTGCCGCATGCATTCCATTTCCATAACCACCTGCTATTACTTCGTGCGTTTGATCACCACTTAGATGATTACCCGAACCGCCACCAATGAAAGAGAAATCAGAGTTGCTTCCGATGCTATTTGAAAGACCTCCGGAGAGTACTGCATAGCTTGAGCCAGTCGCGATTTCGTTGCTACTTCCGCCAGATACTACCGCGGCTGTTGAGTCCAAGGAATTGCTGTAGCCACCCGCGACCACAGAATAGTTGCCTACTGCGCTATTGCTATATCCACCTCCAATAGTGGCATAGTTGCCATTTACTTCGTGCTCATAACCGCTTCCGCCACCACCTCCAGCAATAACCACGCCATAGTTACCTGAAGTAAAGGTGTTGCCAACAGCACCTCCAACATAATTGGGAATTGAGGCATATTCCGTTCTGATGCCATTGGCGCGGAACTCATCACTGATATAGAGTCTGTAGGCGAAATGAGTCGATGTCCCAATTGACAAGTTGCCATCGTAGTGCAATCGCATGTTTTCGATACCAAATTCGTCTACCTCATTCGATGTGTAGAATACAAGATCAGAACGATGAAAGGTGGTAGAATGCTCCCCGGAAGCAATGGCTTGAATTGACGCAACGAGACCTTTTGCTCCGACCGAAGAATCTTGAGTAAGAAACAGTATTCTTCCAAGTACTGTGCCCGAAGTAACAGACGTTGCATGGTTGCCAAAAGCGATCTCCCCTGGGCTAGCGGTCGGCGAATGAGCTCCGTAGATCTCAAATTTGTAGGTAGGGAACCATTCTGCAAATCCAAGCGCATGGACCGACTGAAGTTCATAGAGGTAGAAGGAATCCTCAAGATTATAGCTGCTGTTGCCGATCTGAATGGATTCGCCTGACTGGCTAGAAGCAGAGAATGATAGAAGTAGAGTACCGATGAATGCAACGAAGGCTATTCGAGATAACATGAGCGGCCTCCTTAGTAGTGAACGTTATGTATTGTATAGTTGAGAGCTTTCACGAAGTAGTAATCGTATAGAAGATTAATATTAGATGCCACTACTCCGCAATACGTTCTAAGCAGATGCGCATCTATTTCGCCAGGAAATATTCGCCGAAAATATTGAATTGGCATGAGTTGGCAACCGTTTAGGCTGTAATGACTGCATTTTGAGGTAGAAGCGTGAGCGCGGCAGTGTGATAGAGTCTTTCGGTACAATACGTCGTGAAACAAGTAGGCGCATTCCGCCGCTACTGGCCGCAGATCGTAGCCGCGATCAGCACCCGCTCCACGTACAGGCTGCTGCCCGCGCTGTGGGTCCCGAAACTCACCTTCCACTGGAAGACCGCGCGCCGCACCGCTTGCTCCGCCGCGTTGTTCGTCAACTCGACACCGTGCTCCTTCACGAACGTCCAAAGTTGGGTCGTCATCGGCAGGAAGTCGTGGCATGTGGCTGCCATCTTCCTGGGGCCGAACGCCTCCCCATCGATCAAGAGATCTTTGGGCTCGATCTGCAGTCCGGGCAGCAGCGTCTGGAGGGCCCCCCGCTCGTGCATTCCGTCCCGGACCTGGTGCCAACACTTGAAAAACAGCTGGGCCTTCTCTGCGAGCTGCTGACAGATCTGCCCGGCCTTCGCGCTCAGTTCGGCGAACCCCTGGAAGTACCGTGCCAGGTGAGCCCAACAGAATTGGTGCGACCCGGCGTAGAAGCCGTAGGCGCTTCAGTGGTCGGTGATCAAGACTCCAATGAAGGCCCCCAGGAGCTTCCTGGCGACCTCGTCGCTCCACCTCAGGTGGATGAAGAATGCCGCCACCAGGGCGGTCGCGGCCACCCTCAGCCAAGCCTTCTGGCTGTCCTGGTGCCGGCCGGTTTCGTCGGCGTGCAGCATGCCCGCCAGCTAGAAATGCGCTTGGGCTTCTCCGACGGTCTTCTCGTCCGCCCGGCTGACCTCGGCCTCGCAGACCGCAATGGAATCCAGGCTGATGTCCAGACGAAAGAGGTCCAGCAGCAGTGCTCGCGCCTTGCGCTTGCTGAGCTGGTAGACCCACGTCAGCAGCGGCGCCAGCGCATGCACCCTGGGTCCGAAGGCCCCGTTCGAAGTGCCCTAGGGCAGCGTCGCGACATGCACCTTGCCGCACCTCGGGCAAACGCTCGAGAAGAGCTGGACCTCGTGGAACTCGGGCTCGACGACCTCGTGCAGCTCCAGCCACTGGTAGCGCCTGGGATCGGACTCGTCGCGCGGTAGCTTGGCCCCGCAGTCGCAGCTCTGGACCGGAAAGACCTTCCTGAGGTCGCCAACCTGGTCCGCGTCCACCAACTCGCGGTGGTGTCCCTCGTGGCCCGGCTGACCGCCGGGTTTGTGGCCGGTCTTGGGCTTCTTTTTGCTCGGGAGCCAGGGCGGATCGCTGGATGAAGGCTTCGATGAGTTGGACGAGTTCTGCCCGAGCTGTCGCTCCAGCTCCGCGATACGCGCTGCGAGCTTCTGGCTCCGCTCCTCGAGGACCCGGATCCGATCCTGAAGCAGGAGGACGAAGTCGACCAGCTACGACTTGGAGAGCTGCTCGAACTGCTCGCGGGTTAGCGTAGGGAGTTGGATCGGCTTGTCGTCTTGGCCCTCCATCACCCAGAATGAAACACATGTTGGGTCCGAGACACAGCCTTTTCTGCATGGGCGGCACAACAGTATTCCGGCCGGCCAGCATTGGCGTTTCGGGCTCCTTCCCCTCTCCTCCGGCCTTCAGACAGTCGGAGGAAACTGAACGGTTACCCTAATCCTTGACAAGAGTGAACTACACTGGAATGGATTCTGTCAATATGCAATTTGTATATATTTTTGTAACTAAATGTAACTCAACTCAGGACCAATAGACTCCTGTAGCTACTTTCTCGCAACCCTCACCATTACAAGCGGAGACAGGCGGTAGCCTCCGTTTCGGACCGTCTGCAGGAGGTCCTTTCCCGCCTCGCCAAGCTTCCCTCTCAACCTATGGATCGCCATCTCGACCACCCTGCTTTCGTCCGCGGGTCCAACTCCTTTCAGTCGCTCCGACAGCTTTTTCTTAGGAACGGTTTCACTCGGCCTGCTTGCCAGGACCACGAGGAGCCCGAGTTCCGACTCCCACAGCTCGAGGTCTCTGCCATCCAGGAAGGCCTTCCGCTGCGCGAGATCGATTTCAAGGACCGGCCCAGGCAGTCGAGCTGCCTCAGCAATCGCCGGCCTCACAGGGGTAACCCCGGCTTTCTGGCTTGTGGTTCGACCTCTCTCCCGGAGTCTACATTCCACGTGAGCAAGAAGAACGTCATCTCTGACCGGCTTCTTCAGAAAATCGCTCGCCCCGAGGTTCAGTCCGAGCGCATGGACCTCCAGTTCGCTTTTTGCGGTCACAATGACGATCGGGTTGAAGTACTTCTCCCTGACCTCGCGAATAATGTCGATACCGTCTTTGCCAGGGAGTCCAAGGTCCAGGAGCACTAAATCGGGGTTCTCGGCAGGGATCCGCTCAGTTGCTCGGTCCCCATCCATCTCGAAGTCCACCTCGTACCGTCCAGTTCTCTTGAGAATATTCACGAAGTGCTGCGCGATGGTCGGCTCATCCTCGACCACCAGAATCCGTTCCTTCCATTGGTCCGACATGAAGGGTCCCCTTTCTCCCCTGCACCAATCCCGGCCCTTCTCTTCCCCGACTTTCCTGTTCCCATGCCGGGCAAGCCTGCAGGCAAGTACCTGCTTCGAATCCCCTTAGGGTCAAGCCTTGCAGAAACTCACCCAGGAAGGCAAGAGCGTTCTAATGAGACCGCTGTTCCCAGGAACAAGCTGTGCTCAACGCAAGAGCTATGCCAAGACGAAGAACCAACCGAGAGCTCGAGGCTCGCCGTGTACTCAGGACGTGGAGGTGCCACAGGAGCACAATGCTTCCCGCCGCGCGGCGAACGTCCTGGTAGGCGTTGCGGACGGTCTAGGCGCCGGCGTCCGGTTTGCGCTCCCCGCTCCGCGGCAGCATCTTCTCGTACTCGAGCAGCTTCATGCCGTAGAAGTCGGAAGTTCGCCCCGAGAGGCGGTACCCGCTCTTCTCGTAGAAGCCACGGGCACGCTCGAGCAGCTCCGTCGTGCCCAGGGTTACCCGCGAGCAGCCCTGCTCCCGGAGTGTGCGTTCGGCCCATGCCAGCAGCTGCTGGGCGATGCCATAGCCCTGCGACGCGGGGCGCACTGCCATGCCTCGCAGGCGGCCTTCACCGACAGCGACGATCTCGCAGGCGATCGTTCCCAGGACCACGCCCTCGTCCGTGACGGCGATGAACACGGTCATCTCGTCGAGACGCCGACCAAGCTTGGCGCGGTCCAGGACCGTGTCGCTGAAGGCCTTCGGTGTGTACCGCTCTCGGTAGGCCCGGAAGGCGGCCAGAAGGCAGCTCAGGATTCCGTCCGCGTCGGCCGCCGTGGCGCGGCGAATCGAGTGCTTTTCAGTCGCGGTCATTGCAGGAGCTAGCCTAGCATGACTGCTTCCCGGGAGGATGGGAGCGGCAGTCCAGATCGCCAAGGCGGAGTACAAAGCGCCCCTCGCCGCGCGTCCGGGTGGGGGGATGGGGGACAGTCCCGGATGCCGCGGCGAAGGGCTAAATGGACGAACGCCAAGAACGCGAGCGTGAGGGTAGCACAAGGGCTACCGGGGTTCCATTCCCAGGTTAACCGCGGTCGGAAAGTGCATTTGGAAAGGGAGTAGCCTTGGTCTTTCTGCGGTGCCCAAATTGGTATCGAAAGCCCTGCAGGTCGAAGGCTTGCCCCCTTCCGGACAAGGCCGGATCCCCATACCGAGAAGGTACGCGTTCAAGCAGGGCCAAGTTCGCCGCCTCCATCGACGGAGTGAAGGACCTGGCATCCGAGGGGAAACACCGCGAACCAGATCATCCGTCGTCCCTCAGGCGATCGCCTGAGTTCCCCCGCTCGTCAGTTTGAACCAGCGCTCCAGCATTCTTCTACGCCAGAATGATCTCGACGAGGGTTCCCGGACGCCGCGATGGCAGTTCTGGGGCTCTGACGGACTCTACCATACTGAGCCGCGACGTCTGGCGTCGTTGTCTTCACGGCATCAATTCAACATACCAGTAATTAAATTTTGTGATATCTTGGGCTATCAATCCTCACTTCAGCATCATCAGTATTTACGCCGTAAACTAAAACTCCATTCAAACACCGAATATCCCCAGATACACCTGTTTACTTCTAAATGATGCTTGACATCGTGTAGTGTCCTGGCCTAACCTCTCGTTGTCGGCGGCGCCTTCATGGGCCCGTCACATGGGTGGCAAGCGGTTGCGGACTGACACCCGCATCCCGACAAGCTGCTCGCGCTCTTTTCCACTCGCCCGAGGGATCGACTCCAAGGGCGATTCCGATCAGCCAGCCTGATCGGGTCCCGGAATCCTTACCGTCGAAGAAGTCTACGTCGCCTACAAGTTTTTCAAGGTATTCAAGGTCTAAAAAATATTTGAAATGCGTGTCGAAGGTCGCGTTCGAGCGTGACGTGGTCCTGACAGGACAACTCCCTGTCGCCATGGTTCGCGGTCTCGAACGCTCGGCGAGAACTCAGTTTGCCCCGCGTAGCGAAGGGCAAGGAGCAGATGATGAATAATCCAGAAGACCGAACACACTTGACTATTAGCGAAACCGCGTCCCGCTGGGGAGTCAGTGCCAGCCTCATTCGCCACATGATTCAGGACGGACGTCTACCAACAACGCGCTTCGGACGAACGATTCGGATCTCCAAGGCGGCTGTCGAGGAATTCGAGAGGCGCAGCACCTCCACGGCCAATGGCAGCAGTCCACCAAATCCAAAAGGACACGTTCTGGAAGCCGCGCCTGCCAAGGTCATCTTCAAGAAAGAGCTCGGCAAGATTCGAAAGTCCCGAGAGGGCGAGAGGAACACAACGCTCAACCGTGCCGCGTTCTCTCTCGGCGTCCTGGTTGGCCGAGGCGCACTCAACGTGAAAGAAGTCCGAAATGCCCTCATCGACGCTGGCATTGCCACTGGAATTGGCAGAGCCGAAGTCATGGCGGCGGTGAAATCGTGGATGAAGGCTGGCTGCGAGCAAGCGAGCCCTGACACTTCTGGAAAGCCCGATGGCACGCCAAAGACCAGCGGACATCGGAAGCAGCCATGACCACCAGGTACGGAGAATCCGCGCTCCAAAGCGAGCTCGCAAAGCTGCAGGAAGCCCCAGAATTCGAACGTAACATTGCCCTAAACCGATCGGCCTTCGCCCTAAGCCAGCTGTTCGACTCCGGCGACCTCGAGGAGGCCGAGGTACGGAGTAAGCTCCAAGAAGTTGCTCTCGACATCGGGCTCACGCAGTCCGAAATCACAGCAACGCTGAAATCGGGTTTTCGGGGCGGAGCAGAAAAACCTCGCCAGCGCACAGGCCCGGAGCAAACGCATCAGCCGGCGAGTCACTCAGCGGGGTCATCAAACAGACCGATGGTCTCCCCTACCGAGAAGGAACGTGACAACCTACCCGACCTTGGAGGACTTGCTGACCAGTACTTTCACCATGAAAACGCCGGGAAGGTTCGCAACCGGTTAGCCACAGATCTCGGGGTCAAGACCACGATGCTTGAACACCTTGGCGTTGGCACCAAGGACAAGTTCTCCACTTGGCCAGAGCGCCGAGGCAATTGCGTTACCGCGATCACTCTCCGGCCGCTGCAGCCAATTGTTTCTGGCGCGAAGCGCTTCGAGCAGGTGCCTGGAGGTAAGCGTGGGCTGACAATTCCAGACAATCTCGGCACCAAGCTCGACCTTCTTCTGATCTGCGAGGGCGGAAGCGACACGGCGGCAGCCCTCTCCCTAGGCATGGCCGCCATCGGCATCCCCGGCGCCGGCAACTGCACCGATTTGGTCGTGTCAGTGTGCCTACTCCGGAAGCCCGAACGCGTGGTGGTCGTGGGCGACGCCGACGAGGCGGGCAAGAAGTCGGCCGAAAAGCTTCACGCCGCGCTGACGGCAGCCAAGTTCGAGGTGATCACGCTGTTCCCGCCTGAGGGCTTGAAGGACCTGAGGGACTGGTGTGCGACCGGGCTGACCAAGGAAGTACTGCTCGCGCAGGCAAATTCCGCCTTCGAAGCAGATCAAAAGGCCAAGGATGAAGGTACTCCAGCGCCAGGCCTCTACGTTGACAAGATCAGGGCCCTGACCCTGACCGAGTTTCGTAGCCTTGTCGTGCCCAAGCGACGGGTATTCCTTGATCCAGTTCTTTGCTCTGCGATGCTGATGATGGTGGTCGCCTGGCGTGGAGTCGGTAAAACAATGTTCAACCTAGGAATGGCCCTGGCAATGGCCACTGGCCAACCATTTCTTCGGTGGCGCGCGGGAGATTCACCAGCAAGGGTGTTGTATCTGGACGGCGAACTACCGCACCACTACCTGCTCGGGGCTCTCAACGTCATTTCTAACTCATTTCCAACATGTGAACCGGAAGATCGTTTCCGCATTGTCGCGTATGACTGCCAACCGTCTGATGAAATGCCAAATATCGGCACGCCAGAAGGCCAAACGCTCGTTGATGAAATGATCCACGCCCATCGGGCAGACGTTGTGATCTTTGATTCTCTCTCGACATTGTCAAGCGGCCTAATTGAAAACGAAGGCGATTCGAATGAGGGTTTTCAGGCTTGGCTCCGCCATCTCCGCAAAGATGGGCTCGCTGTAGAACTCGTACACCATGAAGGCAAGAGTGGGGACCAACGAGGAACCTCGCGCCGCGAGGATCAGATGGATGTCTGCATCGCTCTGAAAAAGCCGAATGACTATGTCTTCGGACAGGGAGCCCGATTCGACGTCCAATTTACCAAGGCGAGGGGCATTCTCGGCGATGACGCCCAGACCTTCCAGGCTCACCTTGTCACTGATGCGACAAACTGCACGAAATCTCACTGGGATGTTTCATTGCCTGCAGTTGACCAACTGCGTAAGATATATCATCTCAAAGAACAGGGATATCCCCAGACTAAGATCGGAGAAATTCTCGGAGTGAGCCAGTCGAAGATATCGCGTCAACTCAAGAAGGCAAACAGCCTTGGAAAACTGCTGAAAAGTGATTCACCAGAAATACTGGATGATTCCTGCGAACTTGACGAAGCGAAAGAGCCCAACTTCGGGCCACTAAAAGATGGAGAAGAATGATGCTCCGCGCCACAACGAATTCCTTCCATAAAATAGAAGTCCTTAGGGAGACCCATTTCTGGTTGGGTGCTGGAGCTGAGTGCCCGGGCTATGCAGTATGCCCCCTATATAGGGTGGCATACTGCATAGCCCCATGCCCAACTGCATCGAAACATGCATCGGTGGTGCATATGTAGAACGTATTCCCTCTTCTTTATGAGGAGTTACACAATCGCGAAGTGCATAAACTATGCATAATTCTTGAATACTGAGGCTATTCATGGGGGGGGGATTTTCCACCTGCCGTGCATAGCCCTCGAAGGAAAGGAACGGCTATGAACACACCCAACGACAGACCTTTCGCGATCGAGAACGTCGAACCACGGAGCTCTCCGACTCCCGGGAGTAACTCCCGGCCTGGCGTGCTGGTTGGAGACCAAGGCAACTCCAGAGGTCCGTCTTCGAGCCCAACACTAGAGACCTCGTCTGTGTCTACAACTACTGCTGACAAATAGTCGCCGCCGCAGTACAATGTAATCATGTCGCTAACTGTTGCCAAACCGTCTCCACCTATTTGCCCTCAAGCCGACAATCATCTCGAGGTATACGATGACGTATCTGATTCCGAGGCCCTAGACAATCTGGATCGTATCGCTATCCTGGCAATCGATCCAAAGCTCGTGAAGGCGAGACCAGAGATCTTCACCTACGACGAGGCAGAGATCGCATCAACCGCGAGAGATCTTGCTCGCCAAGGAGGCCGCGGTACCGCTGCACGTCGTATCCTGGCTGGCGACGTGGCGACGGCGAAGACGCTTCTACGCTACTACGAAGCGCTACTCACATCCCTGCTTCGTAGAGTGTGTCATGGATCTGCGAGCGAGAAACAGGTCAAAGCACTCGAGCGAGCAGTGAGTTCTGCGCATCGACGAATGCTCGCATCTATGGAGGCCCTTGCGCGGTTGGATTCGCCTGCGCCGGCGATCCACGTCAGCAACCAAACAGCGGTTATAGTCGGCGGGGTTCCAAGGTGAGCACAGCTATCTACAGCCAGCGCCAGTTCTTCGAAGACCTTCCGGACGTCAAGATCGAGGATGTCAGGCGCACCCTGGGAGGCAAGCGCAAGCTATCTGCGGCAAACAGTGTCACGCTTTTTCTTGCAGATGGCCGGGAGCTCGAGGTCAAGCTGGTGAAGAAGCCGGGAGTCCTCGGGGGAACGTACTCCCTTCTTGTTTGCCCAACGTGCCACCGCGCAAGTAAGATTCTGCGTGTCATCGATTACGACCCTGGCCTTGCATGCGTGAAGTGCCTTCAAACGATTTACAAGTTCAAATACCGAAGTCAGGTTCTTGCGCGCCAACGTCGGGGCGGGGCGTTGGCGAGGCAAAACGAATTGCGTTAAAACGAATCGAGGTGACTTGCGACGAAAGATTAGAATGGTCCGCCAACCAGATTGACGTTGAAAAGCGTAGTGAATGGTCCCTATTCAAGCTTCGTTCAGTCGGCAGCAAAAAGGAGATTCCGATGTCCAATACAGAAATCGCTTCGCAAGATTTCTACTTGTCTGAGCAGTATATCGAACTGCTGGAATCCTACGGAAATTATACGGCCATGGTCGGATATTCCCTGCGATCTCAGGAAACCCGGTCTGCGGAAGTTCTATTCCTCACAACCGAGTTTGGATTTCTCCAGGAAGAATCAGAGAAAATCGTGGACTTGATTCCTGAGTATCACAACACTACTCCGGATCCTGAGCGCGCCTCCCGCCGCGCTTTCTCGCCGATGCACGAAGAGTTCGAGTTTCTCCATGAGCGAACGGGGATTCCAAGAGAGCGGCTAGCCACGATCCTCGTAGCCCACCTACTATTCTGGATACTCCGCAAGTTCGGAACAGAAAAGCTCCTCGGCGAGTACGCGCTATGGGCTCACTTCTGGTCCGGCATCCAGCGTGAGTGATCTGCGGCGACCGTGTTCCTTCCCGATAGCCGCGAAACTCAAATTCACATCGTCAACCAGCCAGGCATCCTGGGCGGCCAGGTGCTGCTCTTCGCCTGTCCAACCTGTGGGCTGACCTGCAGGGTGCTTCGATTAGGGCAGGCAATATGGGTTTGGATTGAAGTGCACCAGTCGTCCAAGAGAAGCACCAAGAACGAAGCACAGGAATCTAATCCACTGAGCGGTAATGCCCAATTACAGTCCCTGCGTGACATTTTCTTCTAATGACACCTTACTCGAATACAGAATGTGGCATTTTGTCAAACCAAGTTCTTCACGCCCCATATTCTCCCCAAGGTAGGGTGGGCATTCTGCAAGAATCGCAGTCTTTCCGTGTATATCATTCCAAAGACGCATTTGGAGCACTTCAGTATCTGGTTTTCCATACCTGATTTCCAGTCCACGAAATACCGCTGAAAACCTGTCTGGCGCTTCGCTAGATGTCCAATTGTCGCTTTCAGGAAAGTTTACAACAACGCCATGGAGTGCACTCCTCTGATCGCAAAGAAACCTAACAATTGCCGGGCGAGTAGAAACCTCGGAGATCACCGTATACTCAGGCCCATCACGCCCTGCGCGAAGGGTTCCTCCCGGATAGAGTTGCTGAATCACTTCGATTGTCATTCCCCAACTTGCTTTTCCGTATCCTTCTCCCTCTTGTGCGCGAAAAGTCATGAAATACAGCAAGACACCTCCTGCCAGAGCAAACACACCACCGAGTGCAAGTAGTCGCACCCATAAACGCGTACGGCCTTGGCCAGAGCCTTTGATAGGGTCAGAAGTAGTCAATATCCCCTCCTTTCATTTTGCATGAATGGCCGGACTCAGAATTCCCAACCACACCCGTGCTTCCTCAAGCGTCTTCGATGAACCGGACCATGCGCTCCTTGAGCTTCGAGGAGATGAACCAATAGCCTCTGAGTTCACTGATTATCACTGCCTTCTGCTTGCCCTTGGCGCGCATCTTCATGAGCGCCGCTCTCAGAATCCTTTCAAAACCGTAATCGGCAATTCCCTTGGAGATCAGAACCAAGATGCCGAGAAGTGCGATTCCACCTATCATTCCCAGAGGTCCGCCAAGGGCAGCCAGCGCAGCAACCAAGGCTGCTCCGCCGGCATATCCACCGACGTAGACGGCGATCAATAGCACCAGTCCAGGCACACCAAGCCCGACGATCTTGTCGACAATCCTGTCCAGCGGGACGTTCATTGGAGGCCTCGCTTTCAGTCGACCTTCTCAACGACTTGCGAAGGGACGTTACCGGTTCAACCCAGCGAGCAAACCTCACACCCACCCCACTTACTTTTTCATCTTTCGGCGACGGTCGAGTTCATTTTGCCAATGAACCCATGATGCACGAATACTTGATGGACCACGTTGTGCTTCTTCCCGGTATTCGTCACACCATCTTTCTAGCTCGGCGTCCGACACGCTTGCGAAGATGTCTGCGGGTGTCTGGCGCGGCTCTGCGAACGTCGACGAACCCCGCGATGAGGTCGCAACAAGAGCCACAAAAGCGCCGGCCAAGACCAGCCCCAACACCGATTCCTCAAAGGAGTTGGCGCATGATACAGCGCCGAATCCGATGAGCAGAGCACCAGAGAGTATCACTAGGTTTTTCACAGGATACCTCCCAGCCCTACCCTGCGGATCTTACTTGGCCCACGGCTTTAGGTCAACTAGTTCCACCAGTACCTTCCCCGCTGTCACCCTCCGCGGTACTGGAGGGAACCAATGCCCATCGATTCCAAGGAAATCGGCGCCCGCATTCAAAGCCATCGCAAGGCGCTCGGCCTCACCCAAGCCGTGCTCGCCGAACGGGTACACCTGGACCCTACCTATCTCTCACAAGTTGAATGCGGCAGGAAGTCGCTCTCGCTGGAGGCTCTGGATCGCCTTGCGACAGCCCTGCATGTGCGGCTTGGCGCCCTTCTCGACGCCCGCACTGCTTCAGGCGTTGGCCAGTTCGCCCAGGAGCTCGAGGAGCTGCTTGAGAAGTGGCCGGCAAAGAAGCGAAAGGCCGTCATCCAGGCGCTGCGGCTACTGGCTCCGTAAGGTGGGCTTCCGCATAGCCCAGGCGCTTTCCACGGTTCTCCCTGCTGGCGAGACCCGGTCCCCATCCACAAGGCCGGTGCAGTAGAGACAGGCCCGGAGCGTAGGGCTTGGGTTCCGAAAAACAGCCAGCGAGAATGCTGGCTGTCAGCCCGGTTTCCGAAAGACGAGGAACGTCTGATATGGAAGCAGCTCGACGCGCTCGGTGGTGAGCGCCAGCCCGGCCCGAGTAACCAGCTCCACCAACTGCGCCCGGGTGATCTTCACCGACTCGGGAGGCCCCTCGGGCAGGTCGCCCTCCTTGAACTCGATGAGCACCAGACGCGCGCCCGGCTTCATCTCGGAGACCAGCTTGCCGAGCCAGGTCGGCCGATCCGTGACGTGGTGGAGCACGTCGCAGACGAACACCAGATCGGCGTCCTCGGGGATGCCCGGGTCGCCGGGCTGGATCAGGGCAGCCTCCATGTTGGAGAGGCCATCGCCGAGGATCTTGTGGTGCAGGTGGCGGACCATCTCGGGCTCGGTGTCGGCGGCAATGACCTTCCCGCTGGGCAGAGCCCTTGCCAGGCGGAAGCTGAAGTAGCCGGAGCCGGCCCCGAGATCGAAAACGGTCTCAGTCCCCTGGAGCTTGAGCGCCGCGACCACCTCGTCGGGCTTCTGCCACACGGCGCGGTCCGCCCGCTCCAGGAACGCGATGTACTTCTCCACGTCCTCGAATGGGCGGAGGTGACTCGCATCAACACCCGCCTTGGCCAGCGGACAGTCGATGGGTGGATGCGCGGGGTCGTGGCCGGCCACGTCGGGTGCAGTCGATTCCGTGGAGCCCCGCTCGCAGCCCGCGACCAGGCCAGTGAGGAAGATCCCGAGGATGGCGTACCCGAGCTTCATTCCCATCCCTCCTGGAGAGCCTGTCACATGATCCACCCTTTGGAACCCATAGCACAAGGCCCTGGCGCGGCGTGGCAGGCGCAAACCGCCTCGCTTTCAAAATCCTGGCTTGATTTCGGGTATAAGAAGATGGAAGCGACCATCCCCTCCAGCAGGCCCTGTTCGTCGTTCGCACCCTCGCTGCAAACGCCTTAGCCCCTGTCCCCAACCAGACCCCGAACCCTACGCGCACGCTACCCGTGTGCCCATTCCAAGGAGGTCCCCATGGACACGTCTGCCTTGCAGGCCCCGTTCGATGCGTCCGTGCTGAAGACCCGCAAGGGCAACTTCGGCAAGCAGCTTCAGTATGTGGAAGGCAACGAGTACCTCAAGCGCCTGATCGACGTGTTCGCCGGCGAGTGGAGCTTCGAGATCGTCGAGCACGCCATCCACGACGCCGAGGTCGTCGTCCTCGTCAGGCTCAGCGCGGGCAGCGTGACGAAGATGGCCTTTGGCGGCTCGAGCATCACCGTCCACTCCGAGACCGGCGAGCGCCTGTCCTTGGCCGACGATCTCAAGGCCGCCGCGACCGACGGGCTCAAGAAGGCGGCGACCCTGCTGGGCGTCGGGCTGTATCTGTACAGCGACAGCGCGCCCGAGGCCAAGCAGCCCAAGGCCTCCGGCAACGATGGCAACGAGAACGGCGGCAACGGCAACGGCCGCACCCACGCCCGCACCGTCCAAACCAGCCCCGGCTCAAGCGGCAACGGCGCTCGCTTGACGCAGAAACAGCTTTCGGCGATCTGGTCGCTCGGCAGGAAGCTCCAGATGACCGCGGACGACATCCGCGACCGCGCGGTCCAGCTCTTCAAGAACCAGCCCGAGCACCTCTCCCGCTCCGACGCCTCGACGCTGATCTCCGAGTTCAGCGATGAGTTGGGCGGCGCCCCCGTCTGACCTCAACCCACGAGGAGAACCAAGCCATGACCGCATCGTCTGCCCTGGCGCTGCTCAGGGCCGAGAGGCACATCTCCGCCTCGGCTTTGACGACCTACCTGACCTGCCCGGCCGCCTACCGCTTCCGCTACATCCTGCAGCTCAAGCCCACCCACCGCCCGGGCCCGCTGGCCTTCGGTGGAGCTGTCCACGAGGCCCTGGCGCAGTTCTACATCGCGCTCCGCGACAAGAAGCCCGAGCCCAGCCTGGAGGCCATCCAGGCCGCGTTCAGCGCCGCCCTGAAGCGCAGCTTCGCCGAGTCGCCGCCGGTGCTGCTGGACAACGACCAGACCGAAGACAGCCTGCTCGAGACCGGCACCAGCCTGCTCAAGGTCTTCCACGAAGCCGCCCCTCGTCCCTACCGGGTGGTCGGCGTCGAAGAGCCGTTCTCCGTCGAGATTCACGACCCCGAGACCGGGGAAGTTCCGCCAGTCAAGCTGGTGGGCGCGTTCGACGTGGTGGCCCGGGAGGAGAACGGCCAGTACGTGATCATCGAGCACAAGACGGCCGGCAAGCGCTGGGCCGAGGACCGCTTGGCCAACGACAACCAGGTCACGGCGTACACGCTGGCCGCGCCGTCGATGGGCCTCGGCGACGCATCCGTCCAGCTCCAGGTCTTGCTGAAGACCAAGGCCCCGGCCATGGCCATCCACAAGCTGACCCGCAGCGACCAGGACCAGCGCGACTTCCTGCGCGTCGCCTGCGGGGTCCTCAAGGCCGTCGACGCCGGCGCGTTCTACCCGATCAAGGGCTGGCAGTGCAGGTCTTGCGTCTTCGCCGGGCCCTGTCTGGCCGGCTGAAGCCACCACAACCCATCTCAGAAAGCGAGGTTCCCAGTGAAGATGAAGCTCGTCCGCCTGCTGCTCGGCCTGCTCCACCTGGCCGGCAAGGTCGCCTTCGTCCTGCTGGCTGGCTGGATCACCGGGAGGTGAAGCCATGGCCGACAACTTTGTTCAGTTCTCGGAAGCGCTACGGAACCTCACCTCCGAAGAGGTCGACTGGCTCAAGGCGGAGCTCCACGGCCCGCCGTTCCCGAACGACATGACCAACAGGGACCAGCAAGAGGCTTTCGCCAAGCGCTGGTTCAACGATCGCGGCATCACCGACCTGGACGGGAGCGCCCGCTTCGTGGACCTGTTCGACTGCTGGCCGGGGTTCGAGTTCGCGATCCAGAAGACGGTCAACGGCGGCACCGAGGCCTGGCTCTACGCCGACGAGAGCGCCAACCTCGAGTACCTGGCCGGCATCATCAGGCGCTTCCTGGTGCGCTTCCGCCCCGACGCTTGCTTCGGCCTGTCCTGGGCAGGCACCTGCTCGAGGATGCGCGTCGGCGAGTTCGGCGGTGGTGCCGTGTTCGTGACGGCCAAGGGCATCGAGTGGAAGACGACCTGGGACTTCATCGATGAGCAGAGCAATAAGTTCGAGGCGGCCAAGCAGCAGGCCCTGCCGAAGAAGCTGGCCAGGAAGAGGGCAATGGCATGAGCCGCGCCTACGACATGGCCATCACCGTCCGCGGTGTCGAGTCCAGGAAGCGCAAGCAGGTTCAGCGAGCCGCCGAGCAGGAGTGGCCCGGGTTCGACGGCTGGTACTTCCAGTGCCTGGAGAGCGCGAACATCCTGACGGCGTCCGGCTCCGGGAACCTGTGCGGCGGCGAGAGCGAAGAAGAGTTCGCCGACCGCGTCGCCCAGGCCGTCTGGGCAGCTCACGGCGTCTTCTGCGAGGTCGAGGTGGCTGCCACCTACCTCGAGGAGTTGCCGTACGAGCAGCACTTCCGGGGCGAGGCCTGCTACGCCGAGTTCATCGTGTCCAAGCCGAAGAAGAAGAACGCCAGCAAGCCCGCTGCGGCAACGAGCGCAGCGGAGGAGGAGAAAAATCCATGAAAGTCGCCCAACGCCCGCTGTACGAGGCCTTGAAGGAGCTCACCCGAGTGGTGCCCATCAAGCACGCCCTGACCGTCCTGACCATGGTGCTGATCGAGGTCCGGAACGGCCTGGCCACGCTGACCAGCACCGACCTCGAGACCCGTCTGACCTTCCGTCTGCCCGCCGAGGGCGAGCTCACGGCCTGCCTGCCGGTCAAGCTGGCCCGCGACCTGGTCAAGCCGGAGTCCAGCCGCAAGACTGGCTTCGTCGCCATCGACTCCATCAGCGACAAGCAGGTCCGCATCGAGGTGGCTGGCGCCGAGTCCCGGGTGGCCTGCTACGACCCGGTCGAGTACCCCAGCTCGCCGTTGGCTCCGGGGGACTTCAAGCCGTGCGTGATCTGGGACGGTGACCTGCTCCGGAAGTCGCTCGACTTCGTGCTGCCCGCGATCTCCTACGACAAGACCAGGCCGCACCTGGGCGGCGTCTACTTCGATTCCGGGAGACTGGTCGCGACCGACGGGCACCGGTTGCACTGGCACGCCCTGGAGCCCAAGCTGCCCAAGTCGCTCCTCCTGCCCGGCGCCGCAGCCAGCATCCTGGCCCAGCTCGCCTCCGATGGCCCGGTGTGCCTGGCCCGCGCCGAGGGCTGGTGCCGCTTCGAGGGCGGCAACTGGGTGCTCATGTCCAAGGAGATGGACGGAACCTACCCGCACTACACCCAGGTCGTCCCTGGCGCCAACGAGGCCACCTCCGTCATCCTGCTGCCGACTGCCCCCATCCGGCGGGAGCTGCAGCGCCTGAGGCGGCTGGCGCCCAAGGCCAACCTCCGGGTCACGCTGAACGGTAGCCTCACGCTGGCCATCCAGGACCACGACGCCAACCAGGCCGTGGCGGTCATCCAGACGCTCGAGAACTCGCACATCGGTCCGGACCTGGTGACCGGCCTGAATCCGGCCTACCTGCTCGAGGCCCTGGGCAGCGCGGACGAGACCGTCCGCCTGGGCTTCGGCGACGCCATCGACCCGGTCCGCATCGACCTGCCGGGGAACCGGCTGGTCGTGATCATGCCGGTCAGGCTGTGACCCGAGGCTCACCATGAAGCACAAGGCGAGCTACCTGGCCTCGGGCGGCCTGTTCTGTCCGTTCTGCCATGGGGACGACATCGAGGGCGGCCCGGTCGACATCAGCGCCGGCGAGGCATCCCAGGAAGTGACATGCCTGAAGTGCGAGGCGGTCTGGCACGACGTGTACACGCTGACAGGCGTCGAGAGCGTTGAGACGCCGGAGAACACCTAGAAGTCGATCAGGTCACCACTCCAAGCGGGGTGTTCCACCTCGATCCACCATGAGCCTCGCGAGTCCCGTGTCTTCTTCAAGCACTTGATCTCTTCGTCTTTCACCCCGTGGAATCTCTGCATGTACTTGAGCACCTGCGCCCAGGCACCATCGAAGTCCGCAGCCTCGATCTGGAGGATGATCGTCGCCCTTACCGCCGACGAGTTCCCGAATTCCCCCTCGACTTGCTCCCTGGCCATTACCGCGACCTCCCGTACTCCAGAAGCATAGCCCTGGGGCTTACCAGCAACAAGCAAATGGGGGGTGACACGAACCCTCGATACTCCTTCAGGCCCTGTGGCGCCCCTCTGTGCCGACCTACCCACACGTAACGAAAGGGACATCACCATGAAGACCACCGGTTCACCCTTCTGCTGGGTGGACGGGGAGCCCCACGTCATCGAGAACTTCACGCTCGACGACTCCGAGGGCGTTCCGCCCCTCAAGCAGATCCTCGAAGACCTCCTCGAGCGCTTCCCCGGCAGCGACCTCCTGATCCTCAGGAAGCTGCAGCCGGCCGAGGCCAAGCTGCTCCAGAACGACATCCTGGAGCGTGAACACGAGACCTGGGCCTACCTCTCGTTCCAGGCCAAAAAAGGAGACCCACGATGATGAAGGAGAAGAAGTTCGCCTCCGGCGCCTTTGTCTTCACCCGCGCCAAGGGCGTCCAGCCCAAGGAGCCCGAGGAGCTCCGGGCCATGGCCAAGGCCGCCGGGTTCGACCCCGGCATCGTCCCGGCCTACGCCGGCGACCGCGCGGCCATCGGCAGGGCCATCACCCAGACCGAACGGGGCCTCCAGCGCCGGGGCTTCCTGCTCCGCCCCCTTCGCAGGACGGCTTCGGAAGTGCTCTACGCAGTCGTCCGGGAGCGCAAGGACTCCCTGACCGAGCGGGTCGACCACGAGCAGCTCGATCTGGTCCGCTGGACGGCCGAGCCCGACCCGGCTGTCGTCCAGGGCAGCCACATCGTGGCCCAGGAGGTCGCCCAGGCCTACGCGGGGCTGCGAGGCAAGGTCGTGGCCGAGGACTGGTCGGGCAGCGTCAGCGGCTTTCTGGAGGCCCACGACGCGGCCAGGGTCCGCGAGGACGGCAGGGTCTACTGGGTTCCGCCCCAGCGGCTGGCGGACATCCGCAAGCTCGGCGAGCTCCTCGGTCAGGTCGGGATCGACCTGGTGCTGTGCGAGCTCGAGCCGGAGGTCCGGACCATCGTCCACGAGGTCGTCTCGGACAGCCTGGCCGACCAGCTCGAGCAGCTCCAGGCGGAGGCCGAGGCCTTCGACGGCAAGGAGAAGCCCAGCACGTTCACCCGGCGGCTGGAGACCTACCAGCGCCTCCGGGAGCGGGCGACGCTGTACCGCGACGCACTCGGCGTCGGCGTCGAGAACGCCCAGGCGGTCCTGGCGTCCCTGGAGGCCAAGGTCCAGGGGCTCCTGGACGTCCGCCTGCAGACGGTCGTCCACCGGGCCGTCAATGGCTTCATCACCCGCACCCGAATCGACCCGGTGCAGACCGCGACCACCACTTGACTCAGCAACCTGATGGAGCACCGAGCTTTGACAAGCTGCTCCTGCCCATGCGGTCATTGAAAGACCTTCTGGAGGCTCCCTCATGCAGGCCACAACGCTCGCTGTACTCTCCGACCTGCACGTTGACCTCAAGGACCATCCGGCATCCTGGGACCTTGCCAAACGCGCGTTCGCTCTCGCCGCCAAGACCAAGGCCGATCACGTGGTTATCTGCGGCGACATCTTCGATGGTGCCAGCGTCATGGTGCGCGACCGGGAGAAGGTGAGCCAGGCACTACGCAAGCTCGGTCTCTGGCACCGCGATCGCCTGAGCATCGTGATCGGAAACCACGACGTTTTCCACCTCGCAGGCCGGTCCTCCGAGTGGGGGAAGGTCAGGCGAGTTCTCAAGGCTCTCGGCCGCCGCGCCCAGCGCCACTACGAGATGTTCTGCCACTGGATCGATGATCTCCTCGACGCAGATGACCTCCTCGCAAAGGGCGACAGGTTCCCGTTCCGGAAGGACCTGGGCGACGTCACCCTTGTCGGCGCAGACACGACGTCCTACAGCACCTGGACTTCGACGATCGGCTACTGGCGAAAGGCCGATGATGCAGCAGTCCGCCGAGGCCTTGCTGATGCTTGTCAGCGGCGAGTTCTGGCCATCCATCACCCGCCCGACGAGGGCGAAGAAGAGAACCTGATCACGCAGGCGCGAAGGGTTCGCGCCGACCAGAAGATCTCCTTCGGGTTCCCCTCTGCGGACTTCAAGAGCCTCGTCCGACTCGCCGATGGTGTGGGCCTCGATGCGATTCTGTGCGGGCACATCCACACCAACGGGGGCGACCCCTGGAGCTGGCGTGTCGGGAAGAGCACGCGGGCGTACATGATGGGTAGGACCGGCGGCATGGACGGCGCGATTCCATCCTTCGGCGTCCTGACTATCCCGAGAAAGGGTGCCCTACGCTGGCGTACGATACGCGTGACGAAGTAGATTCCGCGACCCACTGGCCCACGGTCCTCACCGTTCTTCGTTCGACCCCCAAACCTTGAGGCACTGCACTCGGCCGTCTCCGGCTGCGTGGGGTGCTCACTCCAGAAAGGACAAGACCATGTCCAAGGTGAACAACTTGCTGGCCAAGCTGCAAGCGCTGGCCACCGACCTGGCCTTCGGCCTGCTCGAGCGCGAGATGGCCATCCAGGCCGCCCTGCTGGCGCTGCTCTGCGGCGAGCACATCCTGTTCCTGGGCCCGCCCGGCACGGCCAAGAGCCTGCTGGCCCGCGGCCTGTGCGCCCGCATCGAGGGTGGGCGCTACTTCGAGCGGCTGCTGACCCGGTTCAGCACGCCCGAGGAGCTGTTCGGGCCGCTCAGCATCAGCGCACTGGAGCGGGACGAGTACCGCCGGGTGACCAGCGGCACGCTGGTCGAGGCGGACATCGGCTTTCTGGACGAGGTGTTCAAGGCCAACTCGAGCATCCTGAACTGCATGCTCGGCGTGATGAACGAGCGCGTCTACCACGAGAACGGCCAGGCGCAGCCCGTGCCGCTGCTCAGCCTCGTCGGCGCGAGCAACGAGCTGCCCGAGGACAGCTCGCTGGCCGCCCTGTTCGACCGGTTCCTGCTCCGCGTCCAGCTGCCCTACCTCGCCGACGACGCCAGCTTCGCCGCTCTGCTCGACCTGGAGCCCAAGGCACCGGGTGCCTGCCTCACCATCGAGGAGCTCAAGGCCGCCCAGGAGCTGGTCCGCAAGGTGCCGCTGAGCCAGAACGCCCGCGACGCCCTGCTGACCCTCCGGCACGAGCTGGCCTCCGAGGGTGTCCAGGCCAGCGACCGCCGCTGGGCGGCGTGTGCCCGGCTGGTCAGGGCTCGGGCCTGGCTGGAAGGCGAGAACGAGGCCCTCAGCGACCACGCCGAGATCCTGGTCCACGCCCTGTGGTCCGAGCCGGCCCAGGTCCGGACCGTGGAGCGGGTGGTGGGCAGGGTCACCAACCCGCTGGCGCTCGAGGCCGTCGAGCTCGAGGACGCCGCCCGCGACTTGTACGACGCCCGCCCCAAGGCCGACCAGGCCGACCTGGCGCCGGCCCTGGAGCCGCTGCTCCGGCAGCTCGCGGACATCCACACCCGGCTCGAGCAGCGCATCATCCAGGCGCCGGAGCGGCGGACGTTCCGGGCGAAGCAGGCCCTCGGCCGTATCGAGACCTGGCACCGGGAGCTCGGCCGCCTGGCGCTGAAGAGCATCAGCCGGCTGCACGTCGCCCCCGGCGGGGCCTGAGCCAGGGGGGTGGACCATGGGCATGTGCTTCGACACCAGCCGCTGGCTGGACATGCTCTGGCGGGAGCACCTGGAGGTCTCCGAGCCCGCCTTGGAGCTGGTCCAGGCGGGCATCCAGAGGCAGGGCGCTGGATTCGCCGGATTCCCGGCCGACATCCACGCCCGGCTCTACCTGCCTCGCGACCCGGCCGAGCTGACCGACGCGCCCGAGTGGGCCATGCGGCTCCACCGCCTGGCGCCCGAGCTCGGCGAGTGGGGCCGACTGCGCAGCATGTGCAGCCGAAACGGCTTCGCGGCAGGAATCGCTGCCGAGGCGATGCTGCGCGAGCTGCTGCCGCTGGTCCCCGATGCCCCGGAAGGCAAGCCGGCCGGGGAACCCGGGCAGCAGGACCAGGAAGGAGACGAGAAGCAGCAGGGGCAGCCGGGGGCGCCGGGGAAGCCTGGACAGCCAGACCAGCCCAAGCCCTCCGACGCCGACATCCGGGCTGCCCTGCGGGCCGCCTCCCGTGCTGCGCGAGACGCCGTCCAGGACGCCGAGCAGTCCCTCGATGGTGTTCGGCACTGCCTGAGGCTGTCCACGCCGGGCAGCTTGACGGTCACAGACAGCGGCCCGGCGAACCTGAAGGCGGTCCGCGAGGCCTTCGGGCTCCTGTCCAAGAACCCCAAGCTCCGCCGCATCGCGGAGCTGGCCGGCCGCATCGAGCGCCTGGCTGCAGCCAAGCGCAAGAGCGAGGTCAAGCCGGGCGTGGGAGAAGTCCACGGCATCGAGCGCACGGGCGACATCGGCAGGCTGCTCCCCACCGAGCTGCTGGCGCTGTGCCACCCGAAGCTCAGGACGAGCATGCTGGTCCGGCTCGTCCAGCACCAGGCGTTGGGTTACGCCGTGAAGAGCCACGAGACCCTGGGGCGCGGGCCGGTAGTCGTGCTGCTGGACGAGAGTAGCTCCATGGCCGAGGACGGCAAGGACGTGTGGTCCAAGGCCGTGACCCTGGCGCTGCTGGACACGGCCACACGGCAGAAGCGGGCCTGGCACCTCATCGCCTTCAACGGGTCGATCGTTCGCGAAATCGAGGTCCAGCCCAGAAAGGCCAGCGTGGCGGACATCGTGAAAGCCCTGGACCGCCGGTGCGCGGGCGGCACTGATCTCAACGCGCCGATCATGCGCGCGGTGGACATCATCCGTGGCAGCAGGACCATGGCCAAGGCCGACGTGGTGGCCATCACCGACGGCGAGGACGAGCTCGAGCCGGTGACCGTGGAGGCCGCGCATGCGCTGTCCAAGACCGAGGGTGTGAGCTGGATGGTGGTCGCCGTGGGGCCGGTGGGCGGCGAGACCTGCGGGACGTCGCTGGGACCCATCGCGACGACCATGACCAGGGTGACGGACGTCGGGGACCTCGAGGCTGTGCTGCCTGTGGTTGGGCTGGACGGCCGATGAAACCCAAGCCGAAGAGAGGAGGACGAATGAGCCGGCAGGATGAAGGCTGGGAGATCGCGCTGGGCGCCGCGCTGCAGGCGGTGGCGGTGCTGGTGGTGAGGCTGTTGAGCAGGAAGTGAAGGACTGTGCGAGTGGTCCTGACATGGACCGCCCGCACTTAGCTGGCTGCCTCCGAGACACCGCTACGTCAACGGCGATCCAATCAACTGAGTTCCTACTGCTGGCGACGAATCGCTCTGCCGTCAGTCCACTCGTCTGCCATTGCCGGACCCGCTCACGCCAGATCTCTCGGGAGGTGCGTGCCATGCGGGCCAAGGTACGGCCCGGGATGGCTCATGTCAGGAACGCGATTGGACGAATGGACACGTTGGAACGTACCTTGGAGAGGCGGCGGTCCTGCCACGCTGCTCCCACTGCGGGGGACGCGGGGAGAGCCTCACCTGCCACGTGGCATGAGCGGCGAGGTTCAGCACGACCTGGGTATCCTGTCCGGCGCCCGCCGGATGGCCGAAGGCCGGCGGAACAAGTACAGGCCCTGGCGATCAGCCCAGGACTGCCCGCTGATCAGGTGCTCTCTCAAAAGGTAGGGGATTGAATATCAACATCCTCATGGTTGTCGAGTGCAGGAATGTCCTCAGGGATCCTGACAAAGGCGTCCGACGCGTCGTATCCGCGGCAATCGCCGAACCAACGCAGGACCGCCAAGGCGGTAGCAAGCCCTTCGGCGGAGCCTGCGTGGTCGAGTGCAAAGTAACGTTGGTCTGCTGGCGGGGCGCCCTCGTGTGCTATCTTGTTGCGTGTCGCGCGCAGTTGTAATGCCTTTCGATACAGCTCTGGCTCATCTACCATGAGTGAGCGTTTGAGAAGGTACAGCGGCCGCTCGTGGAGCAACCGTAAGAAGTGATCGTTGGCGGAGATCAATTCGTATACAGGATCCTTCACGACTTCGCCTCCCGAGCCGGGAAGCGTGATCACGCGATGCGCCCCATCCCGTTCAGCAAGGGCTTCACGATAGGCGCCTTCAAGGCGCTCAGCGGCATGTGCTTCTACAGCGATCGCGGCGTAGAGAAGTGCCCTCCGATGATCCCCGCAAATGTGGGCGTCGATGCCGTCCAGAAGCACCTCGACATGCACGGGTACCGTGAAGTCGGGGCTCATCGTCGCGAGCTCTTCAAGGTGCCTCTCGCTGATGGCTGTCGTGATCAGGTACCTGCGTGCATTCCCCTCCAACCCGACCGGGACGAGCGCGTCGCGAGGATCCACTTCGTTGGACGAGGCACTGGTTGGAACAATAGCTATTGCCGACCGGGCAAGAGTTGCTTGGCAGGCGACGTAACGCAGGCGAGCCAGAACGGCGTTGGCCACTTCGCCCACACCGTCCACTGAGGTCTCCGTCGGCGGCCGCAGCGCGACGAACGAGGTACCTATAAGCATGCTCCCGTCAGGTAGTGGCATCTTGGCAAAAATTTCGCCTGCGGGCAGGGAGGCCTTACCCATACGCGCAAGCCCAATCGGAGTGACAAGACTCCATCCGGGGTAGCCAGGCAGGGGGATCTCCGAAGCCGCAGCGAAAGAAAGGCGCCATTCAACCCAGCCAGGCACGATTGCGATCAGGATCATGCTCTCCATACTCTCCCGCCCGGGTCTGTCACGGGCTGAGGCCCTAATACCCAACTTCACCAGCAGTCCGCCAGCAGTATACCCCACTCCTCGCTATGGCGCCGGCTCCATCGAGGTGAAGCAGGAGCACCGCCGATTGCTCCTCCGGCGCCGGGGCAATCGTCACCGCCTGGCAAGTCACCCGCCGCTCGTCGATGTGCGCGTGGAGCTTCTCGATGAGCGCCTGGTCATCATGATCCGCGACCTGGATGCCGCAGGCCGTGTACTCCCCGGCCGTGAGCCCGGCGTACCGGCACGGCCCGGTCGGCCGGCAGGCGTTCATCTGCACTTTCGCGTCCGACCTCGCCTTCATGGCCGCCCGCGCCTCTCCCATGGTCCTGGCCAGGATGCGCCCCGGCACGAGCAGCACCCAGGCCGCGTCGAAGTCCGCCTCAGGAAGTGGCCGGATCTGTAGCAACAAGGCGATGTCCCCCCTGGAGATGTCGAAGTCCAGGCGGGCCCGTTCGCCCGCGCGGAGTTCGATCTGCTTGCTTTCGGTCTGCCGTTGATCGCCCGGAAGCCTGACCATCACGCGCAACGACCCGGCCGGAACCCGGGCCAACTCGTACCCACCGTCTGCCCCGGTCCCCACGTAGAGCGTGTTCTCCCCCGCCCTCTCGGGATAGACACCCAGCATGCATCCGCCCATGGGCTGGCCGTTCACCCGCACCGAGCCTTTCAGCGAGCCCACCCCGACCAGCGCGAGATCGACCACCGCGTTCCCGGCCCCGGCCGGCACCTTTCCGGGCAGCGATCGCCCCTCGGTTGGGTGGTCCGCAACCACCACCAGCGCCTGCTCCCCGAGGCCCCCGAGCTCGTACCGCCCTCCAGGGCCCGTCCGGCCCTGGCGCACGGTCTCCTCCGCTCCAAAGGACGATGGCGAGTACGCGTAACGACCGTCCCCCGAGAGGTACTCCCCACACAGGACCAGCGCGCCCTCGACCGCCCGGCCGTCCACGCCCGTCACCCGGCCCGTTACCCGCCTGCCCCGGTCTACCTGGATGTCGGCCAGGTCGGTCACCTTCCCCTCCTCGATCTTCACCTTGCCCAGCGCCCGCGGCGCGAAGCCCAGCCCCCGCACCGACACCTCGACCTCACCCGGCAGGAGATGACCCACCTCGAACACGCCGTCCGGCGGCTCGAAGGGCAGGTCCTCCATCGCCCCGAGGACCACATGGAAGCTCGAAGGATGCGAGCCGTCCTGGAAGCTCGCCCGGCCCCGGAGTCCGCCGTCCCCGGGCACCGTCAGGATCACCCCGAGCTCGCCTGGGCGCGCCTTGACCACCTTCATGCGGTACCAGTCCATGCGCCCGGCGTGCCGCGTGGCGCGGAGTTCGTAGGTGCCCTCGACCAGTCCGGTGATCTCGAACCCGCCCCCGCCGTCGGTCATCACCTGCTTGCCCGAGCCCCGGCCGATGGCCTTCTCGTGTTGTGCCGTCGTCGAGGTCACCCATGGCCGAGACCACGGCCTCGGCCACGCCCTCCCCCTGCCCGTCGACCACCTTGCCCGCGATGCGCCCCCCGGGCGCGAGTCGAAGCTCCACGCCCTCGACCCGGGCGCGGGGCCCGAGGTCCACCTCGACCTCCTCGGACACGGTCCCGGGGCCCGAGGCCGAGAGCGCCACCCGCTCCCGCGGGAGTCCGCGGAGCTCGAAGTCACCCGCCCCGTCCGCGTACCCGAACACGTAGCTCACCCCGCCGCCCGAGCCGGCCATGCGCTTCGGGTTCTTCACCGGCGGCGCCGAGAACACGAAGGCGTACAGCGCGGGCCGCCCCTCCGGGTCGAGCACTCGGCCCCGCACCACCCCGGCTGCACCCAGGCGGATCTCGAGCCCGGCGAGCGGCCGTTCGCCACCCAACTACCAAGGCTCACAACACCACTAGTCGGGACAGTTGAAATGGCGTTTGATGAGGGTTACTATGACGAAGACCATGTTGGGAAAAGGCATGCCTCTGAGTCGTGTGATTCGTGGAAGCAGGGTGAAGCGATGAATCGACGAAAAGGTCACTTCAACCCGAGGCGGAAAATACGTTCGCAAGACCAGACGAGTGCAGAATCCAGGGCACATCTTGCAACGACTGCACGCTACATCGGGAGCGGACATCACAAGATGCATCCAAACGACTACGGCCTGACTCCCCCATGCAACCCACGCCCAGGGAAAACGCTGTGTGATGAGATAAAGGAGTTTCCGAAAGTGCAAGCTGTGGAACTCCTGCTCCAAGGAATCAAACGTGGGATGATTAGCGAGCAATTGCGCAATGGCTGGCCCCAGAATATTTGGGCAGTGTCTGTAGAAGGCGAACCTTTCGAAGCCGAACATGGAACGGATGGCAACTACCATGGCTATCCGATGCCAGCTGAGGATGATTTTCGTGAGCTAGTACTCGAGGAATGGAACAGCCGTGAACCGTAGCTTTATCATCGAATTCGACAGAATGGTTATCGAGATTGATTGGGAGAGGCTTGAACAAGGCCCCCCTGAGGAACGTGCAACCTTCGGCGCGATTGGCATCCGATTCGGCAATAGATGGTTAAGCGAGGCTCACGATTCATTCGTTAATCGAGTGAGGCAGAAGGTCCATCTTTCTGGCTATCAGCTCGCTCAATGGCTTGCTTGGAACTGGTGGCGTCTTCGCTGGGAGCCCAGCCGCGAATCACTCGAATGGAGAATGGCCCATCATCTATCCAATATTGGGGGGGGCTACGTTTGGCCCAACATCACCTGCACGAGCGATGGTGAGCGGGTCCTTATGAGGGCCCTTCCTACCCAGCCCCGCCCGGCTGAGCCGCTCCGGTATCTGGCAGACACGACTGTCGTGCTACCAGCGCTCGAGTTCGAGGCAGAGATTGAACGATACATTGGCTTCATACTCGAGAAACTCCGCACAGAGGGAGTCAATGGTACCAATCTCGAAAATATTTGGGCCCATGTAACAGAGGAACGCCGTGACTCCGAATCCTCGTGGTATCGCAGGCTTGAAGCGGCATTAGGATGCGATCCAGACGAAGCTTCCGAGCAGGTTCTAACCGCGTTAATTGGCGAGGAAAAGGAGCTTGGACGAAGTGGTGTAGCTGAGCTAGCAGCGGGCTCTTCTGGCGACCAGACCGTACCGAGTTCCAACCACCTCAAGGAGTTGGCGGCTTCGGTCGGATACGAGATCAACCTTGGATCGATCCCCCTTATCACCACAAATTGTGTGCAATGCGGTCCTAGCCCTTGGGAGGTGGGAGAGAACGCCGCTCGGCTTATCAGGAAGCAGATGGGCCTCAATGGTGGAGTTTTCCGGGATAAAAAGCTCGCGGAGCTGGCAGGTACTGGCTTGAAGACGCTGACCGATTCCCAGCCTGGACCGGTATTCCAGTTCGCCCTGAGGGCAAACGAGGCAACAGCAAAAGTAGTGCTGAAGTCGCCGATAAACACAAACCGTCGGTTTGCCCTTGCCCGTGTGGTGGGCGACAGAATCTTGAATACCACCTTGGAGCCACTGATTCCAGTTCTTCGATCGTATTCCTACCGCCAGAAACTCCAACGAGCATTTGCTGGCGAATTGTTGTGCCCATTCGAACATGCGCTTCAAATGCTGAACGACGACTTCAGTGACGAAAACCAGGAGTATGTAGCACACGAGTTCCAGGTTTCTCAGATGGTCGTCTCAACAAAACTGGTCAACGAAGGAATACTTCCAAGACAAGCTCTCAGCGATTTCTAGAACTTGTTTCTTCAACCAACCGACAGAAAGTGCTACCGTTGCGCCGGACCCAGGGAAAAAGTGTTCGTGCAACCGTTCGAAATCGTTCGCCTCACCGAAGATTCAGGGTCTAGTGACATCGGCGGAATACGCATCTAGTTGGGTAACACCAGTGCAGGTTCAATTCCTGTCCTCGGCTCTGTCCTGGAGGGTCTCCTCTAAATACTGAGGAGCCCTTTCTTCGTCTCTCCACGACTCCGGTTGATCTCGGGCCCATCTCGGCAGGAACTTCGGCTGCTCGGCCTCGCACCAGGTGAAGAAGCCCTCCACGATGGGCTTGGCCTCCTTGGCTGGACAGTTACGCCACGGAAGAAGGACAAAAGAACCGCATTTGACTTGTGCTTGACAGCGCCGGTCGCTTTATCGATGGCACATGAATCCGCCCCGGATGGATAGTACCAGGGCCATCAAGACGCTCAGATCTTTGTCGTTTACCACCACGAAAAGCAGCGATGTGTCGATTCTCCGGCCTTCTTCGCGTCATCGGGAAGATCTGATCCGTCGATAGATTTCCATTATCGCCGCCTCGAGCCAGGGGTCCTCTACAGGTTTTTCCTTCATCTGGGAGATCTCAGCCTTCCAGAATTCCCCGAGTAACTGCATGTAGGTGCACTGGACAGCATACAAAGGGAGGTAGAACAAAGACGCAATTCTTGCACTCGCAGTGAGCAACGTTCTACGTCGTGATTCTTCCACATCATGCAGTCGCGGGTGAACAATTTCCTGATCGATAATTATGGCTCCACCGTGCAACAGAAGCTCTTCCAATTCAATGCCGACGCACTTTAGTAAATGGTTCAAGACGAGTGCCACAACATGAGGACCACCTCCAAATGCGTAGCGATAGATCTTGAACCTCCAATGAAGCTGTTGTAGTTTCTCCTTCCCTTCGAGGAGTTCGTTGATTATTCGCTCAAGTTGAACCCCCACCGCCCTCTGCTCATACGTACGTGCCGTTGGCCACGACGACATCATGGATACCGCTTGTTTGTTGAGATCGTCAGCAGCCAAGATTGAACTATTAGTGTCCGCCAATAATCTATCAACCTCAGCAACAAGCTCAGTGGCTGAATCTGACGTTGAGCTGTCCCGATACTGCACAGGCCGATTGAACGGAAAGGCATGAGAACCCGAAAGAAGGGAATCTATGAGGGCGATCGGGTCTTTAATGTCTTTGCCCAACAATTCCGGAGAACTAGCCTCCTCAGGTTGCGCCTTCTCCGACAATTCCTCTTTGGGAGCGAAGCGCTGAAAAACCTCTTTGTAGTATTCGCTTAGCCGTTGATCCCGCTCAATCGTTGCTGACTCAAGAAGACATGCGGTTTGATAAGTCAGATTCGAGTGTTCATTAAACAACGTCTTAATCTCAGCGAACAACTTCTTCGCGTCTCGCCGCAGTATAACCAACCTAGTTTCCGAATCTCCAACACTCGATTCGTTAGCACTGTATAGACACAGTGCGCGGGCGGTGATACTCTTGAGCCATGTGAGTTCGGGCGCCTTACCGTTGGCCGCTGAAAGGTAGTCAAGAAAGGCGCCGAGTGAAGCGACTGCTTGGCGAGCAGAAATGGCGCAACGCAACTCAAAGCGGTAATATGAGGCTTGTCTATCTCGGGATTCAAGTTCGCAGATTCTAGTACCAAGATATTTTGCCACGACTTCGAAGATCTCCACAACCGATTGGATTGTATTTTTTGGGGGTTCATTCATGACCCCTCCGACAAGTGATTGCAGCCCTCACTAAATCCGTATAAATTTCTTGTAGGAAACTGGCGCACATGCAGGATCACGACCTCCACGCAGGCCCTCTCGATCGGCCGGCGTCTCGTCGTACCCAGGTCCCGCTGGCCGACGTAGACGCCGACCTCCTCCTCGACTTCGGCCTAGGTTTAATCGCGGCGGCGGACGACGCGCACGCCGAAGGCGGCACGCTCCGCCTCGCAGATGGGAGTCCTGGTCCACCAGAGATCCTTGGCCGTGGACGCATGCGGCCCACGAGAGCGGACCACCTCGTTCGCCCGGCGTATGGCTCCCTCAAGGTCATCGCTCGTCCACTCCCCCGGATAGCCCCGGTGAGCCGACTCGTGGTGCGTGTAGGCCGAGAGCGTCCCGTTCCCGGCCTCGCAGGCGCCATTGTACTTCGGATTTCTCCTCGGCAACAGTAGGAGGTCACCGAGCTCAACCGGCTCACCAATCAGTACAAGCCGGACACCACTTGGGCCAGGTCTACGTGGACCACAAGATGGCTATCGGGCGGCCTGACGCGTTGGTGCAGGAATGCCTGCGCAAGCAGACGAACTCCACCCATCTGGAGGCCAAGGGTCGGCGAACTCGCTTGGACTTCCCTGGTCTTGGCCGGAGGCGATTCAGACCATCCAAATCGCTATCATTGCCCACGCAACTTCTTGAAAACGCTGCCAATCCGGAGCGGCCGGATAACGGTTCCGCAGTCCTAAATGCCCGAACCGCCTAGGTTTTTACAGGGATTTTAAGTCCCTTGTGTCTGCCCGTTCCACCACCCCGGCATATTGGAGCACT